>Ga0207789_1000015_pt1 | contig 226352 bp, 218 predicted proteins | sample HigsolmetaGSP12D_FD_184840 | JGI IMG/M metagenome (GOLD analysis project Ga0207789, IMG submission 184840) | High solid enriched microbial communities from the Joint BioEnergy Institute, USA - SP1-2-D (SPAdes) | ecosystem: Engineered > Bioreactor > SSF (Solid state fermentation) > Aerobic >... | reverse complement strand
GCACCACCAGACCAGAAATCCCTAGGATAGAATCAATTGGGGACGTCGGCATTGCTTCCATCAGACTCGTTCTTCGCAAAAACAAGTCTAATGAATGCCTGGCGTCCCCCGTTTACGATGAAGAGCCCCCGGTGTGGCCTTACAGGCGGGTGGCACGTCTCCAAAAAAGCGGCTTTAACTCGATCCCCAGCGCAACACCAATGGATCGAGCCGCTTGGCGATGTCGATAAGCCCCTTGCGGACTTCCGGTGCCAGCCCGGGCCACGGGTGACGCGGGGCATCGCACGCAATGATTCCGCCTTCTTTCATCAGTGTCTTGCAGGCCAGGAAGCTTGCTTGCCGGTTTTCGTAGTTGATCAGTGGAAGCCATCGCTGGTAAAGCTCGAATGCCTTGTCCCAATCGCCGCGGCGATGCGCCTCGAGGATGGGGCGCAGGCCGTCGGGATAGGCGCCGCCTGTCATTGCGCCGGTGGCGCCGGCATCTAGGTCCGCAAGCAGCGTGATGGCCTCTTCGCCGTCCCAGGGGCCAAGGACGGCTTCGCCGCCCAAGCGGATCAGCTCGCGCAGTTTGCTTGCCGCACCGGGGGTTTCTATCTTGAAGTAAGCGACGTGCTCGATTTCCCGCGCCATGCTTGCGAGAAAGGCGGCGGACATCGGCGTGCCCGCCACAGGCGCGTCTTGGATCATGATGGGAATATCGATGGCATCGGAAAGCCGCGAATAGAACTCCCGGATTTGCGCCTCTGACACGCGTAGCGTGGTCCCGTGGTAGGGTGGCATTACCATGACCATGGCTGCGCCCAGCTCCTGCGCTTGGCGGCTGCGCCGCATGCAAACATCCGTGCTGAAATGGCTGGTCGTCACGATGACGGGCACGCGGCCGGCCACATGCTCGAGGATGGTCCGCGTCAGGATTTCCCTTTCGTCGTCGGCCAGCGAAAACTGCTCGGAAAAATTGGCCAGGATGCATAGGCCATCGGATCCGGCATCTATCATGAAATCCACGCAGCGCTTCTGGCTTGCTAGGTCCAGCTCCCCGCTTTCCGTGAAGGTGGTCGGGACGACGGGGAAAATGCCGCGATATGCGTTCGGGCGAGTCATATGCGTCCTGTCTCGCAACTTGGCGGAATTTGGTCGGCAGCCGGCACGTGACTCATTCGATTCGATAAGTCGGACAGCTGCTGCCTGAGCAGTATGCCAGAAGCAAGGGAATACCGTCGCGTCGGGCGACGTTATGGCACGGTTCGCAGCTGCCGCGAGATGTCTTGGAGCATGGGCAGAAAGCGTTCAAGCATAGTCGCAGGCGTGTAGCGGGCGAGGTTGACGCTAACCGTAAGCGCAGCGATTGTCCGGCCGCGTCGGTCGCAAACCGGCACCGCAAAACCGCATACGCCGAGCTCTAGTTCCTCCATGGCCAGGGACCATTGCTGTTTCTGCGCCGATCGTATCGCTTCGAGCTGCGCTTGGCGGGTGCACGGAGTTTTGGGTGTTAGCGCTGGGAAAGGAGCCTGGGCGAAAAAGGCCTGCAGTGTTTGTTCATCGGCGCCGGCCAGCAGGACGTGACCGCTGGATGTAGCATGCGCGGGCACGCGCTCTCCCACGCCCATGGTACGCGTCAGAGGGCTGCGTACTTCTGCCCGAGCGACATAGACGACCTCGGAGCGGTCCAGCACGGACAGCGTACAAACCTCGCCGCTTTTGCGCGCGAAGTCCTCGATCAGGGGCAGCGCCAAATCCCTCAGCGGCAACGAGGATAGGTAGCCGAAACCGAGTTCGAGCACGCGCGGCGTTAGCTTGAATCGTCGGCCGTCGAGCTGTGCGTATCCCAGTCCGACGAGGGTATGCAACAAGCGACGGGCGCTGGCCGGTGCAATGTCTGCGTGCTCGGCAACTTCGCTGATTGTCATCGCTTCGGAGTGCTGGCCCATGATGCGCAAAACCAGCAATCCTCGAGCGAATGGCAGGAAATCACGCCTGTCGGTGGCGGAACGGAGTTTGCCGATATGCGCGCGGCTTGGGACGCTTTGCCGGACGAAAAGAAGCGCAAGCTCGAGGGGTTGATCGCCATTCACGATTATTTTCATTCGCGATCGTTGACGGGTTTTGATGTAAACGGTGTTCCCGACGAATGGCGCAAGCAACAACCCCCCGTGCCACAGGTGCTGGTGCGTACCCACCCAGGTTCCAAACGCAAATCGCTTTACCTGGCCTCTCACATCAGCGCGATACAGGGCATGTCAAGAGAGCAGAGCGATCAATTGGTCCAGGAGCTGATGCGTCATGCGACGCAACCGCAGTTTGTTTACCGCCATCGCTGGCGGGTCAATGACATCGTGATCTGGGACAACCGCTGCACCATGCACAGGGGGCAGCCTTTCAACGAAGCCTATCGACGATCTATGCGCAGGGCTACCGTACAGGACGTTGGCCCGACAGTGCTGCCGGCGTGACGGCCGGGTGGCTGGCATTCGCCTGTTTTTCATCTCATCGCCAAAGGAGACAATCTATGAAGAAAATCTGGGCCATCCTTTGCCTGGGATTGACCCTGGCGCTGCCTGTCACTGGCAGTCATGCTGCTTTTCCCGAGCGGCCCGTGACGATCGTCGTGCCGTTTGGCCCCGGTGCGTCCGTGGACATTCTCGGCAGGGCCATCGCCAAGGAGCTTTCCGAGCGCTTTAAGCAGCCGGTGGTGATCGAAAATCGGGCCGGCGCCGGCGGCAATGTCGGCACGGCTAGCGTTGCTCGAGCGAATGCCGACGGCTATACGCTGCTATTGGCCAGCAATGGACCCCTGGCCGCCAATGTCAGTCTATACAGCAATCTTCCGTTTGATCCGCTGAAGGACTTCACGCCGGTCATGCTCGTCGGCGAGCTACCGATGGTGCTGATCGCGAACAAGTCGGCACCGGTGTCGAACGTGACCGAACTTGTCGAGCTGGCCAGGAGAGAGCCAGGCAAGCTGAACTTCGGGGCGAGCAATACGACCGCACGGGTATGGGTCGAATTGCTCAAGGATATGGGAAAAGTGCAGGTCGAAACGGTGCTTTACAAGAACGTTGGCACCATGCTGACCGATTTGATCGGCGGACAGATTTCCTATGCCTTCGAAAATGTGGGACCGTCCTTGCCACACGTTCAGTCTGGGGAGATCAAGGCCGTGGCCGTCACGTCTGCCGAACGTGCTGCGTTCGCGCCAGATATTCCCACTCTGGCCGAATCTGGGTTCAGGGAACATGAGCTAACCGTATGGTTCGCCGTTCTTGCGCCCAAGGGAACGCCGGATGATGTCGTCCGACGCCTGAACGAGGCACTCAACGACGTGCTGAATACAGACACAGTTCGCGATGCGGCCCGCCAGACTAGCCTACGCATCGCTGGCGGCACATCTGCCGAACTGGCCGCATATCACGCAGGTGAAGTCGAAAAATGGCGCCAATTCGTTCAAATGGCCGGAATTAAGATCGACTAAGGATCGCAGCGAGGGTGTCGCCGCTACCTGCTCAGTACAGGAAGCGGCGCACCGGCCAGGGAGCGCGTGACTCATGCACGCGCATCAACCTGGCAGACGCCCAGGCTCGATCGCACTAGATCACGCCATTGGGCGGAATCAAGCCGGCACCAGCATCTCGCGCGATAGCGCATCGACGGTGCCTACGCCCATCATCACCATGTTGCGATCGATCTCGGCGGCAAGCAGTTCGATGGCGCGGTCCACGCCGGCGCGCCCTCCCACCGCCGCCGCATACGCGAACGGGCGGCCGACGAAGACGAAGGCCGCGCCTAGCGCGAGCGCCTTGAGGACGTCGGTGCCCCGGCGCACGCCGCCGTCTATCATCACCGGCAGCCCTGGCACCTGTTCGAGCACCGCCGGCAGCATGTCCAGGGACGCGGCGGCGTCGTCGAGTTGGCGGCCGCCGTGATTGGATAGGATGATGGCGTCCACGCCGACATCGCGGGCGCGACGCGCGTCGGCCGGATTGAGCACGCCCTTGAGCACCAGTTGGTGCGGCCAGGCTTGGCGGATGCGCGCCAGATGCTCCCAGGTGACGTTGCCGCGGTCGGCGAAGGTGCGCTCGACGTTGCGGGCGATGATGGGCACGCTGCGCGTCGCGTAATTGTTCTCGAAGTGCGGGATGCCATGGCGCACCAGGGTCCGCATAAAGACCCCGATGCTCCAAGCGGGATGCGTCAGGCCCTGCCAGATCAGGTCCGGTGTCAGCTTCAACGGGCTGGAAAAGCCGCAGCGCAGGTAGGCTTCCTTGTTGGGATAGGCAGGGGTATCCACCGTTACCACCAGCGTTCGAAAACCCGCGCGCAGGATGCGCGCCACCAAGGCATCCATTTGCTCGCGGTCGCCGGGCACATAGGCCTGGAACCAGGCATCAGGATTGGCCTTGGCCACTTCCTCCATGGGGATGAGCGAGGAAGAGCTCAAGACCATCGGGATGTCATGGGCGGCCGCGGCCTGCGCCAGCACCACGTCGCCGCGATAGGCATACAGCGCGCTCAATCCCATCGGGGCGATGCCAAAGGGCTGCGCATAGCGCTTGCCCAGGAGCGTCGTGGCAGCGCTGCGACCCGTGGCGTCGACGAGCACGTTCGTCAGCAGGCGGTATTTGCGGAACGCCTGGCGATTGGCGTCGAAGGCGTGCCTGTCTTCGGCTGCCGCATGGACGTAGCCGAAGATGGGGCGCGGCAGCCGCCGCCGCGCATAGCGCTCGAAGTCGTTCAGGTTCAGGCATTTCGCCAGGTCGGACATGATGCGATGTGCGTCGTTGGGAGCGCCGCCGGCCCGGTTCGGTCAGGACACCCCGCGTGGCCGGCGCGCGAAGCATCGGGGCTGTCGGATGATAGCAGTCCGGCTGGACGGAGGCGGCAGGGCGATGCACGCACACAGGCGTCCTGGACCGGCCTGGACGCCAAACCGCCATGGCGGCCTGCAGACGGTCGTCCTCTTGCATCCTTTTCGCCTAGCGATGTGCGCGGCGGATCATGTCGGCGGCTTTTTCGGCGATCATCAGCGTGGGCGCGTAGGTGTTGCCGGACGGGATCAACGGCATGATCGAGGCATCGACCACGCGCAGGTTTTCTAGTCCATGCACCCGAAGATCCGGCCCGACCACGGCTGCCGGGTCGCCGGCCGGTCCCATCCGGCACGTGCCGCAGAAGTGGTAGATGGTCGACCCGGTGCGGCGCGCGAAGTCCAGGATTTCTTCGTCGCTTTGCACGTCCCGGCCAGGCACTTCCTCGCGCTCGATGAAGTATTCGAGTTCCTTGGTACCCAAGAACTGGCGCGTCAGGCGCACGCCGGCGATGTGCACGCGCCGGTCCTCCTCGTCGCTGAGGTAGTTGGGCTGGATCAGGGGGGCGGCCTGTGGGTCCGGGGACTGCAGCCGGACGAAACCGCGGCTCCTGGGGCGGTGCGCCCAAACGCCCAAAGACATCCCAGGAAAGGTGTCCAATACCCCGAATTGGCCGTGCTTGAAGCTGATGGGTGTCAGGACGAACTGCAGGTCGGGTTCGGTCCGCCCAGGGCTGCTTTTCCAGAACACGTAGGCGAGCGATGATGCAAGCCCCAGTATGCTCGGCCGGCCCAGCACCCATTTCATGCATTCGAGCGCCAGCCAAGGCCACCTGGCCAGGTTGTTGGCGGTCAGGCAGTTACGCACGCGCACGACGGTCCGGGTGCCGTAGTGATCCTGCAGGTTCTGGCCGACGGCACGGTTGTCCAGCACGACCGGGATGCCGTGGGACTGCAACAGCTCGCCGGGACCAACCCCCGACAACTGGAGCAGCTTGGGGGTGTTTAGTGCGCCCGCGGACAGGATGACCTCGCGCCGGGCGCGCACCTCGCAGCTGCGCCCGTTCGATTCGAAGCGCACGCCCACGGCACGCTTGTTCTCGAAAACGATGCGGGTTACGTGGGCGTCGGTGCGCACGCTCAGGCCGGGACGGCGCATGGCAGGCTTCAGGAAGGCGTGCGCCGCGCTGACGCGCCGGCCATTCTCAATGGCGCGCTGCATGTAGCCTGCGCCTGCCTGCCTTTGTCCGTTGTAGTCAGGGTTCTTCGGCAAGCCGGCGGCATGGACGCCCGCCAGGAAAGCCTCGATGACGGGCGACTTCCAGTCGTTGTCGCTGATGGGGAGGTTGCCATCGCGCCCGACGTACACGCTATCCGGGCCGCCGATCCGCCGCTGCGACTTGCGGAAGTACGGCAATACGCTGGCATAGTCCCAGCCCGGGTTGCCGAGTGCCGCCCAGTTGTCGTAATCCGATGCGAGGCCCCGGTTGTAGATCATGCCGTTGATCGAGCTCGATCCTCCGAGCGTGCGCCCTTGCGGGGCGAAGATCGGCCGTCCCGCGGTGCCTTCGCTGGGCAGGGTGCGGAATTGCCAGGCAACCTTGGGATTGAACAGGAGTTTGACGACGCCGGCCGGGATGCGGATCAGTGGATGGGTGTCCGGCGGCCCGGATTCGAGTACACAGACGGTGACATCGGGATCCTCGGTCAGCCGCGCCGCCAAAACGCAGCCCGCCGCGCCGGCGCCGACGATTACATAATCGAACGTATCGGCTGGGGTCGGATCGTTGAGTGAACGCACTTTTGATTTCCCTGAAACGGATTGGGCAAAAAGCGCCGGCCTTGCGGCCGGCGAAGGGTTGCGGATGTGGGGCGTAGATCCCGGCCGCCCGTCCGGCAGCTAGTAGAACCAGCGCGCGGGGATGGTGATGATTTCCGGGAACAGGACGAACAGGAACATCAACAGGGCCTGCGACGCCAGGAAGGGCAGGGTGCCCCGCATGACATCTTCCAGGTTGATCCTGGCCACGCCAGCTACCACGTTGAGTACGACGCCGACCGGCGGGGTGAGCAGCCCGATGGCGTTGTTCATGACGAACATGACGCCGAAGTAATACGGGTCGATGCCAGCCTGCTGCACCACTGGCGCGAGGATGGGCGTCAGGATGAGCACGGTGGGCATCAGGTCCAGCGCCGTTCCGACGGCCAGCACCAGAAGCATGATGACCGCCATCAGGAGGGTTTTGTTGTCCATGAACGGCTCAAGGATCGCCCTTGCCTGGGACGGCACATCGGCGACCGTGATCAACCAGGCGGACACCAGGGCGGCGGCGACCAGGAACATGACGGCACTGGACGTTTTCGCCGCGGTCAACAGCAGCGCCGGTAAGTCGCGCCACTTCAGTTCCTTGTAGATGAAGGCACCCACGGCCAGGGAATAGACGACGGCCACGACGGCGGCCTCGGTCGGCGTGAACACGCCAAAGCGCATGCCGCCGATGATTACGACGGGAAGCACGAGCGACCAGATACCTTCATACAGCGCTTGCTTGAGTGCTCGGGCGTCAAAGCCATGCGCGCGCGCGCCCGGCTCCTTGCGGGCGCACAGGGTCCAGGTCAGGCCGAGCATCACGGCCATCAGCACGCCCGGCACCAACCCGGTCATGAACAGCTTGGTGATCGAAATGTTGGCCGCGACGCCGTAGACGATGAGCGCGATGGACGGGGGGATGACCGGCGCGATGATGCCGCCGGCCGCGATCAGCCCGGCCGACCGCGGGACGTTGTAGCCCATCTTGCGCATCATCGGGATCAGCAGCGCGGCCACGGCGGCGCTGTCGGCTACGGCCGAACCCGACATGCTGGCGACCACGGCGGCGGCCAGCAGCGCGACATAGCCCAGGCCGCCCCGGACATGGCCAACCAGGGCGTCGGCAACGCGGACGATGCGTTGGGAGAGGCCACCGGCATTCATCAGCTCGCCAGCAAGCAGGAAAAACGGCACGGCCAGCAGCGGGAAGCTGTTGGTGCCTTCCAGCAGGTTCTGCGCGAGGATCTGCGTATTGAGCATGTCCAGGTGCCACATCAGGGCGACCCCGCAGACCAGCAGTGCAAAGGCGATGGGCGTGCCCAGGCACATGGCTCCGATAAGGGAGCCGAGGAAGATGGTGATGGTCACGTTGTGTCTCCGTTCGACGCGGAGTCGTGGCGGGGGAACAGCCGGTCTTCGGGCACTTGGCCGCGCATCTGCAGCCACAGTGACCGTGCTGCCAGGAACACCATGGACAGCGAGCAGATGAACAAAGCGCTGAACACGATCCCGAGCGGTATGCCGGTCACCGGCGCGTGGTCGTCCATGCCTAGCATGACCTGGCGCCATGCCCCGTCCGTGAGCAGGCCGGCGGTGATGAGTACCAGCAGGTCAGACGCGAAACGGCAGATCCGTTGTCCTGCGATGGGAAGCTTCGCCACGACGCCATACATGCCGAGATGTCCGCCTTCATACATGACGACGATGGCTCCGAGCAGGGTCAGCCAGACGAAGCAGAAGCGAGAAAACTCCTCCGAGAAGACCAGCCCGGAGCTGAAGCAGTAGCGCAGGACGACGTTGCCGAACACCAGCACGACCATCGCCGCGAGCAAGAACACCAACATCCATTCAATCAGCCGGACGAATGGATTCTTCTTCATGGCAGGTATCCTGTAAGCAGCAGTGGCCCATGGAAGTCATGGGCCGTGGCGGCAGTCGCGCCGGACTTATTTGGCGGCGTCGATTGCCTTGAGCAACGTGTCGCCGTGCTTTTCGGCAAACATCGCGCGGGTTTCGTCCTTGACGATCTTGCTGATGCTGTCGATGTCGGGGTCTTCCACCACCTCGACGCCCTTGGCACGCATGCCATCGATGGCCTCGCGCTCGCGCCGCGAGTTGTAATCGCGCTGGAACGTGGCCGTGGCCACCGCCTCCTCCACGAGGATCTTTTGCTGTTCCGGAGTCAGCGAGTCGAAGCGCTTCTTGTTCATCACGACCGGCAGCGCCGTGTACGCGTGTCGCGTCAGCGACAGGTATTTCTGCACTTCGTACATCTTGGCCGCGTACATGGTATCGACCGGCGTTTCATGCCCGTCGATCGCCTTCGATTCGAGGGCTGGGTAGACCTCGCCCCACGGCATGGGCTGGGGGCTCGCGCCCAGCAGTTGGAATGCCTTGATGTGCGCGGCGTTGGGCGTGGTACGGATCTTCAGGCCCTTGATGTCGGCGGCGTTGCGGACCGGCCGCTTGCTGTTGGCCAGCGCGCGGAAGCCCAGGTCCCAGAAAGCCAGGCCCTTGAGCTGGTAGCCATCGAATTCGTCCAGCAGGGCGCGGCCGACCTTGCCGTCGAGCACCCGGTACAAGTGCTGGGCGTTGTCGAATTGGTACGGCAGGTCCAGGGCGTTGAGGGACGAAACTAATCCGGTGTAGAAGGGGTTGCCGAGGACGACCATGTCGATGGTCCCCGCGCGGGTCCCCGAGAGCATGCTGCCGTCATTGCCGAGCATGCTGCTGGGAAAAACCTGGATTTCGATGGCGCCATTGGTGCGGGCCGTGACGCGTTTGGCGAATGCCAACGCGGCGACTTGCTGGGTGTCGTCCGGCGCGCCGGAGTGCCCGAACCGCAGCTTGATGGGCGTCGCATCTTGGGCGGCATGTGCAAAGTTTGCTGCGAGGATGGCCGCCGCCAAAACCACTTTGACGATCTTCCCGTTCACGTCGTGTCTCCCTGTTATGTGTTGTAGTGTCGGGGGAATTGGGAATGCTGCATACAGTCAGACAATCATGCAATAGTATGGCAAACGCCAGGGGTGGCGGGGCTGTAGCCAGACGGACGGCCACGCACGCACGCGCGCCGCACGCCCGGCCGAGGCAGGGCGCGCGGTCGCAAGGCGTCGCTGCAAAGAAGGGGCGCAGCCCTCGGTAAAATCCCAGGATGCCCCCCCATAAAACCCTATCCGAACGCTTTCTCCATGCCCTGCTGTTCGAGCTGATCGCCATCGCCCTGTGCGGGCCGGCGATGGGCTGGGCGATGGACAAGCCCGTACTGGATACCAGCCTGCTGACGGCGGCGATTTCGCTGGCCGCCATGCTTTGGAACATGGTCTACAACGCCGGGTACGAAAGGCTGGAAGCGGCGCTGGGCTGGCGCCGTACGCCCGCGATGCGGGGGCTGCACGCGGTGGGTTTCGAAGGCGGGCTGATCGTGATCGTGGTGCCGCTCGCGGCGTGGTGGCTGGGCATATCGCTGTGGCAGGCCTTCTTGCTGGACATCAGCCTGCTGCTGTTTTTCCTGCCCTACACCTACGTCTACAACCTGGTTTACGACAAGTTGCGTGAGGCAAGGCTGCGTCGCGCCGTCCAGGCGTGACCGGACTGCCGCGGGGCCGCGGCATCGAGGGCTATACCCCCAGTAGGTTGCGCCGCACGTGCAGGAGATGGTCTAGCAGGCGCTGGCGCGCCAGGTCGGCGTCGCGATCCTGCAAGGCGGCGACCAGCGCGCGGTGCTCGCGCTGGTAGGCAAGCCGCCGCTCGTCGGTGAGGCTGCGGCGCTTGAGTTGCCCCCAGTCATCCTGTTGGCGCGCACGCGTCATGGCCTCGAACATTTGCAGCACGAAGCCGTTGTGCGCAGCTTCGGCCAGCGCTTGGTGCAAGGCGGCGTCCCAGTACTCGAACTGCTGCATGGTGTCGGCCCGTTCGCCCTGTTCACAGCATTCCTGCAGGCGGGCGAAGTCGTCGGCCGTGGCATTGCGCACGATCAGTTCCACCACCGAAGGCTCGAACAGGAGCCGGGCTTCCATGAGCTCGGCCGGGCTGATGGGCGCGGCGCCGGCGTGTTCGCTGTCCAAGTCCGCCAGCGCCTGGCGCACGTTGGCCGATACATAGGTGCCGCTGCCGACCGTCTGGTCGATCAGGCCTTTTTGCTTCAGGCCGGCCAGGACGCGGCGCACGGCGCTGCGCCCCAGTTGGAAGCTGTTGCCGAGCTCACGCTCGGTGGGAAGGCGTTCGCCCGGCGACCAACGGCCGGAGCGCAGGTTTTGCAGCAGGTATTCTTTTAGTTGGAAGGCGCGATCGGACATGGCGGGCGGCGCTCGTGGCGGGCCGTGGCTTTAGCCGATCATTCTACCTTGCCGATCTTGCGCACTGCCTCGGTGACCGCCGCGGCGTCCTCTTGCCAGTACTGGCGGAATTCCGGCGCGTCCTGGTACAGCACCGGGCTGCCGGCGCCTTGGATGACCTCGCGCACCTTGGGATCGTTGGCGGCCTCGCGCGCGGCCTGGCGCAGCCGCTCGATCACCGCCGGCGGGGTACCGGTGGGCACGAAAATCCCCGACCACTGCGCGAACTTCACCGAGGGATAGCCGAGTTCCTGCATGCTGGGCACGTCGGGCAGCGCGGCCAGCCGGCCTTCGCCCCAGTGCGCGAGCGCGCGCACCTTGCCGGCGCGGATGTGCTGCAGGACGGATGCCGGCCCCGTGGACAACGCCTGCACCTGCCCGGAAAGCAGGGCGACGACCGCCGGCCCGGCGCCGGAATACGGCACATGGACCATGTTCAGCCCCGCTGCCAGGCGCAGCATTTCCATGGGCACGTGCATGGTGCCGTAGTTCCCCGAGGAGCCGTAGCTGATTTCGTTGCCCGGCTTGCGCAGCGCCTCGATGAATTCCTGCGCCGTTTTCCAGGGGCTGTCGGCGGCGACCACCAGCACCGTCGGGTCGGCAGTGATGCGGGCGATAGGTTCGAATTGGTCCAATCGATACATGGGCGCCCGGCCCAAAATGCGGTCGGCCTCGGGGATGATGGAGATCGACGACAGGGCCATCAGGATGGTGTAGCCGTCGGGCGCCGCCTTGGCCGCGGCCGCCATGCCGATGCCGCCGCCCGCCCCGGCGCGGTTTTCGACCACGACGGGTTGCCCCAGGCTGCGGCTCATCGCCTCGGCCACCGGGCGGCCGACGGTGTCAGCCACGCCGCCGGGCGGGAAGGGCACGATCATCGTCACGGGACGCGACGGCCAGGTGTCGGCCGCGCCGGCGGTAGCGGGCAAGGCAAAGGCCAGGGCCGCGGCAGCGATCACTCGTATCAGTTTCATGGTTGTCTCCTTTGGTGGTCTCGTGCAGCGGCGGTGTCCGCGGCCCGGGTGACTGCCGCCCAGGGGGCGCGGCGCGCCCCCGGTGTCGTTAGCCCACGCGGTTGACCAGCGTGCCGACGTGCTGGATTTCGATGCGGACTTCGTCGCCGCTTTGCAAAAAGCGCGGCGGCTTGAAGCCGATGCCGACGCCAGCCGGGGTGCCCGTGGCGATGACGTCGCCGGGTTGCAGGGTGATGCCGGCCGACAGGGTGGCGATCAGGGTCGGGATGTCGAAGATCAGGTCGCGGGTGTTGGCATCCTGGCGCAGCTCGCCGTTGACCCAGCATCGCACGTCCAGGTTGGCGCCGTCGATGCCATCGGCGGTGACGATCCAAGGCCCCATGGGGCAGAAGGTGTCCATGGACTTGCCCAGGAACCATTGCCGGTGCTTGTGCTGCAGGTCGCGCGCGGTGACGTCGTTGATGACGGTGTAGCCCGCGACGTACGACCACGCGTCGGCCGGCTGGATGCCACGGCCGGCCTTGCCGATGATCACGCCGAGCTCCGCTTCGTAATCCAGCTGGGCGGTGACGCCGGCGTGGCGCTCGACCGTCGCGCCATGCCCAATGGCGCAGGTGGGCGCCTTGGTGAACACCACCGGCGCTTCGGGCGCGACCTCGCCTTTGGCGGCCGAGCTGTCAAAGCCCGACTGGCTGAATTCCTTGGCGTGCTCGTGGTAGTTCTTGCCCACGCAAAAGATGTTGCGCCGCGGACGGATGGGCGGCAGCCAGCGCGCGCCGTCCACTTTGCGCCATTGGGAGGCACCCTGCAGCGCCGTACGATGCTGCGGCAATGCGGCGATGAGGTCGGTCATGTCGCCGTGGAAGCCGGGCACGAGCTCCGCGACGGGGACATAGCCTTGTCCGTCGTCGGAGATGACTGCCACGACGGGTTGCCGTTCGATTTCCAGGGTGGCCAAGCGCATGGGGTTGCCTCGCAAAAGGTTCTAAATGGTCATTAATGATACCAAAAACAACCAAAACGGCCACCCGCTGGCGGGCAAGGCCGGCAGCGGGCCAATAGCTGCTATGCTGCAAAGGTCGTCCGCCGATCACAGGCCGCCATGGAAAGCGCGCATCGCCCCGCCATCGCCTTGCCGCCCGAGCAGGAGCCGCGGCAGCTGTTGATCTTTTTGCATGGCGCGGGGGCCACGGCATGCAGCATGCTGCCCGTGGCGCTGACGCTGCGCCATTACTTTCCTGCGGCGGCGCTGCTATTGCCGGAAGGTTTTGAGGCCTGCGAGCGCGGCCACGGCCGCCAGTGGTTTGCCCCGGCCGGGATAGACGGGGGCGACGGCCGGCAGCGCGTGGCGCGGGCACTGCCGGCCCTGGCCGATTATGTCGAGCGTGCCCAACGACGCTATAGGTTGCTGCCGCCGGATACGGCGTTGCTGGGTTTTGGCCAAGGCGCCATCATGGCGCTGGAGCTGGCCGCAGCCCACGACGGGCTGGCGGGCAGGGTGCTGGCGTTTTCGGGGCGGTATGTGACCTTGCCCGAGCGCGCGCCAGAATTCAGCACCTTGCATTTTTTCCACGGCGAGGACGATCCGGTGATGCCGGTGGCGCACAGCAATGACGCGTACGCACGGCTGGCTGCGCTGGGCGGCGACGCCACCCTGGACGTGGCGTCCAACGTCGGGCACGAACTGCATCCGGCGCTCGTCGATCGTGCGGTATGCAGGCTGCAGACCTGTATCCCGCTGCGCACCTGGCGCCGGGCGCTGTAGGCCCCAAGCCGTGCCTGGGCGCGGCGCGGTTGTCGAGGCAATCTGGGGCGGCCGCCCGCGCCGCCCGCGCCGCCCGCCGTGTTGGGGTCCGGCGCTACTGCTGCGGCACGGTCCAAAAGTAGACCGTCCGGCCGTTGACCGTGGCGGTCTGATCCGGTTTCCAGTCGCCCATGTCAAAGGCATGCGAGACGATGCGTGTGCCCGGCTTGAGCTTGAGCAGCGTGGGGCGAAGCTTCAGGTTCAGCGATGGCAGCAGGTACAGCGAAATGACCGTTGCCTTGGACAAGTCCTGCTCGAACAGGTCACCTTGGATGAAGGTGACCTTGTCGGTGACGCCTTGCTCCTCGGCATTCTTGCGCGCCTCGGCAATGCGCTGCGGGTCGATGTCCACGCCCACGGCCGTGATGCCGAAGCGCTTGGCGGCGGTGATCGGGATGCGGCCATCGCCCGAGCCCAGGTCGTAGAGCACGTCGCCCGGTCCGACCTTGGCGATGCTGAGCATCTCGTCGACGACTTCCTGCGGCGTGGGCACGAAGATCACGTCAGGCTGGCGGGTGGGCGGGGCGTCGGCGGCCAAGGCCGTGGCACCTGCAAACAGGGCGCCTGTGATCAGGGCGAGCATACGGCTGAGCAATCTCACGGTGTTTCTCCTGTAGGAAAGGCCTGAGGAACTGCATGCGCGTGGCACGGGCGACGTTGCCCGCGAAATGTCCGGCCCCCCGGGAAGGTGGCCGGATGGCCGGGACGGCGAGAAGCCGGCCCGTTTCCGGAATTCGTATGCCTGAGCCCTAATGTGGGGCAAGGGCGCCGGGATGTCCAGCCGTGCGAATGGCCATGGCCTTAGGCTGGACGCAATCATGGTCAGGCTCCTTGGGCCGAGGTGGCCGCCTGTATGAAGGCGCGCACCGGCTCTTCATAGGCCGCGCCGGCGCGGCTTGCCCCCGAATGCGAGGCGCCTTCGATCTTGACCAGCCGCCGCAGCGCCGGCGGCACATTGCTCGCCGCCTCGTACAGCGCATCGCTCATGCCATGCGGGACGACCCGGTCGGCCGTGCCGTGCACGAACAGCACCGGGATGTCCAGCCGCGCGGCCTTCTCGAGCGAATCGAAGCGCTGGGTCACGAGCAGCGATAGTCCGGGCATCCAGCCCCAGCGCGTAGTCGAAAGCATGTCGCGCACGCTGGTGAACGTGGCCTCCGCGATCAGGCCGGCAATGGCCGGGCGGTCGGCGCGGGTGGCCAGGTCGATGGCGATCGCGCCGCCCAGGCTGTGGCCGTACACGAAGCGCCGCGCCGGATCGGGCTGCAATCGCGCCAGTTCGTCCAAGGCCGCCGCCGCATCCTCGCGGGTGCTGCCCTCGGACGGCAGCAGCGGCGTGGATTCGCCGAATCCGCGGTAATCGATGGCCAGCACGGAATAGCCCATGTCGGCCCAACGCTCGATGCGAAAGGCGCTGCCGTTGAGGTTCCAGCGCGCCCCGTGCAGGTAGAGCACGGCCGGAGCGTCGGGATCGGCGCTGGCCAGATACCAGGTGCGGACCCGGTCGCCGTTGGGCAGCTGTAGGTCGTAGACCCGCGTGCCGGGAGCTGGCTCGCGCCACCAGGCGCGCGATTCGGTTTCCACCGAAAAGATGGCCTGCCGCTGCCACGTGTCCAGTCCCTCGCAGCCGGCGGCGGCCGCCGCTGCGGCGACCATGGCCACGAGCGCGCGGCGCGCGCCCGTCCTGCGCAAGGGCAAGGTCGTACTTTGGTTCACCCGGTCTCCGACCGGATTGAAGGCCGCAGGTTCCCGAGGAGGCTGGATCGGCCCGGCCGCGGCGCGTCCAGGTTCCCCGTCTTGCGACCGGGTCAGGGCGCATCGCGCCAAGGCTTGGCGCGCAGCGCCTGGGCTCGGGTCAGGCCGACGTCGCGCAGCAAGCGCGCATCCAGTTCGCGCAGCCGTTCGAGCTGCGCCAGGCGGGACTGCGAGGATCCGCAGAGCCACAAGCCTGCTTCGCGCAGCCACGCTGCGGCACCGGCCGGCAGCCCGGCCGGCCAGCCCAGGCGCCGCGCCGGGCCGGCAAGCGCCCGGTACGATGCCGCAGGGGGTGGCAGTGAGGTCATGACAGCATCCTCCGGGCGATATCGGCGGCCACCGGATAGAGCGAGGCGACCAGCAGCAGCGCCATGCCGACGTTGAACGCGCGCAGCGCCGCAGGCCGGCGCAGCAGCGGGCGCAGCGCCGCGCCGAAGGCCGTCCACAAGCCGATGCTGGGGAGGTTGACGACGCCGCAGATCAGCGTGGCCACCATCAGGTTGAAGAAAAAGTCCGCTTGCGGCGTGTACGCGGCGATGACGCCCAGCGCCATGACCCAGGCCTTGGGATTGACCCATTGGAACGCGGCCGCTTGTAGGAAGGTGAACGGCTTGCCGGTGGCCTGCCGCTCGGCGTCGGGCGGCCCGGCCGTGGCGATGCGCCAAGCCAGGTACAACAGGTAGGCCGCGCCGGCGTACTGCAGGATTTCGTAAAGCCAAGGCCATTGGGTGAACGCTGCGCCCGCGCCCAGGCCGACCACCGCCAGCATCGCCATGAAGCCGAGGCTCACACCCAGCATGTGCGGAACGGAGCGTCGAAAGCCGTAGTTCAGGCCCGAGGCCGCCAGCATGAGGTTGTTGGGCCCAGGCGTGATCGACGAGACCAGCGCGAACAGGGCGAGCGACGCCATCAGGCTGGGCGTCATCATGGCTGCCTCCTCGCTGCGCGGCGGCCCGCGGCGATGACGGCGATGACCGCCGCGGCAAACGCGAAGGTCGACGGGGGCACCGTTTCGCCAAACAGCAGCGCAGCGGCGGCCACTGTCATGAAAGGTTGCAGCAGCTGGACCTGGCCGACGCGGGCGATACCGCCCGCGGCCAGCCCGCGATACCACGCGAAGAAGCCGAGGAACATGGAAAACAATGCCAAGTACGCGAACGCGCCGAGCGCCGCCGAGGACGGCATCCCGTCCAATTGCCAGGCCAGCCATGCCGCGGGCAGCGCCAGGAAGGGGGCGCTGGCCACCAGGATCCAGCAGATGGTGCGCCATCCGCCCAAGGTGCGTGCCACGCGCGCCCCTTCGTTGTAGCCCAGGCCGCCCAGGACGACCGAGGCCAGTAACCACCAGTCCGCCGGCTGCAGGCGCCCGTGCCCCTCGTGCAAGGCGAAGGCGGTGACCAGCGCCGCGCCGGCCACGGCCCAGGCCCAGAAGGCACCAGGCGGCCGTTCGCCGCTGCGCCAGGCGGCGAAGGCGGCGGTCGCCAGCGGCAGCAGGCCGTTGACGACCGCGCCATGCGCGGCCGGGGCGCTTTGCATGGCCAGCGTCGACAGCAGCGGCCAGCCGATCACGACGCCCAGCGCCGCCAGCGCGATGCCGCGCCATTCAGCTGGCCGGGGCAGCCGGCTGCGCGTCAGCCCCAGCAGCGCCGCCGCCGGCAGCGCGGCGACGAACGCACGCCCCAGTGCGACGAGCAGCGGGTCGAGCTCGGCGACGGCGATCCGCGTCATGGGCAAGGTGAGCGAGAAAATCGCCACCCCGAGCAAGCCCCAGAGATAGCCGCGGCCGGCGGGGGCGCGGCCGTCGGCGGCAAGCGCTTGGGATGCTGTGCTGGCAGTAGAACCCATCGGAGGCGGCTCGAATAGGACTGAAGAAGGGCCCGTGGGGCTTGCAGCCCGGGGCGATTGCTGTCAATCTACGCCCAACAAACAGTACAGTACCGGTACAGTTTTTCAGTTCAATCCCGAATCTGGCCTGGTCGATTTGCCATGACAGTTGTCTTCCCATCCACCGATCCCCTGGCCTGGCGGCCCGTGCGGCGCAGCGATGTGACGCTGGCCGAGCAAATCGCCGACCACCTGGCGCGCCGGATCCGCGAACAAGGCCTGCGCGCCGGCACGCGGTTGCCGTCCATCCGGCGCATGGCGCAGCAGGCCGGGGTCAGCCGGTATACGGTGGTCGATGCCTACGAGCGGTTGGTGGCAAAGGGCCTGGCCGAGTCCCGGCGCGGCGCCGGCTTCTACGTGCGCGCCTGGCGCGACCCGGTCGCGCCGCCGGTGGCACCTGCCACGCTTGCGCCGCCGGCCCGCGTCGACATCGCCTGGCTGTTGCGCAGCATGTTCCGCGATGGCGTCGCGTCGGACATACCGGGCGGGGCCGGATTGATGCCGCCGGCCTGGCTGGACGAGGACCTGGTCAACGGCGCGGTGCGTGCGGTGGGCCGTTCGGCGCGCAGCGGCCTGCTCGCTTACGGTGTTCCCCAAGGTTACCTGCCGCTGCGCCAGCAGATCGCGGCAACCCTGCAGGCGGCGGGGGTACCCGCCCATCCGGAGCGCAACCTGCTGACCACGGCTGGCGTCACGCACGCGCTGGACCTCATTGTGCGTCAGCTGGTGCGTCCTGGCGACACCGTGTTGGTGGAAGATCCTGCCTGGTTCGTCATCTTTGGCCGGCTGGCCGCCTACGGCGCCAATGTCATAGGTGTGCCGCGGTTGCCGGAAGGGCCGGACATCGCCGCCCTTGCCCGCCTGGCGGAGCTACACCGACCCAAGTTGTTCATCATCAACTCCGCCGTGCACAACCCGACCGGCCACACGCTGTCGGCGGGCGCGGCCTATGACGTGCTGCGGCTGGCCGAGCGCCACGACTTCCATATCGTCGAGGACGATACCTACAGCGAGCTGCACCCGGGCGGCCCGATCCGCCTGGCCGCGCTGGACAGGCTCGAGCGGGTGATCCTCGTCGGCGGCTATTCGAAGATGCTGGCTGCCAGCCTGCGTGTCGGCTACATCGCCGCCCATCCAGACCTTGCCCAGAAGCTCACCGACCGCAAGATGCTATCCGGGCTGACCTCGCCCGAACTGGGCGAACGGGTAGTGCACCGCGTGCTGGCCGGTGGACAGTACCGCCGCCACGTCGAGCGCGTACGCGCGCGGGTCGACGATGCGCGGCAGCGCTGCCTCAAAAGCCTGGCCCGGCTTGGCATCCGTGTCGATCCGGAACCTCACGCGGGCATGTTCATCTGGGCCGACTGCGGCCTCGATACCGAGGTCCTGGCCCGCGTGGCGGCCGACCGCGGCATGTTGCTGGCGCCGGGCACCCTGTTTTCGCCTGCGCAGGCGCCGTCGACGCGCATGCGCTTTTCGGTGGCCATGGCCGAGAATCGCAACGCCTGGACGCTGCTCGAGCGGCTGCTGCAAGATGGGGCTGCAGCCACTGCCGCTGCTGCGTGAGTGCGGCGATCGCGCGCCACGACACACCCGGTTGATCTTCGACAAGCGGAATCGACGGCCGAATGAATATACTGTGCGACGGAAACAGGAGACTTTCATGGCTACGCCGATCAATCCGCTGAACGAGAATTTCGCCGTCGCCCCGCAGCTCGGGCCCGAGGACATGCCGGCGGTGGCCGCCGCCGGCTACAAGAGTGTCATCATCAACCGGCCGGACTTCGAGGGCGGGCCCGACCAGCCGACGGCCGCGGCCGTGGCCGAGGCCGCGCGCAAGGTCGGCCTGCAGTGCGAATACCAACCGGTGGTCAGCGGCGCGATGACGCAGGCCGATGTCGAGCGCTTCGCCGAGCTGCTGGGCACACTGCCGCAACCCGTGCTGGCCTACTGTCGTACCGGTACGAGGTGTACCGTGCTGTATCGTGCGGCCACGGGGCAGCAGGCCTGACCGGGCCTGCGGCAACCTCCCGCGCAGCCAGCATCCGACGCCCACAAGGAGGCAAATTCATGTTCAAGAAAATCCTGATCCCCACCGACGGCTCGCCCCTGTCGGCCCAGGCCGCCAACGCGGGCGTGAGCTTCGCGCGATCGATAGGCGCCGAGGTGGTCGCGCTGCACGTGACCCAGCCGTTTGCCGCCACCATCGGCTTTGACGGCATGGCCGCCGCGTATGCGATCACGGATGAGGCCTACGAGGAGGCGGCCCAGGAACAGGCCGCCAAGTACCTGAAGTCCGTCATGGATCGGGCCGAGACCGCGGGCGTGCAAGGCAAGTCATACGCCGTGTCCAACTTCAACGTGGCCGACGGCATCGTCCAGGCCGCGGCCGAACACGGTTGCGACCTGATTTTCATCGGCAGCCACGGGCGCAGCGGGTTGTCTCGGTTGCTCCTGGGCAGCGTGACGGCCAAGGTGCTGTCGCTGGCCCAGACCGCGGTGCTGGTCTACCGCGTCAAGGAAGAAAAAAAGCCCGCCTAGTGCTCGTGCCGGCAGCGTCGATGGCGGCTGGCCGTGCTGCCTGCCGCTGGCGGCACAGGCTAGCACCTGTCATCGCCCTCATTGCAACGGCCCTGCGTGCCTGCATCGCAGGGCCGTCTTGTTTACATCGTGTTGCGTAATGGCCGTCGGCAGGGCCTGGCGCGCCGGCGCCTGCGCGTATCATGACCCCAGGGGCTTCGGCATTCCGCCGTCGCCGCGCAAGCGTGCCGCCGTGAAGCCTACGGCACCGCGCAGGGCTGGGGCAGCGCATGTTCCTTCGTCCGCAATGGCCGCTTTTCCGGTTGCGCAGCGCCGCGGCACCGGCTGTCGGCGCGGGGCGCCGGCTTGCGGCGCTGCTGGCCGTGGTCCTGTCGGCTGCTTGGGGAGCGCAGCCTGACCCATCGGCGGCGACGGATTCACCTATCGTCGTCCTGCTCGACATCGACGGTGCCATCGGGCCGGCCACCACGGACTACATCCGGAAAGGCCTCGCCCAGGCCAGGCAGCACAATGCCGTTGCGGCCGTTTTGCGCATCGACACCCCAGGCGGGCTGGCCTCGTCTACGCACGAGATCATCCGGGACATCCTGGCCTCGCCCGTTCCCGTCATCGCCTACGTGGCGCCGGCCGGCGCGCGCGCGGCGAGTGCCGGCACCTATATCGCCTATGCCAGCCACCTGGCGGCCATGGCGCCGGCCACCCATATCGGTGCGGCGACGCCGGTCCCGATCGGCGGGCCGATGGCGCCGCAACCGCGGCGCGACCCCAAAGCCGACGACGGCGCCGCGGATGAATCGCCGAGCAAGGCCGATAGGCGCGAATCCGGCGGCAGCGATGGCGCTGCCGGCGATAGTCGTGAGCCAGACGCCATGAGCCGCAAGGCCGTCAACGATGCCGTCGCGCAGATTCGCAGCCTGGCCGCGCTGCGCGGGCGCAACGCGGACTGGGCCGAGCGCGCGGTGCGCGATGCGGCCAGCCTGCCCGCAGCCGAGGCCCTCGGCCAAGGCATTGTGGAGATCATGGCGACCGATCTCGATGACCTGCTCGCCCAGGCCGATGGTCGTCGCGTCAAGGCGGGCAAGGCCGAGATTGCATTGGCCACGCGCGGTGCCTCGGTGATCGCGCTCGCGCCCGACTGGCGGACGCGACTGCTGGGGGTGATTGCCAGCCCGAACGTGGCCTACCTGCTGATGCTGCTGGGCGTCTACGGCGTACTGTTCGAACTGATGAATCCGGGTGCGGTGGTGCCGGGCGTGGTCGGCGGCATCGCGCTGCTGGTCGGCCTATTCGCGTTGAACCTGTTGCCGGTCAGCTATGCCGGCCTGGCCCTGGTGGCGCTGGGCATCGCGCTGATGGCCGCCGAGGCCTTCGTCGCGTCGTTCGGGGTCCTGGGCATAGGTGGGGCGGCAGCTTTCGCGCTGGGCTCGCTGATGATGTTCGACGGCGAAGTGCCTGGCCTGGCGCTGTCCCTGCCGGTGGTGGCCGTCGCGACGCTGGCCAGCCTCGTGCTGCTCGCGGTCGTGCTTGCGGCCGTGGTCCGGGCGCACCGGCGTCGCGCGGTCACCGGCGAGCCCAGCTTGGTCGGGCAGGGCGCGCGCGTGTTGTCCTGGCAGGGCAGGCAAGGCCGGGTGCAGCTGTACGGCGAATCCTGGCAGGCGGTCGGCCCCGAAGGGCTACAACCTGGGCAGGCGGTAATGGTCGCCTCCCGCAACGGCCTGACGCTCGTCGTGCGGCGCACGGACGAAATTCACCAAGGAGGTTGACCATGGCATGGATCCCTTATGCAGTACTGGCCCTCATCGCGATCGCCATTTTGCTTTCGGTCATACGCATTTTGCGCGAATACGAGCGTGGCGTCGTATTCACGCTTGGCCGCTACAGCGGCGTCAAGGGGCCTGGGCTGATCGTGCTGGTGCCTTTCGTGCAGCAGTTGGTGCGGGTGGACCTGCGCACGATCGTGCTGGACGTGCCGAGCCAGGACGTCATTTCGCACGACAACGTCTCGGTCAAGGTCAACGCCGTGGTCTATTTCCGCGTCGTCGACCCGGACAAGGCCGTCATCCAGGTGATGAACTTCATGGAAGCCACCAGCCAGCTGGCGCAAACCACGCTGCGCTCGGTGCTGGGCAAGCACGACCTGGATGAAATGCTGGCCGAGCGCGACAAGCTCAACGCGGACTTGCAGGCCATACTGGACAGCCAGACGGACGCCTGGGGCATCAAGGTCGCCAACGTAGAGATCAAGCACGTGGACATAGACGAAAGCATGGTGCGGGCCATCGCCCGGCAGGCAGAGGCCGAGCGCAACCGCCGCGCGCGCATCATCAACGCCGAGGGCGAGCACCAAGCTGCCGAAAAACTGGTCGAGGCCGCCAACGCGCTGGCCGCTTCGCCCAATGCCATGCAGCTGCGTTTCCTTTCCACGCTGTACGACATCGCCAACGATAGGTCCTCGACCATCGTGTTTCCCGTGCCCATCGACCTGCTCAAGGGAATGCTGGGCGGGGGCGGCCATTCGGGCGGCGATCCGGCAGCGGGGGTCGCGCCGCACCGGCGCGGCGCGCCCACGGGTGGGCCGCCGCCCGCGCACGCATGAAGCCGTCCATGCAAACAGGCGCCGCAGGCGGCAAGCCTGGCGGCGCCTGTTTCTGGCTTGGCCGGCTTTCCGTCAGTGCAGCAGGATCACCGCCTTTTGCAGGGTGATCCAAATGCCCCAGGCCAGCGGGATGCCCACTGCCGCCCAGGCAAGGGCCACCAGCGCCACGGGCGTGGTGCCGCCGCTGCCCGGCCCGGACACTTCGGCGGCCACGGCCCGCTCGTGCGCCAGCGCCTTTTCGCGGGCCAGTTCTTCCTCGCTCATGAAGTGCTTGGGATTGACCGGGCGGATCGCCAGGTTGCAGATCAGCCCGACGATGAGCATGCCGGCCAGGATGTACATGGTGATGTCATACACCTGGGCGCGTGGCACGCCCATGCTCAGCTGGTATTCGCGGATGTAGTTGACCAGCACCGGGCCGAAGATGCCGGCCGCCGACCAGGCCGTCAGTAGGCGGCCGTGGATGGCTCCGACCATCTGGGTGCCGAACAGGTCTGCCAGGTAGGCCGGCACGGTCGCGAAGCCGCCGCCATACATCGACAGGATGATGCAGAAGGCGCCGACGAACAGCGCCAGGGCACCCGCGTCCGAAGCCAGCGGGATCGACGCATAAAGCGCGAAGCCCAGCACGAAAAAGGTCGTGTAGGTCAGCTTGCGGCCAAGCTTGTCGGAAAGGCTGGCCCAAAAAAAACGTCCGCCGATGTTGAATAGGCTGAGTAGCCCAGTGAAGCCGGCGGCGATGGCGGCGATGGCAGCCAGCTGAGACTTGTCCAGCTCATTGAAGGCCAGGCCGTCGGCGCCGATGAGGCGGCCGGCAAAGACCTCCTGCAGCAGCGGAGATGCCATGCCGAGGATGCCGATCCCGGCCGTCACGTTCAGGCAGAGCACCAGCCACACGAGCCAGAACTGCGGGATGCCCCATACCTTTTTGACGTGCACGTGGCCCTTGGTGATCATGGCGTCGTTCGCCCGGGTCGCGGGCGGGGTCCAGTCCGCCGGTTTCCAGCCCGTGGGAGGCACCCGGTAGCCCATGGCCCCGGCCATCATAAAGACGAAGTAGATGGCCGCCATGGTCAGGAAGGTTTCCCACACACCGACCGATTCGGCGCTGGCGTAGTGGCGCATCAGCATGTCGGCCAGCGGGGCACCAATCATCGCCCCGCCGCCGAAGCCCATGATGGCCATGCCGGTGGCCATGCCGCGGCGGTCGGGAAACCATTTGATCAGCGTGCTGACCGGAGAGATATAGCCTAGGCCCAGGCCGATGCCGCCGATCACGCCCGAGCCGACCCAAAGCATCCACAACTGGTGCAGGTAGACGCCGATGGCGGAGATCACGAGCCCGCCGCACCAGCAGCAGGCGGCCACTACGCCGGCCTTGCGCGGACCGGCGCGCTCGAGCCAGCCGCCCCAAAGTGCGGCTGAGCAGCCCAGCAGCACGAAGAACAGGGTGTACATCCACCCCATGGTGGAAATGCGCCAGTTGCAGTTGGTGGCGAACAGCTCGGCCAGCACGCCCATCTCCGGTGGGCAGGTCATGACGCCCGCGCCCGCGCTTTGCGACAGCGGCAGCCAGAACACCGAAAACCCGTAGGCCATGCCGATGCACAGGTGGATGGCCAGTGCCGCGGGCGGAACCAGCCAGCGGTTAAAGCCCGGGCCGGCGATGGTGCGTTCCTTGTCCAGAAGGCCGGGCCGCGCGCCCGGCAAGTCCAGCGTAGAGGTGCCTGAATTCATCCTGTCTCCTCGATCAAACGGTCGGGCAGCCGCGCGTCAACGACGCGGCCGGGCCGCGTTTGCGGCTTCTTGCGCTGCAGTGGGAGATGGCCTGCCGGCATGCGCCTGGTGGGAAAGGCGTCATGCTGCGGGCATGGCTGCCGGCTGGAGCCGGTCTCGATAAAGCGTGACGGCTTGCAGGACGATGGGCGCCAGCTGCGTGTCGCCATCGCGTCCGTCAGGGTGTTCTTGCAGGAAGGCGAGCAATCGCGCGCGCATGCGCGGCTCCCAGAATTTCTGGATATGGCCGGCGATGCCTTCGAGCGCTTCGTCGCGATCGGGCATGGCCGCGAAGAAGTCGCCGATGCGGTTGGCCATGCGGACGAGGTTGTCGATGTTCATGGCGTGGTGGTTTACGTGGACCTTGGTTGGGCGGCTATCCGCTCGGGGTGGGTGTAGATGGCGCAGTCACGTCCGCGCACGAAACCGACCAGCGCCACGTTGGCCCGATCGGCCACGCGCAGCGCCAGCGCCGTCGGCGCGGAGACGGCGGCCAGCACGCCGGCGCCCAGGCTCGCCGCCTTTTGCACCATCTCGTAGCTGGCGCGGCTCGAGACCAGCACGGCGCCCTCGCGCGCAGGCAGGCCCTGGCGCGCCATCGCGCCAAGTAGCTTATCCAGCGCATTGTGCCGGCCGACGTCCTCGCGCAACAGGCGCAGGCGCCCTCGGGCGTCCATCCACGCCGCGGCGTGCGTCGCGCCGGTCTGCGCATGCAGCGCCTGGCGGCCGCGCATGGCGGCCATGCCGGCAAGCAGCAGCGGCAACGGCACGGGCACGGCATCGGGCACGGGATCGATCGGGCGCAGGGCATCATCGAGGGTTTCGACGCCGCATAGCCCGCAACCCGTGCGTCCGGCCATCGCCCGCCGGCGGCGCTTGAGCGCATCCAGGCAGGCGCTGGCGATCTCGAGGCGCACCACGACACCTTGCGGCTGGGCACAGATCTCGACGTCGCGCACGTCGCCGGGTCCGCGCACGATGCCTTCGGTCAGCGAAAACCCGATGGCGAAGTCCTCGAGGTCTGCGGGCGTGGCCATCAGGGTGGCGTGGGCGATGCCGTTGTATTCCAGGGCCACGGGCGTTTCCTCGGCCAGCACGTCCGTTTGCGCATCCACCTGGACCGCGCCGTCGCGCACGCGCACGACCTCGGCGCGCCACGCCCCAGGGGCATCGGGCGCCGGGAGGTCCGGGACGGCTTGGGCGATGTCCATCGTGTGGGGCTCCGCTCGCGCGCGCCGCGCTACTCGGCCGCGGGTGCCTCGGCGCGCCGGCGTTCCCGCAATAGCCTTTCCTGTATCTCGTCAAAGCGCGACCAGTTGCGCTGCCATTCCGAAGGCTGCGTGACCTTGGTGATCTGCACCGCCGTGACCTTGTACTCCGGGCAGTTGGTGGCCCAGTCGGAATTGTCGGTGGTCACCACGTTGGCGCCCGACTCGGGAAAGTGGAAGGTGGTGTAGACCACGCCGGGCGGCACGCGGTCGGTGACGGTGGCCCGCAGCACCGTTTCCCCGGCGCGGCTTTGCACGCCCACCCAGTCGCCGTCGCGAATGCCGCGGTCCTCGGCGTCCTGCGGGTTGACTTCCAGCAGGTCCTCGCCGTGCCAGGCCACGTTGGGCGTGCGCCGTGTCTGCGCGCCGACGTTGTACTGTGACAGGATGCGCCCTGTCGTCAGCAGCAGCGGATAGCGACGGGTGGCACGTTCGTCGGTGGGCACGTACTGCGTGATGAAGAATTTGCCCTTGCCGCGCACGAACGCGTCCACGTGCATGATGGGCGTGCCTTCTGGCGCGGCGTCATTGCAGGGCCATTGCAGGCTGCCCAGCCGGTCGAGCTTTTCATAGCTGACGCCGGCGAAGGTGGGCGTCAGCCGCGCGATCTCGGCCATGATTTCGCTGGGATGCGAATACGACATGGGATAGCCCAGCGCGTTGGATAGCGCCATGGTGACCTCCCAGTCGGCCATGCCCGCCTTCGGCTCCATCACCTTGCGCACGCGCGAGATGCGCCGCTCGGCGTTGGTGAAGGTGCCGTCCTTTTCGAGGAACGATGAACCGGGCAGGAAGACGTGCGCATACTTGGCCGTTTCGTTCAGGAACAGGTCCTGCACGACGATGCATTCCATGGCCGACAGCGCCGCGGCCACGTGCTGGGTATTGGGATCGGACTGGACCAAGTCCTCGCCCTGGCAGTACAGGCCCTTGAAGGTGCCAGCCAGTGCCGCCTCGAACATGTTGGGGATGCGCAGGCCAGGTTCTGGCTGCAGGCGAACGCCCCAATCGGCTTCGAACTGCGCGCGCACCGCCGGATCGGAGATGTGGCGGTAGCCTGGCAGCTCGTGCGGAAAAGAGCCCATGTCGCACGAGCCCTGCACGTTGTTCTGCCCGCGCAAGGGGTTGACGCCCACGCCTTCACGGCCGATGTTGCCGGTGGCCATGGCCAGGTTGGCGATGGCCATGACCGCCGTCGATCCTTGGCTGTGCTCGGTCACGCCCAGGCCGTAGTAGATGGCACCGTTGCCGCCGGTGGCGTAGAGCCGCGCGGCGCCGCGCACGGCCTGCGCGGGCACGCCGGTGACGGCTTGCATGGCTTCGGGCGAGTTTTCAGGCTTGCTGACGAAGGCACGCCATTGCTCGAAGGGCTCGCGCTCGCAGCGCCGCGCGACGAAGTCCTCGTCGATGAGGTTTTCGGTGGCGATGACGTGGGCCATCGCCGTGAGGACCGCCACGTTGGTGCCCGGGCGCAGCTGCAGGTGGTAATCGGCGCGCACGTGCGGCGCATTGACCAATTCGATGCGGCGGGGGTCGATGACGATCAGGCGCGCGCCCTGGCGCAGGCGGCGCTTCAGGCGCGAGGCGAACACCGGGTGGCCGCTGCTCGGATTGGCGCCGATGATGACGATCACGTCGCTCTTCATGACCGAGTCGAACGTCTGCGTGCCGGCCGATTCGCCCAGCGTTTGCTTCAGGCCGTAGCCGGTCGGCGAGTGGCACACGCGCGCGCAGGTGTCGACGTTGTTGGTGCCGAAGGCGGCGCGCACCAGCTTCTGCACCAGCCAGGTTTCCTCGTTGGTGCAGCGCGACGACGTGATGCCGCCGACCGCGTCGCGGCCGTATTGGGCCTGGATGCGCCGGAACTCGGACGCCGCATAGGCGATCGCCTCTTCCCAGGAAACCTCTTGCCAGGGATCGGTGATGCGCTTGCGGATCATCGGCTTGGTCACGCGGTCCTTGTGCGTGGCGTAGCCCCAGGCAAAGCGCCCCTTGACGCAGGAGTGGCCGCGGTTGGCCTTGCCGTCCTTCCAGGGGGTCATGCGCACGACCTCCTGGCCCTTCATTTCGGCCTTGAAGGCGCAGCCCACGCCGCAATATGCGCAAGTAGTGATGACGGCATGCTCGGCCTGGCCGAGCATGATGACGGATTTTTCCTGCAGGGTCGCGGTCGGACAGGCCTGCACGCAGGCGCCGCAGGACACGCACTCGCTTTGCATGAAGGGTTCGTCCTGTCCGGCCGACACCCGCGAATCGAAGCCCCGGCCGGAGATCGTCAACGCGAAGGTGCCCTGTGTTTCCTCGCAGGCGCGCACGCAGCGGTTGCAGACGATGCACTTGGACGGGTCATAGGTGAAGTAGGGGTTGGACTCGTCCTTGGCGTCGTGCAGGTGGTTGCGCCCTTCATAGCCATAGCGCACCTCCCGCAAGCCCACCACGCCGGCCATGTCCTGCAGCTCGCAGTCGCCGTTGGCCGCGCAGGTCAGGCAGTCCAGCGGGTGGTCGGAGATGTACAGCTCCATCACGCCGCGGCGCAGGTCGCGCAGCTTGGGCGTTTCGGTGTGCACGACCATGCCGTCCTCGGCTGGCGTCGTGCACGAGGCTGGATAGCCGCGGCGGCCTTCGATTTCGACCAGGCAGAGCCGGCAGGACCCGAAGGCCTCCAGGCTGTCGGTGGCGCACAGCTTGGGAATGTGGATGCCTGCTTCGGCGGCCGCGCGCATCACGGACGTGCCGGCCGGCACGGTGATGGATTGGCCGTCTATGGTCAGGGTGACGGTCTGCGTCGATTCGCGGGCCGGGGTGCCATAGTCGCGATCGCGCTTGACGACGGTTTCCAGCATGTTTGCCTCCGTGATCAGGCCGCTTCGTGGGCGTCTTGCGTCTGCTGCAGGCCGAAATCGGCGGGAAAGTGCTGCAGCGCGGACAGCACCGGGTAGGGCGTCATGCCGCCCAGGGCGCACAGCGATCCGCCCAGCATGGTGTCGCACAGGTCGCGCAGCAGGTGGGCCTGTCGTTGGCGCGCGTCGGGCGAGTCCGCGGCCACGATGCGGTCGATGACCTCGACCCCACGCGTCGAGCCGATGCGGCACGGCGTGCACTTGCCGCAGGACTCGATCGCGCAGAACTGCATCGCGTAGCGCGCCATGCGCGCCATGTCCACCGTGTCGTCGAAGGCGACGATGCCGCCATGGCCAACCATCGCCGACATGGCCGCGTAGGCTTCATAGTCCAGCGGCACGTCCCACTGCGACTCGGGCAGGTAGGCGCCCAGCGGCCCCCCCACCTGCACCGCGCGCAGCGGACGGCCCGACGCGCTGCCGCCGCCGTAGTCGTAGAGCAGTTCGCGCAGCGTGACGCCGAAGGCTTTTTCGACCAGCCCGCCGCGCTTGATGTTGCCGGCCAGCTGGAATGCCAGCGTGCCCTGCGATCGTCCGACGCCGTATTCGCGGTAGAACGCCGCGCCGCGCGCCAGGATGGTCGGTACCGAGGCCAGCGACACTACGTTGTTGACCACGGTGGGCCGGCCGAAAAGCCCGGCGATGGCCGGCAGCGGCGGCTTGGCGCGTACCACGCCGCGCTTGCCTTCTAGGCTTTCGAGCAGCGACGTTTCCTCGCCGCAGATGTACGCGCCCGCGCCTTTCCGGACTTCGAGTTCGAAGGCGCGTCCGCTGCCCAGGACGTCCGGCCCCAGCCAGCCGGCATCGCGTGCACGCGCGATGGCCGCTTGCAGCGTGGCGATGGCGTGCGGGTACTCGGCGCGCACGTAGATGTAACCGCGCGTGGCCTGCACGGCCAGGCCGGCGATGACCATGCCTTCGATCAGGACGTAAGGGTCGCCTTCCATCAGCATGCGGTCGGAGAAGGTGCCCGAGTCGCCCTCGTCGGCGTTGCAGACGATGTATTTCTGCTCGGCCGGCGTTTGCAGCACCGTGCGCCACTTGAGGCCGGTGGGGAAAGCAGCGCCGCCGCGTCCGCGCAGGCCGGAGTCGATGACGGCCTGGACGATGGCCTCGGCTGGCATGTCCAGCGCATTGCGCAGGCCTTGCAGCCCGCCGTGGTCGGCATAGTCCTGCAGCGACAGCGGGTCGGTCACGCCCACGCGCGCGAAGGTCAGCCGCTCCTGGCGCTTCAGGTAAGGGATCTCGTCGGTCAGGCCTTGGCACAGCGCATGCGCGCCGCCGCGCAGCCAGCCGGCGTCGAACAGCGCAGGCACGTCCTGCGGGACGACCGGCCCGTAGGCGACGCGCCCAGCCGGCGTAGCGACTTCGACGAGCGGTTCGAGCCACAGCAGGCCGCGCGAGCCGTTGCGCACGATGCGCACCGGCGTGTCACGCCGCGCGGCCTCGCGCTCGATGGCGGCGACGACCGCGTCGGCGCCGACGGCCAGCGCCGCCGCATCGCGCGGGACGTAGAGCGTGATGGGGGACTGCGATGATGCCAGCGTGGCGCCTTGCATGCCTGTACTCATTGCTGCACCGGACGTTGGGCGTCCGCCTCCGTGGAAAGCGCGTCCGCTTGCTGCATCAACTGGTCGAAGCGATCGGGCGTGACGCGCGCGTACGGATGGCCGTCGATGGTGATCGCCGGAGACATGGCGCACAGTCCCAGGCAGTAGGCCGGCTCGAGCGTGACGCTGCCGTCTGCCGCAGTGGCGTGGAAGTCGCAACCCAGGCGGGCGCGGATGTGGCTAGACAGCACCTCGCTACCCATGGCCTGGCAAGATTCGGCCTGGCACACGGCCACCACGCGCCGTCCCGCCGGCGCCTGCCGGAAATGCGGGTAGAAGGTGATCACGCCGTGGACTTCGGCCCGCGACAAGTTCAGCGCTTGGGCGATCGGCTCGACGGCATCGGGCGGAATGCAGCCCAGTTCGTCTTGGACCGCGTGCAGGATGGGCAGCAGCGCGCCGGGCGTGTCCCGGTGGGCCGCGGCGATACGGGCGGCGGTAGCGGCCGCCGGTGTACAGGAAGACGTCGCAGAAGCGGAGGAATCCCTGGCGCCCGCGGTCGAGGCCAGGTCGGGCTTGGCTTTGCCGATGCGCATGTCGTCTCCAGGGCGGGTTGGCCTAGGCAAGGGGCGTGTTCCCGCTTACATTATGTTTTGCGAAACATAAAAGCAGCCGCTACGCTGCCAGCCTTTTTAATCTAGCCGTCATGCATGCAGGGTTCAATAAGAAATAAATTGCATATAAATTTCCCGGGGACAGGAAAGAAATGACATATAGGTTCCGTGTCGGCCTGCGCCCGCAATGGCTGCTGGTCGACGAGGGTGGAGAGGTGTCGCTGCACGAGTTGCTGGCGCTGCTGGCGGCGATCGACGCAACGGGCCACATTGCGGGCGCCTGTCGCGCCTGCGGGTTGTCCTACCGGCATGGCTGGGGCATTTTGCGGCGCTTCGAAGAAAGCTTCGGCACGCCGCTGCTGATCACGCGCCGGCGCCGCGGGACCGAGCTGTCGCCTTTCGCACAGCGCCTGCTGTGGGCGAACCGCCGCATCGAGGCGCGCTTGACCCCGACGCTGGAAAGCCTGGCGTCGGAATTGCAAGAAGACCTGCAGCGGCTGCTGCCGGAGACGACGCCGCACCTGCGCCTGCACGCCAGTCACGGCTTTGCGGTCGAAGCGCTGATGCAGCACATGAGCCATCGTCCGCCCGGCATGGAGCTGCGCTATCGCACCGCGGGCGAGGCCCTGGCGTCGCTATTGCGGCGCGAATGCGACCTGGCCGGTTTCCAGTTGCCGCTAGGTGAATACCAGCGGCCCATCCTGCAGTATTACGCGCAGTGGCTCGATCCGGATCAGCACATGCTCGTCCACCTCGCGGTGCGCCACACGGGCCTGTTCACCACGGCCGGCAACCCCAAGAACTTGTCCGGCATCGCCGACCTGGCGCGACCGGACGTGCGCTTCGTCAACCGCCAGGCCGATTCCAGCACGCACCGCCTCATTGGCCTGATGCTGGCGCGCGCCGGCATCAAGCCCGAGCAGGTGCAGGGCTACGATACGACCGAATTCACGCACATGGCCGTGGCCGCGCACATCGCCAGCGGCATGGCCGACGCGGGAGTGGGCGTGCAGACCGCTGCCGTGCGCTTCGGCCTGCACTTCATACCGTTGGTGCGTGAGCGCTATTTTTTTGCGTTTCACCGTGCGATGCTGGAACATCCCTCCATGCAGGCGCTGCTGGCGGTGCTGCGCAGCCCGGAATACCTGGCTTACCTCGAACAGCTGGTCGGCTACGAGGCCGGCGAAACGGGCAAGGTCCAGACCTTGCGGGAAGCCTTCGGCACCGATGGCGGCGGCAGGTCCACATGGCTATGATGCGCATATGAAAAAGGTCATATACCTTGCCGACGAGCGCGGCATGCGGCCGGTGCCGGGTGAATCCGTGCCTGCGTCCGGGCGGCCGGTCGACCGGCGTGGGCGGCCGCTGCGCGATTTGCGCATCTCGGTGACTGACCGCTGCAACTTCCGCTGCACCTACTGCATGCCGCGCTCGGTGTTCGACGCGAACTACGCCTTTTTGCCCCACGCCGACCTGCTGACCTTCGAGGAAATCGCCAGGCTAGCCGGCGTGGCCGTCGGGCTGGGGGTAGAAAAGATCCGCCTGACCGGCGGCGAGCCCTTGCTGCGCAAGAACCTGGAGACACTCATCGAGCTGCTTGCGCAGCTGCACACGCCGGATGGGCGGCCGCTGGACTTGACGCTGACCACCAACGGGTCGCTGCTGGCGCGCAAGGCGCGCGCCTTGCGCCAGGCCGGGCTCAGGCGCGTGACCGTCAGCTTGGACGCGCTCGATCCCGCCATCTTCCAGCGCATGAGCGACGCCCCCTATACGCCAGACGACGTATTGCGCGGCATCGACGCGGCGGCTGATGTGGGGCTGGGGCCCATCAAGGTCAACATGGTGGTGCGGCGCGGCGTCAACGATGACCAGATACTGCCCATGGCCGAGCGCTTTCGCGGCAGTGGCCACATCCTGCGCTTTATCGAGTACATGGACGTGGGATCGACCAACGGCTGGGTGATGGACGAGGTCGTGCCCGGCAGCGAGGTATTGGCGCGCATTGGCGCGGTCCATCCACTGCAGCCGCTGGCGGCCAACTACGCCGGCGAAGTCGCCGAGCGCTGGCGTTATGCCGATGGCGCCGGCGAGATTGGCGTGATCACCAGCGTCACCCACGCCTTTTGCGGCGCATGCAACCGCGCCCGACTCTCGCCCGAAGGCAAGCTTTATCTTTGCCTGTTCGGCTCGAGCGGCCACGACCTGCGCGCGCTCGTGCGCGGTGGTTCCAGTGATGAGCAGATCGCGCGTGCCATCGCCGCGATCTGGCACGGCCGCGATGACGCCTATTCCGAGCGGCGCGGCCAAGCCGGCGCAGCGCCCGCATCGGGCGGGCGCAAGATAGAGATGAGCTACATCGGGGGATGACCGTGTCCACGGCGCGTGTTGCCGGCGGCGCAGGACCAGGCGAGCGGCCTGGGCAGGCGGCCGCAGGCGATAAAGGGCTGTGCGAACAGTGCGTCACCGGGCTCATCCTGGCGGGCGGGCAGGGCACACGCATGGGCGGCCGGGACAAAGGCCTGGTGCCGTGGCGGGGCCGCGCCTTGGTCGCGCACGTGCATGCCCGCTTCGCGCCCCAAGTCGCGCGCGTGCTGGTCAGTGCCAACCGAAACCGCGACGCCTATGCCGCCTATGGCGAAGTGGTGGCCGATGCGCCGGACCTGGCTGGGTTCCAGGGGCCTCTGGCCGGCGTGGCCTCGGCGCTGCCGGCGGTCGATACCGGATGGCTGGCAGTCGCGCCTTGCGATGCGCCGCTGCTGCCGACCGACATGGTGGTCCGGCTGCTGGCCGCCGCGCAGGCTGCTGGTGCTCGGCTGGCCGTGGCCGAAGCAGCAGGCCGCCGTCAGCCGGTGTGCATGGTGCTGTCCGTCAGCCTGCGCGAAAGCTTGCTGGCCTACCTGCGCGAGGGCGGTCGCCGCGTCGACGACTGGCAGCGGCGCGAGGGTGCCGTGGCGGTGCCTTTCGACGACGCGCAGGCGTTTTTCAACGTCAATACGCCGGAAGACATGGGCCCGAGCCAGCAGCCGGACGCGACGGGGCCGTGACGGAGGTTGGGGGCGCGCTAATGGGACTCGGCCTGTGAAGCGTGCCAGACGAGCAGTCGCCGCTCGATAACCTCCAGCAATTTGAACGATGCGACGCCGAGCACACAGAGAAGCACCAATGCAACGAATACGGTCGGCGTGTCGAAGCTGCCTTGGGCGACCAGGATGACGTGCCCCAGCCCCGAACCGCCAGCCACGAATTCGCCTACGATCGTTCCCACCAACGCGAAAGATATTCCTACTTTCATGCCCGCGAAGATGCTGGGCAGGGCGTTCGGAAAGCGGATCTTCCAGAGCACCTTGGCCTTAGAAGCCTGGTTGACGCGTGCCATGGCCAGCATGTCCGGATCTACGGACCTCAGCCCCAAGACGGTATCGATCAGAATGGGGAATATCGCGATGAGCATGGCGATGGCCACCTTGGGAGCCGCTTCCGTACCGAGCCAGATGACGAAAAGCGGTGCCAGGGCGACCTTGGGTACGGCGTTGAGCGCGACCAGCAGCGAATACAACGTACGATCGAGGAAGCGCGAATACACGATGCCGATGGCGGCGCCGATTCCCAAGACGACGGCCAGGCCGAAACCCAGGGCAGTGGTGACCAACGTATCTACGCTTTGCGCCAGTAGATAGCCGGGCGCGGCCAGGAACTGCGCAGCGATGGCGCTGGGCGCGGGCAGCAGGAAGTTGCGTATGCCGAAGGCATGTACGCACAGCTCCCACAATGCCAGCAGCACCAACGTGGTGACCAGCATTTCCCAGCGACGTGCCAGATTCGACCAGACGTATTTCATGTCTCAGTCCTTATAGATGCCCAGCTGCCGGAACCGGTCGCGTATGTGCTTGACGTAGGCGACGAATTCGGGCGTTTCGCGCACGTCGAGCCCGCGCGGGCGTTCGATGTCCACGGGCACGACTTGATCGATGCGTCCCGGACCGCGTGCCATGATGACCACCCGGCTGCCCAGATATACCGCCTCGGCGATGGAATGGGTGATGAACACGACCGTCTTGCCTGTGGCAAGCCAGGTGCGTTGCAGTTCGGTGTTCAGTTCGTCTCGCGTAAAGGGATCCAGCGCACCGAACGGCTCATCCATGAGCAGCAGCTGTGGATCGAGCAGCAATGCCCGACAGATCGATACGCGCTGGCGCATGCCGCCTGACAGCTCGCGCGGATAGCGGTGCAGGAAATCGGCCAGGCCGAACAGGCCGAGCAACTCGCGCGCGCGCGCCTCAAAGTCGCGCCGGCTCATCCCGTGGAACTCGGCAGCTACCAGGACGTTATCCAGGATATTGCGCCATTCGAGGAGCAGGTCCCGCTGGAAGACGACGCCCATATCGCGGGGTGGCGCGTCAATGGCGCTTCCTTCCAGTGTCAGCCGCCCTCGGGATACGGGTTCCAGTCCGGCAATGCATTTGAGCAGGGTGCTTTTCCCGCAGCCGCTGGGGCCGACGATGCTGATGAATTCGCCCCGGGCGATGGAAAGGTTGATGTCCTTCAACGCCAGGAGGGATCCCTGCGCGGATGCGTAAATTTTGTCGACTTGCTGTATGTCCAGGAAGCCCGGCGTGCCGGATGCCGAGCCTGGCGCGCAAGCTCGGTCAGTCGGCAAGCAGCGCATTGGTGTAGTAATCCGAAGGTTGGCGGCCGGATTTCACCATGCCGGCACGTTCCATGGAGGCGATGGCCGCTTGCCAATCGCTGTCATACTGTCGTCCGATGGGCGCATCTTTGACGCTAGGGCTGGCGAAGAAGGTTCGGTAAGCCTGCAGCTGGCCGCGTAGCACGTCCGGGTCGAGGTTGGCATTGGGCCGTTGCGCGAGGATGGCTTGTACGCCTTCCTCCTCGTGCCCGTCGTATAGGTACTGCCAGGCCCGGATTTGGACTTTGACGAACCTTCGCAGCGCATCGCCTTTTTCTTTCAGGGTCTTCGGCGTGGTTGCCAGCCCGTAGCTGGGAAAGCTAATACCGCTGTCGGCCAGCAGCAGGGACGTGGCGGGCCGGGTCTTCTGGACCATGGGCATGCCAAACGGCGCTTGCGACATGAAGGCGTCGCTGTTGCCTGAAGCATAGGTGGAAATCATCGCGCTGGGAGCGACCATGACGATGGATACGTCACGTCGACTCAGGCCATTGGCGCTCAGGAAGGGATCGATAAACGGGGCCCAGGGACTGGTCGTAAAGCACACCACGCGCTTGCCGCGCAAGTCCTGGGGCGACTTTACGCCCTGTGCAGCATCGGTCATCACGGCAAGGTCGCCCGTGCGCGCGAACCCGGCAATCGAGATCAGGTCAAGCCCGTTTTCCATTGCCACGGCCATGGTGCCCACCGATACCTGGCCCACGTCGACCTGGCCTGACGCCAGAAGCTGCAACGTGTTGATCGTACCGGTTCCATCCTGGACCTCCACGTTCAGGCCAGCCTCTTGGAACCATCCCTTTTGCACGGCCAAATGCATGGCCGCATGCATGCCCCATGGAGAAAAGTCCATGCGGACTTTGAGATTGTCTGCCGCGGTGGCCGTCCCGGCGAAAGTCAGCCCTGCCGCGGCGAGGAGCGCACCCAGTCTGCGGACGATACCGTTGTATGTGGCCATGCTATTCCCCTTGTAGAAACGACTGCGTGAAGACGTTCCGGGCAGCACCCGGAGCCCGTTTAACCCGCTGCGGCGCGTAGCGCTTCGGTGGCTGCGCGGTCGATCCTCCCGGTGACGGGGTCGACCACGGCCCTGTAATGCTCCTGAACATACTGCGGGCTGACCTTCTGATTCCAGACGTCGCGCTCGATTGCCTGGAAGTCCCGCTCGAGTGGATCGCCGAAGCCACCGCCACCGGGCTGGATGTGAGTGATCACGTCTCCCCTGGCGATGGTCATATTCACCTTGCTGGGAAGATGGCGGGGAGGTTCTCCCGCGCGTTCGAGGATGTTCGCCGCCGGACTGGCCGCCCCCCCGCCATTCAGGCCATACGGCCTGAACTTCATGCGGTCGGCGCGCAGCTGCAGGAGGACATCGTCGGCCAGTGCCCGGTAGCTGCGCCGTATGCCCAAACCACCGCGGTATCGGCCGGCGCCGCAGGAATCCGGCTGCAGTTCGTAGGCTTCGACCCGGACGGGGTGCTGTGCCTCCAACACCTCCACCGGCGTGTTCGATAGGTTCTGCGAGGCGTTGGTGATGGCTTCGATGCCGTCTGCGTCGGGACGCGCCCCCCAGGCGCCGCAGATCATATCCACGATGATGTAAGGCTTGTTCGCGTCGTCCTTGCCGGACATGCAGACGACGGTGTTGCCGCCTTCGCCGGCCGCAGGGATGCGTCCGGGCACCACCTGGGCCAATGCCCCGAGCATCGCGTCGAACACCCGGTAGCCAGTCAGCGCGCGGGCGGCCACGGCGGCCGGTTCCACGGGGTTGAGCACGGAGCCCGGAGGCACATGAATGTCCACGCAGCGGAAGACGCCGGCGTTATTGGGCACATCCGCGGCCAGCGCGCAGCGCACGCTAAGGTAGGTGCATGACTTGGTGTAGGACAACGTCGAGTTGATGGCAGCGCGCACCTGTGGTGCCGAACCGGTGTAGTCGACACTGACATGGTCGTCATGCACGGTGAGCGTGACGCTGATCGGGATGGGGTCGGGAGAAAGGCCGTCGTCGTCGATGTAGTCGACGAATTTGAACGTTCCCTTTGGCCAGCGGCGGATTTCATCGCGCGTCAGGCGTTCGGCGTAGTCGAGCAGTTCGGCGAAATAGGTGCGGGCCTGCTCGCGTCCGTAACGGTCGAACAATGCGGTCAACTCACGCACGCCAACCTTGGCTGCGGCGTACTGCGCGCGCAGGTCTCCGAGCACGCGGTCAGGGACCCGGACATTGCGCGCGATCACGCGTTCGACGGTGTCGTCTACCTGGCCGGCTCGATAGAGCTTGAGTACGGGGATACGCAAGCCTTCTTGGTAAATCTCGGTCGAGTCGCTGGCATTGGAGCCCGGCACCCTTCCGCCTACATCGGTGTGGTGGCAAATGACCACGCAGTAGCCTTCGATTTCGCCCTGGTAGAAGAACGGAACGAACATGAAAATGTCGGGCAGGTGCATCCCGCCCTCGTACGGGTCGTTCAGGATGACGGCGTCACCTGGCTGCAAATCCCGGCCATAGCGCAGGCGGACGGCTTCCATGGCCTCTGGAATGGCGCCCAGGTGCAGTGCGATGGTCTTGGCCTGGGCGACCATTCGGCCTTCCCGGTCGCAGATGGCAGCCGAATAATCCATGACGTCCTTGACGATCTCGGATCGCGCCGTCCGCAGCACGGTATACGCAATTTCATCGACGATGGCGTCCATGGCGTTCTTGACCACGGCGAAGGTGACCGGATCGATTGCCGTGGCGGGCTCGATGGTTTGGACGGGTGCGTTCATGCTTTCTCCGGAAGAAGATCGATAATGATGTTTCCGGCCGCATCGGCCCATGCCCGGGCGTTAGGCGGCACGACGATGGTCGTGTCGTACGATTCGATGATGAGTGGACCGTCGATCGGCTCGGCCCCCACGGCAGAGCGCGGTAGCAACCTCGTCGGGCAAGGCGGTCCATCCGGATCGAAGCTGACGTCCCGGGTGCCTGTTTCGCCGCGCAGCGCACTGTCGTCGACGCCGCTTTTGCCGAAATCCAGCCGCTGGTCGCTTCTGCCATAGGCGAAGACGCGTACGTTGACCAGTTCCAGCGGCTCGTCGCTGCTGTAGCCGAAGGTGCGCTCATATAGCGCATTGAAGTCGCGCGCCAATGCTGCGATGGTGCCGGGTTCGTCGAATGCGCCAGGAATCGGAACAGTCAGCTCGGAACTTTGGCCCAAGTAACGCAGGTCCGCACTGGCGATGACGTCCACGCTGGTGGCGGGATATCCTTCCGATTCCAGTACGGCAAAGCCCTGCTCGCGCAACTCGTCGATGGCTGCCTGTACTTTGGTGGCATCGCATAGGGCGAGTGGGCGCAATATCGCTTTGACGAAATTGTGCTCGGCATCGGCCGACAGCATGCCCGCCGAGCAAAAGACACCAGCCATGACCGGGGCGATGACGCGCCTGACGCCTAGCAGTCTGGCGACGTCGGCCGCGTGCAGCGGACCGCCGCCACCAAAGGCGATCATGGTCATGTCGCGCGGATCGCGACCCCGCTCGATGGTGACTGCGCGGATGGCGCGCGCCATGCTGACGTTGGCTACCCGTCGGATGCCGTGCGCAGCGCGCATCAGGTCCAAGCCGAGGGGGGCGGCGATGTGCCTTTGAATGGCCTGAGCCGATAGCTGCGGCTGTACCCGTAGGCTGCCACCGGCCAAGGCCCGCGGGTTCAAATACCCCAGCACCATGTTGGCATCGGTCACGGTGGGCCGGTCGTTGCCATTGCCATAGCAGGCCGGCCCTGGATAGGCGCCTGCCGACTCCGGTCCGACGTGAAGCAACCCCCCCGAGTCGATGCTGGCCAGGGAGCCGCCTCCAGCCCCTACTTCTGCGATATCGATGGCTGGCACCTTCAGCACGTAGCCGCCACCTTTGACGAAGCGGCTGGGAGCACTGATGCCGTCGCGAAATTCATATTCGGTGGTTAGCGAGGGTTTGCCGTCCGTGACGATCGAAGCCTTCGCCGTCGTGCCCCCCATGTCGAAAACGATGAGCTCATGCTCGCCGGTCAATGACCCGATCAGCGCGGCGCCGGCCACCCCGCCGGCAGGGCCGGAAGCTACCGCAAAGACGGGTTTTTCCGATGCCGATGCCACCCCCATCATGCCGCCGTTGGATGTCATGACCTGCAAAGATGCCCGCACGCCCATGGCCGCCAAGTCTTCCTTTAGGCGAGCGAGGTAAGTACGCATCGCGGGCAGGATGTACGCGTTGACGACCGTGGTGCTGGTACGTTCGTATTCCTTGATCTCAGGCAGCACGTCGCAGGAGGCGCTCACCAGCAGGGAAGGGAACGCTTCTTCGATCAGCCGCTTGGCGGCGATCTCGTGTGCCGGGTTGATGTAGCTGTTCAGGAAGCAGATGGCCACCGACTCCACGCCTTCGTCGACCATCTCGCGCACGATGTCGTGCAGCTGCTGGGTATCCAGCGGGGTCACGACCCTGCCTTGCGCGTCGATGCGCTCGCGCACGCCGCGCCGATAGCGGCGCTCGACCAGCGGATCCGGCTTGCGCCAGGCCAGGTCGAACATCGTGGGAGTGCGTATGCGGCCGATTTCGAGAACATCGCGGAAACCTTCCGTGGTGATCACGCCGGTGGCCGCGCCCACCTTTTGCAGGATGGTGTTCGATGCTGTCGTCGTGCCGTGCACGATCTCGGTAATGTCGCCCGGAGATATGCCGGCTTGCTCGATCAGGGCACTCAGGCCTCGAACGATGGCCTTACCCAGGTTCTGGGGAGTGGTGGAAGTCTTGTTGACGAACACCCGCCCGTCGGGCGTGGCCAAAACGATATCGGTGAAGGTGCCGCCGATGTCGCATCCGACGCGTACCCCCTGGTTTGCCGGCAAAGCGGTATCCATTGCAGCTCCCTGCCGGCAGGCCTGCGCGGTCAAGACCGCTGTAGGAGTCCGGCTGTTCGTTGAGGTTGGGTCAGTAAATAACTAACTAGTTAGTACAATAGCGGCATGGTAGAAATAAGCCTCACCCCGTGTCAACGACCGATAGATAAAGGTTTTCCCTGATATTTGCCGATGGCAAAAAGGCGGGACGGCTAAAATCCTAAGTGTGATACAACCCCAATGACCTATCCGGAGTGCCATGCCCGCAAAGAAGACGGCCGAGCCGAAAGAGACCAAGACGCGAAACGCACAAGCGACCAAGGAGCGCATCCTCAGCGTCGCCTTCAAGGAGTTCGCGGCGCGGGGCTACGACGGCGCGCGCATCGATGCGATCGTCGCGCGCTGCAAGATCAGCAAGAACCTGATCTACCACTACTTTGCCAGCAAGGAAGACCTTTTCATCGAGGTCATGGAGCGGGCGTACGGCGCCATGCGGGAGCGCCAGAACGAACTGGCGCTCAGCGGCGACGACCCGGTTGCGGACATGCGCACGCTGGTGGAAAAGACCATCCAGCACTTCGTGGAGCAGCCGGAGTTCATCCAGCTGTTGGCCACGGAGAACTTGCACAAGGCGGCCCATATCAAGAAATCCCGGGTCATCCCCGTCATCTTCAACCCGTTGCGCAAGGCGCTTTCGGAAATTCTTGAAAAGGGCAAGGCCAAGGGCGTCTTCCGGCAGGACGCCGACTGGGTCGATTTGTATGTGTCGATTTCCGGGCTGGGGTCGTACGCAGTGTCAAACCGGTACACGCTCTCGTATGTGCTGGGCGTGGACCTCGGCTCGCCCGAGCGCTTGGCCAGCCGGATGAAACACATTCCGGACATGGTCATGAGCTATCTGTGCGACTTGAGCGGAAGTGACGCGTCCGTCCGCGGGTCGGCTGGCACTTAGCCTGCCGGTGGCTGGGGCATTTGCCTAGGCGTGGGTGTTGGATCGCCCGGGGCCGGCGCGCCGCGGCACTCCCAGAACACGCGCGCGTGGCAGCGTGCGCAGGTGGCCGGGTCCAGCCGCCGGAAGATCGCGGCGATGGCGCTGCGCTTGTCGGCGAAGATGTGATCCTCGCCCAGCCGGTCGATGAAGCCGGTGCGGCGCCACATTTGCAGCACTTCGGGCCTGGGCTGGTGAAAGTACAGGTCGCCGCCCTGGCCACGCCGGGTCTGCAGTTCCTGCTCCCATAGTTCGGCGCCGGCCAGGTCGATGAAGTTCATGCTGCGGGCCATGACCAGTAGGTGCTTGGGCGATCCGCTTTGCTCGCGCAGGGCGTGCAGCCGTTCGCTGACGTGGGGAACGGCGCCGAAGTACACCGAGCCTTCCATGCGCAGCAATTTCAGCTGCGGGCATTCCGGCAGGGCCTGGCCGCGTTGGCCGTCGATGACCACGAAAGGCCGTCCGTCCGCCATGGTATCGAAGCCCATGGTCCGCATGGCTGGGTGCGAGGTGCGGTGCAGGTAGGACGCCAGAGACAGGATGGTGCCGATCAGGATGGCGATTTCCAACCTGATGGTGACCGTTACCAACAGCGTGACCAGGGCCACCGTGAACTCCACCCGGTGGCCGTCGGCCAGGCGGCGCCAGCGCGGGAGGTCCAGCAGCGACCACGCCACCAGCAGCAGCAGGCCGGAAATGGCAGCCAGGGGAATGGCCGCCAGTAGCGGCGCGCTGACCGCCACCAGCGCGACCAGCAGCAGCGCGGAGAACACTGATGCCAGGGGCGTGCGCGCGCCGGACTCCAGGTTGGGCAGCGACCGGTTCAGCGATCCGCACGAGACGTAGGATGAAAAAAAGCCGCCGACCATATTGGACAGCCCCTGGCCAATGAATTCCCGGTTGGCATCGACCCGCTGCCCCGACCGGGCCGCCATGGCCTTGGCAATGGAAATCGATTGGCCGAGCGCGACGATGGTCAGTGCGAATGCCAGGCCAGCCAGCTCGGGCAGTGCCTGCCAATCCACGCGCGGCACGTGAAAGGGCGGCAGGGGACTGGGGATGTACCCGACCAGGTCGACCAGGCGCCAGCCGTAGTGCGCCGCCGCCGCATTGAAGGCAGCCGCCGCCGCGGTGCCCGCGGCCAGGCCGGCCAGCATGAAGGGTTTGCGCTTGTCCACGCGCCGCACCGCCACCGATACCGCCAGCGTCAGCAGCCCCACGGCCAGCGCGCCGGGATGGGCCTGCCCCGCGCGGGCAGCCAGGTGCAGCACGGTCGCGGCCGTGCCGTGCGCAGGCGCCGGCCCGATGGCGAACAGGTCCTTCAGGGCATGGATGGCAATCAGCAGCGCCGCGCCGCTGGTGAATCCCATCAGCGCCGCGGGCGAGACGAAGTTGGCGAGCGACCCCAGCCTAAGCGCCCCGATCAGCCATTGCATCAGGCCGACCAGGATAGTGACCGCCAGCGCCAGCTCGATGTACTGGGGCGAACCGGCCGCCGCCAGCGGCGCCAGCATGGCGTACAGCGCCAGCGAGTTGGCATTGGTGGGGCCAGAGACGACGTGCCGGCTCGATCCGAACAGCGCGGCGACGGCGCAGGGGACGATGGCCGTGTACAGGCCGTACTGCGGCGGCAGTCCTGCCAGCGTGGCGAAGGCGATGCCTTGCGGCAGGACGAGGATGGCGCCCAGCAGCCCGGCCAGCAGGTCTGCGCGCAAGGTGGCGCGCGAAACCTCCGTCGCCCACGGCCCGAATAGGCGGCTAGCCAGGCGTGCCGGGGCGCGCATCACGACAGCCAGCGCGCGAACTCGTAGCAGCGCACGGCGTCGCCGTCCGAAAGCGGCGTCTCCGGCGGGATGCGCGCCAGCGCGTCGGCCCAGGGCAGGGAACTGATCACGGCCGAGCCCTGCCGGTCGAAGGGCACGGCCTGCAAGGCGCCGTCGCTGCCCGCACGCAGCTGCACGCGCAGGAATTCCTCGCGGCTGTCGCGGTGGGTCAGCGGCGTGCGCAGCACGGCCTGCACCGTCATCGGCAGCACGTCCGAGCGGCCCTGCATGGCGCGCACCAGCGGCGTGACCAATAGCAGGAAGACCGCGAAGGCCGACACCGGGTTGCCGGGCAGGCACACCACGGGCTTGCCGGCGATGTGCGCAAGCGCCACCGGTTTGCCCGGTTTCATGCGGACTTTCCAGAGGTCAAGCTTGCCGCCCAATGCTTCGAGCGCCGGCTTGACCAGGTCGCGTTCGCCCACCGATACGCCGCCGACGCTGAGCACCAGGTCGCAATCGGCGACCAGCGTCGACAAGGCCCGCTGCAGCGGGGCCGGTTCGTCGGCGGCGTGCATCACGTGGACGGGGGCTGCGCCCATCCCGGCCACCAGCGCACGCAACATGGCCGCGTTGCTGTTGTAGATCTGTTGTTCGCCGCGCGGCTGGCCGGGCTCGACCAGCTCGTCGCCGGTGGTCAGGATCCCCACCTTCAGCACAGGGAAGACGCTTACCTTGTCTATGCCCTGGGCAGCCAGCACGGCGATCTGGCCAGGGCCGAGGCGCTGCCCGGCCGCAAGCAGCAGCGCGCCCGCCGCGATGTCCTCGCCGCGCCGGCGGATGTGCCGGCCTGGCTCGGGCGCGGACAGGATCTCGACGCGGCCGTCGGCTTCGCGGCAGTCCTCCTGCATGACCACGGCATCGGCGCCAGCGGGAATCAGGCTGCCTGTGAACAGGCGGGTGGCGTGGCCGGGCGCAAGCGGCAACGGCGCCTGGCCGGCGTAGCAGCGCTGCTGCACGGGCAGGGCCACCCCGGGGGCGTAATCGGCGCAGCGGATCGCGTAGCCGTCCATCGCGCTGTTGTCCGCCGGTGGAGCGTCCAGCGTCGCGACGACGTCCTGGGCGAGCACGCGTCCGGCTGCCTGGGACAGATGGCATTGCTCGGAGACGGCGGGTCGGCTGCCGGCGGTGGCCAGCTGCGACTGGGCGATATCGAATTCCAGCATGGCAGGCAGGTCAGGACTTGGCGCGCGTGTCGAAGTGGCTAGCAAAGTTGCACGGCTTGTGGCTGCTGTCGAGCTGTTCGCGCAGGATGCGGTCCCAGGCCGTGCGGCAGGCGCTGGTCGAGCCGGGCAGGCAGAAGATGAGCGTATTGTTGGCGATGCCGGCCAGCGCGCGCGACTGTATGGTCGACGTGCCGATTTCCTGGAAAGAGATGTACCGGAACAGTTCACCGAAACCGTCGATCTGCCTATCCAGCAGGGGCAATACGGCCTCGGGCGTGCAATCCCGGTGTGAAAAGCCCGTGCCGCCGGTGGTGAGGATGACCTGTATGTCGTCGTCGGCGATCCAGTCGCTGAGCACGCGACGAATCTGATAGACGTCGTCCTTGACGATTTCGCGCTTGCAGCAGTGGTGGCCGGCGTGCGCCAGGCTTTCGGCGAGCAGGTTGCCCGACGTGTCATCGCCCGCGGTGCGCGTATCGCTGATCGTCAGGACGGCGCATCCCAGGTACTTCTTGCTCATTGTCATGGCTCCTTGTCAGGGGTCGCATCCCATTGCTGCGCGCGCAGCGCGTCGGCGTCGCGCTGCTGCACCCAGAATCGGCGCCCGTCGGCCAGTTCTTCGCGCTTCCAGAAAGGGGCCCGGGTCTTGAGCGCATCGATGATGTATTCGCAGGCCCGGAAAGCATCGCCGCGGTGCGCGCTGGCCACGGCCACGAAGACGATGCGCGCGTCGCGCGGCAGGGCGCCGACGCGGTGGGCCACCACGTAGCCCTCGCATGGCCAGCGTTGCATGGCCGTGTCGCCGATCTCCGCGAGCTCTCGCTCGCACATGCCCGGGTAGTGCTCCAGGTGCAGCACCGCGGTGGGCGCCTGCGGCGCGAAGTCGCGCACGTAGCCGGTGAACGTGACCACGGCACCCGCGGCGCGGCATTGGGCGCGCAAGTCTTCCTGCAGGGCGGACGGATCGAAGTCGGCCTCCTGCACGATGACGCGCCGCGCACCGGCGCCGGTGCGGCTAGGGGTGGCAAGCTGCGACATCCTAGCCTCCGGTCACGGGTTCGAAGACCGCGACTTCGTCGCCCGGGCGAACCAGTGCTCCGGGCGCGGCATGGTACTGGTTGATCGCCAGCTTCAGGCGCGTTGCAGGCGCCAGCGCCGGGTAGCGCGCCTGCAGTTCGGCAAGCAAATCCTGCCCGCTGACCGGCCTGTCCAAAGGCCAGGTCTCACTGCGCTTGCCGGTCAGTTCGGCCACCCGCGCAAAGTAGAGCAGCTCAATGCTCGGCTCGCCACTCGCCACTTTTTCCTCCGGTCTTGGACAGCAGCCGCACGGCCTCGATGACGATGCCTTTGTCGGCCGCCTTGCACATATCGTATATCGTCAGCGCAGCCACGCTCGCGGCGGTCATCGCCTCCATTTCCACCCCGGTCTTGTAGTCGGTCCGGCAGGTGGCGCGCACCGTCACGGCATGTGCCTGGTCATCCAAGGCGAAATCCACGCTGACGAAGGACAGCGGCAGGCTATGGCACAAGGGTATCAGTTCGGCGCAGCGCTTGGCCGCCAGGATGCCAGCCACGCGTGCGGTGTTGAGCACTTCGCCCTTGCCCTGGCCGGGTTGGGTCAGCAGCCCATACGCCTGGGGCGACATGCGTACGCGCGCGCCGGCCACCGCGGTGCGCGCCGTCGCGGGCTTGTCGCCGACGTCTACCATGCGGATCTGGCCGGATTCATCGAGATGGCTGAGGCTGGGAGAAGATGTCATGGCGAAACGGGTGAAGGCTGCCGGGGCGTCGCCGGGACGCGCGGGATGGGACGCCTATGATAGACGAGGCACGGGCGGCGCGGGATAATCGGCCGCGTGCGTGCGCCGCACGGCGCACCCGCGCCCGGCGCGGCAGCGCCGGGGCTTGCGACGCGGGACGTGCGCGGGCGGCTCCGGTCGTCGTTTCATCAACAGAGGACTTTGCCATGAGCCATGATCCCCAGATCGACAGCCTGCTGCCGCCCTTGAAACTGAATCGCCGGGGGTTCATCGCTACCGCGCTGGCCACCGGATTTACCGCGGCCACCGGCCATGCTGCGGCGCCGACCGCCATCCATACCCCGGCAGACGGCCTGGACGCCGGCGAGGTGCGCATTCCTGCCCCGGGCGGCGACATGCCGGCCTACTTTGCCGCTCCCCGGGGCCGGCGGGGCCTGCCGACCGTCTTGGTCGTCAGCGAAATCTTCGGCGTGCACGAATACATCAAGGACGTTTGCCGGCGCCTGGCCCACGAAGGCTATCTCGCCGTCGCACCGGAGCTGTTCGCCCGCCAGGGCGACCCGTCCAAGTACACCGACATCGCCACCCTGCGGGCCGAGATCATCGACAAGGTGCCGGACGCGCAGGTCATCGAAGACCTCGACGCGGCCGCCGCCTGGGCCGCCAGCAATGGCGGCGCGCCCGGCCGCCTGGCCATCACGGGCTTCTGCTGGGGCGGGCGCATCGTCTGGCTGTATGCCGCCCACAATGCCGACCTCAAGGCGGGTGCCGCGTGGTACGGCCATCTGCGCGGCAAGCCTGATGCGCTGCGGCCGGTGTTCCCGATCGACCTGGTCAACGACCTGCGTGCGCCCGTGCTGGGCCTTTACGGCGGCGCCGATGCGGGCATTCCGCTGGCCGACGTGCAGGCCATGCGCGATGCCCTGTCGCAGGGGGCGGCCGCGGCCAGGGCCTCGGTCATCGAGGTCTATAAGGATGCGCCGCACGCTTTCCACGCCGATTACCGGCCTAGCTACCGGGAAGAAGCCGCCCGTGACGGCTGGAAACGGATGCTGGCCTGGTTTGCCGGCCAGGGCGCCTGAGGCCGCGGCGCTGCTACGATGGCGGTTGCGCGGCGCGCCGAACGTGCCGTTTTTTCCTTTTTGTGGAGGCTCTACCCATGACCATCAAAGTGGGTGACCGTGTTCCAGACGGCACCTTGACCGAATTCATCGAGACCGAAACCGAGGGATGTACGCTGGGTCCCAACGCCTTCAAGGTGTCGGACATGGTCCGGGGCAAGAAGATCGCCCTGTTTGCCGTGCCAGGCGCCTTTACGCCCACCTGCTCGGCCAAGCACCTGCCTGGCTACGTGGCGCGCGCCGACGACCTGAAGGCGGCCGGCGTCGACGAAATCTGGTGCGTGTCGGTCAACGACGCATTCGTGATGGGCGCCTGGGGGCGCGACCAGAAGGTGGGAGGCAAGGTGCGCATGCTGGCCGACGGCGCCGCGCAATGGACGCGCGCGCTCGGCCTGGACCAGAACCTGGATGCGCGTGGTATGGGCGTGCGCAGCCAGCGCTATTCGGCCCTGATCGACGACGGCGTCGTCAAGATCCTGAATGTCGAGCAGCCGGGCAAGTTCGAGGTAAGCGACGCCGATACCTTGCTGGCGCAGATCAAGGCGGCCTGACCGGCCATGACTCGCTTGTGGGGCGGCGCCTGCGCCGCCCCTTCGCTTGACCGCCACGGCGGCTGCGCCCACCGCCGGCCGCGGCGTTTGCAGGATGGCGCCAGGCCATCGTCCCTATGCTAGGCACGCTTACCTCTTTTTCGTCGCTGTACACGGCGACGCTCCTGATGCTGATCGGCACGGGACTGCTCAACACGTATATCGGGCTGCGCCTGACATCGCAGTCGGTCAGCGAAATCTGGGTCGGCGCGCTGATCGCCGCGTATTACCTGGGCCTGGTGCTGGGCGCCCGCCTGGGCCACCGGCTGATCATCCGGGTCGGCCACATACGCGCCTATGTCGCCTGCGCCGCGCTGGGCACGGTCATGGTGCTGTCCATGAGCCTGATCGGGGCGCTGCCGCTGTGGCTGCTGTTTCGCCTGGCCGCCGGCGTGGCCATGGTCACGCAGATCATGGTGATAGAAAGCTGGCTCAATGAGCAGACCGAGAACCACCAGCGCGGGCGCGTGTTTTCCTTCTACATGGTCGTTTCGGGCCTGGGCACGGTGCTCGGGCAGCTGGCCTTGACCCTGCATCCCGTGCTGGACTTGCGGCCGCTGACCTTCGTGGCGATGTGCCACGCGGTATGCCTGGTGCCCATCGCGCTGACGGCGCGGTCACACCCGGTCGCGCAGCTGCCCGCGCCACTGGACGTGCGGTTTTTCGTCAAGCGGGTGCCCATGTCGCTGACCGCGCTTTTCGTGGCGGGCAACCTGTCCGGCGCCTTCTACGGCCTGGCGCCGGTCTACGCGGCCAAGCAGGGGCTCGATACCTCCGGCGCGGCCCTGTTCGTCGCGGCGGCCGTCACCGCGGGGCTGCTTGCCCAGTGGCCCATGGGCTGGCTGTCGGATCGGCTCAACCGCGTCAAGCTCATACGCGCAAGCGCCATGGTGCTTTCCCTGTTGCCGGTGCTGCTGTGGGGATGGCTGTCGCTGCCGCTGTGGGCCATGCTGCTGCTGTCGGCTGCCCTCGGCGTGACGCTGTTCACGCTCTATCCCTTGGGTGCAGCATTTGCCAACGACCACGTCGAGCCCGAGCGGCGCGTGGGTCTGGCGGCCTTGCTGCTGATGGCCTACGGCATCGGCGCCTGCGTCGGGCCGCTGCTGGCAGGCCTGGTCATGGAATTCGGCGGCGCTGGCATGTTCTTCGTGTTCGTGTCGGCTTGCGGCGCCATCCTCGTGGCGTTCATGCGGCCGCAGGCGGTGACCAACGTGCACCAGGCCTCGGACGCGCCTGTTCAGCACGTGCCGGCCCCGGACAGCCTGCAGAGCTCGCCGTTGGCGGCGACGCTGGATCCGCGCGCCGATCCGGCGCACGACATCTACGTCGAAACAGTGGTCGTGGACAACTCTCCGGTGACGGAAAACGAGGCCGGCGGGGCTGGGCAGCCGTCGCCATAGCGGCGATGCGAAGTTCCGGCGGGTGCGCAGGCACCGGGGCGGGGTGCGCAGCCGCCGGGACGCCAGGCCGGGGCGCGCCGCACGTCGCCGGCTATAGGCGGCTATCTCGGGATCATGATGGCGATGGCCGCCACGGCCAGCGCGACGCCCGCCCAATTGCGTGGTGTCAGCGGCTCTCGAAAGGCGGCTGCCCCGACCAGCGTGCCGGCAGTGATGACGCCGATGTTCATGGCGGAGAACACCAGCGCAGGGTTGTCCGGGAAGTGCTGGTGCGCGCGGATGTAAAACAGGATGTTGCCGAAGTTTGCCAGCCCCAGCAGCAGGCCGCCCGCGGCGTGGCGCCAGGACCAGCGCACGCGTAGCGCCAACAGCGTGGCGAAGGCCACGATGCCAGCCATCACGAAGGACGCGAGTAGGCCGCCGGCAAACGAGGTGCCGGCACGGGCCATTTGCTTGAACAGGATGTCTATCACCCCGTAGCCCAGCCACACCGCCAGCGGCCAAAGCCACGCTGCGCGGCCGATGGCCGGGATGTCCGCCGGCCCTGGCGGCTGGCCGGCGTCACTGCCTGATGCATCGGCCTGGCGTCGCCCGATCAGGCAGGCCAGCGCGGCGAAGGCGGCGGCGATGCCCAAGAGCTTTTGCGCCGAGAGGGTTTCGCCGAACAGCAGGAAGGCGGCAAGCAGCGGGATGAACAACGACAGGCGCTGTGCGGCGTCGCTGCGCACGATGCCCGCATGCCGCACCGACGCGGCCATGGCCAGGAACACCGATGGCAGCAGCACGCCCAAGGCAATGAGCACGCCCCACGGGGTGGCCGGCAGCGCCAGCTCTTGCACGGCCGGGCGCAGCACCGCCACGCACAGCACGGCGGCGATGACATAGTTGACCGCGATGGCTTGGCGCACATCGACCTGCCAACGCCGCGCCAGCTTGAGCAGCACGGCCACGGTGATGCTGCAGGCAATGCTGCAGGCGAGGTAAATCATGCGATGTCTCCGTCTACGCTGGCGCGCATGCCCAGGCGGCGCAACAGCGCCCGGTCCGCATCGGCCTCGGGGTTGGCGGCGGTCAACAGCTTATCGCCTTGAAAAAGCGAATTGGCGCCGGCCAGCAAGCAAAGCGCTTGCAGGCTTTCCGGCATGTCATGTCGGCCGGCGGACAATCGTACCGCCGAACGAGGCATGGTGATGCGCGCGGCTGCGATCGTGCGCACGAGCTCGAAGGGATCCAGCGGCGGCGCGTCGGCCAGGGGCGTACCGGGGATGGGGATCAGCAAATTGACCGGCACGGATTCCGGCTGCGGCTGCAGGCTGGCCAACTGCGCCAGCAGCGCGGCGCGATCTTCGCGCGACTCACCCATGCCGATGATGCCGCCGCAGCACACCTTGATGCCGGCAGCGCGAACCCGAGCGATCGTATCCAGCCGGTCCTGGTAGGTGCGCGTGCCGATGACCTTGCCGTAGAAGGCCGGCGAGGTGTCCAGGTTGTGGTTGTAGTAATCCAGGCCCGCTTGGGCAAGCGCCTGGGCCTGGCCGTCGTCGAGCATGCCCAGCGTCATGCAAGTTTGCAGGCCCAAATCCTTGACCGCGCGCACGGCTTCGGTGAGCGCCGGCATGTCGCGCGGCTTGGGGCTGCGCCACGCCGCGCCCATGCAAAAGCGAGTTGCGCCGGCGTCGCGGGCCCGGCGCGCAGCGGCGATGATTTCCGGCAGAGGCATCAACCGCTGGGCTTTCAGGCCCGTGGGGTGATGCGCCGATTGCGCGCAGTATCCGCAATCCTCCGCGCAGCCGCCCGTCTTGATCGACAGCAGGCTGGCGACTTGCACGGAACATGGGTCGAAGTGGCGCCTGTGGACTTGCTGCGCACGGTAGATCAACTCAGGCAGCGGCAGGTCGAAGAGGGCCATTACCGAGTCGGGGTTCCAGTGATCGGGGGCGCGATCGAGGGTGGCGTCTGGCGTCATGTCGGTCTCCCTTGCCGGGCGATGCGGGAGCCCGGCGGCGCGATGGTAGGAGACCCGGCGGGCTTGCTGCAAACGGGGTGAAATGCCAGGAATTGGAAGAAAATGCGCGAGGAAATACGAAGATGCCGGCGTGTTGGCGCGAACTGCCTTGCTTCGTGCCGGCATCTCCGCACGGCCTGCAAAATCGAAACAAAACGTATCAACGATGCGGGTTGCGGTATCCTCGTCGCATCGCAATGCACAGGGAGGCCACGTGGCGCGCGTCATTCCTGATGGCTGGGACACCCTGCAGGCCAGCGGGCCGGTCCAGCGCGAGCTGGAAACGCTGGCCGTGCTCGCCAAGGGACTGCCCGATGGCTACACGGTGTACCACTCGGTGCACTGGACCAACATCGAGCGCCGGCATGCCATTTACGGCGAAATCGATTTCGTCGTGGTCAATCGCGCGGGACACCTGCTGATCATCGAGCAGAAAAGCGGCATCCTGGAAGAAACCGCAGAGGGCTTGGCCAAGCGCTATGCCGGACGCACGAAGCTGGTGCCGGCGCAAATGGGCCGTACCGTCGCCGGATTGCGTAGCAAGTTGTCGCGCAGCCTGGACGGCGAGCCAGTCGTTATCGAGCACTTGCTTTATTGTCCGGATTACCTCGTGCGCTCACCGGGCACGGCGGGACTGGCGCCTGAGCGCATCGTCGATGCCAGTCGCAGCGGCAGCCTGTGCGCCGTGATCCAGGAAATACTGCCTGCGGGCGAAGACCACGCGCAGGCTGCGCGCGTGCACCGCTTCTTGTGCGACATCATCAAGCTGGAGGTCGACGTCAGTGCGCTCATCGGCCAGGCGCGCAACCTGGTCACGCGCATCGCTGGCGGCTTGTCGCACTGGGCGCGGCGCATCGACATGGAGCCCTTTCGGCTGCGCGTGGTCGGCACGGCCGGTTCGGGCAAGACGCAGCTGGCCTTGGCAGAATACCGTGATGCCGTGGACAGGGGGCTGCGACCCTTGTACGTGTGCTTCAACCGTCCGCTGGCCGATCATTTTTCGAGCATCGCGCCTGCGGGCGGACTGGCGTGCACGTTCCACATGCTGTGTGACCGGCTGTTGCGCGAGTCCGGGCGCACGCCCGACTTCGGCCAGCCGGGCGCCTTCGAGCGCCTGGTGGCCGACGCCGCCGCGCTGCCGGTGCCGGAGGCGCTGCGCTTTGACACGGTCATCGTCGACGAAGGCCAGGACTTCAACGAACAGTGGCGCGACATGGTGCTGCGCCACGCACGGCCGGGCGCGCGGGCACTCTGGCTGGAAGACCCCATGCAAAACCTGTACGGCCAGCCGCCCGTGGCGCTGCCGGGATGGGTAAGGCTGCGCGCGGCAAGCAATTTCCGCAGCCCGCGGCCGGTGGTCAGGCTGCTGCAATCCATCCTGCCCCCGAGCGTCGACATCGAGGCGCAATCGCCCATCGACGCGCCGGAGGTGGAGTTCCTGACGTACGGCGATACGCAGGGGCTGCTGCAGGCTGCCAAGCAGGGCATACGCATGTGCTATTCAGCCGGTTTCCGGCAGGAGGACGTGGTCCTGCTCAGCTTCCGTGGCCGAGAGAATTCTCTGCTGCTCGGGTACGACCAGCTCGGGCCACACAAGCTGCGCACCTTCACCGGCGGATATGATCTGCTTGGCCAGCCTGCCTACACCCAAGGCGACGTGCTCGCGGAATCGGTCTACCGGTTCAAGGGGCAGTCGGCGCCGGCGGTCGTTTTTGCCGAAATCGACTTCGATTCGCTCGGCGAGAAGGAAGTCCGCAAGCTCTTCGTCGGCGCCACGCGCGCGACCATGAAGCTCATCGTGGTGCTGTCCGAGCGCGCGGCGCGGGCGCTGCTGGAGCGCCAATAGCCGGCAACGCTTTCTGGTGTTTTGCCATTCAAGGAGTCGCCATCATGCCCGAGACCGCCAGCCTGGTTGCATTCGCGCTCATTTCCCTGGGGATGGTGTGTACGCCAGGCCCCAACATGATTTACCTGCTGTCGCGGTCCATCAGCCAGGGGCCCATGGCCGGGCTGATCTCGCTGGCGGGCGTGGCCCTGGGCTTCGTCTTCTACATGCTGTGCACGGCGCTGGGCATTACCGCGCTGGTTTTCGCCGTGCCGTACGCGTACGACGCGCTGCGCTTTGCCGGTGCCCTTTACCTGGGATGGCTGGCATGGAAGGCGCTCAAGCCCGGCGGCGCGTCGGTCTTTGAGGTGCGCAAGCTGCCCAAGGATTCCGCGCGTCGGCTGTTCGCGATGGGGCTGCTGACGAACCTGCTCAACCCCAAGATCGCCGTGTTGTACCTGTCGCTGCTGCCGCAATTCATCAAGCCCGAGCTGGGCAGCGTGTTCGCGCAGTCCGTCATTCTTGGGGCGATCCAGATCGCCATCAGCGTGACGGTCAACGCCATGATCGCGCTGGCTGCCGGATCGATCGCTGCCTTCCTGGCGCGCCGGCCGCTGTGGGCCGCGGTACAGCGCTATTTGATGGGGACCGTGCTCGCGGGCCTGGCGGTGCGCATGGCGATGGACGCAAGGAAATAGCCTTCGCCAGGCGCGTCCCGGCTGCACGCGCTTGCCTGCTGTGTTGCCTGCCTATATCGCGCCGATTTCTTTTTTCATGTCTCATATCGACATGGAAAAAGTGTATTGGCGGACCGTCGCGGGCGATTCCTAGAATGCATTCCTCATTTCGACGAGGGATGCATCGATGCGCAATTTCGAGTCGCTTTCACGGCCGCGCCGACGCTTGCTCAAGGGCGCGGCAGCCATCACCACCCTGGGCTTGCCTGGATTCGTGCGCGCCCAGGCCAAGGCAGGGGAATTCCGCGTAGGCTGGCAGAAGGGGTCGAACCTCGCCATCCTCAAGGCGCGCGGCAACCTGGATGCGCGCCTGCAAAAAGAAGGCGTGACGGTGCGGTGGATAGAGTTCACCGCCGGCCCGCAGATGCTCGAAGGCCTGAACGTCGGCGGCATCGACTTTGCCTGCGTGGGCGAAACGCCTCCCGTGTTTGCCCAGGCAGCCGGTGCGGACCTGGTCTACGTGGCCAACGAGCCGCCGGCGCCCAAGGCCGAGAAAGTCCTCATCCCCAAGGATTCGACGCTTTCCTCGGTGGCCGAGCTCAAAGGCCGGCGCGTCGCGCTGAACCGGGGGTCGAACGTCCACTACCTGTTGGTCAAGTTGCTTGAGAAAGCCGGCCTGGCGTATTCGGACGTGCAAGTGGTGCTGCTGCCGCCGGCCGAGGCGCGTGCCGCCTTCGAAAACGGCTCGATCGATGCCTGGGTCATCTGGGATCCGTTTGCCGAAGCGGCGGTCGGGCAGGCCGGCGCACGGGTGCTCGTCGACGCGGTGGGCGTGGCGCACAACTACAACTTCTACCTGTCTACGGGCAAATATGCCCAGGCCAACCCGGGGGTCCTGCAGGCGGCCATCGAGGAAATCAAGGCCACCGGCGAATGGACCGTGGGCAATTTCGATGCGGCCGCAGACATCCTCGCCCCGCAGATCGGCCTGCCCAGGGAAATCACGCGCAATGCGCTGCAGAACTACGGGTACGGCGTGCGCAGGCTTACGGACGAGGTGGTGAAAAACCAGCAAGACATCGCCGATACGTTCTTTGCGTTGAAGCTGATCCCCCGCAAGCTGGACGTGGCCTCGGTCGTCTGGAAGCCTGCGGCCTGAACGCAAAAAGGGGATGCCCATGACGTCACCGGACGCCCGCCGCGGCAGCCAAGCGCTGCTCCCATGGCTGCTACCGGCTGCCTTGCTGGCACTGTGGCAGCTTGCCGCACAACGCGGCTGGATCACCAGCCGGATTGCGCCGGCACCGTCGGCCGTGCTCGAAGCAGCCTGGTCCCTGTTGCGATCCGGCGACCTTGTCGCCCATCTGTGGGCGAGCTTCGTGCGGGCCGCTACGGGGTTCTTGATCGGCGGCGGGCTCGGGCTGGTCCTCGGGTTGCTCAACGGCGGATTCCGGATCTTCGACCGGCTGTTCGACACGACCATACAGATGGTGCGCAACGTGCCGCACCTGGCCATGATCCCCCTGGTCATCCTGTGGTTCGGCATCGACGAGGCGGGAAAGCTCTTCCTGGTGGCGCTGGGGACTCTGTTCCCCGTCTACATCAACACCCACCATGGCATCCGCTCGGTCGACGCCGGCCTGGTAGAGATGGGCCGCTCCTACGGCCTGACGCGCCGCGAGCTGTTTGCCAAGGTCATCGTGCCGGGCGCGCTGCCCAGCATCCTGGTGGGCGTGCGGTTCGCGCTGGGATTCATGTGGCTGACGCTGATCGTGGCCGAAACCATCGCAGCCTCGAGCGGCATCGGCTACATGGCCATGAATGCCCGCGAGTTCATGCAAACCGACGTGGTCGTCCTGGCCATCCTTTTGTACGCCGTCCTCGGGAAGCTGGCCGACGTGGCCGCCCGTGCGCTCGAACGGCGCCTGCTGCGCTGGAATGCCGGCCTGCACGCTGCATGACGCCTGGAGAAATGCATCCATGATCCCGATCGACAATCCCGCAGCGGGCGTGACCATCGCCGTGCGCGGCCTGTCCAAGCGCTTCGGGTCGCGCGAAGTCCTGCGCCAGATAGACCTGGAGATCCCGGGTGGCGACTTCGTCGCCATCGTAGGCAAGAGCGGCTGCGGCAAGAGTACCTTGCTGCGCCTGCTGGCCGGACTGGATGCGCCCACGGCGGGGCGCATCACCCTGGATGGTGAGCCGGTCGACGGCATCGCCGCACAGGCCCGCATCATGTACCAGGATTCCCGTTTGCTTCCTTGGCAGACGGTGCTGGATAACGTGACGTTGGGCCTGCGCGGCAGCAAAGGCCAAGTGCGTGCGCAAGGCCTGCGTGCGCTGGAGCAGGTCGGCCTGGCCGATCGTGCCCATGAATGGCCGGGTGTGCTATCTGGCGGGCAGCGGCAGCGCGTGGCGCTGGCCCGCGCGCTCGTGCACCGCCCGCGGCTGTTGCTGCTGGACGAACCCTTGGGCGCGTTGGACGCATTGACGCGCATCGGCATGCAGTCGCTCATCGAGCGCCTGTGGCAGGAACACCGCTTCACGGCGGTGCTGGTCACGCACGACGTGAGCGAGGCCGTGGCGCTGGCCAACCGCGCAGTGATCCTGGAGGCAGGACGCGTTGCGCTGGTGCAGCGCATCGCGCTGGGTCGTCCGCGCGAGCGCGGTGATGCGCGCTACGCGGCCATCGAAGGGGGCATCCTGGACCGGCTGCTCGGCAGGCGCGAGGATGCTGCGACCGGCGCCGTGCGCGATGCAGCCTAGCGCCTTCCGGCACGCCGTGCCCTTTCTCCCGGATGTAAACATGAGCTTGGACGTTTTTTGGTTCCTCCCCACCTCGGGCGACACCCGTTATCTCGGAAAGTCCGACTTCGGACGCGCGCCCACCAATGAATACCTGCGGACCATCGCCGTCACCAGCGAAAACCTGGGCTACGACGGCCTGCTGATTCCCACGGGCAGTTCCTGCCTGGATCCGTGGGTGGTCGCGGCCAGCCTGGTGCCTGTCACACGGCGCATCAAGCTGCTGGTGGCGCTGCGCACGTCGCTGGGGCAGCCGGTCGCATCGGCCAGGCAGGCGGCCTCGCTGGACCAGGCCCTGCACGGCCGGCTGCTGCTCAATGTCGTGCCGGGCGGGGACGCCCGCGAACTGGCTGCCGAGGGTGTGTTCCTCGGGCATGACGAGCGTTACGCCTACGCCGATGAGTACCTCGCGATATGGCGCAAGCTGCTGCAGGGTGAACAGGTCGATTTCCAGGGCAAATATTTCACGGTCCAGGGCGGCAAGAATTACTTCGCGCCCGTGCAAAGGCCGCATCCGCCGCTGTACTTCGGGGGATCTTCCGATGCCGCGCACGAACTTGCCGCCAAGCAGGTGGATGCCTACCTGACCTGGGGCGAGCCGCCCGATGCGGTCGCGCAGAAAATCGCCGACGTGCGCGCGCGCGCCGCTCGGTACGGCCGCACCTTGCGCTTCGGGGTGCGCCTGCACGTCATCGTGCGGGAAACCAATGAAGAGGCCTGGGCTGCCGCCGAGCGCCTGATCAGCAAGCTTACCGATGAGGACATCGAGAAGGCGCAGCGCAACTACGCCGCCATGGATTCCGTCGGCCAGCGGCGCATGGCTGCCTTGCATGGCGGCCGCCGCGACAGGTTGGAGATTGCGCCCAACTTGTGGGCAGGCGTCGGGCTGGTGCGCGGCGGCGCGGGTACCGCGCTCGTCGGCGACGCGCCGACCGTGGCCAAGCGGCTGATGGAATACGCCGCGCTGGGCGTCGACACCTTCGTCTTGTCTGGATACCCGCACCTGGAAGAGGCCATCCGGTTCGCCGAGCTGGTCTTTCCGCTGATCGGCAAGCCGCCGGTGACTTTGCGCGAAAGCGAACAGACCGGCGGGGCCTTCGACGCACCGCGGGCGACGCTCAGTGCCTCTGCCTCGGCCTCGTGAGGCCCGGTCACGCCTTTTCCCTTCTTGCTCAAGGAACCATTCGATGAAGAAATCGCTACATCTGTTTGTCGCCGCCCTTGTTGCGGCGATGTCGTCGGCGCCGGCTTCGGCCACGGACAAACTGCGCATCGGAGTGGTGCCCGGCGCCTATGCCAATTCCATCATCGTCGCGGCCGAGCAGGCCAAGGCGCAGGGCATAGACGTAGAAACGGTGGAGTTCACCGATTGGACCACGCCCAACGTCGCTGTCGACGCGGGTGACCTGGACGTCAATTACTTCCAGCACCAGCCGTTCCTGGACGACGCCATTCGCAAGAACGGTTTCAAGCTGGCCAGCGCCGGCACAGGCATCCTGGCCAACGTGGGGCTGTATTCGCTCAAGCACAAATCGGTCGACGAAGTGCCGGTCAACGGCAAGGTGGGCATCGCCAACGATCCGGTCAACCAGGGAAGGGGCCTGCTGCTGCTGCAGAAGGTCGGCCTGGTCAAGCTCAAACCGGGCGTGGGATTCTTGGGGACGCTCAACGACATCGTCGAGAACCCCAAGAACCTGACCTTCGTCGAAGTCGAGGGGCCGCAGCTGGTGCGTATCACCCGCGACGTCGACATCGCCCAGGGCTATCCGCACTTCATCGTTGCGGCCAATGCCTTCGACCCGTCCAGCGGGCTGGCCTATTCGGGCATCGAGGATGCGCGGTTTTCCATCCAGTTCGTCGTCCGTGCCGACCGTACGCAGGATCCGGTGGTGCAGAAGTTCATACACATCTACCAGAATTCCCCGGCCGTTCGCGAGCAGATCCACAAGGATTTCGCCAAGGACGAGCGGCTCTACACGCTGGCCTGGCTCAAGCACTAGCCGACCCGGGCTTTCCCATCATCGCAGTTGGCCTGGCGGACCTCGGTCCGCCGGTTGGAGAGCAGCCATATGAGCGAGGCATCCGTATTGCGCACCGGCCTGGGCGAGGCGGCGTGGTTCGATCGCACCGGCTACGCTGCCCGCACCGACGGCACGCCGCTGCCACACGGGGTGGCGCAGGGATCGGTCGTGTTCGACCACGTCTGCAAGGTGTACCGGTCTTCGGCCGGACCCGTGCATGCGCTCAAGGACATCAGCCTGGCAATCCCCGCCGGCAGCATATTCGGCATCATCGGCCGCAGCGGCGCAGGCAAGTCCAGCTTGCTGCGTACCATCAACCGGCTGGAGCGCCCCACCTCGGGAACGGTGTATGTCGATGGTGTCGATATCGGCACATTGGACGAGGGCGGCCTGGTCCGCCTGCGGCGGCGCATCGGCATGATCTTCCAGCATTTCAATCTGCTGTCGGCCAAGACCGTTTACGAAAACATCGCCCTGCCGCTGCGCGTGGCCGGCGCGCCGGCGCGGGAGATCGAACGCCGGGTGACCGAACTGCTGGCGCTGGTAGGGCTGCAGGATAAACGGGACATGTATCCAGCACGCTTGTCGGGCGGCCAAAAGCAGCGTGTCGGCATCGCCCGGGCGCTGGCCACCCGGCCGGAGATCCTGCTTTGCGATGAAGCCACGTCGGCGCTGGATCCGGAAACGACACAGTCCATTCTTGGACTGCTGCGCGACATCAACCGCCGGCTGGGCATCACCATCATCCTGATCACCCATGAGATGAGCGTGATCCGGGAGATCGCCGACCAGGTCCTGGTCCTGGAAAAAGGCCACATGGCTGAAACCGGCCCAGTCTGGCAGGTGTTTGGCGCACCCAGGCATGACGCCACGCGGGCCCTGTTGGCGCCGCTTCAGCACAGCCTGCCGGACGACCTGCGCGACCGGCTGTTGAGCCGCCCGCCGCAAGCGCAGCGCTATCGCACGGTATTGCGCCTGTCCTACACGGGGGCCGGTCGCCTGGAACCGGACCTCGCGCGCATCGCGCAGGCGCTGCGCCGACCCGTGCGCCTGGTGCACGGCGGCGTGGACCGCATACAGGGGCACCCTTACGGCCACCTGTTGCTGTCCGTACCCGGGGACGATGGGCAGCCGCTGGAATTATCCGAGTTGACGGGCGGCCCGCAGGCCGTCGCACATTCCATAGAGGTACTGGGCCATGTCTTGGACGCTGACCATTCCCATTGAACGCTATATCCAGGCGCTACTCGATACGCTGATGATGGTCGGCGTGTCGGCCGGCATCGCCTTCGCCGCGGGGATTCCGCTCGCAGTGTTGTTGATCGTCACCTCGCCCGCCGGTTTCCTGGAGTCGCCGCGCTTTAACCGTGTCGTGGGCAGTGTCGTCAATGGGTTCCGGGCCACGCCGTTCATCGTGCTGCTGGTGGCGCTGATCCCCTTTACCCGCCTGGTGGCGGGCACCACCATCGGTGTGTGGGCGGCAATCGTGCCGCTATCGATCAGCGCCACGCCGTTCTTTGCCCGCATCGCCGAAGTCAGCCTGCGGGAGATCGATCCTGGGTTGATCGAGGCGGCCCAGGCCATGGGCTGCAAGAAGTGGCACATCGTGCGCCACGTCCTGCTGCCCGAAGCGCTGCCTGGCATCGTCGGGGGCTTCACCATCACACTGGTGTCGCTGATCGGGGCGTCGGCCATGGCCGGCGCGGTGGGAGCAGGCGGGCTGGGTGACCTGGCGATCCGCTACGGCTATCAACGCTTCGACACCCAGGTCATGGCCATCGTCATCGCCGCGTTGATCGTGCTGGTCACCACCGTGCAATGGGTGGGCGACAGCTACGTGCGATGGCTCAAGAACCGCTGATTCCGCAGGGATTCCTCATGTCGAGCATTCGCACCGATATCGTCTCGCGGCGGCCGGCACCGCCGCGCCGTCCCCACGTCATACGCAGCGACCAGGAGGCCGTGGACATTGCCCGGCGCCTGGCCGAGGAATTTCGCCAAGGCGCCGCTGGCCGGGATCGGCAACGTCGGTTGCCCTGGGATGAGCTCGACCGTTATAGCGCCAGCGGGCTGGGGGCCATCACCATTCCACGCGAGCACGGCGGGGCAGACGTCTCGTGCGAGACCCTGGCGAGGGTTTTCGTCATCTTGTGCGAGGCCGATCCGTCCCTGGGCCAGATCCCGCAGAACCATTTCGCCTTGATCCAGAACCTGAAGGACTACGGGACGGCGGCGCAGCAGCGGCGCTGGTTTGCCGACGTGCTTAACGGGCATCGTTTGGGTAACGCCGGTCCGGAACGCAAGGGCAGGGCCCGCGTGGTCAGCGAGGCCACCGCACGGCTGTCGCGCACGCCGCATGGGCTGCGCGTCAGCGGCACACGCTTTTACTCCACCGGCGCGCTTTTCGCGCATTGGATTCCTTTCCGGGCGTTGGACGAGCATGATCGACCGGTGCAGGTGTGGGTGCGCAGCGACGCGCCCGGGGTGCGCGTGATCGACGACTGGGACGCCTTCGGCCAACGCACCACGGCCAGCGGGACCGTCATCTTCGAGGAGGTCCCCGTGCAGGACGAGGACATCGTCCAGATTTGGCGCCGCGCCGATGAACCGACGCTGTCGGGTCCGTTTTCCCAGCTGATGCAGGCGGCCATCGACGCCGGCATCGCGCGCGGGGCGCTTCGCGATGCGCTGGATTTCGTGCGCGAACGCAGCCGGCCGTGGATGGACTCAGGCGTGGCCAGGGCGGCCGACGACCCCTACATCATCCATGAGGTCGGGCAGTTGCAGACACAGGTCGATGCCGCCTGTGCCGTGCTGCGCGAAGCGGCGCAGTTGCTGGACAGCATCCGGGCGGAACCCGTCACCGAGCAAAGCAGCGCCCGCGCGTCGGTGGCAGTGGCCGAAGCCAAGATCCTGACGACCGAAGCGGCGTTGGACGCCAGCGAACAGCTGTTGGCGCTTGCCGGATCCTCGGCCACGCGCGCCGCACACAACCTGGATCGCCATTGGCGCAATGCCCGTGTCCATACGCTGCACGATCCGGTCCGCTGGAAGTACCACCTACTGGGCAATTACCTGCTCAACGGCGTCTTCCCCAGGCGCCACCAATGGAACTGACCCGCCATGACCCTGACCCCAACCCTGGAACCCGTCGAGGCCGTCACCGTCCTGCCGCCCCAGCCGGCGCCTGCGGCGACCCCTGGAGCACCGGCGCACGTGATCACCGACGCGGACGAGGCGCTGCAGACGGCCCGGCGCCTGGCCGACCGATTCGCCGTTGACGCCGCGGCGCGCGACCGCGACCGCATCTTGCCGTGGCAGGAGATCGATGCATTCAGCCAGAGCGGCCTGTGGGGCGTGACCATCCCCCGCGAGCATGGCGGCGCCGGCGTTTCCACCGGCGTGCTGGTACAGATCATCGCCACCCTATCGGCCGCCGACGGCAACCTGGGGCAGATCCCGCAAAACCACTTCTATGCCCTGGAAGTCTTGCGCGTGGGCGGCACGCCGCGGCAGCAGCGCTTTTTCTACGAGCGCGTGCTGCGCGGCGAGCGCCTGGGCAATGCGCTTGCCGAGATCGGCCACAAGGATTTCAAGCGCCGCACGCAGTTGGTGCGAGAAAAGGGCGGGTGGTATGTGCAGGGCAAGAAGTTTTACTGCACGGGCGCGATCTACGCGCATTGGATCCCGACGCTGGTGACAGCAGTCGAAGACGAGCAGGAGACCACGTACCTGACCTTCATCCCGCGCACGGCACCTGGCGTGACCATCATCGACGATTGGGACGGATTCGGCCAGCGCCTGACCGGCAGTGGCACGGTCCAGTTCGATCGCGTCGAGGTCGATCCCGAATGGGTGGTCCCGTTCAAGGCGTCTTTCGACCGGCCGACGTCCATCGGCCCGTTCGCGCAAATCCTGCATGCCGCCATCGACGCAGGCATCGGGCATGGGGCGCTGCAGGCAACCCTGGATTTCGTGCGCCAGCATGCCAGGCCCTGGATAGACGCCAATGTCGAGCGTGCTGCCGACGATCCATTGCTGCTGCACCAGCTCGGCAATGTCCACGTGCGGTTGCGGGCGGCCGACGCCATGATCGCGCGTGCGGCACGCTACGTCGAGGCCGCGCGGCACGCGCCCGATGACGATACCGTCGCCCGCGCGTCGGTGGCCGTGGCGCAGGCCAAGGCGCTTGCCACGGCGGCCAGCTTGCTGGCCGGCAACAAGCTTTTCGAGCTTTCCGGTACGGGTGCCACGCTGTCCGGGCGCGGGCTGGACCGGTTCTGGCGCAACGCGCGCACCCACACCTTGCATGATCCAGTGCGCTGGAAGTACCACGCCATCGGCAATCATGCCCTGAATGGCCGTCGCCCGCCTCGGCACGGCGCAATCTGAGATGGGCGGCATGGACATGGACGGCAAGAAGCAAATCATCCTCAACGCATTCAACATGAACTGCGTCGGCCACATCCATCACGGTCTGTGGACGCATCCGCGCGACCGCTCGACCCAGTACAAGACGCTCGCGTACTGGACCGACATCGCCCGGACGCTGGAGCGCGGCCTGTTCGACGGATTGTTCATTGCCGACGTCATCGGCTACTACGACGTCTACGGACAGGGCGTCGACCTGACGCTGCGCGAGTCCATCCAGCTGCCCGTCAACAACCCCTGGCTGCTGGTTTCCGCCATGGCGGCGGTCACCGAGCACCTGGGGTTCGGGGTGACCGGCAATATCAGCGCCGAGCTGCCTTATGCCTTCGCGCGCATCTTGTCCACGCTGGATCACCTCACCGCGGGCAGGATAGGCTGGAACATCGTGACCGGCTATGTGGACAGCGGCGCACGGGGCCTGGGCCATGATGGGTTGGCCAACCACGACGACCGCTACGACAAGGCGGAGGATTTTCTCGCGCTCACCTACAAGCTGCTCGAGCATAGCTGGGAGGACGATGCCGTCGTCGCCGACAAAGCCGGGCGCGTGTATGCGCGCCCGGACAAGGTGCGCGTCATCGAGCATGACGGCCGGTATTTCCGTTCGCATGCGATCCACATGTCCGAGCCGTCGCCGCAACGCACGCCCGTCCTATACCAGGCAGGGACGTCCGAGCGGGGGCGGCGCTTCGCCGGGCGCCACGCGGAAGCGGTTTTCATCGGTGCGGCCGACCCGAAGGCAGCCAGGGAAACGGCGCGCAAACTCAGGCAGGCGGCGGTGGATGCCGGCCGCGGCCCGAATGACCTGAAGATCATCGTCGGGCTGGCCGTCGTGGCCGGCCGCACGCAGGCCGAGGCGCGCGACAGGCATGAGGAGTACCTGTCGTATGCCAACCCCGAGGCAGGGCTGGCCCATTTCTCGGCCAGCACAGGGATCGATTTCTCGCGGTACGACTGGGACGAACCCATCGCCTATGGTCCATCCAATGCGATCCAATCGGCCACCCAGTTCGCGCGCCAGAAGGGCTACACCCGCAGGCAGCTGCTGCAGCAGCACCTGCTGGGGTCGCGCTATCCCACCCTCGTAGGCGATCCTGCCCACGTCGCGGACCAGTTGGAAACCTGGATGGACGAGGGCGACGTCGATGGCTTCAACCTGACCCGGATCGTCGTGCCGGAAACCTGGACCGACTTCATCGACCTAGTCGTGCCCGAGCTGCAGGACCGCGGCCGGTACAAGACGGCTTACGCGCCGGGAACGCTGCGGCACAAGCTGTTCGGCAGGGGCGACCGGCTGCCGGGTACGCATCCGGCTCGCCAAGCCGAAGTGCTGGTTTGATTCCGTTGGAGAAGCATGCATGAAGAAGACCCACGCGCGTTGCGCAGCGCTGCTGGCGGCTTGGATGATCGCCTCGGCGGGTGCCGCGCCCTTGAAGGTAGGCGTGACGCCTGGCGCCCTGGCCGATTCGGCCCATGTCGCGGCTGCCGAAGCCAAGCGGGCGGGGCTGGATGTGGAGATCGTCGAGTTCACCGACTGGACCATGCCCAATACGGCGCTGGACGCGGGCGACATCGATCTCAATTATTTCCAGCACCAGGCGTTCTTGGACAATGCGATCCAGGAACGCGGCTTCAGGATAGAAAGCGTGGCCGTCGGCCTGCTGCCCAACATCGGCCTGTACTCCAAGAAAGTGAAGTCGTTTGCCGAACTGCGCGAGGGGGCGCTGGTCGGCGTGGCCGACGACCCCGTCAACCAAGGCAGGGGATTGCTGTTGCTGGATCGGGCAGGGTTGGTCAAGCTGCGTCCGGGCGTGGGCGTACGCGGCATCGTCCATGACATTGTCGATAACCCGCGCCATTTCAAGCTCGTCGAGGTGCCGGGGCCGCAGCTGGTGCGCGCCATCGACGACCTGGACCTGGCCCAGGGGTACCCTGCCCACCTGGTCAATGCCGGCCAGCCGGAGTTGGCCAGGTCTGCGCTGCTGTACTCTAGCGTCGACGACCTCTACTACGCCATACGGTTCGTCGCCCGCAGCGACCGCGTCCACGACGCGCGCATCCGGCGCTTCATCGAGGTGTACCAGTCCTCGGATGCCGTGCGGGCGCGGATCAAGCAGTCGTTTGCCGGCGACGAAAGACTGTATTCCCTGCCCTGGCTGCAACAGGCGCGACCTTGACCAAAGCGGTGCCGACATGACCAGGAAAATCATCGACGTGCGCTGCCGCCCGGCCTTCCTGCACGACTTCTTCGGCGCGACGCCGGGCTCGCCCGAGCACGCAACGGCCCGCTGGCTCAATCGCCGGGTCGGCACCCGGGGTGACGATGCACATTTCGAACGCTCGCTGACCCAGCAAGGATTCTTGGAAGAAGTGCGCAAGGCCGGGCTTTCCAAGGCCGTCGTCGTCGGGCGCCACACCCCGTCGCAGCATTTGCCCAACGACACCATCCACCGGATCGTCCATGGCCACGACGAGCTGATCGGCATCGCCGGGGTCGATCCCGCCTTGCAGGGCGAGCGCGCCGCGGTGCAGGAGGCCGAGCGCGCGCTCGGTGAGCTCGGGCTAGCCGGCATCGACCTGGAACCGGGCTTTGGCCTGCCTGCGCGCCATCCCGACGACCCGGTCTACTGGCCCATTTACGAGCTGGCTGCCGCGCATGGCGTGCCGGTCTTCCTAATGAGCGGTCCTACGACGCCGGACCCGCGCTACAACGACCCGGCGCCGCTGGCCAGGGTCGCGCAGGCCTTTCCCGGCCTGCCGCTTGTCATCAGCCACGGCTATTGGCCCAACGTCCAGCAGGCGCTGGGCATCGCCTTCCGCTACGAAAACGTCTACCTCGCCCCGGACATGTACTTGTTCCTGCCCGGCTGGCAAGCCTACGTCGACGCCGCCAATGGGTTCCTGGCCGACCAGCTGCTGTTCGGCTCGTCCTATCCCTTCCGGCCCATCGGCCAGAGCATCGAGGACGTCCTGGCGCTGGGGCTCAAGGATGCCGTCATCGACAAGGTGCTGTACGGCAACGCGGCGCGCCTGTTCGGGCTGCAAGGCTGAAACGCACGGGTGCCGCAGGTGGCACCGGAAAACAAAAAAGCCCTGATTGCTCAGGGCTTCGTCGTCTGTCTGCAATCTTGGCGGAGCGGACGGGGCTCGAACCCGCGACCCCCGGCGTGACAGGTCCGTTATCGAAGTCAATGTTTATGCGGGTTTCGAGCCAAATCGTATTCCAAAAAGTGTCAAAAACGTGTCGATTTCATGCGGGTTTGCAGACTTTTATTCCAAATTTTCTGACTCGAAACCTTGGGCCCAGCCCTAGGCAGGCTCAAGTACGCGCATCTCAATGTGCAGTCCAGCGGCAGCGGCCATATTGACCAGTGCATCAAGACCAAAAACATTGATTTTTCCACGCATCAGGTCAGAGACGCGGGGCTGGGTCACGCCAAAAATCTTGGCGGCTTCGGCCTGGCTCATCTTGGCGTGGACTATGTGGTGCCTAAGCGCCGTCATCAGGGTTGAACGAAGCTTCATGTTTTCCGCGACTTCCTGGGTGTCTTCGATGGCATCCCAGATGCTGGCAAATCGTTGGTTGCTCATTTGCTTAGTTCCTGCAATAGGTCTCGATAACGTTTCGAGGCCAGATCTATATCCGCCTTGTTGGTTTTCTGCGTCTTTTTCTGAAAGCAGTGGATCACATAGACGGCATCGGCGAACTTGGCGACGTAGATGACCCTGAAAGCGCCGTCACTATCGCGAACGCGGATTTCTTTGACACCTTGGCCCACTTCTTTCATAGGCTTCCAGTCGTCCGGGTCCAAACCGTTCTGCACCTGATCGATCTGGTAACCCGCTTCGCGCTTGGCAGAGGGTGGGAAGGCGCGAAGATCATCAAGTGAGGTTCCGAGGAACTCGACAGGCTTGGATGGCGGCATGCGAGATTTATACAATATTTTGTATGTTCTGGCAAGCTCAATGCCATCTCTTTACTGTCGTAGCGGCTGCTGGCTCAAAGATAGGCAGGGAGCGTTCTCTAAGGGGAAGCCCTTGGGAAAGAACCCGCTACCTATCGCAGGCATGTACGGGCCCAGAAACGTCGTTTTTTGTGCATCTGGAATACGTTTTGCGTTCCCCGGCTGAACCCGCACTAGCGACCGGCCGTTTTCGACCCATAGCTGACCGTGGGCTCTACTTCCTAAAACGGCCATTGATACGTACCCCAGTAGCGTGCGGCCTAAAAACGTGGCTATCGAGAGCCCAGCCTGTGCAGCTTCGCAGGCTATAGTTGTATTGACCCAGTGAAATCCTGCTCACGTCATAATCGAGGAAACGACGTTGAGCACGAAGATGGAAGAAGACATCAAACGCTGGACGGCCAAGCGCAAGAGTGCGCTGGTGCTGGACATCATTCAGGGCAAGACCACCGTGGCTGAGGCAAGCCGTCAGTACGACCTATCGCCGTCGGAGGTCGAACAGTGGATCGATGACGGCAAGCGGGGCATGGAGAACGCCCTGCGCGCGAATCCGCAGGACGTGCGCGAACAGTACGAACGCCAGCTCAAGGACCTGCAAGAGGCCTATGGCGAGGCGATGCTGGAGCTGCGCGCCAGAAAAAAATTGCAGTCCCTGCTGGGCGAGGACGAGAAGTGATCGAGACGATCCGCCAGGGACTGCAAGCCGACGGTATCACCGTCTCGATCGCCAAGTTGTGCCGCTGGTTCGGTGTGCCGCGCCGTACGGTGTACTACAAGCCGGTGAAGTCCGCACCCAAGGTCGATCCCAAGTTCGCCGTGCCGATCAAGGCGATGATCGAGGAATCGCCGTCGTTTGGGTACCGGACGGTGGCGCACCTGCTGGGGTTCAACAAGAACACCGTGCAGCGCGTGTTCCAGTTGATGGGCTGGCAGGTTCGCAAGCGGCCGATCGGGTTCAGGCCTCGCATCCAGGCTCTGCCTTCGGTAGCGACGATGTATTGACCCAGTGAAATCCTGCTCACGTCATAATCGAGGAAACGACGTTGAGCACGAAGATGGAAGAAGACATCAAACGCTGGACGGCCAAGCGCAAGAGTGCGCTGGTGCTGGACATCATTCAGGGCAAGACCACCGTGGCTGAGGCAAGCCGTCAGTACGACCTATCGCCGTCGGAGGTCGAACAGTGGATCGATGACGGCAAGCGGGGCATGGAGAACGCCCTGCGCGCGAATCCGCAGGACGTGCGCGAACAGTACGAACGCCAGCTCAAGGACCTGCAAGAGGCCTATGGCGAGGCGATGCTGGAGCTGCGCGCCAGAAAAAAATTGCAGTCCCTGCTGGGCGAGGACGAGAAGTGATCGAGACGATCCGCCAGGGACTGCAAGCCGACGGTATCACCGTCTCGATCGCCAAGTTGTGCCGCTGGTTCGGTGTGCCGCGCCGTACGGTGTACTACAAGCCGGTGAAGTCCGCACCCAAGGTCGATCCCAAGTTCGCCGTGCCGATCAAGGCGATGATCGAGGAATCGCCGTCGTTTGGGTACCGGACGGTGGCGCACCTGCTGGGGTTCAACAAGAACACCGTGCAGCGCGTGTTCCAGTTGATGGGCTGGCAGGTTCGCAAGCGGCCGATCGGGTTCAGGCCTCGCATCCAGGCTCTGCCTTCGGTAGCGACGATGCCCAATGAACGCTGGTCTACGGACCTGTGTCGCGTGTGGGCCGGACGGGACGGCTGGGCAACGCTGGCGCTGGTGATCGACTGCCACACACGTGAGTTGCTTGGCTGGCATCTGTCGCGAAGCGGTAGGGCCTGCACGGCGGGTGCTGCTCTGGAACACGCTCTGATCGCTCGCTTCGGGACGCTGGGGCGAGTACCGATGCCGTTTCTGCTGCGCTCGGACAACGGCTTGGTTTTTACCTCGCGCAGCTACACCGCCCTGGTGCGTAGCTACGGCTTGCGCCAGGAGTTCATCACGCCGCACTGCCCGCAGCAGAACGGCATGATCGAACGGGTGATCCGCACGCTCAAGGAACAGTGCGTGCATCGGCACCGCTTCGAGACGATCCAACACGCCAGCCGCGTGATCGGAGACTGGATACGCTTTTACAACGACCGGCGCCCGCACCAGGCGCTTGGAATGAAGACGCCGGCTGAGGCATTTGCATTAGTCGCTTAACCTGAGCAGGTTCTGCTGGGTCAATACAACGATGCCCAATGAACGCTGGTCTACGGACCTGTGTCGCGTGTGGGCCGGACGGGACGGCTGGGCAACGCTGGCGCTGGTGATCGACTGCCACACACGTGAGTTGCTTGGCTGGCATCTGTCGCGAAGCGGTAGGGCCTGCACGGCGGGTGCTGCTCTGGAACACGCTCTGATCGCTCGCTTCGGGACGCTGGGGCGAGTACCGATGCCGTTTCTGCTGCGCTCGGACAACGGCTTGGTTTTTACCTCGCGCAGCTACACCGCCCTGGTGCGTAGCTACGGCTTGCGCCAGGAGTTCATCACGCCGCACTGCCCGCAGCAGAACGGCATGATCGAACGGGTGATCCGCACGCTCAAGGAACAGTGCGTGCATCGGCACCGCTTCGAGACGATCCAACACGCCAGCCGCGTGATCGGAGACTGGATACGCTTTTACAACGACCGGCGCCCGCACCAGGCGCTTGGAATGAAGACGCCGGCTGAGGCATTTGCATTAGTCGCTTAACCTGAGCAGGTTCTGCTGGGTCAATACATAGTTTGCCCAGAGGGAGCCTGCGGGAGGGGACGGAATTTTTATACCTGAGTGTGTGAACAGTCTTGCGACAGAAAACCCAGATTGCAAGCCGCTTTCAAACTGAAGCAGTGTACAGTTTATCCCGCAGATTCTACGGGACACATCACGTTAAACCTACAAGCAAAAAATGGAGGGCTTGTGCCGCAAAAGATCTACTTTGATGAGTCTGGATTCACAGGCAACAATCTTCTTCATCCTGATCAGAGGTACTTTGCATATGCCTCTGTCGCCACCGACGATCAAGAGGCAAAGGATTTTGTTGAAAGTCTCATTGCAAGGCATGGTATCCAAGCTAGTGAACTCAAAGGTAGCAAACTTGTACGGTTCAATCGTGGCCGAAAAGCAATTGATGAAATTCTTACCCACTTCGAAGGTCGTATGAAGTTATCCATTTCGGACAAAAAGTTCGCTTTGGCCTGCAAGTTTTACGAATACATCTTTGAACCTTGCTTTTCGGACATTAACTCATTGTTCTACGGAGTAGGGTTTCATCGATTTATAGCGAACATTCTATATGTCGAGTTCGTTGCACGTGGCGCAGGTGCCGATGCTATCTTCAATGAGTTCGAGGAACTCATGAGATCGAAAGACGAGGAAAAACTTTCCAATATTTTCTCGTCTTCTGTGCACTCCGAAAATTCTCCGATCATCACGCAAATTCGAGAATTTGCTCAGTTTCGTGCCAATAACATTCGAGATGAACTGGCGTCCATCGGCAATGCGAGTGTAGGGAAGTGGATTCTTGATCTGACGAACACAGCGTTATTCACGCTTCTCGCGAACTGGGGAACAGAACATGACGAAATCACTGCTGTCTGCGATCCTTCAAAGCCCCTACAACATAATCAAGAAATGTTTGCGGCGATGATTGGTCGTAAGGATCGGGTGTTCAGCGATGCATTTGGAGAAAATCATCCGATTACTTTTAATCTCTCCGGTCCGATTCAATTCGCCGACTCAAAGAAAACTCATGGAATTCAAATTGCTGACGCAGTGGCGGCAGCAGCTGTTTATGTGTTTTCAGGCGCGAACGACGAGCAAGCAAAGCGCTGGCGTGAAATAATTGCACGAATCGGCCACTATGGAAGCGTCATTCCTGACCTCGACGAAGTGAAACTTAACGATATAAGAGCACAGCGCAATGCTGTACTTTTACTTGAGCTGCACTCCCGAGCCAAAGCGGGAAAGAGCCTCACCGACGGAATGCCAGAGTATGTAAAGTTGATTTCCCGGCGCCTTGTTTCGCATCCGATGCGGGTCTAACCGATCGTTCAATGCGAACGGTTTCGCCGCCGCTGAACTTCATTCATTGAACGTCCGCTCCTGGCCGTAATCAGACGTTCTAGGAACCCGTGGTACAGGTGCTTCTTGCTATCGGGCAGGCGTCGCCTCCCGCACCCGTCGACGATCATACACGTCCCGGATCATCCGTTCCGAAGAGTGCAGCGTGGCATCCATCACATCGTCATGGCCTGAGGCTAGCTTGTCGGTAATGCCCTTGGGGCGGCAATCCTGGAGGGAAAAGCGTTGGAAGGGCGCGTTCTCTTCATCTGCAAGTGCCTGTGCTTTCACCATGAGCTTGTGCAGCATGATTTTCCAGCCGCCTTTCGTGTATCGCTCCCCGGTGCAGGTTCCAAACACAAAGCACTCCTGCGACGGGTTTGGACCTCGCAAGGAAAGGGCCTCATCGACCGTGGCTTTGAGTTCGGCACTCCAATGTATCAAGCCCACAATGGGCACATCACTACGTCGGATCTTCCCCGCCTTCCAGGAGATGCCTTGCTCGTTGATTTGCTGCACCTGGAGCGCTCGGACTTCAACAGAGCGGCGTAGGCATAGCCAAGCCGTCTTCAATGCCAAGGCAACCACCAGGTATTGCCCGCCCATCTGTCGGCCAGCTCTGACCGCCAGATCCATCTCAATGTCCGTCACCAAACGCGCGGTACGTTTGGTTTTTGACTTCTTCACCCGGTCGAACGGGTTGTTGATCAGGATGCCAAGCGTGACGGCATACTCAAGGATGAGTCTAGCCAATGCGATTTCTTTGTTGCCCTTCGCGGAGCGACCCTTGCTTTGAGCGTCGCGCAGATAGGTGTACGCGTCAACCTTGGTCAGCGCTGTGACTCTTCTTCTGCCAAAGGCCCGAATGAGTTGCGCTACCTCCCTTTCGTTTTCTGTCAATGTGCTATCGGCCCGTTTTTCTGCTGAGTCCGGTGGCAGGGTCTTTTGCCAGTTGAGCCAGTGCTTGGCAACGGCAGAGAACGTTTTGCTGTGTAGGCGGTCTTGTTGATCCCCTGTAGCTCGATGTATTGCTTCCTCTCGAAGTGCAGCGATTTCTTCCTGGTCGGAAATGTGGCAGCTTAGGCGAAAGGCCCATGTGCCATTGGGGCGTTTGTAGCCGATGGAATAGATTCTTACCCCGTGCCTTTCATAGACGCGAGAAGGTAGGGAACCAGCTTGGTGCTGACCATGCATGAAATATCTCCCTGATTTGAGTGTGTTAATGGATTCAGGGCTTGTGGCGCCGAGCAGCGGGTGGGGGCGCTCTCTGATGGGAGGCGTTTGCGAAAAGGGCCGCTATGTTTCGCAGGCATGGCAGGGGCGTCTGAACGTCGCTCGTTGTGCTCCTGGAGTGGGTATTGCGAAATGCGCATTGCGCATCGCATAATGAGCGGAGTGTAATGCGCACCCATTCGGGTGCATAAATCAGTAGGGGAGAGGGGGTAAGAATACCGGCGGCATGGGCCGGTATTCTTTAAGTTGACCCAACTCGGAAAGCTAGGCCTGGCGCGGCTTTCCAGCCAGCCCGAAAGTCGGATAGTCCAAACTTTGGAACGAAAAACCCGCCTTTGGAATATAAATCAAGACGAAAAAAAGCACTTACATTACGTAAGTGCTTGATTTTATTGAATTCTTTGGCGGAGCGGACGGGGCTCGAACCCGCGACCCCCGGCGTGACAGGCCGGTATTCTAACCAACTGAACTACCGCTCCGCAGCGGCATAATTTTTTTGTCCCGTGCCTGCCATCGAAATGGCTGGCGTCCCCTAGGGGATTCGAACCCCTGTACTCACCGTGAAAGGGTGATGTCCTAGGCCTCTAGACGAAGGGGACAGGACCGTACTGCAACTTCAACTTCGCTTTTTCGTTGGTGGAGGTAAGCGGGATCGAACCGCTGACCTCTTGCATGCCATGCAAGCGCTCTCCCAGCTGAGCTATACCCCCGTCGATTTCGCCCACAAGCAAAGGCCTTTTCAAGGCCTTGCGTTGTCGGCGACAACGCGAAAGCGAAGAATCGAGATTATGCACCAAGTTTTTTCCGTGTGCAAGTGGGTGCCGCCAAGCGCGCCTGGGAGCCGCAACGGGCCGGCAGGCCGGTCGAGCCTTTCCCGGAGGGCGCCGGCCTGCCGTGGCGGGAAGGCCGCGGCGTTGCGTGCAGGGCGAGGTGGCGGAAGGCCGGATCGGCGCCTCCCTTGCGCCGGACAAAGGCAAGCGGCGTGGCCGTCCGACGGCGGTCACGCGGCCTGGACGGACACGGACGTCAAGTAGGCGGCGCTACGCGTGGCCGACGCTGCCGGCTAGCCCAATCACGCGGCAGCCGGCGCGCCTGCCCGCTGGCGACGATTCGCGGTACGCTTGCCGCTGCACATTCCCGTATCCGACAAGGACCGTCCTTCCATGAAATACCGCCGCCTTGGCTCCAGCAACCTGCGCGTCTCGCCCCTGTGCCTGGGCACGATGATGTTCGGCGAGCAAACCCCCTTCGACGAGGCGCAGCGCATCTTCGCCTCGGCGCGGGATGCCGGCCTGAATTTCATCGACACGGCCGACGTGTACAACCAGGGTCGCTCCGAAGAAGTGGTGGGCAAGCTACTGGCGGGGCAGCGCCACGATTGGGTGCTAGCCACCAAGATCGGCAACAAGGTGGCGGACGGGCCCAATCGTTCGCACTATTCGCGGCAGTGGCTGGTGCAAGGCGTGGACGCCAGCCTGGCGCGGCTGAACACCGACTACATCGACATCCTTTACCTGCACCGCGACTACCACCAGGAAAACCTCGAAGAAGCCGTGTTCGCGCTGGGAGACCTGATACGCAGCGGCAAGTTGCGCAGCTTCGGGTTGTCGAATTTCCGCGGCTGGCGCATCGCCGAAGTCATCCGCCTGTGCCGGGAGCTTGGGGTGCCCCAGCCGGTGGTTTGCCAGCCCTACTACAACATGCTCAACCGCGGGCCCGAGGTCGAAATCCTGCCGGCCTGCGCCCACTACGGGCTGGGCGTGGTGCCGTACAGCCCGATTGCACGGGGGGTGCTCACCGGCAAGTACGCCCCCGGCCAGCCGCCTGCGCCCGATACGCGCGCAGGCCGTGGCGACAAGCGCATCCTGGCCACGGAATTCCGTCCGGAGTCGCTGCGCATCGCCGCCGAGCTGACCGAATACTGCAAGCAGCGTGGCATCCTGCCTGGCCACTTCGCCACCGCATGGGTCCTGGCCAATCCGCTGGTCAGCTCCGTCATCGCCGGTCCGCGCACCCTGGCGCAGATGCAGGACTACTACGGCGCCCTGGAGGTCGACATCACACCTGAGGAGGAAGCCATGGTCAACGCCTGGGTGGCCCCCGGGCATGCCTCCACGCACGGCTACAACGACCCCAACTATCCCTTCTACGGCCGTCCGGTGGCGGTGGCCAGCCAGGCCGGCTGAACCCGCCGCTCGCGCAGGCCGGTTGCGCACGCCGGCCATCGGGGCGCATCATGGGCATGACCCATACCGGGCCGGCCAAAACGGCACCGGCGCAGGCGCGTCCGGCCCGCCGCCGGATGCCCGGCATGCCTTGAAATTTGCCCGTCCGCCGCCAGATGCGGACTACGGCCACGAGGGCGAGCTCATGAGATCGCGCGACTTTACATCCTGGATCTGGGGCGACGCGCTGGCGCTGCTCGAGCACGCCGAGCGCATGCAGCGCGAACTGCTGTGCGCCGGCACGGTCGATGCGCCGCATTGGGAGCCGCCCGTCGACGTCATCGAGACCGCCACGTCGGTCCTGGTGCACGTCGCCTTGCCGGGCGTGCCCGCCGACACCTTGGTGGTGGCGTTTGACCCGGGCGGCATCACCGTGGCGGGGGTGCGCCCCATGCCTTGCGCGGCCAATGCGCGCATCCACCGCCTCGAGATCCCGTATGGCCGCTTTCGCCGACGCATCGCGCTGCCGCTGCATGCGCTCGAACCCGAATCGTCTGAGCTGGCAAACGGCTGTTTGGTCCTGACTTTGAGCAAATTGAGGGAGGCGCCATGAGCGATACCCGCACTTTGCCCGACGACGCGCGCATCATCATCCCGCTGCGCGACGCGGTGCTGTTCCCCGGCGTGCTGTCTCCGGTGACGGTGCGGCGGCAGTCCTCCGTGGCCGCGGCCCAAGAGGCGGTCAAGACGGAGCGGCCCGTGGGCTTCCTGCTGCAGCGCGATCCGAGCAAGAGCGAGGTCGGTCCTGACGAAGTGTGCTGGGTCGGCACCGAAGGGCCCATCGCGCGCTACATCACCGGACAGGACGGCGCCCATCACCTGCTGGTGCAGGGCCAATCGCGCTTTCGCGTGCTGGAGTTCCTGGAGGGCTGGCCCTTCCTGGTGGCGCGCGTCGAGCTGGTCGAGAGTCCGTCCGGCAGCGACGGCGACAGCGAGGTCGAGGCGCGCTTCATGCAGCTCAAGCAACAGGCCCTGGACGCGATTTCCCTGCTGCCGAACGTGCCGGACGAGCTGGCTGCCGTGGTGCGCAGCATCGATTCCCCATCGCTGCTGGCCGACATGGTCACCAACCTGATCGACATCAAGCCGGAGGCCAAGCAGGAAATCCTGGAAACCTTCGCCGTCGTCGACAGGCTGGACAAGGTGATTTCCCTGCTCGCCTCGCGCGTGGAAGTGCTGCGCCTGTCCAAGGAGATCGGCGAGCGCACGCGCGCGCAGTTCGACGAGCGCCAGCGCGAATCGGTGCTGCGCGAGCAGCTGCGGCAGATCCAGAAAGAGCTGGGCGAAGGCGAGGGTGCAGAGATCGAGCAGATCCGGCAGGCCATCGAGCAGGCTGGCATGCCCGAGGACGTGCGGCGCCACGCCGAAAAGGAGCTGGCGCGGTTGCAGCGCACGGGCGAGTCCAGCGGTGAGTACGCCATGCTGCGTACCTACCTGGAGTGGCTGACCGAGCTGCCCTGGAAGCGCGAGCCGCCAGAACCCATCGACCTGCAGGCGGCGCGGCGCATCCTGGACGAAGACCACTTCGGCTTGGACAAGATCAAGCGGCGCATCCTGGAATACCTGGCCGTGCGCAAGCTCAAGCCCGACGGGCGCAGTCCCATCCTTTGCTTCGCGGGTCCGCCGGGCGTGGGCAAGACCTCGCTCGGGCAGTCCATCGCCCGCGCGACTGGACGCGCCTTCCAGCGCGTGGCGCTGGGCGGCGTGCATGACGAGGCCGAGATACGCGGTCACCGGCGTACCTACCTGGGCGCGTTGCCGGGCAACATCATCCAGGCGGTGCGCCGGGCGGGCACGGCCAACCTGGTGCTGATGCTCGACGAGATCGACAAGCTGGGGGCCGGGGGCTTTCACGGAGACCCGGGCAGCGCCTTGCTGGAAGTGCTCGATCCGGAGCAGAACAGCAAGTTCCGTGACAACTACTTGGCCGTCGACTACGACCTGTCGCAGGTCATGTTCATCTGCACGGCCAACCTTTTGGATACCATCCCGGGGCCGCTGCGCGACCGGATGGAAGTCATCCAGCTGCCGGGCTATACCGAAGAGGAAAAGCTGCAGATCGCCCGCCGCTACCTGGTGCGGCGCCAGCTCGAAGCCAATGGGCTCGATGACGGGCAGGTGCAGCTCACCGACGAGGCGCTGACCTCGCTGGTGCGCGACTACACCCGCGAGGCGGGCGTACGCAACCTCGAGCGCGAGATCGGCGCGGCCCTGCGTCACGCAGCAATGCGCATCGCCGAAGGCGCCGAGGGCACGATCCGCATCGACGCCCCGAACCTCGCGGACATACTCGGCCCCAAGCGCTTCGAAAACGAGGTGGCGTTGCGCACCGGTGTGCCCGGCGTGGCCACGGGCTTGGCGTGGACGCCGGTCGGCGGCGACATCCTGTTCATCGAGGCGAGCAAGGTACCGGGCAGCGGCAAGCTGATCCTGACCGGTCATCTGGGCGACGTGATGAAGGAGTCTGCGCAGGCGGCGTTGACCCTTGCCAAGACGCATAGCGGACAGGCCCTGGACAGCGTGGACATCCACGTGCACGTGCCTGCGGGCGCCACGCCCAAGGATGGGCCGAGTGCCGGCGTGGCAATGTTCTTGGCGCTGATGTCCTTGCTGACCGGGCGACCGGTGCGCTCGGACGTGGCCATGACCGGCGAAATCAGCCTGCGCGGCTTGGTCTTGCCGATCGGCGGGGTCAAGGAAAAGACGCTGGCCGCCTTGCGCGCCGGCATCCGCACCGTGATGCTGCCACGGCGCAATGCCAAGGACCTGGACGACGTCCCGCAGGAAGCGCGGCGGCAGCTGGAGTTCGTGCTGCTGGACAACGTCGACGACGCGTTGCGCTGCGCGCTGCAGGCCCAGCCGTCGCAGCAACCGGGCGCCGCCGCCGGACCTGAGGGGCAGGATCGCGGGCAGGCCCACCCCATGCCTGCGGCCGCGCGCGGTGCCTAGCCAGCCGGGGTTGCCTGGGTCGCCTGCGCTGCACGCCCGCGACGGCACCAGCCGTGCGCGCTAGCGGTCGCCGCTACCAGCGCCGCGCCGGAAAGGCGCGTGTTCCGCCAATTCGTCCATATAGGCGTCGACGCCTGCCGCTTCGTGTTGCAGGAACTGCTGCACGGCATCGGCAAACGCCGGGTGCGCCAGCCAGTGCGCCGAACGCGTGGCGACAGGCAGGAATCCCCGCGCCAGCTTGTGCTCGCCCTGGGCGCCGCCTTCGATGACCGACACGCCGTGCGCGATGGCCCATTCCATCGGTGCGTAGTAGGCAAGCTCGAAATGCAGGCAGGGCACGGTGCGCAGCGCGCCCCAATAGCGTCCGTACAGGCGCGCCTGCCCGCCGGTCTGGTCCAGCAGTAGCAGGCTGGCCGCCATCGGCCCTTGCTCGTCTTCGGCCCAGGCCATGACGCAGTGGTCGGCCAGATGCTCGCCCAGGGATAGGAAAAACGCCAGGTTGAGGTAGGGCGTGCTGTAGTGTTCGCGATAGGTGTTGCGGTAGCACGCGTCGAAGAACCGCCAGTGATGCGCAGTGATGTCCGCGCCGGTCATCACGCGCACGCGCACGCCGGCTTCCCGGACCTTGCGCCGCTCGGCGCGGATTTTCTTGCGCTTGGGCTGCGACAGGCTGGCCAGGAAATCGTCGAAGTCGCGCCAGCCGCGGTTGTGCCAGTGGAACTGGGTGCCCGTGCGGATCATGCATCCGGCCTGTGCCAGCAGGCGCGCGTCTTCTTCCTGCGGAAACAGTACGTGCAGCGAAGACAGGCCGCTTTCGGCGGCCAGCGAGACCAGCGATTGCGCCAGCGCCGCGCGCGCCGCATCGGAAGCAGCCAGCAGGCGCACGCCGCCCACGGGGGTGAAAGGCACCGCGCACAGCCATTTTGGGTAGTAGCGCAGGCCGTGGCGGTGGTAGGCGTCGGCCCAGGCCCAGTCGAACACGTATTCCCCGTAGGAGTGGCTTTTCAGGTAGAGCGGTGCGGCGCCGACCAGCCGCTTGCCCGCCGTGGTGCCGTCGTCCCACAGCAACAGGTGCCTGGGCTCCCATCCGGTACCCGGGCCGACGCAGCCGCTGGTTTCCAGGCTATGCAGAAAACGGTGGCTGAGCAGCACGCCCGCCGGCCGCGCTAGCGCGTCCCAGGCCAGCGCGTCGACCTCGCCGAGCGATCCGGCCAGCTGTAGCCTAGCCCGCATGGGGTCTACCCTTGCCGCGTCCGGCCGCTGCGCGTGCCGGCGCGTGACGCGGCGCCGCCCAGGCAAAGCATGGCCAGCGCCAGCACCGGCAGGTTGCCGGTACGCGCGTACGGCGTCAGGCCCGTCATGCCTTGCACGGGCAGGCCGATGACGCGCGGCTGCAGCGGCTCGGCCGCAATCAGCACCTGTCCGTCCGGGGCGATGGCGGCGGTCACCCCCGTGTTGGTGGCTCGCAGCATGGGACGCGCGGTTTCCCGGGCCCGCATGCGGGAGATCTGCAGGTGCTGGCGCAGCGCCCAGGAATCGCCGAACCAGCCTAGGTTGCTGAAGTTGGCCAGGATGGTCGCCCCTGGCGTCGCGTCTTCGCCCGGGTGCAGGGCCGGCAGCAGCTCTTCGCCGAACACATCCTCGTAGCAGATGTTCGGCGCCACGAACTGGTCGGCGACGGCGAACGGCGCTTGGCGCCCCGCGCCGCGGTCGAAATCGCCCAGCGGGATGGCCAACGCATCGACGAACCAGCGAAAGCCCGGTGGCACGAATTCGCCGAAGGGCACCAGGTGATGCTTGTCGTAGCGCAGCGGCGGGCGCCCTTGGCGCAAGGCCTGCAGCGGCGTATCGGCGGTGATGCCGATCACACTGTTGGTGTAACCGCCGGTGCGCACATCGTGCAGTGGTACACCCATCAGGATGGTGGCGCCGTCGCGTGCAGCCAAGTCTATCCAGGCCTGCCAGATCGACGGATCGATGCGGTCCTGGAAGGTGGGCATGATGGTTTCGGGCAGCATGATGAGCCGGGGCGCGGGCGCCCCTTGCACGGGCGGCAGCGCGGCTTGCGCCAGGTGCCGCTCGAGGCCCGCCTGCACGTGCGCCGGATCGAACTTGACGCCCTGGTCGATGGCGCCCTGGACCAGGCGCACCTCGATCGGCTGGCCGTGGGGCTGGGACCAGCTGACGTGGTTCAGGGCCAGCCCGACAAGCGCGGCGGCCACGGCCACGCCGGCGGCCGCGCCGCCACGACGGGCGGGGCCAGGCCCAGCCGGGGCATCCGCTTGCCCCGCTGGCTGCGCGTCCGGCGCCGCGGCGCTGTGTTCGGCCTGGGACATTGCCGGTGCGGCCAACGAGGCCAACGCCGATGCGGCAAATGCCGCGATGAAGGCAACGCCGTAGACGCCGGCCACCGGGGCCCAGCCGGCGTAGGGGCCGTCCACGTGGGCATAGCCGATGTTCAGCCACGGAAAACCGGTCAAAAGCGTCCCGCGCAGCCATTCGGCCAGCGTCCAGGCACTGGCCCACACCAGCGCGCGGCCTAGCGCGCTGCCAGCGGGCGCCAGGCGCTGCGCCATCGTGCACGCCAGCGCCGGCCAGATGGCCAGCGCGGCAGCCAGGGCGGCGACGCCCGCGGCGGCCAGCGGCGGGGCCATATGGCCGTACGTGTGCATGCTGATGTACAGCCAGTACAGGCCCACCGCGTAAGCGGCCAGGCCGAACAACCAGCCGTCGGCCGCCGCCCGCCGCGCCGACGGCGCTGCGCAGGCGTGGTGGGCCAGCACGGCCAGGCAGGCCAGTTGCAGCAACGGCAGCAGCCAGCCCGGCAGCGGGCCGGGCGCAAAGCACAGGGCGTGGACGGCGCCGGCGGCCAGCAGGCCAGCGTTGCGGCGCCAGGTGGTCACCGCCGGCACGGTCAAACGTCTTCCGATGCCGGCTCGGGCAGGCGGCGCACGCGCAGCCATAGCGCCCGCTTGGCGTCGGCGCGCAGCACGTCGATGCGCAGTTGCCCGTGGCGGGCGCTGTCGCCCCGCCGGGGGATGCGGTCGAGTTCTGCGGCCAGCCAGCCGCCTACGGTGTCGTATTCGTCGTCGGGCAGGTTGGCCTGCAGCGCGGCGTTGAAGTCGGCGATGTCCGTGGACGCCATCACGCGCCAGGCATCGGTCCCTTCGGCGAAGATGGTCTGCTCGCCGTCGTCGTCGAATTCGTCCTCGATCGCGCCGACGATCTGCTCCAGGACGTCTTCCATCGTCACCAGCCCCGAGATGCCGCCGTGCTCATCGATGACCACTGCCAGGTGGTTGCGGTTGCTGCGGAACTCGCGCAGCAGGACGTTCAGCCGCTTGGATTCGGGAATGAAGATGGCCGGCCGCACCAAGGAACGCAAGTCCAGCTCCGGCTCGCGCATGCAGCGCAGCAGGTCCTTGGCCAGCAGGATGCCGATGATGTTCTCGCGCTCGCCTTCGTAGACGGGAAAGCGGGAATGCGCGGTTTCGATGACGGTGGGCAGTAGCGCTTGCAGGGGCTGGCCGATGTCGAGCATGTCCATGCGCGAGCGCGGCACCATGATGTCGCCGGCGGTCTGTTCGGAGACCGCCAGGGCGCCTTTGATCATGGTGTAGGAATCGCCGTCGATCAGGTTGCGGTCGTGGGCCGCCTCGAGTACCGCCTTGATGCCTTCGCGATCTTCGGGTTCGCGCCGGACCAAGGAAAGCAGACGGTCAAGCAGCGATTTGTGGCCGGTCCGGGAAGCGCGGCGCGCATCCGGCTCGGCAGCGGGATAAGGGTCAGACATTGTCCTTGGGACGTAATGGTAAGCCGCCAGGATAACCGAAACTATAGGGCAGTTTCGCCGCGAAAGCCGGAAGCTTGCGGGTTATCCCCAGGCGGTGCCGGGCGCGCTCGTGCGCCCGGCGCTTTAGCGCGCGGCTTGAAGTTTACCGGAGGCCGGCCGGCGCGCCGGAAGCGTGAGGGCGACGGCTGCCGCCGCCAACAGCAGCACGCCCGAGCCCCCGAAGGCGATCCAGTGCGTGCCAAAGGTTTCGTAGGCCCAGCCGCCCAGCCAGGAACTAATCATGGCGCCGATCTGGTGCGACAGGTAGGCCCAGCCGTACAGCACGCCGACCAGGCGTACGCCGAAAATGTCGGCCAGCAGCGCCGAGGACAGCGCGATGCTGCCGGCCCAGACCAGGCCGCCGATGGACGCCGCGGCGTAAAGCTCCCAATGGGAGCCCACCACCAAGAGGGCGAAAAACCCCAGGCCGCGGATGAAATAGATGGCCGCCAGCAGGTTGCGCCGCGGCACCGAATCGGACAGGCGGCCCAGCGCCACCGTGCCGAAGATGGCCACCAGCCCGATCAGCCCTATGCCTAGCGAGCTGGTGCCGGCGTCGAACCCGTGGTCCATCAGCATGGGTACGCCGTGCGTGCCCAGCAGGTTCATGCTGTAGCCGCAGGCGAACAGGCCCATGGCGATCTTCCAGAAGAATCCTGTGCGCATCGCCTCGCGGGCCGACATCAGCGGCGCCGCCGGTTCGCTTCCCGAGGCGGCCTGGCGCTTGCGTGCGGCGACTTCCGCGGGCAGCAGGTCGGCATGCTCCGGCGCGTCCTCGCGCATCACGAAAAGCGCCACTGGCACGGTCACCAGGGCGAAGACGACGGCAAAGCCGATCAGGGTAGCCTGCCAGCCGTGGCTGACGATGGCCCAGTTCAGCACCGGCGTCATGATGGCGATGCCAGCCATGGATCCCGTGGACAGGAAGAACAGCGCCATGCCGCGGCGGCGGCTGAACCAACGCGTCAGCAGGGGCGTCATCGCCACCGGGCTGGTGAAGGCCAGCCCGAGCGACATGGTCACGCCGAAGGCCAGGAAGAAGTTCAGCGGATGGCGCGCCAGCACCGTCCAGACGCAGGACGCGGCGACGACGACGGTGCCGGCCAGCAGCACGGCCCGCGTCCCGTAGCGGTTGACCAGCACGCCGGCCAGCGGCATGCCCAGGCCATAGCAGAGCATGCCTATGGCGACGATGGCTGCGAGCAGGCTTCGGCTGTAGCCGAGGTCTTGCGCCATGGGCAGGAAAAACGGGCCGATGCTCATGCGCATGCCCACTGTCAGCAGCGTGAGCACGCATGCCGCAGCCACGATGTTCCACCCGAAATACCACTTGCCGGCACCCTGCTCGTACACCGCCCCGTCTCCTCCGGTAATTGCCAGGCGGGATTGTGCGCCTTTTTTCGGCGGCTTGCCGGAAAAAGCGTGCCGCGGGCAGCGCAGCACGCGAAACGGCCTAGCCGGCGTCTTCGCGGTACGGGTCGGCAATGCCCATGCCGGCCAGGATGTGCGTCTCCAGCGCCTCCATCCGGCGGGCGTCGCGCGCATCGAGGTGGTCGTAGCCCAGCGCGTGGAGCGTGCCGTGCACGGTCAAGTGGGCCGCGTGCGCCAGCAGCGGCTTGCGCTGTTCGCGCGCCTCGCGCACCAGCACGGGCACGCACAGCACCAGGTCGCCATGGGCGATGCCGTCCGGGTCGATGCCATATTCGAAGGTCAGCACGTTGGTGGCATAGTCACGGCCGCGGAAATCCCGGTTCAGGCGCCGCCCCTCGGCCTGGCCGACCAAGCGCAAGCCCAAGTGCGCGCCACGGAAGCGCACCCATCCGTCGGCAGCGGCGCCTTGCAAGGCGCGCGCCGCCCAACGGCGCAGGCGCCAGCGCGGCAGCCGGGGCTCGGGCACGCCGTACTGCACCGACAGCGACAGCAAGGGGGCCGCCGCGCCGCTACGCTTCATCGCCCGCCCGCTCGTAGGCCTCGACGATGCGCGCCACCAGGGGATGGCGCACCACGTCCTGGCTGGTGAATTGGGTGACTGCGATGCCGCGCACGTCCTCGAGCACGCGCACGGCGTGCGCCAGGCCGCTCTGCTGTCCCCGCGGCAGGTCGACCTGCGACGGGTCGCCCGTGATCACCGCCTTGCTGCCGAAGCCGATCCGCGTCAGGAACATTTTCATTTGTTCGGGCGTGGTGTTCTGCGCCTCGTCCAGAATCACGAAAGCGTGGTTCAGCGTGCGCCCGCGCATGTATGCAAGCGGTGCAATCTCGATGGTCTGTTTCTCGAACAGGCGCTGCACCCGTTCGAATCCCAGCAGATCGTACAGCGCGTCGTAAAGCGGTCGCAGGTAGGGGTCGACCTTTTGGGCCAGGTCACCGGGCAAAAAGCCCAGCCGCTCGCCCGCCTCGACCGCTGGCCGGGTCAGTACCAGTCGCTGGACGGTGTCGCGCTCGAGCGCGTCGATGGCGCAGGCCACTGCCAGCCAGGTCTTGCCGGTGCCGGCCGGCCCGATGCCGAAAGTGATGTCGTGGCGCAGGATGCCGTTGATGTAGTCGCGCTGGCGGGGCGTGCGCGGGCGCAGGTCGGTGCGGCGGGTGCGCAGGGCGATGCCGCCGCTTTCGTCGTCCAAGGGCGGCAGTGCCGCCGGGTCGAGGGCGCGCGGATCGGCGCGTGCGGCATCGCGGCCCACGCCCAGCTCGACCAGGCCCAGCTGGACGTCATCGACCGACAGCGCCTTGTGCGCCGCCTGTTCGTGGAAGCGCCGCAGCGCCTGGGCGGCGAGCGCCGCCTGATCGCCTTCCAGCGTAAAGCGGCTGCCGCGCCGCTTGAGCTGCACGCCCGTGCCGTCGGCCAGCTGGCGCAAATTGGCATCCAAGGGTCCACACAAATTGGCCAGGTGCGTGTTGTCGCCTTCCAGGTAGACCACCATGGGTGCGGCGCGGCGTGTCCGGGACGGCTCGCGGGGGGATCGGTTCGGTGGCGTCATGCGGGATTCCTTGCGGCCGGCTTGGCGGCAGAGGGCGCGGTGGCTGGCCGGCGCATCATGGCGCGGCCTGTTGCGCCGCCTGCGCATCGCCGACGAGCCGCCCGCGCAGGGAGTTCGGATACGCCTCGGTGATGACCACGTCGACCATCTTGCCGATCAGCGTAGTGGGGGCGGTGAAGTTGACGATGCGGTTGTTTTCGGTGCGGCCCATCAAGTCGTCCTTGCTGCGGCGCGATACGCCTTCGACCAGGATGCGCTGGGTGGTGCCGACCATGCCGCGCGCGATGGCCGCGGCCTGCTCGTTGATCAGCGCCTGCAGGCGTTGCAGGCGGGCGAGCTTGACTTCCTGCGGCGTGTCGTCGTGCAGCTCGGCCGCGGGCGTGCCCGGCCGGCGCGAATAGACGAAGGAAAAGGACGTATCGAAGCCCACTTCCTCGATCAGCTTGAGCGTCTTGTCGAAATCGGCTTCGGTTTCGCCCGGGAACCCGACGATGAAATCCGACGACAGCGTCAGCCCGGGCCGGGCCGCGCGCAGGCGGCGCACCACGGACTTGAATTCCAGCGCGGTATAGCCGCGCTTCATGGCCGCCAGTACCCGGTCGCTGCCCGACTGCACCGGCAGGTGCAGGAAAGAGACCAGCTTGGGCAGCTTGGCGTAGGCCTCGGCCATGCGCGCGGTCATCTCCTTGGGGTGCGACGTGGTGTAGCGGATCCGCTCGATGCCGGGGATCTCATGCACGTATTCCAGCAGCAGGGCGAAGTCGGCGATCTCGCCCGTGTCGCCCATGCGGCCGCGGTAGGCATTGACGTTTTGACCCAGCAGCGTGACCTCGCGCACGCCCTGGTCGGCCAGGTCGGCGATCTCGGTCAGCACGTCGTCGAAGGGGCGCGAGACTTCTTCGCCGCGGGTGTAGGGCACTACGCAGAAGCTGCAGTACTTGCTGCAGCCCTCCATGATGGAGACGAAGGCGGTGGGGCCTTCCACGCGGGGCGGCGGCAGCGCATCGAACTTTTCGATTTCGGGGAAGCTGATGTCGACCTGCGGGCGGCCTTCGGCGCGCCGGCGGGCGATGAGTTCGGGCAGGCGGTGCAGGGTCTGCGGCCCGAACACCACGTCGACATAGGGCGCGCGCGCGACGATGGCTTCGCCTTCCTGGCTGGCCACGCAGCCGCCCACACCTATTACCAGGTGGGGCTTTTCCTGCTTGAGCAGGCGCGCGCGGCCGAGGTCGGAAAAGACCTTTTCCTGGGCCTTCTCGCGCACCGAACAGGTGTTGAACAGGATGACGTCGGCCTCTTCCGGCTTGTCGGTGAGCTCCAGGCCCTGCTGCTGGCGCAGCACATCGGCCATCTTGTCGGAGTCGTACTCGTTCATCTGGCAGCCGAAGGTGCGGATGAACAGCTTGCGGGCGGGGGCTGCCGGGGCGTCGGCCGCCGGCTCGGGCGCAGGTTGGCGCCGGGCGAGGGATTCTTGCATGGACATGGGCCGTGACGGGTGTTGATCCCGGGGGCTTTGGGGAAAAAAAGATTTTAGCCCGGTCCGCGCTGGCGCGGGCCGGGCCTTGGGGGCTTTCCTTCAGGGGCGCAGGCCCGGCCTAGCCGATTTCGACCTCGCCTTCGCCTTCCTTCTTGACTGGCTTGACCAGGTCCTCGCGCTTGACGCCCAGCCACATGGCGATGGCGGCTGCGACGAAGACCGATGAGTAAATGCCGAACCAGATGCCGATGGTCAGCGCCAGGGCGAAGTTATGCAGCGTGGGGCCGCCGAAGAACAGCATGGACAGCACCATCATCTGCGTCGAACCGTGCGTGATGATGGTCCGGGAGATGGTCTGGGTGATGGCGCTGTCGATGATCTCGCGCGTCGACGCGCGGCGCTGCTTGCGGAAGTTCTCGCGTATCCGGTCCATGATGACCACGGACTCGTTGACCGAATAGCCCAGCACCGCCAGTACGCCGGCCAGCACCGCCAGCGAGAACTCCCACTGGAAGAAGGCGAAAAAGCCCAGGATGATGACGACGTCGTGCAGGTTGGCCACCACGCCTGCCAGGGCGAACTTCCATTCGAAGCGCACCCCCAGGTAGACCATGATGCCGATGACCACGAACAGCAGGGCGAGCAGGCCGTTTTCGACCAGTTCGCGGCCGATCTGGGGGCCGACGAATTCGACCCGGCGCAGCTCCACCGACGGGTCTGCGGCCTGCAGCGCCTTGAATACCGCTTCGCTTTGGCCCGCCGAGGTCTGACCTTCGGCCAGCGGCAGGCGGATCATGACGTCGCGCGACGTGCCGAAGTTTTGCACCTGGAAGTCGCTGTAGCCCAGGCCGGCCACCGCCTTGCGCACCTCCTCGAGCTGGGCGGTCTGGCCGTAGCTGACCTCCATCACCGTGCCGCCGGTGAATTCGATGGACAGGTGAAACCCGCGCGTGGCAATGAAAAAGACCGCGGCCAGGAAGGTGACCAGGCTGATCACGTTCAGCACCAGCGCGTGGCGCATGAACGGGATCGTGCGATGGATGCGGAAGAATTCCATTTTCGGTAGTTCCGGTATGACCAGGGGCGCTCGCGCGGCTTATCCCTGCTTGGGTTTCCAGACGGTGCCGACGGAAATTTTCTGCAGCCGCTTGCGCCGCCCGTACCACAGGTTGGCCAGCGCGCGCACGCCGACCACCGACGAAAACATCGACGTCAGGATGCCCAGGCAGTGCACCACGGCAAAACCGCGCACCGGGCCCGAGCCGAAGGCCAGCAGCGCGATGCCCACGATCAGCGTGGTCAGGTTCGAGTCCAGGATGGTGCCCCAGGCGCGCTCGAAGCCGAAATGGATCGCCTGCTGCGGCGAGGCCCCGTTGCGCAGCTCTTCGCGGATGCGTTCGTTGATCAGCACGTTCGCGTCGATGGCCATGCCCAGCGTCAGCGCGATGGCCGCGATGCCGGGCAAGGTCAGCGTGGCCTGCAGCATGGACAGCAGCCCCAGCAGCAGCAGCACGTTGAAGGCCAGCCCGATGGCCGAGAACAGGCCGAACAGGTGGTAATAGACGATGATGAACGCGACGATGGCCAGGAAACCGTAGAGCGTCGAGTAGAAACCCTTGGCGATGTTGTCCGCGCCCAGGCTCGGGCCGATGGTGCGCTCCTCGATGATCTGCATGGGCGCGGCCAGCGACCCCGCGCGCAGCAGCAACGCGATGTCGGCGGCTTCTTCGGCCGTCATGCTGCCCGAGATCTGGACCTGGCCGCCGGGGATTTCGCCGCGGATGACCGGGGCGGTGACCACCTCGCCCTTGCCTTGCTCGAACAGCAGGATGGCCATGCGCTTGCCGACGTTGTCGCGCGTGACGTCGCGGAAGATGCGTGCGCCCTTGGCGTCGAGCGTCAGGTGCACGGCCGGCTGCTGGGTCTGGGAGTCACGCCCGGGCTGGGCATCCTGCAGGTTTTCCCCAGTCAGGATGACCTGCCGGCGAACCAGCACGGGGCGGCCGCCACGCTCCTGGAAGCGCTCCAGCCCGAAGGGCACGGTGCCGGACGCCAGCGCGCTTTGCGCCGCGGGGCTGTCGTCGACCATGCGGATTTCCAGCGTGGCCGTGCGCCCGAGGATCTCCTTGGCCTTGGCCACGTCCTGCACGCCGGGCAGCTGCACGACGATGCGGTCGGTGCCCTGCTGCTGGATGACGGGCTCGGCCACGCCCAACTCGTTGATGCGGTTGTGCAGGGTGGTGATGTTCTGCTTGAGTGCATTGTCCTGCACGGCGGTGACGGCTGCCGCCGTCAACGTGCCCACGAGCTGCGGCCGGTCGCCGTCGCGCGGCTGCAGGGTCAGGTCGGCCAAGCGCTGGCGCAGGGCGGATGCGGCGCGGTCGCGCGCTGCGGCGTCGGAGAAGGAGGCGACGACCGACATGCCTTCGCGTTCGACGCCGGCCAGCGGGACGCGTTCGTCGCGCAGGATCGTGCGCACGTCCGTGGCCAGCGAGTCATAGCGCGCCGCCAGCGCGCCCTGCATGTCGACCTGCAGCAGGAAATGCACGCCGCCGCGCAGGTCCAGGCCCAGGTACATGGGGCGCGCGCCGATGGCGGCCAGCCATTGCGGCGAGGCCGGCAGCAGGTTCAGCGCGACGGTGTAGGTCGGATCCGACGGGTCGGGGTTCAGGGCCTTCTCGATCAGGTCGCGCGCCTGCAGCTGCACATCCGTGGAGGCAAAGCGCACGCGCACGGTCCCGACCGGGCCGTTTTGCTCGTAGAACGAGCCGGTGGACGCAATGCCGGCGTCGGCCAGCAGGCGTTCGATGCGATCGAGCATCGCCGGCTCCACCTTGACCGTGGCCTTGGCGCTGGAGACCTGCACCGCAGGGGACTCTCCGAAGAAGTTGGGCAAGGTGTAGAGCAGGCCGATGACGACCGCGATGAGGACGGTGGCGTATTTCCAGAGAGGGTAGCGGTTCATGGCCGGCCAGGAGGGAAGGGGCTACGAAGGGTGCGCCCCGGCGCGCTGGCCGGGACCGCGATGTCCGACGCTTACAGCGCCTTGATGGTTCCCTTGGGCAGGACGGCGGAGACGGCGTTCTTTTGCAGGATGATCTCGACGGGCTTGTCGGCAAGTTCCGACACTTCCAGGGTGACGTAGCTTTCGCTGACCTTGGTCACCTTGCCGAGGATGCCGCCGGCGGTGGCGACCTCATCGCCCTTGGCCAGCGCAGCAACCATGTTGCGGTGTTCTTTCTGCCGCTTCATCTGAGGCCGGATCATCAGGAAATAGAGGATCACGAACATCAGGATGATGGGCAGCATCCCCATCAGGGCGCCGCCGGGTTCGCCGCCCGGGGCAGCTTGGGCCAGGACGCGGGCCAGGGAGTCGGTTGCGAGCATGGAGTTCTCCTGGTTGGTATTCCGACAAACCGTCGATTGTAACGGGCTCGGCCGCCGATAGCGGCCGCGGCGCAAGGGGAGGGCCCGGGCACGCGGGCCCGCGCGGGCATCAGGAAATCATAAGGCGCTTTGCCGCGTGCCGCCCTAATCGATGCCGCGGGCTCGGTCGGCGGCAAACTGCGCGCGCCAGTCCTGGAAGGTGCCGGCGGCGATGGCGTCGCGCATTTCTGCCATGATCTGCAGGTAGAAGTGCAGGTTGTGGAGGGTGTTCAGCCGCGAGCCAGTGATTTCGTTGGCCCGCTGCAGGTGGTGCAGGTAGGCCCGCGAAAAGTGCGCGCAGGTGTGGCAGGCACATGACGGGTCCAGCGGGCGCGTGTCGTTGCGATAGCGCGCATTGCGGATCTTGATGTCGCCGTATCGTGTGAACAGCCAGCCGTTGCGTGCATTGCGCGTGGGCATGACGCAGTCGAACATGTCGACGCCGCGAGCCACCCCATCGACCAGGTCCTCTGGCGTGCCCACGCCCATCAGGTAGCGCGGTGCCTGCTCGGGCAGGCGCGGCGCGACGTGCGCCAGGATGTGCTGCATGTCTTCCTTGGGCTCGCCCACCGACAGTCCGCCGATGGCGTAGCCGTGGAACCCGATGTCGACCAGCCCGGCCAGCGATTCATCGCGCAGGTGCTCGTACATGCCGCCCTGGACGATGCCGAACAGCGCGTTGGGGTTGGCCAGGCGGTCGAATTCCTGGCGCGAGCGGCGCGCCCAGCGCAGCGACATGCGCATGGACCGTGCGGCTTCCTCGACGGTGGCCGGCCGGCCGTCGATGGCATAGGGTGTGCACTCGTCGAACACCATGACGATGTCCGAGTTCAGCGCGCGCTGGATCTGCATGGACGCTTCCGGCGTCAGGAACAGCCGCGAGCCGTCTATCGGCGAGGCGAACTTCACCCCTTCCTCGGTGATCTTGCGCAGGCCCTCCAGGCTAAACACCTGGAAGCCCCCGGAATCGGTCAGGATGGGGCGGTCCCATTGCATGAAGCCGTGCAGGCCGCCATGGGCAGCCATGACCTCGGTGCCCGGCCGTAGCCACAGGTGGAAGGTGTTGCCCAAGACGATCTGCGCGCCGATCTCCTTCAGCTCGTGCGGCAGCATCGCCTTGACGCTGCCGTAGGTGCCCACGGGCATGAAGATCGGCGTCTCCACCGTACCGTGGTTCAGGGTGATGCGGCCGCGCCGGGCCGCGCCGTCGCGGGCGAGCAGTTGGAAAGTCAGGCCGGTCATGGCTGGGGAGGTTCGATGAACATCGCGTCGCCGTAGCTGAAGAAGCGGTAGCGTTTTGCCACGGCGTGGGCATAGGCGCGCCGGATGCGTTCCACGCCGGCCAGTGCCGATACCAGCATCAGCAAGGTCGATTGCGGAAGATGGAAGTTGGTCAGCAGGGCGTCGACGACCTGCCAGCGATAGCCCGGCGTGATGAACAGCCGGGTATCGCCCTGGCAGGCGCGCAGCGGCGCGCCTGCTGATTCCAGGGCGCGCACGCTGGTCGTGCCCACGGCGATGACGCGCCCGCCAGCGGCTTGGGCACGCGCCACGGCGTCCACGGTTTCCTGCGGAACGGTATACCACTCGGCATGCATGACATGCTCGGCCAGGTTCTGCACGCGCACCGGCTGGAAGGTGCCGGCGCCCACGTGCAGCGTGACGAAGGCGCGCGACACGCCCGCCTCCTGCAGGCGCGCGAGCATGGCATCGTCGAAGTGCAGGCCGGCCGTCGGCGCCGCGACGGCGCCAGGTTCCCGGGAATAGACGGTTTGGTAGCGGTCTTCGTCCAGCGCGTCCGGGACATGCTCGATGTAAGGCGGCAAAGGGGTTTGTCCGTACGCCTGCAGCAGGTCGAGCACCGGCGCAGGAAACTGCAGTAAGTAAAGGTCGTCTTGCCGGCCCAGCACCGTGGCGTCGAAGGCCTCGGCCAGGTGCAGCACCGTGCCTGGCGCCGAAGGCTTGCTGGCGCGCACGTGCGCCAACGCCTGCATCGGGTCGAGGATGCGCTCGACCAGTACCTCGACCTTGCCGCCGCTGGCCTTGCGGCCATGCAGCCGCGCCTTGATCACGCGCGTGTCGTTGAAGACCAGCAGGTCGCCCGGCCGCAGCAGCCCGGCCAGGTCGGCGAAGCTGCGGTCGTGCAGCGCGCCGGCGGCGTCCAGGTGCAGCAGCCGGCTGGCGCTGCGGCGCGGGGCGGGCGCCTGCGCGATCAATTCGGCGGGCAGGGCGTAGTCGAAATCGGCCAGCGTCAGGCTGGCGGCGGGTTGGGCTGGAGCAGGCAAGGGCAGGAAACTGGACACGAATCGCGGCGCATGCCGCATGCAGAGGCAGCAGCGCGCGGGTCGGCGCGCCGGGCATGCGGATTGTAGACCGGCCTGCAGCCGGCCGCTTGCGGCCGGCGGGGCATGCGTATGCGCGCAAGCTTTCGTTATGCTCTCGACTTTGCGAATCGGAAGCGGGACGCGACGAGGTTTTTTCGATGGTGGTGCGGATTCGGGGGATACGGCGGCGCAGCGCTGCGCTGGCGGCTGCGATGATCCTGGCGGCAAGCGCCGAGGCGGCGCAACCGGCTTCCGGCGGGCCGCGGGCCGCGCCTTCGCAGGCCGCGCAAGCCTCGCCGGCCAGGCCGCCCACCGCGCCGGGGGCGCGGTGGTCCGAAGGGCTGCCGGCGGAACTGAGATCGGCCTGGCAGCAGACCGGCCTGCCCGAATCGGCGCTGTCGCTGGCGGTGCAGGAGATAGACGGCCCGGCACTGATCTCCATCAATGCCGACCAGCCACGCAATCCCGCCTCGGTGATGAAGATCGTCACCACCTGGGCGGCGCTGTCCGAGCTCGGCCCGGGCTACACCTGGCGCACCGAGCTGCTGGGTGACCCCGGGGTGCGTCCGGGCGGTGCCGATACGTTGTCGGGCCCCTTGTACCTGCGCGCCGGTGGCGACCCCCAGATGACACTGGCCGATATGTGGTCGTTGCTGCGCGAGCTGCGGCTGCGCGGCATTCGCCAGATCGGCGACGTGGTCATAGACCGCAGCATCTTCGGCAATGTCGGCATCGATCCGGGCGCCTTTGACGGCGCGGCCGACCGGCCCTACAACGCCAGCCCTGACGCGCTCATGGTGGGCTTTGGCGCGATGCGGCTGATCTTCCTGCCCGACCCGGTGTCGCGGCGCTGGCAGCCGGTCATGGATCCCCCGGTGCCCGGCGTGGCGCTGGAGGGTGAGGTGCAATGGAGCGACGCCCGTTGCCCGGGCCCGCCGGTGGTCGCGACGCGTCCGGTGTTGACGGGCGAGGGTGTGACGCTGCGCCTGTCGGGCAAGGTAGCGGGGTCGTGCGGCGAGTTCACGCTATACCGGCTGGCCCTGGACCAGAAGGATTTCACGGCCAGTGTGATACGGCACCTGTGGCAGGCGCTGGGTGGGACTATGACCGGCAGGGTGCGCGAGGGGCGCGTGCCGCCAGACGCGGTGCCGCTGGCTGTGCATGAATCGCCCACGCTGGCCGAGACGATCCGGACCATCAACAAGCGCAGCAACAACGTCATGGCGCGCACCTTGCTATTGACGCTGGGCGCCGAACGCGGCACACGGCCGGCCACCGTCGAGGGCAGCGCCATGGTCGCGCGCGAAGTGCTGGCGCGCCAGGGGCTGCCTATGCCGGAGCTCAATATCGACAATGGCTCGGGCCTTTCGCGCACCGGTGCGGTGTCGGCCGCAAGCCTGGCGCGGCTGTTGGACGCGGCCTGGCATTCGCCGCTGATGCCGGAGTTCCTCTCCTCGCTCGCGATAGCGGGCGTGGACGGCACGGTGCGGCGCCGGCTGCGCAACCATCCCGCCAACGGCATGGCGCACCTCAAGACCGGGTCGCTGCGCGACGTGCGCGCGCTCGCCGGATACGTCCATGGTGCAAGCGGCCGCCGCTATTTGCTGGTCAGCATGGTCAACCATGAGCAGGCCGCGGCCGCGCGCAGCTTCGATGACGCGCTCATCGCCTGGCTGTCCGCGCGCTGACCTGCCGGCGCAGGCTGCCCGCCCGCGGCCAGGCGGCTTGCACCGGTCCTTCTTTGACGATAGATTGCCTGCCGCATTGAAAACCGGAGTCCGCCCGCCATGCCCGTGCACGAAATCTGCCACCCGCTGATCCGCCACAAACTCGGCCTGATGCGGCGCGCCGAGATCAGCACCAAGAGCTTTCGCGAACTGGCCCAGGAGGTGGCCGCGCTGTTGACGTATGAGGCCTCCAAGGACATGCCCCTGGAGCCGGTCACCATCGAGGGCTGGTGCGGGCCCGTCCAGGTCGAAAAGCTCGCCGGCAAGAAGGTGACGGTGGTGCCCATCCTGCGCGCCGGCATCGGCATGCTCGATGGTGTGCTCAGCCTGATCCCCGGGGCGCGGGTCAGCGTGGTGGGCATCGCCCGCAACGAGGAAACGCTGGAGGCGCAGACCTACCTGGAGCGTCTGGTGGGCGAACTGGACCAGCGCATCGCGCTGATCGTCGATCCCATGCTGGCCACGGGGGGCTCCATGGTCGCGACCATAGACCTGCTCAAGCAGGCAGGGTGCAAGGACATCCGCGCGCTGGTGCTGGTGGCCGCGCCCGAAGGCATCGCCCGCGTGACCGAACGCCACCCCGAGGTCCCCATTTATGCAGCCTCCATCGACCAGGGGTTGAACGAAAACGGCTACATCGTCCCCGGCCTGGGCGATGCCGGCGACCGGGTCTTCGGTACCAAGCAGAAGCAGGATTGAAGCGCCGCGCGGGCGGCTTGGGCCGGCCGGTATCCGCGATAGGGTGGACGCGCCCGCGGGCGCGTCCGGTCATGCCGGGCTGGCGCGGTCCTGCGCGTGCACGGCTTCTTGGGCGTGCCGGCCGAACCACGCCAGGCGGTCGGCCAGGCCGGCGACTTCCCCGACGATGAGCATGGCCGGCGCCTGGATGCCGTGGGCGCGCGCCTGCTGCGCCAGGTTGGCCAGGGTGGCTGTCAGCACCCGCTGCTCGGGGCGCGTCCCGTTTTCGATGAGGGCGCACGGGGTGTCCGGGTCGCGCCCGTGGGCGATCAAATTGGCCGCCACCGACTCCAGCCGCGAGACGCCCATGTAAAAGGCAAGGGTTTGCTTTTCGCGCGCCAATCCCTGCCAGTCCAGCGCATCTTCCGAATCCCGGCAATGCGCGGTCACCAGGTGCAGCGATTGTGCGTGGTCGCGGTGGGTCAGTGGCACTCCTGCATAGGCCGCGCAGGCCAGCGCCGCGGTGATGCCCGGCACGACTTCGTAGGGGACGCCGTGGGCGCGCAGGAATTCAAGCTCTTCGCCGCCGCGGCCGAAGACGAAGGCGTCTCCCCCCTTGAGCCGGACCACGCGCCGGCCGCGCCCGGCGTGCTCGCGCAGTAGAGCGTGGATGCGCGCCTGGGTGGCGTCGTGGTTCTCGCCCGGGCGCTTGCCCACTGCGATGCGCTCGGCATCGCGGCGGGCAAGCGCCAGGATGTCTTCGCTGACCAGCCGGTCGTACAGGATGACGTCGGCCTCGTGCAGCGCGCGCAGAGCCTTGAGCGTCAGCAGCCCAGGGTCGCCGGGGCCGGCTCCCACCAGCACGACGCTGCCGGCGCGCGCCTGCTGCGGTGAATCGAGCGCCTGCAGCAGGACGTGTTCGGCCGCCTCGGGCCTTGCCTGGCGCAGCAGCGCCGCCACCGGCCCATCCAGCAACCAATCGTAAAAGCGTCGGCGCTGGCCCAGGTCCGGCCGCGCGGCGCGGATGCGCGCGCGGTGCTTGGCCGCCAGCCGCGCCAAGGGCCCGATGGCGTGATCGAGCAGGGATTCGATGCGCTCGCGCAGGCGGCGTGCCAAGACGGGCGCGGCGCCCGACGATGAAATGGCCACCACCAGGGGCGAGCGGTCCACCACCGACGGGACTTGGAAAGAAGATAGCTGCGGGTCATCGACGACGTTGGCGAAGATGCGTCGCGCGGTGGCGGCCTCGGCCACGCGCGCGTTGACGTCGCGTTCGTCGGTGGCCGCGATGGCCAGCCACATGCCATCGAGCCAGTCCGGCTTGAACTCACCGTCCAGGTGGCGGATTTCGCCGGCCTGGGCCTGGCGCGCCAGTTCATCGCACAGGCGCGGTGCGGCGACCGTCACGAGCGCGCCTGCTTGGCGCAGCGCCGAGACTTTGCGGGCGGCCACGGCGCCGCCGCCGACCACCAGGGCAGGGCGGCCAGCCAGGTCGGCAAACAGGGGAAACAACGTCATGGTCGGAGGGCAGGCGCGAAAACCGGGCAAGACGGCCGCGCAAAAGCGCAGACCGGCCAACGATCATAGAAAGCGCCTTACATGACTACAACGTTTGATAAATAGTATCGATATAACCACCTGCTATTAGTGTGCTTGCTGGCATACTGCAAGGGCGCCGCACGTCGTACCCATGCGGCGCGCCGGGGCGCCGCGCGTGGCGGGCCCGGGCAACCCTGTATAGGATGGATCCATGCGCTTGATCGACATGGCCGCTGCGGCGGCATTGCTGGGATGCGCGCCTGCGGCGCTGGCCGGCGTATGCGATGCGCCGTTCATGCACGACGGTGGCCACGTGCACGTGGCCGGCACCGGCGCCGTCAAGCTCGATGCGCGGCTCGACTTTTCCGACGTTGGCAAGACCAGCCCCGACGATTGCAGCGCCAGCGTGCGCGGCAGCGCTGCCTATCAGTTGCTGGGCCTGCCCGGGGGCGAGGCCGATATCGACCACGACATGCGCGTGACCGGCGGCAAATCGACGTTCGCTCGCCGCGGCCGCGCGGCTGAGCCAGGCAAATCCTTCGACCTGCGGCTGCTTGGGCTTTTTGGCTACCCCGACGGCCTGAGGCAGGGCCAACGGCTGCCGGGGCAGGCGGTTTCGGTCGCCCTGGGCGAGCCGGGAAAGGTCCAGATGCCGTCCGTGATCGTGCGCATAGGTGAAAAAACCGTGGGCGCGCGCGAGCGCATCGAGACCGCCCGCGGCCGCCTGCAATGCTGGCCGATCCGCTACGAGCGCTCGACCGACCCCGCCATGATCAGCGTCGGCGGCGTGTCATTGCCGCTGCCGGCCATGCGTTCGACCGTTACCGATTGGTATTGCCCCGACGCCGGCATGGTGATGAAGCAGGAAATCATCCAGTCCGGACAGCAGGCGCTCATCGAGGTCAAGGCGCTGCGCTAGGGCCCGGCGCCGATGGCCAAGAGGTTGCCGCCGGATAAGCCTGGTTGCGTTTGCGCGGTGCGCGGGCTGCTATCATGCCTTCGTCATGACGCACGAGGAGTCAGCAATGAATACGAAATCCGCCGACGCTGCAAAAGATAAACTCATCGACAACGTCAAGAGCAGCCTGAGCGATGCCGAGGACCTGCTGCGCGAGGCCGCCTCGTCGACCGGCGAGCGGGCTGCCGAGCTGCGCGACCGCGCCCTGGCTTCGCTGCGCCGCACCCGCGAAGCGCTGTACGACGCCCAGGACATGGTCTTGGCCAGGGGGCGCCGCGCAGCGCGCATGACCGACGACTATGTGCACGACAATCCCTGGCAGGCCGTCGGCCTGGCCGGGTTGGTGGGCCTGCTCGTCGGCCTATTGATCGCGCGCCGCTAGGCGCGGGCGGTCCAGGACAGGATCCACTCAGACCATGACGGGCTTTCGCGCCAGCCTGGCCGGCCTTGCGGCAGACCTCGTCGCGGTGCTGCGCACGCGCGCCGAGCTGTTCGGGCTGGAACTCGCCGAAGAAAAATCCCGCCTGCTCACCTTGTTGGGCATGGTCTTCGGCGCGCTGTTTTTTCTGTCCCTGGCGGTGCTGGTGTTTTCGCTGTTGATTGCCGCGCTGTACTGGCCGACCGAGCACCGCTATTTGGCCCTAGCCGTACTGGCCGGGGTGTACGCGCTGATCGGGATCGCCTTGCTGCTGGCCGTGCGCCGGCGATTGGTGCACGGCCCGGCCCCTTTCGCGGCGACGGTCGAGGAGCTGCGCCGCGACGCCGACTTGCTCGCGCAGGCGCGGCAGGCCGCTGACGCGCCGCCTGACGCGGCCGCAGCCGGCCGATCCGTCCAGGAGCGCCGGCCATGACCCGCCATGCCGCAGATCGCGCCGTGCGCATCGAACTGCTGCGCGCACGCGCCGCGCTCGAGCGCGAGTCCTTGCGCCGCCATGCCGGGCAACTGGGTCGGTCTGTCAGCCGCGCCGGCAACGTCTTGCGGCCGTTGACGCTGTTTTCCGGGATGGCGCGCAGCGGCAATGCCGCGCAGCTGGTGATGCGGCTGGCCGGCCTGGCCGGGCGCTATCCGGTGCTGACCTCCACCCTGTCGGCCTGGATGATGGGCCGCAAGCGATCCCGCCTGCTCAAGCTGGCCAGTGCCGCCCTCGTGGGCTGGCAGGTGTACCGGGCCTGGCGCGAGCGCACGCCCGGCCCGAAAAGCGATCAGCCGGCCGCTTCGCGCTACGGCTGACCGTCCCATTGCCTTTCCAGGGCGCCGGTCGCAGCGCGCCCTGCAGCGACGCTTGCTGCAGGATGGATCCATGCGCCGGCCGCGCGGATGCGCGATCGCGTGATCGAGGAAGTCGACTTCGACTCGCCGCATCCGCTGTGGTGACGGCGCCCGTGCCCGCAGGCAGCAGGCGGCGATGCGCCGGCGGCCGGGCCGGGACCCGCTGATAGAATCCCCCCACTCCTACCGTAGCAAGCAAGAGGCCGCATGACCGAGTCCGATTCTGTGCAGCGGGCGGCCGTGCGGCAGGTGCGCCGGCCAGGGCTCGCGCTGCCGGCGCTTGCCGCAGCCGTGATCGCCGCCGCCGCCGCGGCTGCAGCCTGGGGGCCGGCCGACATCCCGCTGTCGAGCTTTCCCCGCCTGCTTTGGGGCGACTCCGCGCCGGACGAGGTGCTGTGGCGCAATGTGCTCCTGGACATCCGCATCCCGCGCGTGCTGCTGGCCATGCTGACCGGCGCAGCGCTGGCGGTGGCGGGGGCGGCGATGCAGGCACTGTTTCGCAATCCCTTGGCCGAGCCCGGCCTGATCGGCGTGTCCGCCGGCGGCGCGCTGGGCGCCGTGGCGGCCATCGTGCTGGGCGGCGCCGGATTCTGGCTGCTGGCGTGTGCCGCATTCGCCGGCAGCCTGGCGGCGACGGCCTTGGCGTACGCCCTGGGCAGGCGCCATCCCGGCGTATCCGGACTGCTGCTGGCCGGCGTGGCCATTAATACGACCGCGGGCAGCTTGATCGGTGTGCTGACTTACCTGGCCGACAGCGTGCAGCTGCGCGATCTCACCTTCTGGACCATGGGCAGCGTCTCGGGCGCCGCCTGGCCATCGCTGGCGATGCTGGGACCGTGGACGCTGTTGGTCTGTGCCTGGCTGCTGCGCCAGTGGCGCATCCTGAACGCGCTGCTGCTGGGCGAGCGCGAGGCGCGCCACCTGGGCTATCCGATCGCGCGCGTGCGGCGGCGGATGGTCACGGCCACGGCCCTGCTGGTCGGCCCTTTGGTCGCGGCCACGGGCGGGATCGCTTTCGTCGGATTGGTCGTGCCCCACTTGGTGCGCCTGGTCCTGGGCGCAGATCACCGCTGGCTGCTGCCGGCCTGCATGCTGGCCGGCGCGCTGGCGCTGACGCTGGCAGACAGCGTTTCCCGGCTGGCCGCGGCGCCGGCCGAACTGCCCATCGGGTTGGTGACCGGGCTGGTCGGCGGGCCGTTTTTCCTTTGGCTGCTGGTGCGGGGCAGGCGCCCATGAGCGCGCGCGCGATCGTCGGCAGCGGCCTGGCCGCGCAAGGCATCGTGCTCGCGCGCGGCGGCCAGGCCGTGCTGCGCGGCGCCAGCATCGCGGTGCGTCCGGGCGAGCTGGTGGCCCTGCTGGGCGCAAACGGCGCCGGCAAGTCGACGCTGCTGTCGGTGCTGGCGGGCGACCTGGCGGCTCAGGCCGGCAGCGTCACGCTGGACGGCCGGCCGCTCGAGGCACTGGACGCCGCTGCCCAGGCGCGCCGCCGGGCAGTCCTGACCCAGGACGCAACGCTAGCCTTCGACCTGGGCGTGGAAGAGGTCGTCGCCATGGGCCTGTATCCCTACCCGGATCTGCCGGCGGGCGAGGCGTACCGCCTGGTCGGGCAGGCGCTGGATCTGGCCGATGCCGCGGCGTTGCGGGACCGGCGCTATCCCGAACTGTCCGGCGGCGAGCGACAGCGCGTGCAGCTGGCGCGGGCGCTTGCCCAATGCCTGGGGGCGGGGCGTGAGCCGGGCCGGCCGCGCTATCTGCTGCTCGATGAGCCGGCTGCTGGCCTAGACCCGGGCCACCAGAATGGCTTGCTGCAAGTGCTGCGGGACGTGCGGGGCGACGGGGCGACGGGGGTGCTCGTCATCCTGCACGATGTCAACCTGGCCGTGCGCTGGTGCGACCGGCTGGCCTTGCTAGCCGACGGCAGGGTGGTGGCCGACGGCCCGCCGGCCGAGGTGTTGACCGAAAGCCTGCTCGAACGCGTTTATCGCGCCCGCGCCGCGGTGGTGCCGCACCCGCTGCTGCCGGGACGGCCGCTGGTGCTCTTCGGCCACCAGCGGTGACCCTGCCCAAGCGCTCCTAAAGGCCCAGCTCGCCCCACATCGCATCGACCCGGCGCTTGACGTCCGGGTCCATGACGATGGGCCGGCCCCATTCCCGCTGGGTTTCGCCTGGCCATTTGTTGGTCGCGTCCAGGCCCATCTTGCCCCCCAGGCCGGAGACCGGTGAGGCGAAGTCGAGGTAGTCGATCGGGGTGTTTTCGACCAGCACGGTATCGCGCACCGGATCCATGCGGGTGGTCATCGCCCAGACGACTTCCTTCCAGTCGCGCACGTCGACGTCGTCGTCGACCACCACGATGAACTTGGTGTACATGAATTGGCGCAGCACGCTCCAGACGCCGAACATCACGCGCTTGGCGTGGCCGGGGTACTGTTTGCGGATGGAAACGACGGCCAGGCGGTAGCTGCAGCCTTCGGGCGGCAGGTAAAAGTCGGCGATCTCGGGCAGCTGCCTGCGCAAGAGCGGCACGAAGACTTCGTTCAGTGCCACGCCCAGCACGGCTGGCTCGTCAGGCGGCTTGCCGGTGTAGGTGGAGTGGTAAATGGGCTGGCGGCGCATCGTGATGCGCTCGACGGTGAACACCGGGAACCAGTCCTGCTCGTTGTAGTAGCCGGTGTGGTCCCCGTAGGGGCCTTCCAGCGCCATTTCGTAGCCCGTGGCCGGCGGCGGCCTCACACCCTCGGGTACCGCCGGCGCATGCGCGCGCGGATCGGTATCGGGCAGCAGGTGGCCTTCCAGGACGATCTCGGCCGTGGCCGGCACGGTCAGGCTGCTGCCCAGCGCCTGGGTGACCTCGGTGCGCGAGCCGCGCAACAGCCCCGCGAATTGGTATTCGGACAGGGAATCCGGAACCGGGGTGACGGCGCCCAGGATGGTGGCCGGATCGGCCCCCAGCGCCACCGCCACCGGGAACGGTTGCCCGGGATGCGCCTGGGCATGGTCGCGGAAGTCCAGCGCCCCGCCGCGGTGCGACAGCCAGCGCATGATCAGCTTGTTGCGGGCGATGGGCTGCTGGCGGTAGATGCCCAGGTTCTGGCGGCGCGCCTTGGGGCCGCGCGTGATGACCAGTCCCCACGTCAAGAGCGGCGCGACATCGCCCGGCCAGCAATATTGCAGCGGCAGCGCGCCCAGGTCTACGTCGTCGCCTTCGACCACCACCTCCTGGCAGGGCGCGCCGCGCACGGTGCGCGGGGACATGTCCCACAGCGCCGCCTTGAGCATGGACACCTTGGCCAGGGCATCGCGCAAGCCCTTGGGCGGCTCCGGTTCACGCAGCGCCGCCAGCAACTCCCCCGTTTCGCGCAGGGCCGACACGTCGTCGGCGCCCATGGCCCAGGCCACCCGCTGCGGCGTGCCGAACAGGTTGGCCAGCACCGGCATGCCGGCCGGGCGCCCCTCGTGCTGCGCATTCTCGAACAGCAGCGCGGGCCCGCCTGCGCGCAGGACGCGATCGCAGATTTCGGTCATCTCCAGCCGGGTCGACACCGGCGCAGCGATGCGGCGCAAGGCGTCCTTGCGTTCAAGTTGCGCGATAAAGTCCCTAAGGTCGCGGTATTTCACGGATATTGCTGCCTAAGTGCTGTTACATTTTTTAACGGGCAGAGCGGTTAACATCAGGGTCCCAGATCACCGACACGAGGCAGTCATGACCACTGTGTCAGCGACCAGTGCCCTGCGGCATTGTGCCGTGTGGGCGCACTACCATTTATCGGAGCTGGTCCGGGTCTGCGCCATTTACCTCGGTATCGCCGTGCTGGTTACCGCCGGGGCCGTCCTGGCCATGCCCGGATTGCGCGACCAGGCCATGCAGATGCATGCCGCCTTGCTGGCGGCGCTGGATCCCGAGCCCGCTGCGTCGAACCCGAATAATGCCACGGGCGGCGCATCGGCCGTGGACCTCGCACAAGCGGCCGCCCACCGCGCGGCCACGGCTTCGGCCGAATCCGACGTGCAAGGCGCGGCCAGCGCGACCGTTGCGGCGTTGCCCGGCGCGCACAATTTCCAGCACGCCTTCGGCGCCAAGCCGCCTGCGGATGCCTTTTATGCCCAAGGGGCGACCGACAGGCAGCTCGAAGCCCTGCGCAGCTATATTTCCCGCAAGTACCGCGTGGCCTATGATGCCACCGCCATCCTGGTCAACACCGCCTACCGGGTGGCGCACGACTTGGACCTGGACCCGCTGCTGGTGCTGGCGGTCATCGCCATCGAATCCCGCTACAACCCCTTTGCCGAAAGCCATGTGGGCGCGCAGGGGTTGATGCAGGTGATGACCAGCGTGCACAAGGACAAGTTCGAAGCGTTTGGCGGCGGGGAGGGCGCGGCTCTGAATCCGGTGGCCAACATCCGGGTCGGGTCGCAGATCCTGCGTGATTGCATCGACCGACGCGGTTCGCTCGCGGGTGGGCTGGCCTGCTATGTGGGCGCCACCGGGCCCAGCGACGGGGGCTATGGCGCCAAGGTGCTGGCCGAACGGCGCCGGCTTGCGCTGGCCGCCGGCATTCCCTTGGCCAAGGGCTGAGGGGATCGCGTCAAGCCGCGCCGGCCTGGCGCGCGGCAACAAAGCGGGCAGCCACGGCGGCGCCCCGTCCTCAACCCAAGAGCGTTTCCAGCCGCTGGACCGCTTCCTTCAGCCGGTGCATACCGGTGGCGTACGAAAAGCGCATGGTGTGCGCGGCATGGGCGGGGCCAAAATCCAGGCCCGGCACCGCCGCCACGCCGGCTTCGTGCAGCATGCGCCGCGACAAGTCCTGGCTGTCGGCGGCCAGCGCGCGGGTGTCCGCGTAGATGTAGAAGGCGCCGTCGGGTCGCGCCGGCACGGCAAACCCCAGGCGTTCCAGTTCGGGCACCAGGTAGTCGCGGCGTTGCCGGAAGGCTTCGCGGCGTTCGTCGTAGATGGTCAGCGTCTGCGGCTCGAAGCAGGCAAGCGCCGCGTGCTGGGCAAGCGTCGGCGCGCAAATGGCCAGGCTGGCGGCGATGCGCTCGATGGGCTCGACCATGGCGTCGGGCACGATCATCCATCCCAGGCGCCAGCCCGTCATGTGGAAGTACTTGGAAAAGCTATTGATGACGACCACGCCGTCGTCCAGGGCCAGGGCCGAGCGCGGCTGGCCTTCGTAGCTCAGTCCCAGGTAGATTTCGTCGACCAGTGCCAATCCCCCGCGGCAGCGGACTTCGTCCAGGATGGCGGCCAGCTCGTCGCGCGCGATCGACGTCCCGGTCGGGTTGCCCGGCGAGGCCACGAGCACGCCCCGCGTGGCGGGGCCCCAATGCGCGCGCACGTCCGCGGCCGACAGCTGGTAGCGGCTGGCCGCGGCGGCCGGCACCAACCGGGCCGAGCCGCCGGCGGCGAGGATGAAGTTCCGGTTGGCCGGATAGCAAGGGTCCGGCATCAGGATCTCGTCGCCCGGGTTGATGAGCGCCATGGCCGCCAGCAAGAGCGCGCCGGAGGCGCCCGAGGTGACGATGACGCGTCCCGGGTCGACGGCGGCGCCGAAGCGTTCGCCGTAGAAATGGGCGATGGCCTGGCGCAGCGCGGGCAGGCCGGCGGGCGGGCTGTAGCCGCTCAGGCCGGCGTCGGCGGCGCGCTGCATCGCTTGCAGGACTGGCGGCGGCGCGGTGAAATCCGGCTCGCCGATGCCCAGGCTGATAATGTCGCGTCCTTGCGCCTGCAGGGCGGCTGCCTGCTTGAACAGCTCTACGGCGCGGAATGGCAGGACGGCTTGCGTGCGTGCGGCGAGGGACATGGCGGTGTTGCGCAGGGCTTGAGAAAAAGCGGAAATTGTAGTCATGCAGCCATCGAGGCGTTCTTTTCTGTTTGGCCGGCCGGCCGCAGCCCGCTCGGAGTGGGGGCGGTTTTGCCAGCGGCTGGCACGCATCTGCCAGGGGCGGCTCGAGGATGCGGGGGGCCCGGAAGGTGAGGGCGTGGCCCGGCTGGCGGCTGCCCGTCCGGCCGATGTTGCGCACGCGCGCGAGCTGTGCGCGGAATTCGGCGTGACGCTGGCACTGGCCGGTGCCGCGCCGCCCGCGCCCGGCAGGCCCGTGCTGTGGGTGGATCCCGCCGCGCTGAACGAGCTGGCGCCCGTGCCCGATGCGCCAGGGCTATGGCAGGCGCAGGCGGGCTGCACGGTTGGGGCGCTGTGCGAGGCGGGCTTGCTACAGTTCGCGAGCGCTCCAGCGGACATGACGCTGGCCGCATGGCTGGCCGGGCCGGCCGCCCCGGCGTGCCCGCCGCGGCGCACCGCGGCATGCGGCGTGCTGGCCGCAGACGTGATGTTGGCCGACGGCACGCGGGCGCGCCTGGGGCCTTTCGGCGAGCGTGACGTGCTGCCGCTGCGCACGCTGGCCATGCAGCGGCTGGTGCCCAAGCTGTTCGAGTTGGCCGCCAGGGAGCCTGCGCGCCGCTGGCTGCAGGCCGGCCGCTGGCCGGCCCGGGCACGGCTCGATGCCTTGCAGCCAGCGCAGGGCACCGTCTACCTCTCGCACCTGCTGGTCGGCCACGGCGGTGCGTTGGCGTGGCTGGAATCGGCAGTATTGCTGGCGGCGCCTGCGCCTGCCCCTGTTGCGATGCAGCATGCGACGCCGGAGGAGCGTGCCGCCGCCGCTGAACTGGATGGCCGGGTCAAGGCGTTGTTCGATCCGGCCGGGCGCCTGCCACCGTTGCCCGCGGGATAAGGCTAGAATCCCCGTCTTTACGAAAGGTGACCGCCTGTCGTGCGGCCCTGGGCAATCTTCTGCGAGGCCATTATGGACGCCAATCTGCGCAAGGCTGCGCTCGAATATCACGAGCACGGCCGACCCGGCAAGCTTTCGATCGCGCCGACCAAGCAACTGAGCAACCAGCGCGACCTGGCCCTGGCTTATTCCCCCGGCGTGGCGGCGGCCTGTGAGGAAATCGTCGCCGACCCCAGCAATGTTTACCGCTACACCGGCCGCGGCAACCTGGTGGGCGTGATCTCCAACGGCACGGCGGTGCTTGGCCTGGGCAACATCGGCGCGCTCGCCTCCAAGCCCGTCATGGAAGGCAAGGCGGTCTTGTTCAAGAAGTTCGCCGGCCTGGACGTCTTCGACATCGAGATCAACGAGACCGATCCCGACAAGCTGGTCGACATCATCGCCGGCCTGGAACCCACTTTCGGCGGCATCAACCTCGAGGACATCAAGGCGCCGGAATGCTTCGAGGTCGAGCGCAAGCTGCGCGAGCGCATGAAGATCCCGGTCTTTCATGACGACCAGCACGGCACGGCCATCACGGTGTCGGCGGCCTTCATCAACGGGTTGAAGGTCGTCGGCAAGGACATCACGCAGGTCAAGGTGGTGACTTGCGGCGCGGGTGCCGCGGCGCTGGCCTGCCTGGACCTGATGGTCGACCTGGGGCTGCCCATCGAGAACATCTGGGTGGCCGACATCGAGGGCGTGGTCTACGAGGGCCGCACCAAGCTGATGGACCCGGAGAAGGCCCGCTTCGCGCAAAAGACCGACAAGCGCACGCTGGCCGAAATCATCGACGGCGCCGACGTGTTCCTGGGCCTGTCGGCCGGCGGCGTGCTCAAGCCGGACATGGTCGCGCGCATGGCGCCGCGCCCGCTCATCCTGGCGCTGGCCAACCCCACGCCGGAAATCTTGCCCGAGGAAGCGCACGCGGTGCGCGACGACGTGGTCATGGCCACCGGCCGGTCGGACTATCCCAACCAGGTCAACAACGTGCTGTGCTTCCCGTACGTGTTTCGCGGCGCGTTGGACGTGGGGGCCACCACCATCACGCGCGAAATGGAAAAGGCCGCCGTCTATGCCATCGCCGCGCTGGCGCAGGAAGAGCAAAGCGAAGTCGTGGCCGCGGCCTATGGCACCTATGACCTGTCCTTCGGGCGCGACTATTTCATTCCCAAGCCTTTTGATCCACGCCTGATCGTGCGCATCGCCCCGGCGGTGGCCCGGGCGGCCATGAAGGATGGCGTGGCGACGCGGCCCATCGCCGACCTGGATGCCTACGTCGAGCAGATCCAGCAGTTCGTCTACCATTCCGGCGCCTTCATGAAGCCGCTGTTCGCCGCGGCCAAGAACATCGTGCGCGAAGGCGGCAAGGCCCGCATCGTCTTTACCGAGGGCGAGGACGAGCGCGTGCTGCGCGCGGTGCAGGTCGTGGTCGACGAAGGCCTGGCCAAGCCCATCTTGGTCGGCCGGCCCGCGGTGCTGGCTGCGCGTATCGAGAAGTACGGCCTGCGCCTGCGCCTGGGCGAGGACGTCGAAGTCACCAATCCCGAGTTCGACGAGCGCTTCCATCGCTATTGGACGACCTACTGGGAGATCATGTGCCGGCGCGGCATCAGCAAGGAAATGGCGCGCGTGGAGATGCGCCGCCGCCTGACGCTGATCGGCGCCATGATGGTCCACCTGGGCGATGCCGACGGCATGATTTGCGGCACCGTCGGCGCTTATGCCGATCACCTGCGCTTCATCGACGAGGTCATCGGCAAGCGCCCGGGTGCCTGCACCTATGCGGCGATGAACGTGCTGTTGCTGGCCGAGCGCACCATCGCGCTGGTCGACACGCACATCAACGACGATCCCACGGCCGAGCAGATCGCCGAATTCACCATCGCGGCCGCCGAGCAGATGCGCCGGCTCAACCTGGAGCCGAAGGTAGCGCTGCTGTCGCGCTCGAATTTCGGCTCGGCCAGCGCCGCCTCTGGCGCCAAGATGCGCGACGCGCTGGCGCTGATCCGTGAGCGCGCGCCCGAGCTGGAAGTCGACGGCGAAATGCACGGCGATTGCGCGCTGGACGAATCGCTGCGCCAGCGCATCCTGCCGTCGACCACGCTCAAGGGCGCGGCCAACCTGCTGGTGTGCCCCAACGTGGATTCGGGCAACATCGCCTACAACCTGCTTAAGACGGCCGCTGGCGGCAACGTGGCCATCGGGCCCTTCCTGCTCGGCGTCAACGCGCCCGTCAACATTCTGACCTCCAGCTCGACGGTGCGCCGCATCATCAACATGACCGCATTGACCGTGGTCGATGCCAACACCAACAACCGGTGATAGGCGCGGGCCCGTCACGGGCCTGGTCCTGACCGGGGGCGGCGCGCGCGCCGCCTACCAGGTCGGGGCGCTGCGGGCCGTCTTCGACATTCTGGGCGCGGGCAGGGACGAACCCCTGCCCAATCCCTTCGGCGTGATATGCGGTTCGTCGGCCGGCGCGATCAACGCCGCGGCGCTCGCCTGCCGGGCCAACGATCCGCGTTTTGCCGCCGAGCGCATGCGCCATTTCTGGGAAACGCTGCATACCGGCGCCGTCTACCGGTCTGACGCTGCAGGGCTGGCCGGTACCGGGGCGCATTGGCTGGGCATGCTGATGCTGGGCTGGCTGGTGCCGGCGTTGCGCCGCAACCGCCCGCGCTCGCTGCTGGATAACCGGCCGCTGGAGCAGCTGCTGATGCGCGCGCTGGATTTCGACCGCTTGCAGGCCAACCTGGCCGAGGGCGTGCTGTCGGCGCTGGCCGTGACCGCATCGGGCTATACCTCCGGCGAGCACCTGACCTTCTACCAGTCGCGCCGTCCCATCGAGCCGTGGCGGCGGTCGCTGCGCCATGCCGTGGCGGTGCGCATCGGGGTCGATCACCTAATGGCCTCCAGCGCCATTCCCTTCGTCTTCCCCGCCCGGGCGCTGCAGGTGGACGGGCAGGTCGAATGGTGCGGCGACGGGTCGATGCGCCAGCTCGCGCCCATCAGCCCGGCCATCCACCTGGGCGCCGACCGGGTGCTGGTCATCGGTACCGGCTACCGCGACGATACGCACCCGGAAAAGCGCAGGCGCGATTCCGACTATCCCTCGCTGGCGCAGATCGGCGGACACGCCCTGTCCAATATCTTCCTGGACAGCGTGGCCATGGACATCGAGCGGCTGGAGCGGGCCAACGAGATCCTCGCCCTGGCGCCGCGGCTGGCGCAGCGCACCGGCCTACGCCATGTGGAGGTGCTGGCGCTGTCGCCCAGCCGCTCGCTCGACGACCTGGCGCTGGCCCACATCGACAGCCTGCCGCGGGCGGTGCGCACCCTGTTCCGCGTGCTGGGAATTTCCGCCGATCCGCATGGCAGGACAGGCGGATCCCTGCTGTCTTATTTATTATTCGAGGCGAGTTACACGAGCGCGTTGATCGAACTCGGTTATGCCGATACGATGCGCCGTACCGAAGCTGTACATGAGTTTTTCAAGGAGCCACGAGCATGACGCGAACCGGTTCGTCCCCCCTGCAGCGACAGTTGCAGCGCGGCGGGGCGCTGGATCACGCCGCCCAGCCTGAGGCATTGGCCGAAGCCGCCCGTGCCGGGGGTCTGGCCTATTTCGTGGCCGACTGCGATCGCGCGCGCAGCCGCTCGGCCGTTCTGCGCGCCATCGCCAAGGCGGTGGATTTTCCTGAATTCTTCGGCAGCAGCCTGGACGCCCTCTACGATTGCCTTTGCGACACCGTACTCGACCAGAAGGTCGGGGTGGTGCTCTACCTGAGCAAACTGCACTCGGGCGATCCCGCCCTGGAAGAAGACAGCGTGCTGATTGAAAACGTGTGCGCGGACGTGGCGGAATTCGCCCGGGAAAACGGCCGGATTTTCGCCTACGCCGTCGAGCACGCCGGCAAGCACCCGGACCCGGAGCCAGGCCGGGCCGCGACCTGGAGCGACGAGTAGCGACTCCCTGCGCGGGCGGCGGCCGCTGCGGCCTACCGCCCGCCGTCTTCCCAACCCAGTATGGCCGTCACCGCGGCGATCAGCGCCAGGCCGGCAGTTTCCGTGCGCAGGATACGGCTGCCGTGACGCAGTGGGCACGCCCCGTATCGCGCCGCGGCGGCGAGTTCCTCGTCGGACCAGCCTCCTTCCGGCCCCACCAGCAGCGCCAGCGCATCGGGCCGCAGCGCGCGCAGCGCAGGGGCCAGGGGTTCGCTTGCCTCGGGATGGCACAGGAACACCGGCAGCGGCGAAGGAGACCGCGCGTTGTTTTCCAGCCATTGCTCCAGCGTGACCACGTCGCCGACCGAGGGTAGCCGGTTGCGGCCGCATTGCTCGCAGGCGGCCTGGACGATGCTGCGCCAGCGCGCCAGGCGCTTTTCGCGCCGCGGGCCGGCCAGCTGCGAAACGCTGCGACGCGCCGCGACGGGGACGATGGCCGCGGCGCCCAGCTCGACCGATTTTTCGACGATCCAGTCCATCTTGTCCCCGGCAGGCAGGCCTTGGACCAGCACGATGCGTCCGGCGAGTTCGGCTTCGCGCGGCGACCGTTCGCCCAGGCGGGCGCGGGCGGGCGCATCCTTGCCGAGCACCAGGGTCGCGGGCACCTCGCCGCCCTGGCCGTCGAACAGCACGATATCGGCGCCATCGCGCAGCCGCAGCACGCGCACAGCGTGGTGCGCGACGGCCTCGGGCAGGGCGATTTCGGTGTGCGAGGGCAGGGGAGCGGGACAGAAAAAGCGCGGAGCGGGCATGGCGTCTGATTGGGTAACGGCGGCTGCCGGCAGCCCGTCATTATCGCGCCGGGCGCGTCGTATAGGGGGAATCCCGAGTGCTAAAATGGCAGGCTTTACTGACCAGCGGCCGGATTCCCGGCCAAGCCACGCAGGTCCTTGCGTCCCGGTCCGTACCCGCCGCGCCCGCAGGCACGGTCGCGGATCGTGCAGGCGGTCTGCTGCAGACCTTTCCTATGAGCCCAGCCAGCGCCAACACCCCCAAACCCGCAGACGCCATCCGGGCGCTCGCCATGGACGCCGTTCAACAGGCCAATTCGGGGCACCCCGGCGCGCCCATGGGCATGGCCGAGATCGCCCAGGCACTGTGGACGCGTCACCTGCGCCATAACCCCGCCGACCCCGCCTGGCCCGACCGCGACCGCTTCGTGCTGTCCAACGGGCACGGCTCCATGCTCATCTACGCGCTGCTGCACCTGACCGGCTACGACCTGCCGATGGACGAGCTGCGGCGCTTCCGCCAGCTGCATTCGCGCACGCCGGGCCATCCCGAGGTCGGCATCACACCGGGCGTGGAAACCACCACCGGCCCGCTCGGGCAGGGGCTGGCCAATGCGGTCGGCATGGCCTTGGCCGAGGCGCTGCTGGCGGCGGAGTTCAACCGGCCCGGCCATACCCTGGTCGACCACTTCACCTACGTGTTCGCCGGCGACGGCTGCCTGATGGAAGGCATCTCGCACGAGGCGTGCTCGTTGGCCGGCACCCTGCGGCTGTCCAAGCTGGTCGTCCTGTACGACGACAACGGCATTTCGATCGACGGCCAGGTCAAGGACTGGTTTGCCGACGACACGGCGCGGCGCTTCGAAGGCTACGGCTGGAACGTGATCCGCGGCGTCGACGGCCACGACGTGGAGGCGGTCGATGCGGCGCTGGCCCAGGCGCGCGACAACGCGCGGCACCACGGCGGGCCCACGCTCATCGTCTGCCGCACGGTCATCGGCAAGGGCGCGCCCAACCTGGCTGGCACCGACAAGGTGCACGGCTCGCCCTTGGGCGCGGGCGAAGTCGCCGCGACCCGCCAGGCGCTGGGCTGGCCTTACGGGCCCTTCGAGATTCCCGACGACATCTACCGCGCGTGGGATGCGCGCGAAGCCGGCAACAAGGCTCAGGCCGAATGGCAGCGCAAGTTCGACGCCTATGCGGCCGAGTATCCCGCCGAGGCCGCCGAATTCCTGCGCCGCATGAAGGGCGAGCTGCCCGCCGGCTTTGACGAAAAGCTGCAGGCGCTGGTTGCACAAGCCTGTGAAAAGGCCGAATCGGTGGCCACCCGCAAGGCGTCCCAATACGCCATCACTGCGCTGGTGCAGGCGCTGCCGGAACTGCTGGGCGGCTCGGCTGACCTGACCGGTTCCAACTTCACCGACTGGAAGGGTGCCGTCCCGGTGCGCGCCGGGCAGTCCGGCCTGTCTTTCGGCCGGCACATCAACTACGGCGTGCGCGAGTTCGGCATGGCCGCGGTGATGAACGGCATCGCGCTGCACGGCGGCTACCTGCCCTACGGCGGCACTTTCCTGACGTTTTCGGACTATTCCCGCAACGCGCTGCGCATGGCCGCGCTGATGAAGCAGCGCGTGGTGCACGTCTTCACGCACGATTCCATCGGCCTGGGCGAGGACGGCCCGACGCACCAGTCCATCGAACATGCGTCCAGCCTGCGCCTGATCCCCAACCTGGACGTCTGGCGCCCTTGCGACACGGTCGAGACCGCCGTGGCCTGGGGCGCGGCGGTCAAGCGTCCGGCCAGCGTGGGCATGGACGTGCGCGACGGCGGCCCGACGGCGCTGCTGCTGTCGCGCCAGAACCTGCCCTTCGTGCCGCGGGATGCCGAGACGGTCGCCGCAATCGCGCGCGGCGGCTACGTGCTGCGCGACGCCGAAGGGGCCCGCGCGGTGATCATTGCGACCGGCTCGGAGGTCGCGCTGGCGCTGGCCGCCCAAGAACAACTGGCCGCCGCCGGCATCCCGGTGCGCGTGGTGTCGATGCCGTGCACCAGCGTGTTCGACGCGCAGGATGCCGCCTGGCGCGAATCCGTGCTGCCCAAGGGCCTGCCGCGCGTGGCGGTCGAGGCCGGCTGCACCGCGTACTGGTACAAATACGTCGGCCTGGATGGCGCCGTGGTCGGGATAGACCGCTACGGTGAGTCGGCGCCGGTCGGCGACCTGTTCAAGCATTTCGGGCTGACGGCCGAAGCCGTGGCCGCAGCCGTGCAGCGGGTTCTATAAAAGGAGTAGCTATCATGACCATACGCGTGGCCATCAACGGTTACGGCCGCATCGGCCGCAACATCCTGCGGGCTCACTACGAGTCGGGCAAGAAGCACGACATCCAGATCGTCGCCATCAACGACCTGGGCGATCCCAAGACCAACGCGCACCTGACCCGCTATGACACCGCGCACGGCAAGTTCCCCGGCACGGTCGAGGTCGACGGCGACTACATGGTCGTCAACGGCGACAAGATCCGCGTGCTGGCCAATCGCAACCCGGCCGAGCTGCCGTGGGGCGAGCTGGGCGTGGACGTGGTGCTGGAATGCACGGGCTTTTTCACCAGCAAGGAAAAGGCCAGCGCCCACCTCAAGGGCGGCGCCAAGAAGGTGGTCATCTCCGCGCCCGGCGGCAAGGACGTCGACGCCACGGTGGTCTACGGCGTCAACCACAACGTGCTCAAGGCCTCGCACACGGTGATCTCCAACGCCTCGTGCACCACCAACTGCCTGGCGCCGCTGGCCAAGGCGCTCAACGACAAGCTGGGCATCGAGACCGGCCTGATGACGACGGTGCACGCCTACACCAACGACCAGGTGCTGACCGACGTCTATCACGAGGACCTGCGCCGCGCACGGTCGGCCACCATGAGCATGATCCCGACCAAGACCGGCGCGGCTGCCGCGGTCGGCCTGGTGCTGCCCGAGCTCAACGGCAAGCTCGACGGCTACGCCATCCGCGTGCCGACCATCAACGTGTCCATCGTCGACCTGTCGTTCATCGCCAAGCGCGAGACCACCGTCGACGAAGTCAACGCGATCCTGAAGGAAGCCGCCGAGGGCGAGCTCAAGGGCATCCTGGCCTACAGCACCGAGCCGCTGGTGTCGGTGGACTTCAACCACAATCCGGCCTCCAGCACCTTCGACGCGACGCTGACCAAGGTGTCGGGCAAGCTCGTCAAGGTCTCGTCGTGGTACGACAATGAGTGGGGCTTCTCCAACCGCATGCTCGATACCACCGTGGCCCTGATGGCGGCCAAGTAATCGTCGTCTTGCGGCGACCAAGGGCGGGGCAACCCGCCCTTGTCTTTGTGGATTCCAGGAGACACTTTCCATCATGGCCAACGTCAAAACCCTTTCCTCGCTGGCCGAGGCAGGCAGCCTTGCCGGCAAGCGCGTATTCATCCGCGCCGACCTCAACGTCCCCTTCGACGACGCGGGCAACATCACCGAGGACACGCGCATCCGTGCCTCGGTGCCCGGCATCCGCATGGCGCTGGATGCCGGCGCGGCGGTGATGGTCACCTCGCACCTGGGGCGGCCCAAAGAGGGCGTGCTCGGCGACGGCGATAGCCTGGAGCCGGTCGGACGCCGCCTCTCGGAGCTGCTGGGCATGCCGGTCGAGCTCGTGCGCGATTGGGTCGACCGCGGCGTGCAGGTGCAGCCCGGCCGCGTGGTGCTGCTGGAAAATTGCCGCGTCAATCCGGGCGAGAAAAAGAATGACGAGGCGCTCGCGCGCAAGATGGCCGCGCTGTGCGACGTATACGTCAACGACGCCTTCGGTACCGCGCACCGCGCCGAGGCGACCACGCACGGCGTTGCGCGCTTTGCCCCCGTGGCCTGTGCGGGCCCCTTGCTGGCCGCCGAACTCGAGGCATTGGGGCGGGCGTTGAACGATCCCAAGCGGCCGCTGGTGGCAATCGTCGGCGGGTCCAAGGTGTCGACCAAGTTGTCCATCCTGCGCTCGCTCGCGGAAAAGGTCGACAAACTGGTGGTCGGCGGCGGCATCGCCAACACCTTCCTGCTTGCCGCGGGCAAGCCTATCGGCAAGTCCTTGGCCGAGCCCGACCAGGTCCACGAGGCGCGCGCGGTCATGGAGATGATGCAGGCGCGCGGCGCGGAAGTGCCCATCCCCACCGACGTGGTCTGCGCCAAGTCTTTCGGCGCCGATGCGGCCGCGCAGACCAAATCCGTGGACCAGGTCGGCGACGACGACATGATCCTGGACATCGGGCCCGATACGGCCGGGCAGCTGGCCAAGGTCCTCGGGCAGGCCGGCACCATCGTCTGGAACGGCCCCGTGGGCGTGTTCGAGTTCGACCAGTTCGGCAAGGGCACCGAGGCCATCGCCCGCGCCATCGCGCAGTCGCCGGCGTTTTCCATCGCCGGCGGCGGCGACACGCTCGCGGCGATCGCCAAGTACGGCATCGCGTCGGACGTGGGGTATATCTCGACCGGGGGCGGCGCCTTCCTGGAGTTCCTGGAAGGCAAGACCCTGCCCGCCGTCGAAGTGCTGCAGCAGCGCGCGGCGGATTGACCTCGGGCCAAGCGGCGGCCCGGCAAGGCCGGGTTACCGTCGCCCAGGCTAGCCTTTGTCGCCGGCCGCCGCCTTGGTCCGCCTGGCGGATCCGTTTGCGGCGGTTTTCTTTGGCGTGCGCGCAGCCGGTGGGGTGCGGCGCTGCGCCGCCTGTCCGTTGGCCAGGCTGCGCGCCGGCTTGGCGGCTTGGGCGTGGCGCCGGCGGGTTGCCTGGCTGGCCGGCGCGGCCTGTCCGGCGGCTTGGGCAAAAATCGCTTCCATTTCCGACAGCCGCGCCTGGCTGACCGGATTGAGCGGCATGCCGGCCGTGACGACCTGGCGCATGTCCGCGATCGCGGTGCGGATGTCGGCCGCCGAGGCCCGGGCCAGTAGCTTGGGCATCGCGGCGATCGACGCCGGCAGGTCCAACATCATGATGAGCGCCTGGTCGCGCACCACGTCCTTGAACTCCTGCAGCGCGACGACGTGGTCTTTCTCCGCGCGCATCCGGCGGATCAGCTTGAAGCAGCGCTCGTCTATGCCGCCTTGCCCTTGCGCGACATAGATCAGCATGCGCACGCAGGCTTCGCGCAGTCCACCGCATTCCATCATCGCGCGCAGCTCCTGCGCGCGATGCGCCATGAAGGCGCGGTGTTCGGGGTAGACGCCGGGATGCTTGCGCGGCGGGCCTTCGCGTCCGCCCAGGCCGGCCAGGTCTTGCACCAAGGGCGAACCGTAGACGGCCATGAACGCGGTTTCGATGGCGTCGTCGCGCAGGTCGCGCCACATGTCCAGGGCGGCGACGACGTTACGGGAAAACAGCTTTTCTGCGGCCAGGAAGGGATTGTCGGGCGAGACGGGCCGGCGTTCTTCACGGACCTGTCCGGCCAGCGGCGCGACGGCTGCCACCAGCGGGTTGAGGTCCGAAATCATCTCGTAGGGCAGGCGCAATGGATGCATGCGCCGCATCCACTCGGCCACCGGCGGCGTGAACCACTGCCGCACCCACGGCTGCACGAAGCTGCGGTACAGGCCCAGGTTGATCTCGGAAATGCGCTTGACCGCGGCGAAGCGCCGCTCGTCTTCCTCGATGGGCTGGACGATCTCGCGCACGTCGGCCAAGCCGCGCCGCACGAAGCTGAGCACATAGTCGCCGTAGGCCAGGTCGGCGTTGGGCGTGTCCGGCGTCTTGTCTTGGATTTCGGCCTGGTAGATGCCTGGCGGCAGTACGTCTATCAGGTCGATGTTGGACGTGAACTCCTGGTGTTCCTTGCGGGCGACGCTGCCCGATACGAAGATGCCCAGGTGGCCGATGCTTTCATGCACGGCGTAGACGATGGTCTGGCCGTGGGCGCGCACTTCCGAGTCGTCCTGGTACAGGTCGGTGATCCAGCCCAGGGCTTGCGGGGGCGGCGTAATGTTGTCGCCCTTGGAGCAGAACACGATGATGGGCGAGCGGATGTTGCGCAGGTCTATCCGTATGCCGTCGCTGGTTACCAGGTTGGCCGTGGCCAGCCGGTTGCCGATGAACAGGTTGTCCACGATGTACTGGATCTCATTGGCGTCCAGGAACACGTGGCCGCCCCACCACTTCTCGAATCCAAGGTAGCGCTCGGCCTCGGTGTCGATATTGGCATACAGGTTGTACTGCTTGGCCCACAGCGTATTGGCCGGATTCAGGTTCTCGAAGTTCTGCACCAGCCAGGCGCCGTCGAACTTGCCTGCGCCCATATCGCTGGCCAGCGCCGTCAGCCACGATCCTCCGGCCATGCCGCCGAAATAGCGCATCGGATTCTTGCCGCGCCAGCCTGCCCAGTACGACAGCGGCGCGCCGGCCAGGATGATGGGGCCGAACAGCTCGGGCCGCATGGCAGCGGTCATCATGATCTGCCAGCCCGCCTGGCAATTGCCCACGACCACCGGCTTGCCCTCGGCCTCGGGATGCAGGGCGATCACCCTTTCCAGGAAATAGGCTTCGGCCCGCATGACGTCTTCGACGGTCTGCCCAGGTTCGGGGTGGGGCAAAAAGCCGATGAAGTAGCACGGATGCCCGGCGCGCACGGCCACGCCGATTTCGCTCTCGGCCTTGAAGCCGGCGATGCCGGGTCCGTGGCCGGCGCGCGGATCGACGATGACGAAGGGGCGCTTGACCGGATCGACGGCCACGCCTTCGGGCGGCACGATCCGCATCAGCGAATAGTTCACGGGACGTGGCAGCGCATGGCCGTCGTCGACCACTTCGGCTTGCATGCTGAGCACATGCGGCGCGCGCTTGGCCATGTGGGCCAGGTATTGGTTGCCGCGCTGGCGCATGACGTCGGCGTACAGGATGGTGCGCTGCCAGGCGTCGGTCAGGTATGCCCACGCATCGTTGCCTGTGGGGGGCGCGGGCGCGGCGCCGGCCGCTTTGCCGGTTTCGGCCATTGATCTCTCCTTGCCGCCGCGCTCCGGGTCAGGGGCGGGCAGCGACGCTGGCGCCGGCGCGGACTGCGCCGGCCGATGGACCCATTACACCGCAAACTATTGTGCGGTGCAACATGGAACCAGGGGCAAGAGCCGAGCGGGACGGCAAGGCACGTGTGAGGCGCCGGAAGGAAACGTTCAGTACGTCCGATAGGGCAGGAACTTCCCACTCATCACGATGCGGACGCGGTCTCCCTTGGGATCGGGTTCGCGCGCCAGGTCCATCTCGAAGTCGATGGCGCTCATGATCCCGTCGCCGAACTCCTCGTGGATGAGCGCCTTGAGCGTCGTGCCATAGACGTTGACTAACTCGTAGAAACGGTAGATGAGCGGATCCGTGGGAATGACCGTGGGTAGTGAACCCTTGTAAGGGACGATCTGTAGCTGCAGTACCGCGTCGGGAGGCAAATCCAGCGCGCGCCCGGCGGCTTCCGCCTGTTCCTTGGTCATGGTCATCTGGCCGAGCAGGGCCGCGGTGGTCCATTCCTTGCTTTGGCCGACGGCCTTGGCCAGCTCTGCCCAGGTCAGCCCTTTTTCGGCCTTGCGCGCGAGGACCAGGTCGGTGACGGCTTGGCGGGTGATCATGCTTGGTTCTCCTGTGTGGGGGGATGGCCGGCCCTCAGAACGAGAAAGTCGACCAGGTGGTTGCGGATTTCGTAGTAGCTGGGGTCGTGGTGCAATGAGCTGCGGGTGCGGTTGCGCGCCAGCTTCACCACGACGGTTTCGGCGATGCGTGCATGCGGTCCGGCGCTCATAAGCAGGATGCGATCGGCCAGCAGGATGGCCTCGTCCACATCGTGGGTAATCATGAAAACGGTCTGGCCGGTTGCGTGCACGATCTGGCGCAGCTCGTCCTGGATGGTGCCGCGCGTGAGCGCATCCAGCGCGCCGAATGGCTCGTCAAGCAGCAGCATCTTGGGCTGGATCGCGAAGGCGCGCGCGATGCCCACGCGCTGTTTCATGCCCCCGGACAGTTCGGCGGGACGCTTGTCCAGCGCGCGTCCCAGGCCGACCATGTCGAGATAGCGCACGCTGTGCTCGCGCACCTGCGCGCGGGTGAACTGCGGCCAGCGGGCACGCACCCCGAATTCCACGTTCTGCAGGGCGGTCAGCCATGGCAGTAGGGCATGCGCCTGGAAGACCACGCCGCGCTCGAGCGAGGGACCGACCACTTCGCGGCCATCCATGATGACGACGCCTTCGGTGGCCCGGTCGATGCCTGCCAGGATGTTGAGGATGGTGGATTTCCCGCAGCCGGAGTGGCCGATCACGCAGACGAACTCGCCCCGGCCGATCCCGAAACTGACGTTTTCGAACACGGGCGGCCCGAGCCTGCCGTCCCGCCCCGGGTAACGCTTGGCCAGCGACTGCACTTCGACGAACGGACGCATCAGGAGTGCCTTTTTGCGATTGCTTGCATGGCGGTCCATCACTCCTTGTACGAAACCAGCCGAGAAAGCCTGGCCAGTAGGGCATCCAGCAGCATGCCCACCATGCCGATGAGCAGGATGGCGCTGATGATGTTGGCGATGGACAGGTTGTTCCACTCGTTCCATACGAAATAGCCGATGCCGGTGCCGCCGATCAGCATCTCGGCTGCGACGATGACCAGCCAGGCGATGCCGATACTGATGCGCATGCCCGTCATGATGGTGGGCGCGGCCGCGGGCAGCACGACGTAAAAGGCAGTGCGAAGCCGCGAGACCTCGAGCGTGCGGGCGACGTTGAGCCAGTCCTGCCGCACCGATGCCACGCCGAAGGCGGTGTTGATCAGCATGGGCCAGACCGAGCAGATGAAGATCACGAAGACGGCCGATACGCCGGCATCGCGCAGGGTGTAAAGCGCCAGCGGCATCCATGCCAGGGGCGAGATGGGCTTGAGCACCTGTATGTACGGGTCCAGCGCCCGGTGGACGGTGGGCGACATGCCGATCAGGAAGCCCACGGGGATGGCCACGAGTGCGGCGGCCAAGTAACCGATCAGCACGCGTCCAAGCGAATAGGCCAGCTGTATGCCTACGCCCTTGTCGTTGGGCCCCCTGTCGTAAAAGGGATCCTGCAGGTGCTGCCAGATCTGCCGGCCGACTTCCATTGGCCCCGGCATGGGGGTTTGGCCCCCCGCTGCTGCGGCCTGGCCGACCAGGGCCGCGTATTCGGCGTCGACCGTCGCCTGGCCGCCTTCGCCGCGCGTCGCCGCATGCCAGACGAGCAACGCCGAAGCCAGTATGGCCAGTGACAGCAGCCACGCGCGCCAGCGGGACCGGTCGTGCATCACGTCCTCCGTATTGGGAAGCTTTCGATGTAGGCCTGGGGCTGCGCGGGATCGAACGGCTTGCCCATCACGGTGAAGGGTTTGCTCGTTTCCTCCGGTGGCGCGAGGCCGGCTTCCTTCATCAGCCGGACGGCGTCCGTGGCCAGGAACACCTCGGAAGCGATCTTGGCGTAGTCGACATCGCCTTTGATCTGTCCCCAGCGCTTCATTTGGGTCATGATCCACACCGCAAACGACTGCCAGGGGAAGGGGTCGAAGTCGATGCGCGCCGGCTCCCTGCGCACATTGCCCAGCCCGTCTGCATAGGTGCCGGTCAGCACCTGCTCGACCACGGTCACCGGTTGGTTGAGGTAGTTAGGCGTGGCAATGGCGGCGGCGATTTCCTTGCGGTTGGCTGGGTCGCGTGCGTAGGCGGTGGCCTGGATGATGGCCTTGAGCAGCGCCTGGTAGGTGTTGGGCATGGCGGTGACGAACTGGCGGCTGGCGGCGAAGGCGCAACATGGGTGTCCGTCCCAGATTTCGCGTGACAGGATATGAATGAATCCCACTCCGTCGTAGACCGCGCGCTGGTTGACCGGGTCGGGGGCAAGAAAGCCGTCGATGTTCTCCGCGCGCAGATTGGCCACCATTTCAGGGGGAGGCACGGAGCGTATCTGCACGTCGCGATCGGGGTCTATGCCGTGCTCGGCCAGGTAGTAGCGCAGCAGGTAGTTGTGCATCGAATAATCGAACGGGACCGCGAACTTGAAGCCCTTCCAATCGCGCGGATCGCGCCGGTCCTTGTGGCGCATTGCCAACGTGATGGCCTGGCCGTTGACGTTTTCCACGGCGGGCATGGTCCATGGAACCGGGTTGGAGCCCACGCCCATCGAGATGGCAAGCGGCATGGGCGAGAGCATGTGCGCGGCGTCATATTCCCCTGACAGTGCCTTGTCCCGGATAAGCGCCCAGCCCGCAGTCTTGACCACTTCCACGTCCAGGCCTTGCCTGGCGTAGAAACCCATGGGATGCGCCATGATGATGGGGGTGGCGCAGGTAATGGGGATGAAGCCCACCTTCAGCTTGGATTTTTCCAGTGGCCCCTGCCCCTGCGCGAAAGCTTCGCGCGCGGCCGCCAGCGGAAACAGCGTCGAGACGGCTGCCATCGCGGTACCGGCACCGACCGCCCGGATGAACCGCCGGCGCAGATCATCCTGCGGAAACAGGGCGCGCATGATTGCTGCATCCACTGCACGGTCTTGCAAGGTTTCCTGCGACAAGGACGCCTGTGCATCGTGCTCGGCCTGGCTGGCGTGTCGGCCGCACGGGCAGCTTGGCGTCAATCTCACGGCGGGATCGAAGGGGTCGCGAAACAGGGACATGGCGAACTCCTGTCAAAGGTGGGGGGCGAAGGCCCGATCCGATGGCGCGGCGGCGTACTCTACGTCCTCACGGTAAAGGTCGTAGGCGCGGTGATATTCCATGATGCGCGCCACGTCCGCGATGAAGGTGGCGTCATAGCCGGCGCGGCCCAACAGATGCAGTCCGAGCTCCATGCCAGAGGAAATGCCTCCGGCAGTGATGATGCGGCCAGCGTCGACGACCCGGGCGCGGCTGATGCGGCACGCCGGCGCCAGGCTGGCAAGCCGGTCTATGGGCGTCTGGCCGAGATGCGAAGCCTCCAGGCGGTCGGGTTCTTTGCGGTTGGTTGCCGGCAGTCCGTCGAGCAGTCCCATGCGCGCATAGATCCAGGACCCCGTACAGACGCTGGCCAGCAGGCAGGCCTCGGGCAGGCTGGCGATGAAGGCATGCAGGCGCCGGTTGTGCATTTCCTGTCGCGTGCCGAAGCCGCCCGGGACCAGGAAGGCGTCCATGGCCGGAGAATCGCCAAAGCCGTAGGCGGGCAGCACCGTCAGGCCCGCCTGGGTTTGCACCGGGCGCAGCGCATCGGCCACCAGGAACACGTCCAGCTCCGGGTCCAGCCGGCGGGCTACGGCAAACACGCCGTAGGGCGCGGCGTAGTCAATGACCTCGGCATCCTTGAAGACATAGATTCCCAGCCTGAATCCGGATTTCATTGCAGCCCCGCACACGTTGCCTGTGTGTCCAGCGACCAGCGTCGTGCCGGCCGCACCTGGCAGGCAATGATGAAAGCGGATGGCCCGGGCGGGTATCGCCGATTGACTGAATCGCTTGTAGTGGCCGTACTACGCGGTGCGTGCGTGGTGCATTCCGGTGCGCGCGGGGTGCCGTGCTTGCCACCAATTTGGTGCGCGATGGGGTCAGGGGGCGCCGAGACCGTGCCGGCGCACGTAGTCGACCAGGTCTACCAGGGTGCGCACGCCGAGCTTTTCGAAGATACGTGCGCGGTAGGTGGAGATGGTGTTGGCCGATAGGGCGAGCTGTTCGCCAATTTCCGATACGGATTTGCCGCGTGCCAGCAGCTGCAGTACCTGGAACTCGCGGTTCGATAGCAGCTCGTGTGGCGCCGCAGCCTGCGGGCGCCGGATGTTTTGGGCCAGCAGCTCGGCAACGCTAGGGGTGATGTACAGCTGGCCGCGGGTGGCGCGTTCGAGCGCTTGCAGCACTTCGTCGGGCTGGCAGCCTTTGTTGAGGTAGGCGTGTGCACCCGCGCGTATGGCGCGCACCGCGAATTGGGATTCGGGATAGACCGAGAGCATGACCACGCCCAGCGCCGGGAACTCCGCGCGCACGGTCTTGAGCAGGTCCAAGCCGTCGCGTTCCCCCAGCGCGACATCGAGCAGCATCGCATGGTAATGCCGGTTGCGTAGGGCGCGTAGCGCGGCAGGCCCGTCGCCGGCTTCGTCGACGCGTCCCACGCGCGTGTCCTCGGCAAGGATGCGCGCCAGGCCGCGGCGGATTAGGATATGGTCGTCGACGATGAGTATGTCCATGGTGTCCGGGGCAGGGGTGCACGTTGCGTGCCCGCTTGGAGCGTAGTGGCAATGAAAATCATGGCATCCCGGGATGCAGGCCAAGGGTATCGCTGGGATTACGCCGCCACGTCATGCGGCATGGCCACGCCCAACCCCTTGAGCCGCAGGCGCGCCAGTGTGCCGGCGCCGGGACGGCTGCACAGTTCGAGCTCGCCGCCGATGGCGCGTGCCCTTTCGTGCATGCCCAGGATGCCGAAGGAGTTCGGCTGTGCAGGCAGTTGCATGCCGCATCCGTCATCCTGCACGGTCAGTTCCAGGTCTCGGCCATTCATTGCCACCGCCAGGTCGACGCGCGTGGCGTGGGCGTGGCGCTGCACATTGGTTAACAGTTCCTGGACGATGCGGTAGACGGCGATCTCCACATTGCGGCCGAGCCTGCAGCGTTCGACCTCTGGCGCGCATGCGTACCCGCACTGCAAGGCGCTCCGGCGCTGCAACTCTTGTAGCAGGTCCTCCAGCGCGGCCCATAGGCCCAGGTGGTCAAGCGCCATCGGTCGCAGGTCGTTGAGGATGCGCCGCGTCGCCTGCATGGCGGTGCGGGTCACTTCCAGCATGCGGTCCAGGTGGGCGGCCAGCTCCGGGCGGTCTGCAAGCTGCCCGCGTAGCCAGGTGGCATCCAGCTGCAACGCGGTCAGCGATGCGCCCAACTCGTCGTGGATGTCGCGGGCGATATGGGCGCGCTCTTCTTCGCGCAGGGTGCTCAGGTGGGCCGATAGGCGGCGCAGCGATTCGTGCGCCGCGCTCAGCGCTGCCGTCCTTTCGGCCACGCGCCTTTCCAGTAGCGCATGTGCTGCCTGTAACTCGCGCTCGATGCGCTTGCGTTCGGAGATATCGGAAAAGGTCACCACGGCGCCCACGACTTGGTCGCCATCCAGGATGGGGTAGGACGCGTACTGGGCTGGAAAGCAGGTGCCGTCGCGCCGCCACAGCACCTCGTCGTCGGCGCGCACGCCCCGGCCCTCCCGGAAGGCCTGGAAGATCCGGCAATCATGCACCGGGATGAGGGAATGGTCGGCGCGCGAGTGATGGATGAGGTAATGCATGTTGCGGCCGACGATTTCATCCGGGGTGTAGCCCAGCATGGACGCGCCCGTGCCGTTGATGAAAATGCAGCGCCCGCGCAGGTCTATCCCGTAAATGCCTTCGCCGGCCGATTCCAGCAGCATTTCCAGCTGGCGGCGCCAGGCCGCGTGGTGCGAGAGATGGTTCAGGTTGGCGAACACGGGCGCAATACCTGGCGGGGACGATCAGTGTGGCGCGCGACGCGCTACCGCCAATTGGGCGCTGGCGCGCGCGGGGGTGGACGCGTGCATTACATCGCAAACGATTGTGCGGTGCAATATCGGAAATGGCACGCAGGCCTGTGTGGGCGGTGGTTTTGGGCGAAAGGGGCGGCCAGCGGCAAGCGCTGCCGCCGCGCCGCTGCATCAGTCCAGCCGCAACCGGCTCAGTTCGGGAGACATGCGGTCGGCGAAGGCCAGCATCGCGTCGGCGACCTCGGCAATCTTCTCGTCCGTCATGATGTAGCTGAAGTTCACGGCGGTCAGCACCAGCGCCAGCGGGCCTTCCTGGGAAAAAATGGGCACCGCGATCTGGCTCAGCCCGCTGCGCCGGTTGCCCTGGTCCAGCGCATAACCGCGGGCGCGCGTCAGCTCGATGCGCTGGACGTATTCCTCGAAAGTGGGGCGGCGAAACCACTCGGTCTGGTCGAACTCCGCCTCGATCAGTTCGAGCGGCGCGCCAGAGAAGGCCGCCATGACCAGGCCGGATGCACCGGAAAACCGGCGCGAGCGGCGGCCGACGCTGAAGTAGCTGTCGACCCGGAAGGCGCCGCCGACGAAGTCGAGCAGCACCAGGTCATAGCTTTTCTCCACCTTGGCCAGCGCCACGGTCACGCCCACGCGTTCGGCCAGCGAAAACATCTCCGGCCGCACGACGTCGAGCAGGCCGCTGGTGCGCAGCACGCCATGGGCCAGTTCCAGCACCATCAGGCCGATGCTGTAGGTGCGATCCCGCTCGTTGTAAGAGACCATGCCTTCGCGCTGCAGGGTGCGAAGGATGTTGAACGCGGTGCCACGATGCAGGCCGGTGGCGCGGGCGACTTCGCTCGCCCGCTGGGGGCGCTGGGCCTGGTGCAGCGCCCGCAGCACCGCCATGCCGGAAATGATCGCGCCGACGGGCTTGCCCACCACGCGTTGCGCGTTGCTTTCGCCACCGTCGGCGCTGCCATCGGACCTGCTCGCTTGCGAATCAGCCTTGATCTCGTACTCGCTCGTCAAGATGAATGATCCCCATTGACTGCGTGGCAATGGCCACGCCCGCGGCTGCGCTGCGCCTACGATGCGTGTCCCGTCGGCTCGCCATGTTTGCAGCCCGATATGATACCGCCAGCACCAGGGCGCACAGACTCGTGGCCGCCCCGCTTGCCGCCTCAGGCGCCCCGCGCGACGCCGGCGGTCGACCCGCCGTCGACGGGCAGCACGGCGCCAGTGATGAACGACGCCTGCGGCGAACACAGGAACGCGATGGCCTGGACGACGTCGCCTTCGGTACACACGCGGCCCATGGGGGTTGTCGCGGTGAGCTGGAATCCGCCGCCGGCAGGCTGCGTGCGCAGCTTTTCGGTCAACGGCGTCTTGACCATGCTGGGGCATACGCAGTTGACCCGTATGCCTTGGTGGGCGACTTCCAGGGCCAGGGTGCGGGCCAGGAACTGCAGCGCGGCCTTCGACGCGGCGTAGGCGCCGTTGCCTGCCTTGGGCCGCAGGCCCGACGAGGATGACACGGCAACGATCGCGCCGCCTGCTTCCGGGAAGTGCGGCAACGCGGCCTGGGCACAATGCCAAAACCCTTTGGTGTTCACGTCGAACGTCAAGTCATAGTCGACCTCGTTCATGTCGGCAAGCGTGGCCGGTCGCAGCACGCCGGCGGTGAAGACCAACGCATGCAAGCCGCCATGACGGGCGGCGCCTTCGGCGAAGGCCTGCCGCAAGGCGTCGCGGTCACGCACGTCGGCAGCCAGGCCCAGCGTGGGCGGGCTGAACTGCGCGAGCATGTGTTCGGCCTCGCGGACTTTGTCGCCGTCGATGTCGATGATCGTCGTGGCCGCCCCGCGTGCGGCAAAGTGTCGAGCCGCCTCCAGCCCGATGCCGGATGCCCCGCCTACCACGAAGATGCTTTGCATGCTCTGGTCCGTCCAATAGGGGTCGGCCCGTTTTGGTTGTCCGCCCACCCGGGCAACCGAGCCGGCCGTTTCAGTCAGCCAGCGCGCGCTCGGCTGGGCTGGGCGCCTTCTGCAGCATGAATCCACGGTAGCCGTCGGCGACGACCTCCTCGCAGATTTGGATGTAGGCCGGCAATCCGGCGACGTAAGGCATGAATACGCGGGGCTTGCCGGGGATGTTGGCTCCCATGTACCAGGAATTGGTCGCGCGCACGAACAGGGTGCCGTTGGCCACCTCGTTGACGTGCCGGACCCACTGGTCCTGCGCTTCCATGGTCGGCTCTATCGTGGCCATGCCGCCGCGCTGCATGTAGGCCAGGCAGTCGGAAATCCATTCCACGTGCTGCTCGATCGCGGTGACCATGTTGGCCTTGACCGAAGGGCTGCCCGGGCCGGTGACGATGAACAGGTTGGGAAAGCCGTGCACCATCAGGCCCAGGTAGGTGACCGGCCCGGCGGCCCATGCGTCCTTCAGCAGGCATCCATCGCGGCCGGCAATCTCGATCTGGCTCAAGGCGCCGGTCATTGCATCGAAGCCCGTGGCGAACGCGATGATGTCCACGTCGTATTCGGCCTCGGTGGTGCGCAGGCCCTTTTCGGTGATTTCGACGATGGGCGCGCGGCGGGCGTCGACGAGCTTGACGTTGTCGCGGTTGTAGGTTTCGTAGTAATCGGTGTCCACGCAAAGCCGGCGCGAGCCGATGGGATGATCGCGCGGGGTCAGGATCTCGCGCGTGACCGGGTCCTTGACGATGGCCCGGATTTTCTCGCGCACGAAGGCGGCGAGGCTTTCGTTGGCCTGCTCGTTGCGCATCAGGTCGGTAAACGCGCTCATCATGCGCTGGCTGCCGCCCTTTTCCCACAGCCGCTCATAGATCTGCCGCCGCTCTTCGGGAGAAACGTCGAGCGCGGACCGTGTCGGGATGGGCACGCGCGACATGCCGGAGGCCTGTTTGCGGGCGGCCTTGCGCAGCTCGGGATAGTGCGCCTTCTGCTCGCGCTCTTCATCCTCGGGCATGGGGCACTGGCGCGCCGGGACGCTGTAGTTGGCCGTGCGCTGGAATACGGTGACCATGGCCGCCTGGGTAGCGATCTTGGGCAGCATCTGTACGCCGGTCGCGCCGGTGCCGATCAGCGCCACGCGTTTGCCGGTGAAATCCACGCCTTCCTTCGGCCAGCGCGCCGAGTGATACCACCTGCCCTGGAAGCGTTCCAGGCCGGGGATGTTGGGCACGGCGGGCGCAGAGAGGTTGCCGCTGGCCATGATGCAAAAGCGCGCCTGCACGGGCGGCCCTTTGTCGACGAAGATCGTCCAACCCGCGCGCAGCGGGTCGTAGCGCATCGCCGTGACGCGCGTCTCGAACCGGATGTGCTCGCGCAGCGCGAAGCGGTCGGCGACATGGTTCAGGTAGGCCAGGATCTCGGGCTGCTCGGCATAGCGCTGCGACCAATGCCATTCCTGCTGCAGTTCGTTGGAGAAGGAATAGGAGTAGTCCAGGCTTTCGACGTCGCAGCGCGCGCCCGGGTAGCGGTTCCAGAACCAGGTGCCTCCCACGCCCTCGGCCGCTTCGATGCAGCGCACCGTCAGGCCCAGTTCGCGCATCCGGTAAATGGCGTAAAGCCCGCCGAATCCTGCGCCGACGACGAGCACGTCGACGCGTTCGTAGGCAGGTGTGTGGCCCGGTTCGGGTGCGGCTTTGGGCATGTCTCCTCCTCTTTGAATCAATGCCGGTGGCGGGCGTGCAACCCGCGCGCGAATTCACGGCACTGAACATGCATATTAGGACGTGGACGCTATGTTTGCAATAAAAAACTGATGTTCGCGATAGAAAACACTTTGGCTTGCCGTCGGCTTTGTTTCGGCCTGGCGGCGGCCTTTTGAGCGGCGGGCCGCCGACGGCCCGTTTTCTGGCAGGCGAGGCGCGGCGCTACGCACATGGCGCAGGCCAGGAGGATGGATGGCTACCCGGGCGGAAATGTCGGCTTAATTGTCATCTATAGAAAACAAATATTTTCTTTGTAGATCGCAAGTTGTCTTGTATAGTGGCTTGCACGGCATCGCGCAAGCTTGGCCATAACGAGTACCGCGACCGGCATCCACCCTGAGGAGGGAAGTGAGATGAAGACGATAGCCAGTTTGTCCCTGGGGCTGTGCTCGGCGTTGTTGTCGCTTTCCCCGCCGGCGCAGTGCGCAGCGTTCCCGACACGGGTCGTGTCCCTGATCGTGGGCTATGCCCCGGGGGGCGGCACGGACATCGTGGCCCGCACGCTGGCAGAAGCGCTGTCGCGCCAGTGGGGCCACCAGGTCATTGTGAAGAACCGCCCGGGTGGCACGGGCGTGCTCGGCATCCGGGAGCTGAAAAATGCCACGCCCGACGGCTATACGCTGGGCGTCTGGACCGATTCCGACATCGGCAACGCGGCCGTGCGCGATGACCTCGATTACGACCTGGTCGAAGACTTCGACCATATCAGCCAATTGGCAGCGGGCGGCACCGTCCTAGTGATCAAGCCATCGTTGCCGGCCGAAACTTTCGGCGAGTTCGTCAGTTACGCCAAGCGCAATCCCGGCAAGCTCAACTTCGCGGTCGTATCCGGCGGGGGCATGCATCTGGACACGTTGAGAATCGAAGCGGCGGCCGGGATGACGTCGACCATCGTCGGTTACCCTGGAACGGGACCCGCGATGGCAGACCTGGTGGCGGGCCACGTCGACGCCTTGGTCGCCCCACTGGGCGCGGCGCTTCCCTTCATGAAAAGCGGTTCGGTGCGAGCCGTGGCGTTCGGCTCGCCGGAACGATGGCCCGGGCTGCCGGACGTGCCCACGCTTTCCGAAGCCATCCCCGGCCTGGAAAGCACATTCTTCTACGGGTTGATCGGTCCGAAGGGCATGCCGGCAGAGCTCAAGCAAGCCATCAACGAGACGGTGCAGAAAGCCCTGAAGGATCCGAAACTGGTCGAACGCTTCGAAACCATGGGCTTCATTCCGACGGGCAATTCGCCCGACCAGTTCAGGCAGGTGATTGCCAACCGGCTCAACGCCTCACGCATCGCCGCGGAGCAGACCGGCTTGAAGCAGGCATTGAAGGAGCAGCGAAAGCAGCAGTAGCAGGCGGTCCGGCAGCCGCACGCCGGCTGTCGGGACTGGCCAAGAAAAAACGCCGCGCCGCCCTCGCAGGCGGCGCGGCGCGTCGGTAGGACGACTGGCCGCGGGGCCGATCAGAAGTCCATGTCCGCGGAAGCGGGCGCCGGGGCCTTTTCTTCCTTGGGCAGCTCGGCCACCGTGGCATCCGTGGTCAGGATCAGGCCGGCGATGGACGCGGCATTCTGCAGCGCGGTGCGGGTCACCTTGGTGGGGTCGACCACGCCGATCTCGACCAGGTCGCCATATTCGCCGGTCGCCGCGTTGTAGCCGAAGTTGCCCTTGCCTTCGAGCACCTTGGCGACCACCACCGACGGCTCTTCGCCGGCGTTGGAGACGATGGCGCGCAACGGCGCTTCGAGCGCGCGCATGACGATCTTGATGCCGGCGTCTTGGTCCGCGTTGGCGCCCTTGAGCTCGCCCACCGCAGCGCGCGCACGCAGCAGCGCCACGCCGCCACCCGGCACGATGCCTTCCTCGACGGCCGCACGCGTGGCGTGCAGGGCGTCGTCGACGCGGTCCTTCTTCTCCTTCATTTCGACTTCGGTCGCGGCGCCGACCTTGATCACCGCCACGCCGCCGGCAAGCTTGGCCACGCGTTCTTGCAGCTTCTCGCGGTCGTAGTCGCTGGTGGCTTGCTCGATCTGCGCCTGGATGGCCTTCACGCGGGCCTCGATGCGCTTGGGATCGCCGGCGCCACCGACGATGACGGTGTTTTCCTTATGGACCTCGACGCGTTTGGCGCTGCCCAGGTCTTCCAGCGTCGCCTTCTCGAGCTGCTTGCCGGTTTCTTCGGAGATGACCGTCGCGCCGGTCAGGATGGCGATGTCCTCGAGCATGGCCTTGCGGCGGTCGCCGAAGCCGGGCGCCTTGACCGCGGCAACCTTGAGCACGCCGCGCATCGAGTTGACCACCAGAGTGGCCAGCGCTTCGCCCTCGACGTCTTCGGCAATGATCAGCAACGGCTTGCCAGCCTTGGCCGTCGCCTCGAGGACGGGCAGCAGATCCCGCACGCTGGAGATCTTCTTGTCGTGCAGCAGCACCAGCGGGTCTTCCAGCGAAGCGATCTGCTTCTCGGGGTTATTGATGAAGTAGGGCGACAGGTAGCCGCGGTCGAACTGCATGCCTTCGACCACATCCAGCTCGTTTTCCAGCGACTTGCCGTCCTCGACGGTGATCACGCCTTCCTTGCCGACCTTCTCCATGGCGTCGGCGATGATTTTGCCCACCGCTTCGTCGGCATTGGCCGACAGCGCGGCGACCTGGGCGATCTCCTTGCTGGTGGTGATCGTCTTGGACAGCTTCTTGAGCTCGTCGACCACGGCGGCCACGGCCTTGTCGATGCCGCGCTTGAGGTCCATCGGGTTCATGCCGGCGGCCACGTATTTCATGCCTTCCTGCACGATGGATTGCGCAAGCACCGTGGCGGTAGTGGTACCGTCGCCGGCTACGTCCGCCGTCTTGGACGCCACTTGCTTGACGATTTGGGCGCCCATGTTCTCGAACTTGTCCTTCAGTTCGATTTCCTTGGCCACGGACACACCGTCCTTGGTGATGACCGGCGCGCCGAAGCTGCGCTCGATCAGCACGTTGCGGCCTTTGGGGCCGAGCGTGACCTTGACCGCGTCGGCCAGGATATTCACGCCGCGCACGACGCGATTGCGGGCGGTGTCATGGAATTTGACGTCTTTCGCGCTCATGTCGTTGCTCCAGGATGACGAGAGTCGTCAGGCAGCCTGCTTCATTTGGGCGCTGCCGCCTTCGACGACCGCGAAGATGTCTTCTTCGCGCAGCACAAGCAGTTCTTCGCCGTCGACCTTGACGGTCTGTCCGGAGTACTTGCCGAACAGGACCTGGTCGCCGACCTTCAGCTCCATCGGGCGGACGGTGCCGTCCTGCAGCGTCTTGCCGGGCCCAACGGCCAGCACTTCGCCCTGTTCGGGTTTTTCGGCCGCCGAGTCAGGGATCACGATGCCCGAGGCGGTTTTGCGTTGTTGTTCGACCCGCTTGACGATAACCCGGTCGTGTAGGGGACGAATCTTCATGTTCGATCTCCTGTTAACAGATCAGATCATCCGAAAAGGCAATCCTGCGCGGCCGGCAGGCACAGGCGCCGGCGGCGCGATGCGCCCGCGCGGCGGGCGGCGGATCGAGATGTAGGGGCGGCGCGCCCCGCTTCAAGGGGCGCGCCACCAAAGAGAATGTATCAAAATGTTTTCGGCCGGATCAGCCCGCGGCCACGGCCCAGCCGGTAGACAGTGCGGCCGGCCCGATGGGCATCGTAGGGCGCCGGCGCCACGGGGCAGGGCAACGGGCGGCCGTGATCCTCGGCGAGCGTGCCGTCATCGTCAAAGCCTTCCCAGAGCCCGCCTTTGCACGGCCGGAACATCCAGCGGATATAGCCTTGCCTGGCGGCGATCTCCATCAGCGCGTCGCGGTCCGGCGCGTCGGCGATGACCGCGCAGCCGCTTTCGTCATCGGGGTACTGGCCGAAGGCGCGGTGGCATTCCAGCGCCTCGCGGGCGGGAGCACCCAGGCGCCACCAGGGCGGGCAGGACAGGCGCTCGACGTCCCAGGCGCCCAGCTGCCAGGCGGCATCGAGCGTGGCCTGGTCGATGCTGGCCACCGATTGCCAGAGCTCGTTGATCTGGATCGCCGAACTGGGCACGGCGCGCGGCGGCAGTTCCACCCCGGGCAGGGACAGGGCCGTCTCGCGGCGAAAGCCGTGCCAGTGCATGATGACCAGCAGCGGCGTGTCGGCGCGCGGCACTGCCGTGACGGTGACCGCGTACAGTGGCAGCTTCATGGCATCGCGGTGCGCCGTGATCGTCTCAAAGATTTCCATGAAACCTCCGATTCGACGTCTTGCCCTGCGATTCAATTTATGCCTTGTCGTGGCGGCGGGCAAGGTCCCGGACCGGCAGATCGGGCAAGAAGCGCAGGCCTAGGCGCGCGGCGCGAACATAATGATCGCCATGCCGGCCAGGCAGATGAGGGTGCCGACGATGTCCCAGGCCGTCGGCCGCACGGCGTCCACCGCCCAGAGCCAGCCGAGCGCCACGCAGACGTAGACGCCGCCGTACGCGGCATAGACGCGCCCGGCGGCGGTCGGATGCAGGGTGAGCAGCCAGGCGAAGGCCGCCAGGCACAGCGCCGCGGGAACGAGCAGCCAGGCACTGCGGCCCTGCTTGAGCCAAAGGTAGGGAAGGTAGCAGCCGGCGATTTCCGCCAGCGCGGTCAGGACGAAGAGAGCGAGCGTGCGCAGGAAGTCCATGGCGGCAAGGGGCGGGCGACCGGCCGATCATAGCGTCAAGGCGCCGGCCGCGGCGCAAGGCCCCTGCCGCCAGGGGCGCCGGCGCCTAGCCCACTTGCACGGTGATGCGGCGCGGCTGGGCACTTTCGCGCTTGGGTATGCGCAGCTTGAGCACGCCGTCGCGCGATTCGGCCTGGATGGCGGCGCTGTCCAGCTCGCGGCTGAGCGTGAACGCGCGGCGGTAGCGCGCGACCTGGACCTCGGCATGCACCGGCGTCAACCCGGCGGGCGTGTCGGGAGAAATGTCGCCCTCCAGCGTCAGGGTGTCGCCCTCGACGTTCAGGCGCAGGTCTTCACGCGGCACGCCGGGCATGTCCGCCAGCAGCGTCAGGCCCGTCTCGTCCTCGAAAATGTCCACGCGCGGGACCAGGACGGGGGTGGCGCGGTCTTCAGTCATCGTACGGGTATCGCTCATGGTGGCCTCCTGGTCTTTCATTGCACCTGGATGCGGCGCGGTTGCGCCGATTCGCGCCGGGCGATGGTCACGCGCAAGACGCCGTTGCGGTAGCGCGCCTCTATCCTGGACGGATCGGCATCGTCCGGCAGGCTGATGACACGCTTGAACGTTCCCGCAAAGCGTTCGTTGGCGTAAACGGACGATTTGCCGTCCTCGGCCGGCACGCTGGCCGGACGTTCGCCTGACAGCGTCAGCAATCCGCGGTCGACCACGACCTCCAGCTTGCTGGCGTCGACGCCGGGCACGAAGGCATAGACCTCTATGGCTTCGGGCGTGGTGCCGATGTTCAGCGCCGGAAAGGCGCGAGTCACGGGGCGTATGCTGCCTGCCGCCGCAAGCGGGGCGAAGGCCTGCGTCAATGTGCGTTGTAGCCTGTCGAGTTCGTTGAACAGGCTGCCCGATACGGTCAGCATCGGTTCAAACATGGCTGTTCTCCTCAATAAGGTGGCGGCCGCCAACGGGCCTCTTTGCCTGCCTACATGGCGGCCCCGCACCAGGTTTCAAGATTTATTCGGCGTGGCCGGCGCGAGCTGGCGCCGTCGGCGGTATAGTCGCCGTCATGAAAAAAGGCGCGATACAGCCGGGCGTGTGGCCCGTCGATACGCTGATCCTTTGCTGCAGCGATTACGAACAGGTGGTGCGGGGCAAGGGACGGCGCCGCAGGTTTGACGTTCCTGCCGATGTGGACGAGTATTTTTCGGGCGACCGGCCGTTGCGGGTGCCGGGAGCGTGGTCGCCGGCTGCGCTGTTGTTGGCGGCGCTGCTTGGCTGCATGGGCGTGTCGCTGCCGGTCATGTTCTGGACGATGCTTGCCGATGTGTCGCTGCCGCTTGCCGCGCTGATGTGGTTTTGTGCCGGCTTCGTGCAATTCGCCTATATCGGCGCCGCCATGTTCCTGGTTGCGCGCGCGCGCAGCCTGGGATTGCGGCTGTTCAAGGGGCTGGCGGCGTTTCACCTGGCCTGGGGCGCCGCCGGCGTTGCCGCCGCGGCCGGCGGCTCCCACGCGGCCGCCACGGCGTCTTGTGCCCTGGTCGCCGGCGGCCTGGTCTGGCAGCTGCTCAATTCGTCGGCGTTCTTTTCCTGGGTCAATTTCCATTTGACCGTGCGCAAGGTCAGGTTCAACCGCGAACACCGCACGCCGGGTGCTTGAAGGGGCGCGCCGCCGGCCCCATCTGCCAGGCAGGCGGCAGGGCCGCGGCCCCGCGCAAGGCTGGGCCGCCGCCTCAACTGCAAAGAGCCTGGCCATGGAGTTCAAGGACTACTACGAGGTGCTGGGCGTAGGGCGATCGGCGTCGGATGAAGACATCCGGCGCGCCTATCGCAAGCTCGCCCGGAAATACCATCCCGACGTCAGCAAGGAAGCCGACGCCGAGGCGCACATGCGCGACATCAACGAAGCCTACGAAGTGCTGCGCGACCCGGAAAAGCGCGCGGCCTACGATCGCCTGGCCGAGAGCGTATCGGCCGGCCAGGGGGGCGGCGCGCGTCCCGGCTGGCACTGGGGCTTCGAGTTCGCGGGCGTGCCCGGCGCGGGCGACGCCTCCGGATTCAGCGATTTCTTCTCGGCGCTGTTCGGCGACATCGGCGCGGGCCCGTCGCGGGCCGGCGTGCGCGGCGAAGACCACCACGCCACCATCGAGATCGACCTGGAGGACGCGCTGCATGGCGCCACGCGCGAGATTTCCTTGCGGTCGCTCGGCCGCGATGCCTTCGGCCGCTCCGTGGTGCGCGAGCGCACGCTTAGCGTACGCATCCCCGCCGGCGTGCATGAAGGCCAGCGGATACGGTTGGCCGGCCAGGGTATGCCGGGCCTGGCTGGCGGCGAGCCGGGCGACCTTTTCCTGGAGCTGCGGTTCCGGCCGCATCCGTTTTATCGTCCCTCGGGCCGGGACCTGTACGTGACGCTGCCGGTGGCTCCCTGGGAGGCCGCACTGGGCGCGACGGTCAGGGTGCCGACCCCGCGCGGGCCGGTGGAGGTCGCGGTGCCTGCCGGCAGTCGCAATGGCAGCCGGTTGCGCCTGAAGGGGCGAGGGCTGCCCGCCTCGCCGCCGGGCGATCTGTACCTGGAGCTGGAAATCGCCTTGCCCCCAGCCGACGACGAACGGGTGCGCGCCGCCTACCGCGCGCTGGCGCGTGAGGCGCGCTTCAATCCGCGCCGCCATCTCGGGGTATAGGACGCGCGGTACAGTTGCGTTTTTCGTTCCGTCCTTGCACTAGCCATGACTGCATCTGCCGACACCGTTGTCCGCCGCCAGCCCGACGAGTTGCTGGTCGGCCTGGTATCGATTTCGGACCGCGCTTCCCAGGGCGTCTACGCCGACGAAGGCATTCCTTCCTTGCAGGCATGGCTTGAATCGGCGCTGGCCTCGCCCTGGCAGTCCGTCGCGCGGCTGGTACCTGACGAGGCGGCGCAGATCTCGGCGGCGCTGATCGAGCTGGTCGACGTGCACCGGTGCGACCTGGTGCTGACCACTGGCGGGACGGGACCGGCGCGCCGCGACGTCACGCCGGAGGCGACGCTGGCGGTTGCGACGAAGGAAATGCCCGGTTTCGGCGAGCAGATGCGCCAGATCAGCCTGCGGTTCGTGCCGACCGCCATCTTGTCGCGCCAAGTCGCGGTAATCCGCGAAACCAACGACCACGCGGCGCTCATCGTCAATCTGCCTGGCCAGCCCAAGGCGATCCGCGAGACCCTGGAAGGGCTCAAGGGCGAGGACGGTGCGGTGCTCGTGCCCGGCATCTTCGCGGCCGTGCCTTATTGCATCGACCTGATCGGCGGCCCCTACATCCGCACGCACGAGTCGGTCATCAAGGCGTTTCGTCCGAAATCGGCGCGGCGCCCGGAAACGACGTAAGGCGCAGGCAGGCCGTCAGGCGGCCGGGGGGTGCGCTGCCCGGTCGAAAAGATGGCCGCCCGGGGCCTTGCGCGGCCGCACGGCGACGAAGGGGTGCTGGCGCCAGGGGCTGGTGCCGTGGTTCAAGCAGGCGCGGACGGCTTCGCATGCCTGCTCCAGTACCGGGCCGGCCCCCGCATGCATGGCTTGCCCCAACAGATAACCGGCGGCGGCATCGCGCCATGACGCATGCCGGTCGTACATCTGCGCGGCGGCCGTATGGATGGCGATCCATGCGGCGCCGGTGGCCGCCAGCGCTGCGTCGTGGCCCAGGCGCGCGAGCTGGATCGCGCGCGCCATGTCCCAGGCGGCGATATCGCGTTCCAGGTCGGCAGGGCTACGCACGAAGCCGGCGCGGCGTAGCGTTGGCAAGCTTTGCACGAGGTTGGTCGCCCAGCGATACAGCTGCTGGTGATCGTAGTCTTCGCCGAGATCGCAGATGGCCGTTAGCCATTGCTCGGGAGGCAGGGTGGTGGCGATGTGCACCACCTGGCGGTAGGCGCTGCGATCGCCCTGGTGCAGTAGCCACGCGAGCGTGGCCCGTAGGTCACCCGGGGTGCGCACGCCCCATTGTTCGGCGAGGAGGGCGCTGACCCGGCTGCGGGGCAGGCCGGTGTCCAGGCTGTCGACGGCAGAGCGGGTTTGCACCGCCGGAATCAGGCCGGCAAGCAGTGCGCGCGCATGCGCCGCATCGTGTTCCGGCGCGCTGCCAGCATCGGCCGCGTGAATGAACAGCGACGCCTGCCTTTTCCCGTGGCTGCGGCGGACGATGCCGTGGCAAACCACGGCAGCGCATGCCAGGATGGCAACGGCCAGGTAGAGCCAGGGCAGATCGGGCAAGACAGTCTCCGCGGACAGGACGGCGCCCGCGCGCTTGCGGGCAAGCGGGGAGTATTACCCCCGATGGCCAGGAGACTGGGTGACAAACTGTTTGGAAATGACTGCATCCGTTAGCGCCGGCACGCCCTGCGTCCCGGCAAAGCATGCAGCTGCCGACGCCGCGCCGAGACGGCGCCGCGCGGCGCCGGCCTTTTTGTCACACTCGGGCCCGGATCGTATCCGGCGCGCGGCGGCAGCGCCTGCTTCAAACGCGGTATCGTGCGGGGCGGCGTGGCACGCTATCGTGCGCATGCCGGTGGCCCGCGCGCCGGCCATGCACCGCGCCGATGGCCGCCGGGTCGCGGCGGCCTCGTTCATCCGCACCGGCCTTTCGGCTTCACGGTTGAGGGCCTCATATTTGACAGTATTTGCCTCATGATCCGTTTTCTGCTGTGCCTGTCTTGCTGCCTGGGAGCGGGGTTGGTTTCGTTTTCCGCCAGTGCCGAGGGCTTCATCGCCCGGCTATTGCACCGGCCGGTGCCCGGCGGCGTGGCGGTCGTCCCCCTGGGGCAAGGCGGCCCGGCGCCGCGGGCCATGTACGGGCAGCGGCCCGTCATGGTGCTGCGTGACGACGACGGAGGTTGGATCGCAGTGGTCGGCATCCCGCTCGACACGCCGCCGGGATCGACGCGGCAGCTGCAGGTCGATGGGCCCCAGGGCAGGAAAACGCTGGCCTTCGAGGTCGGCAGCAAGGAATACGTGGCGCAGCATGTGCGCATCAAGAACCGCCGGCAGGTCAACCCCGATCCGGACGACCTCAGGCGCATCGAGCGCGAATTGGCCGAGCAAACCCAAGCCTACCGCTCGTTCCGGCCCGTCATGCCGAGCAACGTGATGCTCGACCGCCCGGTGCCCGGACGGCTGTCCAGCCCATTCGGGTTGCGGCGCTATTTCAACGGGCAGCCCCGCAACCGGCATTCGGGGCTGGATTTCGCCGCGCCGGCAGGCACGCCGGTGCGCGCGCCGGCCGCGGGCAAGGTAACCCTCGTGGGCGATTATTTTTTCAATGGCAAGACCGTTTTCCTGGATCACGGTCAAGGTTTCATCAGCATGTTCTGCCACCTGTCGCGCATAGACGTCGCGGTTGGCCAGGAAGTGCCGCGCGGCGCGACGATCGGGGCGGTCGGCGCCACCGGGCGCGCCACCGGGCCGCACCTGCATTGGAACGTCAGCCTCAACGATGCCAGGGTGGATCCCGCGATATTCATCGGCGAGTTTTCGCCGTGACCGGGGTGGCGTCGTCCCGGCCGCGCCCCGGAATGCTCGGTAAAATGGGACCGAATCCGCAAGGCTCCGCATTCCCATCCATAAATCACATCCATAACCATTCAGGAGAATCCCCATGGCCCTAGTCTCGATGCGCCAGCTGCTCGACCATGCAGCCGAAAACGGCTACGGCATTCCTGCGTTCAACGTCAACAACCTGGAGCAGGTGCAGGCCATCATGGAGGCCGCCGATGAAACCAATAGCCCGGTCATCATGCAGGCCTCGGCCGGGGCCCGCAAATACGCCGGCGAAGGGTTCCTCAAGTACCTGATCCAGGCCGCGGTCGAATCCTATCCCCACATTCCCGTGGTCATGCACCAGGACCACGGCCAGTCGCCGGCAGTGTGCCAGGGCGCCATCGACCTGGGCTTTTCCAGCGTGATGATGGACGGCTCGCTCAAGGAAGACGGCAAGACCATCGCCGACTACGAATACAACGTCGAGGTGACCCGCAAGGTCGTCGAAATGGCGCACAAGGTGGGCGTTACCGTCGAGGGCGAGCTGGGCTGCCTGGGGTCGCTGGAAACCATGAAGGGCGACAAGGAAGACGGCCATGGCGCCGAGGGCACCATGACCCGCGAGCAGTTGCTGACCGATCCCGAGCAGGCCGCCGACTTCGTGCGCAAGACCCAGCTGGACGCGCTGGCCATCGCCATCGGCACCAGCCACGGCGCGTACAAGTTCACGCGCAAGCCCACCGGCGACATCCTGTCGATTTCGCGCGTCAAGGAAATCCACGCCCGCCTGCCCAACACGCACCTGGTGATGCACGGCAGCTCCAGCGTGCCGCAGGAACTGCTAGCCGAGATCCGCCAGTTCGGCGGCGACATGAAGGAAACCTACGGCGTGCCGGTCGAGGAAATCCAGGAGGCCATCAAGTACGGCGTGCGCAAGGTCAACATCGACACCGACATCCGCCTGGCGATGACCGCCGCGATCCGCCGCTTCATGGCCGAGAACCCGTCCAAGTTCGACCCGCGCGAGTACCTCAAGCCCGCGCGCGCCGCGGCCAAGGCGATCTGCAAGCAGCGCTACGAGCAGTTCGGCGCGGCCGGCAACGCCAGCAAGATCAAGCCCATCCCGCTCAGCGAAATGGCCGCCCGCTACGCCCGCGGCGAGCTGGCGCAGATCGTCCAGTAAACTGCCTCCATCGCCATCGCGCCGGGCGCATCCCAGCCGGGATGCTGCCCGGCGGATTGTTTTCGCTCTTGACCAGGCCCGAGTCGTGACCGCCCTTCATACCACCAGCATCCAGTCCCTCCCCCTGATCGCGCGCGGCAAGGTGCGCGACATGTACGCCGTCGGCGACGACAAACTGCTCATCGTCGCCACCGACCGGATTTCGGCCTTTGACGTCATCCTGGACGACCCGATCCCGGGCAAGGGCGAGGTGCTGACTGCGCTCACCGAGTTCTGGCTGCGCAAGCTGGCGCACGTGGTGCCCAACCACGCGACGGACATCGACCCGGAAACCGTGGTCACCGTCGAGGAGCGTGACCAGGTGCGCGGACGCGCCATGGTGGTCAAGCGGCTCAAGCCCATCCTGGTCGAGGCGGTCGCGCGCGGCTACCTCATTGGTTCGGGCTGGAAGGACTACCAGGCCACTGGCTCGGTGTGCGGCGTGCGCCTGCCCGCGGGCCTGCAGCAGGCAGCCCGGCTGCCCGAACCCATCTTTACGCCGGCAGCCAAGGCCGAGATGGGCGCGCACGACGAGAACGTCGACTTCCAGCACGTCGTCGATGCCGTCGGCGGCGAGCTGGCCGGGCAGATCCGCGACGTGACGCTACAGCTCTACACCGAGGCCGCGCGTTACGCTGCCGACAAGGGCATCATCATCGCCGACACCAAGTTCGAATTCGGCTTGGACGACGCTGGCAGGCTGCACCTGATGGACGAGGTGCTCACGCCCGATTCCTCACGCTTTTGGCCGGCCGACGGCTATCGCGAAGGCATTAGCCCGCCGTCCTTCGACAAGCAGTTCGTGCGCGACTGGCTGGAAACCCAGCCCTGGGACAAGACCCCCCCGGCGCCGCGCCTGCCAGCCGACGTCCTGGAAAAGACCGCCGAAAAGTACCGCGAGGCCTTGCGGCGGCTGACGGCCTGACGATGCCCGGCATGCCGCTTCGCGCGCGCGGGCGAACCCGAGCCTCTACGGCTGGTGCGCCGCTGAAGCAATTCCATACCGCCGGCTTGCCGTCCCCGTGATCCAATGGCATGGACGCCGCCTCGCGCCGGGGCGGCCGCAACCAGGAGGGATGGCCATGGCGGATCACGTCTACAAGCAGATCGAGTTGGTGGGTTCGTCGACCGTGTCGAGCGACGATGCGGTGGTGCGCGCGATCGAGCGGGCATCCGAGACCCTGCGCCACATCGATTGGTTCGAAGTCACGCAGGTGCGCGGCCACATCGAGGATGGCCGCATCAAGCATTGGCAGGTCGGCATCAAGCTGGGCATGCGGCTGGAAGAGTAGCCGGGGCCGGCCGCGGGCCTCGCACCGGGCGGCCGCGCTAAAATGCGCCGTCCCGGCCGCACGGCCGCCCTGCCCGCACCGACCGCATGAGCGTTTCCTCTGCCGACACGACAGATGCCCCCGTGGTGGGCGTCGTCATGGGATCTTCCAGCGATTGGGAGGTGATGAAGCACGCGACGGCCATCTTGGCCGAGTTCGGCGTGCCCTACGAAGCCCGGGTGGTATCGGCGCACCGCATGCCCCACGACATGGCGCAGTACGGCGCGCAGGCGCGCAGCCGCGGCTTGCGCGCCATCATCGCTGGCGCGGGCGGCGCGGCGCACCTGCCGGGCATGATGGCTGCCTTCACGGAGGTGCCGGTCTTCGGCGTGCCCGTTCCGTCGCGCTACCTGCGCGGTGAAGACTCCTTGCTTTCGATCGTGCAGATGCCCAAGGGCGTGCCCGTGGCTACCTTCGCCATCGGCGAGGCCGGTGCGGCCAATGCGGCGCTGCACGTCATCGCGATCCTGGCCTGCACCGACGAGGCGCTGCACCAGAAGCTGGTGGCCTTTCGCACGCGGCAGACCGAAGCTGCCCGCGCGATGCGGGTGCCGCCCGACGCGGGCTAGACGATGCCGGATCCTTGCCTGCGGGCGCGCCGCGTCGTGTCCGTTGCCTTTTTCTTCAAACCCTGGCCCGCGCCGCAGCGGGCCGATCGCTGCTTTCATCTATGACGGCCGAATCGTTTTCTCCCATTGCGCCAGGCGGCTGGCTGGGCTTGCTGGGCGGCGGGCAGCTCGGGCGGATGTTCTGCCACGCTGCGCAAAGCCTGGGCTATCGCGTGGCGGTGCTGGATCCGGATGCTGGGGGGCCTGCCGCGATGGTGGCCGACCGGCACGTGGCCGCCGCCTATGACGATGAAGCCGGCCTGCGCGAGCTTGCCTCGTTCTGCCGCGCCGTGACGACGGAATTCGAGAACGTGCCGGCAGCCAGCCTGCGCACGCTGGCCGCCTACTGCCAGGTCAGCCCGGCGGCCGATGCCGTGGCCGTCGTGCAAGATCGCATCGACGAAAAGGCTTTTGTCGCCGCACAAGGAATTGCGGTGGCGCCGCACGCCGCGATCCGCGCGGCCGAGGACCTGGACGCGGCGCCCGATGCCTTGTTTCCGGGGATCTTGAAGCTCGCCCGGCTGGGATACGACGGCAAGGGGCAAGCGCGCATCAAGACGCGCGAAGAGGCGCGTGCCGCGTTCGCTGACTTCGGCGGCGCGCCCTGCGTGCTGGAGGCCTTGTTACCCCTGGATTACGAGATATCGGTGGTGCTCGCGCGCGGACGCGACGGCGCCACGGCCGTCTATCCCGTGGCGCGCAACGTGCATCGCGACGGCATCCTCGCCGTCACGACGGTGGGCGAGCCCTGCGATCCCGCGCTGTCGCGCCAGGCGACCGAGGCCGCACAGGCCATTGCCGAGGGGCTGGGCTACTGCGGCGTGCTGTGCGTGGAGTTCTTCGTGCTGGGCGACGGCCGGTTGCTGGTCAACGAGATTGCACCGCGGCCGCACAATAGCGGCCACTACACCATAGACGCCTGCGTCAGCAGCCAGTTCGAGCAGCAGGCGCGCGCCATGGCCGGCCAGCCGCTGGGCAGCACGCAGCTGCTTTGCCCGGCCGTGATGCTCAATGTCCTGGGCGATGTCTGGTTCGCCGATGGGCCGCAGGCCCGCGAGCCGGATTGGCCGGGCGTGCTGGCGGTGCCCGGGGTCAAGCTGCACTTGTACGGCAAGCGCGAGGCGCGACGCGGCCGCAAGATGGGGCACGTCACCTGCCTGGGCGACACCGTCGCGCAGGCGCGCGAGCGCGCCGCGCGGGCGGCCGCGGCCCTGCGCATGCCCGGACCGCAGTAAGGCTCGGCCATGCGTTCGCCCTTGCCTCCGACCCCTGAAGGCATCGCCTGGGCCGCCGACGCGCTGGCGCGCGGGCAATTGGCGGCCTTTCCCACCGAGACGGTCTACGGGCTGGGCGCAGATGCGGAAAACCGCGAGGCCGTGGCCCGGATTTACGCTGCCAAGGGGCGGCCGTCCAACCATCCGGTGATCGTCCACCTGGCGCCGCAGGCCGATGTCGAATACTGGGCAGTCCGCGTGCCGCCGCAGGCGCGCCGCCTCATGGAGGCCTTCTGGCCCGGCCCCTTGACGCTCATCCTGCCGCGCGCGCCGCACATCGCCGACGCGGTCAGCGGCGGGCAGGACAGCATCGGCTTGCGCTGTCCTGCCCACCCGGTCGCGCAGGATTTGCTGCGCGCCTTCGCCGCGCGCAAGCCGGGCGGACGGGGTGGCGTGGCCGCGCCTTCGGCCAATAAGTTCGGCCACGTCTCGCCCACGCGCGCCGAACACGTGCTGGCCGAATTCCCGGACGAGGTCGCGGCGGGCATGCCCGTGCTCGACGGCGGGGCCGCCGAAGTCGGGATCGAATCGACCATCGTCGACCTGTCCCGCCTGGACCGCGGGGTGGGGCCGGTGCTGCTGCGGCCCGGCCACATCGGCGCTGCCCAATTGGCCGAGGTGCTGGGCGTGCCGGTGTCGCGGCCCGATGCGGCGGCGCCGCGTGCGTCGGGCACGCTCAAGGCGCACTACGCGCCGCGCACGCCGCTGGAGCTCGTCTCGGGCGACCGCTTGGATGCGGCCGTGCGTGGCCAAGGGCTGCCTGCCGGGCGGATTGCGCTTGTCGCCTACGGCGAGCCGCCTGCCGCATTGGACGGGCGGGTGAGCTGGCATGCCGTGCCGGCCGATCCGGCGCGCTATGCCCAGGTTCTTTATGCCCTGCTGCGCGAACTGGACGCGCAGCGCTATGCGCGCATCCTGGTGCAGGCGCCGCCACAGGATGCGGCCTGGGCCGCGGTCAACGACCGCATCGGGCGTGCCGCCGCGGCGTTCTCGCTCGACACGGAAGGGCTGCCCGGCACCTGAAGAGGACGGGCGCGAGAATCGCCGGGCCCGTCATCCTTGGCTGCCGGCACGCGTGCTGAAGATTTCCGCGACGAAGCGGGCGAGTTCGCGGTTCAAGACATCGGGCCGCTCGCGGTGCGGCACATGGCCGCAGCCGGGCAATGCAAGCAGGCGTGTTTGCGGTGCCTGCCGGGCGATGCCGCGGATCTGTTCCAGCGTGCCGTACTCGTCGTCCTCGCCCTGGATGGCGAGGATCGGGCATTGGATCGCCGGCAGGCAGGCTTCGATGTTCCAGCTGCGGAATGCCGGATCCAGCCAGGCGTCGTTCCAGCCGAAGAAGGCCGAATCCGGGTCGTCGTGATAGACCGCCAGGCGCGGGCGCAGGCCGCCGTCCAGGTAGGCTTGGCGCGCCCGCCGGATGCCCGCGATGGTGATGTCTTCGACGAAGATGTGCGGGGCGGCCACGGCGATGCCGGCAACGGCCTGCGGATGCATCGAGGCATAGAGCAGCGCGATCGTGCCACCGTCGCTATGGCCGAATAGTACCGGCCGGTCACGGGTGGCATCCACGCCCAGCGCTTGCAGCAAGGCCGGCAGCGCTTCGGCAGCCTGGCCGTGCAGGTAGTCCGGCGCCCACTTTTCGCCGGCCGGGCGCGGGGTCGAGCGGCCGTATCCGTAGCGCGAATACACCAGTCCGCGGCATTGCGCAGCCGCGCAGGCCTGGTCCGGCCAATCCTTCCACATGGCGACCGATCCCAGCCCTTCATGCAGGAAAACCAGCAGCGGCGCGTCATGCCGATGCGCGGCGATCCAGCGGTACTCGATCTGCATGTCGCGGCCCAGCGCGCGCACTGCTGCCCGGCTGGTTGGCGTCCGGTCTTGCATCGCATTTCTCCTCGGTAGCCGGGCGCTATTGTCGCCGCTTTTGCGGCAGGCGGGCCGGCGTCGCGCCCCTGGATGGGGCGCGGGCGTGGCGGTCGCCCTGCCAGGCTGGATTGGTCTATGCTGCGCGTTGCACGGGCGGGTGCGCAGGCACGGCGGCAAAGCGTCGAGCTGCACGCATCCGTCGAAGCCGCAGCGTGGCGCGCGTCTCGCGCGCCGTTTTCATTACCGGGACGAGAAGATGAAATTCAAGGATTTTCGCGAAGGCATGGTGATCAAGCATGGGCCGGTGAAGGTGACCGAGGCCGAAATCCTCGAGTTCGCCGGTCGGTACGACCCGCAGTGGTTCCATACCGATCCTGAGCGGGCGGCCAAGGGCCGGTGGGGCGGCTTGATTGCCAGTGGCTGGCATACCTGTGCGCTGGCCATGCGCATGGCGGTGGAGGCGGCGTTGCACGATTCGGAGGCCTTCGGATCGCCCGGCCTGGGCCAGGTGCGCTGGCGCGTGCCGGTGCGCCCGGGCGACGAACTGCGCCTGGAGGCCAAGGTCGGCGCCGTGCGGCGATCCAGCACCCGCGAGGACCTGGGCATCATCGCGTGGACGTGGCTGGTGTTCAATCAGCACGACGAAGCAGTGCTGGAGCTCGATACGACCATTCTGTTCGATTTGAGCGACGAGAAGGCAGGCTGAAAGCCTGCCGGCGCGCGGATACAAGAAGGCCCGCGGCGCGTGGCGCCGCGGGCCTTTCCTCATGCATGGCGGCCAGGCGGGTGCGGGCGCCCGGCCGCCGGCGCATTCGGTTGGATCAAAAGAAGGCTTGGATGCCCGTTTGCGCCCGGCCCAGGATGAGGGCGTGGATATCGTGCGTGCCCTCATAAGTGTTGACCACTTCCAGGTTGACCAAGTGGCGGGCCACGCCGAACTCGTCGGAGATGCCGTTGCCGCCCAGCATGTCACGCGCGGTGCGGGCGATTTCCAGCGCCTTGCCGCACGAATTGCGCTTCATGATGGAGGTGATTTCCACCGCGGCCGTGCCTTCGTCCTTCATGCGGCCCAGGCGCAGGCAGCCTTGCAGCGCGAGCGTGATTTCGGTCTGCATGTCGGCGAGTTTTTTCTGGATGAGCTGGTTGGCCGCCAGCGGGCGGCCGAATTGCTTGCGGTCCAGCGTGTATTGGCGCGCGGTGTGCCAGCAGAATTCGGCCGCGCCCAGGGCGCCCCACGCGATGCCGTAGCGCGCCGAGTTCAGGCAGGTGAAGGGGCCTTTCAAGCCGGTGACGCCGGGCAGCATCTGCGATTCGTCGACCTCGACTTCGTCCATGACGACTTCGCCGGTAATCGAGGCGCGCAGGCCGATCTTGCCGTGGATGGCCGGCGCCGACAGGCCCTTGGCGCCTTTTTCCAGGATGAAGCCGCGGATCTTGCCATCGTATTCGCCGCCCTGGCATTTGGCCCAGATCAGGAAGATGTCGGCGATCGGCGAATTGCTGATCCACATCTTGTTGCCGGTCAGGCGGTAGCCGCTGCCGGTGTACACGGCGCGCGTTTCCATGCTGCCCGGGTCGGAGCCGTGGTTGGGTTCGGTCAGGCCGAAGCAGCCAATGATCTCGCCCTTGGCCAGGCGCGGCAGGTACTTGCGCTTTTGCTCCTCGCTGCCGAACTCGTAGATGGGCACCATGACCAGCGAGGACTGGACGCTCATCATGGAGCGGTAGCCCGAGTCCACGCGCTCGATCTCGCGCGCGATCAGGCCGTAGCAAACGTAATTCAGGCCGGCACCGCCATATTCTGCCGGGATGGTCGGTCCGAGCAAGCCGAGCTCGCCCATCTCGGCAAAAATCGCCGGGTCGGTTTTCTCGTGGCGAAACGCCTGCGTGATCCGCGGCATGAGCTTGTCCTGCGCGTAGGCCGCGGCGGCGTCGCGCACCATGCGCTCGTCTTCGGTCAGTTGGGAATCGAGCAGGAGCGGGTCCTGCCAGTTGAAGGAAGGTGCGGACATGCTGGTCTCCGGAAAGGTTCGGGTATCAGTATCGGATCGTTGCGTTGGCGGGCGGCGGCTGCCCAACGGCATTGCGGGACCGCGCCGCCGGCCCGCAGCGGGCCGGCGCACGCAGCCGCCGAGGTCAGCCCGTCCCTTGCGCCGCGGCGCGGATCTTGCTGAGCGTCGTCGAGGGGCTGATGGCCTCGGGGTCGATCAGGCAGTGGATGATGGCCGGCTTGCCGCTGGCCAGCGCGCGCTCGAAGGCCGGTGCGAACGCCTCGGTGGTTTCGACCCTTTCGCCATGGCCTCCGAAGGCACGTGCGTACGCAGCGAAGTCGGGGTTTTGCAGCGTCGTGGCCGATACGCGTCCAGGGTAGTTGCGTTCCTGGTGCATGCGTATGGTGCCGTACATGCCGTTGTCGATGACCACGACGATGATGGGCAGCCCATATTGCACGGCCGTGGCGAATTCCTGCCCGTGCATCAGGAAGCAGCCATCGCCGGCCAGGCAAACCACCGTGCGGTCGGGATAAATGCGCTTGGCGCCCACGGCCGCTGGCAGTCCGTAGCCCATGGACCCGGAGGTCGGCGCAAGCTGCGTGCCGAAGCGGCGGAAGCGATGGAAGCGGTGCAGCCAGGTCGCGTAGTTGCCAGCCCCGTTGGTCATGATGGCGTCGGCCGGCAGCACCTTTTCCAGGTGCTGCATGATCGCGCCCAGCTGTACCGGCCCGGGGTTGGTGACTGCGCCCGGATCGCTCCAGGACAGGTAGGACTGGCGCATCGCGCGCGTGGATTCGGCCCAGGCCGGCTCTTGCGCAGGCGGCGCCAAGTCGGCCAGCGCGGCGCAGAACGCCGCCGGCGAGGCATGGATCGCCAGGGCAGGGCGGTAGACGCGGCCCAGCTCGCTGCTGTCCGGATGGACGTGCACCAGTTGCTGGCGCGGCACGGGGATGTCCAGCAGGCTGTAGGATTGGCTGGGGATTTCGGACATGCGCCCGCCGACCAGCAGGATGAGGTCGGCGCTTTCCAGCCGCTGGCGCAGTTGCGGGTTGATGCCCAGGCCCACGTCGCCGATGTAGCAGTCGTGGTCGGCGGGAAAGAGCATCTGCCGCCTGAATGAGACGGCCACCGGCAGCTGCCAGCGGGCGGCAAAGTCTGCAAAGCGCGCGACGGCCTGTTCGTCCCAGCGCGATCCGCCGACGATGGCCACCGGCGCCTGCGCCTGGCCCAGGCGCCGGTGCAGGTCCTGCATGCGTGCAGCGCCCGGTTCGGTTTCGACGACCTCATAGGCCGGCGCATCGGCCACGGCGGCCGATTCCACCAGCATGTCCTCGGGCAGCGCGATCACTACCGGGCCGGGCCGCCCGGAAGTGGCGACGTGAAACGCCCGCGAGATCAGTTCGGGGATGCGCGCGACGTCGTCGATCTCGGTAACCCACTTTGCCTGGCTGCCGAACACGGCGCGATAGTCCATTTCCTGGAAGGCTTCGCGCTCGCGCATGCCGCGTTCGATCTGGCCGACGAAAAGAATCATCGGCGTCGAATCCTGGCTGGCCACGTGCACGCCGGCCATGGCGTTGGATGCGCCCGGCCCGCGCGTCACCATGCAGATGCCGGGCTGGCCGGTGAGCTTGCCGTGGGCGTCGGCCATCATGGCTGCGCCACCTTCCTGGCGGCACACCGTGACGGCGATGTCGGCGTCGTAAAGGGCATCGAGCACGGCGAGATAGCTTTCCCCGGGCACGCAGAACACGTGCCGGACGCCGTGCGCGCGGAGCTGGTCGACCAGTATCTTGCCGCCTGGCCTTGCGGCTGTCTCGGATGCTTTCATGGTGCTTGCAGCATAATGTTCCAGCCTTGCACAAGGCAATTGATAAAATTGCACAATCTATTGACGTGCGGGCACGTCCGCGCCGACCGTAGCCGCCATGGCCGGTCCGGCGCTGCGGCGTGCCGGTCTCACACGATGCGTAACGGCATTCCTAACCTGGCGGCTTTGCAGGCATTCGAGGCGACCGCGCGCCTGGGCAGCTTCTCGCGCGCAGCCGAGGAACTGTCGCTGACGCACAGCGCGGTCTACCGGCAGGTGGCCAACCTGGAGGCGCGGCTGGGTGTCCAGCTATTTACCCGCGTGCGCCGGCGCATCGTGCTGACCGACGCCGGCGCGGAATACGCCGGTCGCATCCGGCTGCACCTGGAGCAGATCGAGAAGGACACCTTCGGCCTGGTCAGCCGCACCGGCATGGGCCGCAGCATCCATATCGCCGTGCTGCCCACGCTGGCCGGCACCTGGCTCATCCCGAGGCTGGCGGATTTCCAGCGCCGGCATCCCGACATCACGGTCAGCTTGTCGCTGCGCACCCTGCCTTTCCAGTTCAAGGACCATCCTTTCGACGCCGCCATCTATCACGGCGACCATATCTGGCCAGGCACCCATGGCAGCCTGCTCTTTCCGGAGCGCGAGCTGGTGCCGGTGTGCGCGCCGGAACTGGCGGCCGAGGCGGCACGCCGCCCGGATCCCATGGCGGGCCTGACGCACCTGCACCTGGCATCCCGTCCGGATGCCTGGCGCCAGTGGTATTACGCGACGCACAGGCCCTACGGCCCCCAAGCCGCGGGCGGCCCACGCTACGAACTTTTCAGCATGGTAATCGCCGCGGCCCGCGCCGGGCTGGGGGTGGGGCTGGTGCCGCGCTTCCTAGCGCAGGAACCGCTGGACAAGGGCGAGCTGGCGATGCCGGTCGATGCACCGCTGCCGGTGAGCCAGGGCTACTACTTCGGCTACCCGCAGCGGCGCGACCGGTCGCCGGCGCTGCAGGCCTTCGAGGCCTGGCTCAAGACCCAGGCGCGTGACCCCTGACGGAAGGAGGCGCGGCTGGGCGGCTCAGCGAAACACCACCGTGCGGTGGCCGTTGAGCAGGATGCGGTGCTCGACGTGGTAGCTGACCGCGCGTGCCAGCACCAGCGATTCGATGTCGCTGCCCACCTGGGCCAGGTCTTGGGGGCTCATCGAATGGTCCACCCGCTCGATGTCCTGTTCAATGATCGGTCCTTCGTCCAAGTCCGGCGTGACGTAGTGCGCCGTGGCGCCAATCAGCTTGACGCCGCGCGCATGCGCCTGGTGATAGGGGCGCGCACCCTTGAAGCTGGGCAAGAAGCTGTGGTGGATGTTGATGGCGCGGCCCGCCAGCGCGCGGCACAGCTCGGGCGACAGGATCTGCATGTAACGTGCCAGGACGACCAGGTCGATGTTCTCGGCTTGCACGAGTTCGAGCAGGCGCCGTTCCTGTTCGGGCTTGGTCTCGGGCGTGACCGGCAGGTGGTGGAAAGGGATGCCGTACGAGCGCGCCAGGGGTTCGTGGTCGGTATGGTTGGACACGATGGCCGCCACGTCGGCGCGCAGCTGGCCGCTACGCGTGCGAAAGAGCAGGTCGTTCAGGCAATGGCCCTGGCGGCTGACCAGGATCAGCAGTCGCGCCCGGCGGCGCGCATCGTGCAGCTGCCACTGCATGGCAAAGTCCTCGGCCAGTTGGCCCAGGCGGCTGCGCAGGTCGGCCTCGGCCACCGCTTGGGGCAGGTCGAAGTGCACGCGCAAGAAGAATCGCCCGGTTTCCTCGTCGCCGAACTGTTGCGCGTCCAGGATGTTGCACTGAAGCTCGTAGAGCAGGCCGCTGACGTGGTAGACGATGCCGGTACGGTCCGGGCAGGAAAGCGTAAGGATGTAGTCGTTGTGTTGCATGAGGGCGTGATAGTCAGGAAGCCGCCTGCGGCGGCCACGGCGTCAAGTCGAAGCCGCCGGCGTGGTAGAGCAAGGGCGGCGCGTCGCTGTGCGCGCAGCGTTCGACCTGGCCGACCAGGATGATGTGGTCGCCTTCGGGGTAGCGGCTGCGGTTATGGCATTCGAACCAGGCGGCCACGGGGGCGTCCAGCATGGGGGTGCCGCCCGGCGCCCGGGCCATGTTCAGGCCGGCGAAGCGCTCCGGCCAGCTGCCGCGGGCAAAGCGCAAGGCCAACTCCTGCTGGCCGGCGGCAAGCACATGGATGACGTAGCGTTCGCAGTTTTCGAACACTGGCAGCGAGGTCGACGCGCGCGACAGGCTCCACAGCACCAGCGGAGGGTCCAGCGACACCGAATTGAACGAACTGACCGTCAGGCCGACGGGATCGCCGCCGGGCAGGCAGGCCGTCACGACGGTGACGCCGGTCGCAAAGCGGCCCAGCGTCCCTCGGAAATAGGCCGCGTCGAAATCAGGCGGACGGGCGGGCATGCGCGGCTGGGTCAGGGCGAGAGCCGGACGATGCGCCAGGCGCCTTCGTCGGTGCGCTGGTAGGCCAGCCGGTCGTGCAGGCGCGACGGCCGGCCTTGCCAAAACTCGAACGAGACGGGCCGCAGCCGGTACCCGCCCCAATGGTCCGGGCGCGGCGGATCGTCGCCGAAACGGGCGCGGAACGCTGCCTCGCGCGCTTCCAGTTCTTCGCGGGTCGTCGGCTGGCTTTGCTGCGATGCCCAGGCGCCGATGCGCGAGGCCAGGGGGCGGCTGCGGAAGTATGCGTCCGACTCGGCGGGCGCCACGCGCTCGACCGTGCCTTCGATGCGCACCTGCCGCTCCAGCGGCTGCCAGAAGAACAGCAATGCCGCCCAAGGGCGGGCGGCCAGTTCCCGACCCTTGCGGGATTCGTAGTTGGTGTAGAAGACGAAGCCGTCGGCGTCGTACCCCTTGAGCAGCACGATGCGCGCCGACGGGCGGCCGTCGGCGTCGGCCGTGGCCAGCGTCATGGCGTTCGGCTCGGGCACCTGTGCCGATAGGGCCTGGTCGAACCATGCGGAGAACTGGGCGACGGGGTCGGCGGCCACGTCGCTTTCCCGAAGGACGTGTTTTTGGTAGGTCTGGCGCAGGTCGGCAAGGGACGACATATCTGAAGCGATCGAAAAGAAGCCGGCAAAGACGGCCACACGGATACCTGCGAGTGTACCGTCCCCCGGCGCAAGGGCTCAGCTTTCGGGCAGGGCCTGTTCCTCCAGGCGCCGGGCGATACGCTCCAGGCGCGCATCGTGGATGCCGGCCGCACGCAGGGCGGCCGCAGTGGCCGTGACATAATCGGTGCAGCGCCCGTAGCGGCCGGATGCGCGGCGCACGATGGCCAGCACCTCGTCCTCGGGCAGGGTGCCGACATAGCCGGGATTGCTGCGGTTCATGACGAAGACGAGTGCGCGCACGCGTCCTTGGTCCGTCTCGCAAGGCAGCCAGCGCGGCAAGTACGCCCCGGTGGACATTTCCCGCTCCCACAGGGCGGGGAACGTCCCGGGGACCGCCTCACCGGGCAGCCGGTAGACCACGCCGCGGCACGACCCGCCGCGGTCCAATCCGAACACCAGGCCGGGACATTCCGGGGTGCCCCGGTTGACGCGCGACCACAGGCACAAGGCGCGATGGTGGCCGTGCAGCGTGGCCAGCCGTCGCTCGGCGTATGCGAAGTCCGGGCGCCAGATCAGCGAGCCGTAGGCGAATATCCATACGTCCTGGCCGGGATGCCAGTCGGCCAGCGCCGCGCGCAGCGACGCCTCGCGCTCTTCGGCGGTCCACAGCCGGAACGGTATTTGCGCGGGTGCCATGCCGGACGATTCAGCCATGCCTGGCCTCCTGGTCGGGCATGTCGCCGGCGCGACGGTTGAACCAAACCCCCGTGCCCAGCAGCACGGCGTACGCCCAGAACAGCGGCGTGACGCCTACGGCCGCGCCCAGCGCCCCGAAGGCCAGCGGCAACGATACCTGCGAGCCGTTGATCAGCGCCAGGCGCATGCCGAAGGCTTCGGCCGCGCGGCCGGGCGGCGCGTAATGATGCAGCAGCGCAAGGATGCTGGGCTGGCTGCAGCCCAGCGCCAGGCCCAGCACGAAGGAGAGCGTCATCAGCATGGCGACGTCGGTGAACAGCGGATAAAGCAGGAAGTTCAGGCAGGCGCCGGCCAGTGCGGTGCGCACCAGGGACCAGGACCGGACGCGCCGCTGGATGGCCGGCAGCGCCAGCCGGATGACGAAGGTCGCCGCGGCGAAGCTGGCCAGGATGGCGCCGATCACCGTGGCCGACAGGCCGATGGACACGCCGAACAGCGGCACGACGAACATGTGGGTGTCCCAGGCACCCGACAGCATCATGTTGGCGCCCAAGACGCGGCGCAGTCCCGGCACGGCGAGCAGGTCGGCCAGCCTGGGCTGGACGTCGGGGTCGCGTGGCGGCGACGGCGGCACCAGCCGGCCGCGCAGCCGCTTCAGGACGGCCAGCGACAGCAGCGGGCCCAGCGCAAGCAGGCCGAAGGCGTAGCGGTGGCCGAGGTGGTCGATGGCCAGGCCGGCCAGCAGCGGGCCGCTGAACCCCGATACGGCAAAGGCCAGGGACATCCAGGAAAAATTGCGCAGGCGGGTGTCGGCGTCGCCCTGGCTCAGCTGGTTTTGCATCGCCACCTGCACCAGCGCGAATCCCACGCCTATGCAGCAGCCGGCGATCATGAGCGTGGGCACCGCCACCCAGGCGAAGGGCAGGATCGCGCCCACCCCGACCAGCCAGACGCCCAGCCGCAGCGGTTTCTGCACGCCGATCTGGTCGACCAGCCGGCCCAGCCGCACCGAGGTCAGCATGGGCAGGACGGCGAAGACCGCAATCAGCAGCCCGACGGTCACGGTCGACAACCCAGCGGCCAGCCCGGCCAGCGATACCGCGACCCGCCCGCCATTGAGTACGACGTGGTTGAGCGTGCCCAGCGCGCACAGCAGTACGGCGTCCGATTGGTCGGCCGAAAAGCGCGGGAAGGGGGGGCGAGGCTGCTTGGACACGGTAAGAAGCCGCTATTGTGGTCCGCCCCCGGCTGCTTGTCGAGGGCTTCGGCCGCCTGGGGAGTCTGGCGCGGGCTTCCGGGCAATACGTGCCAGCATAGCCGCTGGCGCTGGACGCCGGCGCTAGCCAGATAGCCAGGCAGGCGCGCAGCTGCCTTCGGCGACGACCGCCGTGTCCCAGCGCGAATCAACCCCAGACAGGCGTGCCACTGGGCCAAGCTGCGTTAGCCGGCCCGCCGGCGAGCGGGTCTCCACCAACCAGGGCCGGACGCAGATTTCCGGGACTTGGCTGGGTAGTCCCGTCCAGCGCGACGCCGCGATAGTGCCATGGCGCCTGATCCATTCTCCGCAGGCCGCGAGCGAAACGCGCACTTGCCAGGTTCCGCCCTCCTCGGCACGCCGTGCCAAGGCGGCCATCGCGCCATAGGCCATCAGGTATCCGGCCACGTAGTCTTGCATGGCGACCGGCAGTTGCGCCGGGCGCCCGTCGCCGGCAGACCACGCCATGCCGTTGGCAGCCTGTACGACGGTGTCGAAGCCGCGTCGCTCGCGCCACGGGCTGCCGTACCCCCAGGCATTCAGGCAAACGTACACGATCCCCGGGCGCAGCGCCGCCAGGGCCTCGGCCGACAGGCCATGACGGTCAAGCGCGCCCGGCCTGTAGGCTTGGGAAAAGACATCGCAGTCGCGCACCAAGTCCAGCATGGTCTGCCGCTGCGGCGGATCCCGCAGATCTAGCCAGGCCGAACGTTTGCCGACGCTGGTATCCAAGTCCAGCACGCCCGAGTTGGGTAGGTCCCGCCGCGAAATGCGCAGCACATCGGCGCCGTGTTCGGCCAGTGTCTTGGCGCAGGTCGGCCCGGCCAGCACCCGGGTCAGGTCCAGCACACGCACCCCGTGCAGCGGCCGATCGGCTTGCGGCAATGGTCGTGGCGGCGCGTCGCCAATGCGGGTGAGGGTTACGGGCGGCTCGGCAGCTGCAGCGATTCCTTGCGGTGAGGCGCGCCATTCGTCTTCTGTCCGCACCAGCGCACCGCAGCCGCCGCCGGCCATGATGGCTTCCTCGACATCGGCGCCGGCGCGTCCGGCCACGCTCGCCACCAAGCTCCCGGGATCGTGCGCGGCGCCGAGCGCGCGGCAATTGGCCGCGGCCAAGTTGGGAAAGTTGCAGTGCAAGTAGACCCAGCGGCCGTCCCCGGCAGCATAGAAGCCGGTCAGCCTATCCATGACTGGTCCCGGCGCTCGGCCATCGATACGAAGGAACTTGTAGCTTTGCATGGCGGCAGCCGCGGCGACCGCGTCGACCGTCACGCATGGAACGCGTCGGCCGCGAAGGCGCAGTAACCATGCGGCGGCCATGCCGGTTGCGGCGATGGCCGCCGCGCCGGTCTGCGCCACTTTGTACGGCGTGCCAATGACCGGATCACGGCCATCGATGCGCACCCCGTCGGCCGCTTGCTCAGGCAGTCCGCAAGCGCGGCGCAACGCCTGCAGTAAATCGTGCGGGTCATCCATCGCGGGACCGCTACTCAGGTTTGATATTGGCCAGCCTTGCCAGGCGCGCCATGTTGTCCAGCTCCTGCTGGATGAAGGCCGCGAAGCCCTCTGGCGTGCCGTACTGGGATTCGTTGCCAAGCGACAACCCACGTTGATCGAAGACGTCCATGACGTCTTTTTGCCGCAGCACTTTGTTGATCTCGGCGTTGAGCTTGCGCACGATCGGCTGGGGCGTGCCAGCCGGCGCCATCATGCCGTACCACAGCGACGTGCGGAAATCTTTCAATCCCGATTCAGCAATGGTGGGCACGTCGGGGTATCGCGGCGAACGCTTGTCGTTGGCGATGGCGATGAGTTTGAGCCTGCCATTCTGGATATAGGGTTGGACGGCTGCGAGCGCGGTGATCATCAATTGGATTTGGCCGCCCACGAGATCGGTGATGGCGGCCGCCGCGCCTTTATAAGGAATCGAACCGACGTCCACGCCAGCCAGTTGCCCGAAGGTGACGCTCGCCAGATGCTCCGGTCCCCCATGTCCCGTATTGCCGAAGTTCAGCGAACCAGGTCTGGCCTTGGCCAAGTCGATGAGCTCTTGGACGCTGGAGGCAGGCACGCTCGGGTTGGCGACCAAAACGAGGTCCGTGAACGCGATGAAGGCGACAGGGGCAAAATCCGCGACCGGATCGAACGGCAGCTTCGAGTAAAAGCTGGGATTGGTCACGAAACCATTGCCGTTGAGGATGAGCGTATAGCCGTCTGGGGCGGACTTGGCCACGATGTCGTTGCCGATGATCGTATTGCCACCTGGTTTGTTCTCCACGATGATGCGTTGGCCGAAAGCCTCGCCGAGCTTGCCTGCCAGCAGCCGTGCGATGGTGTCGTTTCCGCCTCCGGGCCCATAGGGCGAGATGAGGTGGATGGGCCGGTCGGGATAGTCTTGCGCTGCGGTCAGTCCGGCCAGCGGCAGCGCAAGCACGGCGGCCAGCCATTGCAGTGCGCGGCGTCGGTTCATGGTTGTCTCCTGTCTTATCGTTCGGGGGCAGCGTTAGGGTAGGGAGCACATCCGGTCGTGACAAATGATGAATTTCGGTCGCCGCCATCGATACCGTCGATCGAGCCGGCCTGGCTGCAGGACATGGGAAAATGCCACCCCATGAACTTCGATCCCTCCACCTCCGTTTGTGACGTCGTCGACGCGGACCGCCGCTTCGGCGGCCTGGCGCGGCTGTACGGGCCGCAGGCGCCAGTGCGACTGCAGTCGGCGCGCGTGGCGGTGGTGGGCCTGGGCGGGGTCGGCTCGTGGACCGCCGAGGCGCTGGCGCGCTGCGGCGTCGGCGGGCTGACGCTGGTCGACCTGGACCACATCGCCGAATCCAACGTCAACCGCCAGATCCACGCGCTGACCGCGACGCTTGGCCAGGCCAAGGTCGAGGCCATGGCCGAGCGGGTGCGCGGCATCCATCCGGATTGCAAGCTCGAGTGCGTGGACGATTTCGTTTCCCCGGACAATGCCGCCCAGCTGCTCGACCCCGGGCTGGACGTCATCGTCGATTGCACCGACCAGGTCACGGCCAAAGTGGCCATGATCTTGCTGGCGCGCGCGCGCGGCCAGGCGCTGGTGGTGTGCGGCGGTGCGGGCGGCAAGACCGACCCGCTGGCGCTGCGCGCCGGCGACCTGTCCCAGGCCAGCCACGACGCGTTGCTGGCCAAGCTGCGCAATGTCCTGCGCCGCCACCACGGGTATCCCAAGCCCGCGTCGCAACCGGGCAAGCCGCACGGCCGCGTTCCGCGCATGGGCGTGCGCGCGCTATGGCTGGCCCAGCAGGCTGTCCTGCCGGATGCCTGGCAGGATGCGCGGGGAGAGGCCGGCGCGCCCGCGCCCCAAGGCCTGTCGTGCGCCGGCTACGGCTCCGCGGTGATGGTGACCGCGGCCATGGGCATGGCCGCGGCGCACGAGGCGGTGCAGGCGATCCTGGGCCGTTGATCCCGGGGGCGCCGGCTGGGTCGGCGTCAGGCGTCGGTCTGCAAAGTGGCGTCTATCCAGCCGCGCAGGGCGTTGGACAGGCGTATGCCTTGGGCTTCGCGCAGGTCGCGCGCACCCAGCACGCCCTCGACCGCCTTGCCCTCCTCCAGGAGCTGCGCGCGTTGCACGCCCGGCAACAGGCCGCATGCGACGGCGGGGGTGATCCATTGACCGTCGCGCAGCACATAGACGTTGCTACGCGTGCCTTCGCACAGTTCTCCCTTCTCGTTGAAAAAAAGCACGTCGAAGTGGTCCGGGTGGCACTGCAGCCAGCCGGCGGCCTCGCCGTACCAGGGCCGGTGCGTGGTCTTGTGGCGCAGCAAAAGGGCCTGTGAGTCCAGGGGGCGCGACGACACCGCCACGCGCACGGGCGCGGGCAGGTCGGGCTGCGGCGCGCTTTCCATCGTCCAGGCGCCATGGCGGTCGAGCAGCAGCCGCAGGCGATGTGCCTGCCCGCGTGGCAACGCGGCAGCGGCTTGCTCCACGGCCGCCAGGATTTCGCGCTCCGGCCAGGCGTAGCCCAAGGCGATGCAGGACGCACCCAGGCGGTCCACGTGGCGCGCGAGCAAGGGCATGGCGCCGTCGGGCTCCACCCGCATGGTTTCGATCAATTGCGGCAACATGTTCGTCTTGCTTGCAGCCAGCCTGGGTCCGGTGCCCCGATGGAGCCGGGCGCCAGTCACGCCGGTGATGAGCTAGGGGCCCGGCCGGCCTGCCGGGCTCAGGCTGCAGTTTCCAGGATACGCGATTTCCACTGGCATTCCAGCCATTCCTGCTCGGGGTCCGAATCGGCGACGATGCCGCCGCCCGCACCATAGACGCCGCGGCCGTCCGGCCCGACGACCAGGGTGCGTATCGCCACGTTCAGCGCAAAATCGCCGTCAGGCGCAAGCCAGCCGACGCTGCCGCAATACAGGCCACGCCGGTCGGATTCCAGCTCCCGTATGCAGCGCATCGCCGCGATCTTGGGTGCGCCGGTGACCGAGCCGCACGGGAACAGCGCCTGCAGCACGGCGGGCAGCGGTGCGTCCGGCACGTCCGCGCATACCGTGGAGGTCAGCGTCCATACGCTGGGATAGCGTTCCAGATCGAAGAGCGACGTCACCTGAACCGACCCTGGGCGGGCCAGGCGGCCCAGGTCGTTGCGCAGCAGGTCGACGATCATCAGGTTCTCGGCGCGGTCCTTGGTACTGGCTTGCAATGCGTGGCCGGACTGGCCGTCGAGGACCGGGTCTGCGTGGCGCGGCGCCGTACCTTTCATGGGACGGGTCGCGAGCCGCGTCCCGCGCCGTTGCAGGAAGAGTTCGGGCGAAAACGACAGCACGGTCCGGCCGGCGTCCTCGATGTAGGCCGCATGCGCGCTCGGGTGCTGGCAAGCGATGGTCCGGTACAGCGCGGTTAGCGGACCCGCTACCGTCACGTCTTGCCGGAAGGTGTAGTTGACCTGGTAGAAATCGCCGGCGGCGATGCGCTCGCGGATGGCCTGCACGTTGCGCAGGTATCCGGCCTTGGCGATGCGCGGCGTGACGGCCACGACGCGCGCGGCCTGCCCCGGATCGGGCGGGCTCCAGGGCGCTTCCCGCGCGGCACGGCGAAAGCACAGCGCCGCCAGCAGCGGAGCGCCGTATTCCGGCGTGCCGCCCGCGACCGCGGGCTCCAGCCATTCGCCGAGCTCATAGTCCAGCAGTAGTGCGATCCAGCGGCCGGCCCGCCGCGCGTCCTCGATGGCGGCGAACGCTCGCGGCAGGTCGCCGGCGCGGCGCGCCTCGATCCGCCCGCACGGCTCGTACATCGCCAGCGCCGTCCCGGCCAGGCGGTCTTCGAAGCGGCAAAGCGTCATGGTTGCAGCGACTGGGTGTCGGCGGGCGCAGCATGATGCCACGCAAGCGGGCGGCGCGCCCGGCAGGATAAGGGCTTCATGCGCCTGCCCTCATTGCCGCGCATGCATGAACTCGTGCAACACCGCGCCGGTGTGCGAGCGGTCGCGCGCGGCCATGGCGTCTTCCGGCGTGCCCTGCACGACCAGGCGTCCGCCGCCCGAGCCGCCTTCGGGTCCCAGGTCGATCAGCCAGTCCGCTTCGGCGATCACGTCCAGGTTGTGCTCGATGACGACGACCGTGTTGCCCGCTTCGACCAGCCGGTGCAGCACGTGGATGAGCTTTTCGACGTCGGCCATGGACAGGCCCACCGTCGGCTCGTCCAGCACATATAGGGTGTGCGGCGCGCGCGAGGCGCGCCCCGTCTTGATTACGCCCTCGGTCATGCGGGCCTTGGCCAGTTCGGTGATGAGCTTGATCCGCTGCGCCTCGCCGCCGGACAGCGTGGGTGAGGGCTGGCCGAGCGTCAGGTAGCCCAGGCCGACGTCGCGCATGAGCTGCAGTGGCCGGAGGATGCGCGGATGCGCCGCGAAGTAGTCGATCGCGTCGTCGACTTCCATGTTGAGCAGCTCGCCGGCATTCTTGCCGCGCAGGCGCACGGACAGGGTGTCGTGGTTGAAGCGTGCGCCGTTGCATGCGTCGCACGGCACCTTCACGTCCGGCAGGAAGTTCATCTCTATGGTGCGCATGCCCTGGCCTTCGCAGACCGGGCAGCGGCCGTCGCCGGTGTTGAAAGAGAACCTTGCCGCCGTCCAACCGCGCATGCGTGCCTCGCGCGTGTCGGCGAACTGCTTGCGCACGTCATCCCAAAAACCCACGTAGGTCGCCGGGCAGGACCGCGGCGTCTTGCCGATGGGTGTCTGGTCGACTTCCAGGACGCGGTCTATGGCCTCCCACCCGGTGATGCGTTCGCACCCCGTCCACGACGGGGCCTTGCCGGCAGACACTGCGCGCAGCAGGTTGTCGAGCAGGACTTCACGCGCCAGCGTCGACTTGCCGGACCCAGACACGCCGGTGACCACCGTCAGGCGGCCCACGGGGAGGCTGGCGTCGACGTGGCGCAGGTTGTGCAGCCGCGCGCCGTGCACGGCGATCATGGGCGTGTCGGCGCCGACCGGCCGGCGCGGCGCGATCGGATGCGCCAAAGGCTTGGCCAGGTAGCGGCCGGTGATCGAATCGGGGTTGGCGATCAAGTCCTGCGCGGTGCCTTGTGCCACGACACGGCCGCCGCGCACGCCGGCCCCCGGGCCGATGTCGATGATGTGCGAGGCGCGCCGGATGGTGTCGTCGTCATGTTCGACCACGACCAGGGTGTTGCCGTTGCCTTCCAGTCGCGCCAGGGCGTCCAACAGGATGCGGTTGTCGCGCGGATGCAGGCCGATCGTGGGTTCGTCCAGCACATAGCAAACGCCCTGCAGGTTGGAGCCGAGCTGGGCGGCCAGCCGGATGCGCTGGGCCTCGCCGCCGGACAGCGTGGGCGCGGCCCGGTCCAGCGCGAGGTACGAAAGGCCAACCTGCTCCATGAAGGCCAGGCGGCTACGGATTTCGGCCAGGATGTCGCGCGCGATCTCGGCCTCGCGCCCACGGGCGACCAGGCCGGTGAAGAAGGTATGCGCCTCGGACACGGACATGGCCGCCAGCTCCGCGATCGACCGGCCGCGCCAGCGCACGGCGCGTGCCACGGGGTTGAGCCGCTGGCCGTCGCATGCCGGACACGTCTTGGCCTCGCCCTCGTACCAGGCATTCCAGATGGTTTCCTCGCCGGTTTGCGCTTCGTCGAAGCCTTGCAGCTGCAGGCCCGTGCCGTAGCAAGACGGGCACCAGCCGTGCTTGGAGTTGTAGGAAAAAAGCCGCGGATCGGGCTCGGGGAAGCTGGCCCCGCACGACGGGCAGGCACGCTTGACGGAAAAATGCTGCTGCTGCAAGGCTGTGTCCAAGCCGTCGCGCAGCCGGTCGACGGGCCAGACCACGCTCATCGTGCCCTGACCATGCTCGAGTGCGGCCTTGACCGCTTCGCGCAGTGGCGCCTCGTTGGCCGGGTCGACCAGCAGGTCGGCCACGGGCAGTTCGATCGTGTGTTCCTTGTAGCGGTCCAGCCGCGGCCAGGGGCTGACGGGGATGAAGGCGCCGTCCACGCGCAGGTGCGTATAGCCCTTGGCGCCCGCCCACTTGGCCAGGTCGGTGTAATAACCCTTGCGCGCCGTGACCAGCGGCGCCAGCAGGCCGACGTGCTGGCCTTTGTGCTCGCGCATCAGGCGCGCCACGATCTGCTCGGCGGTCTGTGGCTCGACCGGCACGCCGCAGTCGGGGCAATGCTGCACGCCCAGCTTGACGTACAGCAGGCGCAGGAAGTGGTAGATCTCGGTCATCGTCGCCACCGTGGACTTGCGCCCGCCGCGGCTGGTGCGCTGCTCGATGGCCACCGTCGGCGGGATGCCGAAGATCGCATCCACCTCCGGCTTGCCGGCGGGCTGCACGATGGCGCGCGCATACGCGTTGAGCGATTCCAGGTAGCGGCGCTGGCCCTCGTTGAACAGGATATCGAAGGCCAGGGTGGACTTGCCCGAGCCCGATACCCCGGTGATGACGGTGAAGGTATCGCGCGGGATTTCGACGTCGACGTTTTTCAGGTTGTGCTCGCGCGCATTGCGGATCTGGATGGCGCGGTGGGCAGCGCGGCGGCGGTGCAGCAGCGCCTGCAGCGGCGTGCCCGATGGGTAATCCGGGCACGGCTCGGCGGCTTGGAGCGCGGCCGGCGCGGCTTCAGCCCCGGGGCGGGCTGCGGCGGCGGGCGCGGCATCGGGTTCGTTGGCAGCTTCCCAGGCGCCACCGTCGGGCACCACGGCGGACGGCACGATGCTGGCTTCGTATTCGCGCAGCGCCACGCCCGTCGGCGAGGCCGGGTTGCCCATCAGCTCGGCGGGCGTGCCCACGCCCACGACCCGGCCGCCGCCGTCACCGCCTTCGGGGCCCAGGTCGACCACCCAGTCGGCAGCGCGGATCACGTCCAGGTTGTGCTCGATGACCAGCAGGCTGTGGCCGGCCGCCAGCAGCTTGCGGAAGGCTCGCATCAGGCGCGCCACGTCGTCGAAATGCAGGCCCGTGGTCGGCTCGTCGAAGAGGAACAGGTTGCCCTTCTTGGCGACCTTGGCCGAATACAGGCTACTGCGCGCGGCTTCGGCCAGGTGCCCGGCGAGCTTCAGGCGCTGCGCCTCGCCGCCGGATAGCGTCGGCACCGGCTGGCCCAGGCGTACGTATTCCAGGCCGACGTCGGCAAGCGGCGCCAGCCCGTTCTGGACGTCGCGCAGGCCCTTGAAGAAGTCCAGCGCCTCGCTGACGGTCATCTCCAGCACCTCGTCGATCGAGGCGTTGCGGCCCAGGTGTTCGACGCGCACTTCCAGGACCTCCGGCCGGAAGCGCTTGCCGTCGCAGTCCGGGCAGCGCAGGTAGACGTCGGACAGGAACTGCATCTCGACGTGCTCGAAGCCCGTACCCCCGCAGGTCGGGCAGCGTCCGTCGCCGCTGTTGAAGCTGAACGTGCCGGCGGTGTATTGGCGCTCGCGCGCCAGCGGCGCCTGCGCGAACAGCTTGCGTATTGCATCGAAGGCGCCGACGTAGCTGGCGGGATTGGAACGGGCCGTCTTGCCGATGGGTGCCTGGTCGACCATGATCACCTCGGCAATCTGCTCGGCGCCCAGGATGCGGTCGTGGTCGCCGGGTGTTTCGGACGGCTTGCCCTGCAGCTTGAGCAGACCGGGGTAGAGCACGTCCTGCACCAGCGTGGACTTGCCCGATCCGGAAACACCGGTGATGCAGACCAGCCGCCCCAGCGGTAGCTCGACGTCGATGTTGCGCAGGTTGTGGGCGCGCGCGCCTTCTATGATGAGGCGCGGCGTGCCCGGGGTGACCGGCAGTGGGCGCGGGGCTTGCACGCGCTTGCGGCCGCCGAAGTAGTCGCCTGTCAGCGTGGGGGCGCGGCGCAGCGCCTGCGGCGTGCCGTCGAACACGATCCGGCCGCCGCGCTCACCGGGACCAGGGCCGACGTCGATGATGCGGTCGGCTGCCACCATGACCTGCGGATCGTGCTCGACGACGACCAGCGTATTGCCGGCGTCGCGCAGGCGGTGCATGACCTCGACGACGCGGTTCATGTCGCGCGGATGCAGGCCGATGGACGGCTCGTCCAGCACGAACAGCGTGTTGACCAGCGAGGTACCCAGCGCCGTGGTCAGGTTGATGCGCTGCACTTCGCCACCGGACAGCGTGCGGCTTTGCCGGTCCAGCGTGAGGTATCCCAGGCCCACGTCGCACAGGAAGCGCAGGCGCGTGCGGATCTCGGCCAGCAGCAGGTCGCCGGCGGCGTCCATCGCGCCGTCCAGCTTCAGTTCGTCGAAAAAGCGGCGCACCCGCGCGATGGGCAACATCATCAGGTCATGCAGCGACAGGCCGGGCAGGCCGTCGAGCAGTTCCCGGCTCCAGCGTGCGTGCACGGGCATGAAGCGGCGGTAGCGGCCTTCGTCAGGCGTCAGCGCGGCATCGGCCAGCGCCTTGTCGCCCACGCGCCACAGCAAGGCGTCGGGCTTCAGACGCGACCCCTTGCAGGCCGGGCAGGGCGTGTAGCTGCGGTACTTGGACAGCAAGACACGCACGTGCATTTTGTAGGCGCGCGATTCCAACCAATCGAAGAAGCGCTGCACGCCGTACCACTGCGTCTTCCATGCCTGGTTGCCGCCTTTCCATGCCGGGTCGCCGAATAGCACCCAGTTGCGCTCGTCCTCGCTCAGGTCGCGCCACGGCACGCCCAGCCGCACGCCAGCGCGCGGTGCGTACTTTTCCAGGTCGTCCTGGCATTCCTTGTAGCTGGCGGTCTGCCAGGGCTTGATGGCCCCTTCGCGCAGCGTCTTGGACGGATCGGGGATGACCAGCCCGTAGTCGATGCCGATGACGCGGCCAAAGCCACGGCAGGTCTCGCAGGCGCCCAGCGGCGAATTGAAGGAAAAGGTGCTGGGCAGCGGGTCGGTGTATTCGATGTCGCAGTCGGCGCAGTGCAGCCGGTCGCTGAACTTCCATATCTGGACGTCGGCGCCATCGTCGCCCAGCACGTGCACCGACAGGTGGCCGGCGCCCATGCGCAGCGCCACGTCCAGCGCTTCCATGACGCGCTCAGGCTCGGCGCCGGACATCCGGAAGCGGTCCTGCACCACGGCCAGGACGCGCTTGGCATGCGCGCCGTCCGCCTTGTGTTTGCCGCGAGCGCTGCCGGCATCGCCACCGCCTTCGACGGGCGCGGCGGCGATGTCGCCGTGCACGCGCGTGTAGCCCTGGCCTTCCAAGAAGCCGCGGACTTCGTCCTCGCTGAAGTTGGCCGGCACGTGGATGGGAAAGGTGACGACCAAGCGCGGGTCGCCCGCGGCTGCTGCACGCTCGTGCAAGGCGTGGCGTATGGTGTCGGGCGTGTCACGCCGCACCGGTTGGCCGCAGCCGCGGCAGTACAGGTGGGCCGCGCGTGCATACAGCAGCTTGAGGTGATCGTTCAGCTCGGTCATCGTGCCGACCGTGCTGCGCGAATTGCGCACGGGGTTGGTCTGGTCGATGGCGATGGCCGGCAGGATGCCCTCGATGCGGTCGACCTGGGGCTTGTCCATGCGATCCAGGAACTGGCGCGCATACGGCGAAAAGGTTTCGACGTAGCGGCGCTGGCCCTCGGCGTACAGCGTATCGAACGCCAGGGAGCTTTTCCCGGAACCGGATACGCCGGTGATGACGGTCAGCTCGCCCGTGGCGAACGCAACGTCGAGGTTTTTGAGATTGTTCTGGCGGGCGCCGGTGATGCGGATGTGAGAGCTCATGTAGGTCGTCGCTGCAGCTGCGGTCGTACCGGCGCCGGCGTGGCGCCGGCAGTGAGCCGGTTTCCTACCGCAGGGGCGGCCCGCCGCGTGGCCCGGGACATGGCCGGGACTATAGCGCGAAGCGCCCGGCCGCCCACTTGGACGGGAGCCGTCCAGGGCCGGATGGCCGTGCGGAGGATTACTGTGTAAATATACAGCATTGGTAGTGGGACGCCCTGCGGGCGCAGGCAGGCGCCGTTGGACGGTTGCCGAGACAGCGCGGGGCGGCCGGGGACTTGCCGCGCCGCAATGCATGGCGGGCACGGTTTGCCGGGAAAGAGCCTGCTTGGACGATGGCCCACCATTCACGGTACAATTGCCAGTTTGTGCGATTCATTTTTCCGGGTCGACCGGACCGACAGACTACTGGAGTCAGGACATGGCTGAACGCAAGCGCGTGCGTCGCAACACCCTGGAGCGCCGTTGCCTGGGCAAGGCTTTCAAGCGTCTTTTCGTGAACTCGCCCAAGAGCGTGTTCAAGATGCTGGAAAAGATCAAGCGCGTCTGACCGACGGCACCGCCCAGAAAACCGCAGGCCAGTCCTGCGGTTTTTTTTGTCCGATGCGGGGCGCGGGCGCGTTACGCCTGTAGCCGCCCGTCACAGGCGCCCGGCCCGCCGCGCCTGCCGCGTCCCTATACTTGACGGAGCCATGTTGCCTGGGAGGGGCCGCGTGCAGCGGCCGCATCGCCATGACGCAATCCGGTCACGTCTTTACCGTTTTCACGCCCACGTACAACCGCGCGCACACGTTGCCGCGAGTTTATGAATGCCTGTTGCGGCAGACTTTCCGTGACTTCGAGTGGCTGATCGTCGACGATGGCTCGACCGATGGCACGGCCGAACTGGTGGAGGCCTGGCAGTCCCAGGCGCCTTTCCCCGTGCGCTATGTGCGCCAGGCGCACGGCCACAAGAAAGCCGCCTTCAACCGCGGCGTGCGCGAGGCCCGCGGCGAACTGTTCGTGGCGCTGGACAGCGACGACGCCATGCCCGACGACGCCTTGCAGATCCTGCATCGCGTTTGGCAGGGAATTCCCGCAGGCGAGCGCGAGCGCTATTCGGCAGTGACCGGGCTATGCGCGCGTCCCGACGGCAGCATCGTCGGCGACCGCTATCCGCGCGACGTGTTCGACGCGAGCCCCGTGGAGATGGCGTATCGCTGGCGCGTGGGCGGTGAAAAGTTCGGGTTCCAGCGCACCGACGTGCTGCGGCGATTTCCCTTTCCCGAGGAAATTCCCGGCTTCGTGCCGGAAAGCCTCGTGTGGTCGGCGATCTCGCGGGCCGGCTACCTGACCCGCTTCGTCAACGAAGTCGTGCGCATCTACCACGACAGCGACGATTCGCTCAGCCGCCAGGGCGCGCACGATGCAAGCACGCACGCGGCCGGGCTGTACCTGCTGGCGCGCGATGCGCTGCTCAACGGCCTGCCTTGGCTGCGGCACCGGCCCATTGCAGTGCTGCTGGCGGCGGCGCGCTATACGCGCTTTGGCCTGCACCTGCGCGCAGCGGGGGTGCGGCTGCCGCCCCACTTCACTGGGTTGGCCGATGGCGGGATCGCCGCGCGCACGCTGGTCGCCTTGGCCTGGCCGCTGGGCGTGGCAATGTATTGGCGCGACCGGCTGCGCAGCAGGGGGCGGCCGGGGTCCGATCAGACGCCTGAGCCATCGTGACGGTCATTTCCAGAATACGCAGCGTTTTTCCGCCATGCTGACGACCCCGAAAAGCAGCAAACTGGCGGCGGATGCGACGAATATCGCGGACCAAACCTGCACGAAGTCGATCTGCAGCACCGCCTGGTAGATGGTCCAACCCAGCCCGCCTTGCGCACCCAGCATTTCCGTGACGACGGCCACGATCATGCTGCGCGTCGTGGAAACGCGCATGCCGGTAGCCATTAGTGGAAGGGCTGCCGGCATGCGCAGGCGCCAAAGGATGGCGGCGCGGTCGGCGCCAAAGCTGCGCATCAGGTCGATCGCGCGCCGGTCCACGCGGTCCAGTCCCGCCAGGGCATGGAGGAAAACGGTGAACCCCACGGCTAGCGAAACCATGGCGATCTTGGATGCCGGACCCATGCCCAGCCAGAGCAGGATAAGTGGCGCATAGGCAACCACCGGTACTGAGTTCAGCGCCGTGGCCATGGGCAGCAGCACGCGTCTGGCTGGTGGCATCATCGTCAACGCGACCGCAAGCACGATGCCTCCGGCCGAGCCCAGTCCGAACCCGCATGCGGCCTCCATGACCGTGATCCAAGCGGCCTGGCCGAGCATGGTCCATTGCTCGAGAACGGCCTGAACAATGCTGCTGACGCTGGGCAGCACGTAGACGGGCAGCCCGAGCATTCGAGCGGCCAGCTCCCAAAGCAGGGCAATGCCAGCCAGGCCAGCAAGCGCACGGCGCACCGGACGCGGCAGCAGTTTGTATGGCAGCTTCACAGCTCGGTCCTCCAGAACACGATGCGTCGCTCGGCCAATGCGACTGTGCCGTAGAACGACGTGCCGAGCAATCCGCAGACAAGGATGGCCGCCCACAGCGCCGGCACCTGTTCGTTGTACATGGCCTGCAGCAGCAGGACGCCAAGGCCGACGGTGTCGCCAAACCATTCTCCGGCGATGGCACCGAGCAGGCTCAGCGTGCAGGCCAGGCGCAGGGCCACGAATATCTGCGGCAGGGCAGCGGGAAGTTCTAGCCGCCAAAGTACCTGCAGGCGAGACGCGCCAAAACTGCGCAAAAGGTCGATTTGGCGGTGGTCCACCGACTCCAGCCCATGCACGGTATTGACCGTCACGGGAAAGAACGTCAGGTAAAAGGCGATCAATGCTTTGGCCAAGACGGTATTGCCAAACCACAGCACGACGACCGCACCGAAGGCGATCACCGGTATGGTTTGGGAGATGACGAATAGTGGGAATACCAATTCGCGTAGCAGGCGGGACTGCTTGAAAATCACGCCGTTGGCCACGCCCACCATGGCCCCCAGGACAAACCCCAGCACCGTCTCACCCAACGTGCGCACGAATCCGTCTATGTAAGGGCCGGGCAAGCTGGTGACCAGTTGCAAGATGTCGCTGAGCCGGGGAAGGTAGTAAGGACGGATTCCGGCCAGTACGACCGTGCCTTCCCAAAGCGCGGCGACCGCCATCAGCGCCGCGGCAACGCGCAGCGCGGATGTCACCGTAGATCGAAGCGGGGCGTTCATGGCCGACGTTCCTCGACCGGAATCGCTTGCAGGAAGCTCGAGTCGAAGCTTGCAGCCAGGTCTATGGGTTTGCCAATCACCTTGTTCTGCAGCAGGAAGTCATGCGTGGCCTGCATGGCTTGCGGGTCGATCCAGAACAGGCCTTGCTCCTTGGCCTTGCCAGCGGTCATTAGCCGGTAGGCTTCGGTCAGCATGAATTCCTGGTGGGCACGATCTAGGGTCGGCGCAATTTTCATGACAGCGTCAACGGCTGCCCCGGGGTTGGCCATGGCATCGCGCCATCCCCGGATAGAAGCGCGCAGGAAGGCGGTGACCAGCTCGGGATTTTCCTGTGCCGTTTTCTTGGAGACGATGAGTGTGTCACGCGGGAAGGTGATGCCGTAGTCTTCCGCCACGAACATGCGCAGTGCGTCTTCGCCCATGCGTTGCTTGACCGTGTAGAGTTCGTTGAACCATGTGGCGGTGATTACATCAACTTCGCCGTTGACGAAGGGTGTTACGCTGACTTGCTGCGGCTGGATATCGACCTTGGTCCGGTCCAAGCCCTGGCTGGACAGCATGCCAAACAGGACGTACTGGGCGCCGGTGAACCATGCGGTAGCCTTGCGACCTTCCAGGTCCTTGAGGGATTTGACAGGGCCGTCCCGGCGAGTGACGAACACAAAGGGCGTGACCTGATGCGAAACGCCGATCGTCACGATGGGCATGCCTTTGTCGATGGCTGCCATGACACTGTCGGTGCCGCCGGACAGGGCGAAAGTGTCGGCGCCGGTAGCGACCAGGTTCTCGCCAAGCAAATTGGGGCCACCCGGGTTGATCTTCAGGTCTATGCCTTCTTCCTTGTAATAGCCTTTCTCGAGGGCGTAATAGAAACCGGCGAATTGGGTCTGCGGCAGCCACTTCAGGCGCAGTGTTGCTGGGACCAGATCTTTGGCGTGCGCGCAAGGCGCGACCGGGGCCAGGGCGACGGCGACCCAGGCTAGCAGGGCGACGAATCGATGTGTGCGCATTTCGATTTCCTTGATCAGGTTGACGGTCCGGGGCGGGAAACTATCCAGGCACGTGCGGCTCAGAACGGGCGGGTGCCGGCCACGGTCGTGCGATGCATGATCCGTCGGTACTTGGTGTCGTCGTACGGGGTGGCCTTGTGCATGGTGCAACGGTTGTCCCAGATGACCAGATCGCCTTGCCGCCAACGGTGGCGATAAACGAACTCGTCACGTACGGCATGGGCATTGAGTTCGGCAAGCAGGGAATCGCTTTCCTCTTCGGGCAGGCCATCTATGCGCTTGACGATGTCCTGGCCCACATAAAGCGACAGCCGCCCGGTGACGGGATGCGTGCGCACCAACGGATGCACCACGTCCGGCGTGCGCTCCTTCTGCTCATCGGTCAGCGGCGCGCGGTCGGCAAACGCCTTGGCGTAGTAACCGGCGTAGGAGTGCGTGGCCTTCAGGTGGCGGATTCGATCTTGGGTCGCCGCAGGCAGCGCTTCCCAGGCCAGGTGCATACTGGCGAACAATGTGTCTGCGCCTTCGGGCGGCACTTCCACGGCATAGAGCAGGGACCCCAGGCTAGGCTCGGCCACATAGGACAGATCGGAATGCCAATTCCAGCCTTCCTTGTGGTTGCCGAGGGGTTTACCGTCTTCTATGACGTTGGACAGCACGTAGATCTCCGGCAAGCCAGTGGTCAGGTACTGCTTGAGCACGTGGACCATCAGCGGGCCGAAGCGCCTGCTGATTTCGATGTGGCGTTCGTTGCTGAGTTTCTGTCCGCGCATCAGGATGAGCGAATGCGTGTTCAGTGCATCGATCAGCGCGTCGACCATTGCGTCGCTGGCAGGATCGGAAATGTCCACATCCAGCACCTCTATGCCGAAACCGGAGTGCAGGGGACGGGTCTTGGGCAGGATCGTGCGCGGGCGGGAGGGGGCGGCAGTCGCGTCGGGCATGGTCAACTCCGGTAGGAAGGGTCAAGGCGGTCGAGCTGGCGAAGGAAGGCAGGCCATTCGCGTTCGCCGGGAATGCGGATGTCGCCCTCGTTTTGCCAGAACTGGCGGGCTGTCTTTTCGCAGACCTCGTCGGGAGGGGCAATGATGGGACCGGCGCCGCCCGCTGCCGCGGCCTGCACGGCCAGCTGAATGCGCGCGGCGCGCTCGAAGTAGTACAGCAGCATGAAGGCTTCGCCTGGCGTGCGGCCGACCGTTAGCAAGCCGTGGTTGCGCAGCAACATGATCGGATGTCCCGCCAAGTCCGCGACCAGCCGTTGTCGCTCGTCCAGGTCCAGGACTACGCCTTCGTAGGCGTGGAAAGCCTGCCGTCGATAGAAGCGCATGGCGAACTGCGACAGCGGAAGCAGCCCTTGTGGCTGTGCTGACACGGCGATGCTGGCGTCGGAGTGGGTGTGAAGCACGCAGGCGGCATCGGCGCGGCCAAGATGGATGGCGCTGTGGATGACGAATCCCGCGACGTTGACGTCATGCTGCGAGTCGCACAGTTTGTTGCCATGGATGTCGATGCGTACCAGGCTTGATGCGGTGATCTCCTCGAACAGTAGGCCATAAGGGTTGATCAGGAACTGGTCCTTGGTCCCTGGCACCCGTAGCGAAATGTGGTTGTAGATGAGATCGTCCAGTCCGAGACGTGCGACCAGCCGGTAGCAGGCCGCCAGCTCCACGCGAGCACGCCACTCGCTCTCGCCGTAGCGTGCGACGCCGTCGCGCCAGGCGATGCGCGGATCGGGAGCAGGGATGCCCCCGGCTTGCAAGGTGGCGCGGTCGCGTACGGCATCGTCGACGGAAGTCATGGGCGGCCCTCCTGCTGCGGGAAGGAGAAAGTCTTCAGGCTTTCTTCTTCGATGGCATCGAGCAGCGTGCGCTTGAGCGCGATGAATTCTGGCGTTGTGACGATTTCCGGCCGGCGCGGGCGCGGCAGCGGCACGGGCTGCTCCAACTTGACGCGGCCCGGGCGTGCTGTCATGACAAGGACGCGGTCTCCGAGGAACAGTGCTTCGTCGACGTCGTGCGTGATGAAAAGGATAGTGCGGCGGTGTTTTTGCCAGACATCCAGCAGCCAGCGCTGCATCATCGTCCGCGTCAGCGCATCGAGGGCGCCGAAAGGTTCGTCCAGCAGCATCAGGTCACGCTTGAACAGAAAGGTGCGCATGAGCGCCACACGCTGGCGCATGCCACCGGACAACTGATGCGGGTACTGGTTTTCGAAGCCGGACAGGCCAAATTCCCCCAGCATGCCTAAGGCGATGCGGCGCGCATCGCTGCGCTTTGCGCCTTCGATCTCCATCGCCAGGATGGCGTTATCGATCACGGTCCTCCACGGCAGCAACAGGTCGCGCTGCGGCATGAACGAAACCTGCCCCAGCAGGTCGCGTGCCCGGCAGGGCTTGCCCAAGAACGCTATGCTGCCGCCTTCGTCCGGTTCGTCCAGGCCGGCGACGATATTGAAAAGCGTGCTTTTTCCGCAGCCGCTGGGGCCGACCACGGTGACGAACTCGCCAGGCGCGATCGACACGTCCAGGCCGTCCAGTGCGCGCACTGGTCCGAACGTCTTGGACACGCTGCTTAGCGTAAGCAGCCAGGCGCTACGTCGCGTGCCATCGGCTGTCGTTGCTTCGGCACTGGTGCGGACGACATTGCCCGATTGCCTGGTGCCGTTGCGCAGCGTCGCGATTTGGGAAGGTTGTAACAATTGCTGCAGCATCATGCTTGCTCCAAGGACAGTTCGGCCAGCACATTGGCCAGCACCCGCGCCCCCGTTGCCATGTCGGCTGGTGAGGCGTATTCGGCTTCGTTGTGGGTGATGCCAGCGCGGCACGGGATGAACAGCATGGCCGACGGGCATACGCTGCTTAAAAAGCGGGCGTCATGACCAGCAGCCGAGGGCAGGTCCAGGTGCGCTATGCCCAGCGCATCAGCAGCCTTGTGCAACCGCTGGCGCATGGATTCCGGGAAGGCGAGGGAGTCAGCTGCCGACAGCCTCTGCACCGTTACGCCGCAGGGGCCAGCGTGTGAAGCGCATATCGGCTGCACGCATGCGGACAGCTCACGTAGTCTGCCGCTGTCCGGGTGGCGAAGATCGATGGAAAACACCACGCGGCTGGCCACGACCGAGGGAGCCCCGGGCGTCACTTCGAATCGCCCGACGGTGAATTTGACGATATCCTCGTCGTCATGCAGTGCGGCGACCAGCGCATTGACCATCGCGCATGCGGCCAGGAGCGCATCGCGCCGCTCGCTGCGGCGTGTTGTGCCGGCATGTGCGGCCTCGCCTTCGACCGTGACGCGGAAAGTGTGCTTGCCTTGTATGGCTGTCACCACGCCTAGGGGAATGCCTTTGCGTTCCAGCACCGGCCCTTGCTCGATGTGCGCCTCGACATAAGCGTAGGCCGAACCGCCCAGTGGGCGTGACGGTATGTGGTGCAGGCGTGCGGCGGTCTCGGCGAGCGCCTGGCCGACCGACGTGCCGGATGCGTCGCGCACGCCGAGAATCTCGTCCAGCGTGCGTGCGCCCGCATACGTGGCCGATCCCATCATGCCGGGCGCGAAGCGTGAACCTTCCTCGTTCATCCAGGCGACGACGTCGATGGGGCGCCGTGGCACGATGCCCGATTCGCGTATTGCCTGCACGGCCTCCAGCGCGGCTAGCACGCCATAGGTGCCGTCGTAGCGCCCGCCTGTGGGTTGGGTGTCCAGGTGGGACCCGCTCAGGACGGCAGGGCCGCCTTCGCTGCCCTCCATTCTCAGGAACAGGTTGCCGGCGGCGTCGCGGCTGGGATGCAAGCCCAGCTCGGCACCCCAGGTTGCCAGTAGCGCTTGCGCCTGGGCATCCTCGGGGGTCAGTGCCTGGCGGTTCACGCCGCCGCCAGGCGTGGCGCCGATACGGGCCATCGCCTGGATGCGCGCAGCCAGCCGATCTTCGTCGACGAAGGCCGATGGCTGGCATCGGTCCGCCGGCTGGGGCGGCCAAAGGGGGGCGATGTCGTGTTCCCGCTTCATGACGTCTTCATGATTTCGGACGGCACCGAACGCGGGTCGCGTGGTAGCCAGCGACCTTGCTCGACCGTGGCCAGAAACTCAGCGACGAACTGGTTGAACAGCGCTGGTTCTTCGATGTTTAGTGTGTGGCCCGTCTTGGGCAGCACGAGCAGGCCGCTGGCTGGAATAGTGCGTTTCAGGAAAATTCCGGGTTGCAGGCAGTGGTCGTCCTCGTCACCGACGACGACAAGGGTAGGTGCCTGCATTTGCCGCAGTTCTTCTTCAAGGTCATAAATGGAAGGTCGGCGGGCCTGCACGCCGCGCATCGTCAGCGCCGAACCCAACGACGAGTGTTCACCCAGGCGCTCGGCAAATTCCTGCCAGCCGCGCGGGTCCTTTACTTGGAAGATGATGCGCGACGCGGCCTGGGAATACGTCTTGGCATACTCGGGTGCGCCAAGCGATTCGAACTGATCGGCTACCGCCAGCGATACTTTGCGGAAGTACGCTTCGTACTGTTTTTCTGCGCCGTAGCCCGCGCCGGCGACGACGAGCGACAGTGCGCGGCTGGGATGGCGCAGTCCGAAGTGCAGGACGGCGAAACCGCCCATGGACAGTCCGACGGCGTGTGCCCGTTCCAGTCCCAGGCCATCGAGTACGTCGACCATGTCGTCGACAGCGATCTGTTGCGAGTAGCGCTCAGGGGCGTCGGGCACGTCCGAGGGCGGGTAACCACGGGCGCTGTAAGTGATACAGCGGTAGCGGCGGCTGAAATAGCGCATCTGGGGCTCCCAACTGCGCCAGTCGCCGCCGAACTCGTGGACGAAGAGAATGGGCGTGCCGACGCCCGCTTCTTCGTAGTAAAGCCGGGTGCCGTCGCGTGCAATCAGGTATGGCATGCGGGTTCTCCTGGCTAGAAAAGGCTGACCTGCTTGCTGGCGCGGCGGGCGCGTTCCACCATGCTGGGAAGCAGCTCGCAAAACCGGTCGACCCAGGCTTCGGGAACGGTCAGGCTGACCTTGACGAAGCGGTCACCGAAGCGTTCGGTGTGGTAGCGCCCCTGGCGGATCATGATCCCCTCGTCCTGGAAGGCTGCAACCAAGGCCTCCGGGCGGATGCCGGCTTCAACGGTTTCCACGATCAGCAGATTGGCCTGCGAGGGGTATACCGGTACATGCAGCCCAGGAATGCCGCGCGCGGCATCGGCTACGCAGGCTTGATTGCGGCGCTGGCGGCGCTGGATATCGGGAAACCACTGCGCCTTGGTCTTGAGTCCGGCGATGGCGGCGCGCTGCGATAGCACGTTGCTGCCCAGGTTGTTGGGCGGAGCCGACGCGAGCCGCTCGATTACGTCCGGGTTGGCGATGATGGCACCTAGGCGCATGCCCGCAAGGCCCAGCCACTTGGAGAAGCTGTAGGTCATCAGCGTCTTTTCCGGGTAGTAGTGGTAGGCCGGCGCGAAGGAATCGGCGAATTGCGAATAGGTGGCGTCCTGGATTAGCCAAGCGCCGGCCGACCGAGCAATTGCGGCGATTTCGCGGATTTCTTCGTCGGTGTGGCAGGTACCCAGGGGGTTGTTGGGGTCCACCAGATAGATGACACCGGTCTCGGGCCCGACGGCCTGCCGCAGCTGTGTCATGGTGAGCTTGTAGCCCTGGGCAGGGTCGTAGATGGGCAGCTCAATCACCCGGGACCCTGCTTGCCTGGCGAAGTGCATGGGCCAGGCCCAGCTGGGGTCCGTGGTCACGAAGTCGCGTCCTGGCTCGCACAGGACACGGCAAACGGTGTAGAGGGCCTGCACCGCGCCGTCCGTTACGAAAGTGCAGGCGTCGGGCAAGCCCACGTCCTCCAGAATCAGCTGCCGCAGTTCTTCAAAGCCCGCTGGGGGAGCGTAGGCATGATAGTGACCGTGCGCCAGTGACTGGACGACCGCCTCGACCACCGATGGATGCGGGTCGAAATGATTGGTATTCTGGCCCAGCCACATCAGGCCGGGCGTATTGCATAGCCGGTCGAAATAGGCGTTGCGTGCTTCGAAAGTGCGCATAGCTGGCCTCAAATGATCGAGCCACGCGAGGCGATGCCGCCGTCGATGGTGACGATACAGCCGGTGATGTAGCCGGCACGCTGCGAGGCAAGCCAGACGATCAGGTCGGCGACTTCTTCGGGTCTTGCCGGACGTTTGGCCGGGTACTTGTCGAACAGTTCTTCCCAGCGGTTTTCGTCGCCGTACCAGTCCAGCGCCCGGCGCTTCATAAGCTTGACCATACGATCAGTGGCCACTGGGCCTGGATTGACTCCGACCACGCGTATGCCGTCGTCCAGGCTGCGTCCTCCCACGGCACGGGTGAAGGCCATCATTGCGGCGTTGCCGGTCGTGCCGACGATGTAGTTGGCGTCGTAGTTTTCGCCGGAGTTGCCAATGTCATTGATGATGACGCCGCCGCCGCGCTTTTTCATGCGCACGTAAAGCTCGCGCGTAAGCGTCACGTACGAAAAGATCTTCATGTCGAGGCTGTCGCGCCAATCTTGGTCGGACAGCTTGTCCAACGGGCCAGGCGAGGAATCAGCCGCGTTGTTGACCAGAATGTCCACGTCGCCACAGCGCTCGGCCAGCGCCAAGGCATTTTCTGTGCGCGACAGGTCGGTAGGGTGGACATGCACGGTCACGCCGTAACGCGCGCTCAGTTCCTGGCTGGCGGCCTGCAGCGCGTCGGCTGAGCGGGAGGCCAAGTGCAGTGTTTCGATCCCTTCGCGGGCAAAGCAGTGCGCCGTGGCCAGCCCAATGCCCTTGGAGGCGCCAGTCACCAGCGCCGACTTGCCTTCAAGCCCTAGATCCATAAGATAGGAGTTCCTTAAATGTATACAAGAAGATATTTAATGTATGCTTTAGTGCGGAGCGGACGGCCCCCTGCCCATTTCGTAAGCAATCCGTGTGCCAGCAGTCTCTACTTGAAGATTGGGGATATCCGGGGTTGCGCTGCCCAGTAACGGTGCAATTCATGATGCATGCATGATTTATATTGGTGCATACATCAAATGCGTATCCGTATAAACAAAGCGTATAATCAGCGCACGCTTTCCGGCCAACTGCCGGATGGCCGTTCCCTTTATGAAATCCAAATCCTCGTCGTCTGCCTCGGCAGTCAGCCATTCACAGCGCATTCAGCAAGCCCTGGAGGCTGAGATCTTCTCGGGCAAGTTGCCGCCGGGCGCGCGCCTTGATGAAGTCGAGTTGGCCGCGCGATTTCGTGTCTCGCGTACGCCCGTGCGCGAGGCGCTGCGTCACCTTGCCTCGTCGGGCCTAATCCAGATGCGCAGCCGCCAGCCGGCGCAGGTCGTGGAGTTATCTGCGCACAAGCTCGTCGAGATGTTCCAAGTGATGGCCGAGCTCGAAGGGCTGTGCGCCCGCCTGGCCGCGCGCCGCATCACGCCGGAGCAGGTCTCGGCGTTGCATGCCTTGCACAATGAGCTGGCGGAACTGGCAGGCACTGACCGGGTGGACGACTTTTACGAAGTCAATCGGCGTTTCCATGAACTGATCTACGAGGCCTCGCAGAACGAGTTCCTGGCCGAGCAAACCCGGGCGCTACGCAACCGGATCGGTGCTTACCGGCGGTTAGTCACGCACCGTCCCAGCCGGCGCGCCGCTACATTGCACGAACACGCCGAGGTCCTGCGCTGCATCGTTGCGGGAGACGAGCAAGCGGCGGCCGCCGCCATGCGCGATCATGTCAATCTACTCGGGGAAAAGCTGCTGGATTTCATCGCGCTGTTTCCCAAGGCCGCAGCGCCTGCGAGCTTGGCGGCCTAATCTTCCGGATCGTCGCCGGGATCGTCGTCCGTCGGGGGCGCGTCGCTCATGTCAAAGGGCAGCAGGTCGGCCAGCCGGTCGGACCAGTCGAATTCGTCGCCCTGGTGATCGAGCTTGATGTAGCGTTCGCCGGGCAGCGGCGAGAGCTGGATCGCCCACAGGTAGACGCAGTCGTAGACGTCATCGGGGCTGCCTCCCAGGCCGCCGCGGTTGCCGACCCAGCGCGTGCCGGGGCCGCCCATCTGCATGCGCACGTCGTCGTCGCCGAGCGCTGCGCCGGGCTCCAACGGCCGGGCGAACGCCACCCATTCGTGGCCGCTTTCGGCGGTGCCCACTTCGGCCAGCACGGGCTTGCCCGAGTAGGCCGTCAGGGCGTCGGCAGTCTTGCCCAGCAAGGCAAGCTCTTCCTCGGTGAAGCGGCAAGGGGCGTCGGAGGATTCGGCAGGGGACATGGTGTTCGGCAAGGCGGGACGGGGCCGCGAGGGGCCCAATGCGTGCATCATAACGCCGCAGGGGACCTGCCCAGCGCCGGGCGCCGGCCCGCTTGCGCGCGCCGCCGGCGCCGACCGCCTACAATGCCGGGCTGGTCCTCTTTGGCAATCCGATAACGATACGACATGGCTCAGTACGTCTACACGATGAACCGCGTCGGCAAGGTCGTGCCGCCCAAGCGGCAGATCCTGCGCGACATTTCGCTGTCCTTTTTTCCCGGCGCCAAGATCGGCGTGCTTGGGTTGAACGGCGCAGGCAAGTCCACCCTGCTCAAGATCATGGCGGGCGTGGACAAGGAGATCGAAGGCGAAGCCGTGCCCATGCCGGGGCTGAAGATCGGCTATCTGCCCCAGGAACCCCAGCTCGATCCGTCCTACACCGTGCGCCAGGCCGTCGAGGAAGGCCTGGGTGACGTGTTCGCTGCGCGCAAGCGGCTGGAAGAGGTCTATGCGACCTACGCCGAGCCGGATGCCGACTTCGACAAGCTGGCAGCCGAACAGGCCGAGCTCGAGGCCATCATTGCCGCCGCCGCCTCCAGCGGCTCGGACGACATCGAAACGCAGATGGAGATTGCAGCCGATGCCCTGCGCCTGCCGCCCTGGGATGCCGTCGTCGGCAACCTGTCCGGCGGCGAGAAGCGGCGCGTGGCCTTGTGCCGGCTGCTGCTGTCCAAGCCCGACATGCTGCTGCTGGACGAGCCGACCAACCACCTGGATGCCGAAAGCGTGGAATGGCTCGAGCAGTTCCTGCAGAAATTCCCCGGCACGGTGGTGGCTGTCACGCACGACCGCTACTTCCTGGACAACGCCGCCGAGTGGATCTTGGAGCTGGACCGTGGCCATGGCATCCCCTGGAAGGGCAACTACAGCTCCTGGCTGGAACAGAAGGAAGCGCGCCTGAAGCAGGAAGAGGCCGCTGAATCGGCCCGCCAGAAGACCATCAAGAAAGAGCTCGAATGGGTGCGCCAAAATCCCAAGGGCCGGCAGGCCAAGGCCAAGGCACGCTTGGCGCGCTTCGAGGAGCTGTCGTCCTACGAATACCAGAAGCGCAATGAAACCCAGGAAATCTTCATCCCGGTGGCGGACCGGCTGGGCAACGAGGTGCTGGAATTCGTCAACGTCAGCAAGGGGTATGGCGACAGGCTGCTGATCGACAACCTGAGCTTTCGCGTACCGCCCGGGGCCATCGTCGGCATCATCGGCGCCAACGGCGCGGGCAAATCTACCTTGTTCCGCATGATCGCCGGCCGCGAAAAGCCCGATTCCGGCGAGATCCGCATCGGCCAGACCGTCAAGCTCGCGCTGGTGGACCAGTCGCGCGAGGCGCTGCCGGACGACAAGACCGTGTTCGAGGCCATCTCGGACGGCGCCGACCTGATCACCGTCGGCAAATTCGAAATGCCGGCGCGCGCCTATCTCGGCCGGTTCAACTTCAAGGGGTCGGACCAGAACAAGCGCGTCGGGCAGCTTTCGGGCGGCGAGCGGGGCCGGCTGCACCTGGCCAAGACCCTGATCGCCGGCGGCAACCTGCTGCTGCTGGACGAGCCGTCCAATGACCTGGACGTGGAAACGCTGCGCGCGCTGGAGGATGCCTTGCTGGAGTTTGCCGGCAGCGTCATGGTCATCAGCCACGACCGCTGGTTCCTGGACCGCATCGCCACCCACATCCTGGCCTTCGAGGGGGACTCGCAGGTGGTGTTCTTCGACGGCAACTACCAGGAGTACGAGGCCGACAAGCGGCGTCGCCTGGGCGAAGAGGGCGCCAAGCCGCGCCGCCTGCGCTACAAGCCGCTGAAGTAGCCTTCGTCCGACTGGGCGGCGCGGCGTCGCCGCCCGCCCAGGCCAGGCCGAAAACGTCTTGACACACCTTCTGGGCAAACTTCACAGCGGGGGCGGGCACTATTTGCGATGCTTGGGGCTCCAACAAGTTCAGGCATAACAACAGGAGTTGCTCCATGAAACTGAGAACCGCTTCCATGTCGCTCGCCGCTGTCATGCTGGCCGTCTCGGCCGCCGGCTGCTCGTCCTGGGATAGCATGAGCGGCCGCCAGAAGGCCGCCGTCACTGGCGCGGGCCTGGGCGGCGTGGCCGGGGCCGTCATCACCAACGGCGGCGTGCTCGGCACGGTGGGCGGCGCAGCCATCGGTGGCGTCATCGGCGACCAGATCGGCAAGAACCGCTGATCGCGCCGTGCGGGGCCGGGCAGGCCGCCAAGCCGATGCCGGGCCCCCGCACGCGAACCTGTGCGATGCTTGTCGCGCGGGGCTGATCCCATCTTGCGTGAGGCACACGCGCGTTGGCCAGCCGGTGCAGGCTAGGTGCTTGCGCATGGGTGATGCGGCAACTGGCGGATTTTGGCCGCCCGGTGCCTGATCACCGCCTGCTTCCTTCCCCTTTCTTTTCCTCTTTGGCTAGACTCCGGATCCGGGACCGTAGGGTTTCGCCCAGTGGCGGCCACGCCTGCGCGGCCTCCGGCCGGGTGCCGCGGTGCGTGACCGTACCAGCGGCAAAAAGCCCCGGCCGCTCGGCGGCGGGGGCTTTGGCACGACTTGCGCCGGTCCGGCGCGCATTGGCGGCGCACCAGCGCCGGGGGCTGCAAGGTCAGGCTTGCGGAATCTCGATCTTGACTTCCAGCACTTCGAGGGTGTCTTGGCGCTCGAGCTGGACCTTGATGTCTTCGGGCGCAATCTTGACGTACTTGGAAATCACCGCGACAAGCTCCTGCTGCAGCTGCGGCAGATAGTCCGGCGATGCGCCGCGGCCACTACGCTCGTGCGCAAGAATGATTTGCAGCCTTTCCTTGGCGACGCTGGCCGAGGTCTTCTTTTGCCCGAGCAAGAACGACAGGAAGGACATCGTTATCTCCCTCCAAACAGGCGCTTGATGAAACCGGGCTTCTCGTATTCGACGAAGCGCAGCGGCTTGTCTTTGCCGAGATAGCGGTCGACCACGTCGCGATACGCTTCGGCGACGTCGGTGCCCTTGAGGTGGATGGCAGGGACGCCTTGGTTGGAGGCCTGCAGCACCGATTCCGATTCGGGGATGACGCCGATCAGCTTGATGCGCAGGATGTCCTCGATGTCCTTGATCGACAGCATTTCGCCCTCGGACACCCGCTTGGGGTTGTAGCGCGTCAATAGCAGGTATTCCTTGACCGGCTCATCGCCTTCGACGGCGCGGCGCGATTTGGCCGAAAGAATGCCCAGGATGCGGTCCGAGTCGCGCACGGAGGAGACTTCCGGATTGGTCACCACCAGCGCGTCGTCGGCGAAATAGGCCGCCATGAGCGCGCCGGTTTCGATGCCCGCGGGCGAGTCGCAGACGATGTACTCGAAGTCCATCGCCTTGAGCTCTTCCAGGACTTTTTCCACGCCTTCCTTGGTCAGGGCGTCTTTGTCGCGCGTCTGCGAAGCCGGCAGGATGTAAAGGTTGTCCAGTTGCTTGTCGCGGATCAGGGCTTGCTTCAGGTTGGCCTCGCCCTGGATGACGTTGACGAAGTCGTAGACCACGCGCCGCTCGCAACCCATGATGAGGTCCAGGTTGCGCAGCCCGACGTCGAAGTCGATGACTGCCGTCTTGTGTCCCTGCATGGCCAGGCCCGAGGAAAAGCTGGCGCTGGTGGTGGTCTTGCCCACGCCGCCTTTGCCGGAAGTCACCACAACGATCCGTGTCATGACGCTAGAACCCTTATGAATGAACAAAATCGCAGTATCGTAAAGCAAAACCGCGGGCCGCAATCTTTACCAGATGTAGGCCGCGGCGCAGCCGCAGGCGTCAGTTCTGCAGCGGGTCCAGGCACAGCCTGTCATTGTCGAGCCGCACCTGGGCCGGACGGTTGTGCACCGATTCCGGCAGCTTGTCTTCCACCACCCGGTAAATCCCCGCGATGGCCAGCAGCTCCGCGTCCAACTGCGTGGTGAAGATGCGCGCCGACGCGTCGCCGCGCGCGCCGGCCATCGCCTTGCCGCGCAGCGGTCCATAGACGTGGATATTGCCGTCGGCGATGACTTCGGCGCCGGGGCTGACCATGCCGATGACGATGAGGTCGGTGTTGCGGGCGTAAACGCGTTGGCCGGAGCGCAGCGGCCGGTTGATGACCAGGGCCGGTGTGGCCGCGGGCGGGGGATCGGCCGGGCGCGCGCCGTTCGACGCATGCGCTTGGGCTTGGCCATTGGTTGCCGGCGCGTCGGGGTGGTGCGCTTCGGCCGGCTGCGCCGGCCCGGCGGCGTCCGCCGGTGCCTGGGCCGTGCCGGTCAAGGGCTCGGCCGACTGCGTGGAAGGCATGGGCGCAGCCGCCGCGGCGGCAGTGGCAGCCGCGGCCGAGGGCGCCGGCCGCACGGGCGGCGCGGACAGCTCGACCGGCGTCAAGCCCGCCACGACGGCGGATTCGAGCACGGCACCCGAGGCCACCACGCCGATGGGCGGCAGGTTGCGCTCGCGCAGCGCCGCCACCAGCGCCGGCCAGTCTGGTGCCGCCTCCAGCCGCGCCGCGTCGATGACCACGGGCTCGTTTTCGAAAAAGCTGCCGGCCTCGGCCATGCGCTTGTCCAGCGCCGCCACCAGGGCGGCGGTGTCATGGCTGTGCAGCAGCGCGCGCACCGCGTAGAGCGTGGCGCTCTTGAAGTCCAGGGCGAGCGGCTCGCCCGGCACGGCAGCACTCATGATTGCCCTCCGGCGCGCTGTCCCCAGGAATCGCGCAGGGTGGCGATACGGTTAAGGACCGGCGCCTCTTTTGTCGATAGCTTCATGTCGGCGGTGAAGTAGCCCAGGCGCTCGAACTGCCACACCGCGCCGGGTTCGGCCACGGTGCCCGGCTCCAGCCAGCCCTGCACCACCTGCATCGAGTCGGGATTGAGCGCGTCCAGGAAGTTCTTGTCCCCGGCGTCCGGGTGCGGGTCGAGGAAAAGCCGGTCGTATAGCCGGATCTGTGCCGGCACCGCATGCGCCGCGCTCACCCAAGTGATGTTGCCCTTGACCTTGACGCTGTCGGCGCCCGGCGTGCCGCTCTTGGTGTCGGGCAGGTATTCCGCCTGGACTTCTGCCACGTTGCCGTCGGCGTCCAGCGTATAGCCCGTGCAGCGGATCACGTAGCCGTACTTCAGGCGCACCATGTTGCCCGGGAACAGGCGGAAGTACTTCTTGGGCGGGTCGATCCGGAAATCGTCCTGCTCGATCCAGAGCTCCCGGGTGAAGGGAAAGGTGCGCACGCCGGCCGACGGGTCGTGCGGGTTGACCGGCGCCGTGCAGGGCTCTGATTGGCCTTCCGGGTAATTGGTGATGACCAGCTTGAGCGGCTGCAGTACCGCCACCGACCGCGGCGCGACCGGGTCGAGGTCGTCGCGCAGCGCCTGCTCGAGCAGGCCGTAGTCGATGCGCGAATTGGCCTTGGACACGCCGGTGCGCTCGCAGAATAGGCGGATGGACGAAGGCGTGTACCCGCGCCGGCGCAACCCGGCCAGCGTGGGCATGCGGGGGTCGTCCCAACCTTCGACATGGCCTTCGCGTACCAGCTGCAGCAGCTTGCGCTTGCTGGTGACGATATAGCTCAGGTTCAGCCGGGCGAATTCATACTGGCGGGGCAACGGGTCGGACAACTTACCCAGCTCCCGCAGGCGCGCCAGGATCCAATCGTAGAAAGGCCGCTGGTCTTCGAATTCCAGCGTGCAGATGCTGTGCGTAATGCCTTCGAGCGCGTCCTCGACGGGGTGGGCCCAGCTGTACATCGGATAGATGCACCAGCGGTTGCCCGTGCGGTGGTGCGGCACGTGGCGGATCCGGTAGAGCACCGGGTCGCGTAGATTGATATTGGGCGAGGCCATGTCGATGCGTGCGCGCAGCGCCATGCTGCCGTCCGGATGCTTGCCGTCGCGCATTTCGCGCAGCAGGCGCAGCGACTCCTCGGCGGGACGGTTGCGCCAGGGCGAATCCTGGCCGGGCTCGGTCAGCGTGCCGCGCGTGGCGCGCATCTGTTCCGGGCTTTGCTCGTCCACGTAGGCGTGGCCAGCTTGCACCAGCGCTTCGGCAAACTCATACATGTAGTCGAAGTAGTCGCTGGCGTAATACAGGTGCTCGCCGTCCTCGTCCTTCCAATCGAAGCCCAGCCAGCGCACGCTCTCGATGATGGAATCGACGTACTCCTGGTCCTCTTTTTCGGGGTTGGTGTCGTCGAAGCGCAGGTGGCAGACGCCGCCGTAATCGCGGGCCAGCCCGAAATTCAGGCAAATGCTTTTGGCGTGGCCGATGTGCAGGTAGCCGTTGGGTTCCGGCGGAAAGCGCGTGCGGATGCGCGCCCGGTCGGGACGGCCGCCGGCCTGGACCGAGGCCGGGCCGGGCTTACCCGCCCACAGCTTGCCCTGGTAGCGGCCGGCTGCGAGGTCGGCCTCGATGATATTGCGTAGGAAATTGGCCGCCGGGGCGGCCGGGGAATCGCTCGTCATGCTAGGGAAATTGGCTGCCGGATCGCGTCGAAACGTCAATTTTGCCATGCGGTTCGCCCTTGACGCGTGCAATCCGCGCCGGCCGGTCGCCCCGCCAGGTTGACAGCGGGCCGACAAACAGGCTCTAAACTACGCGCCATCATGGACATCCCCCCCTTGCAGCTGGCCCGCGCCATGTTTGCCGCAAGCCTCGGCTTTCATGTCCTGTTTGCGGCAGCTTCCCTGGCGCTGGCCTGGGTGCTGCTTTATTTCAAGCTGCGCGCGCACGGCGCCGGACGCGTGGCCTGGCTGGCCGCATATCGCTTCTGGGTGCGGGTCTTTGCGCTGACCTTCGTGCTGGCGCTGGCCTCGTCCTTGCCGGTGTTGTTCCAGCTCGGGACGGTGTGGCCGCTGCTGATGGAGCGCGTGGGCAACGTGGCCGGTCCGCTGCTCGCCTTCGCGCTGGCGACCGTGTTCGTGCTGAAGTCCTGTTTCCTGGGGGTGATGCTGTTTGGCCAGCGCAGGGTCTCGGAAGCGGCGCACACGCTGTCCGTGGCCATGGTCGCCCTGGGCATGCTGCTGCTGGTCTTTTGGCTGGTGGCGCTGGCGTCTTGGACCTGCACGCCGTCGGGCGCTGTGTTGATCGACGGCCGCTATGTGCCCCTGGATTGGCGCGACGTGCTCCTGAACCCGGCGATGCCTTGGCACCTGGCCTTGCTGTGCGTCGGCGCCGCGCTGATCGCGTCCTTTCTGATCATGGGCGTGGTGGCGTGGCAGGCCTTGAGCCGGCCGCTTGATGACGGCGAGCGCGCTGCCTTCCGTACGGCTGCGCTATTGGCAGGCGTGGCGCTGGTGCTGCAATTCCCTGCCGCGTCCGGGCACGCCCGCATGGCGGCCGAGCATCTGCCGGCGTACGCCGCCGCGGCCGCGGGTCACTGGAAGAGCGGTGATCCGGCGCGGTTGGTGCTGTTCGGATGGCCGGATGCCGGGCAGCAACGCACCCGCGCCGAACTGGCATTGCCGGTGCCCGGGGCGAGCTGGTTGGGCCGCGCCGCGGACGGCACGGTGATCGGGTTGGACAAGTTTTCGGGCATGCAGCCGCCGGTGGCCGCAGTCTTCTGGTCGGTGCGCGTGGCGGCCGTGCTGGCGGTCGTATTGCTGGTGGCAGGCGCGGGCACGCTGGCGCTTGCCGGGCCGGCGCTGGATCCCGCGCACCTGTCCCGGCGGTGGCTGCGCGTGCTGGCGGGCACGACCTTCCTGGGCGCGATAGCGGTGGTGGCCGGGTGGCTCGGGCTGCATTTGGGCATGCAACCCTACGCGGTGGCCGGTGCGGTCACCCAGTCCGAGGTGCTGGGCCCGCTAAACCGTGACGAACTGTCGCTCGGGCTGGCGGTGCAGCTGGTGCTATACGGGTTCTTGCTCGTTTCGTTCGTGCGCATGCTGTTCCATGCGGCGCGCTATGGCGTGGTGCCGGTGCGCATTCCGGGGAGGCACGCATGATCGACGGCCTTGCTGCTTCCATGGGGCTGGCCGTCGGCGATCCGGCGTTCTGGATGCCGCTGGCCCTGGTAGCGATGCTTTATGCGCTCATCGTCGGCGGCGTAGTGCTCGATGGCTTCGACCTCGGCGTAGGCCTGCTCCTGCGCGCCGCACCCGCCTCGGAACGGCCGCGGCTCATGACGCTGCTCAGCCCCTGGCGCGACGCCAACGAGTTCTGGCTGCTGCTGGGTGCTGGGCTGTTCGCGGCCGCCTTTCCCTTTGCCTGGGGGGCCGTGCTGGGCAAGCTTTTCTTGCCCTTGACCTTGATGGTGGCCGGCGCCGTCTTGCGCAGCGTGGCCTTCGAATTCCGCTTGCGTGCCAGCATGGCCGTCCGCCCGCGCTGGATCGCGGCATTTTGGCTGGGGTCGCTGGTCAGTGCGCTGGCCCAGGGCGTGGCGTTGGGCCGCATCGTTACCGGCTACCAGGAGGGCGGCGGCTATTTGCTGTTTGCCGGGTTCATGGGGTTGTGCGCGGTGTCGGCCTATGCGTTGCTCGGCGCCACCTGGCTGGTGATGCGTGTCGACGGCGCATTGCAGGCGCTGGCCGTCGCTTGGGCGCGCCAGGCGATCCGCTGGACCGCGGCAGGCATGGTCGCGGTGTCGGTGGCCTTGGGGCTGGCCAACTCGGGCATTTTCCAGAAGTGGACCGGGTGGTCCGGACTGCGCATGGCATTTGCGCTGTGGCTGGCCATGCTGGCGGCATTCGTCGCCATCGAGCTGCTGCTGGCGCGCTTGCCGCGGCCCCGCTACGCGCGTTTCAGCGCGCTGCCTTTCGTGCTGACCGTGCTGCTTTTCCTGCTGATGCTGGGAGGGCTGGGGTATAGCCTGTTCCCGTACCTGATCCTGGACGACATGACGCTGTGGGACGGGGCCGCGGCGGTGGGATCGCTGCGGCTGGTCTTGGCCGCGGCAATCGTCGCCATGCCCGTGCTGGTGGTGTTCAACCTGCTCGTCTATCGCAGCCTGTTCGGCAAGGAGAAACCGTCCAATTACGTGGCCAGCGGCAGCCGTACCGACACCAGCAGCCCGCCGGAATCGGCCTGACCGAGCGCCAGGCTGCCGCCGTGCGCATGGGCGATGGCCTGCGCCAGCGCCAGTCCCAGGCCGACATTGCCGGTGCGCGTGCGCGCGTCGTCCAGCCGCATGAACGGGCGCAGCGCATCGGCGCGGCGCTCGGGTGCGATGCCCGGGCCGTGGTCGGCCACCTCCAGCAGCGCTTGGCCGTCGTCGGCGGTCAGCCGCACTTGTACCGGCGGCGCGCCGTGATGCAGGGCGTTGCCGATCAGGTTGTCCAGCAGCCGTCCCAGGGCGACCGGGTCGGCGCGTGCCGTCAAGGATTTGTCGGGCAGGCCCGCGAGCATCACCCCGCTGCCTGCGTCTGACCAGGCGGCCACGCGCTCGCGCAGCCACTCGGTCAGGTCCAGCGGCGAGAAGCGGTACGCGCCGGGGTCGGTGCCGCGCACGAAGCCGATGAACTGGTCGACCATGTGCTGCATGTCTTGCAAGTCCTTGCGCAGCCCGCCGCGCAAGGTTTCGTCGTCGGTCATTTCCACGCGCAGCCACATGCGCGACAGCGGCCCCTTCAGGTCGTGCGGCAGCCCGGCCAGCAGCGTGCGCCGCACGCTGTCGGCCTCGGCCAGCGCATCGAGCATCGCATTGAAACGCTCGCCCAGCACGCGCGTTTCGCGCGGGCCGGAAGGCTGCACGCGCTCGGGCCGGCCCGCGGCCAGGTTGTCGGCCGCCCGGGCCAGCTGCGTGATGGGCCGGGAGATGTGCCAGGAAAAGCCGACCGCCACCAGCAGCACCACGCCCAGCCCGCCGAGCCACAGGGCGACCAGGGGCGTGGTCAGCGGCGGGTCGACGCGATCCAGCGGCACGACCAGCCATTCGAGCACCTGCGGCAGGGACTGGCCGGCCGCGTTGCCCGACAGCGATATGTAAAGCTCGGGGCGAGGCCCGCGCGACAAGCCCACGCGCGTGCCTTCGCCCAGATGTTCGTTCAAACGCCTGACCACGTGGCGCAGGCTGAGCCGGTCGCCGGCCTCCAGGTCCGGCCCCATGGCTGCCCGCCGCGCCGCGCGCCGGGCTTCCCACGCGGCGCGTTCCTCGGGCGTCGGCGCCGGTCGCGTGTAGAGCCGCCATTGATTCCCTGAGGCCAGGCGCACGAATTCGGCGCGGTTTTCTGGCGGCACGTGGGCTAGCGCCGCGCGCAGCGTGCTGATGGTGGTGGCGATCAGCCCGATGGCGACCGAGTCCAGGTACTTGCGCTGGTAATGGGTGATGGCAGTCAGGGTGGCCGCCTGCGCCACCAGCGCGGTGCCCAAGACGAGCAGGATGAGGCGGGGACGCAGGGAACTGGGCAGCAGGGCGCGTAGGCTGCGTTTCATCGCCGGGCCCCCCGGGCACGGCTTGCCTTTGCGAAAGGGCGCCTGCCCTGGATGCAACCGGGGGCGCTCATGGCGAGAACCGATAGCCGATGCCCCAGACCGTTTGGATCCAGCGCGGTTGCTTGGGGTCGTCTTCGATGGCGCGGCGCAGGCGCAAGATGGCAATGTCGATGGCGCGGTCGTTGCGCTCGCCACCGTCGTCGTCACGTGCAAGGGCCAGCAGGCGTTCGCGCGAAAGCGGTTTGCCAGCGTTGCGCACCAGCGCTTCGAGCAGGTTGATCTCACCGCCGGTCAGGCGCACCGGTTCGCCGTTGCGGGTCAGCTGCCGCATGGCAGGGTCGAAGACGAAGGGGCCGAAGCTGACCGGTTGGTCCTTGTTCAGCGCCGAAGGGCCGCGCTTGCGCCGCAGGACGGCTTCGATGCGGGCCAGCAGCTCGCGGGGATCGAATGGCTTGCCCAGGTAGTCGTCGGCGCCGGCTTCCAGGCCGATGATGCGATCCACCGTTTCGTCGCGCGCGGTCAGCAGCACCACGGGGATGTCTTCGCCTTGGTCGCGCAGCTTGCGGCAGGCGTCGGCACCGTCGCCGCCCGGCAGCATGCGGTCCAGGACGAGCAGGTCGGGGCTGTAGCGGGCGATGCGCGCGGGCAGGTCGGACGCGTCGGGCGCCAACAGCGTATCGTAGCCATGGCGGTTGAGGTAGTCGGCCAGCAGTTGGCGCAGCGCCGCGTCGTCGTCGACGACCAGCACTTTGGTGGGGCGGGATGTTTCCATGGCGCAAGTTTCCCCGGCGGGCGCCGCGCGGGCAAGGGGCTGGAAACGGTCTGAAACCTGGGCCGGTGCCGGCACTAGAATGAAGCCATGATGAAGACTGACTGCCAAGACGTACTCGACTTTTGGTTTTTCCCGTCCGGGCACCCGCAGTACCTGCGTCCGCGGCGGGAATGGTTCGCCAAGGATCCCGCCTTCGACGCCGAGATCGCCCGCCGCTGGGGCCCCCTGGTCGAGCAGGCCGGCGCGGGCGGGCTGCTCGAATGGGAAAACGCCCCGTTGGGGGCGTTGGCGCGGATCATCCTGCTGGACCAGTTCCCGCGCAACATATGGCGCGATACGCCGAAGGCGTTCGAAATGGATCCCCAGGCCCTGGCCGCATCCTTGCGCCTGTTGGAGCGGGGTGCGGACCGCGGGTTGGCACCCATGCAGCGCGTATTCGCCTACCTGCCGCTCGAACATGCGGAAGACCTGGCCACGCAAGAGCGCAGCGTCGCGCTGTTTCGCGAACTGGCTGACCAGGCGCCGGAGACCGCGGAAAACCTGGACTACGCCGTGCGCCATCGCGACATCGTTGCCCGCTTCGGGCGCTTTCCCCATCGCAACCGTATCCTGGGGCGAGCCACTACGCCCGAGGAGACCGCTTTCCTGGCGCAGCCGGGTTCCGGCTTTTGAAGGATGGCGTCCCATGCCTGCCAGGCGTTTTCTCGTGCATCGCCGTCCGGGCCGATGCCGGGCGGCGCTGGCCATGGCCCTGGTTTGGGCGGTCGCGACGGGCCACGCGCCGGCCCGTGAGGGCGGCGTGTCACGGGCGGCCGACGGCCGCGGCATTTCGGTGCTGTCCCCCGCCCAGGTATTCCCGGTCGATCCCGCGCGCGAAGTCCCTGCCTTCGAGCTGCCGCCCGACCCGGCCGAAGGCGTGGCTACCGCCGGCGGCCCGGTCATGGACCGCGAAGGGCGCGTCGCGCCGGCGCCTGCGCCCGTGGCGCCGTCCTACGACTGGCGCTACGACTACGCAGGCTATGACCCCGGTCCGCCCGGAGGCGTGACGCTGGTCAAGCCCATCGGCGCGCGGCTCGCGCCGCTTCCCGGGCGTACGGGCCTGGTCCGGGAAACCCAATACTGGCGCTATCGCCGGGCGGGCGGGCCGACTTTGTCCGTCGGCGGGGTGACGCTCGATGCCCCGGCTTGGAGTTCGACGGCGCGGCTGGGCGGCGTGCAAATCGCCGACTGGGACGATGCATCGTCCGACGGCCTGTTGGCCGAAGGGCGGTTTGGCTATTCGTCCGCGTTCGGCCGGCTCGATTATTCCGATCCCTCGGCCCGCGCAGGCGACCTGGTGTTCGGCGAATCCGCAGGCGCGGGCGCGTTGCGCTATGGGCTGACGTCATCGCTGACGCTGGAAAGCCAGCTACAGGTCGCCCCTTCGCTGACGGCGTTGGGGTTGGGCGGACGCTATGCCCTGGGCAGCCTGGGCACATTGCAGGCCGCCGCCATCCAAAGCCGCTACGCGCAGGCCGAAGGCTGGCGTTATAGGCTGGGCTACAGCGTCGACTTGGGCCAGGGCACCACGCTTGGCCTGAGCAACGAGTTGACCGACCCGCATTACAGCGATTTGTCCCGCTACGGTAGCGGCTTTCCGGGCGCATCCGAGATGCGCAATACGGTCACCGCTGGCCTGCCCTTGGGCAGTTTGGGCACGCTCTCCGGGACGTATACGGGCCTGCGCTCCGACGGCGAACCCGTCGAACACCGGTTCGGCCTGGCGCACACGCTGTCGCTGGCGCCGCGCGTGAATCTCTCACTGGGGGCCGATCGCGATGTCGTCACCGGGGACTACGCCATGCAGATGCAGCTGTCGCTGCCCTTCGATGCATTGATCCACGGGCTGGGCGGGCGGCGCTGACCACGTTTTCCTTTGGACCGGAACGCTGCCGGATTGCTTGTGTGATATATTCGTCATACAAATCACATTGTATGATTGTGTGCGTAGTAACACTGGCGGGGGATTTGTGGCTGCACGTTATGAAATCGCAACCATAGAAGGCGACGGCATCGGTCCGGAGGTGTGCCGCGCTGCGGTCACCGTGCTCAAGGAAGCCTGCGGCAGCGATCTGCTGTCCTTTACGCAGTACGAGGGTGGCGCCGCGCACTATGCGCGTGCCGGATCAGTATTGCCCGAGGAAACCTTCCAGGCCTGCCGGGCGGCCGACGCCATCCTGCATGGGGCGGCGGGCTTGCCGGGCGTGACCTACCCAGACGGCACCGAGGTCGGCAACGACCTGCACCTGCAATTGCGCTTTCGCCTGGACTTGTATGCCAATGTGCGGCCGATCCGCCTGTATCCGGGCGCGAAGTCGCCGTTGGCGGGCTGGCAGCCAGGCCAGATCGATTACGTCATCATCCGCGAAAACACCGAGGGCCTGTACGCCAGCCGCGGCGGCGGCGTCGTGCTGCGCGACGAGATCGCCACCGACACCCTCGTCGTCACGCGCAAGGGCGCGGAGCGCGTCGCGCGGTTTGCATTCGACCTGTCGCGCCGGCGCAATGGCGCCCCGCGCGACGGCAAGCGGCGCGTGACGGTCTGCGACAAGGCCAATATCCTGCGCAGCTATGCCTTTTTCCGCTCGGTATGCACCGAGGTTGCGGCGGACTATCCGGACGTGGAGATCGATTACGCCTACGCCGATGCGATCACCGTCCACATGGTCAAGCGTCCCGACTTCTATGACGTGATCGTCGCCGAAAACATGTTCGGCGACATCATTTCCGACCTGGGCGCGGCCACCATAGGCGGCATGGGACTGTCGCCCTCGGCCGAGCTGGGCGAGGCGCACGGCCTGTTCCAGGGCGCGCACGGCTCGGCGCCCGACATCGCTGGGCAAAACGTGGCCAGCCCGTTGGCCACCATCCTGTCCGGTGCGCTCATGCTGCGCTGGCTTGGCGAGCGCCATGCCGATCCCGCCATGGGCGAGGCTGCCGACCGGGTCGAGCGTGCCGTCGAGCGCGTGCTGGCCAAAGGCCAGGCCCTGCCCCGCGACATCGGCGGCACGGCGTCGTGCACGGAAATGACCGACGCGATCTGCCGCGAACTGGCGGGCTAGTCCGGCCGTCGCGCCATCCAAATTTTTACGAGAGGAGGCCCAAATGAAGCGCGCGATGCTGCTTTGCGCAGCGATGCTGTCCGTATCCACCGCCGTGTTCGCCGGCGAAGACTATCCCGTCCGTCCCATCACCGTGGTGGTGCCATTCGCACCGGGCGGCACCACCGACACGATGGCCAGGCTGGTGGCAACCTCGCTGTCCGAGCGGCTGGGCCAGTCCGTGGTGGTCGAGAACGCCGCCGGCGCGGGCGGCCTGATCGGCATGCAAAAGCTCCAGAAGAGCACGCCCGACGGCTATACCCTGGCCTTCAACAACATGTCGCTGGCCATCCTGCCGCACCTGCATCCCAAGGCCGGCTATGACCCGCTCGAGGAGCTCGCCCCGGTGGGCATCGTGGCCAACGTGCCCATGGTGCTGTCGGTTAGCAACAAGAGCGGCATCCAGGACCTGCCGTCGCTGCTCGCGCGGATGCGCGACACCAGCGCGCCCAAGCTCAACCTCGGCTCGGGTGGCCCGGGCAGCACGGCCCACCTGGCCGAGGCCATGTTCTTGAGCTACGCCAACGCGCAGGGTGAGCTGATCCCGTATCGCGGCACCGGACCGGCCCTGACCGATCTCATGAGCGGCATGATCGATGTCGTCATCGACCAGACGGTGACCATGCTGCCACTGCATGCGGACAAGCGCGTCAAGTCGATCGCGGTGACCGGTGACAAGCGGCTGCCACAGAACCCGGACATTCCCACCTTCGCCGAAGGCGGGCTGCCGCAGTTTGACCTGGCGATCTGGAACGGCCTGGTCGCCCCCAAGGGCACGCCCCAGCCGGTGCTGGACAAGTTGGCCAAGGCGCTGGGCGAAGTGATCGACAGCCCTGCCTTCAAGCAACGGCTGGACCAGCTCGCCGCCCAGGCACCCTCGCCCGAGGAAAGCGGTCCGGACGGAATGGCCAAGGTGCTGGCGCGCGACCTCGAGCGCGTCTCCAAGCTGGTCAAGGAGGCCAACCTGCTGGCCGCAAACTGAGCCAAGGCCTTGCCTCCTTTGGGAGGCGGGGCGAGCCGCAATCACCGCGCCGGGACCGGACGACCCGGCGCGGCGGTGTTTACAATGCCGCCATGACGTCCACCGCTTTTCGCCATGACTGAGCCGACCCCGCTGGAAGTTCTGCGACGGGTTTTCGGTTATGAATCCTTCCGCGGCGAGCAGCAGGCCATCGTCGAGCACGTCGTGGGCGGCGGCGACGCCCTGGTGCTCATGCCCACCGGCGGCGGCAAGTCGCTGTGCTATCAAATCCCCGCCCTGGTTCGTCCCGGCACGGGCGTGGTGATTTCGCCGCTGATCGCGCTGATGCAGGACCAGGTCGACGCCTTGACCGAGCTCGGTGTGCGGGCGGCCTACCTCAATTCCACCCAGGATTGGCGCGAGGCGCGCCAGGTCGAACAGGCGTTCGTCGACGGCGAACTGGACCTGCTCTACGTGGCGCCCGAGCGGCTGCTCACCGACCGGTGCCTGGCGCTGCTGGCGCGTGGGCGGATCGCGTTGTTTGCCATCGACGAAGCTCATTGCGTTTCGCAATGGGGGCATGACTTCCGCCCGGAATACCTGGGCCTGTCCATGCTGCACGAGCGTTGGCCCGACGTGCCGCGCATCGCCCTGACGGCGACCGCCACTGCCGCCACGCGCGCCGAGATCGCCGAGCGCCTGCAGCTGACCGAGGCGCGCCACTTCGTCGCCAGCTTCGACCGTCCCAACATACGCTATCGCATCGTCGAGAAGAGCGACGTACGGCGCCAGCTGCTGGACCTGATCCGCAACGAGCACGAAGGCGACGCCGGCATCGTCTACTGCCTGTCACGCGCGCGCGTCGAGGAAACGGCCGATTTCCTGTGCGAGAACGGTGTGCCGGCGCTGCCTTACCATGCCGGGCTGAGCGCCGAGGTCAGGGCCCGCAACCAGGCCCGCTTCCTGCGCGAGGACGGGCTGGTGATGGTGGCCACCATCGCCTTCGGCATGGGCATAGACAAGCCTGACGTGCGTTTCGTCGCCCACATCGATTTGCCCAAGTCGGTGGAAGGCTATTACCAGGAAACCGGCCGGGCCGGGCGCGATGGCCTGCCGGCCACGGCGTGGCTGGCCTACGGCCTGCAGGACGTCGTCCAGCAGCGGCGCATGATAGACGAGTCGCCTGGCGACGAGGCATACCGTCGCAGGCTGGGTGCGCAGCTCGACGCCATGCTCGGGCTGTGCGAGACGGTGGCGTGCCGGCGCCAGCGGTTGCTGGCGTACTTTGGGCAGCATATCGCGCCTTGCGGCAACTGCGACACCTGCCTTGAGCCGCCCGAGGCCTGGGATGGCACGGTGGCGGCGCAGAAGGTGCTGTCCGCGGTCTACCGGCTGTGGAAGGAGCGCGGCCAGCGCTTCGGCGCGGGGCACATCATCGACGTGCTGCGCGGCAAGCTCACCGAGCGGGTGGCGCAGTACAAACACGATGCGCTGAGCGTGTTCGGCGTGGGCAAGGACTTATCCGAAAAAGCCTGGCGCGGTGTGCTGCGCCAATTGCTGGCCCATGGGCTGTTGGCCGTCGACCATGAAGGTTACGGGACGCTGGCCTTGACCGAGGATAGCCGCGCGGTGCTCAAGGGCGAGCGCACGCTCATGCTGCGCCGCGAATCGGAGCGGCCGGCGCGTGCACGCGGCGGCGCGCCGCGCGCCAAGCAGGCCATGGCGCTACCCGCCGACGCCGAACCGCTGTTCGAGGCGCTGCGGGCCTGGCGCGGCGAAGTCGCGCGCAGCCACGGCGTGCCAGCCTACGTGATCTTTCACGATGCGACGCTGCGCGAAATTGCGCTGGCGCGCCCCGAAAGCCTGGACGAGCTGGGCCGGATCAATGGGGTGGGGGCGCGCAAGCTGCAAGCCTACGGCGAAGACATCCTGGCCGCGGTGGCGCGCCAGGCGGCTTGACCTGCGGCGGGCGCCCGGCGTCAGTCGAACAGGCCGTTTTGCCCGCGCGCCGGTGGCGTCAGGCCCAGGTGGCGCCACGTGGCCTGCGTGGCCACCCGCCCGCGCGGCGTGCGCTGCAGGTAGCCGTGCTGGATCAGGTAGGGCTCGATCACGTCCTCGATGGTGTCGCGCTCCTCGCCGATGGCCGCGGCCAGGCTGTCCACGCCGACGGGCCCGCCGTCGAATTTGTGCACGACGGCTTCCAGCAGCTTGCGGTCCATCAAGTCCAGCCCTTCGGGGTCGACCTCCAGCATCGCCAGCGCGGCCGACGCGACTTCGGCATCGATGATGCCGCCGGCGCGCACCTCGGCGTAGTCGCGCACCCGGCGCAGCAGCCGGTTGGCGATGCGCGGGGTACCGCGCGAGCGGCGCGCGACCTCGGCCGCGCCGTCCGGGGTGGTGGTGGTGTTCAGCAGCTTGGCGCTGCGCGTGACGATCTTGGCCAGCTCCTGCGGTGTATAGAACTCCAGCCGAGCGACGATGCCGAAGCGGTCGCGCAGCGGATTGGTCAGCATCCCCGCACGGGTCGTGGCGCCCACCAGCGTAAACGGCTGCAGGTCGAGCTTGACGCTGCGCGCGGCCGGCCCCTCGCCGATCACGATGTCGATTTGGAAATCCTCGAGCGCGGGGTAGAGGATTTCCTCCACGACAGGCGACAGGCGGTGGATTTCGTCGATGAACAGGACGTCGTTCTTTTCGAGGTTGGTCAGGATGGCAGCCAGGTCGCCCGCGCGCTCGAGCACCGGGCCGGAGGTTTGGCGCAGCTGCACGCCCATCTCGTGGGCGATGATGTGCGCCAGCGTGGTCTTGCCCAGCCCCGGCGGGCCGAACAGTAGCACGTGGTCCAGCGGCTCGCCGCGTCCGCGGGCGGCCTGGATGAAGATTTCCAACTGGTCGCGCACGCGCTGCTGGCCGACGTATTCGTCCAGCACGCGGGGGCGCAGGGCGCGTTCGATCGATTCCTCGCCGGGCGAGGTCGGCTGCGGCGTCACCAGGCGCGTGGCGTCGGCGCGCGGCGTTAGGGAGTCGGACTGGATGGCCATGGGGTCGGGCGAAAACTCAGCGGCTCATCGTACACCAGCGGCGCGGCCGGCGCAGGCGTCCGCCTGCCGCGATGATCCCTATTATCATGTGCGCCTCGGCCCGCGGGCCTTCACCTGGCACTTTCACCATGTCCGAGCAACTGCCCACCTATGACGACGTGGCGCGCGCGCGCCGCATCTTGCAAGGCATCGCGCATCGCACGCCGGTGCTGACCTCGGCCACGGCCGACGCCGCCACGGGCGCGCGCGTGTACTTCAAGTGCGAGAACTTCCAGCGCATGGGCGCGTTCAAGTTCCGCGGCGCGTACAACGCCATCGCGCGGCTCGATGCCGATCGGCGCCGGGCGGGCGTGCTGACGTTTTCCTCGGGCAACCATGCGCAGGCCATTGCGCTGGCCGCGCGCCTGCAAGACGTGCAGGCGACCATCATCATGCCCAGCGACGCTCCGGCGGCCAAGCGCGCCGCCACCGAAGGCTACGGCGGCAAGGTCGTCACCTACGACCGCTACAGCGAGGACCGCGAGGAAGTCGCGCGCAAGCTGCAGCAGGAAACCGGCATGACGCTGATCCCGCCCTACGACCACGCCGACGTGATCGCCGGGCAGGGCACGGCGGCGGCCGAGCTCATCGAGGAGGTCGGCGAATTGGATTTCCTGTTCGTCTGCCTGGGTGGCGGCGGGCTGTTGGCCGGCAGCGCGCTGGCCGCGCGGGCGATGAGCCCCGGCTGCAAGGTATACGGCGTCGAGCCCGAAGCGGGTAACGACGGCCAGCAATCGCTGCGCAAGGGCGAGATCGTGCGCATCGCGCCGCCGCGTTCCATCGCCGACGGTGCGCTCACCCTTTACCTGGGCCAGCTGACTTTCCCCATCATCCGCCGCGACGTGACCGACATCGTCACCGTCAGCGACGACCAACTGGTACAGACCATGCGCTTTTTCGCCGAGCGCATGAAGATGGTCGTCGAGCCCACCGGTTGCCTGGGCGCGTCCGCGGCGCTGCACGGTGCGGTGCCGATCGCCGGCGCCAAGGTCGGCGTCATCGTCAGCGGCGGCAACGTCGACCTGGCCGCGTACGCGCGGCTGATCGGCGGGCTGGGCGCAGCCTGAGTCGTTTTCGCGCGGGCCTGGCGGCTCGCGCCCTTGCAGTCCGATGCCCTGCCGGGCAGAATCGCCATGTGCCAAGTGTGAGCGAGTGCAGCCATGCGCATCCTGGTCATTGGCGGAACAGGCTTCATCGGCAGGCATCTGGTCGCGCGCCTGGCGGCGGCGACCCACGAAATCCTCGTCCCGACCCGCTTCTACAAAAAGGGCCGGGACCTGCTCGTGCATCCCACCGTCACGCTGCTGCAAGAGGACGTCCATGACGACGCGGCGCTCGGCCGCATGGTGGCCGGCTGCGACGCGGTCATCAACCTCGTGGGCATCCTGCATGGGCGGACGGGCCATCCCTACGGGCCCGACTTCGACCTGGCCCACGTGCGGCTGCCCCGACGCATTGGGCGTGTGTGCCGCGAAGCGGGCGTCAAGCGACTGCTGCACGTCAGCGCCCTGGGCGCCAGCGCCGACGCACCCAGCATGTACCTGCGGTCCAAGGCGGCCGGGGAGGCGGCGCTGCGCGAAGCGTGCAGCGACGGCCCCGCGTTGACCCTCTTTCGTCCGTCCGTGGTCTTCGGCCCGGAAGACCGTTTCCTTAATTTGTTCGCCCGCCTGGCGCGCGTGCTGCCCGTGCTGCCCGTGGCGCGGGCACGGTCACGCCTGCAGCCGGTCTATGTGGGCGATGTCGCCCGGGCCATGGCCCGCGTGTTGGAACTACCGGCCGGCTCGGTCGCCGGTGCGGTCTACGAACTGGCCGGTCCCAACGTCTATGCCTTGGGCGAGCTGGCCGGCCGCGCCGCCGAGTGGGCCGGCCATCCCCGGCCGGTGGTGGGCGTGCCCGATCCCATCGCGCGCATCCAGGCGGCAGTGTTCGAATGCCTGCCCGGCACGCCGCTGCTGACCCGCGACAACCTGGCTTCGCTGTCGGTGGACAACGTCGCGTCGGGCCCGTTGGCGCCCGAGCTGCAGCTGGTGCCCACGGCGCTGGAGGCCGCCGCGCCACAATACCTGCGGCGGGCGTGACCGGCTCGGCGTCGCCGCCGGATGCTCGCCTACCGCACCAGCGCCTTGAGTGCCTGGCGGATGCCGTCGGCCACGCTGATGCCGGCGGGCAAGGTCTTGAGCGCGGCGGCCGATTCGCGTTCCGAATAGCCGAGCGCGATCAGCGCATTGAGGATGTCGGCCTGGCCGTCGGCGGCCCCGTGCGGCGCCGCGCCGCCCAGGTCGGCGCCGAGCTTGCCACGCATCTCCAGCAGCAGGCGCTCGGCGGTTTTCTTGCCGATGCCGGGCACGCGGGTCAGCCGGGCGCTTTCCTGCAGCGTGACGGCCTGCGCCAGCTCGGCCACCGACAATCCCGACAACACGGCAAGCGCGGTGCGCGCCCCGACGCCGCTGACCTTGATCAGCTCCCGGAAGGCGCTGCGCTCGGCGGCGGTGGCAAACCCGTACAGCACGTGGGCGTCTTCGCGGATCGCCAGGTGGGTGTAGAGCGACACCTTGGCCCCGGTATCCGGCAGGGCGTACAGCGTGCTCATGGGCACGTCCACTTCGTAGCCCACGCCGCCCACGTCGATGCACACGGTGGGGGGCGATTTTTCGATGAGGGTTCCGGTCAGTCGTCCGATCATGATAGGGCGATGATGCGTCCGCGCCGTATGCGGCCGCGCACATGCAGGGGCGCGGCGCCCAGGCGCTGCAGTTTGTCCGTCAGGGGGCCGACGTGGGCATGGCAGACGGCGCAGGCCAGCGCGTCGGCCGAATCCGGCGCGGGAACGCCGTCCAGGGACAGCAGGTGCTGGATCATGGCTTGGACCTGCGGCTTGGCGGCCCGTCCGGTGCCGACCACGGCTTTCTTGATTTGCAGGGCGGTGTACTCGTGCACCGCGAGCCCGCCGTCGGCCAACGCGCAGAGGGCGGCGCCGCGCGCCTGTCCGAGCAGCAAGGTGGAGGCCGGGTTGGCGTTCAAAAACACCTTTTCCATGGCAGCCACGTCCGGCCGGTGCTCGGCGATGATCTGGCGCAGGCTGTCCAATATGACCTTCAGGCGCTCGGCAAGCGCCCCCGACGGCGGGACCACGATGGTGCCGCTGGCCACGTACGACAGCCTTGCGCCGTGGGCATCGAGCACGCCGAAACCGGTGCGCCGCAGGCCGGGGTCGATGCCCAGGATGCGCATGGGCCGCGTCAGTGACGGAAATGCCGGGTGCCGGTCAGCACCATGACCAGCCCGCGTTCATCGGCCGCGGCGATCACCTCGTCGTCGCGCACGCTGCCGCCGGGCTGGATCACGCAGGTCGCGCCGGCGTCGGCCACGACGTCCAGGCCGTCGCGGAACGGGAAGAAGGCATCGGAGGCCACCGCCGACCCCTGCAGGGTCAGGCCGGCATTCTGCGCCTTGATCGCGGCGATGCGCGCGGAGTCGACCCGGCTCATCTGGCCGGCGCCCACGCCCACCGTCATGCCGTCGGCGGCGAACACGATGGCGTTGGACTTGACGTACTTGGCCACCTTCCAGGCGAACAGCATGTCGTCCATTTGCGCGTCGGTGGGCTGCTTGCGGGTGACCACGCGCAGCGCCTCGCGCGGCACGTTGTGGGCATCCGGGGTCTGCACCAGCCAGCCGCCACCCACCCGCTTGACGTCGAAGGCGTTCTGGCCCGTGCCCGCCGGCACTTCCAGCACGCGCACGTTCTTCTTGGCGGCCAGGACGGCCAACGCCGCGCCGTCGTAGCCGGGAGCGAGCAGCACTTCCAGGAACTGTCCGCTTACGGCTTCGGCGGTGGCAGCGTCCACCGGACGGTTGAACGCGATGATGCCACCGAACGCCGAGGTCGGGTCGGTCTTGAACGCCTTGCGATATGCCTCCTCGGTCGTCTCGGCCACGGCCACGCCGCACGGATTGGCGTGCTTGACGATGACGCAGGCCGGGGCATCGAAGCTGCGCACGCATTCCCAGGCGGCGTCGGCATCGGCGATGTTGTTGTAGGACAGTTCCTTGCCCTGCAGCTGCCGGTAGTTGCCCAGCAGGCCGGCTGGGCGCTGCGCGTCGACGTAGAACGCTGCCGACTGGTGCGGGTTTTCGCCGTAGCGTAGCGTCTGGTGCGCACGCAGCTGGATGGTCAGCGTATCGGGCCAGGGCTTGCGCGCAGGCGGCGCATCCTGGGCCGGCTCCGCTTCGGCCAGGCTGCTCAGGTAGGCGGCGATGGCGCCGTCATAGGCGGCGGTGTGGGCGTACGCCTTGGCCGCCAGTTGCAGGCGCAGGGCATAAGACGGAGCCCCCTCCGGGCGGTCCATTTCGGCCAGCACGCGGGGGTAATCGCTCGGGTCGATCACCACCGTGACGCCGCCGGCCTCGGTGCCGTGGTTCTTGGCGGCGGCGCGCAGCATCGCCGGCCCACCGATGTCGATGTTCTCGACCGCATCCGCGAAGGTGCAATCCGGACGGGAGATGGTTTCCCGGAACGGATACAGGTTGACCACCAGCATGTCGATGCGGTCGATGCCGTGCTGGGCCAGCGTCTCCAGGTGTTCCTTGCTGTCGCGCCGGGCGAGCAACCCGCCATGAATCTTGGGGTGCAGCGTCTTGACGCGGCCGTCGAGGATTTCAGGCGAGCCGGTGTGAGCGGCCACTTCGGTGACTGGCAGGCCGGCTTCGGCGAGCAGGCGGGCGGTGCCGCCAGTCGACAGCAGCCGCACGCCCCGCGCGGCCAGGGCACGCGCGAATTCGACCACGCCGGTCTTGTCGGAAACGGAAAGCAGGGCGGTTTCTATCTTCATGTGCATGGGCCGGCGGTCGCGACGGCCAGGAAAAGGTGGATCGGAAATCGGGGGGATCGGCTTGCCGGTCGGGGCGCGTTCAGGAACGCGGAGCAATGTTATGGGCGAGCAGCTTCTTGCGCAGCGTGTTGCGGGTGATGCCCAGCATCTCCGAGGCGCGCGATTGGTTGCCGGCTGCCCGCTCCATGGCCATTTCCAGGACCGGACGCTCGACGCAACGCATCACCATGTTCCACATGTCCCGCGGCTCGGCGTCGCCCAGGTCTTCGAAATAGCGCTCCAGGCTGGCGCGCACGCAATCTTCCAGGACATCGGTTTTTCTCATTTCTGCTAGAGGATTCGAAATAACTTTCTTGAGGCGGTCAGGCCGCCAGGGGACAGGCCTGCTGCCGCCCGGGCGGCAGCGGCGCCTGCCGGCTGCATGAGTCGAACCAGTCGGCGACCGCCTGCCACTGGCTGCGGCTGTCCTCGATCACGTTCATGCGCGCGCAGAATGCCGCCCCGCCCGGAAGCCCGGACAGATACCAGCCGATGTGCTTGCGCGCCGTGCGCACGCCGGTGTATTCGCCGTAGAAACGGTAGTGATCGTCCAGGTGCTCGAGCAGCAGTGCCTTCATTTCGTCCCAGCCGGGCGGCGGCAGGTGACGGCCCGTGGCCAGGAAATGCGCGATTTCGCGGAAGATCCAGGGGCGGCCCTGGGCCGCCCGCCCGATCATCACCGCGTCGGCGCCGGTGTACCGGAGCACGTCGCGCGCCTTCTCGGGGCTGTCGATGTCGCCGTTGGCCACGACGGGGATTTCCAGTGCGGCCTTGACCTCACGGATGGTGTCGTATTCGGCCTGGCCGGTGTACAGGTCGGCCCGGGTGCGGCCATGCAGGACCAGCGCGGCGATGCCGATGTCCTGCGCAAGCAGGCCGATGCGCACCGCGTTGCGGTGCTCGCGGTCCCAACCCGTGCGGGTCTTGAGCGTGACCGGCACGCCGAGCGGCTTGCAGGCGGCGACGACGGCCTTCAGGATCCGGGCGACCAGGTCTTCGTCGCGCAGCAGGGCCGACCCGCAGGCCGCGTTGCAGACCTTTTTGGCCGGGCAGCCCATGTTGATGTCGATGATGCGGGCGCCACGCTGGACGTTGAAGACGGCCGCCTCGGCCATCATGTCGGGATCCGCCCCAGCGATCTGCACCGCGATCGGCTCGATTTCGCCGTCGTGGTTCAGGCGCCGCGACGTCTTGACGCTGTTCCAGAGCCGCGGGTTGCTGGCGGCCATTTCTGACACGGCGTAGCCTGCGCCCAATCGTTTGCACAATTGGCGAAACGGCCGGTCCGTCACCCCCGCCATGGGCGCGACGAACACGGGATTGGGCAGAGTCCAGGGGCCGATGCGCATTTGCCGGATTTTAACCCCCCGGTTGCGGGCAGGCCGAGGCGGGGCGGTCGACCGCCGGTGGGGCGCCTGCAGCCGCGCGCCGGGCGCTAGGCGCGCAGGCCGTGCAGCAGGTGGCGGGCGAGCGGTGCGCGTAGCGGCCTGGCAAGGTCCAGCGCCAGCAGCGCCAGCCCCGCGGCATGCTCGACAGGTGCCAGTCCGGTGGCAAAAATCCGCGGCAGAAAATCGGTCACGCCGGCGGTCAGCCAGCGATCGGGGCGGCGCGCCGCGCCGAAGGCCGCGAGCGCCGGCGCGGGGTCGCCGGCAGGCTGGGCCAGCCAAGGCCGCAACGCCATCGCCAGCCGCGCGGCATCGCGTAGCCCCAGGTTCAACCCTTGGCCGGCGACCGGGTGAAGGGTTTGGGCGGCATTGCCGATCGCCGCGACGCACCGGCCGGCCGGGCGGCGGCGCAGCACCATGGCCAGCGGGAAAACGTGCCTAGTACCATGCGCCTGCAGCCTACCCAGCCGATCGCCGAACGCATCGTTGAGCGCCAGGGAAAACGCCGCATCGTCAGCGGACGCCAGCTCCGCCGCGCGGGTCGGCGCGCAGCACCAGACCACGGCATGGGTACCACCACCGTCCGGGTGCGGCAGCAGCGCAAGCGGCCCTTCGCGGGTGAAGCGCTCCCACGCCCAGCCGGGCCGGGGGCGGCTGGCAACCGCGGTGGCCAGCACCGCGTGCTGGCCGTACTCGCGGCGAACGTCGGGGGCCGGCGCCCCGTCGGCTTGCACCGCGACGCGGCAACGCAAGGTCATATCGCCGCTGCGCACCACGGCACCGTCGGCCGTTTCTGACTCCAGCGTCGCGGCCGGCCCTTGCACGATGCGTACGCCCGATTGCGCCAGGCGGGCTTGCAGCGCTTCCTGCAGGCGGGCATAGCGCGCCACGCTGCCCAGTTGCGGCACGCCGAAATCCTCCCGCTTGATCAACGTGCGTCCCAGCCGGCCGCGCTGCGAGACGTGGATGGTGTGGATGTCGGCAGCGCCCTGTGGCCACGCATGCAGGGACTGCAACAGCACCTTGCTGCCGTGGTTGAGCGCGAGCACGCGGGGATCGCTGGCGCCCGCGCGTGCGCCGGTGCGCAGCAAGACGACCTGCGCGGGGTCGGGCGCCGTCTGGGCCAGCAGCAGCGCCAGCGCACTGCCTGCCGGACCGCCGCCGAGAATCGCGATATCGCAATCGTGCTCGCTCATGGGGCGGATTCTACCCGTCCGATAAAATGGCGCTGCCCAATCCCATAGCGTTCCATGGACTTTGTCGCCCCGCCTGCTTCATCGGCCGCCACACCGCCACGCCGCTACCGCACCAAGGTCGCGGCCGGGCTCATCGCGTTCCTGCTCGGCTGGCTGGGCGGCCACTGGTGGTACTTGGGCAGGCGGCGCGCCTGGTTATTTACCGCCGCTGCCGTCGCGGTCTTGGCGGTTGGCCTGACGGCGTTCGAATCGCGCTGGGAAAATCCGGCCACGCTGTTCATGGTGGTGCCGGCCACGGCCGGCTTCATCGAGGCAGCAGTCCTGTGCCTGATGGACGACGGTAAATTCAACGCCCGCTACAACCCCGGCTTGCCGCCGCGCCGGCAGATGGGTTGGGGACCGGTGCTGGTGGCCTGCGCCACGCTGGTGGGCGGCAGCATCGTGACCTTGACCGGGATCGCCATGATCGTGATCTACGTCTGGACCCAGATGGGGTGGCTGGACGGGTATCAACTCTGACCGCACGCGATGCCCGGCATCTCGGCCGGGCCCAGGCGCTTCCGATCGATCCTTGAGGGTAAACCCTTGCCTGTTCGAGGCGGATAGCTTAGAATAATTGGGTTTTAGTCACCTGGGGTTCTTGTAAGTGAATACCGATTCCGGCGACAGTAGTCGATCTTGCATCGATTGCGCTGCCTGACAGGATTTACCGAGCAGACCCTTCATCTGCCGCATCCTGTCAGTGCAGGGTGCGGTATCCGGGAAAGCCGGGCGCTTGGCCCGCTTTTCAAATTCCGCCCAAACCGCCAGAAGCTGCCGCAGCCATCGGCTGCCGTTTGCGAGGCTTTGCGCGCGTGCCGCGCGAAGTCCCGCCGGCCCGCCGTGCGCCGGGTGCGCGTATTCGCACCGCCCCTTCTTAGTGTCTGGAAGGAGGTCGCCATGCGTCTTTTTGATATGTTCCTGCGCCGGGCGGGGCTGACCCGCGCCGACGCGCTGCGTCGCAACCGCGCCGTATCGCGCCTGACGATCGAGTGTCCGGAAAACATGCTCAGCGGGTTGCGCCAGCGTATCTACGCCGATTTCCGCGCCGCCGGGCTGAACGTGTCCCAAGTGCAGATCCAGCGCGGCGAAGGGGGCCAGATGGCCTCGGCCTGCGTGACTGTGGATTGCCCGGCCGACAAGCGTGCCGAACTGGTGTCCCAGGCGCGCCGCCTGGGCCAGCAGCCCGGCGTGCACCGGGTGCGGTTCGGCGTTGCGCGCAACGCCGGGCAGGCTTCCCAGGGCTCGTCGGCGCGCGCGGCGTGACGCGCGTGGCCTGCCGGCGCGCGAGCGTGCGCCGGCGGGTGCGCGTGAGGCCCTGGACTACAATCCTTTTTCCGGTTTGATCAAGGCAACACCTTGGATTTGCTCGCCTGGCTCGTCCCCTGGGAATTCTCCCCTACGCTGATCGCGACAATGTTGGCAGCGGGCTGGCTGTTTCTGCGCGGCCAGCGGGTGCACCGTCCCAATGCCGTCCGCCAGGCCCTCTTCTGGACGGGCATGGCGTTGCTCTATCTATCGCTGCACACGCGCGTCGATTACTACGCCGAGCGCATGTTTTTCGTACACCGCGTGCAGCACCTGGTGCTGCACCACCTGGGGCCGCTGGTCTTGATGGCGGCGTATCCGGGCTCGGTGATCCGCGCGGGCCTGCCGCTGCGCTGGCGCGCCAGGTTGCGGGCTTGGCTGGCGAGCGCACCGGGCAGGGCGGTACAGGCCGCCTGTACCAATCCCATTTTCGTACCGGCGCTGTTTGTCTTCTTGGTGCTGATCTGGTTGCTGCCGACGGTGCAGTTCTATTCCATGCTGGACTGGCGCCTGTACCGGATCATGAACTGGTCCGTCGTCATCAGCGGCCTGATGTATTGGAACCTGATCCTTGACCGTCGGCCCAGCCCGCCGGCGGCCATGTCCCCCGGCGGCCGCGTGGTCTCGCCCATACTGACCATGGCTCCGCAGATGGTGGCCGGCGCGGTGATTGCCTTCACCGAGCGTGACCTATATCCCATCTTCGAGCTTTGCGGGCGTGCCATCCCGATGTCGGCGCAGACCGACCAGAGCATAGGTGGCCTGACCATGTGGATCCCCGCGGCGATGACGGAAGTGGCCGGCTTGCTGGTCGCCCTGGGCAACCTGATGCGCTTGTCGACCCGGGGACGTTGGCGCAGCGCTCGGCAACGGCGTGCAGATGCCGCGCGGCGGCAGCCGGCACCGCCGGCGCCCCTGTAGCGGCTGTCGGTGGCGCTTGCGCAGGATGACGCGATTTGCCGGCCCGGGGCCGGCGTTGCCGCGGCAGCTGGCCGCCGCGGCCGGGACTAGGCCTGTAGCCCGTGGTACTTGCGCCCCAGGGCGACATTGGCCTGGAACATGCCCGCCTTGCTTCCGCAGTCGTAGCGCGTGCCTTCGTACCGGTAGGCAAAGACCGGCTTGTCGCGCAACAGCGCGGCGATGCCGTCGGTGAGCTGGATTTCGTTGCCGGCGCCGGCCTGCGTGCTGCGCAGGTGGGCGAAGATGGCCGGGTCCAGTACGTAGCGGCCGACCACGCCCAATCGCGACGGTGCCTGGGCCGGGTCGGGCTTTTCCACGATGTGGCTGATGCGCTCGGTGCGGTCATCGACCGGCGTGCTTTGCACGATGCCGTACTTGCGGGTGTCCTCCAGCGGCACTTCCTGCACGCCGAGCACGCTACCGTTGTGGCGCAGGGCGGCTTCGATCAGCTGGCCCATGACCGGCCGGTCGGCATCGATGAGGTCGTCGGCCAGGAGCACGGCGAAGGGTTCGTCGCCGATCGCCGGCGCCGCGGTCAGCACTGCATGGCCCAAGCCCAGCGGGGCGGCCTGGCGGATGTACAGGCAATTGACGTGGCTCGGCAGGATGTCGCGCACCATGGCGAGCATCTCGTGCTTGTTCTTGCTGGCCAGTTCGGCTTCCAGTTCAGGCGCTGAATCGAAGTGGTCCTCGATGGCACGCTTGTGCCGTCCGGTGATGAAGATCAGGTCGGTGATCCCGGCGGCCACGGCCTCTTCCACGGCATACTGGATCAAGGGTTTGTCCACGACGGGCAACATCTCCTTGGGCATAGCCTTGGTAGCCGGCAAAAAGCGCGTGCCCAGACCGGCGACGGGGAATACGGCTTTTCTGACGGGTCGCATGGATACCTCTGTCGTTGAAATTGGGAACATTGTTGCTTGACTGGCTATCATAGCCGTATGAGCGTCCCCATTTCGTTTTCGCACTTGGCTGCGGCCGGCGCGCTGGCGCTGGCGGCCGCCGCGGCGCCGCTGCAGGCCCAGCCGGTCGGGCTGCCGAGCATGGGCCGGGAAGGCGGGGAGCTGACGCCTATGCTCGAGCAGCGGTTGGGCGACGCCATCATGGTCCAGGGCCGGCGCGACCCCACTTATATCGATGACCCCGGCGTGCGCCAATACTTGGGCGAGGTCGGCCGTAGGCTGGCCGCGCACGCGCCTGGCGGTGCGCCTGAGATCGTCGTATTCGGCGTGCGCGACCCGACCTTCAACGCCTTTGCCTTGCCCGGCGGTTATATCGGTGTCAACAGCGGCCTGATCATCGGGTCGGAATCCGAATCGGAGCTGGCCGGGGTAATCGCCCACGAAATCGGCCACGTCGCGCAGCGCCACATCGCCCGTGGCTACACCCAGAGCGCGCAAAGCGGCACGATGATGATGGCGACCATGGCGGCATCGCTGCTGGCTGCATTGGCCGGCGGTGGCGACCTTGCCGCGGGCGTGGCGGCGTTCGGCCAGGCAGCCACCGTCAGCCAGCAGCTGAGTTTTTCCCGCGACGCCGAGCGCGAAGCCGATCGTGCCGGCTTCGACATGCTGCGCAAGGCGGGCTACGACCCTGCCGGCATGGCGGCCGTCTTCGGCCGGTTGGCCAACGCATCGCGGCTGAACGAAGGCGCGGGCGGCGGCGCCTACGCCAGCACGCACCCGCTGTCGCTGCAGCGCATGTCGGACATCCAGAACCGCCTACGCATGATGCCGCCCGCGCGTCACGTCGACAGCGACGACTTCTGGTATGTGCGGGCCCAGATGTGGGTCGTGCAGTCCGGGGGTGCGCAAAGCCAGCGTAGCGCCAGGCAGCACTTGCAGGAAGAGGCGCGCGCCTTGTCCGGTCCCCGGCAAGCGGCGGCCTGGTACGGCCTGGGGTTGCTGGCGCTGCGGGAGGGCAACCTGGACCAGGCGCGCAAGGCGCTGGAAGCGGCCCGCGCCGGCGGCCGCGACGCGCCGCAACTGGCCGAGCTGGCCATCCGGCTGGCCTGGGCCGCGCGTGACGATGCCCGGGCCCTGGACACCGCCCGCGCTGCCTGGCGGCAATGGCCCGACCGGCGCGCCTTGGCCTACTGCCTGGCGCAGGCCCTGCAGCGCATGGGCAGGCACGACGAGGCCGTCATGTTCCTGCGCGAGCGCGTCGGCCGGTGGGCAGACGAGGAGCCGGGCTTGTACCAACTATTGGCGCAGAGTGAAGACAAGGCCGGCCAGCGTGTGGCGGCAAGGCGCAGCATGGCCCGCTATTACATTGCCATCGGCGCGCTGCCGGCGGCCGTTTCGCAGCTGAACCAGGCGCGCGGCCTGTCACGCGATTTCTACGAGCAGTCGCAGATAGACGTACAGATTCGCGAAGTGAAGGAGCGCATGGCCGAGGAGCGCGAACTGCTCGAACGATTCAAGTCCTGATTGCACGGCACGTGCAAGGCGCCCGGTGGGGCGGGCAGGCAGCGCGGCGTGCCCGTTCCCAGGGCACCGCCGTCGGTGGCCCCGCGGGGGGTGGGGCTTATTGCCCGGTTTCGAAAAAGCGCGCGAGCCGCTGGGGCAGCCAGCGGCCGTGGCCCGGGAACGGTCCGGTGACGAAACCGGCATGCCCGCCTTCGGCGGGCTGGTGCAGCAGCACGGCGTCGGAGCACTCGTCCGGCCCGGGTAGCGCCGGCTCGGGCAGGAAGGGGTCGTTGCGTGCGTTCAGCACCAAGCAAGGTACGGCGATGCCGGCCAGCAGCGGCTTGCACGATGCCCGCGTCCAGTAATCCAGCGCGTTGCGAAAACCATGCATGGGCGCGGTGTACGCGTCGTCGAACTCGCGCAAGTCCCGCGCATGGGCCACCCGCATGACGTCGATGACGCCTGGGAAGCGGCGGGCCTTTTCCAGCACCTTGGCCTTCATGGTGCGCAGGAAGAACCGCGTGTAAATGTGCCGGTTGATGAAGCCGCGCGATAGGTTTTGGCCAGCCGCGACCAGGTCCAGCGGCACCGAGACGCCGGCGGCGGCCGCCAGCCAGGCGGCCGCCTGGCCTTGCTCGCCCAGGTATTTGAGCAGGGCGTTACCCCCCAACGATACGCCGACGGCATGCCAGCGCGCAGCGGGCAGGCGCTGGCGCGCGGCTTGCAGCATGAAGCCGATTTCTTCCGAATCGCCGGAGTAATAGGCGCGCGCCAGACGGTTGGGCGTGCCAGAGCAGCCGCGAAAGTGTGCGACCACCACCACCCAACCGCGGGCGCGGAAGTATTGCCCGATCGACTGCGCGTAGCGGCTCAGGCTGTTGCCTTCCAGCCCATGGAAAATGATGACGGCGGACGTCTCTGGCGTTTGCGGCAGTGCCAGCCGGTCACTGTCGGTCATCCAGCGCACCGCCGCCGTACCCGCGACCGGGGCCGGATCGGCGTCGTGCGCGTCGGCCGGCGTGCGATGCGGGAAGAGCCCCGGGCCGCTCCAATCGAAATCGAGGAAATCGCCGTCAGGCGTATCGACCCGCTCGCGCACGAAGGCGATGCGGTGGTAGCGGGCCGCCAGGGCGCCATAGAGCGTCTGGCTGTGTCCATCGGGCAGCCAAACAGGAGTCGGGCAGGGCGAAGTGTCCAGTCGTGCAGCCACCGGCGTTCCCGTCAGTGGAGCAGGTCTGGCAGGTCGTGCAAGTCGAGCAGCCCCGCTTCGGAAGGGGCGGCGCTGGCATGGTGCAGCACCAGCTTCCAACCTGCCGGTCCCTTGTGATAGACGTTGGTCGCGTAGCAGTTGGCCACCCGCATCCCTGCGGGCGACTGCACCGTCATTTGTTCCACCACCGAGTGCACCGAACTCATCATGCTTTGCAGCGCCAGCAGGCGCATGGGGCGCATGACCAGCGGGCCATTGGCCAGGATTTCCTGCCACGATTCCCGGACTGCCATGTGGCCAAGCACGCGAATGCCGCCCGGATGGATGCAGGCGACTTCTTCGTCGTCGGCCCACACTTGCATCAGGCTATTCAGGTCGCCTTGCTCCAGGGCTTCGTAGAAGGCGAACTCGGCTTCGTCGGCGGTGGCGAACATGGGCTGGCCGGCCCGTTCAGTGCTTGGGTACCGCCGTGCCCGGCTTGAGCCGATACTGCGTCCCGCAATAGGGGCAGGCGGCCGAGCCCGTGCGCGTGACGTCCAAAAAGACGCGCGGGTGCATGCTCCAGATCGGCGCGCGCGGGCCCGGACAGTACACGGGCAGGTCTTCTGCGCCGATTTCGATGGCTTGCTGCGCTTGGCCGGGGGCTGTCGCGGCTGCGGTCATGGTTGTTCCTGCGATGGTAGGGCGAAAGAAGTCTGCAAAAGGCGGTTCAAACCTTGGTCAGCCAGTGCTCGTACTTGGGATTGCGACCGTTGACCACGTCGAAGAAGGCTTTCTGCAGGCGCTCGGTGATCGGCCCGCGGCGGCCGGCGCCGATTTGGCGGCGGTCGACTTCGCGGATGGGCGTGACCTCGGCGGCGGTCCCCGTGAAGAAGGCTTCGTCGGCGATATAGACGTCGTCGCGGGTCAGGCGCTTGGTCACCACCGGGATGCCCAGGTCGGCGGCCAGCGCGTGGATGGTCGAGCGGGTGATGCCGGTCAGGGCCGACGCGATCTCGGGTTCGCAGAGCACGCCGTCCTTGACGATGAAGAGGTTCTCGCCGGCGCCTTCGGCCACGAAGCCGTCGGTATCCAGCAGCAGCGCCTCGTCATAGCCGTCGTCCAGCGCCTCGGCGTTGGCGATGATGGAATTGGCGTAGGTCGTGGCCACTTTGGCCCGCGGCAGGGTGACGTTGACGTGGTGGCGGGCGTAGGACGACACCTTGACCCGTATGCCTTCGGCCAGGGCCTGCTCGCCCAGGTAGGCGCCCCAGGGCCAGGCGGCGATGGCGACGTGGACCTTGGCACCCTTGGGCGAGATGCCCATTTTCTCGGAGCCGAAGAACACCAGTGGGCGCAGGTAGCAGGACTTGAGCCCGTTGGCACGCACCACTTCGCATTGCGCCGCGTTCAGGGTGTCCTGGTCGTACGGGATCGGCATCTGGTAGATGTGCGCCGAATTGAACAGTCGGCGGGTGTGGTCCTGCAGGCGGAAGATCGCCGTTCCCTGGACGGTGTCGTACGCGCGTACGCCCTCGAATACCGACAAGCCGTAGTGCAGCGAATGCGTCAGGACGTGCGTGGTGGCCTCGCGCCACGGAACCAGTTTGCCGTCATACCAAATGTAGCCGTCGCGGTCAGCCATCGACATGGTGCGTCTCCATTGTGAGATATTCATTGTATCAAGCGGCCACGATACAATACCGCGGCCTACGACCGTCCGGCGTGCCGCCCCGGCCCCCGGGGCGGCCATGACAGCGCTGTCCATCCATGCTGACCCGCCATCTACGTCAGAGGGTCTGCCTTGACCTCTGATACCGAGCCGTCTTCTGCCGCTTGCGCCGCCTTGCGGGCCGAAAGGCTGGCCGGCTTTCGGGCGGGCGTCAAGGCCGTCGGCCCGGCGTTGGTGGCCACCTCCACCTGGGGCCTGGTCACCGGGGTGGCCATGGTCAAGTCCGGCCTGACCGAATCCGCGGCGTTGACCATGACGCTGCTGGTGTATGCCGGATCGGCCCAGCTCACGGCGCTGCCGCTGATCGCCACCGGCGCGCCTCTGTGGCTGATCTTCGCCGCGGGCTTCATCGTCAACCTTCGCTTTGTCATCTTCGGGGCGGCCCTGCACCCGTACTTCCGCGACCTATCCTGGCCTCGGCGCCTGGCCTACGGCTACCTCGCCACGGACATGGCCTTCGTGCTGTTCATGCCGCGCTACGGCGACGCGACCGTGCGGGGCACGGTCGAGCAGCGCTGGTTTTTCATCGGCACCGCCGCGCCGGGATGGCTGGCCTGGCAGGTGTCGTCCATACTCGGCATCGCCCTGGGCGCCATGGTCCCAGCCGGGTGGTCGCTGGATTTCGCCGCGGTATTGGCGCTGCTGGCCATTACCGTTCCCCTGGCGTCTTCCCGGCCCATGCTCATATCCATGCTGGCCGCCGGCCTGGTGGCCTGGGTCGGACAACTGTTGCCGCTGCGGCTGGGCTTGCTCGCGGCGGTGGCGGCGGGCATCGTCGCGGGCCTGGCCGCCGAACGCCTGTCCCGGAGCCAGTCATGATTTTTGGCTTGTGGCCTTCCGACCTTTACGTGTACGGGGCGATCGCGCTGTTGGTCGTGTGCAGCGTGCTCACGCGCGCCGGTTACATGGTGTTCGGCGACTACCTTCCCTTGAGCGAGGGAACGCGTCGTGCCTTGCGCTATGCGCCTGCAGCCGCACTGACCGCCATTATCGTGCCGGACCTGCTGCCTTGGCGGGCCGGGGAATGGCCGGCTTTCGACACGCGGCTGGTCGCCGCTGCGGCGGGCGTGCTGGTCTTTTTACGCACGCGCAGTGCCGTGCTGGTCATCCTGGTCGGCATGGCCGTGCTTTGGACGCTGCGGGCGCTGTTCGGCTGACCGGTGCGGCGGCTGCTAAAATAAGTTATCCACAGGTCCGCGCCGCGCAGCGACGCCTTTTTCCATTTTCCGGCGCCGGACGATCACCCAATTGCCGATGACTCAATCGAATCCTTCCGTGGCCGCGGCTGCTGCCGACGCGCCCGTTTCCAGCTTCGCCGATTTCGGCCTGCATCCCGACCTGCTCCGGGCGGTGGCCGACACCGGCTACACCACGCCCACGCCCATCCAGGCCAGGGCGATTCCGGTGGTGATGGAGGGACGCGACGTCATGGGCGCTGCCCAGACGGGCACGGGCAAGACCGCTGCCTTTACCCTGCCCATCCTGCACCGGTTGATGCCGCTGGCCAACCGTAGCATGTCTCCCGCGCGCCATCCGACGCGCGCGCTGATCCTGACGCCCACGCGCGAGCTGGCCGACCAGGTCGCCGAAAACGCACGCCGCTACAGCCAGTACACGCCGCTGCGCACCGCAGTCGTGTTCGGCGGCGTGGATATCGGTCCGCAGAAGGAGGCGCTGCGCGCCGGCTGTGAGGTGCTGATCGCCACGCCCGGCCGCCTGCTCGACCACGTCGAGCAGCGCACGGCCAACCTCAGCCAGGTGGGGATCCTGGTGCTGGACGAAGCCGATCGCATGCTTGACATGGGCTTTCTGCCGGACCTGGAGCGCATCATCCAGCTGCTGCCGCGCCAGCGCCAGAACCTGCTGTTTTCCGCCACGTTCAGCAACGACATCCGCAAGCTGGCCCGCTCTTACTTGAACCATCCGGTCGAGATCGAGGTGGCCGCGCGCAACGCCACGGCCGACACGGTCACCCAGATTGCCTATCCCATGGAGGCCGACGCCAAGCGGGCGGCCGTGGTGCATCTGGTCAAATCGCGGGGCCTGTGCCAGGTCATCGTGTTTTCCAACACCAAGATCGGCACCGGCCGCCTGGCGCGCCAGCTTGAGCTCGATGGCGTGCGCGCCGAATCTATACACGGTGACAAGTCGCAGGCTGACCGCATGAAGGCACTGGAAGCGTTCAAGGCCGGCGAGCTCGAAGTGCTGGTGGCCACCGACGTGGCCGCGCGCGGGCTGGACATTGCCGGCGTGCCGTGCGTGATCAATTACGACCTGCCGTACAACCCCGAGGACTACGTGCACCGCATCGGGCGCACGGGTCGCGCCGGCGCCTCGGGCGAAGCGATTGCCCTCTATACGCCCGAGGAAGAAAAGCTGTTGCTCGAGATCGAGAAGCTCATCAAGCGGCAGGTGCCACGCGGGCGGCTGGATATTCCGTCCGAACTGCTGTCGCGCGGGCGTGGCCGGGACCGGCACCGTCCGGGCGAGCGCCGCGGCGGATCGGCGCCGCACGCATCGCGCCCGCAGCAGCCGGTCGACGACTTCTTCTACAAGCCTTACGAGCCGGCGCCGGCAACCGCGCAGCCGGCCAGTCCCGAACCGCCGCGCCCGGCGGCGCCCAAGCGCGGGCTGGCCGTGTTGCTGGGCGGCGCGCGCAAACCCGTTTCGCCTTCGTCTTCGTCCTAGTGCCGCGCGCCCCTTACGGTTGCGCGGCGGATTGCCTGAGAAGGGCGGCTACGTCGGGCAGGGCGGTGCGCACCTCCGGGCCATCGGCATCCAGGTTCTCGAGCATGCGCTGCAAGTGGCCGATGTGCGGGAGCATGGTGCCGTAGAACAGCGTGCGCGCACCGCGTCGGATGAGCAGGGTCGGGAAGTTTTCGACGTCTTCGTCGCCCAGCAGCTCGGGGTGATCCTCGATGTCGGCCCAAACGAACAGCATGTCGGGGTACCGGGCAGACAGTTCTTCGAAGCGCGGCTGGTAGCCGCGACAGGCGTCGCACCAGGCAGCGCAGAAGCATACGACCAGTCCGGCGTCCGGGCGGTCGAGCAGCGCGAGCAGGCGGGCGGTGTCGGCGTTGGCGGGGTAATGAACAGGCATGTCGGCAAGACGTGTCGGGTTTGTCTATGATACCCGGCACGCACTCCTGGCCAGCGCACATGAACGATTCCTCTGCCCTTCGTCCTGCCGGCTCGGCCGGCCTGTCCGGCGTGGCCCGCGCTTTGCGGCGCGCGCTCGTGTCGCAGCTGCATCCGCGCATGCTGTTTGCGCTGCTCATGCCTTTCCTGATTACCCTGGCGGGCGCCGTGGTGCTGATCTGGCTGTGTTGGGATCCCGTCACGGCCTGGCTGCAGCGCACCGTGTCGGATTGGGCCGTGGTGGCGCAGGTCGACGAATGGCTGATCGCCGCCGGCCTGGTTTCACTCAAGCTCTGGCTGGTGCCGCTGGCGGCGGTGGCCATCCTGCTGCCCGTGGCGGGTATCCTGGGCCTGGCGATAGCGGCCGTGTGCGTCATGCCGATGGTGCTCAACCACCTGGAGGCCCGCGATTACGCCGGCCTTAAGCGCCAAGGCCGGCACGGGCTGGCCGTCGGCATGTGGAACGCGATATGGGTGACCACCGTCTTCGCCCTGGGCTGGTTGGTGACGCTGCCGCTTTGGCTGCTGCCGCCCATGGCGCTGGTGCTGCCGGTGTTCTGGTGGGCGTTCGCGTTCTCGCGCATGATGCGCGTGGATGCGCTGGTCGAGCACGCCAGCCCGGCCGAGCGGCGGCTGCTCGAGCAGCGCCATAACGCTGGATTCTGGACGCTTGGCTTCATCCTGGCGCTGGTCAACCTGCTGCCGCCGGCCTGGCTGGTGCTGCCGGTGTTTTCCGCGTTGGTCTTTGCGCACTACGGCCTGGACGCGCTGGCGCGGCTGCGGCAGGAAACCGTCATCGACGTCTGAATTTTCCCTGGAGCCCCCATGCAGCAAGACGATACGGTGCGCCGCTTCGGACTGATCGTCGTCGGCGACGAAATCCTTTCCGGACGCAGGCAGGACAAGCACTTCGCCAAGGTCGTCGCCATGTTGGCCGAGCGCGGCCTGCAACTGGCCTGGGCGCAGTTCATCGGCGACGACCGTGCGGCGCTGACCGAACTGTTGCGGCGCAGCTTCGCCAGCGGCGACGTGGTGTTTTGCTGTGGTGGCATCGGCGCCACGCCGGACGACCACACGCGCCAGGCGGCTGCCACGGCGCTGGGCGTGGACCTAGTCCTGCACCCCGAGGCCGAGGCCGCGATCACGCAACGTTGCGCCGAGATGGCCGCCAAGGGACAGGGCGACGCCGACATGGGCACGCCGGAAAACCAGCGGCGCCTGCAGATGGGGTGCTTCCCCGCCGGCAGCGAGATCGTCCCCAACCCCTACAACCGCATACCGGGGTTCTTTATCCGCGACCACACCTTCGTGCCGGGCTTTCCCGTAATGGCCTGGCCGATGCTGGAGTGGACGCTGGACACCCGCTATGCCTCCCTGCATCACAAAGTGCGCCATGTAGAGCATTCCTTCCTGGTTTTCGGCCTGCCCGAATCGCGTATCGCCCCGGTCATGGAAACCGTGCAACAGCGCTGGCCCCAGGTGCGCGCCTTTAGCCTGCCCAGCGTGGGCGACGGCGGGGCGCGGCCGCACATCGACCTGGGCGTCAAGGGCGAGCCCGAGGCCGCGGCGCAGGCCTTGGTGTTCCTGCGTGACGAGGTGCGGCGATTGGGCGGTACCATGGAGCCGCCCCATGCAGCCACCGGATCGTGGGGTGCCGGCGCCATGGGATAGAATGTGCTGCACCGCCGCAACGGACGCTGCGGCGGCTTTTCACTGGACGACACCATGCCGCGCACGACCGCCATCGCCAACGCGTCTTCGCCTGCCGGCGAAGAGGGCGGCACGCGGCCGGCGATCGCCATCCAGGTGCTGGAGCGGGCGATGGGGTTGCTCGATGCGCTGGCAGCCCAGCCCGACCCGGTCACGCTCAAGGAGCTCGCCCATACCACTGGGCTGCACCCGTCCACCGCGCACCGTATCCTCAACGACCTCGTAGTCGGCCGCTACGTCGAGCGCGTGGACAACGGCCTGTACCAGCTGGGCATGCGCCTGCTGGAATTGGGGTCGCTGGTCAAATGCCGGCTCAACGTCCGCGAGGCGGCGCTGGGCGCCATGCGCGCCCTGCACAAGCTGACCGGCCAGACCGTCAATCTGTCGGTGCAACAGGGCGACGAAATCCTTTACATCGAGCGGGCCTGGAGCGAACGCTCCGGCATGCAGGTGGTGCGGGCCATCGGCGGACGCGCGCCCTTGCACCTGACCTCGACTGGCAAGCTTTTCCTGTCCACCGCCGATTCCCGGCAGGTGCGCGCCTATGCCGAGCGCACCGGCTTGGTGGGCAATACCCGCAATAGCCTCACCGACCTCGAGCGGCTCGAGCAGGAGCTCGCCCTGGTGCGCCGCAATGGCTACGCCCGCGACAACGAGGAACTCGAGCTCGGAGTGCGCTGCATCGCCGCCGGGATCTACGACGATACCGGCCGCCTGGTGGCCGGACTATCGATTTCCGCGCCGGCCGACCGCATGCAGGACGAATGGATCACCGCGCTCGTGCGCACCGCAGCCGAAATTTCCGAGGCGCTGGGCTACGAGCCGCCGGCGCAGCAATCTTGAGCCGGCGCGTGCCGGCGACATCATTTTTTCGCTTTCTCCACGAAGGGGCTCGCGTCCGCCGGTGGCTGCCTGCCGCCGGCTGGCCGATGCCAGCAGGGCAAAAAAATCCCGGCTGGCGCCGGGACCTGATGCGGCGGCCGCCGGTTGGCCGGCGGCCGGGCCGGCAGCGCGTGCCGCCGGCTTGTCGTTGTTGTCGTCTTATTGCGGCTCGATGCCGGCCTTCTTGAACAGTTCGGCCCATTGCGGGACTTGTTGCTTGACCTTGGCGGTCAGGGCTTCGGGGTTGGCGTCGTCGAGCATCACTTCCGCGCCCAGGCCTTTCATGCGTTCCTGGAACTTCGGATCGGCCAGGCCGGCTTGCAGGGCGGCGACCAGCTTGTCGACCACGGGCTTGGGCGTGCCGGCCGGCACCCACATGCCGTGCCAGATGCCGATCTGGAAGCCCTTGTAGCCGGATTCGTCCATCGTGGGCAAGTCTGGCAGCGACGGTACGCGCTTGAGGCTGCCGACGGCATAGGCCTTGACCTTCTTGGCGGCGATGTGCTGGGAGGTGTTGGTGGTTTGGTCGCACATCAGGTCGACTTGCTTGCCGAGCAGGTCGTTCATGGCCGGGCCGGTGCCCTTGTAGGGCACGGTCAGCAGTTGCACGCCGATGGCGTCCATGAACATGGTGCCGCACAGGTGGCTGGCCGCACCGATGCCGGCGTTGGCCATGGCGACCTTGTCCTTGTTCTGTTTGAGGTAGTCGACCAGTTCCTTGATGTTGTTGGGCGGAAAGTCTTCGCGCGCGATGATGGTCATGGGCACGTCCACGACCAAGCCGATCGGTTCGAAGCTCTTGACCGGGTCATAGCCTGGGTTCTTGTACAGCGAAGCCGCCGTCGTGAAGCCGACGTGCATCAACAGGACGCGATAGCCGTCCGGTTCGGCGCGCGCCACGTCGCTGGTGCCAATCGTGCCGCCCGCGCCAGCCTTGTTTTCGACCACGACCGTCTGGCCCAGGGTCGGGCGCATGGCCTCGGCCAGGGAGCGGGCGACGTTGTCGGTGGGGCCGCCAGCCGCGAAGGGAACGACCAGGGTGATGGGCTTGCTGGGGAATTCGGCCGCCTGCGCTGGGAGGGCTGCGGCCAGGGATAGGGCCGCGGCGCCGGCGGAAACGAGGGCCGCCAGCTTGCGAGGGGTGAGGCGCATGGAGTCTCCTTGATGAAGAAGGGTTATCGTGTTGTTCACAGCCAGGCATGCGGCAAGGGTAGGCGCATGCATGGGGCGCCCAGGGAGTCTAGGTAAGAATGGGGCCGGCGTCACCCCATGTTTTCCCCAGCACGGCGGCGAGGGTTTGCTGCACCTTGTGATGGTGCGTTGCAACATAATCGCTTGACAAGGCCGGCGGGGCCCGTAAAATGACGTTTGTGCAGTGCAGCAAAACCGGTCGGTCGGGCAGCGCCGGGCGCTGACATTCCGCCGTTTCCGGCTTACGAATCGAATCTGCCGGCCCCGCCCCAGGCCCCAAGGAGAGTCACCATGACTGCCATCCCCCAACAAGTCCTCAACCGCCAAAAGGCGGCCGTTTCCTCCCTGATCGCCACGCAAGGCGCGCTATTTTCTGGCTTCGAAAAGCTGGTCGACCTGAACATGAAGGTCGTCAAGGCTAGCCTGGACGAAGCAGCGCTGCGCGCGCAGCAAGTGGCCGAGCTCAAGGACGCCCAGGAAGTCGCTGCCTTCACCAGCTCGCTGCTGCAGCCGGGCGCCGAAAAGGCGCTGGCCTACGGCAAGCACGTCTACGACATTCTGGCGGGCGTGCAGTCTGAGCTGGCCGCGCTGGCTGAAGCGCAAGTGGCCGACGGCCGCCAGCAGCTGAACGATGCCATCGAGGAACTTTCCAAGAATGCGCCCACCGGCACGGAAGGCGCCGTGGCGCTGATGAAGTCGTCGCTGGCCACCGTCAACAGCGCCTATGATTCGCTGGCCAAGGCGGCCAAGCAGGCCGCCGAAGTCGCCGAATCCAACCTGAATGCCGCCGCGAACGCGACCTTCAAGGCCGCGTCCGACGCCGCCGAGGCGGCCGGCAAGGCCACGCCGCGCAGCCGCCGCGCTGCGTAATAGCGGCCGCGCCGCAGCCGTTTTCGCGGCGTTCCAACCCGCGAAGCGCACCGCTTCGCGGGTTTTTTGTCGTCCTGTTACCGGGGCGCTTTTTGTGCGATCGCGCGGTACTTTTCGACGGCGTCTTTCAAATAGGTGGCAAATGCCTGCGGGCCGGCGCTGACTTTGACCTCCACGCCCTGGCGCGCCAGCTGATCTCTTACCGATGGACGCTGCAGGACTTTGGCGACCGCCGCATGTAGACGCTCGACAATGGCAGGCGGCGTGCCCGCTGGAGCCAGCAGTGCGTTGAAGGTTACGTCTTCATAGCCCGGCAACGCGGATTCTGCGATGGTGGGAACGTAGGGTAGCAGCACCGATCTGGTCGTTGTCGTGACTCCCAGTGCTTTCAGCTTGCCCGCGGCGATGTAAGGGCCGGAGGTGCTGACTTGGTCGAACATCGTCATCACCTGGCCACCCACAACGTCGGTAAGGGCTTGGGCGTTGCCTTTGTAGGACACGCCTAGCATTTTGATGCCTGCTTGGCGACTGAATAGTTCTGCGGCGATGTAGCCAGTCGAGCCCACCCCCGAGGATGCGAACGAAATTTCTCCGGGATTGGCGCGGGCTCGCTCAATCAGTTCTCCGACGGTATTCTGTGGCACCGAAGGATGCGCTACCAGCACCATGGGAATCTGCACAGTTTGGGTGATAGGTGCAAAATCGCTGATCGGATCGTATCCGGCGTCGGCGATGAATGCTGGCGCAGAAACGAAAGTGTTGGCTACGGCCAGCAACGTGTATCCATCGGGTCGGGCGCGCGCGACGTCGCGAGTCCCGATCAAGCCGCTTGCCCCTGGCTTGTTCTCCACGACGACAGGCTGGCCGAGATCATCGGCGAGGTCCTTGGCTATCAGTCTTGCCACTTGGTCGACCGTGCCCCCGGGTGCAAGCGGCACCACGATGCGTATGGGTTTGCTGGGATAGTCCTGTGAGGCAGTCGCACAGGCCGCAATCGCGACTGCAATGATGGACGCCAGTAAACGCAACGGGTTCATGGTGGTTGTCTCCTGAAGATGTCGACGGTTGGTCCGTCGATTGTTCTAGTTGGCCTAGTAGCGGGCCGTGTTGGTCAATGTTCAAAAGCCGTAGAGGCGCGCCGGGTTGTCCGCGAGTAGTTTGCGCGCGCGTTCGGGGGTTTCCGCCCATTCTAGGCATCGCGCCAGAGCACGCGAGTTATCCTCGGCGCGGCAAGGTGTGACGCGATTTACCGGTAGTGGCACGCCGGCCGCCGAACCCGGATGTGGCCAGTCTGTTCCCCACAAGACTCGGTTCGGATTCGCGTCGATCAGTGCGCGGGCAAGCGGTGCTACATCGGCATAGTCTGGTTGCTGTGATATGCGGTACGGGGCAGACAGCTTGACGTATATGCGGCCTGACGCCAGCAGCGAGAGCAGCAGGTCGAATCCCGGCTGGGAGACTCCGGCACCGCCTTGCGCACGACCAAAGTGATCAATGACCAAGGCCGTAGGCATGTCCAGTATCATGTCAGCCAATCCGGCAAGGGTCCGAAGATTGGTATAGATTTGAACGTGCCAGCCCAGTCGGGCGACACGTTGGGCTGCACACATCAGCGCTAGGCGGGCCGCCTTCGGGTCGTGCTGCCCGGCGGTTTCCAGATTCACCCGCACACCGCGCACGCCGGCTTCGTGCATGGCGGCCAGCGTTTCGTCGGACGTTGTCTCGTTGATGACTGCTACTCCTCGTCCTGCGCCGTTCAAGCGGCGCAGGGCATCTAGCAGGCAGCGGTTGTCCGACCCATACGGGCTGGGTTGGACGATCACCGTGCGCGCGATGCCGAGGTCACGATGCAATGAAATCAAATCGTCAAGAGGCGCGTCGGGAGGTGTATAGGTTCGGCCCGGATCGAAGGGATATTTGGCCACGGGACCGAAGACGTGCACGTGGCAGTCGCAAGCATTGGCGGGAACGGTCGGCGGGGTCGTCATCGCGTCATCTCCGTGCCCGTCCGAGTCAGCTTGCGTAGTGGGGATAACCGCCAGGCTCGGCGTCGAGCAGACGCAGCATGGCGTGCCATTCAAGCTCGCCGTAGGGACGGCGCGTACCTGGTTGATACAGGTGCGCGGCCCGCTGCAGGACTTCCTCGCTGGGGATGGTCAATCCTTGTCGGCCGACGGACAAAGCATCGACTTGTGCTCGGCAAGCCATTTCCAACTGGTACATTAGGTTGAAGGCCTGTGCCACGGACGGACCGCATACCAACAGGCCGTGGTTGCGCAGGATCATGGCATTGTGCGATCCAAGGTCAGCGACCAGCCGCTCTTGCTCGGAGAGATCAATCGCCGGACCCTCGAAATCGTGATAACCAATGTGGCCGTAGAACCGGGATGCTGTTTGGGTAATGGGCAGCAGTCCCTCGCTCATGGCTGAGACGGCCATGCCTGCGCGGGTATGCGTATGGATCACGCAGTGCACATCGGGTCGTGCTCGGTGGATGCATCCATGGATGACATAACCGGACCTATTGATGTCGTAGTCTGTATCTGGCTTACGGTGAACGTTGCCGTCAAGGTCAATTTCCACGAGGCTGGAAGCGGTAATTTCCTTGTACAGCAGGCCATATAGATTGATTAGCAGACGGTCTGGCTTGCCGGGAATTCTAGCGGTGATGTGGTTGTAGATCAGGTCGGTCATTCCATAGCGATCCATCAACCGATAGCACGCCGCTAGGTCGGTGCGAGCCTTCCATTCGGCATCGTCCACCTGGCCTCTTAGGGATGGAAAATTGGTGCTGTATCGCGAGTTCACCTGCATGTTCCTGTGGAGGGGCGATAATAAAAAATGACGGTTGGGATTTGCAGGGAAATGAAAATTCCATGCGTCATCAAGACTATGACATGGTAGGCCGCGCGCGGGGCGTGGGCCATCGAGAATATTTCACATCCAGATTAAAATAAGTAATGAATCTGCTTGGGTCCGCCCGGCAGTCGCAAGTGCCATGAACCCGCAGCTTCCTCCCCTTAATCCCCTGCGTGTATTTGAGGCCGCTGCCCGCCACCTTAGCTTCACAGGTGCCGCTCGGGAATTGCACATTACTCAAGGGGCCGTCAGTCACCAGATCAAGGCGCTGGAGAATTGGCTCGGCTTTCCGCTATTCGAACGCCAAGCTCGGCATCTGCGTCTGACGCGAGGAGGGGAACTGTACGCAGCCGCGCTGCGCGGCGCCTTTGCGCAGATCGTGCGAGCGACGCAGGAATTGGTGTCGACGGGCGCAAAACAGGTACTCACAGTGCGCGGGCATACGACATTGTTCGTGCGCTGGTTGATTCCGTTGCTTCCGGCTTTCCAATCGGCGTACCCGGACATCAATGTGCGGCTGTCTGCCAGTGTCGAGGGCGTGGATTTCAAGCGCGACAATGCCGATGTTGGCATCATCTACGGTGACGGTCCCTGGGAGGGGCTGCGCAACGATCTGCTGTTCAGCGACGAGCTAACGCCGGTCATGGCGCCGGAACTGGCCGCTAGGCTGCCCCATCCGTGTACCACCGAAGCCCTGCTGGAATTGCCGTTACTTCATTCCAATAGGCGTCCCCAGCATTGGCCCGACTGGATACGGGCAGCGGGCGCACGGCGCAAGCTATCCGTGGGCGATGTGTACTACGAGGATTTGAGCATTATCTACCAGTGCGCCATAGAAGGCCTGGGCGTTGCCCTTGGCCAGTTGCGCTACGTGCAAAAAGATCTCGAACAGGGGCGGTTAGTGGCGCCACACCCGCTGGTGCTGCGCCGGTCCCGCGGCTATCACCTCGTGTGTCCGCAGGAGCGTGCGGATGACGGCAAGATCGCCTGCTTTCGCGAATGGCTGCTCAAACAGACGAAGTCTACTGACCTTGAATGCCGCGGTCCTTGACTATCCGCGCCCATTTCACGGCTTCTGCGCGAATCTGCGCGCCGAAAGCTTCGGGCGTACCGTCAGCCGGTACGGCGCCCATCTTTGCCAGTTGCTCCCGCACGTCAGGTCGCGCCAGCACTGTCCGTACGCCTGCGTTGATCTTGGAGATCCTCGTTTGCGGAACGCCGGCCGGCGCCACCAGACCGAACCAGTTGGTGAAGTCGTAACCTGGGACGCCTGATTCGGCCAGCGTCGGAACATCAGGCAAGAGTTCCGATCGCTTGGAGGCTAGCACCGCAAGCGGACGGAGTTTTCCGGCCTGAATGTAAGGCAGGGCTTGTACCAAGCTGTCAAAAGTCAGCGATACCTGCCCCCCGATCAAATCCGTGAAACTCGGCCCGCTACCTTTATAGGGGACATGCGTAAGCCGCACATCGGCCATATCACAAAATAGCTCGCCCGCGAGATGCGGGGCGCCACCGACGCCAGACGACGAATAATGAATTTCACCAGGCCGTTTTCTTGCTAAATCGATTAGCTCGGCTACAGTGCTTGCCGGGAATGCAGGGTTTGCCACTAGAACAAAATTGACATCCACCACGTTGGTAATCGGCGCCAGGTCCTTTAGTGGGTCAATCCGCATCTTGTAAAGATGGGGGTTGATGGCCAGATTACCCAGGGTGGCCATAAATATCGTATAGCCGTCTGGTTCAGCACGCGCGGCGATTTCGGTTCCAATCACGCCTCCCGCGCCAGCACGATTGTCGACGATGACCTGCTGGTTCCAGAGCGCCGTTAGCCGTTCTGCCATGAGACGAGCGATGATGTCGGTGCCGCCGCCGGCCGGAAAGGCCACTATCATACGTATGGGTTTGTCGGGGAAGTTCTCCGCGTGGGCGGCCAAGCTGCACAACAGCGCCACCGCGGCGAATGCAAACCGTTTCGGGAGGGCGGCGAGGATGCGCACGACGGTCGTCATTGCCGCGCCTCCTCAACTTTTTGTGTGGCGAGAAAAGCTTTGGCAGCATCCTCGTCCAGCAAAGGATATACGTCGAAGTGTGCCGGAATGATATCGGCCCATTCATTCAGCAACCGGTGCAAAGTCGCATTGGAGTCGACATCGAATAAGGCAACTGCCCCGCGGCCAACACGAGCGTACACGGATCGAGCCAATCCCGATTGCAGCAACGGGCGCATCCAATCCCAATACCGGTTGCGCGAGCCGACGAGATTGGAGGGATGATCCGGTCGAGGGGTGCTAATGACGAGAAAAAGCATGGCGTCTCCTACCAACCATTGAATGGACGGGAGCGCCATATGAATCAAATCTATGGGAACAACTACGCCAGCATTGACCGCTGCTGGGTGCCCGGCGCTCGCCGTGTACGGCGCCAATGGTAGCGGGCGAGCTACGCTTTTATAAGCGACGAAATTTCACAATTCCATTAGTAAATATAATGCGTGCGCGGAACGTTCAAGGCATGCAAGTCCATCTTTTGCAGATCCTGGCACTTGTGCCTAGGACAGCATTCGGCTACGGATCGCCTGCACGCATTCGCCCACCAGGGCTGGGCCGCGATAGATCAGTCCGGTGTAGAGCTGCACGGCGTCCGCGCCCGCGGCGATTTTCTCAGCGGCGTCCTTGCCCGAGACGATGCCGCCCACGCCAATGATCGAAATGGCCGAGCCCAGGCGCTGGCGTAGCCGCGCGATCACCCGCAGCGACATTTCGTGCACGGGCGGGCCTGACAGGCCACCGGCTTCGTCGGCGTGTTGCTGGCCGGCCACGGCCTGCCGCGACAGCGTGGTGTTGGTGGCGATCACACCGTCGATCTCATGGCGCGGCAAGACGTCGGCGATGGCGTCGACCTGCTCGTCGTCCAGGTCGGGCGCGATCTTGACCGCCAGGGGCACGCGCCGGCCGTGTTGCTGCTCGAGCTCGCGGCGCCGTTGCAACAGGGCTTGGAGCAGCGCCTGCAGCTCGTCGCCGCCTTGCAGCGCGCGCAGGTTCTTGGTGTTGGGCGAGGAAATGTTGACCGTGACGTAGTCGGCGTGCGGATAGACGCCGGCCAGGCCGATGACGTAGTCGTCAGCGGCGCGTTCGATCGGCGTGTCGGCGTTTTTGCCGATGTTCAGTCCGAGCACGCCACCGCGCGCGCGCCAGGTGCTGCGCCGGACGTTGGCCAGGAAGGCATCCAAGCCCAGGTTGTTGAACCCCATCCGGTTGATCAGCGCCTGCGACTGCGGCAGGCGAAACAGCCTCGGCTTGGGATTGCCCGGTTGGGGGCGCGGGGTGACCGTGCCCACCTCGACGAAACCGAACCCCAGGTTGGCCAGCGCGTCGATGTAGGCACCGTTTTTGTCCAGGCCGGCCGCCAGGCCGACCGGGTTGGCCAGCGGCAGGCCCATGACGGTGGCGGGCGCCTGCGGCGCGTCGTGCAGCAGGGCGCGGGTCAGGCCGCACCCATAGGCCTGTTGCAAGCCCTTCAGGGTGAGCTCGTGGGCGGTTTCCGCGTCCATGGCGAAAAGCGCCGCGCGGGCCAAGGGGTAGGTTTGGAAGAGCAGTGACATGGCGCGGATTGTAGATGAGCCGCCGGCAGCCGACGGCACCAGCCGGCCGCTGCAGCGCGCTTCAGGCGCCGGCCGTCAGTTCGGGCGACGCGTCGCGCCAGGCGCCGTCGACCAGCAGCTGGGCGGGCTGGAAGCGCGCCTTGTAGGCCATCTTCCGGCTTTCGCGTATCCAGTAGCCCAGATACAGCCAGGGCAGGCCCAGGGTGCGGCATTGCTCGATTTGCCAAAGCACGCTGTAAGTGCCCAGGCTGCCGGGCACGTCGGGGTCATAAAACGTGTAGACCGACGACAGTCCCTCGTCGAGCACGTCGATGATGGAGACCATCCGCAGCTCGCCGGCCGGCGTGCGGAATTCGACCAGGCGGGTGTTGACGCGGCTGGTCAGCAGGAACTGCGCGTATTGGGTGCGGCTGTCCTCGTCCATGCCGCCGCCGGGATGCCGGCCCTGTTGGTAGCGGCAGTAAAGATCGTAGTGCTCCGGCGACCACGCCAGCTCCGCCACCAGCGGCTGCAGGTCGGCGTGCCGCTTCCAGGCGCGGCGCTGGTAGCGCGCCGGCGCGAAGCGCGCGACGTCGACGCGCACTGGTATGCATGCGCGGCAGGTATCACAGTACGGGCGATACGTGAACAGGCCGCTGCGGCGAAAGCCCTGCTCGACCAGCTGCGAGTAAGTGCCTGCGTTGATCAGGTGGCCCGGGGCGGCAACCTGCGAGCGCGCCTGGCGCCCGGGCAGGTAGCTGCAAGGATATGGGGCCGTCGCGTAGAACTGCAGGGCGGTGAAGGGAAGTTCCTGGAGTCGGCTCATGCAGACCTTGGGGGCATCGCGCAGGTTCCGGCCGCGCCGGATCGTCGTTCCATATTACACCGGGGGCTTCGCCGCCAACGGGTGCAACACGCCGTCGGCGTCCAGCCTTCCAGGGCGCCAGGGCGGGCCGGTGCGGGCCAGGCGCGGCGCCAGTCCCGCCACGAAGTCGGCGCGCGCCATGGGACGTGCGCCCAGGCGCGCCAGGTGGCCGGTCTGCTGTTGGCAATCGATGAGGTCCACGCCGTGCCGCGCCAGGAACCTCACGAGATAGGCAAGCGCGATCTTGGATGCGTCGGTGCGGCGCGCGAACATCGACTCGCCGAAGAACATTGCGCCCATGCTCACGCCGTACAGGCCGCCGGCCAGCTCCCCGTCCACCCACGTTTCTACGCTGTGCACCTCGCCGGCCCGGTGCCAGGCGAGGTAGGCGCGCTGCATCTCAGGCGTAATCCAGGTGCCCGATTGGCCGGGGCGCGGCTCGGCGCAGGCGCGCAGGACCGCTGCGCATGCCGTATCGACCCGGACTTCGATCGTGGGCTGGCCGGCCGAGGGGCCGCGCGCGACGTGCCGCAGCAGCTTGCGCAGGCTGTGTGAGGGTGAAAAGGCCGCGCATTCCAGCACCATGCGCGGCTCCGGACTCCACCACAGTATCGGCTCGCCTTCGGAGAACCACGGAAAGATGCCGCGGGCATAAGCCGCGCGCAGCCGGGCGATCGACAGGTCCCCGCCCGCGGCCAACAGGCCGGCGGGATGGTCCAGCGCCGCTTCGACTGGCGGAAAAGGCGTGTCGCGGTCCAGCCAGGGCAGCTTCACGTCGCAAGGGGCGCGTCAGTGCGCGGCCAGCGAATAATGATGCGAGCCGTAGACCCCGCGCCGGCGGTCCTCAAGGAAATGCTGCAGGGTGGTGGAGACGGTGCGGAAAGACAGGTCGTCCCACGGAATGTCGGCCTCGTCGTAGTAGCGGGCTTCGAGGCTTTCCGGGCCGGGGGCCAGTTCCGGCCCCAGGGCCTCGGCCAGGAAATACATGTGCACCTGTTCGACCTGGGGCACTTCTATGACGGTGAATAGGCGGCCGACCTGGATGCGGGCGCCGGCTTCCTCGAGCGTTTCGCGCTCGGCGCCTTGCGCCGTGGTTTCGCCCAGCTCCATGAAGCCGGCGGGCAGCGTCCATGTGTTGTAGCGGGGCTCGATGGCACGGCGGCACAGCAGGATGCGGCCCTCCCAGACAGGGATGGCGCCCACCACCACGCGGGGGTTCTGGTAATGGATGGCGCCGCAGTGGTCGCACAGGTCGCGCACCCGGGTATCGCCGTCCGGCATGCGCCGTACGACTGGGGTCCCGCATTGGCTGCAATAGCGCTGCCGGCGCGGCGCCGGATAGTAAAACTCGGGCGGATGGGGGGCTTTCATGCAGGCGATTCTACCCAACACGGCAGGCCGGCGGAGCCCGGTTTTTGCCCCAGCCAGGCCTTGGGGGGCAAGGCCTGCGGCCTTTCAGGGCTCGGGCAGCTGGCGATAGCCCAGTGCATCGGGCACGTCGCCGGCGCGCACGCTGGCCAGCGGTGCGCGGCCAAGACCCGGATGGTCAACCACATCGGGCAGGCCGGCCTCCAGGGCGTCGAGCAGGGCCTCGCCATCCGGCGTGCACAGCTGCTGCAGCACCATCGGCAGGTCACGGTCGTCGACCATGCCGGGCCCGGCGTCGCTGCGCGCGTACAGGCGGCCCTCGTCGTCCAGCAGCCATTGCCCGACTGTGTTGACCCGCAGCCCGGTATGCGTCTCCAGGCCTGCGCCGGTTGCATCGCGCCGAAAAATGAAGGGCGCGGCGTGCAAGTGCACGTAGACGCGCTGCGGCCCGTTCTGGAAATACCAGCAGCCGCGCTCGTCCGCCGCGTAGTTGCGGGCGATGAAGCGGCAGATCTGTTCGTTGGCGATGGGTTCGGGTTCGCCGGACCCGGGGCCGCCGCCCTGGGGGTGGATGCGCCAGCGGCCGCGCGCGTCCAGCGCCAGCCAGCCGTAGACGTGCGGCACGTTCGGCCAGCGTTGCATGGCTTGCAGGACTTCCAAGTCCATGGCGGCTCCTCGGATGGTGGCGGTCCGATTATAGGAAGGGCTGGGATGCGTGCGGCCTTGGGATGATGCCGAAGGCTACAGGTGGCAAGCGCGCCGTACCGTCGCTGGGCAGGCCGGTAAACGGCGGTAACGCGCCATTGCGTCGCGCGGCGGCGGTTGCTAGCGTGACCTGACGGGCGCAACCGCACCCGCGCATCCGCATTCAAGGAGCACTGCCATGAGCCAGCAGGACAACCCCTATGTCGCCATCCTGGCGGTCGACGGCTACGAGCAAGCCGAATTGACGCAACCGCGCCAGGCATTGCAGGACGCCGGCGCCCGCATCGCGATCGTTTCCGCCACGCGCGAACCCATACAGGGCATGCAGCACGACGAGAAGGCCGACCGCTGTGAGGTCGACCTGACCTTCGCCGAGGCCGACCCCGCCCATTTTGCCGCGGTGGTGCTGCCGGGCGGCGTTATCAATGCCGACGAAATCCGCATGCATCCCAAGGCGCGCGCCTTCGTCCAGGCCATGGATCGCGCGGGCAAGCCCGTTGCCGTGATCTGCCACGGCGCCTGGCTGCTGGTTTCCGCCGGCCTGGCCCAGGGGCGCACGCTGACGAGCTGGCCGTCGCTGCAGGACGACCTGCGCAACGCCGGCGCGCAATGGGT
>Ga0207789_1000014_pt1 | contig 231684 bp, 202 predicted proteins | sample HigsolmetaGSP12D_FD_184840 | JGI IMG/M metagenome (GOLD analysis project Ga0207789, IMG submission 184840) | High solid enriched microbial communities from the Joint BioEnergy Institute, USA - SP1-2-D (SPAdes) | ecosystem: Engineered > Bioreactor > SSF (Solid state fermentation) > Aerobic >... | reverse complement strand
CACCCGTCCCATTCCTGCCAGCGCGTTCCTTATGTTCCAGACCTCACCGCGATGCAAAAGGCGCAACGAGCCGCCGTGCGCTCAATCCAGAACGGCAGATATCAACACCTCTCGTGAATAGGACGGGATAGCAGCGCTATGGCTGGCGGTCGTGGCGACGATGTATAAGCCGCTTCCATGGGGCAACGATTTGCCGCGGTATGTGGCATTCTTCTTCAGCGGCCTGGTGATCGCAGAGGTTTATCGAGCAGCTCCGCCTGAAGATGACGGAGTGGCGTCGGTCTTCGGAGCGACGCTCGTGGTGGCAGGGATTATCCTGCTGATCCCCGGAAACTATCGCGCTCTGTTCGGGACAGGGCTGGGAAGCTGGAGCGGCCAGGCCTCGCTCCTGATGGCGACCACGGTCTGCGCCGCCGCGTGCTATTCGTCGCTCGCGCAAAAGGTGCTCGGAGCGCGGCTTCTCAGCCTGCAGGGGGATATTTCGTATTCGGTCTACCTCCTGCATCCGCTGGTGCTGCACGCGATCCGCAAGAATACCGGTCTTGACGGCCTCGCGCTGTTTCCCGCTGTGATCGTGGGCACGCTGGTGATTGCGCTTGCATCGTATCACTTCATTGAGAGGCCGTGTCGAAGCGCCATCCGGTCGCTCAGGAAGTAGCTGGGCTTTTTGGAGGGGGCAGAAATCCCGTCCGCAGCAATACGGCCGCAAGGTGCCAGACCGGTATTTCGCGGGCAAAGGGCGGTGATGCCGGATGCCTGTTTCCACCGTCCAGATGCCAACGCGCCGCCTTCTTGCCATGGTGAGCGGCTCTTGTAGGGTGGCGCCGTGCCGAAATGTCCCATCCGCACCGGCGGCTGGGGAGGATCGAGCGGACCACAGGGGACAACGGTTGCGCGAGCGTTGCGCCCGCTGCTCGAAAACCGGGAACATGGCTGGTATGCGGCACCGCAGCACTTGCGCCTGCCGATCGCCTGCGATAAGCCTCGCGCGCACATGCGAAACGGTCCAAGGTAGCTGATCGCGGACGTTTTTCGCCGCTTCTCGCCGGATCGCTTTCGTGCTGAGCGAGAAATCCGTTCAAGAGCCCGCCGTCCCGGCGACGGGCCACGACAACGCGGGTGCCGGATGCAGAGCCTTCTTGCCGACTATCTGCCGCTCGTCATCTTCATCGGTGTGTCGCTGGTGATCGGGCTGGCGCTGCTTGTGTCGCCGTTCATCGTGGCATATTCGCGGCCGGACGCCGAGAAGCTGTCGGCCTACGAGTGCGGCTTCAACGCGTTCGATGACGCGCGCATGAAGTTCGATGTGCGATTCTATCTCGTCGCCATCCTCTTCATCATCTTCGATCTCGAGGTCGCCTTCCTCTTCCCGTGGGCTGTGGCCTTCGGCGATCTCGGCTGGTTCGGCTTCTGGTCCATGATGCTGTTCCTCGGCGTCCTGACCGTCGGCTTTATCTACGAGTGGAGAAAGGGAGCCCTCGAATGGGATTGATCGGCGAAGCGAACGGCCCGGCCGTCGCTCCGGCGGCCAGGGGCATCATCGACCCGCGCACCGGCAAGCCCGTCGGCTCGGATGATTCCTTCTTCCTCGGCCTCAATGACGAGCTGGCCGACAAGGGCTTCCTCGTCACCTCGACGGACGAGCTCATCCAGTGGGCCCGCACCGGCTCGCTGATGTGGATGACCTTTGGTCTGGCTTGCTGCGCCGTGGAGATGATGCAGCTGTCGATGCCGCGCTACGACGTGGAGCGCTTCGGCTTCGCTCCGCGCGCCAGCCCGCGCCAGTCGGACGTCATGATCGTCGCCGGCACGCTCACCAACAAGATGGCGCCGGCCCTGCGCAAGGTCTATGACCAGATGCCGGAGCCGCGCTACGTCATCTCCATGGGTTCCTGCGCCAACGGCGGCGGCTACTACCACTATTCCTATTCGGTTGTGCGCGGCTGCGACCGCGTGGTGCCGGTGGACATCTATGTCCCTGGCTGCCCGCCCACCGCGGAAGCGCTGCTCTACGGCATCCTTCTTCTGCAGAAGAAGATCCGCCGTACCGGCACCATCGAGCGCTGAGGGGTGAAGGCGATGAGCGTCAACCTGACTGAGCTCGGTGAACATATCCTCGCCTCGCTGCCGGGGGCGGCGAAGGCGGCGGACGTGGGCCTTGGCGAGCTGACCATCCTCGCCGAGGCGGGCGAGATCGTCCGTGTCCTGACCTTCCTGCGCGACGACGCCCGCTGCCGCTTCGTCTGCTTCATCGACCTGTGTGGCGTCGACTATCCGGCGCGCGAGAAGCGCTTCGACGTCGTCTACCACCTGCTGTCGCCGCACCACAATGTGCGCATCCGCGTGAAGGTGGAGACGGACGAGACGACGCCCGTGCCGTCGGCGACCGGCGTCTTTCCGGCTGCCAACTGGTACGAGCGCGAGGCCTACGACCTCTATGGCATCCTGTTCTCCGGCCATCCGGACCTGCGTCGCATCCTCACCGACTACGGCTTCGAGGGGCATCCGCTGCGCAAGGACTTCCCGCTCACGGGCTTCGTCGAGGTGCGCTACGACGACGAGGAAAAGCGGGTGGTCTACGAGCCGGTGCGGCTCAACCAGGAATTCCGCAACTTCGACTTTCTCTCGCCTTGGGAGGGCACCGAGTACGTGCTGCCCGGCGACGAGAAGGCCAAGGCCAACTGAGCGGGAGAGGGCGCCTTGGGCGAACATCAGATCCGCAATTTCTCGATCAACTTCGGCCCGCAGCATCCGGCGGCGCACGGCGTTCTGCGCCTCGTCCTCGAGCTCGACGGCGAGGTGGTGGAGCGCGTCGACCCGCACATCGGCCTGCTGCACCGCGGCACGGAGAAGCTGATCGAGGCCAAGACCTACCTGCAGGCGGTGCCCTATTTCGACCGGCTCGACTACGTCGCGCCGATGAACCAGGAGCACGCCTACGCGCTCGCCGTCGAGCGGCTGCTCGGCATCACGGTGCCCAAGCGTGGCCAGCTCATCCGTGTGCTCTATTCGGAGATCGGGCGCCTTCTCTCGCACCTTCTCAACGTCACCACGCAGGCCATGGACGTCGGCGCGCTCACGCCGCCGCTCTGGGGCTTCGAGGAACGCGAGAAGCTGATGATCTTCTACGAGCGGGCCTCGGGCGCGCGCATGCATGCGGCCTATTTCCGCCCGGGCGGCGTGCACCAGGACCTGCCCAACAAGCTCCTCGATGACATTTGGGACTTCTGCGACCCCTTCCTCAAGGTCCTCGACGATCTGGAGGGGCTGCTGACGGACAACCGAATCTTCAAGCAGCGCAATGTCGACATCGGCGTTGTGACGCTGGAGGAGTGCTGGAAGTGGGGCTTCTCCGGCGTCATGGTGCGCGGCTCCGGCGCGGCATGGGACCTGCGCAAGGCGCAGCCCTATGAATGCTATGAAGAGCTGGAGTTCGACATCCCCGTCGGCAAGAACGGCGACTGCTACGACCGCTACTGCATCCGCATGGAGGAGATGCGCCAGTCCGTGCGCATCATGAAGCAGTGCCTCGAGAAGCTGCGCTCGCCAGAGGGGCAGGGCCCGGTTTCCGCCACCGATCACAAGATCGTGCCGCCCAAGCGCAGCGAGATGAAGCGCTCGATGGAAGCGCTCATCCACCACTTCAAGCTCTATACCGAGGGCTACCACGTCCCCGCGGGCGAGGTGTACGCCGCCGTCGAGGCGCCCAAGGGCGAGTTCGGCGTCTATCTCGTGTCGGACGGCACCAACAAGCCGTACCGCTGCAAGATCAGGGCTCCGGGATTCGCCCACCTGCAGGCCATGGACTTCCTGTGCCGCGGTCACATGCTGGCCGACGTCTCGGCAGTGCTCGGCTCGCTCGACATCGTGTTCGGCGAGGTCGATCGCTGATGGTCTCGGCACCGGCCATAGAGGGAACGGGCGAGGTGGCCTGCGCGCCCCGCTGGATGCCTTCGGAGCGGACGCGCCGCAAGGTGCTGGAGCCGCTGCGCCGGCGCGTGCTGGGCCCGCTGTTCACGCGCCTCGGCTACGACCTTCTGCCGGCCGTGCCGGAGTGGGAGCACCGGCCCCTGTCGCGCCGCGAGGTGGACCGCCTCGTGCGCGGCGCCGCCCACCATATCGCCGTCGACCTGGAAGCCGCCGGGCTTCCGGTGCCGGCGGACATGGAAGGGCTGGTGCGCTCCTTCTATGACGAGATCAGGTCCTGCCCGGTGCGTCAGAAGCACGGTGGCAACGGCTTCAACGGCGCCCTTGAGCTCTTCGTGGTCGCGCGGGTGCTGCAGCCGGATGTGATCATCGAGTCGGGCGTCTTCCGGGGACTCACCACCTGGGTGCTGCGCAAGGCCTGTCCCGAGGCGCGGATCTTCTGCTTCGATGCGGTCTTCTCCAACCTGCAGCATCGGGATCCGTCGGCGACCTATTACGAGGCCGACTGGTCCGGCTTCGACTTCGGTGGCATTGACCTGTCGCGCGCGCTCGCCTTCTTCGACGATCACATCGACCAGGCGCGGCGGATCATCGAGGCGGAGAAGCGCGGCCTGCGGCATCTCGTCTTCGACGACAACACCGCGGCCCACCGCATCCATTCCCACGGTGGCCCGGCGTACCCCACCGTCGACATGGTGCTCGACGACATTCCGACGGAGCCGGTGCGCTGGCTGCGCAACGGGCGTGAGTTCGTCTACGAGGCGGACCCCTCCGTCGTCGAGGCCGTCCGCGCGCGGGTCGAGACCGTGCGCCACATTGACGATCTCCACGGCGTGACCGGCTACTCGCCGGCGCGCCTGACCTATGTGAAGCTCAAGGACAGGCGGATCTGATGGCTGTTCGTCGTCTCGCCCCCAAGGAACTCCAGCCCGACAGCTTCGCCTTCACGGCGGAGAACGCGATCTGGGCCGGGCAGCAGATCGCGAAATACCCCGAAGGCCGGCAGGCCTCGGCGGTGATCGCCCTGCTGTGGAAGGCACAGGAACAGTCCGGCGGCTGGCTGCCTGAGCCGGCGATCCGCGCCGTCGCCGACCTTCTCAAGATGCCCTACATCCGGGTGCTGGAGGTCGCGACGTTCTACACGATGTTCAACCTCGAGCCGGTCGGGAAGCATTTCGTGCAGCTTTGCGGCACGACGCCCTGCATGCTGCGCGGCGCCGAAAAGCTCAAGGAAGTGCTCAAGCGCAAGATCGGCGAGGAGAAGCACGTCACGGCCGACGGCAAGTTCTCGTGGATGGAGGTCGAGTGCCTCGGGGCGTGCTGCAACGCGCCGATGGCCCAGATCAACAACGACTACTACGAGGACCTGACGCCCGAGACGCTCGAGAAGCTCCTCGACGATCTCGCAGCCGGCCGCCCGGTGAAGCCCGGTCCGCAGAACGGCCGGCGCGCGTCCGAGCCGGAAGGCGCAATCACGACGCTGAGCGACCCGTCGCTCTACGATGGCTCGCAGCTCGGCGCCTGGCGCAAGCGCTTCGAGGCCGAGGCGGCCGAGAAGGCCCGCGCCGAGGCGGAGGCGGCCGCCGCCGCGCCGTCTGCTGCCCAGACGCCGGAGCCCGCCAAGCCGAAGGAGACGCGCCCTGAGGAGAAGGCTTCGGATCGTCCTGAGGTGCGCGTGGCCGAGGGCAAGGCGCCCATCGCCCAGGCGGCAAAGGATGATGCCGCCCCGGTGGTCTCCGACGAGCACAAGCCCGCGCTGCTTTCCAAGCCGCGCGACGAGGGGCCGGACGACCTCAAGCTCATCTATGGCGTCGGGCCGAAGCTCGCTGCCATGCTGAACGAGCTCGGCATCTACCACTTCGATCAGATCGCCTCCTGGAACGAGATGAATCTCGCGTGGGTTGACCAGCATCTGGGCGCCTTCCGCGGGCGCGCGGTGCGCGACAAGTGGATCGAGCAGGCCAAGAAGCTCGCCACGGGCTGGCGCCCGGCGAGCGACGTCGGCGAGAAGCCGGAGGAGTGAGCGGCCATGCTGTCTGACAAGGACCGCATTTTCACCAATCTCTACGGGCTGCACAGCCCCGGCCTCGAAGCCGCGAAAAAGCGCGGCGCGTGGGACGGCACCAAGTTCCTCCTGCAGCAGGGGCGCGACTGGATCATCGAGGAGATGAAGAAGTCGGGCCTGCGCGGGCGCGGCGGCGCCGGTTTCCCCACGGGCCTCAAGTGGTCGTTCATGCCCAAGCAGTCCGACGGGCGTCCGCACTATCTCGTCGTCAACGCCGACGAGTCCGAGCCGGGCACCTGCAAGGACCGCGAGATCATGCGCCATGATCCGCACCTGCTCATCGAGGGGTGCCTGATCGCATCCTTCGCCATGGGGGCGCACGCGGCCTACATCTACATCCGCGGCGAGTACATCGCCGAGCGTGAGGCGCTGCAGCGGGCGGTGGACGAGGCCTACGAGGCGCGCCTCATCGGCAAGAACAACATTCACGACTATCCCTTCGACCTCTACGTGCACCATGGTGCCGGCGCCTACATCTGCGGCGAGGAGACCGCGCTGCTCGAGAGCCTCGAGGGCAAGAAGGGCATGCCGCGGCTGAAGCCGCCGTTCCCGGCCAACATGGGCCTCTACGGCTGCCCGACGACGGTCAACAACGTCGAGTCGATCGCGGTCGCCGGTACCATCCTGCGCCGTGGCGCCTCCTGGTTCGCCAGCCTTGGCCGGCCGAACAACGCGGGCACAAAGCTCTTCTGCATCTCCGGCCACGTGAACAAGCCGTGCAACGTGGAAGAGGAGATGGGCATCACCTTCCGCGAACTCATCGACCGGCACTGCGGCGGCATCCGCGGCGGCTGGGACAACCTGCTCGCGGTCATCCCCGGGGGCTCCTCCGTGCCGTGCGTGCCGGCCGAGCAGATCATCGACTGCCCGATGGACTTCGATTCCCTGCGGAACCTGAAGTCCGGCCTCGGCACGGCGGCAGTCATCGTCATGGACAAGTCCACCGACATCGTGCGGGCGATCGCGCGGCTCAGCTACTTCTACAAGCACGAGAGCTGCGGCCAGTGCACGCCCTGCCGCGAGGGCACGGGCTGGATGTGGCGCGTGCTGTCGCGCATGGCGGAAGGCCGGGCCCACAAGCGCGAGATCGACATGCTGCTCGATGTGACCCATCAGGTCGAGGGCCACACCATTTGCGCGCTGGGCGACGCGGCGGCCTGGCCGGTGCAGGGCCTCATCCGCCATTTCCGCCACGAGATCGAGAAGCGCATCGACGAGTATGCGGCCAACCCGCATTCGGATGCGGTTCTGCAGGCAGCTGAGTGATTGATCACGTCCGGGTGGCTCGCCGCCGGACGGGAAAGGACGAAGTAGCGATGGCCAAGCTCATCGTCGACGGCAACGAGATCGAGGTGCCTGCGGAGTTCACCATCCTGCAGGCCTGCGAGGAGGCGGGCGCGGAGGTGCCGCGCTTCTGCTTCCACGAGCGCCTGTCGATCGCCGGCAACTGCCGCATGTGCCTCGTAGAGGTGAAGGGCTCGCCGAAGCCCGTCGCCTCCTGCGCCATGTCGGTGCGCGACCTCAGGCCCGGCCCCAACGGCGAGCCGCCGGTGGTCAACACCCGCACGCCTCTCGTCAAGAAGGCGCGCGAGGGGGTGATGGAGTTCCTGCTCATCAACCACCCGCTCGATTGCCCGATCTGCGACCAGGGCGGCGAGTGTGACCTGCAGGATCAGGCCATGGCCTACGGCGTCGACTCCTCGCGTTTCGCCGAGAACAAGCGCGCCGTCGAGGACAAGTACATCGGCCCGCTGGTCCGCACCTCGATGAACCGGTGCATCCACTGCACCCGCTGCGTCCGCTTCACCACCGAGGTCGCCGGCGTGCCGGACCTCGGCGCCATCGGCCGCGGCGAGGACATGGAGATCACCACCTATCTCGAGCACGCCATGCGCTCGGAGCTTCAGGGCAACGTGATCGACCTGTGCCCCGTGGGCGCGCTGACCTCCAAGCCCTACTCCTTCAAGGCCCGGCCCTGGGAGCTTGTGAAGACCGAATCCATCGACGTGATGGATGCCCTCGGCTCGGCCATCCGCGTCGACTCGCGCGGCCGCGAGGTCATGCGCTTCCTGCCGCGCGTCAACGAGTTCATCAACGAGGAGTGGATCTCGGACAAGACGCGTTTCGTCTGGGACGGCCTCAGAACCCAGCGTCTCGACCGCCCCTACGTGCGCGAGAACGGCCGTCTGCGCCCGGCGAGCTGGAACGAGGCCTTCGCGACCATCGCCAGCAAGGTGGGGGCGACGAAGAGCGAGCGCATCGGCGCCATCGTCGGCGACCTTGCCGCCGTCGAGGAGACCTTCGCCCTCAAGCTCCTGATGGAGAGCCTCGGCGTCGCCAGCATGGACTGCCGCCAGGATGGCACGCGGCTCGACCCGACGCTTGGCCGTGCGACCTATGTCTTCAACAGCACCATCGCCGGCATTGAGGATGCCGATGCGGTGCTGCTCGTTGGCACCAACCCGCGCAAGGAAGCGCCGGTTCTCAACGCCCGGATCCGCAAGGGCTGGCGCCAGATGCGCACGCCCATCGGCGTGATCGGCGAGAATGTCGACCTGACCTATGACTACGCCTATCTCGGCGCCGGCCCGCAGACGCTGGCGGACCTGGCGGCCGGCAAGGGCGCCTTCTTCGAGGTGCTGAGCAAGGCCGAGCGGCCCCTCATCATCGTGGGGCAGGGGGCCCTGACGCGCGAGGACGGCCTGGCCGTGCTCGCCACGGCGGCGAAGCTCGCCAAGGCCGTCGGCGCGGTCGGCGAGGGCTGGAACGGCTTCTCGGTGCTGCACACGGCCGCGGCGCGCGTCGGTGCGCTTGACCTCGGCTTCACGCCGAAGGCCGACGGCCTCGACGTGGCGGGCATGCTGGCGCCGGGGGCGCTCGATGTCCTGTTCCTGCTCGGTGCGGACGAGATCGACGTGCCGGACGGCGTCTTCGTCGTCTACCAGGGAACGCATGGCGACCGTGGTGCCCACCGGGCCGACGTCATCCTGCCTGGCGCGGCCTACACGGAGAAGTCGGGCATCTACGTCAATACCGAGGGCCGCCCGCAGCTCGCCAACCGGGCCGTGTTCCCGCCCGGAGAGGCACGGGAGGACTGGGCGATCCTGCGTGCGCTGTCCGACGTGCTCGGCAAGCGACTGCCGTTCGACTCGCTGGCGGCGCTGCGCGAGCAACTGTTCGCGGCGTATCCGCATTTGGCCGCCATCGGCGAGATCGCGCCGGCGGATCCGGCCGCTCTCGAGGCGCTCGCCGGCAAGGGAGGGGCGCTCTCGGAGGCGCCGTTCGCTTCGCCCATCGTCGATTTCTATCTCACCAACCCCGTTGCGCGCGCGTCTGCCGTCATGGCCGAGTGCTCGGCTCTCGCGAGCGGCGCGCTGAAGCAGGCTGCAGAGTAAGGACCACACCCGATGGAATGGCTGACCACGGTTGCGATCATTCTCGGCAAGAGCCTGCTCCTGCTGGTCGCGCTGCTCGTTTTCATCGCCTACATCCTTTACGCCGACCGCAAGATCTGGGCGGCGGTGCAGCTGCGCCGCGGTCCCAACGTGGTGGGGCCGTGGGGGCTGCTGCAGTCCTTCGCCGACCTTCTGAAGTTCGTGCTGAAGGAGCCGGTCATCCCGGCTGGCGCCAACAAGGGGCTGTTCCTGCTGGCGCCGCTCGTCACCTGCGTACTGGCGCTGGCTTCCTGGGCCGTCATCCCGGTGGCCGACGGCTGGGCGATCGCCGACATCAACGTCGGCATCCTCTACATCCTCGCCATCTCCTCGCTCGGGGTCTACGGCATCCTGATGGGAGGCTGGGCGTCGAACTCGAAGTACCCCTTCCTCGGTGCGCTGCGCTCGGCGGCCCAGATGGTTTCCTACGAGGTCTCCATCGGCTTCGTCATCATCACCGTGCTGCTGTGCGTCGGCTCGCTGAACCTCACCGAGATCGTGCGCGCGCAGGAGACGAGGGGGCTTGCGACGCTGCTCGGCGTGCCGTGGCTGACGGTGCTGAACTGGTACTGGCTGCCGCTGTTCCCGATGTTCGTCATCTTCTTCATCTCGGCGCTGGCCGAGACGAACCGCCCGCCGTTTGACCTGCCGGAGGCGGAATCGGAGCTGGTGGCCGGCTTCATGGTAGAATACTCGTCGACGCCGTACCTCCTGTTCATGCTCGGCGAGTACGTGGCGATCATGACGATGTGCTCGCTGACCACGATCCTCTTCCTCGGCGGCTGGACGGCGCCGGTGGCTCTGCCGCCGTTCACGTGGATCCCCGGCGTGGTGTGGTTCGTCGTCAAGGTTTGCTTCGTCTTCTTCATGTTCGCCATGGTGAAGGCGATGGTGCCGCGCTACCGCTACGACCAGCTGATGCGTCTTGGCTGGAAGGTGTTTCTGCCGATCTCGCTCGCTGCCGTCATCGTCGTTGCGGCTGTGCTGCAGGTCACGGGATGGGCTCCGGCCTCGTGAGGCCGGCAAGAGAAAGGGACGGAGCCGGATCATGAGGCTCGATCAGGCCGCAAAGTCGCTCTTCCTGAAGGAGTTCGTATCGGCGTTCTTCCTGTCGATGCGCTACTTCTTCAAGCCGAAGGCGACGATCAACTATCCCTTCGAGAAGGGAATCCTGAGCCCGCGCTTCCGCGGCGAGCACGCCCTGCGCCGTTATCCCAACGGCGAGGAGCGCTGCATCGCGTGCAAGCTGTGCGAGGCGATCTGCCCTGCCCAGGCCATCACCATCGAGGCCGGGCCGCGTCGCAACGACGGCACGCGCCGCACGACGCGCTATGACATCGACATGGTGAAGTGCATCTACTGCGGCTTCTGCCAGGAGGCCTGCCCGGTGGACGCCATTGTCGAGGGGCCGAACTTCGAGTTCGCGGTGGAGACGCGCGAGGAGCTCTACTACGACAAGCAGCGGCTCCTGGATAACGGGGCGCGCTGGGAGCGCGAAATCGCCCGCAACATCGCGATGGACGCGCCCTACAGGTGACGGTCCGGTGAGGTTGTTCGTGAGGGATTCGGTGTCTATAGACGCCATGCCTGGGGGGCGGGGCCCCACGGGCGACAGGACGGGATACGGGGCATGACGGTCGCAGCGGCCTTCTTCTATCTCTTTTCGTGCGTGTGCGTGGCCTCGGCCTTCATGGTCATTGCCTCGCGCAACCCCGTGCATTCGGTGCTCTTCCTGATCCTCGCCTTCGTCAACGCGGCGGGCCTGTTCATCCTGATGGGCGCCGAGTTCCTGGCGATGATCCTGGTTGTCGTCTACGTCGGCGCGGTGGCGGTGCTCTTCCTCTTCGTCGTCATGATGCTCGACGTCGACTTCGCGGAGCTGCGCCAGGGCTTCCTGCAGTATCTGCCGGTGGGCGCCCTCGTCGGGGTCATCTTCCTCATCGAGCTCGTGCTCGTGGTCGGCTCGTTCGTTATCGACCCCGCGCTCGTGAAGACGCCGATCGCGGCCATCCCGCCCGCCAGCGAGATGTCGAACACCGCGGCGCTCGGCCACGTGCTCTACACCCGTTACCTCTACTTCTTCCAGGCATCGGGCCTCGTGCTGCTCGTCGCCATGATCGGCGCTATCGTGCTCACCCTGCGCCACAAGCCTGGCGTCAAGCGGCAGGACGTGGCGCGGCAGGTGGCGCGCACGCGCGACACCGCCATCGAAGTGCGGAAGGTGCCCTTCCGCGAGGGCGTGTGAGAGAGGCCGGAGACACAGACATGACCATCGGGCTCGCGCATTATCTCACCGTCGCCGCCGTGCTGTTCACCCTCGGCGTGCTTGGCATCTTCATCAACCGCAAGAACGTCATCGTCATTCTGATGTCGATCGAGCTCATCCTGCTCTCGGTCAACATCAACTTCGTCGCCTTCTCCACCTTCCTGGGCGACCTCGTCGGGCAGGTCTTTGCCCTGCTCGTGCTGACCGTGGCGGCCGCCGAGGCGGCCATCGGGCTTGCCATTCTCGTCGTCTACTTCCGCAACCGCGGCACCATCGCGGTTGAGGACATCAACATGATGAAGGGCTGAGGCCGCGATCATGTATCACGCGATCGTCTTCCTGCCGCTTGCCGGCTTCCTGATCGCTGGCCTCGCCGGCCGGTTCATCGGCGCGCGGGCGAGCGAGGTCATCACGACCTCCGGCCTGTTCGTCTCCTGCGCCCTGTCGTGGATCGCCTTCTTCGATGTCGCCTTCGGCGACGGCGCGACGCGCGTCACGGTGGCCAACTGGATCATTTCAGGCGACCTGGCGGTCGACTGGGCCTTCCGCATCGACACGCTGACGGCGGTGATGCTGATCGTCGTGACGACGGTCTCCTCGCTGGTCCACCTCTACTCCATCGGCTACATGCACGAGGATCCGTCGCGGCCGCGCTTCTTCGCCTATCTGTCGCTGTTCACCTTCGCCATGCTGATGCTGGTGACGGCCGACAACCTGGTGCAGATGTTCTTCGGCTGGGAAGGCGTCGGCCTGGCGAGCTACCTGCTCATCGGCTTCTGGTACGAGAAGCCGTCGGCCAATGCCGCGGCCATCAAGGCCTTCGTCGTCAACCGTGTGGGCGACTTCGGCTTCCTGCTCGGCATCTTCCTCCTTTTTGTGCTGTTCGGCTCCGTCACCTTCGACGGCATCTTCCCGCGCGTGGCGGAGTTCAACGAGGCGACCTTCCGCTTCCTCGGCCACGAGTGGCACGCGCTGACGCTGGCCTGCCTGCTGCTCTTCATGGGCGCCATGGGCAAGTCGGCCCAGTTCCTGCTGCACACCTGGCTGCCGGACGCCATGGAGGGCCCGACGCCTGTCTCCGCGCTCATCCACGCGGCGACGATGGTGACGGCCGGCGTCTTCATGGTCGCGCGCATGTCGCCCGTGTTCGAGTATGCGCCGACGGCGCTGTCGGTTGTCACGGTGATCGGCGGCATCACCGCCTTCTTCGCCGCGACCGTCGGGCTCGTGCAGAACGACATCAAGCGCGTCATCGCGTACTCGACCTGCTCGCAGCTCGGCTACATGTTCGTCGCGCTCGGCGTCGGCGCCTACGGGGCAGGCGTGTTCCACCTCTTCACGCACGCCTTCTTCAAGGCGCTGCTGTTCCTCGGCGCCGGCTCGGTCATCCATGCGATGCACCACGAGCAGGACATGCGTCACATGGGCGGCCTGCGGAAGCACATTCCCTTCACCGCGGCCATGATGACCATCGGCACGCTGGCGCTGACCGGCTTCCCCTTCACGGCGGGCTACTTCTCGAAGGATGCCATCATCGAGGCCGCCTATGCCTCGCACACGCCGGGCGCCAACTTCGCCTTCATCGCGACGGTCATCGCGGCGCTGTTCACGTCGTTCTACTCGTGGCGCCTGTACTTCCTGACCTTCGAGGGTAAGCCGCGCTGGGCCGGTCACGGCCATGGCCATGACGACCACGGGCACGGCCACGGCGATCACACGCCGCACGAGAGCCCGCTCGTCATGCTCATTCCGCTTGCCGTCCTGGCAATCGGCGCGGTCGTTGCCGGCTTCGCCTTCAAGGAAGCCTTCATCGGCCACGACTACGACAACTTCTGGAAGGGCGCGCTCTTCACCGGTGCCAACAACCACATCCTGCACGAGATGCACGAGGTGCCGGGCTGGGTTGTGGCTTCGCCCTTCGTGATGATGGTGCTCGGCTTCCTCATCGCGCTGTGGTTCTACGTCCTCAACCCGCGCATGCCGGCCGCCCTGGCCGCGCAGCAGCCACTTCTCTACAGGTTCCTGCTCAACAAGTGGTACTTCGACGAGCTGTACGACTTCCTGTTCGTGCGCCCGGCGATGTGGCTCGGCCGCGTCTTCTGGAAGAAGGGTGACGGCTGGCTCATCGACGGCTTCGGGCCGGACGGCGTCTCTGCCCGCGTCGTCGATGTGACGAACCGCGTTGTGCGCCTGCAGACCGGCTACGTCTTCCACTACGCCTTCGCGATGCTCGTCGGTGTCGCGGCTCTCGTCACCTGGTACCTCATCGGGGGCACGCACTGATGTTCGGCCTCGGTCTCCTCTCCGGTCTCCTGATCCTGCCGCTCGTCGGTGCCGCCATCATCCTCGTGGTGCGCGGCAGCGAGGAGGCGGTGCGCTCCAACGCCCGCTCCGTGGCGCTGGTGACGACGCTCGCAACCTTCGTCCTCTCGCTCGTCGCCTGGGGACGGTTCGACACGGCGAGCGCCGCCTTCCAGCTCACCGAGGATCATTCCTGGCTGACGGATTCCATCCGCTTCCGGCTGGGCGTGGACGGCTTCTCGATGCCGTTCGTCCTGCTGACGACCTTCCTGATGCCGTTCTGCATCCTGGCGTCGTGGACCTCGATCGAGAAGCGCGTGAAGGAGTACATGGTCGCCTTCCTCGTGCTCGAGACGACCATGATCGGCGTCTTCGTCGCGCAGGATCTCGTCCTGTTCTACCTCTTCTTCGAGGCCGGCCTCATCCCGATGTTCCTCATCATCGGCATCTGGGGCGGGAAGCGGCGCATCTACGCGAGCTTCAAGTTCTTCCTCTACACGCTGCTTGGCTCGGTGCTGATGCTCATCGCCATCATGGCGATGTACTGGGATGCCGGCACGACGGACATCGCGGCGCTTCTCAAGCACCAGTTCGCCCCGGCGATGCAGACGTGGCTGTGGCTCGCCTTCTTCGCCTCCTTCGCGGTGAAGATGCCCATGTGGCCGGTCCACACCTGGCTGCCCGATGCGCACGTGGAGGCGCCGACGGCGGGTTCCGTCATCCTCGCCGGCATTCTCCTCAAGATGGGCGGCTACGGTTTCATCCGCTTCTCCATCCCGATGTTCCCGGAGGCGTCGGCCTATTTCGCGCCCCTCGTGTTCGCCCTGTCCGTCGTCGCGATTATCTACACCTCGCTCGTCGCGCTGATGCAGGAGGACATCAAGAAGCTCATCGCCTATTCGTCCGTCGCCCACATGGGCTTCGTGACCATGGGCATCTTCACGATGACCACCCAGGGCATCCAGGGCGCCATGTTCCAGATGGTCAGCCACGGCCTTGTCTCGGGCGCGCTCTTCCTGTGCGTCGGCGTCATCTATGACCGCATGCACACCCGCGAGATCGCGGCCTACGGCGGCCTCGTGGAGCGCATGCCGCGCTATGCCGTGCTGTTCATGGTCTTCACCATGGCGAACGTCGGCCTGCCGGGCACGTCCGGCTTCATCGGCGAGTTCCTGTCGCTCGCCGGCGCGTTCCAGGCCAACACCTGGGTTGCCGTGTTCGCCACCTCTGGCGTCATCTTCTCGGCGGCCTATGCCCTGTGGCTCTATCGCCGCGTGGTCTTCGGCAAGCTCGAGAAGGAGAACCTGAAGACCATTCCTGATCTCAACGCCCGTGAGATGGTCGTCCTCGTGCCGCTGATGCTGCTGGTTATCTGGTACGGCGTGCAGCCGGGCGCCATTCTCGATGTCTTCGCCGCTCCGACGTCGGAATTGCTCAAGTCCACCCAGGCCGCGCTGGCGACTGCCAAGTCCGTGGCCCTGACGCTTCACTGAGGTTCAGCCGATGGCCGCCGTCCCGATGTTTGCGCTCGCTCCGGCCCTGCCGGAGATCGTCCTGGCCGCCTCCGCGCTTCTTCTCGTGCTCATCGGCGCGCTGAGGGGCGAGCGTGCCGCGGGCCTGATCGAGGCGCTCACGTTCGTTGCCCTCCTCGTCGCCGGCTTCCTCGTCGTGACACAGGGGGGCGAGCGGCTGGAGACCTTCGGCGGCTCGTTCGTCGTCGATGCCTTCGCGCGCTTCGCCAAGGTGATGACGCTGGTGGGCTCGGCCGCGGCGCTGCTAATGTCGGGCGACTTCCTGCGCCGGGCGGGCATCAACCGTTTCGAGTATCCCATCCTCATCCTGCTGGCGACTGTCGGCATGATGATGATGATCTCGGCCGGCGATCTCATCGCGCTCTACCTCGGCCTCGAGCTGCAGAGTCTCGCGCTCTATGTCGTCGCCGCCATCGACCGCGACAACGCCCGTTCGAGCGAGGCGGGCCTCAAGTATTTCGTGCTCGGTGCCCTTTCCTCGGGCATGCTGCTCTACGGTGCCTCGCTGATCTACGGCTTCACCGGCACGGTGTCCTTTGCGGGCATCGCCCAGGCCCTGCAGGGCGAGGGGCATGCCGGCGCCATCTTCGGCCTCGTGTTCATCGCCGCCGGCCTCGCCTTCAAGATCTCGGCCGTGCCGTTCCACATGTGGACGCCGGACGTGTACGAGGGCGCGCCGACACCGGTCGCCGCCTTCTTCGCTGCGGCGCCCAAGATGGCGGCCATGGCGCTGCTGGTGCGCGTGTTCATCACGGCTTTCCCGGGCATCGTCGATCAGTGGCGGCAGATCATCGTCTTTGTCGCCATCGCCTCCATGGCCCTCGGCTCCTTTGCCGCCATCGGCCAGCGCAACATCAAGCGCCTCATGGCCTATTCGTCGATCGGCCACATGGGCTATGCGCTCGTCGGCCTGGCGGCAGGCACGGCGGAAGGCGTGCAGAGCGTGCTCGTCTACATGGCGATCTATCTCGTCATGACGCTGGGGACCTTTGCCTTCATCCTGTCCATGCGGCGGGAGGAGGGGCCCGTGGAGGGCATCGATGACCTCGCCGGCCTTGCACGCACCCAGCCCTATGCGGCCTATGGCCTGACGATCCTGTTCTTCTCGCTCGCCGGCATTCCGCCGCTCGCAGGCTTCCTCGCCAAGTGGTACGTCTTCGCCGCGGCGGTCGAGGCCAAGCTCTACACGCTCGCGGTCATCGGTGTGCTCGCCAGCGTCATCGGCGCCTACTACTACATCCGGGTCGTCAAGATCATGCACTTCGACGATCCGGCGGGCGCCGCCTTCACGCCGATGTCTGCGGGCCAGAAGGTGGTCTTTGCCCTTGCCAGCATCGTCATCCTCGTCCTGATGCTGCCCGGTGCGCCCGCGCCGCTGAACGGCGCTGCGCTGGCCGCCGCCCGCTCGCTGTTCTGACGGGGCCGGCGACAGGGACGTGGAAAGCGGGACCATCTCGCAGGAGGCACGCAAGGCCGGCTTCGACGTCGTGGTGCTGGCGACCACCACCTCGACCAACGACGTGGCCCTGGAGCAGGCCGTGTCGCGTGGGGCGGACCGACTCTGGGTGGTGGCGCGGGAGCAGACGAAGGGGCGGGGGCGTCACGGCCGACAGTGGGCGTCGCCGCCCGGCAACCTTTACGCCAGCCTCGTCCTGAGGGAACCGTGCGAGCCACCGGCGGCGCCGCAGCTCGGTTTCGTCGCGGGGCTCGCCCTCTATGATGCCGTGGCGGGCGTCACCGGGCTCACCGCGCCGCGGCTGGCGCTCAAGTGGCCCAACGACCTCCTGATGGACGGCGGCAAGCTGTCCGGCCTCATCCTCGAGGGACACAGGATCGGGCCGGACATGTGCTTTGCCGTCGTCATCGGCATGGGCCTCAACGTTGCCCACAAGCCGACGGATACACCCTATCCGGCCCGATGCCTCGCCGAGGCCGTGGGAGCGGTGGACGTAGGCGAGGTTTTCCGGGCATTGTCGTCGAGCTTCGCCGACAGGCTGGCGCAGTGGGAAAGGGGGCGCGGCTTCGCGCGGACGCGCGAAGCCTGGCTTTCCCGCGCCGCCGGCATCGGCGGGCCAGCCCGGGTGCGCTTGCCCGGCGGCGAACTCACGGGCACCTTTGCGGGGCTCGACGCCGCCGGCCGGCTGCTGCTCGACGGCCCGGACGGACGGCGGACGATTGATGCGGGAGACCTCTATCTGGGTCTCTCGGACACGGCATCCTGAGATGCGACCTAGGAGGATTGAGAGGGTATGGCCTCACGCGATGACGACGGCCTCGTATTCGTAGCGCTTGGCGGGCTCGGCGAGATCGGCATGAACGCTGGTCTCTACGGTTTTGGGCCCGCGCGCCGGCGCAAATGGCTGCTCGTCGATTGCGGCATCGCCTTCGCGGGCGAGGATGTGCCGGGCGTTGACCTCATCTTTCCCGACATCCGCTTCCTTGAGGAGGAGCGGGACAATCTCGTCGGCATCGTCATCACCCACGCGCACGAGGACCATATCGGCGGCCTGGCCGAGCTGTGGCCGCGGTTGCGCGTGCCCGTCGTGTGCACACCTTTCGCGGCCGGCCTGCTGGAAGTCCGGCGGCTCGGCGAGCCGGGGGCGCCCAAGATCCCGCTGACGGTGGTGGAGCAGGGCGGTCGTGTCACTCTCGGCCCCTTCGACATCGAGTTCGTGGCCGTTGGCCATTCGATCCCGGAATCGAACGCCCTCGCCATCCGCACGCCGCTCGGCACCGTCGTTCACACGGGCGACTGGAAGCTCGATCCCCATCCCGGCGTGGGCCGGGCCACGGACGAGAAGCGCCTGATCGAGATCGGCGACGAGGGCGTGCTCGCCCTCGTCTGCGATTCCACGAACGTGCTGCGCGACGGCATCAGCCCCAGCGAGGCCGATGTCGCCAGGACGCTGGTCGATCTCATCCGCGAGGCGCCGGAGCGCGTTGCGGTGACGACCTTCGCCTCCAACGTCGCACGCCTGCGCGCCGTGGCCGAGGCAGCAGCGGCCTGCGGCCGCGAGGTCGTGGTGGTTGGCCGGGCGATGGACCGCGTCATCGACGTTGCGATGGAACGGGGCTACCTTGCCGGCCTGCCGCCCTTCCGCTCCGCCGAGACCTACGGCTACCTGCCGCGCAACAAGGTGGTGGCGCTGCTTACGGGCAGCCAGGGCGAGCCGCGGGCGGCGCTCGCCCGCGTGGCAAACGACGAGCATCCCGACATCGCGCTTTCGGCCGGAGACCGCGTGGTGTTCTCCTCGCGCACCATCCCGGGCAACGAGAAGGCCGTCGGCCGCATCATCAACAATCTCGTGGCGCGCGGCATCGAGGTGATCACGGATCGGGAGGCGCTCGTCCACGTCTCCGGCCACCCGCGCCGGGGCGAGCTCGCCGCCATGTATCGCTGGGTGCGGCCGAAGGTACTCGTGCCGGCCCACGGCGAGGCCCTGCACCTTGCCGAGCAGGCCAGGTTCGCGCGCGCCGAGGGCATCGGCACCGTGGTGCGGGCCATGAACGGCGAGATGGTGCAGCTCGCGCCCGGCAAGCCGTCCGTGGTGGACGACGTGCCCGTCGGCCGTCTCTACAAGGATGGCGACATCGTCATCAATGCGGGCGAGGCCACCATCGGCGAGCGCCGCAAGCTTGCCTTTGCCGGCATCGTGTCCGTCGCCATCGCCCTCGACGACAAGGGGGAGATCCGGGGCGACGCACAGGTGGAACTCACCGGCCTGCCTTCGGCGACGCGTGAGGGCGAGCCGATGCACGAGCTCGTCAGCGATGCCGTGGCCGATGTCCTCGACGGGCTGCCCAAGGCGCGCCGGCGCGACCCCGATACGGTGGCGAGCGCCGTGGAGCGGGCGGTGCGCGCAGAAGTGCGCCATGCCTGGGGCAAAAAGCCAACGTGCCATGTGCATGTGATCGTCGTATGACGTGGAGGTCCGTCAGCCGGGAGAGCCTCATGATCGGCCGCCTCAACCACGTCGCCATTGCCGTCCGTGATCTCGAGAAGGCCTGTGCTGTCTATCGCGACACCCTCGGGGCGCGCGTGTCGCCGGCCGTGCAGCAGCCCGAGCACGGCGTGACCACGGTCTTTGTCGAGCTGCCGAACACCAAGATCGAGCTGCTCGAGCCTCTGGGGGCCGATTCGCCCATCGCCCGCTTCCTCGAGCGCAATGCCGACGGCGGTATCCACCACGTCTGCTACGAGGTGGACAACATCATTGCCGCGCGCGACCATCTGGTGGAGAAGGGGGCTCGCGTGCTGGGCGGCGGCGAACCGAAGATCGGTGCGCACGGCAAGCCCGTGCTCTTCCTCCACCCCAAGGATTTCTGCGGGACGCTCGTGGAGCTGGAGCAGGCCTGACCGGCCGCTTCCAACCGTCTGCAGCGAGTAGACCGATGACGATCGTGACCTGGCTGGCCCTCTATTTCATCATCTGGTGGACGGTGCTCTTCGCGGTACTGCCCTTCGGCGTGCGCAGCCAGGCGGAGTCGGGCGAGGTGACGAGCGGCACGGAGCCCGGCGCGCCGGTGAAGCCCCAGCTTCTCAAGAAGGCGCTGGCGACGACCGTCGTGTCGGCCATCATCCTGGGCGTCGTGAAGGTTGCTCTGGCGATGATCGAATTCTGAGGGGGAAGCGGTCCGGCGCAGTTGGTTGCGCTTGAAACCGTATGTTCCAACAAAAAAGCAAGGCTGACCGCCTTGCTGTAGGAGTTTCTTCTCGAACCCGAAACGCCTGTTCATTCGGAACAGTGGGGTGCTCCCGCACCTCTCGGCGCTGTTTTGGGCTTCCTCCCGAGACCTGGACCGCAATTCCCCGCTCTGTGGATGGTGGCAGGGACTTTCGATCGGCATCAAATGCATAGTCCATCGTGCGGCACTTGTCACCCATTTGTGCAGAGGCTGCCCGCATTTTTTGCATGCCGCCGTCATACGCATGCCGAAAGCCGAAGGTGCGGGCGGCGATTCGCAAAGCCAGCCTTGTCTTTTGCCGTGCGGCAGTGTTGTCTCAGCAAACGACTCGCTCCCTTCCACACAAGCCCGGTTGCCGTTGTCTCATGCGTCTCAGCCGCTATTTCCTGCCCACGCTCCGTGAAGACCCCAAAGAAGCGGAGATCGTCTCCCATCGCCTGATGCTGCGGGCGGGGCTCATCCGGCAGCAATCGGCTGGCATCTATGCCTGGCTGCCGATCGGCCACCGGGTTCTGACCAAAATTTCGGCAATCGTGCGCGAGGAGCAGAATCGCTCCGGGGCCATCGAGCTGCTGATGCCGACGATCCAGTCCGCCGAACTGTGGCGTGAGTCGGGCCGCTACGACGCCTACGGCAAGGAGATGCTGCGCATCACCGACCGGCATGAGCGCGAGATGCTCTACGGGCCGACGAATGAGGAGATGATCACGGACATCTTCCGGTCCTATGTGCGCTCGTACAAGGACCTGCCGCTTAACCTCTACCACATCCAGTGGAAGTTCCGGGACGAGATCCGCCCGCGTTTCGGCACCATGCGCTCGCGCGAGTTCCTGATGAAGGACGCCTATTCCTTCGACATCGACCAGGCGGGCGCGCGCCACTCCTACAACAAGATGTTCGTGGCCTATCTGCGCACCTTCGCCCGGCTCGGCCTCAAGGCCATTCCGATGCGGGCCGACACGGGGCCCATCGGCGGCGACCTCAGCCACGAGTTCATCATCCTGGCCTCAACGGGCGAGAGCGAGGTGTTCTGCCACCGCGACTTCCTCGACTTTCCCATCCCGTCGGCGGACACGGATTTCGACGACGTCGCCGGTCTGCAGGCGATCGTCGACAAATGGACGTCGCTCTATGCCGCGACCTCCGAGAAGCACGACGAGGCTGCCTTCGCTGCCATTCCGGACGACCGGAAGGTGTCGGCGCGCGGCATCGAGGTGGGCCACATCTTCTACTTCGGCACGAAATACTCCCTGCCGATGAAGGCGACGGTCACCGGCCCCGATGGCAAGGAGCATCCCGTGCACATGGGCTCCTATGGCATCGGCCCGTCGCGCCTCGTCGCTGCCATCATCGAGGCGAGCCACGACGATGCCGGCATCATCTGGCCGGATCCGATCGCGCCCTTCGACGTTTCGCTCATCAACATCAAGGTCGGCGACACGGCGACGGACGAGGCCTGCGCCAGGCTGTACCATGCGCTTACCACGCGTGGCATCGACGTGCTCTACGACGACCGGGACGAGCGCCCCGGTGCCAAGTTCGCGACGGCCGACCTCGTCGGCATGCCGTGGCAGATTCTCGTGGGCCCCAAGAGCCTTGCCGACGGCAAGGTGGAGCTGAAGCGGCGCGCCACGGGCGAGCGCCAGCTCCTGTCCATCGAGGATGCCGTGGCGCGGATCGCGGGCTGATGGCGGGGCGGGGAGCGGCATGAGCGCACGCGCGGCCGAAAGCGGTTCGACGAGACCCTTTGCGCTCTTCGAGTGGCTGCTCGCGGCCCGCTACCTGCGCGCGCGCCGGCGCGAGGGCTTCATCTCCGTCATCGCCGGCTTTTCCTTCCTCGGCATCATGCTGGGGGTCGCGACGCTCATCGTCGTCATGTCGGTGATGAACGGCTTCCGCAAGGAGCTGCTCGACAAGATCGTCGGCGTGAACGGCCACATGTTCATCCAGCCGATCGATTCGCCGCTGACCGACTACGACGAGGTGGCCAAGCGGCTCTCGGCCCTCGACGGCGTAAAGCTTGTCGTGCCGATGGTGGAGGGCCAGGCGCTCGTCTCCTCCACCGCTGCGTCGGGCGGCGCCCTGGTGCGCGGCGTGCGCGAGGCCGACATCGCCAGCATCCCCTTCATCGCCGACACCATCAGGCAGGGCACCCTGCGCGATTTCGACGTGAAGGGCGGCGTCGCCATCGGCCGGCGCATGGCCGAATATCTCGGCCTGCGGGTCGGCGATTCCCTCACCATCGTATCGCCGCGCGGCGCCGCGACCGCCTTCGGCACGGCCCCGCGCATCAAGGCCTATCCCATCGTGGCGGTGTTCGAGATCGGCATGTCCGAGTTCGACAACACCTTCGTCTACATGCCGCTCAGCGAGGCGCAGGCCTATTTCAACCGGGACGGGGACGTCAGCGTCATCGAGGTGTTCCTCGACAATGCCGACGAGGTGGGGCCGATGCGGGCACGGATCGAGGAGGCGGCCGGCCGGCCGATCCTGATCACGGACTGGCGGCAGCGGAACCGCACCTTCTTCGGCGCGCTGGAGGTTGAGCGCAATGTGATGTTCCTCATCCTCACGCTGATCGTGCTCGTGGCGGCGCTCAACATCGTCTCCGGCCTCATCATGCTGGTGAAGGACAAGAGCGAGGACATCGCCATCCTGCGCACCATGGGCGCGACGCGCGGCGCGGTGATGCGCGTCTTCCTCATCACCGGCGCGTCCATTGGCATTGTGGGTACGTTCGCCGGCTTCCTCCTGGGCCTGACGCTGGCCTGGAATGTGGAGGGGATCCGCAGCTTCCTCTCGCAACTCACGAACTCGAACCTCTTCCCGGCCGAGCTCTACTTTCTCAGCCGCCTGCCGGCCGAGGTGGACCCGGCCGAGGTGACGACCGTCGTGGTCATGGCCATCGTCCTCTCGCTGCTGGCGACGCTCTATCCAAGCTGGCGGGCGGCGCGCCTCGACCCGGTCGAGGCCCTTCGGTACGGGTGAGCCGGCATGACCATGCCACAGACGCCGGCCCTGTTCCTCTCCAAGATTGAACGTCGCTACGTGCAGGGCGAGACGACGCTGCACATTCTGCGCGGCGCTGATCTGGCCGTCTGGCCCGGCGAGATCGTCGCGCTGGTCGCCCCCTCGGGCAGCGGCAAGTCCACGCTGCTGCACATCGCCGGCCTTCTGGAGCGCCCCGACGGCGGCGAGGTCTATGTGGGCGGCGAGCCGACGACAGGCCTCGACGACGCCGGCCGCACGCGCCTGCGGCGGCTCGACATCGGATTCGTCTACCAGTTCCATCACCTGCTGCCGGAGTTCTCGGCGCTCGAGAACGTCGCGCTGCCGCAGCTCATCCGCGGCCTGCCGCGACGGGAGGCGGAGAGCCGTGCCGCCGAGGTGCTCGGCTTCCTCGGCCTTGGGGAACGCCTTCGCCATCGGCCGGCCGAGCTTTCCGGCGGCGAGCAGCAGCGCGTCGCCATCGCGCGCGCCGTGGCCAATGCGCCGCGGGTGCTGCTCGCCGACGAGCCGACAGGGAACCTCGACCCCAGGACGTCGGACTACGTCTTTTCCATGCTGGTCGCCCTGGTGCGCGCCTCGCGCCTCGCGGCCGTCATCGCCACACACAACCTCGACCTCGCGGCGCGGATGGACCGGCGCGTGACCATCCGCGACGGCCTCGTCGTCAGCCTCGATTGAGGCTTCGGGAACGCTGCCGGTTCTGCCCGCACCGCCTGCCAACGGCCGACGCCGGCATGAAAAGGCCGCCCGCAGCGCGGACGGCCCCGTAGCCGTCATGGTGGCCTGAGCAGCCTGCGCTCACTGCTTCGTCAGCAGTCGCTCGATCTCGTAGACGGGATGCTTCGTCAGGTCCTTGTCAACTTCGGCGAGCAGCGTGGCTCGGATGTCGTCGTCGAGGCACTCGCGCAGGGCGGCCAGCATGCGCGGCGGCGCGACCAGCACGAGGCCGGGCGGGTTCATCTGCCGGTGCAGGGTCTCCAGTGTCCGTATCGTCTCTTCTGCGAAATGCACCTTGGCCTCGCGCTGCCGGTCCGCGGCCTCGACGGCGCTTGTCGGGCCCACGACGTTCTGCGTGCGGCCCGGCCGGTCCATCCCCGTCGCGGCATTGGAGCCAAGCTCCGGCGCCTCCGCATGCCGTTCGACCTTGAGGTTTGGAAAGACCTCGTCACCCTCGTTGCGCAGGAAGAGCGCCCTGCGGGCATCGCACACGACGACGAGGGCATCGTGGGGGAGGGAAAGCTGCATGGAAGACTCCAACGGCGATCAATGACACTCTGATAGTCGTGCCTTCACGAGCGCGTTCATTGATCGACCGCAATGCGGCGCCGAATCCGTCCGCGGCGGGCGCCGTTGATCTGCCGCAATGCCCTCCCTGGGCCGAGCAGGCATTGTCGGCGCCAGCGACCGGCCGGGTGCCGCGACAGCGCGCGCAACGAAAGGGCGTGCCCGATCGTTGTCCTGATGACCGCTACATGCCGCCGGTGTGGCGCTGGTGCCGCGGCCGGGCGGGAGACGGTGCAGACGAAGGAGGAGGCGCGACGATGAAGGTTGGCGACATCATGACCCTGGGCGCGGCGACGGTTTATCCAGACACGCCGGTGCTCGAAGCGGCGCGATTAATGCTGCACCACGGCATCAGCGGCCTGCCCGTCGTCGACCGTGACGGGCGGCTCATCGGCATGGTGACCGAGCGTGACCTGCTGCGGCGGGCCGAGACTGGCACCGAGCACCAGCGCCCGCGCTGGCTCATCTTCCTCATGGACCCGGCGGCGCGCGCGGAAGACTATGTGCGCAGCCATGGCCGCCGGGTGGCGGACGTGATGACGAACACGCCAGAGAGCGTCTCGCCCGACGCGCCGCTCACCGACGCGGTCGAGCTGATGGAGCGGCGCGGCTTCAAGCGGCTGCCCGTCGTGCGGGACGGGAAGGTTGTCGGTATCGTGAGCCGGGCCAACTTCCTGCGCCTTCTCGCACGGCGGCTGGAGGACGCGGCGCAGGCCACGGCCGAGGACATGGAGATCCGCCAGCGCATCCTCGATGAGGTCGACCGCCAGGGCTGGGCCTCAAAGGGCGCGCTGGACGTGGCCGTCAACGCCGGCAAGGTCGAGCTTGACGGCATCGTGGAGGACGAGCGCGTGCGCGACGCCATCCGGGTGCTGGCGGAGAACCAGCCCGGTGTCACCGAGGTTGCGGAGCGCCTGCGCGTCCAGCGCCCCCTGACGCAGTGGCCGATCTGACAAGGGCTGCCGGGGCGGAACCGCGGCTCCGGTCTTCGCGGGGCTTGCCGGACCGTTCCGGCCGGAGGCGGCGACTCACGTTTGCGAAACGCTCCGTGCAGGTTCGCCGTCTCCCGCCGAGCCGGCCAGCAGGCCCTCACAATTCATCCCGCGTGCCTCGGCCGCCGCAGACCTCCGCGGCGGTAATCATTTGTTGACTCAGAATGCGTGGATTGCTTGAACAAAACGCGAATAGACGAGAACATAAAAAGAACAAGAGGAGAGAGAGATGCTCAAGGCCGTCATCACCTCGCTCGTCGAGATCGCGTCCCTCGGTGTTTTCGTCGCCATGGTCGGCGTCTGGGCGACGGTCGTCAGCGCTCCGCCGGTCTGAGCGGAGGCCGTCCACAGCCCTCGCGCAGCCCCTCGACGGTGCATCGCGAGGGAGTGAAACTGCGGTGCCCGCTGACACTGTCCGGGCCGAGTCGCAGGGCCCCGAAGGGACGAGGACGGAACCAACCATGGGCAACATCCTGAGCAGCGTCGGCTTCGTGCACCTTCACGTGCATTCGTCGTATTCGCTGCTCGAGAGCGCCCTGACCATCGCGACGCTGGGCAAGCTGGCGACGGCGGACAAGATGCCGGCGCTCGCCCTGACCGACACCAACAATCTCTTCGGAGGGCTGGAGTTCTCCGAGAAGATGAAGGGCCTCGGCATCCAGCCCATCGCCGGGGTGCAGCTCTCGGTCTCCTTCGAGGAGCCGGACGCGACCCAGCGTAACGCCCATGCCCGGGAGTTCCCGCACATCGTGCTCCTGGTGCAGGACGAGGAGGGCTACGGCAACCTGATGCGGCTCACGAGCTGGGCCTATCTTGATACCGACCCCAGCGAAAAGCCGCATGTGCCCATACAGCGGGTCCTTGCCAACAGTCGGGGCCTTATCGCTCTGACCGGCGGCTTCGGCGGGCCGCTCGACCAGGCCTTGCGCGAGGGGCGGGCGGAAACCGCCGAGGCGCGCCTCAAAACCCTGCGCAGTGCCTTCGACGGGCGGCTCTATGTGGAGCTGCAGCGCCACGGCCTGCCCGAGCAGGCCGCCGCCGAGCCGGAGCTGCTGCGCCTTGCCTACGACCTCGGCGTTCCCATCGTCGCCACCAACGAGCCCTTCTTCGCCACGCCGGACGACTACGAGGCGCACGACGCGCTGCTGGCGATCGCGGCCGGGCGGCTCCTGTCGGATGAGAACAGGCGCCGCGTGACGCCGCAGCACGACTTCAAGACGCGCCAGCAAATGGTTGATCTGTTTTCGGATTTGCCAGAGGCGCTGGCGTCCAGTGTCGAGATCGCCATGCGCTGCGCCTACCGCATCCGCACGCGCAAGCCGATCCTGCCGCGGTTCGAGGCCGGCGGTGAGAGCGACGAGGCGGCCGAGCTGCGCCGCCAGGCCGTGGAGGGGCTGAAGCGCCGCCTTGACGCGCACGGCCCCGCTCCCGGCCTGACGGTGGCCGACTATGAGGCGCGGCTCGAGTTCGAGCTCTCCGTCATCGAGCGCATGAAGTATCCTGGCTACTTCCTCATCGTGTCGGACTTCATCAAGTGGGCCAAGGCGCACGACATTCCGGTCGGGCCGGGGCGCGGCTCGGGCGCGGGCTCGCTCGTCGCCTATGCGCTCACCATCACCGACCTGGACCCGCTGCGCTTCAGCCTGCTATTCGAGCGCTTCCTCAATCCCGAACGCGTGTCGATGCCGGACTTCGACATCGACTTCTGCCAGGACCGGCGCGAGGAGGTGATTGGCTACGTCCAGAAGCGCTACGGCGAGGACAGGGTCGCGCAGATCATCACCTTCGGCACCTTGCTCGCCCGTGGCGTGATGCGCGACGTCGGCCGCGTGCTGGAGATGCCCTACGGCCAGGTCGACAAGCTCACAAAGCTCGTGCCGCAGAACCCGGCCAATCCGGTGACGCTGAAGAAGGCCATCGAGGACGAGCCGCGCCTGCAGGCCGCTGCCCAGGAAGAGCCGGTCGTCGGCCGCATGCTCGCCATCGCCGAGAAGCTGGAGGGGCTGCACCGTCACGCCTCGACCCACGCTGCCGGCATCGTGATCGGTGACAGGCCGCTCGAGGAGCTGGTGCCGCTCTACCGCGATCCGCGCTCCGGTATGCGTGTCACCCAGTTCAACATGAAGTGGGTGGAGCAGGCCGGTCTCGTGAAGTTCGACTTCCTCGGCCTCAAGACGCTGACGGTGCTGAGGACGGCGGTGAACTTCGTGCGCCAGCGCGGCATTGATCTGGACCTGTCGCGCATCCCGCTCGACGACCGCAAAACCTTCGAGTTGCTGGGACGCGGCGAGACGGTGGGCGTGTTCCAGGTGGAAAGTGCGGGCATGCGCAAGGCCCTCGTCGACATGCGGGCCGACCGGCTGGAAGACCTCATCGCCCTCGTCGCGCTCTACCGTCCGGGCCCGATGGCGAACATCCCGGTCTATTGCGACCGCAAGCACGGCCGGGGCGAGCCGCCGGAGAAGTGGTACCTGCACCCGAAGCTGGAGCCGATCCTCAAGGAAACCTACGGCATCATCATCTATCAGGAGCAGGTGATGCAGGTGGCCCAGGCTCTATCGGGCTACTCGCTCGGCGAGGCTGACCTGCTGCGCCGCGCCATGGGCAAGAAGATCAAGTCCGAGATGGACGCCCAGCGGGCACGCTTCGTCGAGGGCGCGCTGAAGAACGGCCTGACGAAGGAGCTTGCAGACGAGATCTTCGACCTTCTCGCGAAGTTCGCCGACTACGGCTTCAACAAGAGCCATGCCGCGGCCTACGCCCTCGTCGCCTACCAGACCGCCTATCTCAAGGCCAACTACACGGTCGAGTTCCTGGCCGCGTCCATGGCGCTCGACATGGACAACACGGACAAGCTGTCGGAATTCCGCCGCGAGGCCGAGCGGCTCGGCATCCGGGTCGAGCCGCCGTCCATCAACCGCTCGGGCGTCTCCTTCGAGGTCGATCACGACGGCAAGGGGCCCGGCGTCATCCGCTACGCGCTCGCCGCCATCAAGGGTGTCGGGCGGCAGGTCGTTGAAAGCATCGTCTCAGCTCGCGGAGACAAGCCTTTCACCAGTCTTGCGGATTTTGCCTCTCGCATTAACCCGCGGCTTGTCAACAAGCGCACGCTGGAGGCGCTGATCGCGGCCGGCGCCTTCGACGAGCTGGAGCCGGACAGGGCGCGCGCCACGGCGGCGATCGATGCCATGATGGCGCTCGCCGCGCGCACGGCCGCGGCGGCCAGCGACGGGCAGGCGGACATCTTCGGCGGTCTCGCCGCCGGGCCCGAGACGCTGCGCATCCCGCCCTACGAGCCGTGGCCCCCCGCCGTGCGGCTGCAGAAGGAGTATGACACTGTCGGCTTCTTCCTCTCCGGCCACCCGCTCGACGGCTACGAGGAGATGCTGGGGCGGCTGCGGGTGCAGCGGTGGGTGGACTTTGCCAAGGCAGTGAAGGCCGGGGCGACGATGGGACGCCTCGCCGCGACGGTGCTCGACAGGACAGAGCGCCGCACCAAGAGCGGCAACAAGATGGGTATCGTGACGCTGTCCGACCAGACGGGGCAGTTCGAGGCCATCGTCTTTTCGGAGGGGTTGCAGCGATTCCGCGATTTCCTGGAGCCGGGGCGGGCGGTGGTGCTCGTGGTGCAGGCCTCTGTCGAGGGCGAGGACGTGCGCGCCCGCATCCAGTCCGTCGAGCCTCTCGACGAGGCCATTGCCCAGCACCAGAAAGGCATGCGCATCTACGTGCGCGACGAGACGCCGCTCGCCAGCATCGCCGAACGGCTGAAGCAGCGCGGTGAAGGGGAAGTGTCGATGGTGCTCATCCTCGACAGCGCCCACGAGGTGGAGCTGCGCCTGCCGGGCCGCTACCTCGCCACGCCGCAGATTGCCGCCGCCCTGCGCGCGGTGCCCGGTGTGGTGCATGTCGAGCTGCAATAGCGGGGCGCAGGCTTCGGACACCGCCTGCGAATTTTGCGACGGATCGCAGGCGGCAAGGCCTTGCGTCGCGGCCGCGTCGCCCGTATAAGCGCCGCCATCCCACACGCGGAGATCGCTCTAGAGCATCCGGTGGCTGGCCTGCGCCGGCCGCAGCTCCGCGGAGGTTTGAACCGGAGAAACTGTTATGGCGCTTCCTGAATTCACGATGCGGCAGCTGCTCGAGGCTGGCGCGCATTTCGGTCACCAGGCTCACCGTTGGAACCCGAAGATGGAACCCTACATCTTCGGCACCCGCAACGGCATCCACATCATCGACCTGGCCCAGACCGTTCCGGCGCTCTACCGTGCGCTGCAGGCGATCTCCGACACGGTGGCGGCTGGCGGCCGCGTCCTCATGGTCGGCACCAAGCGCCAGGCTGCCGAGGCCGTTGCCGATGCGGCCAAGCGTTCGGCTCAGTACTACGTCAACTCCCGCTGGCTCGGCGGCATGCTGACCAACTGGAAGACGATCTCGGCCTCCATCCAGCGCCTGCGCAAGCTCGACGAGATGCTCGCCGGTGGCGCCCAGGGCCTCACCAAGAAGGAGCGCCTGATGCTGTCGCGCGAGCGCGACAAGCTTGAGCGCGCCCTTGGCGGCATCAAGGACATGGGCGGCACGCCCAACCTGCTCTTCGTGATCGACACGAACAAGGAGCAGCTCGCCATCAAGGAGGCGCAGCGCCTGGGCATTCCGGTGGCCGCGATCGTCGACACCAACTGCGATCCCGACGGCATTACCTATCCCGTGCCGGCCAACGATGACGCTGGCCGTGCCATCGCGCTCTATTGCGACCTCGTCGCGCGCGCGGCCATCGACGGCATCTCGCGCAGCCAGGGCGAGCTCGGCATCGACCTCGGCGAGTCCGAGGCCCCGCTCGTCGAGGACCTGCCGGCCGAGGGTGAGCAGGCTGGCGAGGCCTTCGAGCGGCTCGACGCTCCGCGCGGCGCGCCCGACGATCTGACCAAGATCACGGGTGTCGGCCCGCAGCTCGAGAAGACGTTGAACGAGGCCGGCATCTTCCACTACTGGCAGATCGCCGCCATGAGCGACGCCGATGTCGCCAAGCTCGACGCCGAGCTCAAGCTCAACGGCCGCATCGCGCGCGACGGCTGGGTGGCGCTTGCCCGCACGCTGATCGAGGCCGAGTGACCTCGTCGCAATTCCGTGCCGCTTCTGCGGCATGATGATGTCCGGGACATGGTGCGGCCTGGCGCTTCGGTGCCGGGCCGTGCCGCATCGACGATTGTGAGGACAAAATGGCTAATATCACCGCAGCGATGGTCAAGGAGCTCCGCGACAAGACCGGCGCGGGCATGATGGACTGCAAGGCGGCGCTTGCGGAGACCAACGGCGACGTGGAGGCCGCGGTCGACTGGCTGCGCAAGAAGGGCCTCGCCAAGGCCGCCAAGAAGTCCGGCCGTGTCGCGGCTGAGGGCCTCGTTGCGGTCGCCATCGAGGGCACGAAGGGCGTCGTGGTCGAGGTAAACGCCGAGACCGACTTCGTTGCCCGCAACGACCAGTTCCAGGCGCTCGCCGCCAACATCGCGCGCGTCGGCCTCACGGTCGGCGATGACGTCGAGGCCATCAAGGCCGCGGCCTATCCCGGCGGCGGCACGGTGGCGGAGGCCATCGCCAACGCCATCGCGACCATCGGCGAGAACATGACGCTGCGCCGCGCGGCCAGCATCTCTGTGCCGCAGGGGGTAGTCGCCTCCTACATCCACAATGCCGCGGGCGAGAACCTTGGCCGCATCGGCGTGCTCGTCGGCCTCAGCTCCACGGGCAAGACCGAGGAGCTCGCGACGCTCGGCCGCCAGATCGCCATGCACATCGCTGCGGCGAGCCCGCTGGCGCTCGACCCGGCCGGCCTCGACCCGGCGACGGTGGAGCGCGAGAAGGCGATTCTCTCGGAGAAGCACGCCGGCAAGCCGGCCAACGTGATCGAGAAGATCGTCGAGAGCGGCCTCAAGACCTACTACAAGGAGGTCTGCCTCCTCGACCAGGCCTTCATCCACGATCCGTCGAAGACGGTTGCCCAGGTGCTCAAGGAGGCAGAGGGCAAGGCGGGCGCCCCCGTTTCGCTGACGGGCTTTGTGCGCTACAGCCTCGGTGAGGGCATCGAAAAAGAGGAAACCGACTTCGCCGCCGAGGTGGCGGCGGCGGTCGGCGGCTGAGGCCGAGGTTCCCGGAAACGGCGGCGCCAAGCGCCGCCGTTTTTGTAAGATGAGACGGCCGGGCATCCCGCCGGCGGGACAAGGCGCTGACGGGTTGCCCGGTCACGAATGTTGTGATGCCTGCCAGGATCCTCTGATCAGGGCAGGCGCTTGCGGAGGCTGATGGGACGATGTCGGGTAAACGAGCGCTGATCAAACTGTCGGGTGAGGCACTGGCAGGGCCGGACAAGGCCGGCATCCATGGCGAAACCCTGACGGCGCTCGCCAACGACATCGCCACGGCCGCCCGGGCCGGCCACGAGATTGCCGTCGTCGTGGGCGGCGGCAACTTCTTCCGCGGCGTGCAGGGCCTCAACAAGGGACTCGACCGTCCCACCGCCGATTCCATCGGCATGCTCGGCACCGTCATGAACGCCCTGGCGCTGGAGCACGCCATCGAGGCCGCCGGGGTGCCAGCGCGCGCCATGTCGGCCGTGCCCATGCCCTCGCTGTGCGAAAGCTACGCGCGCAAGCGCGCGCTCGATCACATGGCCCACGGCAAGGTCGTGATCCTTGGCGGCGGCACCAGCAATCCCTATTTCACGACCGATACCGGCGCGGCGCTGCGCGCGGCCGAGCTGTCGTGTACGCTGCTCATGAAGGCGACGAATGTCGACGGCGTCTACTCGGCCGACCCCAAGAAGGATCCGAACGCCACCCGTTTCGACCGCCTGACACACGACGAGGCCATCGCCCGCAATCTCAAGGTGATGGACACTGCCGCCTTCGCGCTGGCGCGGGAAGCGGGGCTCACCATCGTCGTATTCTCCCTTGAGGAGCCAGGCTCGATCGGCGCAGTGCTCGAGGGCGGCGGTCGGGCCACGGTCGTCGCTCCCGCGGCGTGACTTGCACTGTCGTGTTCACCGTTCCGAGATGAGGGGCTTGACCCGGAGGCTCCGGCGCGCTCAACGTCGCCGCGATATCTTGCAGGGAGCGAGCAAAAAAAATGAGCCAGACATACGACCTCGCCGACATCAAGCGCCGAATGCAGGGCGCCGTGCAGTCCCTGAAGCACGATCTGAGCGGACTGCGCACCGGGCGGGCCTCGGCCAGCCTGGTCGAGCCCATCCAGGTTGATGCCTACGGCAGCATGATGCCGCTCAACCAGGTTGCGACCATCAGCGTCCCCGAGCCGCGCCTTCTGAGCGTGCAGGTGTGGGACCGCGGCATGGTTTCGGCCGTCGAGAAGGCCATCCGCGAATCCAACCTCGGGCTCAACCCGCAGACGGAAGGGCAGGTGATCCGCCTGCGCATTCCGGAGATGAACGAGCAGCGCCGCAAGGAGCTGGTCAAGGTCGCACACAAGTATGCGGAAGAGGCACGCATCGCGGTGCGCCACGTCCGCCGCGACGGCCTCGACACGCTGAAGAAGCTCGAGAAGGACGGCGAGATGAGCCAGGACGATCACGCCCGCGAGGCCGATCTCGTCCAGAAGGCGACCGACCAGGCGATTGCCGAGATTGACCAGCTCCTTGCCGCCAAGGAAAAGGAGATCATGCAGGTCTGACCTGCATGAAGGGGGGCGGCGCGCGGTGCGACGTCTGGCCGATAGCGCCGTGAGGACAGGTCGATGACGGTAGTAACCGAGCCGGCAACGGCAGCGGAAGTAGCGGGGGCTGTGGCCGGCGGGGGCGGCCTTCCCACCCATGTCGCCATTATCATGGATGGCAACGGCCGCTGGGCGCAGAAGCGCCACCTGCCGCGCGCCGAAGGGCACCGGCGCGGCGTGGAGGCGGTGCGCCGCACCGTGCGCGCTGCCGCGGCACGGGGCATCCGCTACCTTACCATCTACAGCTTCTCGTCAGAGAACTGGCGCCGGCCGGCGAGCGAGATCGCCGACCTCATGAATCTTCTCAAGCTCTTCGTGCGGCGCGATCTCGCCGAGCTGCACCGGGCCAACGTCCGCGTCCGCATCATCGGCGAGCGGGCGGACCTCCAGCCCGACATCACGGCCTTGCTCGAGGAGGCGGAGAGCGTCACGCGCGACAACACCGGCCTCACGCTGGTCGTCGCCTTCAATTACGGCTCGCGGCAGGAGATTGTCCGAGCCGCGCGGCGCATCGCTGAGGATGTTCTGGCCGGACGCCTCGCGCCCGAGGCTATCGATTCCGCTGCTGTCGCAGCCCGTCTCGACCTCGCGGGCGTGCCGGATCCGGACCTCATCATCCGCACCTCGGGCGAGCAGCGCCTGTCCAACTTCCTGCTCTGGCAGGCGGCCTATGCCGAGCTCGTCTTCCTGCCGGTGCTGTGGCCGGATTTCGACGAGGCCACGTTCGACGAGGCGCTCGCGGAGTTCGCACGGCGCGAGCGGCGCTACGGCGGCCTGTCGGCGAGTTCCTGAGCGTCATGGCCTCCCCCGAGCCGCCGCCGCCGGCTACGCCCCGCACGATCGCATCCTTCCTCTCCTCCGAGCTCGGGCGGCGCACGCTGTCCGGCATCGCCCTCGTCGTCCTGGCGCTTGGCACCGCCTGGTGGGGCGGCCTTGCCTTCGACCTGCTCTGGGCCCTTGCGGGCGCGCTCGTCTGCCGCGAATGGGTGGCTCTGTCGCCGGCGCGTGACGAGCCTGCCCTGGCGCTCGGTGGCGCCGCGGCAGTGGCCGTGGCCGCCATCGTCCTGTCGGTGAGCGGCAGCCTGCCGTCGGCCCTGACCGCGCTTGCGGTGGGTGCCGCGGGCCTCGCCACCCTCGGGCGCAATCGCACCTCGCGCCTGTGGGCGCTCGCGGGGCTGCTCTATGCGGCCGTCATCGGGCTCGTGCCGGTCGCGGCGCGGGCGCTGCCCGACGTCGGCCTCGTCGTCATCCTGTGGATGTTCGCCGTCGTCTGGATGACGGACATCGCCGCCTATTTCTCAGGGCGCACCCTCGGCGGGCCAAAATTGTGGCCGAGCGTGAGCCCCAAGAAGACATGGTCCGGTTTCTTCGGCGGGCTCGCGGCGGGCTGCCTCGCCGGCATGGCCGTCGTCGCAGTCGCCCAGGGCTACGGCGTCGCGCAGCAGGTGCCACTGTGGCTGACCGGCATCGCGTCGGCCCTTGCGTCCGCGCTCGGCCAGCTCGGCGATCTTGCCGAATCCGCGCTGAAGCGCCGGGCGGGGGTGAAGGACTCCGGCCAGATCATCCCGGGTCACGGCGGCGTGATGGACCGGCTCGACGCCTTCTGGGCCGTGGCCCTTCTCGTCGGTATGGGGCTTGTCGTGGGGGCCGTCGTCCGGGCGTCGGCGCTTTGAGGTGGCAGGCGATGGCGACGCGCATCACCATTCTCGGCGCAAGCGGCTCCGTCGGATCGGCAGTGGCCGATGTCGTTGCCGCTCACCCCGACCGCTTCGAGGTCGAGGCTGTCATTGGCGGTCGCGATGCGCGGGCCCTCGCCGCGGTGGCCCTGCGCCTGCGCGCGCGCCTCGCCGTGCTGGCGGACGGTGAGGGTGGTCCGGCCCTGGCGGAGGCACTGGCCGGCAGCGGCATCGCGAGCGCGGCGGGCGAGACGGCAGTGCTCGAGGCGGTCGACCGCGAGTGTGATCTCGTCGTGGCCGCCATCGCGGGCACGGCTGGACTGCGCCCCACCCACCGCGCGCTTCGTGCCGGCCGCCGCATCGCCCTCGCCAACAAGGAATGCCTCGTCACGGCCGGCCACGCATTCATGCGCGACGCGGCAAGGGCCGGCGCAACTGTCCTGCCTCTCGATTCCGAGCACAACGCGCTCTTCCAGGCCCTCGGCAATGCAACCGTCGAAGATGTGGAGGCGATGACGCTGACGGCCTCGGGCGGGCCGTTCCGCGACTGGCCGGCACAGGCGATAGCCGAGGCGACGCCCGAGCAGGCGCTGAAGCATCCCAACTGGTCGATGGGCGCGAAGATCACCGTGGATTCCGCGGGGCTCATGAACAAGGGCCTCGAGCTGATCGAGGCGCACCATCTCTTCGGCCTTCCGGCTGCGCGGCTCCGGGCCGTGGTGCATCCGCAGTCGATCGTGCATGGCATCGTGCATTTCCGGGATGGTTCGCTCGCGGCCGGCCTCGCGATGCCGGACATGCGCGTGCCGGTGGCCCATTGCCTCGCCTGGCCGGAGCGTCTCGACATGGCGGTTCCGCGGCTCGATCTTGCCGCAATGGGGTGCCTTACTTTTGCCGAACCCGACACGGCACGCTTCCCGGCCCTGCGGCTTGCGCGCGAGGCCCTGGAGCAGGGCGGGGCCGCGCCGACGGTGCTCAACGCGGCCAACGAGGTCGCGGTGGAGGCCTTCCTTGCGGGACGCATCAGGTTCGGCGATATCGCGCGCCTCGTCGAGGCGGTCTGCACGCATGAGGGCGGGGGGCCCGCGCCGGCCGGGATCGACGAGGCGTTGGCAGTGGATCTGGCCGCACGGGAAAGGACCCGTGCATATTTGAGGCAATCATACTGAACGGGTGCAGATCGCGCCCGGCGAGGAGTGGGTGATGGACATTGCGGGCACGGTGATCGGCGCGGCGTGGGGATTGCTGAGTTATCTCGTCCCCTTCCTGTTCGTGCTGACGATCGTGGTCTTCTTCCACGAGCTCGGCCATTTCTGGGTGGCCCGCCGCTGCGGAGTCGCCGTCCAGGCCTTTTCCATCGGCTTCGGGCGCGAGCTCGTCGGCTGGACGGATCGCCATGGCACGCGCTGGCGCATCTCGGCCATCCCGCTTGGCGGCTATGTCCGCTTCGCCGGCGACGCCAACAGCGCCAGCGTGCCGGACCGCGAGGTCCTGGAGACCATGTCAGAGGAGGAGCGGCGCGGCAGCTTCTACCACAAGAGCGTCGGCGCCCGGGCGGCAATCGTGGCGGCCGGTCCCATCGCTAACTTCGTGCTCGCCATCGCCATCTTCACGGCGAGCGTCTACTTCGGCGGCCGGGCCATCCTCCTGCCGCGCGTCGATACGGTGGAAGCGGGCAGCGCCGCCGAACGCGCCGGCATCCTTCCCGGCGACCTTGTGCTGACCATCAACGGGCAGCCCATGGAAAGCTTCGCTGACATGCAGCGTGTCATCAGCGCGCGTCCGGGCGAGGAGCTGACCATCACCGTCGAGCGCAACGGCCGCGAAGTCACGCTGACGGCGATTCCCGACCTGCGCGAGATGACGACGCCGTTCGGCAAGCAGCGCATCGGTCTGCTGGGCCTGCGCGCGTCCCGTGACCCCGGCGACTGGACCGTCAAGGAATACGGTCTCGTTGATTCTTTGAGGATAGGGTTAACAGATACTTGGTACATCGTGGAGCGGACCGGCGATTATGTCGGAAAGCTTCTCACGGGCCGCGAATCGACCGATCAGCTCTCCGGCCCGATACGCATCGCGCAGGTCTCCGGAGAGGTCGCTTCCATGGGCGGACTGGCCGGGCTCATCAACCTGGCGGCGATCCTATCTGTCTCTATTGGCTTGATAAATCTCGTTCCGGTGCCGATGCTCGACGGCGGCCATCTCCTGTTCTACGCCATCGAGGCGGTGCGCGGACGCCCCCTCAGTGAGCAGGCACAGGAGATCGGCTTCAGAATTGGGCTTGCCTTGGTGCTCATGCTCATGCTCTTCGTGACGTGGAACGATCTGCAGCATCTGGGCGCTGTTTTCGGTCTCGGAGCGACGTGACCAGCCAGCAACGCTTGCCTGAAAAATGCGCGGATGGCGCCTTCGGCCCGTTTGCAGACCGACATAAACTCTGTAGAAGCGTCTTCGACCCATACTCCGGGCAATCGACAGACGGTTCGTTCGGGAAAGAATAAAGAGGGTAGGCACCTGATGACGCGGAATGTAAAGAACCGCCGGGCCAGAGTGGCGCGTCGCCTGACAGGCGTGCTCCTTGCCAGTGTGGCCATCGTTGCGAGCGCACAGGTCGCCACTGCCCAGTCGGCGCGCAGCACGCGCTCCGGCGGCCAGACGGCCAGCGTCAGCGCGCCGCTCATCAACCGCGTGGTCTTCCAGGGCAACAAGAAGCTGAAGTCCGAGCAGCTCGGCCCCGAGCTGCAGACGCAGGCGCGCACGCCCTACAGCCAGTCGACCGTCGACAACGATATCGAGCGCATCCGCGAGATCTATCGCCGCGGCGGCCGCAGCCTGGCCAAGGTCAGTGCCCGCATGGTGCCCCTGGCGAACGACAGGGTCGACGTCGTCTTCACCATCGATGAGGGCGACAAGACCGGCGTCAAGGAGATCAACTTCGTCGGCAACAGGGCGTTCTCGTCGTCGAAGCTGCGCAACCTGATGACGACGACGGAGATGAACTTCCTGTCGTTCCTCAAGAACACGGACGTCTACGACCCCGACCGCATCTCCGCCGACCTCGAGCTGATCCGTCGCTACTACCTGAAGAACGGCTATGCCGACTTCCGTGTCGTCTCCGCCGATGCGGTGTTCGACGAAGCGCGCGAGGGCTACATCGTCACCATCACGGTGGACGAGGGCGAGCAGTATCGCGTTGGCAACGTCACAGTCGATTCGCAGGTGCCGGAGGTGCGGGCCGAGGAGCTGCAGCGCATGACGCGCCTCTCGGCTGGTGACGTCTACAACGCCGAGGCTGTCGAGAAGACCCTCACCAACATGACGGCCGAGCTCGGCCGGCGTGGCTACCCGTTCCTCACCGTGCGCCCGCGTGGCTCGCGCGACCCGGCTACGCGCACCATCTCCCTCGACTATGTCGTGGAGGAGGGGCCGCGGGTCTACATCGAGCGCATCAACGTGCGCGGCAACACCCGCTCGCGCGACTATGTCATTCGCCGCGAGTTCGACATCGGCGAGGGGGACGCCTACAACCAGGTGCTCATCGACCGCGCTGTGCGCCGCCTCAACAACCTCGGCTACTTCAAGACCGTCCGCGTCACCAACGAGCCCGGCTCCACGCCTGACCGCGTCGTTGTGAACGTGGATGTCGAGGATCAGTCCACCGGCCAGTTCTCGATCTCGGGCGGCTACTCGACCTCCGACGGCTTCATCGGCGAGGTCGCTGTCTCCGAGTCGAACTTCCTTGGCCGCGGCCAGTATGTCCGTCTCGCCGGTGCCTGGGGCCAGCGCGCGCAGGGCGTCGAGTTCTCGTTCACCGAGCCGTACTTCCTTGGCCAGCGCATGGCCTTCGGTGTCGACCTGTTCTCGAAATACACCGACAACACCAACTACTCGCGCTACGAGAACCGCGTGACGGGCGGCCAGCTCCGCCTCGGCCTGCCGATCACCGAAGAGGTGACGCTGACGCTGCGGTATTCGCTGTACCAGTCCGAGCTCAAGATCCCGAACACCTACTCGAAGCCCTACAACGACTGCTCCATCCCGCTGCCGGGCCTGACGCCGCTCAACTCGAACGGCACCGCCATGTACCCGCAGTGCACGTGGAACGGCGAGGCTTCCATCGCGATCAAGGAAGCTGTCGGCACGACCTGGACGTCGCTGGTCGGCGCCACCCTGTCCTACAACACGCTCGACAACATCCGCGATCCGCGGTCGGGCTTCTACGCCGAGGTGAAGCCGGAGATCGCCGGCCTCGGCGGCGACTCGCGCTTCATCCGCGCCACGGCCGAGGCGCGCTACTACCACGAGCTGTTTGACGACGTGGTCGGCATGGTCAAGGTGCAGGGTGGCCACATCCGCGCCTTCGGCGGCAAGGACCTGCGCATCGTCGACAACTTCTTCCTCGGCCCGTCGCTGGTGCGCGGCTTCGCCCCGTCCGGCATCGGCCCGCGCGACATGACGGGCGACTACCGCGCCAACGCGCTCGGCGGCACGACCTACTTCGGTGGCACGCTCGAAGTGCAGTTCCCGATCTTCGGCCTGCCGCGCGAGTTTGGCCTGCGCGGCGCCGTCTTCGCCGACGCCGGCACGCTTTTCGGCTACGAGGGCAAGAAGTTCTTCGACCTCAACGGCGATGGCTCGATCTATTGCCCGGCGCCCAATGCTTATCCGGTCAATCCTCAGCAGCGGGAGTGTCTCAACGTCAAGGATGACAAGAAGATCCGTTCCTCGGTCGGCGTGAGCCTGCTCTGGCAGTCGCCGCTTGGACCGCTGCGCTTCGACTATGCCTTCGTCCTGTCGAAGGCGACGGGAGACCAGACCCAGGCCTTCCGTTTCTCGGGCGGCACGAGCTTCTGATGCTCACCTCGAGGCGGCCCGCAAGGGCCGCTTCTGTTTCAGGCGAAAGATATTTCTGGCGATGTCGGATCCGGTATTCTTCGTTCAGGCCGCGCGCCCGACGCTCGCCGAGGTGGCGTCTCTCACGGGTGCGGAGCTGCCTGCGAGTGCCGACCCGCAGATGGAGATCACCGGCATCTCGCCGCTCGAGAGCGCGGGAGAGGGTGATCTCGCCTACATGGACAACCCGCGCTACGCCGACGCGCTCAGCGCCACGCGGGCGAGCGCCTGTCTTGTCTCCAGGCGTTTTGCCGCGCGCGTGCCGGCGGGCTGCGTCGCACTGGTAGTGCCGGAGCCGTACCGCGCCTTCGCCAAGGTGCTCACGCTGATGTATCCGGCGGCAGCGCGGCCGGGCTCGCAGTTCGGCGCCGACGGCGTCTCGCCCGGTGCCTATGTCCATCCCCAGGCGCGGCTCGAGACGGGCGTCATCGTCGATCCAGGCGCGAGCATCGGCCCCGGAGCCGAGATCGGCTCTGGTACGGTCATTTCGTCGAATGCCGTCGTCGGCCCCGGCGTGCGCATAGGCCGCAACTGCTCCATCGGCCCCGGGGTCGTGGTGCAGCACGCGCTCATCGGCAACCGCGTCATCCTGCATGCCGGCGCCAAGATCGGGCAGGACGGCTTCGGTTTTGCCATGGGGGCCGAGGGACATTACAAGGTGCCCCAGATCGGCCGTGTGATCATCCAGGACGACGTGGAGATCGGCGCCAACACGACGGTCGATCGTGGCGCCAGCCGCGACACCGTGATCGGCGAGGGCACCAAGATCGACAACCTGGTGCAGATTGGTCATAACGTCGTCATCGGTCGCCATTGCGTCATCGTCTCGCAGGTCGGTATTGCCGGCAGCGCGACGTTGGAGGACTTTGTCGTCCTCGGGGGCCAGGTCGGTGTGGTCGGGCACGTCCGCATCGGCATGGGTGCGCAGATCGCGGCCTCGAGCAATGTCGCAACCGACGTGCCCCCGGGAGTGAAATGGGGTGGCTCGCCCGCCAAGCCCATGCGTGCCTGGCTGCGCGAACTGATGACGTTGAAGGATCTGGCGGCACGGCGGGGCGACGCCGGCGAAAGATAAGGAAGCACAGCGGGCGCCCGGCGTCTGCGTTGTGCGGGGAGACAACGAAACAATGAACGATGCGACCACGGGCCTTGAGGCTGCCGATATCGTGCAGATCCTGAGCTATCTGCCGCACCGTTATCCCTTCCTGCTCATCGACCGCATCATCGAGATCAAGGGTGACGAGAGCTGCATCGGCATCAAGAACGTCACCTACAATGAGCCGCAGTTCATGGGGCACTTCCCCAGCCGCCCCTTGTTCCCCGGTGTGTTCATGATCGAGGGCATGGCCCAGACCGCGGGCGCAATGTGCGTGGCCTCCAAGCTCGCCCAGAAGGCGCGGCCGAAGGAGGTCTATTTCATGACCATCGACAAGGCCAAGTTCCGCAAGCCTGTCGTGCCGGGCGACACGGTGGAGTACCACATGACCAAGCTCGCCAACCGCCGCAACATGTGGTGGTATCGTGGTGAGGCGAAGGTCAACGGCGCGCTCGTCTGCGAGGCGGAAGTCAGCGCCATGCTGGTCGTAGAGTAGGTTATGCCCCAGATTCATCCGACGGCCATTGTCGAGGATGGTGCACGCCTCGGCGAGGACGTTCGCATCGGTCCCTACTGCCATGTCGGCGCGGACGTGTCGCTGGGCGACGGCTGCGAGCTCATCAGCCATGCCGTGGTCGTGGGCCGCACCACAATCGGGCCGCGCACGCGGATCTTCCCCTTCGCCTCCGTCGGCCACCAGCCGCAGGATCTGAAGTACCGGGGCGAACCCTCGACGCTGGAGATCGGCGCCGATTGCATCATCCGCGAAGGCGTGACGCTCAACCCCGGCACCGAGGGGGGCGGCATGAAGACGGTCATCGGCGACCGCTGCGCCTTCCTCGCCAATTCCCACGTCGGGCACGACTGCCACTTGGGCAACAACGTCATCCTGTCGAACAACGTGATGCTCGCAGGCCACGTGACCGTGGGCAACTACGTCATCCTCGGCGGCGGGGCGGCGGTTATCCAGTTCGCGCGCGTCGGCTCGCATGCCTTCGTCGGCGGCATGTCGGGGCTCGAGAACGACCTCATCCCCTACGGCATGGCGATGGGCAACCGCGCCCGCCTCTCGGGCCTCAACATCATCGGCATGCAGCGCCGCGGCTTCTCGCGCGAGGACATCCACACCGTCCGGCGTGCCTACCGCCTGCTCTTTGCGGACGAGGGCAGCCTGCGCGAGCGCGTGGAAGATGTGGCGGCGGAATTCCGTGACCACGCCGTCGTGACGGAGATTCTCGACTTCATCCGCGAGGGCGGCAAGCGCTCCATCTGCACCCCGCGGGCTGCCGACGAGAGCTGACTGTGGCTGACGGCGCGCCGGTCGCCCTGCTCGCCGGCGGCGGGGCCCTGCCGGGGCTGCTGCGTGCCGCGCTGCTGCGCCGCGGGCGTGCCGTCCGCGTCCTTGCCCTGCGCGGCTTCGCCGAGTGGACACTGGCGCGCCAGGCCGACGCGGTCATCGATATCCTCGACTACAAGCGCATCTTCGCCACGCTGGAAGCCTGGGCGCCGGCCGAGGTGGTGCTCGTCGGCACCGTGCATCGGCCCAAGCCCTCGGCCTTCGCCGGGGCACTGGCGGCCTTTAGGAACCGGGAGGAGATCGCCGCCATTCTCGGGGCAGGGGATGACGGGCTGCTCGCCGGCGTCATCCGCCTTCTTGAGGAGCGTGGCCTCGTGGTGGGCGGCATCCACCGGCTGGCGCCGGAGCTGCTGGCCGGCGCCGGCATTCTCGGCGCCATCGCGCCCGACGAGCAGGACCTCGCTGCGGCGGCGGTCGGGCAGGGAGTGCTCGAGGCGCTGTCACCCTTCGACGTGGGACAGGCGGTGGTCGTCGCCGCGCGGCGCGTGGTGGCCGTCGAGGGGCCGGAGGGCACCGACGCAATGTTGGCTCGCGCCCGGCGCCTGCGGCGCAGCCCGCGCCTGCGCGCCATCCACGGTGGCGTCCTGGTCAAGATGGCGAAGGTCGGCCAGGACCTGCGCGTCGACCTGCCGACCATCGGCCCGCGCACCGTCGTCTGCGCGGCGCGGGCCGGCCTCGCCGGAATCGCCGTGGGTGCCGGCACGACGCTGATCGTCGATACGTCCGCCACCATCGCCGAAGCCGACCGGCGCGGCCTCTTTCTGCTTGGCATCGAGCGGCGGCCGGAGGGGGGCGAGACCTGATGCTGGAGGGCGGATTGCACGTCTTCATCGTCGCCGGGGAAGAGTCGGGCGACCAGCTCGGCTTCAAGCTCATGCGCTCGCTGCGGGCCCAGTGTCCGGATGTCCGCTTTTCCGGCGTCGGCGGTCATGCGATGCAGGCGGAGGGGCTGACGAGCCTCTTCCCACTCGACGATATCGCCGTGATGGGCTTCACCGCTGTCATCGGCCGCCTGCCCACCATCATCGACCGGGTGCATCGCACGGTCGATGCCGTCGTGGCGGCGAAGCCGGACATTCTTGTCATCATCGACAGCCCCGATTTCACCCATGCAGTGGCCAAGCGGGTGCGCCGGCGCCTGCCGGACCTGCCGGTGGTGGACTATGTCAGCCCCAGCGTCTGGGCCTGGCGTCCCGGCCGCGCGCGCAGGATGCGCGGCTATGTCGATCACGTGCTGGCGCTGCTCCCCTTCGAGCCGGCGGCGCACCAGCGCCTCGGCGGCCCGGCCTGCACCTATGTCGGCCATCCGCTCATTGAGCGCCTGGGCGAGCTGCGCCCCGCGCATGGCGAGCGTCCGCCGCTTGCAGGGGGAGGACCGGCCACCGTCCTCGTGCTGCCGGGCAGCCGCCGATCGGAAGTGTCCCGTCTGCTGCCGGTCTTTCGGGAGACGCTTCCGCTCGTCGAGGCGGCGAGCCGGCGGCCCCTTCGCTGGCTGCTGCCGGCCGTGCCACATCTTGCAGCGGAGGTCGAGGCCGCGGTCGCCACCTGGCCGGTGAAACCGCAGATCCTTCACGGCGGCGAGGCGAAGTTCGCGGCTTTCCGCAGCGCCCATGCGGCGCTCGCCGCTTCGGGCACTGTCACGCTCGAGCTTGCGCTGTCCGGCGTCCCCATGGTGGTGGCCTACAAGGTGGGGTGGCTCGAGTCGCAGGTGCGCCACTTCCTCACCGTGTCCACCATCACGCTCGCCAACCTCATCCTCGGCGAGAATGCCATTCCCGAGCGCCTGCAGTGGGACTGCACGCCCGACAAGCTCGCCGCCACGCTGGCACCATTGATTGAGGAGGGGCCGGAGAGGCGGGCCCAGCTTGCCGCACTTGCGCGCCTCGACGAGGCGATGCGCATCGGCGACGAGGAACCGAGCGAGCGTGCCGCGCGCATCGTGCTTTCCGTGGCGGGCCGCTGACAGGCCGCCTTGCGGCCGGGACTCAGGCGCGGCAGCGCAAAGAAAAGGGCCCCGCGAGGGGCCCTTTTGTTTGGTCGATCCGCTCAGGAGCGCTGGGCGATCGGAACGTAGTCGCGACGCGGCGAACCCGTGTAGAGCTGGCGCGGACGGCCGATCTTCTGGGACGGATCCTCGATCATTTCCTTCCACTGGGCGATCCAGCCGACGGTGCGCGCCAGTGCGAACAGCACCGTGAACATGGAGGTGGGGAAGCCCATCGCCTTCAGCGTGATGCCCGAGTAGAAGTCGATGTTCGGGTACAGCTTCTTCTCGATGAAGTACTCGTCGCTGAGGGCGATGCGCTCGAGCTCCATGGCGACCTCGAGCAGCGGGTCGTCCTTGATGCCGAGCTCATTGAGCACCTCGTGCGTGGTGCGCTGCATGATCTTCGCCCGCGGGTCATAGTTCTTGTAGACCCGGTGGCCGAAGCCCATGAGACGGAAGGGATCGTTCTTGTCCTTCGCCCGGGCGATGAACTGGGGGATCCGCTCGGGCGTGCCGATCTCTTCCAGCATCTTGAGCGCCGCCTCGTTGGCGCCGCCGTGCGCCGGGCCCCACAGGCAGGCAACGCCCGCGGCGATGCAGGCGAAGGGGTTGGCGCCGGAGGAACCGGCGAGGCGCACCGTCGACGTGGAGGCGTTCTGCTCGTGGTCCGCATGCAGGATGAAGATGCGGTCCATCGCCCTCGCCAGCACCGGGTTCGGCTTGTACTCCTCGCACGGCACGGCGAAGCACATGTGCAGGAAGTTCGACGTGTAGTCGAGGTCGTTCCGCGGGTACATGAACGGCTGGCCGATGGAGTACTTGTACGCCATTGCGGCCAGCGTCGGCACCTTCGCGATCATGCGCATGGAGGCGATCATGCGCTGCTGCGGATCGGAGATGTCAGTGGAGTCGTGATAGAAGGCGGAGAGGGCGCCGACGGAGGCGACGAGGATCGCCATCGGATGGGCATCGCGGCGGAAGCCCTGGAAGAACCGCGTCATTTGCTCGTGCACCATCGTGTGGCGCGTCACGCGGTAGTCGAAGTCGGCTTTCTGGCTCGCCGTCGGCAGCTCACCGTAGAGGAGGAGGTAGCAGGTCTCTAAGAAGTCGCCGTGCTCCGCGAGCTGCTCGATCGGGTAACCACGATAGAGCAGCACGCCCTGCTCGCCATCGATGTACGTGATCTTGGATTCGCAGCTTGCGGTCGATGTGAACCCCGGATCGTAAGTGAACATCCCGGCATTCTTATAGAGCGGCGCGATGTCAACCACGCTCGGCCCCATCGTTCCCTCTCGCACGGCAAGTTCGATCGTCTTGCCGCCGATGGAGAACGTGCCCGTTCCTGCGCTCATGGATGTATCCCCTTTCTTCGGGTAAAGCGCACAGGACAACGGCTCATCGGCAGGGGCATGACCCCTTTGGCTTGCTTGCCTTTCCGTTCCGCCGTCCCGCGGTTTCCGATCCGATCGAGATAAGATCGTGGCCTGCGTATCGCATTCGCGGCATGCGTTCAAGCAGCGGCGGACGCGGGACTTGGCCGGAGACAATGCCGGCGCCGCAACCCTGCGTTAAAGGGTTGCGGCGCCGCATCAACTGCTCGCTGCAACTTTAGCGAACCTGGTCACGCAGGCGCGCCAGGCATTCCTCGCGGCCGAGCACGTCCATGACGTCGAACAGGCCGGGCGAGGTGGAGCGTCCCGTCAGGGCCGCGCGCAGGGGCTGGGCGATGAGGCCCAGCTTGATGCCGGCCTCCTCGGCCGCCGCGCGCACGGCGGCTTCGGTCTCGGCGGGCGTCCAGCTCTTGAGCGCCTCGAGGCGGCTGAGCACCGGTCTGAGCCGCTGCCGGGCAGCGTCGTCGAGGATAGCCCGTGCCTTGTCGTCGAGCTGCAGAGGTCGCGACGCGTAGAGATAGGAGGCGCTGTCGATGAGCTCGATCAGCGTCTTGGCACGCTCCTTGAGGCCGGGCATGGCGGCGAGGAGTTTCCGGCGCAGCTCCGGCTCCAGCGAGGTGCCGAGGCCGCGGGCCGGGCCAATCTCCGGCAGCAGGGCCTCGATCGCCTGAACGAGCTCCTCGTCGGACGCAAGCCGCATGTAGTGGCCGTTGAGGTTCTCGAGCTTGGCGAAATCGAAACGTGCAGGCGAGCGGCCGATGCTGGAGAGGTTGAAGGCCGCGATCATCTCCTCGGTGGTGAAGATCTCCTGGTCGCCGTGGCTCCAGCCGAGGCGCACGAGATAGTTCCGCAGGGCGGCGGGCAGGTAGCCCATAGACCGGTAGGCGTCGATGCCGAGCGCCCCGTGGCGCTTGGACAGTTTGGCGCCGTCCGGCCCGTGGATGAGGGGGATGTGCGCCATGACAGGCACCGGCCAGCCGAGCGCCTGGTAGATCTGGGTCTGGCGTGCCGCGTTCGTCAGATGGTCGTCTCCGCGGATGATGTGGGTGACGCCCATGTCGTGGTCGTCGACGACGACGGCGAGCATGTAGGTCGGCGTGCCGTCCGAGCGCAGCAGCACCAGGTCGTCGAGGTCCTTGTTCTGCCACGTCACGCGGCCCTGGACCTGGTCGTCGACCACTGTCTCGCCGGTCTGCGGCGCCTTGAGCCGCACCACGGGCTTGACGCCGGGAGGCGCCTCCGAGGGGTCGCGGTCACGCCAGCGCCCGTCATAGCGCATCGGGCGCCCTTCCTTGCGGGCGAGCTCGCGCATCTCCTCGAGCTCCTCGGGCGTGGCATAGCAGTAATAGGCCTTGCCCTGCCGCAGCAGCTCCTGCGCCACCTCGCGGTGGCGCTCGGCGCGTGCGAACTGGTGCACGACCTCGCCGTCCCAGTGGAGGCCGAGCCAGGTCAGACCGTCGAGGATCGCCTGGATGGCGGCCCCGGTGGAGCGTTCCCGGTCGGTATCCTCGATGCGCAGCAGCATCTTGCCGCCGTGGTGGCGGGCGAAGAGCCAGTTGAACAGGGCCGTGCGGGCGCCGCCGATGTGGAGGAAGCCAGTGGGCGATGGCGCAAAGCGGGTGACGACCGTGCCTGACATGGATGTTCGGAACTCTCGGAAAGTGGCGGTGACGAATCGTTGCGCGCGTGCCGCGGACCGCGCCTCTGCTGCTCGCAAAATCCGGCTACTTGATGGTTCAATGCGGCGGGCGCTCGTGTAGCATGACCCGTCGCCGAAGGTAAGGAATTCCTCACGCCGCATGTCGCCGGAAGGTTCCCGCCAGATCCGCGCTGATGCTGCCGTGCTCGATCACGTGGCGGGCCGGAGCGGCGCCGGGCTGGCGGCAGCCCTCTCGCGGGCCGAATTCGGCGCCTTTCTCCTGCGGTGCCTCGACGAGGAGGCTACACATCGGCGCCTCTTCCCGTGGGCGGCAGTGAGCTTCGGCGTCGGCGTCCTGCTGTATTTCGCGGCCGACCGTGAGCCCATGATATGGGCGCCCGTCGCCGGCCTCGCCATCGCGGCCGGACTCGCAGCCCTCGTGCGCGGCTATGCGGCCTTCGTCACGGCCGTGGCCGCCGCCTTTCTCTTTGCAGGGTTCCTCGCGGGCGCAGTGCGGACGGCGCGGGTGGAGGCGCCCGTCCTCGCCCAAGCGATGATTGCCCCGCTCACCGGCTTCGTCGAGAGCGTGGAGGAGAGGCCGCAGGGGCCGCGGATGGTCCTGCGCGTCGAGACGCTCGGCGCTCTCGGCAGTGCAGAGCGCCCGGCGCGGGTGCGCGTATCGGCGCGCGAGCCGCTGCGGCTGCGCGCGGGCGAATTCGTCAAGGCCACCGCCCGGCTGATGCCGCCGCCCGGCGCGGCCTGGCCCGGCGGCTACGACTTCACGCGCGATGCCTTCTTCCGCGGCATCGGGGCCGTGGGCTCGCTGGTAGGGCCCGTGGAGGTCGCCGCGCCTCCGCGCGAGCCGGATTGGCGCCTCGCCCTCGCCGCCAGGCTCGACGAGGCGCGCAATGCGCTGACGGCGCGCATTGCCGCCGCGGCGGGCGGGCAGGCGGGAGCGGTCCTGGCCGCGCTCGTCACCGGCAAGCGCGGCCTCATCACGGAAGAAACCAACGAAGCCCTGCGCGCCGCCGGCCTCTACCACATCGTGTCCATTTCCGGCCTGCACATGGCGCTGGCGGCCGGCACGGTGTTCTGGTCCGGGCGCGCGATCCTCGCACTCTTTCCGGCCGCGGCCCTCACCTGGCCGATCAAGAAGATCGCGGCGGCAGCGGCCATGGCGGGGGCGAGCGGCTATTGCCTGTTCTCCGGCGCGGACGTTGCCACCCAGCGCGCCCTGGTGATGACGCTCATCATGCTGGGGGCGATCCTCGCCGACCGGCCGGCGCTGTCGATGCGCAATCTCGCCTTCGCCGCCATCCTGTGCCTCGCCCTGGAGCCCGAGGCGGTGCTCGGCCCCAGCTTCCAGATGTCATTCTCGGCCGTGGCCTGCCTCGTGGCGCTGGCGGAATGGCAGGCAGGACGGCACGGCGGGCGAGAGCCGCCGTCCGGCCCCGTGTCGCGCGCCCTGCGCCAGGCCCGGCGGTGGACCGTCGCCCTCGTCGTCACCACCCTGGTCGCCTCGCTGGCGACGGGTGCCTATGGCGCCTATCACTTCCAGACGGCGATGCCGCTCAGCGTCTTCGGCAACGCGGTCGCGCTGCCCTTCGTCTCCTTCGTCGTCATGCCGGCTGCGGTGCTCGGCATGCTGCTCAATCCCTTCGGCCTCGATGCACCGATGTGGTGGCTGGCGGGGCAGGGGGCTGCCGTCGTGCTCGCGGTCTCCCGCACCATGCAGGAGTGGAGCCTGTCCGTAGTCGCCGTGCCGGCCTTTCCCGCCGGCGCGCTCATCCTGTTCTCGCTGGCGCTTCTCGTGCTGACCATCTGCGTCTCGCCTCTGCGCTGGCTGGCGGCCGTGCCGGCCGCAACGGCCTTCGCCGTCGCGGCGGGGGCGGCCCGGCCGGACATCTACATCGACCGCAACGGCACGAGCGTCGCCGTGCGGGGGCCGGAGGGGCGGCTGGCGTTTCTCGGTCGCGCCCCGGCTTTCGTCGTCGAGCAGTGGCTGCGCGCCGACGGCGATGCGCGGCGGCCGGACGATGGGAGCCTCACGGACGGCGTCCTCTGCGACCGTGACGGCTGCACCGCCCGTACGGTCGATGGGCGCATGGTCGCCCTGGTGCGCCGGCCGCCGGCCTTCGTCGAGGATTGCGCGCGGGCCGACATTCTCGTCACCGCCCTCTCCGTGCCGCCCGGCTGTGCGGCGCCGCTGGTGATCGACCGGGCGAGGCTGCGCGAGAACGGGGCGATGGCCATCGTTCTCGGAAAGGACGGCGAGGACCGTCTCATCGGGCAATTGCCGGCCGGCGAGCGCCGTGCCTGGATGCCGGCACCTGCCGCAGCCGGCAACCGCGGCCGCGCACAGCCTGCCGCCGCCGGTGTCGGACGGGAGGGACGAAGACGAGGAAACGGTCGTCAGTAGCGACGCAGCAGACTGACCAGCTTGCCCTGGATGCGCACCCGGTCCGGGCCGAGGACGCGCGTCTCGTAGGCCGGGTTCGCCGCCTCCAGCGCGATGGACGAGCCACGGCGCCGCAGGCGCTTCAGCGTCGCCTCCTCGTCGTCGATCAGGGCCACGACGATGTCGCCCGTGTCGGCCGTGTCCTGCTTGCGTATGATGACCGTGTCGCCATGGAGAATGCCGGCCTCGATCATCGAATCGCCGCGCACCTCGAGCGCAAAATGCTCGCCGCTGCCCAGCATGTCCGGGGGGAGGGACACGGTATGGCTGCGGTGCTGGATGGCGGAAATGGGCGTGCCCGCCGCGATCCGGCCCATGACGGGGATCGCCACCGTCTGGACCGCCGGTTCCACGGCCTGCGGCGCGGGCGTGCGCACCTTGCCGAGGCCGCCCTCGACCACGCTGGGGCTGAAGCGTCCGCGCGACGTCGCGACGCCCTCCGGCAGGCGCACCACCTCCAGCGCGCGGGCGCGGTTCGGCAGCCGGCGGATGAAGCCACGCTCCTCCAACGCCACGATGAGCCGGTGGATGCCGGACTTCGACTTGAGGTCGAGCGCCTCCTTCATCTCGTCGAAGGACGGCGGCACACCGGTCTCACGCAGGCGTTCGTGGATGAAACGCAGGAGTTCGTGCTGTTTGCGCGTCAACATGGCCGGCGATCCCGCTCCCCCTCGTCGAATCGCATCATCGCAGCGAGTCGAAAACAAATCATGAACAGATTAAACGTTCCCGGTGTGTTCCGCAAGTTTCTGCGGCGGGGAGGGCGTCAAAGGCGGATGATGCGGCAGGGGTCGCCCGCGCGCGCGGCGGGGGCGTGGGGCGCGCGCACAACGAGGGCCTCGGCCTCTGCCATGAGGCGCAGCATGGAGCTGTCCTGGCGCGGAAAGGGGGTGGCAACGAGCGTGCCGTCTTCGCCCGCCGAGAGGCGGGCGCGCAGATAATCCTGCCGCTCGTCGTTGGCCGGCAGGTCGACGCCGAGCCGGGCGGGCTGCGTCGCAACCGCGCCCGCATCGGGATCGCCGCTCAGGGCCCGCACGAGCGGCACGAGGAAGATGAGCGAGCACACGATGCTGGAGACGGGATTACCCGGCAGGCCGAGCACCGTCATGGCTCCCAGTCGCCCATGCATCAGGGGCTTTCCCGGCCGCATGGCGATGCGCCAGAAGCCGAGTTCCCATCCGCGCGCGGCGAGGGCGCGCTGGACGAGATCGTGGTCGCCCACTGAAGCGCCGCCGAGTGTCACGAGCACGTCCGCCCCGGCATCCCTGGCCGCGTCAATCGCGGCGGTGAGCGCCGGAAGGTCGTCGCGCGCGATGCCGAGGTCGAGGGCCTCGGCGCCGGCCCGTTCGGCTATGGCCGCGACGGCATAGGTGTTGGAGGCGACGATCTGGTCTGGTCCCGTCGGCTCGCCCGGACGGACGAGCTCGTCGCCCGTGGCGAGAATGGCGACCCGCGGCCGGCGCACCACCGGCAAAGTGGCATGGCCCATCGCCGCAGCAAGCGCCACTGCCGAGGGGCCGAGCCGGCGGCCCGCGCGCAGCAGCACCTCGCCCTCGCGGAAGTCGAGCCCCGCCTGGCGCACGAAGCGCCCCGCGGTCACGGGGGACAGGGCTTCGACCATGTTGCCCTCGGCGCGGGCATTTTCCTGGATCAGGATCGCATCGGCGCCAGCCGGCACGGGCGCGCCGGTGAAGATGCGCACGCACTGGCCGGGCCCCACCGTGCCGGTGAAGGCATGGCCGGCTGCACTGGTGCCGATCAGGGCAAGGCGTGCCGGAACGGTGGCGATATCTGCCGCGCGCACCGCAAAGCCGTCCATGGCCGAGGCGGGGAAGGGCGGCTGCGTGCGCAGCGCGGCGACGTCGGCGGCGAGCGTGCGGCCCTCGGCGCGGTCCAGCGGCACCGTCTCCCGCTCGCGGATGGGGCTCGCGCCGGCGAGGATGCCGGCGAGCGCGTCGGCGACCGGCGTCAACGCCATGGATGCCTCCTATGTCGTCGTTGCCGCGCCCGGCCTGTCGTCGGCGCGGAAGTCGCCGGACTTGCCACCGCTCTTGGCGAGCAGGCGGATGCCCTCGATGCGCATGCCTCGGTCTGCGGCCTTCACCATATCGTAGATGGTGAGGCAGGCGACGGAAACGGCGGTCAGCGCCTCCATCTCCACGCCGGTCTGGCCCGTCACGCGGGCCTCGCTCGTCACGCGCACGCCCGGAAGCGCCTCGTCGATGGTGCAGTCAACCTGCACCTTCGTGAGGTTGAGCTGATGGCACAGGGGGATGAGCTCGTGCGTGCGCTTCGCCGCCATGATGCCGGCGATGCGGGCCGCGGCGAGGACGTCCCCCTTTCTGGCCTCGCCCGAGCGGATGAGGGCAAGCGTCTCCGGCAGCATGACGACATGGCCTTCCGCCTGCGCGACGCGCTGCGTCACAGCCTTGTCGCCCACGTCGACCATGTTGGCCTTGCCCGAGGCGTCGACATGCGTGAGCCGGGTCATGCCGTCGCGCTCTCGCCGAAGAGAAGGGCGCGCGTGGCGGCCGTCACGTCCGCCTGGCGCATCAGGCTCTCGCCGACGAGGAAGGTGCGGATGCCGACATTCGCGAGCCGCTGGATGTCGGCATGGGTGAAAATGCCGCTCTCGCCGACGACGATGTGGCTGGAGGGAATGCGGGGCGCGAGCGCCTCGCTGACGGACAGCGACGTCTCAAAGGTGCGCAGATCGCGGTTGTTGATGCCGATCATGCGCACGTTGAGGGCCAATGCGCGGTCGAGCTCCTCGGCGTCATGCACCTCAACGAGCACGTCCATTCCCAGATCCTCGGCGGCGGCGACGAGGGCGCGCGCCTCCTCGTCGCTGACGCAGGCCATGATGACGAGGATGCAGTCCGCGCCCCAGGTGCGCGCCTCGTAGACCTGGTAAGGCTCGAACAGGAAGTCCTTGCGCAGGGCCGGCAGGCCGGAGGCGGCGCGGGCCGCGTCAAGATAGTCGGGATGGCCCTGGAAGGAGGGCCCGTCCGTCAGCACGGACAGGCAGCTGGCGCCGCCTTCGGCATAGGCCCTCGCGAGCGCCGGCGGGTCGAAGTCGGCACGGATGAGGCCCTTCGAGGGGCTGGCCTTCTTGATCTCCGCAATGAGGGCCGGGCGGTTCGCGGCCAGGTGGGCCTCGATCGCGGCGACGAACGGGCGCGGGGCCGGGGCAGCATGGGCGAGGCGCACCATCTCGTCGTCCGGCACGCGCTCCCTGGCCGCCGCGATCTCGCGGCGCTTGTAGGCCTCGATCTTCGCCAGGATGTCGCTCATGGGCGCCTCACGCGTTCGATGCGGCAACGAGCCGCTCGAGCGTAGCGCGCGCGGCGCCGGAGTCGAGGGCGGCCTCGGCGGCGGCGACACCCTCCCTGAGGTCGGCAACCTTGCCGGCGACCACGAGGCCCGCAGCCGCGTTGAGCACGGCGATGTCGCGATAGGGCGTCCTCTCGCCTGCGAGCACGGCGCGCAGGGCTGCGGCATTGTGCTCGGCCTCGCCGCCGCGCAGGTCTGCGATCGTCGCCCGGGCGAGGCCGACATCCTCCGGCGTGACCGTGAAGCGGCGGATGCGCCCGTCCTCGAGCGCGACGACAGAGGTCGGCCCCGTCGTCGTCATCTCGTCGAGGCCGTCGGAGCCGTGCACGGCCCAGATGCGCTGCGAGCCGAGGGAGCCGAGCACCTCCACGAGCGGCTGCAGCCAGCTCTCCGAGTAGACGCCGAGGAGCTGGTGGCGCACGCCTGCCGGGTTGGCGAGCGGCCCGATGAGGTTGAAGACCGTGCGGGTACCGAGTTCGACCCGCACCGGCGCGACGTGCCGCATGGAGGCATGGTGGGTCGGCGCGAACATGAAGCCGACGCCCGCCGCCGCGAGGCAGCGCTCGATGCCGGCGGGCTCGAGGCCCACCTTGACGCCGAGCGCAGCGAGCACGTCTGCGGCGCCGGAGCGCGACGAGGCGGCCCGGTTGCCGTGCTTGGCGACCGGCACGCCGCAGGCCGCCACGATGATGGAGGCGAGTGTCGAGACGTTGTAGCTGCCCGAGTTGTCGCCGCCGGTGCCAACGATGTCGATGGCACCTGCCGGGGCATTCACCCGCACCATGCGGGCGCGCAGTGCCTCCACGGCGCCGGCGATCTCGTCCACGGTCTCCCCGCGCACGCGCAGCGCCATCAGGAAGGCGCCGCTCTGGGCCGGCGTCACCTCGCCCGAGAGCAGCGTTTCGAAGGCCTGGCGTGATTCCTCGCGGCTCAGCGAGGCACCGGTGGCGACTTTGGCGATGAAAGGTTTGAAGGCGTCCATCGGTGCTCCGTCGTCAGCTCTTTCTTGCGGGGCGTCCGGTCTCGTTCCAGCGCGCGGCGATGTCGAGGAAGTTGCGGATCATGGTGGCGCCATGCTCCGACAGGATGCTCTCGGGATGGAACTGCACACCGTGCAGCGGCAGGCGGCGGTGCGCCAGCGCCATGATGAGGCCGTCCTCGCTCTCGGCGGTGACGGCGAGGTCCGCGGGGCAGGTCTCACGGTTCACGATGAGCGAATGATAGCGCGTGGCCTCGAAGGGGCCGTTGATGCCGCGGAAGATGCCTTCACCCTTGTGATACACGCGCGAGATCTTGCCGTGCATGGGCAGGGGGGCGCGTACGACCTCGCCGCCGAAGGCCTGGCCCATGGCCTGCAGGCCGAGGCAGACGCCAAACATCGGGATGGTGGGCGCCGCCTTCTCGATGAGTTCGAGGCAGATGCCCGCCTCGTTGGGCGTGCACGGGCCCGGCGAGAGGACGATGGCGTCGGGGTCGAGTGCCAGCGCCTCGTCGGCCGTGAGGGCGTCGTTGCGGCGCACGTCGATCTCGGGGCCGAGGGCCCCGATGAGGTGCACGAGATTCCAGGTGAAGGAATCGTAGTTGTCGACGAGGAGGATGCGGAACATGCGCCTGGCTTCCTGAAAGACAAAGCATTGCCCGTCCGGGCAGTGGTGGGTCAAGCCTTCAGAAGCCGCGCCATCGCTCCCTTCGCATCACTGCCCCCGTCGTGCGCGCATGGCGAAGCGCACCGCATCCTCGGCGGCGCGGAACTGGGCCTTCGCCTTGTTGATGCATTCCTGCTGCTCGAGCTCGGGGTCGGAATCGTAGACGATTCCGGCGCCCGCCTGCACGGCCATGCGTCCGTCCTTCACCACGGCGGTGCGCAGCACGATGCAGGTGTCCATCTCCCCGTCGGCGCCGAAGTAGCCGATGCAGCCGGCGTAGGGCCCGCGCTTCTCCTTCTCCAGCTCGTCGATGATCTCCATGGCGCGCACCTTCGGCGCGCCGGAGACGGTGCCCGCCGGGAAGCCGGCGACTAGCGCATCGAGCGCGTCGTGGCGCGGATCAAGCTGGCCCTCGACGTTGGAGACGATGTGCATCACCTGGCTGTAGTACTCGAGGAAGAAGCTGCCCGTGACCGTCACCGAGCCGATCTCGCTGACGCGGCCGACATCGTTGCGGCCGAGGTCGAGCAGCATGAGATGCTCGGCCCTTTCCTTCGGATCCGCCAGCAGCTCCTCGGCAAGGGCCCTGTCTTCCTCGGCCGTCGCGCCGCGCCGGCGGGTGCCGGCGATGGGCCGGATCGTGACCTTGCCGTCGCGCACCCGCACCAGGATCTCCGGGCTGGAGCAGACGATCTGAAAGTCCACGAAGTCGAGATAGCAGAGGAAGGGTGAAGGGTTCAGCCGGCGCAGCGAGCGGTAGAGCGACAGCGCCGGCAGCGTGAACGGGGCCTCGAAACGCTGCGACAGCACGACCTGGAAAATGTCGCCGGCGCGGATGTATTCCTTCGCCCGCGCCACCATGGCCTTGAACTCATCGGGCGAGGTGTTGGAGACGGGTTCCGGCGCCGCGATGGCGGCCGGGTCGAAGCGCGCATCGTGGGGCAGGGGGCGCTCCAGCGCCTCGAGCGTCGCATCGAGCCGCGCCAGCGCCGCCTCGTAGGCCGCCCGGGCGGATACGCCCTGCTTCGGCCGCACTGGCGTGACGAGCGACAGCTCGTCCCTGACGGCGTCGAAGATCACCATGACCGTGGGGCGCACCAGCACCGCATCCGGCAGGCCCAGGGCATCGGGCGGCTGGTTCGGCAGGCGCTCCATCAGCCGCACCATGTCGTAGCCGAGATAGCCGAAGATGCCGGCCGCCATCGGCGGCAGGCCGCGCGGCAGTGGAATGCGGCTTTCGGCGATGAGTGCCCTGAGGCTGTCGAGCGGGGCGGCCGCCTCGGGTGCGAAGTCGTGCGGACGGGCGAGCGCGTCCCGGTTGATTTCGGCGCGCCCGTCCCGGCAGCGCCAGACGAGGTCGGGCCGCAGGCCGATCATCGAATAGCGGCCGCGGACGGCGCCGCCCTCGACCGATTCGAGCAGGAAGGCAGGCGCTTGCCCGCCTTCGGTGAGCTTGAGAAAGGCAGCGACCGGCGTCTCGAGGTCGGCCACGAGAGTGGCGCTCACGACGCTCGCCGCGCCGGCCTCGTAGCCGGCGACGAAATCCTCGAACGAAGGTGTCGGCTGCATGGTGCCTCAGAACTCGCCGCTGCCGCCGAGCGCGATGCGCAGGGCCTCCTGGTTGATGCGTACGTCGAGCTCGCCCTGCAGACCGGCGACATATTCGTTGAGGATGTCGTCCCTCATCGCCGCTGCGAGCTGGGTTTGCAGGCGCTCCGCCTCCTGGGTGGAGGTCACGAACGCCGGGACCGTCGCCTCAGTCACCTTGAAGACGATGCGACGGTCGCCGTCGCCGATGCCGGCGGAGGCCGCCTTGCCGGTGTGGACGGAGAAGACCTGCGACACGACATTGGCCGGCAGGCCATCCTGCGACGCGCCGCGCGCGAGGCCCTGGGCGGTCCGCGCCTCGAGCGAGAGTTCGGCGGCGATGGCCTCGATGGTTGCGCCCTGGTCGAGCCGGGTGACCAGTTCCTGCGCCTTGTCCGACAGGCGGCGGGCGATCTCGTCCGTGCGCCACTGGACAGTGACGTCGGCGCGCACCTCGTCGAGCGTGCGGTCGCGCGCGCTCTCCACATTGGTCACGTCGTACCAGAGGTAGCCGCCGTCGGCGAGGCGCAGCGGCTCATTGTCGGCGCCGATGTCGGTCTCGAAGGCGGAGCGCAGCAGCGTGTCGCGCTCGGGAATATCGGCGACAGGCTGGCCGTCCTTGCCGTTGCCGTTCTGGTCGAGGGGGCCGACCGTGCGGGCGTTGAGCGAGAATTCCTGCGCGATCTCGGCGAGCGATTTGCCGGCGATGCGCTGGTCCTCGATGCGGTCATGCGTCTCGTCGATGAGGGGACGGGCCCGCTCGATGGCGATCTCGCGCTTGATCTCGTCGGCCACCTCGGCGAAGGGCCGCACGGAGGCAGGCGTCACCTCGGCAGCGCGCACCAGCACGATGCCGAAGCGCCCGTTGACGGGCGTGCTCACCTCGCCGGGCGCGAGGGCAAAGACGGCCTCGGCCACCGCCGGATCGATCATCTGGTCGCGGGTGAAGACGCCGATCTCGATGTCCTCCGGCCGCACGCCGCGCTCGACGGCGATGTCGGCGAGCGACGCACCGGCCAGAATCTTCTCACGCGCGGCGTTGGCCTCCTCCTGCGAGGGGAAGGCGAGCTGCTGCACCTTGCGGGTCTCGGGCGTGGTGAAGCGGCTGGCCTTCAGCTGTTCGTAGCGCGCCATCGCGTCCGCGTCGGACACCTCGGAGGGCTTGGCGATATCCTCGGCCCTCAGCGAGAGCACCGCGACCGTGCGGTACTCGGGCGCGCGGAAGGTCGCCTTGCGTTCGTCGAAGAAGGCCTGCAGCGCCGCTTCCTCGGGCGTGCCGACATCGCCGGCGAGCGAGGCGGGCAGCTCGACATAGGCGATGTTGCGCCGCTCCGCGCCGTAGCGGTAGACGGCCTCGCGCATCGCGAGCGGCGGCACGATGGCGCCGGTGAGCGCGTCGGCCAGCTGGCGACGGGCCATGACGGCCTGCTGCTCGGTGATGAAGAGTTGCTCGGTGAGGCCGTTGGCGCGCAGCAGGCTGTCGAAGGCAAAGCGGTCGAACTGGCCGCTGGCATTGCGGAAGGCCGGATCCTTCACGATGGCCTCGCCCACCGTCTCGCGGGAGACGGCAAGGCCAAGCTCGGACGCGCGCTCGTCGAGCGCGGTCTCCGCGATGAGCCGGCCGAGAACCTGCTGGTCGAGGCCGAGCGCGCGCGCCTGGTCGGAGGTGATCGAACGGCCGAAGCGGCGCGAGAGCTGCTGCAGCTCGTTCTGGTAGGCGGTGCGCATCTGGTCGATGGTGATGTCGCGGTCACCGACCGTCGCGACGATGTTGACGCCGTAGCCGCGGAACACGTCACCGATGCCCCAGATCGCAAACGACAGGATGAGGAGGCCAAAGAGAACGCCCACGATGAGCTTGCCGAGCCAGCTCTTGCCGAGATTGCGAAAACCCTGAAGCATGTCGGTACGGTTCCAGTCCCTGGGGTGCAGGAGCGGAGGCCCCCGCGAAGGCGGCGGATCATAGATAGACACACCGGCTCCCGCAATGTCGTGCGTTGCCGAGCTTTCCGTCCTCTGTTAGTCCACCCCGCAAACGGAGGCTGGACATATGACGACGGAACGACCGCGCCCGCTCGTGGCGGGAAACTGGAAGATGAACGGCACCCGCGCCGCCACCAAGACCTTTGCGGCGATACTCGAAGGCTACGACGCCGCGCTGCGCAGCAAGGTCGACCTCCTCGTCTGCCCCCCGGCGACGCTGACCTACATCTTCGCGGTCGCGGCCGTCGGCACACCCGTGAAGGTCGGCGGACAAGACTGCCATGCCGCAACCCACGGCGCCCATACGGGCGACATCTCGGCGCCGATGCTGGCCGATGCCGGCGCGAGCTACGTCATTGTCGGTCATTCGGAGCGGCGCACGGACCACGGAGAAAGCGATGCGACGGTCAAGGCCAAGGCGGCTGCCGCCATCGCAGCTGGCCTGACGCCGGTCGTCTGCGTGGGCGAGACGCGGGAGGAGCGTGACGCCGGCCGGGCGCTCGCCGTCGTCGGCGCCCAGCTTGCGGGCTCCATGCCCGATGAGGCTGCGCATGCGCCTGTGGTGGTAGCCTACGAGCCCGTCTGGGCCATCGGCACCGGGCTTACGCCGACGGTGGCGGACGTCGCCGAGATGCATGGCTTCATTCGCCAGAGCCTCGTGGACCGCTTCGGCGCCGCCGGCCGCGCGATGCGGCTGCTCTATGGCGGTTCCGTCAAGCCGGGCAACGCGCGCGAGCTGCTCGGCGTCGCCGAGGTCGACGGCGCGCTCGTTGGCGGCGCGAGCCTGGTTGCCGAGGATTTCCTGGCGATTGCCCGCAGCTATATCGAGTGACGTCTCGTCCGCCGACGCGGCGACACGTCCTTTGATCCGCAGCGCGGCCTGTGCTAAAGGCCGCGCCAACTGGGTTTGCCGCCGCGCCCCGTGTGTGGCCGTGCGGCCGTGGAACAGAGCATGCTGACCGTCCTCATCGTCGTTCATCTCATCATCGTGCTGGCGCTCGTCGGCGTCGTGCTGCTCCAGCGCTCCGAAGGCGGCGGCCTCGGCATGGGCGGTGGCGGCGTTTCCGGCTTCATGACCGGCCGCGGCCAGGCCAACGTGCTGACGCGCACGACGGCGATTCTCGCCACAGCCTTCTTCGTGACGAGCCTGCTGCTCACCGTGCTCGCCCGCTACCAGACCGGGCCAAGCTCTGTCCTCGACCGCGTCGCGCCCGCTGCGACCCAGAACGGGCCAGCCGCGCCGACCGGCTCTGGCCCCGGCGTGCTTGAGGAGCTGCAACGCATGCAGGGCGGACCGGCGCAGGGCGGAAGCGAGGCGCCTTCGCCGCAGTCGCCCGCGCCGGCGGCACCGCAGGTGCCGAGTTCGCAGTAATCGGCAGCAGCGCGAGGGCCGGGCTTCCGGCCCTCTTCTTTTGGAGAAACGGGTAGCGCGCGGAAGGCTTGGCGCGCGGCCGCGAGGCCTTTGTTGATTCCGGTTGCCGCTCACATGAGTCGCATTCCCGAATCGCACAGTTCGGAGTAAACGAGAGTCCCCATGGCACGATACGTTTTCATCACCGGCGGCGTGGTGTCGTCCTTGGGCAAGGGCCTTGCTTCGGCGGCCCTCGGTGCGCTTCTCCAGGCGCGTGGATACAAGGTCCGGCTGCGCAAGCTGGACCCCTATCTGAACGTCGATCCGGGGACGATGAGCCCCTACCAGCACGGCGAGGTCTTCGTGACCGACGACGGTGCGGAGACGGACCTCGACCTCGGCCACTATGAGCGGTTCACGGGGCGGCCCTGCACCCGTGACGACAACATCACGACGGGCCGCATCTATCTCGATATCCTGACGAAAGAGCGGCGCGGCGACTATCTCGGCGCCACCATCCAGGTCATCCCGCACGTGACGAACGCCATCAAGGAATTCGTCATGCGCGGCAATGAGGACTACGACTTCGTCCTCGTCGAGATCGGCGGCACGGTGGGCGACATCGAGAGCCTGCCGTTCCTCGAGGCGATTCGACAGCTTGGTCAGGAGCTGCCGCGCAACCACGCCATCTATGTGCATCTGACGCTGCTGCCGTACATTCCCTCGGCAGGCGAGCTGAAGACGAAGCCAACCCAGCATTCGGTCGCGGAGCTGCGCTCCATCGGCATCCAGCCGCATATCCTGCTGTGCCGCACCGACCGGCCGATCCCCAAGGAGGAGCGGCGCAAGCTCTCGCTGTTCTGCAACGTGCGCGAGAGCGCGGTGATCGAGGCGCGCGACGTCTCCTCCATCTATGACGTTCCGATCGCCTACCATGAGGAGGGGCTCGACGACGAGGTGCTCGCGGCCTTCGGCATTGAGGGGGCGCCGGCGCCGGACATCTCGCGCTGGAAGGCGATTTCCGAGCGCGTGCGCACGCCCGAGGGCGAGGTGACCATCGCCATCGTCGGCAAGTACACGGGCCTCAAGGACGCCTACAAGTCGCTCATCGAGGCGCTGCAGCACGGCGGCATCGCCAACCGCGTCAAGGTCAACCTCGACTGGATCGAGAGCGAGATTTTCGAGCGCGAGGACCCGGCGCCATTCCTGGAGCACGTGCACGGCATCCTCGTGCCCGGCGGCTTCGGCTATCGCGGCGCCGAGGGCAAGATCAGGGCGGCCGCCTTCGCGCGCGAGCGCAAGCTGCCCTATTTCGGCATCTGCTTCGGCATGCAGATGGCGGTGATCGAGGCGTCGCGCTCGCTCGCCGGCATCACGGCCGCGAGCTCGACGGAGTTCGGCCCTACCAGCGAGCCCGTGGTCGGCATCCTGACCGAATGGCTGAAGGGCAACGAGCTCGAACGCCGCTCGGCCGAGGGGGACCTCGGCGGCACCATGCGCCTCGGCGCCTACGAGGCGCGGCTCCTGCCCGGCAGCAAGGTGGCGAGCATCTACGGCTGCACGCAGATTTCCGAGCGCCACCGCCACCGCTACGAGGTGAACATGGACTATCGCGAGCGGCTGGAGGCAAAGGGGCTCATCTTCTCCGGCGTCTCGCCTGACGGGCTCCTGCCGGAGATCGTCGAGCTCGCCGACCATCCCTGGTTCATCGGCGTGCAGTTCCATCCGGAGCTGAAGTCGCGGCCCTTTGAGCCGCATCCGCTCTTCAAGAGCTTCGTCGCGGCGGCCCTCGAGCAGAGCCGCCTCGTCTGACATTTTCGCCGGAACTGACGACTGGAACGGGGCGGGGCGCCGATGCTGTTCGAATCGATCAACAATCTGCCGGATTTTCTGCTCGACTACGTCATCGCCCTCGCTCTCGTCCTCCTCTACATCGCCGTCTACACCTTCATCACGGCGCACAACGAGTTCTCGCTGATCCGCCGCGACGTCGCGGCGGCGAGCCTGTCGCTCGGCCTCAGCATCATCGGCTTCGCGCTGCCGCTGTCGAGCGCCGTCGTGCATGCGCGCACCTGGCCGGACCTGGTGGTGTGGGGGCTCGTGGCCATGATCGTGCAGATCAGCGCCTACTGGCTCGTGCGCATCGTGCTGCCCAACCTCTCGCAGCGCATCGCCAACAACGAGATCGCGGCAGCGCTCTTCCTCGGTGCGGCCTCGCTCGCGGCCGGCATCCTCAACGCCGGTGCCATGACCTTCTGATCGCGTGGCGCTTCATGCCGCGATCGGGGGCCGTTCGGACGCAATTCGGCCTTTCTCCTGCGCCATCGAGCGCCATCCTTCACCTCTCGGGGCGGGAAACATGAGCGCCAACGCAATCGTCAAGATCGGCAACGTCTCCTTCGGCAACCGCCTGCCGCTGGCAATCATCGCCGGGCCGTGCCAGCTCGAGAGTCGCGCCCACGCGCTCGAGATGGCCTCGGCGCTGAAGGAGATCTGCGACCGCCTGGGCCTCGGCCTCGTCTTCAAGACATCCTTCGACAAGGCCAACCGCACATCGGCCACCGCAGCCCGCGGCGTCGGCCTGGCGACGGCGCTGCCGATCTTCGCCGAGATCCGCGAGAGCCTCGGCCTGCCGGTACTGACCGACGTGCATGATGCTTCCCAGTGCGCACCGGTTGCCGAAGTGGTCGATGTGCTGCAGATCCCTGCCTTCCTGTGCCGGCAGACGGACCTTCTCGTCGCCGCCGCCAGGACCGGGCGGGCGGTCAACGTCAAGAAGGGCCAGTTCCTCGCGCCGTGGGACATGGCGAACGTCGTCGCCAAGATCACGAGCGCGGGCAATCCCAACGTGCTGGTGACGGAGCGGGGCGTCTCCTTCGGCTACAACACGCTCGTCTCGGACATGCGGGCCCTGCCGATCATGGCCCAGACGACGGGCGCGCCCGTCATCTTCGACGCCACCCACTCGGTGCAGCAGCCCGGCGGCAGGGGCACGTCCTCCGGCGGGCAGCGGGAGTTCGTGCCCGTTCTGGCGCGGGCTGCGGTCGCCGTCGGCGTCGCCGGCCTTTTCATCGAGACCCACGAGGACCCGGACCGCGCTCCGTCCGACGGGCCCAACATGGTGCCTCTGAAGGAGATGGAGGGGCTTCTCGGCGAACTGAAGGCGTTCGATGCGCTGGCAAAGAAGCGTTTTGCCAGTTGAACTTGTGCCGAAATATTGAAGCAGGGCTATAGGATTGCACCGCTGCCGTACTTGCAGCGGTGCTTTTTTTGTCGTCTATAGATCACACGGCCTGGGGTGCCGCACAGGTGGTGCGGCTGAGATCACACCCATCGAACCTGTCTGGATCATGCCAGCGTAGGGAGCAGCCGGTGAGTGCAGAAGCATCATCGCGACCGGATCGAGCCATCATCGTCGGCGGAGGGGTCATGGGCCTCTCCATCGCCTGGCGTCTCGCCGCGCGGGGTATCGACGTCACACTTTTCGAGGCGGGACGCTGCGGCACCGGGGCGAGCCATGCCGCCGCCGGCATGCTGGCCGCCTGCGCCGAGGTTGAGCCGGGCGAGGAGCCGCTCGTGCCGCTCAACCGCGCGAGCCAGGCACTGTGGCCGGATTTCGCCAGGGAACTGGAGGCCGCGAGCGGCCTTGCCGTGGACCTGCGCACCGAAGGCACGCTGGTCTGCGCCTTCTCGGCCGACGACCAGGCGCGGCTGAAACACCATCTTGCCCTGCAGCAGCGGCTCGGTCTTCCCGTCTCCTGGCTCGAGGCTGCCGAGGTGCGGCGGCGTGAGCCCTTCCTCAGCCCCGGCCTCGTCGGCGGGCTGTGGAGCCCCGAGGACCATCAGGTCGACAACCGCAAGCTGGCCGCGGCCCTCTATGTCGCCGCCGGACGGGCAGGCGCGACAATCCACGAGGACAGCCCGGTCGAATCGATCGTGGTCGAAGGCGGGCGTGCCCGCGGCGTCGTCGTCCGGGGCCAGCGTACCGACGCCGATGTCGTCGTGCTCGCCGCCGGGGCCTGGTCGCGGCGCATCGGGGGCCTGCCGCGCGCGGCCCTGCCGCCGGTGCGGCCGGTGAAGGGCCAGCTCGTCGCCGTGCAGATGGACCCGGCCGCGCCGCTTCTCAGCCACGTGACCTGGGTGCCGGGCGCCTATCTCGTGCCGCGGCGCGACGGGCGCCTCATCATCGGGGCGACCGTGGAGGAGAAGGGCTTCGACACGCGCATGACGGCGGGCGGCGTCCTAGCGCTGCTGGATGCCGCCTGGCGCGCCCTGCCAGCCATCGAGGAGCTGCCGATCGTCGAGACCTGGGCCGGCCTGAGGCCAGGCAGCCGCGACGACGCGCCCATCCTCGGGCCCGGAGAGATCGACGGCCTTGTCTATGCGACGGGCCACCACCGCAATGGCATCCTGCTGACGCCAATCACGTCGGCGGTGATTGCAGATCAGATTCTCACGGGACAGCTCGCCGAGGTGGCGCGTCCCTTCACCTTCACGCGCTTTGCTTCGAGCGCCGATGCGACAAGGGAGGTTGCATCATGAGCATGGAGGCGCCCGCGGCAGCGGCGCGCATACGCGTCAACGGTGCCGACGAGCTTCTGACGGCATCGACCATTGCCGAATTCCTGAGCCAGCGCGGCCTCGATCCGGCAGGGCGCGGCATCGCAGTCGCGCGCAACGGGCAGGTGGTGCCGCGCGCACGCTGGCAGGACGAGCCCCTCGGTGCCGGAGATCGCATCGAAATCGTGCATGCCCGGCAGGGAGGCTGAGATGAACGTGGTGGAACAGGGCACGCGGGCGGCCGATCCGCTCGTCATCGCCGGGCGCAGCTTCTCCTCGCGGCTCTTCCTCGGCACGGCGGGCTATCCCAACCAGAAGGTGATGCTCGATGCCATCGCCGCCAGCGGCACCGAGATGGTGACAGCCTCGATCCGCCGGCTCGACCTCTCGAACCCGGAGGAGGGCCTCGTCGACCTCATCGCGGGCCGCGTCGATCTGCTGCCCAACACGGCCGGCTGCCAGACGGCGCGCGACGCTGTGCTGACGGCGGAGCTGGCGCGCGAGGCGCTGGAGACCAACTGGGTCAAGCTCGAGATCATCGGCGACAGGGAACTGCTCTATCCCGATGTCGAGGAGCTGCTGCGCGCCACGGATGAGCTGGTGCGCAAGGGCTTCGTCGTCATGGTCTACTGCAACGACGATCCGGTGACCTGCCGCAAGCTCGCTGACCTCGGCGCCGCCGCCGTCATGCCGCTCGGTTCGCCCATCGGCTCGGGCCTCGGCATCGCCAATCCGCACCTGATCGAGCTCATCGCGGCGCGCTCACCCGTGCCTGTGGTGCTGGATGCGGGCATCGGCACGGCGTCGGACGCGGCGCTCGCCATGGAGCTGGGGTGCGCCGCCGTGCTTCTCAACACGGCGGTGTCGAAGGCGAACGATCCCGTCGCCATGGCGCGCGCCATGCGCCACGGCGTCGAGGCCGGGCGGCTGGCCTACCGGGCCGGCCGCATCCCGAAGCGGCGCTATGCCGAGCCGTCGAGTCCGCAGTTCGGCCTCGTCGGATCCTGACCCGTGCCCCTGCCGCATCCGCCGCTCCTGCTCGTCACCGACCGCCGGCAGGCGAGGGGCGATCTCGTCGATGTGGTTCGTGCGGCGGTTGCCGGCGGCTGCCGCTGGATCAGCCTGCGGGAGAAGGATCTTGGCGAGGGGGAGCAGGTCGCCCTTGCCCTGCGCTTGCGCCGGGCGCTGCCGCAGGAGGTGCGGCTCACTGTACACGGCGCCCCCGCCGTGGCCCGGCGCGCCGGGCTCGACGGCGTGCATCTTGCCGCCGGGCAGGCACCGGCAGGCGCCGAGGGGCTCATCGGCCGGTCCGTCCATTCGCCGGCCGAGGTAAGGGCCATCGACGCGGGACGGGTGGCCTACGCCATTGCCGGCCCCTTTGCCGAAACGGCCAGCAAGCCGGGCTACGGGCCGGCGCTCGGACGCGCCGGGCTGGCGGCGATCGTCGCGGCGAGCTCCGTGCCCGTGCTCGCCATCGGCGGCATCGAGCCGTCGAATGTCGGGGACTGCCTCGCCGCAGGCGCGGCGGGCGTTGCCGTGATGGGGTCGATCATGCGGGCCGCCGACCCGGCGGCCGAGATGGCCCGGCTCGTCGCGACCCTGGCCGGCGCTCAGCCGCGCGGGCGATAGGGCGGCACGCCCTGGTCAGGCAGGAAGAGGCCGGCAGGCGGCGCCCCGGTCTGCCAGAAGACGTCGATCGGAATGCCCCCGCGCGGGAACCAGTAGCCCCCCACGCGCATCCAGCGTGGCTCGAGCAGCGCCGACAGCCGCTTGCCGATGTAGACCGTGCAGTCCTCGTGGAAGGCTCCGTGGTTGCGGAAGGAGAACATGAACAGCTTCAGTGACTTCGATTCGACCAGCCACGCACCGGGCACGTAGTCGATGACGATGATGCCGAAGTCCGGCTGCCCGGTCACCGGACAGATGGAGGTGAACTCGGGGCAGGTGAAGCGCGCCACGTAATCCGTGTCGGGATGCGGGTTCGGCACACGGTCGAGCACCGCCTCCTCGGGAGAAGCCGGCACTGACGCCGGCTTGCCGAGCTGCAGCGATTCGTGCTGATGCGCCATCTCGTTCCTCGTGTCTGCTCGTGCCCCGCGGAGAGGGCTGTCGCACCGGCGTGGCTGCGGCGCAAGAAAAAACGTGATCCGACGAGCGTCGCCCGTGCTGCCGGCGTCAGCCGATTGCCACCGTTCCACACGATGCTCTAAAAGCCGGGCCACGGCAGAGGCCTGTACGAGCCAGGGAGAAAGAGCCCATGACCGCCATTATCGACATCGTCGCCCGCGAGATCCTCGACAGCCGCGGAAACCCGACGGTGGAAGTCGACGTGATTCTCGAGGACGGCTCCATGGGCCGCGCGGCCGTTCCCTCCGGCGCCTCGACTGGCGCCCACGAGGCGGTCGAGCTGCGCGACGGCGACAAGGGCCGCTACGGCGGCAAGGGTGTCCTCAAGGCGGTCACCTCGGTCAACCGCGACATCTTCGACGCCATCGGCGGCATGGATGCCGAGGACCAGGTCAAGATCGACGAGACGATGATCGCCCTCGACGGCACGCCCAACAAGAGCAAGCTCGGGGCCAATGCCATTCTCGGCGTGTCGCTCGCCGTCGCCAAGGCTGCGGCCGATGCCGCCGGCCTGCCGCTCTACCGTTATGTCGGCGGCACCTCGGCGCGCACCCTGCCTGTGCCGATGATGAACATCGTCAACGGCGGCGCCCATGCCGACAATCCCATCGACTTCCAGGAATTCATGATCATGCCGGTCGGCGCGCCCACTTTCGCGGACGCGGTGCGCACCGGCTCGGAGATCTTCCACACGCTCAAGAAGGCGCTGAAGGATGCCGGCCACAATACCAATGTCGGTGACGAAGGCGGCTTCGCGCCCAACCTGCCGTCGGCGGAGGCCGCGCTCGACTTCGTCATGAAGGCGATCGAGGCCGCCGGCTACAAGCCGGGCGAGGACGTGGTTCTGGCGCTCGACTGCGCTGCTACCGAGTTCTTCAAGAACGGCGCCTATGTCTACGAGGGGGAGGGCACGACGCGCGACCCCGAAGCCCAGGCGAAGTATCTCGCCAAGCTGGTGGCCGACTATCCGATCATGTCCATCGAGGACGGCATGGCCGAGGACGACTGGGAGGGCTGGAAGGCGCTGACCGATCTCATCGGCGGCAAGTGCCAGCTTGTCGGCGATGACCTGTTCGTCACGAACGTCAAGCGCCTCGCCGAGGGTATCGAGAAGGGCGTCGCCAACTCCATCCTCGTGAAGGTCAACCAGATCGGCTCGCTCACCGAGACGCTGGCCGCCGTCGACATGGCCCACCGCGCCGGCTACACGGCCGTGATGTCGCACCGCTCGGGCGAGACCGAGGACTCGACCATCGCCGACCTCGCTGTTGCGACCAACTGCGGGCAGATCAAGACGGGCTCGCTCGCCCGGTCCGACCGGCTCGCGAAGTACAACCAGCTCATCCGCATCGAGGAGGAACTCGGCAAGCAGGCGGTCTATGCGGGGCGTGCGGCGCTGAAGGTCCGCCGCTGACAGATCCGAACGCTTCCTTCCGGACATGACGAGGGTGCCGCTCCAGCGGGGCGGCACCCTTAATACGTTCTTAACCATGGGGTCCCATGCTCGCCCCATGGTCATTCGCAAGCGCCTCCGCTCGGTCCTCATCCCGCTCGCGCTCTACGGCGTCTCGAGCGCCGTGGTCGGCTATTTCGTTGTCCACGCGCACAGCGGAGCGCGCGGACTGGCGGCGCGTCAGTCCTACGAGGCGGAGATCGCCGAGCTGCAGGGCGAGCTGAAGGACCTCAAGGAGATCAAGGCGGAATGGGAGCACCGCATCTCCCTCATGCGCGCCCAGTCCGTCGACCTCGACATTCTCGAGGAATTGGCGCGCCAGGAGCTCGGTTTCGTGCACCCCAACGATGTCGTCGTGATGTTGCCGCAAGAAAAGCGGTAAAGCGGCGAAAAGGGGCGAGCACGGCCAATCGGGGCCATTAACCGGGATCGAGTTAACTGAAAAAACGACACTGATTTCAGCCAGTTAGTTTCAAACGTATCCATTTATCTCGCGTTGATGGGGCTCGCCTTCGACGCGCGGCTGCGCTACAACACGGCACAACAACCCCATTGGGAGGATGTTCATGGCCGTAGCCGCTCGTAAGGCATCCCGCTCCGATGCCGTACCGTCTGCCGTAAAATCGCGCGCTGCAAGGAAGGCGCAATCGTCGGCCCAGAAGAAGGGGGTGGCGTCCTTCACGAAGGAAGAGGATCTCTTCGCCTACCGCGAGATGTTGCTGATCCGCCGCTTCGAGGAGAAGGCGGGGCAGATGTATGGCATGGGGCTGATCGGCGGCTTCTGCCATCTCTACATCGGCCAGGAGGCCGTCGTCGTCGGCATGCAGATGGCGACGAAGGAGGGTGACCAGGTCATCACGGGATACCGCGACCACGGCCACATGCTGGCGTGCGGCATGGACGCAAAGGGCGTGATGGCCGAACTGACGGGCCGCCGCGGAGGCTACTCCAAGGGCAAGGGCGGCTCGATGCACATGTTCTCCAAGGAGAAGAACTTCTACGGCGGACATGGCATCGTCGGCGCCCAGGTGTCGCTCGGCACCGGCATCGCCTTCGCCAACCGCTACCGCAAGAACGACGCCGTCTGCCTGACCTATTTCGGCGACGGCGCGGCCAACCAGGGCCAGGTGTACGAAAGCTTCAACATGGCCGAGCTGTGGAAGCTGCCGGTCGTGTACATCATCGAGAACAACCGCTACGCCATGGGCACCGCGGTCTCCCGCGCCTCCGCCCAGACCGATTTCTCCAAGCGTGGCGCCTCCTTCAACATCCCCGGCGAGCAGGTGGACGGCATGGACGTGCGTGCCGTCAAGGCCGCCGGCGAGCGCGCCATCGAGTGGGCCCGGTCCGGCAAGGGCCCCTACATCCTCGAGATGCAGACCTACCGCTATCGCGGTCACTCCATGTCCGACCCGGCGAAGTACCGCTCGAAGGACGAGGTGCAGCGCATGCGCGAGGAGCACGATCCGATCGAGCAGGTGCGTCGCCGCCTCATCGATCAGTGGAAGCTCAGCGAGGACGAGCTGAAGGCTGTCGACGCCAAGGTGCGCGAGATCGTCAACGAGGCGGCCGAGTTCGCCACGAACGATCCCGAGCCTGACGCTGCCGAGCTCTACACCGACGTCCTGAGGTAAGGCAGCCGTTCCGCCCCCGCATCCGCAGGGGAGGATGCGGGCCGGCGGGCAGCGCCTTTGCTTCGATCGCCAATCGCTTCGCTCCGAGATCGACCAATGCCCATCGATATCCTGATGCCCGCGCTTTCCCCGACGATGGAAAGCGGCAAACTGTCCAAATGGCTCAAGAAGGAAGGTGATACCGTCAAGGCCGGCGATGTCATCGCCGAGATCGAGACAGACAAGGCCACCATGGAGGTGGAGGCCGTGGACGAGGGCGTCCTCGCCAAGATCCTCATCAGCGAGGGCACCGAGGACGTGGCCGTGAACACGCCCATCGCCATCATCGCCGGCGAGGGCGAGGACGTCGGCAGCATCGCCAGCGGCGCGGCCGCTCCGGCGGCGCCGGCCAAGGCGCCTGCCGAGGCGGCTCCTCAGGCCTCCGCAAAGCAGAGCGAGGCGCCTGTTTCCGCCGTCGCGGCGCCGCCAGTGGTCAGCGTCCAGCCCGACCCGGAGGTGCCCCCCGGCACCGAGATGGTGAAGATGACCGTCCGCGAGGCGCTCCGCGACGCCATGGCCGAGGAGATGCGCCGCGACAAGGACGTGTTCGTCATGGGCGAGGAGGTCGCCGAATACCAGGGTGCCTACAAGGTCACCCAGGGCCTGCTGCAGGAGTTCGGCCCTGAGCGCGTCATCGACACGCCCATCACCGAGCACGGCTTCGCGGGCCTCGGTGTCGGCGCGGCCTTCACGGGCCTCAAGCCCATCGTCGAGTTCATGACCTTCAACTTCGCCATGCAGGCGATTGACCAGATCATCAACTCGGCGGCGAAGACGCTCTACATGTCGGGCGGCCAGCTCGGCTGCTCCATCGTCTTCCGCGGGCCCAATGGCGCCGCCGCACGCGTTGCCGCCCAGCACAGCCAGGACTATTCGGCCTGGTACAGCCACATCCCCGGCCTCAAGGTCGTGGCTCCCTACACGGCGGCTGATGCCAAGGGCCTGCTCAAGGCCGCCATCCGTGACCCCAACCCGGTCATCTTCCTCGAGAACGAGATCCTCTACGGCCACACGTTCGAGGTGCCGAAGCTTGATGACTATGTCCTGCCCATCGGCAAGGCGCGCATCGCCCGCGCCGGCTCGCACGTCACCATCGTCGCCTGGTCCATCGGCATGACCTATGCCCTGAAGGCGGCCGAGGAGCTGGCCAAAGAGGGGATCGAGGCCGAGGTCATCGACCTGCGCACCCTGCGCCCCATGGACACCGACACGATCGTGGAGTCGGTGAAGAAGACGGGCCGCTGCGTCACGGTGGAAGAGGGCTGGCAGCAATCCGGCGTCGGTGCCGAGATCGCCGCGCGGGTGATGGAGCGCGCCTTCGACTATCTCGATGCGCCGGTGCTGCGCGTCTCGGGCAAGGACGTGCCGATGCCCTACGCCGCCAATCTCGAGAAGCTTGCCTTGCCGTCGGTGGCCGAGGTGGTCGCTGCGGTCAAGGCCGTCACCTACGCCTGACGCGGGGAGGGGCCCATGCCGATCAACATCCTGATGCCCGCCCTGTCGCCGACCATGGAGAAGGGCAATCTCGCCAAATGGCTCAAGAAGGAGGGGGATGCGGTCAAGGCCGGCGACATCCTCGCCGAAATCGAGACGGACAAGGCCACCATGGAGGTGGAGGCCGTCGACGAGGGCGTGCTGGCGAAGATCGTGGTGCCCGAGGGCACCAGCGACGTGCCGGTGAACGACGTCATCGCCATCCTGGCGGCCGAGGGCGAGGATCCGAAGGCGATCACCGCTCCCAGCGCGGCCCCCGCCAAGGCCGACGCCTCCAAGGCCGAGGCGCCGAAGGCCGAAGCGCCCAAGGGTGAGCCTGCGAAGGGTGAGCCTGCCAAGGCGGAGGCGCCGGCACCGGTCGCCAAGGGCGGCCCCGCGCCGGTCAGCGGCGGCAACCGCATCTTCGCCTCGCCGCTCGCGCGGCGCCTCGCGAAGGAGGCCGGGATCGACCTTGCCGCCATCGCCGGCTCGGGCCCGCACGGGCGCATCGTCGAGCGAGACGTGAAGGCCGCGCTCGCCGGCGGCACGAAACCCGCTGCTGCCGGCGCCCAGCCCGTGCCCAAGGCGGCGCCCGCGCCTGTCGCGACCGGCATGAGCGACGAGCAGATCAAGAAGCTGTTCGAGCCCGGCTCCTACGAGGAGGTGCCGCACGATTCCATGCGCAAGACGATTGCGCGGCGCCTCACGGAATCGAAGCAGACCATCCCACACTTCTACCTGTCGGTGGACTGCGAGCTCGACACGCTGCTGGCGCTGCGCGAGCAGATCAACGCCGCCGCGCCGAAAGGCGAGGATGGCAAGCCCGCCTACAAGCTGTCGGTCAACGACTTCGTCATCAAGGCGCTGGCCATGGCGCTGATGCGCGTGCCGGACGCCAACGTGTCGTGGACCGAGAGCGCCATGCTGCGGCACAAGCATGCGGATGTCGGCGTGGCCGTCGCCATTCCCGGCGGCCTCATCACGCCGATCGTGCGCAAGGCCGAGACGAAGTCGCTGTCCGCCATTTCAAACGAGATGAAGGACCTTGCGGCCCGTGCCCGTGCCCGCAAGCTCAAGCCCGAGGAATACCAGGGCGGCTCCACCGCCGTATCCAACCTCGGCATGTACGGCATCAAGGAGTTCTCGGCCGTCATCAACCCGCCGCATGCGACCATCCTCGCAGTCGGTGCAGGCGAGAAGCGCGTCATCGTCAAGAACGATGCGCCCGCAGTGGCAACGGTCATGACGGTGACGCTGTCGACGGACCACCGCGCCGTTGACGGCGCCCTCGGTGCCGAGCTGATTGCCGCCTTCAAGCAGCTCATCGAGAACCCGATGGGCCTGTTGGTCTGAAGCCGGGAGCATCGCCAATCCCTCCCCCTCGCGGGGAGGGAAGGAGAGGACCTGACATGTCCAGCTACGACGTTATCATCATCGGCGCCGGTCCCGGCGGCTACGTTACCGCCATCCGCGCCGCCCAACTCGGCTTCAAGACGGCGGTGGTCGAGCGCGAGCACCTTGGCGGCATTTGTCTCAACTGGGGCTGCATCCCCACCAAGGCGCTGCTGCGCTCGGCGGAGATCTACCACTACGCCACCCATGCCAAGGACTACGGCCTCGTGCTCGAGGGCACGATGAAGGTGGACACTGCGGCGGTGGTGAAGCGCTCGCGCGGCGTCTCCAGCCAGCTCAACACGGGTGTCGGCTTCCTGCTCAAGAAGAACAAGGTGGACGTCATCTGGGGCGAAGCCACGATCACCAAGCCGGGCGAGATCGTCGTCAAGGCGCCGACGAAGTCGGCGCAGGGCGCGCCCATCGAGGCGCCCAAGGGTGCGCAGCCGCCGGGCACGTACCAGGCCAAGCACATCATTGTCGCCACCGGCGCCCGGCCGCGCGTGCTTCCGGGCCTCGAGCCGGACAAGAAGCTGGTGTGGACCTATTTCGAGGCCATGGTGCCCGAGAAGATGCCGAAGTCGCTGCTCGTCGTCGGCTCCGGGGCCATCGGCATCGAGTTCGCCTCCTTCTACCGCACCATGGGTGCCGAGGTGACGGTGGTGGAGGTGATGCCGCAGATCCTGCCCGTGGAGGATGCGGAGATCGCCGCCTTCGCGCGCAAGCGTTTCGAGAAACAGGGTATCAAGATCCTCACCGGCGCGAAGGTGACAAAGCTCGACAAGGCGGCGGACAGCGTCACCGCCCATATCGAGGATGAGAAGGGCGCCCGGCAGACGATCACCGTCGAGCGCGTCATCTCCGCCGTCGGCGTCGTGGGCAACATCGAGAACCTGGGCCTCGAGAAGCTGGGCGTGAAGACCGAGCGCGGCTGCATCGTCACCGACGGGCTCGGCCGCACCAACGTGCCGGGCATCTACGCCATCGGCGACGTCGCCGGCCCGCCCATGCTCGCCCACAAGGCGGAGCACGAGGGCGTCATCTGCGTCGAGACCATCAAGGGCCTGCCGACGCACCCCATGGACAAGACGATGATCCCGGGCTGCACCTACTGTCACCCGCAGGTCGCGTCCGTCGGCCTCACGGAGGCCAAGGCCAAGGAGGCCGGCTACGACATCCGCGTGGGCCGCTTCCCCTTCGTCGGCAACGGCAAGGCCATCGCGCTCGGCGAGCCGGAGGGCCTCGTCAAGACGATCTTCGACAGGAAGACGGGGCGGCTGCTTGGCGCCCACATGGTGGGCGCGGAGGTGACGGAGCTCATCCAGGGCTTCGTCATCGCCATGAACCTCGAGACGACGGAGGAAGAGCTCATCCACGCCGTCTTCCCGCACCCGACCCTGTCGGAGATGATGCACGAGTCCGTGCTCGATGCCTACGGGCGCGTCATCCACGTGTAGGGTTGGCGCAACGCACGGTTGTCCGTGCGCGCGGAACCTGAACTGCCGCCTTGCCGTTGTCGGGAAGTCGCGCGATGCTTTCGCGCCTTTCTCTCAACGGTAAGGGGGCACTCATGCAGGGCGTTGGTATCCTCGGAGCGATCATCGTCGGGATCCTGGCGGGCTGGATCGCCGAGAAGGTGATGAACCGCAGCCACGGGCTCATCACCAACCTCATCGTCGGGCTCATCGGTGCCTTCATCGGGCCGTTTGTGCTCGGCATTCTTGGCCTGATGCCGGTGGGCGGCGGCTTCTGGGTCAGCCTGGTGGTATCGTCCATCGGCGCCATCGTGTTCCTCTTCCTGCTCGGCCTCGTCCGGGGGCGCTAGGGCCAGCGGGCGCGACGACGCATCGGCGCCGGTAATGGCTGCCATGCGGCGTCCTGACAGCCTTGCCTACTTGCGATACGGCCTGCAAATACATAACCAAGAGAGGTCGTCCGCGAGGGGCGACCTCGCGGAGATGTCTGATGGCCGTCGTTCTCGACCTGCTCAATCGCGACCCACGCCCGCGCCACCCCGAGAAGGCTCACCGGCCCGACCAGCCGGTGATGCGCAAGCCGGAATGGATCCGCGTCAAGGCGCCTGGGTCTCCCAAGTGGGCCGAGACCAACCGCATCGTACGCGAGAACAAGCTCGTCACCGTCTGCGAGGAGGCGGGCTGCCCCAACATCGGCGAGTGCTGGGAGAAGAAGCACGCCACCTTCATGATCATGGGGGATACGTGCACCCGCGCCTGCGCGTTCTGCAACGTCAAGACGGGCCTGCCCCAGCCGCTCGATCCCGGCGAGCCGGAGAGCGTGGCCAAGGCCGTCGAGAAACTGGGCCTCAGCCACGTCGTCATCACCTCGGTCGATCGTGACGACCTGCCCGACGGCGGCGCGCAGCATTTTGCCGATGTCATCGCCGCCATCCGCGCCCGCTCGCCGAAGACGACCATCGAGGTGCTGACGCCGGATTTCCTGCGCAAGGACGGTGCGCTCGAGATCGTGGTGAAGGCGCGGCCGGACGTGTTCAACCACAACCTCGAGACGGTGCCGTCGAAGTACCTCAAGGTCCGGCCCGGCGCGCGCTACTTCCACTCGGTGCGCCTGCTGCAGCGGGTGAAGGAGCTCGACCCGACCATCTTCACCAAGTCCGGCATCATGGTCGGCCTTGGCGAGGAGCGGAACGAGGTGCTGCAGCTCATGGACGACCTCAGGGCCGCCGATGTCGATTTCCTCACCATCGGGCAGTACCTGCAGCCGACCAGGAAGCACCACCCCATCGTGCGCTTCGTCACGCCCGAGGAGTTCAAGGCCTACGAGACAACGGCCTATGCCAAGGGCTTCCTCATGGTGTCGTCCAGCCCGCTGACGCGTTCCTCGCATCATGCAGGGGAGGATTTCGAGCGGCTGAAGGCGGCACGCGCGGCCAAGCTGGGCGCCTGACGGGGCAACATGCCGTCGTTTCGTAACAAGCGTCGCGTGCCGTATACTCCGGCACAGATGTTCGACCTCGTGGCGGATGTGGAGCAGTATCCCGCCTTCCTGCCCCTGTGCGAGGCGCTGCGCGTGCGTCGGCGCGCGGCGAGCGGCGAGGGGGTGGAGACGCTGATTGCCGACATGACGGTGGGCTACAAGGCCATCCGCGAGACCTTCACGAGCCGCGTCACCCTCGACAGGCCGCGCCTGCGCATCCTTGTCGAGTATGTGGACGGCCCCTTCCGCCACCTCGAGAACCGTTGGGCTTTCCACCAGCTCGACGACGTCGGCTGCGAGGTGGACTTCTTCATTTCCTACGAGTTCAAGAGCATGGCCCTCGGCCTCGTGATGGGCGCTGTCTTCGAGCGCGCTTTTCACAAGTTCGCCGAGGCGTTCGAGGAGCGCGCCCGCACGGTCTACGGCCGGGGCGGGGGCATGGCTGCCCGGGTTTGAACGCTCAGGCCCTTGCGCAGGCTTCCTGCAGCATCGAGAGAGCCGTCGCTACCGAGAGGCGGCGCACCTCCGCCCGCCCGACGTCGCCGAAGCGTTCCTCCCGATGGAACACGTCGCCGCCGCGCGCCGCGACGGCGAAATGCACGAGGCCGACCGGCTTGGCGGCGCTGCCGCCGCCGGGCCCGGCAATGCCGGTGATGGCAACCGCCAGGTCGGCGCGCGAATGGGCGAGGGCGCCGCGCGCCATGGCGCGCGCCACCGGCTCGCTGACAGCGCCGTGGGACGCGATGAGGCCGGCATCGACGCCGATCGCCTCGCTCTTGGCCTCGTTGGAATAGGTGACGAAGCCACGATCGACGACTTCGGACGATCCGGCGATGGCCGTAAGCGCCCCGGCGACGAGGCCGCCGGTGCAGGATTCGGCCGTCGCGATCTTCAGGGCGCGCGCGCGGCAGGCCGCGAGCAGGGCCTCCGCCTGGGCGAGAATGGCATCGTCGATCATGACTGACCCTCCATGAACGCCGGCAGGCGCACCGTGGCGCTCGCCTGCGCGGCGATGCCCTCGCGTCGGCCGGTGAAGCCGAGCCCTTCCGATGTCGTCGCCTTCACGGAGACCTGCCCGGTGCCGATGCCGAGGATCTGCGCGATCCGCTGGCGGATGGCCTCGCGGTGTGGCCCGATGCGGGGCCGCTCGCAGACGACGATGACGTCGACATTGTCGATGATGCCGCCGCGCCGGCGCACGCGTTCACCGGCGTCACGCAGAAAGATGTCGGACGAGGCGCCCTTCCACCGCGGATCGGAGGGCGGGAAATGGGAGCCGATGTCACCGTCGGCGATGGCGCCGAGCAGCGCATCCGTGAGCGCATGCAGCACCACGTCGCCGTCCGAATGGGCGACGATGCCCCGCTCGTGTGCGATGGCAACGCCCCCGATCATCACATGATCGCCCTCGCCGAATGTGTGGACGTCGTAGCCGATGCCGAAGCGCACGATCATCTCGTGCCGCGCTGCGAGGCGCCGCTCGGCCTCGACGAAATCCTCGCCGGTGGTCAGTTTCACGTTGTGCGCGTCTCCGGGAAAGATGTGGACGGAGCCGCCTGCCCATTCGGCGATGGCCCCGTCGTCGGTGAAGCCGTCGACGCCCTGCGCGGCCGCCGCGCGGTGGGCGGAGAGAAGCGCTTGAAAGGTGAAGGCCTGCGGCGTCTGCACCGTGCGCAGCCTCGCCCTGTCCGGGGTCTCGGCCACGAGACCATCGGCCCCGACGATCTTGACGGTGTCGGTGACTGTGAGGCCCGGAACGGCCGCTCCGTGCAGCTCGGCAGCGGCGATCGCCCGGTCGATGAGCTGCGGCGACAGAAAGGGGCGGGCGGCGTCGTGCACCAGCACGATGTCCGGCGCCCGCTCCATGCGCGCAGCGAGCGCCTCCAGCCCCGCATGGACGGACGCCTGCCGCGTCGCGCCGCCGAATCCCGGCGCCAGCAGCTTGCCGTCGTGGTCCAGCCCGCGGACGGATTCCTCGTAGAGGGACATGTCGTCGGGATGGATGACGCACAGTACTCTGGCGATGGCGGGATGGCGCAGCGTCGCCTCGAGGCTGTGCGCAACGAGCGGCCGCCCCGCCAGTGGCCGGTACTGCTTGGGCAATGCGTGCGGACGGGCGCGCGTGCCGCGACCGGCGGCGACAATGATGGCTGCAACGAGCGGCATCTAGACCTCTTCGTCATCGCCGGCCCCGCGTTTTGGGCACGACGCATCACGGCAGTTCTGATAAGGCGGCGGGAGGACGAGCGCAAATGCACCGGGCTGCGGCTAACTCTCCTATTGTGCAACGCAGAATTTTGCGCAATTTTGATGCAAATCTATGCATGACCATTAAATAGGCAAATGACGCTCACGATCGGTCCGGTCGCAATCGACGGACGCGCCTTCCTCGCCCCCATGTCGGGCGTCACCGATGTCGGACTGCGCCGGCTGGCGCGCCGCTTCGGCGCCTCGCTGGTCGTGTCCGAGATGGTCGCCTCGCAGGAGCTGGCGCGGGGCGACGAGGAGGCGCGCATGCGGGCGGAGGGCGAGGGGGTCTCGCCGCATGTCGTGCAGCTGGCCGGCTGCGATCCCTACTGGATGGCCGAGGCTGCGCGCGTCGCGCAGGAAGCGGGGGCCGACATCATCGACATCAACATGGGCTGTCCGGCGAAGAAGGTGACGGGCGGCTGGGCCGGCTCGGCGCTGATGCGCGACTTGGACCACGCCCTGCGGCTCATCGAGGCCGTCGTCGGGGCTGTGCGTGTGCCGGTGACGCTGAAGATGCGCCTCGGCTGGGATGATGCGAACCGCAATGCGCCCGAACTCGCCTGCCGCGCCGAGACGGCCGGTGTGCAGCTCGTCACGGTTCATGGACGCACACGCCAGCAGTTCTACAAGGGCAGCGCGGACTGGGCCGCGGTGGCCGCCGTGCGTGCCGCCACCTCGCTGCCGCTCGTCGTCAACGGCAACATCTGCGACACGGCGAGCGCGCGCGAGGCGCTGCGGCTGTCGGGCGCCGACGCCGTGATGGTGGGGCGCGCCGCGGTGGGCCGCCCCTGGCTCGTCGGCGAGATCGCCCGCGACCTGGCGGGCGATGCGGCCAGGTCCGGCTGCGTGCTCGACGCCGAGGCCAAGGGCGCCGCGGCCGTGGAGCACTATGAGACGCTTCTCTCACTCTATGGCCGCGACATGGGGCTGCGGCACGCACGCAAGCATCTTGCCGCCTACGCCGACCACGCCATCGAGCTCGGCAGTGCGCGCGCCCGCGTCGAGCGGGCGCGGATCGTCACGTCCGAGACCCCGCAGCAGGTCATCGCCGCATTGCGCGCGATGTTCGCCGACGTGCCGCTCGAGGACGCCGCATGAACGGACGCGAAGAGTTGTCGACCATGATGACCAGAGGCCCGGAACCGGACGGCGATGCCATCGTCAACGTCCTGCCGTTGCCCATCCTCACGGTCGATGCGGAAGGGCTCATCATCCAGGCCAACATTGCTGCCGAAAGCTTCTTCGAGACGGGGCTCACCCTCCTGCGGCGGCAGCGCCTGGTCGATCTCCTGCCCTTTGGCTCGCCCGTGATCGCACTGGTGGAGGAGGTGCGCCAGCGCGGCGCCAGCGTCAGCGAGTATCGGGTTGACATCGGCTCGCCGCGCCTCGGCGGCTCGCGCATCGTCGACGTTTTTGCCACGCCGCTGTCTGAATCCAGCGACCGCGTGGTCCTGATGCTGCAAGAACGGACAATTGCCGAAAAAATGGACAGGCAGCTGACGCATCGTGGTGCTGCCCGCTCCATCACCGCACTCGGCGCCATGCTGGCGCACGAGATCAAGAACCCGCTGTCCGGCATCCGCGGGGCGGCGCAGTTGCTCGAGGCGACTGCCAGCGAGAACGACCGCCTGCTCACGCGCCTCATCTGCGACGAGAGCGACCGTATCGTGAAGCTCGTCGAGCGCATGGAGCTGTTCGGCGACGAGCGGCCCATAGAGCGCGGCCCGGTCAACATCCATGACGTGCTCGACCACGTGAAGCGGCTGGCCACCTCGGGCTTTGCCCGTCACATCCGCTTCGTCGAGGAATACGACCCGTCGCTGCCGCCCGTGTTCGGCAACCGCGACCAGCTCATCCAGGTGCTGCTCAACCTCGTGAAGAACGCGGCCGAGGCCATCGGACCCGACGCAGTCGACGGGGAGATCACTCTGGCCACGGCCTTCCGGCCCGGCGTGCGCATGCAGATTCGCGGCTCGGAAGAGCGGCTCAGCCTGCCGCTCGAGATCCGCGTGCGGGACAATGGCCCGGGCGTGCCGCCTGACCTGTTGCCGAACCTTTTCGACCCGTTCGTGACCACGAAGGCGCAGGGAACTGGCCTCGGTCTTGCTTTGGTTGCCAAGATCATCGGCGATCACGGCGGCATCGTCGAGTGCGAATCCGCGCCGCGGCGCACGACCTTCCGGCTGCTGATGCCGATGCTTCTCGCCCACGACGGGCGGGCAACAAGGACATGATGGGATAACGAGATGCAGCGCGGCAGCGTTCTTGTAGCAGACGACGATGCAGCAATCCGTACGGTCCTCAATCAGGCGCTGTCGCGCGCCGGCTATGACGTGCGCTCCACGGGCCAGGCGTCGACGCTGTGGCGCTGGGTGTCGCAGGGCGAGGGCGACATTGTCATCACCGACGTGGTGATGCCGGACGAGAACGCGTTCGACCTCCTGCCGCGCATCAAGAAGATCCGGCCGGAACTGCCCATCATCGTCATGAGCGCGCAGAACACGTTCATGACCGCGATCCGCGCCTCCGAGCGCGGGGCCTACGAGTACCTGCCCAAGCCCTTCGACCTCAAGGAACTCGTCGCCATCGTCGGCCGCGCCCTGTCGCGGCCGCGCGGCACGGCCGTCTCGGCACAGGGCATGGAGGGCGAGGACATCCCGCTCGTCGGCCGATCCCCGGCCATGCAGGAGATCTACCGCGCGCTGGCGCGCCTCATGCCGACCGACCTGACCGTGATGATCACCGGCGAGTCGGGCACCGGCAAGGAGCTGGTGGCGCGCGCCCTGCACGACTACGGCAAGCGCCGCAATGGTCCCTTTGTCGCGGTCAATATGGCAGCCATCCCGCGCGACCTCATCGAGTCGGAGCTTTTCGGCCACGAGAAGGGTGCCTTCACTGGCGCAACCGGCCGCAACGCGGGACGCTTCGAGCAGGCGGAGGGCGGAACCCTCTTCCTCGACGAGATCGGCGATATGCCGATGGAGGCCCAGACGCGCCTTCTGCGCGTGCTGCAGCAGGGCGAATACACGACGGTCGGGGGGCGGGTGCCGATCAAGACCAACGTGCGCATCATCGCCGCCACCAACAAGGACCTGAGGGTCTCCATCAACCAGGGTCTGTTCCGCGAGGACCTTTACTTCCGCCTCAACGTCGTGCCGCTGCGCCTGCCGCCGCTGCGCGAGCGCACGGAAGACATCCCGGATCTCGTGCGCCACTTCTTCAGCATGATCGAGAAGGAGGGGCTGCCGCGGAAGCACATCGACGCGGAGGCGCTTGACAAGCTCAAGCGCTACCGCTGGCCCGGCAACGTGCGCGAGCTGGAGAACCTTGTGCGCCGTCTGGCGGCGCTCTACCCGCAGGACACGATCACTGCCCCGATCATCGAGGCGGAGCTCGAACCGGTCGGCGTGCTCGGGAGCGAGGAGGCGCCGGCAAAGGCTGCGCCTGCGACCCTCGCCGAGGCCGTCGAGCAACACCTTGCGAACTACTTCGCCGAGTTTCCCGACCGCCTGCCGCCGCCCGGCCTCTATCATCGCGTCCTGCGGCAGATCGAGCCGCCTCTTATCGGCGCCGCGCTCGCCGCCACGCGCGGCAACCAGATCAAGGCAGCGGAGCTGCTCGGTCTCAATCGCAACACATTGCGGAAGAAAATTCGCGATCTCGACATGCAGGTGATCCGGACGACCCGCTGAGTGTCCCGCGCTCTGTCATATTTTGACAACACTGTTGTTTTGATGCATCACTGTCGGCAGTCGAGTCGCTTGCCGAGCCATCCGGCTCGAAGATTCGAGGCCGCGTGACGTCATCATCGAACCAGGGCACCCGCAGCACGGTGCGCGACGAGAAGGGCTCGGCGCGCGTGTCCGGGCTGGTCGGCACCATTGCAGTGATCCTGGCGCTGGCGAGCGCGCTCATCACATTTCTCGTGCTCGCCGGGCTCACGCCCATACTGCCCACGCACGAAGTCGTCGTCTGGGCGCTCTTCATCAACGTCGTCCTCGTCGTCGCGCTGGTCGTCATTGTCCTGTGGGACACGTGGAGCCTGTTCCGCGCCAGGCGCCAGGGCGCCGCCGCGGCCGGCCTGCACGTGCGCATCGTCTCTCTGTTCAGCCTCGTCGCGGCCTTTCCCGCCGTACTCGTGGCGGTCGTCGCAACGGTGACGCTGGAGCGTGGGCTCGACCCCTGGTTCACCGGCTCCATCAAGGCGCTGATGACGAACACGCTCGACATCGCGAAGGCCTATCGCGACAGCCAGTGCCGCTCGCTGGTGCGCGAGACCTACCTGATGGCGGACGACCTTAACCGTGCCAAGCCGATGTTCGACGTCGATCGGCGTCTCTACCGGGATTTCATGACGTCGCGGGCGCTCTATCTCGGCTTCCCGGTGGCCATGCTGCTGAAACAGGACGGGGAGGTCGTCGAGCGCGTCGAGGCCAAGCAGCTCGACAACCTGTCCCTGCCGAGCCAGGAGGTGCTGGCTGGGGCGAGCCCGACTGACGCTGACTGCCTCGTCACGAGCAACAGCAATGTTTTCCGCGCCGTCATCAAGCTCCCGGCCTATGACGATGCGGTGCTCTTCGTGGCACGCGCCGTCGATCCGCGCGCCATCTCCTTCCTTGGCGAGGCGGAGGCCGGTGTCGCCTACTACCAGGCACTCGAGGCGAAGAAGGCCGGCATCCAGATCGCCTTCGCCTCCATGTTCGCGCTGGTGGCGCTCATCGTCCTCCTGTCGGCCGTGTGGCTCGGCCTGAGCTTTGCCAACCGCCTCGTCGCCCCCATCCGCCGCCTCATCCACGCCACCGACCAGGTGGCGAGCGGCAACTTCTACGTCCAGGTGCCCATCCGCCGCTCCGAGGGGGACCTCGCCCATCTGGGCGCCACCTTCAACAAGATGACGAGCGAGCTGCGCCAGCAGCACGACCGGCTGACCGAGGCGAGTGAAGTGCTCGACAAGCGCCGGCGCTTCACGGAGGCGGTGCTTGCCGGCGTGTCCGCGGGCGTGGTGGGCACAGATGCGCGCGGCCGTATCACCATCGTCAACCCCTCGACCGAGCAGCTGCTGCATCAGTCGGCCACGAGTCTTGTCGGCCGGCCGGTCGCCGAGGTGGTGCCGGAGCTGGCGGAGCTGGTGGAGGAAGCCCTCAATAGCCGTCACCGGCAGTTCGTGCAGGGGCAGATTTCCATCAATCGCGAGGGGCGGGACCGCACACTCACGGTACGCGTCACCAGCGAGCAGGCGGTTGGCCAGGACAAGGGCTTCGTCGTCACGCTCGACGACATCACCGATCTCGTCGCGGCCCAGCGCACCTCCGCCTGGGCAGACGTGGCCCGCCGCATCGCGCACGAGATCAAGAATCCGCTGACGCCGATCCAGCTCTCGGCCGAGCGCATCCGGCGCAAGTACGGCAAGGTCATCGTCAGCGACCGGGCGGTCTTCGACCAGTGCATCGAGACCATCGTGCGGCAGGTCGATGACATCAAGCGCATGGTCGACGAGTTCTCGTCCTTCGCGCGCATGCCCAAGCCGACACTGGCCAGGGACGATGTGGTGGAGACGGTGCGCCAGGTCATCTTCCTGATGCGTGTCGGCAACCCGGAGATTACCTTCACGGAGCACTACGAGCCGGCGTCGATCACGACGCGCTTCGACCGGCGCCTCATCTCCCAGGCGGTGACGAACATCGTCAAGAACGCCACAGAGGCGGTCCTCGCTGTGCCGGAGGAGGAGCGCGGGCCCGGACGCATTGCCGTGAGCGTGACGCTCGAGGACGGCGCGCGGATCGTCATCGATGTCTCCGACAACGGCAAGGGCTTCCCGCGCGAGGGGCGGCAGCGGCTGCTCGAGCCTTACATGACGACGCGGGAGGGAGGCACCGGGCTCGGCCTCGCCATCGTCGGCAAGATTCTCGAAGACCACGGCGGCGGCATCGAGCTTCTCGACGCCGAACCGGACGAGCGCGGCCGCTCTGGCGCACGCGTCAGGCTGTGGTTTCCCATGACAGATGCGGACGAAGCCGCTGCCGAAGAGGGTGGGGGCCAGAAGGCCGCAGCATTGCATACGAGGCAGGACGGATGAGCGCAGACATCCTGGTCGTCGACGACGAGGCGGATATCCGCGAGCTCGTCGCCGGAATTCTGGAGGACGAGGGCCACCGCACGCGCACGGCCGGCAGTTCGGACGAGGCGCTGGCCAGCATCGAGCAGCGCCGGCCGCACCTCGTCTTCCTCGACATCTGGCTGCAGGGCAGCCGGCTCGATGGTCTGCAGGTTCTCGACAACATCAAGGAGAACCATCCGGAACTGCCGGTGATCATGATTTCCGGCCACGGCAACATCGAGACGGCCGTCTCCGCCATCAAGCGCGGTGCCTACGATTTTATCGAGAAGCCCTTCAAGGCCGACAGGCTGGTGCTCGTCGCCGAGCGCGCGCTGGAGGCGTCGCGCCTCAAGCGCGAAATCAAGGAGCTGCGCACGCGTTCGGTCCAGGCCAGCCGCATCGTGGGCCGCTCGGCCGCCATCAACCAGCTGCGGCAGGTGATCGAGCGCACGGCTCCGACCAATGCGCGTGTGCTCATCACGGGCGCGCCGGGCACAGGCAAGGAGCTGGCGGCGCGCACGCTGCACAGCCTCTCCAACCGCGCCAACGGCCCCTTCGTCGTCATCAATGCGGCAACGATCACGCCGGAGAACATGGAGAGCGAACTCTTCGGCGTAGAAGCCAGCGAGGGGCGGCCCCGGCGCACGGGTGCCCTGGAGGAGGCGCACGGCGGCACGCTCTATATCGACGAGATCGCCGACATGCCGCGCGAGACGCAGAACCGCATCCTGCGCGTGCTCGTCGATCAGAACTTCCAGCGTGTCGGCGGGTCGACGCGTGTCCACGTCGACGTGCGCATTATCTCCTCCACGAGCCACGATCTCACCGAGGCGATTGCCGCCGGCCGTTTCCGTGAAGACCTATTCCACCGCCTCAGCGTCGTGCCGATCCGCGTACCCTCGCTCGCCGAGCGACGGGAGGATGTGCCGGAGCTGGTCGAGTTCTTCATGGAGCAGATCTCGTCTGCCACGGGCCTGCCCAAGCGCGTCATCGCCGATGATGCGATGGCGGTGCTGCAGACGCACGACTGGCCCGGCAACGTGCGGCAGCTGCGCAACAACGTCGAGCGGCTGATGATCCTCGCCGGGGGAGACCCAGACGTCTCCATCACGGCCGACATGCTGCCGGCCGAGATCGGATCGCTCGTGCCCACCACGCCGAGCGGCGTCGGCGGCGAGAAGCTGATGAGCCTGCCACTGCGTGACGCACGCGAGATCTTCGAGCGCGAATATCTCATCGCGCAGATCAACCGCTTCTCGGGCAACATCTCGCGCACGGCCGAATTCATCGGCATGGAGCGCTCGGCCCTGCATCGCAAACTCAAGTCGCTGGGAATCGGATCGTGAGCAGAATTGCCTATGTGAATGGCCGCTACGTGCCGCATCGTGACGCCACCGTGCATGTCGAGGATCGCGGATACCAGTTCGCGGATGGCGTCTACGAAGTGTGCGAGGTCCACGCCGGCAAGCTGGTGGACGAGAAGCGGCATCTCGACCGTCTCGACCGTTCGCTGCGGGAGCTGCGCATCGACTGGCCGTTGTCGCGCGAGGCGCTGCGTGTGGTGCTGCGCGAGGTGGTGCAGCGCAACCGCGTGCGCGACGGGCTCGTCTACTTCCAGGTCACGCGCGGCGTCGCGAAGCGCGACCACGCTTTCCCCAAGGTGCCGGTGCGGCCGAGCCTCGTGGTGACGGCCCGCTCGTCTGATCCGCAGGCCAACGATGCCGCCGCCGAAAAGGGTGTTGCCGTCGTGACCTGTCCGGACAACCGCTGGTCCCGTGTGGACATCAAGACGGTCGGCCTGCTGGCGAACGTACTCGCCCGCCAGGCTGCGGTCGAGGCGGGCGCGCGGGAAGCCTGGTTCGTCGACAGGGACGGCTACGTGACGGAGGGGGCCTCGTCGAATGCCTGGATCGTCACCGGCGACAAGGTCATCACGCGCCCGGCGGACGACAACGCCATCCTGCGCGGCGTCACGCGCACCACGATCATCGACATGCTGGCGGATCACGGCCTGACGCTGGAAGAGCGGGCCTTCACGGTGGAGGAGGCACAGAAGGCGCGTGAGGCGTTCATGACGGCCGCGACCGCCATCGTCATGCCCATCGTGCGCATCGACGGCGTGGAGGTGGGCGACGGCAAGCCCGGGCCGGTGGCGCTCGGCCTGAGGCGTGCGTTGCATTCCACGGCGGAATTGGCCTGAAACGGCAATAAACGGACTTAATGCGCTCAAGACCACTTGCGCGCAAAGTCCTATGCCTTTGTAATGATACCAACCGGTCTTGGTATGCCTTGGGCCTGGGGGCGATTCTCTCCAGCGGGCAAGAACAACAAAAGCGCGCCGCGGACCGGCGGCGGCACGGCTGACGAGGCTCAACAATGGCGGGCGAACGCACGCAGAACCTGCAAGACACCTTTCTCAACAACGTCCGCAAGAACAAGGTTCCGCTGACGATCTTCCTCGTCAATGGCGTGAAGCTGCAGGGCGTTGTCACATGGTTCGACAACTTCTGCGTCCTTCTGCGCCGGGATGGCCACTCGCAGCTTGTCTACAAGCATGCGATCTCGACAATCATGCCGGGTCATCCGATTCAGCTGTTCGAGCAGGGCGAAGAGGGCGGCGAAAAGGCCTGACTTGACCGAACCCAGACCCAGAAAGCGAAAGGGTGCGCTCGCGGCGCACCTTGCCGAACCCGAGAAGACCGTCGCGTCGGGGACCGCCACCTTCGTCGTCGGTCCCTATCCTGCGCGCAAGGCGCGCTCGCGAGAGACAGGCAGCACAAACCTGCGTGATCCCGAGGCGCGTCTCGACGAGGCAGCGGGCCTTGCACGCGCCATCGACCTCGATGTCGTCGGGGCCTTCATCGTGACCGTCGACGACGTGCGCCCCGCGACATACCTCGGCAAGGGCAAGGTCGAGGAGCTGGCGGGGACGATAAAGGCCTCGAACATCGGCCTCGTCGTCATGGACTGTGCGTTGTCGCCTGTGCAGCAGCGCAACCTGGAGCGGGCCTGGGGGTGCAAGGTCATCGACCGCACCGGCCTCATTCTCGAGATCTTCGGCCGCCGCGCCCGCACGCGCGAGGGCGCCCTCCAGGTGGAGCTGGCGCATCTCGCCTACCAGAAGAGCCGCCTCGTGCGCTCGTGGACGCACCTGGAGCGCCAGCGCGGCGGCTTCGGCTTCCTCGGCGGCCCCGGCGAGACGCAGATCGAGGCCGACCGGCGCATCATCCAGGACCGCATGACGCGCATCGAGCGCGAGCTCGAGCAGGTCAAGCGCACGCGCTCGCTGCATCGTGCCGGCCGCCGGCGCGTGCCCTATCCGGTCGTCGCGCTGGTGGGCTACACCAACGCCGGCAAGTCGACGCTGTTCAACCGGCTCACCACAGCCTCCGTGATGGCCGAGGACATGCTGTTCGCCACCCTGGACCCGACGGCGCGCGCCATCACGCTGCCGCACGGCGAGAAGGCCATCCTGTCCGACACCGTGGGCTTCATCTCCGACCTGCCGACAATGCTCGTCGCCGCCTTCCGCGCGACGCTGGAGGATGTCGTCGAGGCCGACGTGCTCCTGCACGTGCGCGACGTGTCACACGAGGACACGGACGCCCAGGCCGCCGATGTGGAGAACATTCTGCGCGAGCTCGGCATCGACGAGGCACGCCAGCGCAACCTCATCGAGGTCTGGAACAAGGCGGACCTGCTCGACGAGGCAACGCGCGAGCGCCTCGCCGCGCTCGCCGCGCGCAAGAGCGGCAGCCGCCAGCCGGTGCTCGTGTCGGCCCAGACCGGGTACGGCATCGACACACTGCTGGCCGAAATCGAGGCACGCATCGCCGCCGGCCGGCCAATCTATCGGGTCGAACTTGCGCCGACCGAGGGGGCGACGCTCAACTGGCTCTATGAAGAGGCGGAGATCCTGAAGCGCGAGGAGGGCGAGGACGGCCACATCGCGCTGACCGTCCGTCTCTCGCCGGAGAAGGAATCGCGCCTGACAAGGCGCTGCCCCGGCGCAAGGCGCGCCGCCGCGGCCTGAATTTCAGGCGCCCGCGCGCTCCCGCCGCTTGGCCTCCTGCCAGATGTCCTCCATGTCCGCCAGGGTGAGTTCGGACAACGAGGCGCCCCTGTCTTCAACCGTTCGCTCGATGAAGCGGAAGCGGCGCTCGAACTTAGCATTGGTGCCGCGCAGCGCCGCCTCGGGATCGATGTCGAGGTGACGCGCAAGATTGGCGACGGCAAAGAGCAGGTCGCCGATCTCATCCTTCTGGGCATTGCGGTCGGCCGTATCGAGCGTATCCTCCACCTCGCGCAGCTCCTCGCGGATCTTGTCGAGGACAGCGCGCCGGTCCGTCCAGTCGAAGCCGACCGTCGCCGCCTTGCGCTGCAGCTTCTCGGCGCGCGTCAGCGCGGGCAGAACCTTCGGCACATCTGCGAGCAGGCCATGGTCGTGGGCGCTGTCGTCCGTCTTGCCCGCGGCGACGCGCTCACGGCGGCGCTCGTCCTTCTCCTGCTGCTTGATGTCGTGCCACAGCGCCTTCACCGCCTCCGGCGAAAGGTTGCGCGCGTTTCCGAAGACATGCGGATGGCGGCGGATGAGCTTGGCCGTGATGGCCTGCACCACGTCGCCGAAGGTGAACAGGCCCTCTTCCTCCGCCATGCGTGCGTGGAAGACCACCTGCAGCAGGAGGTCGCCCAGCTCGTCGCGCAGGTCGAGGAAATCCCGACGTTCGATGGCATCGGCGACCTCGTAGGCTTCCTCGATCGTGTAGGGGGCGATGGTCTCGAACGACTGTTCGAGATCCCAGGGGCAGCCGGTGCCGGGTGTACGCAGCGCCGCCATGATGGCGAGAAGCGCCTCGATGTCGCGGGATGGTTTCATGTCGGCTTCCGGGCGAGTCATTGCGGAGGATGGCCCCTGCATAGCAGAAATCCGGGCCGGCGCGGCATTTCCCTGCGAGCGGCCGGACGCACTCGCATTTCCGGCAGGCCGCCGCAACGGCAGCGGATTTGCTGGGCAGGGCCCCGCGAGGCCGCGAAAGGAAATCTTATTCCACTCCGCTTCGGCTATCGTCAGGCGAAATCGTACCCTGGGCGACTGTCCGGGTGGTACGTTGAAAAGAACATGTCGACCGTTATATCGATCGCATCGGGTGCGCGGCCTTCGGGCGCGCCTTCTTCGGAGGAGAGGGAAGATGAAACGAATTTTCCGCACGGGGCTCATGGGGATGGCGGCTGCCATCGCACTGTCGGGCAGCGCGTTCGCTGCTGACTATCCGACAAAGCCGATCGAGATGATCGTCGCCTTCGCTCCCGGCGGCGGCACCGACGTGGCTGCCCGCTCGATCGCCAGCTTCATGGAGAAGCACCTCGGCGACGGTGCGCGCATCGCGGTCATCAACAAGCCGGGCGCAGGCGGTGAGATCGGCTGGACGGCGGTGGCCCAGGCCAAGCCCGACGGCTACACCATCGGCTTCATCAACGTGCCGGCCATCAACGCGCTCGTCGTCGAGGGCAAGGCAAAGTTCAAGATGGACGACTTCCAGCCCATCGCCAACCTCGTCTATGACCCCGGTGTGCTCGTGGTGGGCAAGAACAGCCCCTTCAAGTCCGTGAAGGACCTCGTCGAGGCGGCGAAGGAGAAGCCCGGCACGATCGCCGTCGGCACCTCGGGCGCGGTCGGCTCGTCCGAGCACATCACCATCCTCAACTTTGAGCGTCTGGCCGGCATCAAGCTGACGCACGCCCCCTTCGGTGGCACGGCGCCCGTCCGCCAGGCGGTGCTCGGCGGGCACATCCCTGCCGCCACGATGAACCTCAGCGAGGCGCTGCAACTTGCGCGCGAGGGTGAGATCCGCGTCCTCGGCGTGATGAGCGAGGAGCGGTCGGAGTATCTCAAGGATGCCCCGACCTTCCGCGAGCAGGGCTATGATGTGGTCGCCGGCTCCTCGCGTGGCATCGCCGCGCCCAAGGGCATCCCGGCCGAGATCGTCGCGAAGCTCGAGGCGGCCGTCGACAAGGCCCTGAAGGATCCGGAATACCTCGAGGCCGCGAAGAAGGCCGAGATCCCGCTGCACTATCTTGCCTCGGCCGACTACAAGGCCTTCCTCGACAAGAGCACGGCCGACCTCGAGGCGACCTGGAAGGTCTCGCCGTGGCGGTGACGGCCGGCCCCTCTCGACGCACCGTCGAGTTCGTGTTCGCGGCGGCGCTCATCGCCGTCGCGGGCGCGGTGTTCGTCCTCTCGGCCGATTATCCGGCCGAGAGCGCGGCCTTCCCGCGCGTGCTTGCCGTACTGCTCGCCCTGTGCGCCGTCCTGGTCGCTGCGCGCCAGCTCCGGCACAGGGACGAGGCGGGAGCGCAGCCGTTCTTCCTGCATCTGCCGCGCTTCCTCATCACCCTCGTGGCGCTGGTCGCCTATGTCGTGGCCATCGATGTGACCGGCTATCTGCTGCCCAGCTTCGCGCTCGCCGTGGCGCTGCCGTTCGTTCTGGGATACCGGCGCCTCGCGCTTACGGTTCCGCTCGCCGTCGGCACGCTCGTGCTGATCGTGCTCGTCTTCAACGTGGCCCTCGAGCGGCCCATGCCGCCGGATGTCCTGATGCACCTGTGGGAGTCGGTGCGGTGATCGATGCCATAATCCACGCCCTGCCTCACGTCTTCGCACCGGCGAACCTTCTGGCCATCACCATTGGCTCCGTCGCCGGTCTCGTCGTCGGCGCCTTGCCCGGCCTCACGGTGACGACAGGCATCGCCATCCTCATCCCGCTCACCTTCGGGCTCGACCCGCTCTTTGCCCTTGGCATGATGGCCGGCATGTACAACGCCGGCAGCTACGGCGGGGCCATTCCGGCCATTCTTATGCGCGTGCCCGGCACGCCGGCCTCCGTCGCCACGATCCTCGACGGCTACGAGATGACAAAGCGGGGCGAGGCAGCCTACGCGCTGCAGGTGGCCGTCGTGTCCGGCGTCATCGGCAGCGTGCTGTCCGCCATCGCGCTCATCCTCTTCGCGCCGCCGCTGGTCAAGGTGAGCCTGCTCTTCGGCCCGGCGGAATATTTCTGGCTGGCAATGCTCGGCCTTGCCACCATCTCGGCGCTGCTTGGCGACGATCTCGTCAAGGGCATCGCCGCCTCCGCCATCGGCCTGCTCATCGGCACCGTGGGGCAGGACCTGACAAGCGGCACGGAGCGCTTCACCTTCGGCAGCCTCGAGCTGATGGACGGTTTCAGCATCGTTGTGCTGCTGACGGGTCTGTTCGCCCTGCCGCCCGTGTTCCAGATGGCCGAGGAAGCGATCAAGGAGGGCATGTCGGCCTCGCTTCTGAGGTTCAAGAAGCAGCGCTCCGTCATGCGCGAATGGCGCTATTTCCTGCCCGTCTGGCTGCGCAGCTCCGCCATCGGCATCTTCATCGGCGTCATGCCCGGCGCTGCAGGCAGCATGTCGTCCTTCCTCGCCTACAACGAGGCCAAGCGCGTGGCGCACAGCCCGGAAACCTTCGGGCAGGGCAACCCGGAGGGCGTGGCGGCCTCGGAGGCTGGCAACGGCGCGGACAATGCGGCGGCGCTCATTCCGGCACTGTCGCTCGGCATTCCGGGCTCGGGTGTCGCGGCGGTCATTCTCGGCGGGCTGCTCGTGCACGGCCTGCGGCCCGGCCCGCAGCTGTTCCGCGACCATCCCGACATCGTCTACGGCTTCATGCTGCAGATGCTGCTGTCCGCCTTCCTGCTGTTCGCGGTGGGGGGCCTCGCCGCGACGCGCATCTTCGGCCAGGTGCTGCGTCTGCCGCGCATTGTGCTGGCGCCGCTGATCGTCCTCTTCGTCGCCATCGGCGTCTACGCTGTCAACAACGCGATGTTCGACCTCTATGTTCTCATGGGTGTCGGCGTCGTCGCCTATGTGTTGGAGAAGCTGGACTATCCGCAGGCGCCCGTGGTGCTGGGGCTCATCCTTGGGCCGATGGCCGAGAGCCAGCTGCGGCTGTCGCTCACCATCTCGCAGGGAGACCCCTCCGCGCTGGTTGCGTCTTGGGTGTCGATCATCCTCGCGCTGCTGACAGCCATCGTGCTGGTGACGCCGCTCTACCGCAGCTGGCGCGAGAAGCGGCAGCGCAAGCCGGCGGCGGCCTGACGGCCGCCGCCCCGGGCTCTCAGCCGGACGCGAGGGCGAAATCGAGCGGTATCTCGGTCGTCGACTTGATCTCCTCCATGGCGAACATGGAGGAGACGTCGGTGAGGTCGACGCGGCTGATGAGCTTCTTGTACACCGCGTCATAGGCCGTGATGTCGGGTACCAGGGCACGCAGCAGGTAGTCGATCTCGCCGCTCATGCGGTAGACGTCGACGATTTCCGGGATATCCGCCACCGCCTTCTGGAACTTCTCGAGCCAGGCGAGGGTGTGCTGGCTCGTGCGTATCGCGATGAACACGGTGACGCCCGCGTTCAGCTGCTTGCGGTCGAGCAGGGCGACGCGCTTGCGGATGACGCCGGACCGCTCCAGCTTCTGGATACGGCGCCAGCACGGAGTGGGCGAGAGGCCCGCCCGCTCCGCGATCTCGGCGATGGAGAGGGTCGCATCACCCTGCAACGCGGCAAGGATACGACGGTCGAATTCGTCGATCGCCATGGTCGGATCGTCCGCTAGGCCGTTGCGGCTGGCCAGCCCTCGCGGGCGCGCCGCAGCAGCTCCTCCTTCGACAGGCCCTCGAGCCCGAGCACGGGCAGAAGGTCGTTCTCGGCCCGGAAGTCGCGCCCGTAGATGGCGGAGATAACCGTGATGCCGGCCGAGTGCACCGTCGTGTCGACGCCCGCGATCTTGCCGATCGCCTCGGCGAAGACGAGGCCGTAGGGAACGTCCTCGTGGACGAAGCGCGTGTCGAGCGTGGTCGGCCCGGGCGGGCCGCCGCGCCGGGCGTGGATCGTGCGCGCGATGTCGGCGAGATCCCCCACCGGCACGTCGAAGGAGCGGTGGAAATGCTCCTCGATGGGATGGATCTTGAGGCCAAAGGCGCTGGCGACGGCAAGGCGCTCGTGGTCGAGTGTCGTGATGAGCCGGCTGACGGCGTCCGTCATGTAGTGGTACTGCGGCCAGTTCTCGCCGCGCTCGATGCGCGTGAGGTTGCAGAGCGCCAGGCCGAAATGCGCCACCGGGTTGATGTTGATGAGGGAGGTGGCGAGCACGTCCGACTGTTCGATGAAGCGGTCGCCGAAGAGCGTGCGGCACGTCTTCAGGCCAACGGCCGCCTGCGAGACGGGCAGGGTGGCGACGTGCAGGCTGGTGCGCACGGTCATGATCGCCACCTCGGTGCCGCTGCGCCGGCGCGCCGTCAGTACCGTGGTGCCCCACGTGGCGATCGGCACCTCGACGCCGCGCCCGGCAAGAAGGCGCGAGAGATAGAGCGCGCTGAGGGAGCAGAGCGAGCTGATGATGACCACCTGGCCCGGCCTGATGTGCGGGGCCGCGGCCTCCATCACGGTGCGGTGTCCGTTGCCGGGAACGGCGACGAGGATGACGTCGGCATCCGCCACGGCCTCGGCCGCGCTTGTGGCGACCTGCGGCCGGCACTCGCCCTCGATCTTGCCGCTGTAGCGGAGGCTCTCGCCGGCGGCGAGCTCGCGCGTGCCCGCGCCGGAGGGCGACCACAGCACTGGCTCATGGCCGTGATGCGCGAGCCATGCGGCGCTGGCCAGCCCGATGCCCCCGCTCCCGAGAATGGCAACCTTCATGTCATCTCCCGAAGAAATTCCTTTTACACGCCGGCCGGATTGCGGCCGGATGCCGATAATACTGCCCCGCGCAGAAAAGCCTGCCTCATTTTGCCGGTCTGTGGAGAATGATGTTGCCGCCGGCTGCCGCAGCAGCGCAGTTCGCGCAAAACGTTTCCTACCTGTCAGCGACCGTGGCGGGCGGCAAGCGCGTGGCCACCGAGCACGGCGCCGAGCGACAGCAGGACGACCGCCGTGAGGTAGACGGCGGCGAGGCCGGGGCTGTCGCCGAGGAGGAGGAACGTTTCGAGGCTGAGTGCCGAGAAGGTGGTCAGCCCGCCGCACAGGCCGCCCATAACGAACTGGCGGCCGACGGGGCCGATGGAGAGGCTGCCTGCGGGGCCGGAGATGCGCGCGAAGAAGCCGATGATGAACGAGCCCACCACGTTGACGGCGGCAGTCGCGCCGAGAAGCGGGAGGACGGGCCAGACCCCGACGCCGACAGTGACGAAAAAGCGCAGCAGCGAGCCGAGCGCAGCGCCGCAGCCGACCGCAAGGCAGATGCGAAGGTCTTCACGACGCATCGCTGGTGGCCCTCAGCGCCCGAAGCCAGCCGCGGCCAGGAAGCCGAGGCCAGTGGCTGCGAGGCACACAAGCGCCGAAGCAACGACGTTTGCCGCCGCAACGTCTCGCTTGCCGTCGAGGGCAAGGCTGAGCGTCTGCAGCGCGAAGGACGAGACGGTGGTGTAGCCGCCGCAGAAGCCGACGATGAAGAAGGCCTGGACCATGTCCTGCGCGCCGGGTGCATCGAGCAGGCGGACGAGGCCCGCGAGCAGCCCGATGAGCGCTGAGCCAGAGACGTTCACCGCGAACGTGCCCCAGGGAAAAGCTGGACCGAGGCGGCGATCGACCGCGCCGGCGACGGCGAAGCGAGAGGCCCCGCCGAGAAAGCCGCCGAGCAGCACGAGAAGGGAGGCCTCCAGGCTCATGGATTCTCATCCGGGCATCGAGCATCGCTCGCGCCGCCATTGCCGCTGTGCAATGTTGATAGCGAAGCCGACGGAGCCTCACAAGGCGGGCGCCTGCGAGAACGGCCGCTTCATTCACAAGGATCAGCGCGGTCACAAAATCGGAATTTTCACATAGTCGATAATTGGTTCAGAAAATTTTTTATAGTTGTGCATCAACTGCGACATCGCGCGGAAGATGGACGCAAGAACGGGTGAGCGTCCGCAGCGAACGGATCAGGCATCCTGTGCGTGCGCTGCGGCACATCGCAAAGGCGCCTTTCGGCGGATGACTTTCAGCCCCCTGCCGCAATTGATACATTTGAAACGAGTTGGGGCATCATGCCGTGTCGCTCGAAATCCGCGTTCTCGGAGAACTGACGGTCCTTCGCGCCGGCGAGACCGTGGCTCTGCCACCGTCGCGCAAGACGCGGGCGCTGCTCGCCTATCTGGCGATGACCGACAGGCCGCAGCGGCGGGAGCGGCTGTGCGAGATGTTCTGGGAAATTCCGGACGATCCGCGCGGCGCTCTGCGCTGGAGCCTGTCGAAGATCCGCCAGATTGTGGAGGACGGCGAGGGCGGCGTGCTGGAGGCGGACCGGAACGCGGTCTTCCTCAACAAGGATCGCCTGGTGCTCGATGCGGCGCCGCTGCGCGGGCTGGGCATCGACGACCTTGAGGCGAGCGACACCGGGAGGCTCGAGGCGCTAGCCGGCACCTTCCGCGGCCCCTTTCTCGACGACCTGTCGCTGCCGCGCTGTCCCGATTTCGAGGCCTGGCGCACGGCTGTGGGCGACGAGCTCGACGTCACGCACCTGCGCCTCCTGCGCATTCTGGTGGACCGGCTGGCGGATGAGCCCGCACGTGCCCTTGTCCATGCGCACAGGCTGCAGGCCCTCGCGCCCAACGACGAGACGGTGCGCGCCGATATCCGCCGGCTCGGCGAAGCCGCCCGCCGCATCGCCGTGGTCCAGCCGAGGCCTCCGACGGCCGAGGGCGCTGCCGCCGACGCCGGGGCCGGGGAGGGGCCGCAGCAGCGGGCACCGCCCGTTGGCAACCGGCCGCTTGCGCAGGAAATCCGCCGCTGCGCCACGCCCGACGGGGTGCGGCTCGCCTATGCACTGAGCGGCCAGGGGCCGCCCCTCGTCCGCGCCGCCCACTGGATGTCGCATCTGGAGCGGGACTGGGACAGCCCGGTCTGGAAGCACTGGATGGAGGGCCTTTCGGCGCACTTCCGGCTGGTGCGCTACGACCAGCGCGGCAACGGGCTGTCGGACCGCGACCCCGCGGACCTCACGTTCGAAGCGATGATCGCGGACCTGGAGAGTATCATCGACGCCGCCGGGCTGCGCCGCGTCTTCCTGCTCGGCATCTCCCACGGCTGTGCCACATCCATCGCCTATGCCGCCCGCCATCCAGAGCGTGTGGCCGGCATGGTGTTCTACGGCGGCGCGGCATGCGGCTGGCGCAGGCGGGGCGACGAGCGCGAGGTGGCGCGCCGGGCGGCCATGAGCGCACTGATCCGCGAGGGCTGGGGGCAGGATGACCCGGTTTTCCGCCAAATGTTCACCTCCATGTTCATCCCGGAGGCAACGCCGGAGCAGAAGGACTGGTACAACGCCTTGCAGCGCGACACTGTCTCGCCCGAGGTCGCCCAGCGCATCTTCGAGGAGGGCGGGGATGTCGACGTGACCGATCTGCTCCCGCGGATCCGCGTGCCGACCCTCGTGATGCACGCCACCCGCGATGCGCTGATCCCGTTCGAGTTCGGCAAGGCGCTTGCCGCCGGCATTCCCGGCGCTCGCTTTCTGGCGCTCGACAGCGCCAATCACGTGCTTCTGTCACACGAGCCGGCCTTCGCCACCTTTCTCGAGGAAACGCGCCGCTTCCTCACCGATCCGGAAGGGATGCAGACGCTGGCACAACCCAAGGCCCGTCTCGGCATCGACCGCTCGCGCCAGCACGTGACGATGCTGGCTGCCGAGATCGTCGGACCGCTGAACGATGACGAAACGCTCGATCCCGAGGCGGCGGAGCGCGAGCTGCGGCCGATCTGTGACCGCCTCGAGGCGGTCATCAAGGAGCATGGCGGCGTCGTCACCGCCAGCCTCGACGGCGTGGTGAGCGCCGCCTTCGGCCTCGCGCGAGCGACGGAGGATCATGCCTTTCTTGCCTGCCGTGCGGCGCTCGCGGCGCGGCTCGCCGTCGAGGAGCAGTCGCAGGGCTGTGCTCGGCTGCGGGCCGGCATCGACACGGGCGAGGTCGTCGTCCGCCACACATCCGGGCCCGACGGCCTCCGGGTGGAGATCAACGGCGTTGCCCCCCGCGCCGCCAACCGCCTGATGCGGTCGCTGCTGCGCACGACCGTCGCCGCGACGGCCCGCGCACGGGCGGCCGCAGGCGGCTATATCCAGATGCAGCGGATGCGCTACACCGAGCATCCGCAACTGGGGCGGGACGAGAAGGTCTACGAACTCATCAGCGAAAACCATGCCCTGTCGCGCTGGCACCTCAGGGCCAATCGCGGGCTGACCGGCCTTGTCGCGCGCGAGGCCGAGCTGAGGACGCTGGTGACGGCCTGGCGGCGCGTGCGCGAGGGACACGGGCAGGTCGTCGGCATCGCTGCTGACCCGGGTCTCGGCAAGTCACGGCTCGCCCACGAGTTCCTCGCGCTCGACGAGGTGGCCGGTTTCGCCGTGCTCGAAAGCGGCGGCCACGAGTTCGACCAGAGCACCTCGCTCGGCGTCGCCAAGAAGCTGTTCCTGTCCGCCTGCGGCATCCGTGGCGACGATACGCTGGAGGAGGCGCGCGACCGCTTCCTGCGCCGGCATGCCGAGCTTGCGCTGGACCCGGCGCACATCGCGCCGCTCTCCTTCCTCGCCGACATGCCGGTGGAGGACGAGGACTGGCTCCGGTTCGACGCGCGCGAACGCACAGGGCGCGTCTGCACGGCGATGACCGCCTTTCTCGTCGCCGTGAGCCGGCAGACGCCGCTCGCCCTCCTGGTGGAGGACCTGCACTGGATCGACGCCGAGAGCGAGGCCATCGTCAACCGCCTCGTCGATGTCATCGGCGCGCACCGCATCATGCTCATCGCCACCTACCGCCCGCACTACCTGCACGGCTGGGCGCGCCGCGGCTCCTTTCAGCAGATCAGGCTGGAACGCTTTGTGCGCGAGGAGATGGATCAGTTCCTGACGGCTCTTCTCGGCACCCATCCGAGCCTCGAGGACTTGCGCGCGCTCCTTGCCGACAAGGCCGAGGGCACGCCGCTCTTTCTGGAGGAGATGGTACGCGCACTCGTCGCATGCGGGGCCCTGGGCGGCGAACCCGGACGCTACGAGGCGACACGCCCCGTCACCGACTTGGTCATCCCCTCGTCAGTACAGTCGGTCATCGCCGCGCGCATCCGGCAGCTCGACGAAGTCGAGCGCCAGGTGCTGCAGGTCGCCGCCGTCATCGGCCGCAACGTGTCGCGCCCGCTGCTTCAGGATCTCCTGGGAGGGATCGACCTTGATGCGGCGCTCTCCCGCCTGCAGGAGCTTGAGTTCCTGTTCGAGGTGCAGAGCTTCCCGCACACCGAATACACCTTCAAGCACGCGCTGACCCTCGGTGCCGCCTACGACTCCCTGCTGCGGGAAGACCGCAGGGAGCTGCACCGCGCGGTCTTCGCAGCAATGGCGCGGCTCTATGCCGGTTCGCTGACGCACCACATCGAGCAGCTGTCGGAGCATGCCTTCCGCGCCGAGCAGTGGGAGCCGGCGGCGCATTACCTCCTGCTCGCTGCGGGCCGGGCCGAGGAGCGCTCGGCCTATGCGGCGGCCGCACAGTTTCTGGAGAAGGCGCGCATCGCCGTGGCGGCTCTGCCGCGGACGCCCGAAACGCTCGCCCAGGCGATCGACCTGCGCGTGCGCATGCGCCCCGCATACGGTGCGATAGGAGAGTATCGCAAGGCGCTCGGCCCACTGCTGGAAGCGCGGGAACTCGCCATGGAACTGGGCGATCCGCAGCGCATCTCGGACGTTCTCCTGCATCTGAGCTATCTCAACAGCTCGCACGGCCGCTTCGAGGAGGCGCTGGAGCCGGCCGAGACCTTGAACAGGGCGGCGACCGCCAACGGCGTTGAGCGCTGCATCAGCGAGTCTGATCTCGCCGCCTCGCAGGCGCTCATCCTGCGCAGCAGGGCGCGCGAGGTGCTGGCGCGCCTCGCGCCGCACGAGGAGCGGTTCACCCGGCTGTGGCGGCTCGAGCGCTTCGGGCAGATCGGCGCCCGCTCGGTCTGGTTTCTCGGCCACCGCGCCCAGGCGCAGGCCCGGCTCGGCCTCTTTACTGAGGCGGACCGGACGCTCGCGGAGCTGCGCCAGGTCGTCAGCGAGGTTGCGCGGCCCGTGGACAGCTGCGCGGAAGTCTACTTCACCGGCGTCGTCGAGATCCTGCGCGGGCCCGACAGGGCAACGGTGGAGCGCCTGCGCCGCGCGGTGTCGGAGGCGAGCTGCGCCGGGCGCCTGCTGGTGCAGGGGTGGCTTCTCGTCATCCTCGGCCAGGCGGAGGTCATGCTGGGGGAGCTCCAGACAGCCTATGCCACGCTCGAAAGGGCCGTCACCGAGGCGGAAAGCATGGACCGCCGCAGTTCGAATGTCATGCCCGTGCCGTTCTTGCCAGCCTGCGCGCCCGCTTGGGCGAGCCGGAGGCCGCGGCCAATCTCGGCCACGCGCTCGACCTTGCCCGCCAGCGGCAAGACCCGTGGAGCGAGATCCTCGCCCTGCGGGGGTTCGCGGAGCTCAGGCCGGCGCGGGCCTCAACCCGATGGCTGGAAGAAGCCTGCGCCCTCGCGCGGCAAAGCGAGCTGCGGCCGGAGCTCGCCCGTTCGCTGCATGCCCTCGGTCTCGCCCAGCGCCGGACGGACCCGGCGCTCGCGGCCGCAACGCTTGCGGAGGCCGATGCCCTCTGCGAGGAGATGGGCCTGCGCGACCGCGCCGCCGGTGGTGACGGGCGACGCGCGGACCGGTTGCCGGCCCGGAAGCGCACGGCTGCGGCGATCTCGCTCTAGCATCCCCGCCAGCACGATGGCCACGCAGCGACGGTCGCTATTTTCCGACCGTGCCCAGCCGCACGACAGGTGCGTTCGGATTGATCGAGAAGCAGACGACCACGCTGTCTTCGAGGGCGCTGACCACCGTCCGGCTCGGCCGGCGGATCAGGCCCGTTTCGGCCTCGCCGAACGGGATCCCGTCCACCAGGACTTGCCCGGTGAACACATAGAAATAGCTGTCCCAGCCTTTCGGCGGTGGGGGCAACGCCGTCACTGATCCATTGGACAGGCGGATGTCAAAGAACTTCACGTCGTTGCGTACGAAGAAGGGCGCATCCGAGTTTTCCGGCCCGAAGAGGTAGCGCCATTCGTTCGGCCGTCCTGTCGGCATTTCGCCGAACTGGATGCGGGGTTCGAGATCCGCAGCGCGGGGCCGGACGAAGATCTGCAGCATGCGCAGATAAGGATCGGACGACAGGACGCGTTCCTCATGCCAGAAGCCGGAGCCCGCGTTCATGACCATCAGGTGCCTGTCGTCGACAACGAGCTCGCCAACAGTCAGGTCGTTGTGCCGCATGACGCCGCCCGGCACCCACGAGATGATCTCGTCATTCGTGTGTTTGTGCAGGCGGATGTGCGTGCCTGGTTCCAGGGTCGATTCAACGATGAGGGCCAGGGGACCGTGCCCGTGATCGCTCGGCTCCGGCAGGTTGAAGCCGGGCAGGTTGATGTGCAGCGTGAACGGCCCCTGACGCTGGATGATCCGAGTCCTCGGTGCCTTGAGGATTTCGTTGTTGATGACTTCGACGGTCGACATCGGTTTCTCTAATGGTTCATTGCGCAGACGATGGTCATTCACCATTCGAATGCTTTGATGAGTTGATGATAAATATATATAAGTACAGCAGGGCGCCGCGTAGTGACCGATGCCGGATCATCGTGTCCCACGGATGGAACGGGAAATGCAGGACCTGAATGACCTCTATTATTTCGCCAAGGTGATCGAAAATAGGGGCTTCGCAGCCGCGAGCAGGGCGCTCGGCGTGCCAAAATCCACCCTCAGCCGGAGGGTCGCGGCGCTGGAGGAACGGCTCGGCGTGCGCCTGCTTCAGAGGAATGCGAGCAAGTTCTCGCTGACCCACATCGGCGAGCTGTATTTCCGGCAGTGCCAGGCGATGATCGTCGAGGCGGAAGCGGCGCAGGAGGTGATCGATCGCACCAAGGCGGAGCCGCGCGGCGTCATCTCGGTCACCTGCCCGGTTTCCCTGCTGCAGGCGCTCGTCTCGCAGATGATCGCTCGCTTCCTCGCCGCCTATCCGCTGATCACGGTCAACCTTTCGGCGACCAACCGCCGTGTCGATGTCATTGAGGAAGGGGTGGACCTCGCCTTCCGCGTGCGTTTCCCGCCGCTCGAAAACAGCAATCTGGTGATGAAGAACCTCGGCAGCAGCGAGCAGCTGCTCGTCGCGCATCCCGCCTTCCTGGACATGCACGGACGCCCCGACGATCCGGGGCAGGCGGCAGCCCTTCCGACCATGGACCTCACGCGGGTCATGCCGCGACATGCTTGGGAATTGACCGACGAGGAGGGCGACACGGTCACAGTCCCCATCCAGCCGCGTTATGTCTCCGATGACATGGCGGCGCTCCGTGATGCCGCCCTCAACAGGATCGGCATCGTTCAGCTACCCGAATACATGGTTCGCAACCACATTGGCGCCGGGGAGCTGGAAGTCGTGCTCCCGAAATGGAAGCCGAAGGCAGGCATCGTGCATATCGTCTTCGCCTCGCGCCGGGGGCTGGCTCCGGCCGTGAGACATTTCATCGACTTCATCGAGAAGGAGTTCGCCCTCGTTTCTCGGGGCGCACCGGCGGGAACCGCCTTCTGAAGATCCCGGCCTCCGGTGGCGGGCTCGCCTGGTTTTCGGATCGCCGTCGGCTCGGAACAAGCGTGAATGCCGCAGCGGCCCGATCGTGCCGCTGCGGCAAGGCAATCACCTCGTGCCTTCCTTGAGGCCGAGGAGCTGCCATTCCCAGCGCAGCCCCTGGCCGAAACCGCCACCGTGCTCCTCGAAGAGCTTCGTCACCTCGCCCGCGGTCTCCTCGCGCGCCCAGTCGCGCTGCAGCTCGCTGACATAGGACCAGGTGGTGGTCGGAACCGCGCCGGCCTGGATCATGCGCGCCACGGCCATGTCGTGCGCCTCACGGCTCGCGCCGCCGGACGCGTCGGTGATGAAATAGACCTCGTAGCCATCGGCCAAGGCCGAAAGGACCGGCAACAGCAGGCAGACTTCCGTCCAAAGGCCGGCCATGACCAGCTTCTTCTTTCCGGTCTGCCGAACCCAATCGACAACGCGCGTATCTTCCCAGGTGTTGAGCGTGGTGCGGTCGAGGGGGACCTGTTCGGGGAAGACGTCCTGGATCTCCTTGATGAGATCCTGCCGTTCCGCGAATGCAGTGGTGAGCAGGGTCGGAATGCCGAAGATCTTCGAGGCCTTGGCCACCGCCTGAGCATTGTTGATGACCTGCGACGCCTCGTGCGAGCGCAGCGTCAGAAGCTGGAGATACTGGTGGTCGATCAGCAGAAGTGCATGATTGTCAGGGGTCAAAAGGTTCGCAGTCATTGTCCTTCTCCTTCGCTCGGGGCTGGCTTAGCCCGACGAGGCGAAGGTGGACTTGCATCGTCTTGCCGAGTAGCCGGCGATACCGGGTCGTCGCGTCCCATGAATGGAACAGGAAGCGGCAGTCGCTCGGTCTTCCGCCTGCAGTGCGTCAGCTTTGGCACGCTTCGTCTACGGCAGGGATCGTTGCAGGCGCGGGGCGCCGCGCTGACGCATGTGTTCTCGGCTCAGTGCCGGCGGCGCAGGCCGAAAGCCGTCACCTCGTCGATCTTGGAGCGGTCGAGGCCGATGTCTGCCAGGAGATAATCGGGCAGCTCGTGCAGGTCCTGCCGCGCCCGCCGCAGGCGGACGAAGTGCCTGAGGTTGGAGACGGCAGCCGTCAGAACGCTGAGGGCAGGGCGGCGCGCCGGGCGGCGGGCGGGGAAGGGTGTGACATTGTCGAGAGTGCTCATGGTGGTCTCCGTGTCCGGTCGCCGGAGGGCGCCGACGGCCCGGTTGTCCGCGGCGAGCGTGAGCGTGAGCGTTGAAGGGAGCGTCGGTTTTGCGCCCGGCTGCTGTTGGAATTCGCTTCAGGCCGCGCTGCGGCGGCGCAAGCCGAGAAAGCCCGCGATATGCGCGGCGAGGGCCTCGGCATCGGCGCCTACGCCGTCGATGAAGCTCGAGTTGCGCCGGCGCATGAAGTTGAGTCCGAGGACGTAGATGCCCGCGAGCGGACAGACGCCGCCGTCGTGGACGATCTCGCCACAGGCATCGAGAACCGGAATGTGGAGCCAGGGATAGCTGCGCCGGTAGCCCGTGGCCCACACCACCGTTCTGATGCCCTCGCGATCGAGGTCCAGTTCAGCTGCGCCCCCGGACAGGAGGATTGGCTCGGCCGCCTCGCGTGCGGCAACCTCGCCGAAACCCTGCTCCGCCGCCGCGTCGATGCCGTTGAGAATGCGCAGGAGGCGCAGATCCGCCGCGGCGGTGGTCTGCAGCAGGTCTGCGGCAAAGCGCAGGCGCCGGCCGCGCGCCGCGGTCGCCCGCCCCACCAGCCGCACGCCCTTGCGCTGCAGGAGCGCAAGGTCGATCGAGCGGTGGTCGGGGCTGCCGATGAGCTGCAGGGAGGGCTCCTCGCGCTGGGTGTCGTGGGGATGCACTTCCGTCCGTGCCTTGCGCAGGCTGCCGAGGCGGTCGAGCCACCACAGGATGTCGTGCCCGCGGTAGCGGCGCGGCAGGCGCGTGTGATGGCCGATGGAGAGCGTGACAGGCCGCCCCGAAGCGTGGATCTCCTCGGCCAGCTGGATGCCGCTCGCCGAAGCGCCGATCACGGGGACGCCGCCTTCGGGAAGCTGGCCGGGCCGGCGATAGTCGCGCGGCACGACCTGCAGGATGCGCCGTCCGAGGCGGGAGGCCATTAGGGGAATGCGCGGCTGGTCGCAATGGCCGGTGGCGATCACGAGGCCGCGTGCCATCCATTCGCCCGCGTCGGTGACGACGCGGTATCCGTCGCCCGAGCGCTTGACGGACTTCACCGCGACACCGCTCTCGACAGGTGCCGCGATGCTGTGCGCATAGCCCTCCAGAAAGCGGACCGTTTCCGGCATGGTCATGAATCCGTCTGGGTCCGGCCCGTCGTAGCCGCCGCCAGGAAGGCACGTCATCCAGTTCGGGGTCAGCAGGCGCAGGGATTCCCATCTTTCGCTGCGCCAGCGCTCGCCAATGCGGCCCCGCTCCAGGACAATGTGCGCGATGCCGCGCGCGCTCAGGCAACGGCTCATGGCGAGGCCGGCCTGGCCGGCGCCGATGATGACGATATCGGTGTGCTTCATGAGAGGCGCCCGCAGATCGCCGGCCCCACTGGTGATGGCGCCGGCGAAAGGGAAGGTCTTGGATGCGATGGTTCAGGCGGCGACGCCGATGGAGACGGGAACGCCGTTGGTCAGCACGTCGAACACGGCCGAGCGGGCGCGGGCCTGCGCCACGATCTCCTCGAGCTTTTCCTTCGGGGCATCGCCGGCGATGGTGAAATGCGCGCGGATACCCTCGTAGCCGTTGCGCACATCCTTCGACAGGCCGAGGATGCCGCGCAGGTCGATGTCGCCCTCGACCGTCGCTTCCACCTTGTGCAGCGTGACGCCGCGGGCGGCCGCGATGTTGGCGATGCCGGACATGAGGCATGCTGCGAGCGCACCGAGGAGATACTCCACCGGCGTCGGCCCCTTGTCGGTCCCGCACAGCACGGCCGGATGGTCACCGTGCGCCTCATAGCCGGTGACGTGGGACTGCTCGCCACCGGCGCCGAAAAACTCCTTCATTGTCGTGACGCTGTGCGTGCCGGAAACCCAGCGGCTGCGGGCACGGAAGCGGAACTGCGCCAGCTCGGGCTGCCCGGCCACGGCGTTGATCGTGGCGAACAGCGTCGGCGTGTCGACGCCATTGCGCGGTGACGGCGGCTCCTTGCGGGCCGGCTTGGTCATCGTCGTGGTGGTGTCCTGCGTGGTCGTGTGCATGTCGCGCTCCAGAGTGGGGAGGAACTCGCCGGTTCTCGTCCGGCCACCGCCATGTCTCGCGCCTCGCCGTGTGACGCGCCGTTTGAATGAGGGTGGAAAATGGGCTCCGGGTGCCCGCCGGAGCGCACAAGCGTTGAATTTCACCTCGCCGGGGCAGGATGAAACGAGGAAGGGGAGCGGCGAGGGCCGCTCCCCTTCGGTCCGCCGTGGCGCGATGCAGGCTTGGCTCAAGCCTTCGCGCGCACCCATTGCGGCAGGAGGCTGTCGGGATCGGGACAGGCGTCGCGGTCATGCGCGATGCCCGCCGCCGCAAGGCGCGCGCTGAGCGAGCCGTCCTGCCAGGCGGCCAGCGTCTCCGTGCAGCCGCCCAGGTGCCGGCCGGCCACAAAGACCTGCGGGATGGTGGGGGAACCGACGCGGGCTCTTAACGCCTTGCGGATCTCCCCGTCCATCGCCTCCCTCTGCCGTTCAGGCGTGTCGATGTCGATGCACCGGTAGGGGATGCCGGCACGGTCGAACAGCTTGCGGACGCTCCAGCAGAACTCGCACCATGTGAGGGAGAAGAGGACGACCGGGTGGTCAGGATCGCCAATGGCCTCGTCGACAAACGCGTCGGCGGCCGGATCGATGCGGACCTCGCCGGCTGCCGTCTGCGGACCGGCGAAGGACGGTGGCCGGTCGAAGCGATAGCCGGGCGTCGAGCGGGAGATCTCCTCCTCCTCCAGCGACATCTCCTCGGTGATGTGGTCGAACAGGATGGTGCTCAGATAGCGCTCGCCGGTGTCCGGCAGCATGCACAGCACGTTCCGCCCCGCCTTGGCACGGCGGGCGACCTCCATGGCGCCAGCGAGCGTCGCCCCGCTGGAGATGCCGGCGAGGATGCCTTCTTCCGTCGCGAGCCGGCGCGCCGCGGCGAGTGCGCTGTCACCCGAAACGGGCACGATCTCGTCGACGAGCCCCTCGGCCATCGCCTTGCCGACGATCTGCGGAATGAAATCCGGGCTCCAGCCCTGGATGGGATGGGGGCGAAAGCGCGTGTGCGCGCGCGTCGGCATGCCGCGCTCGTCGAACTGCTGCGCGATGCCGCTCGACAGGAGCGCTGAATTGTCCGGCTCGCAGACCACGATGCGCGTCTGTGGCCGCTCGCGCCTGAGCACGCTGGCGACGCGCGCGAGGGTGCCACCCGTTCCCGTGCCTGTCACCCAGTAGTCGAGGGGGCGGTCGCGGAACGCTTCCAGGATTTCCCGCGCCGTGGTGCGGGCGTGAACGGCGGCATTGACCGGCGTCTCGAATTGCCGGCACAGAAACCAGCCGTGCGTTTCGGCGAGCTCGATGGCCTTGGCGAGCATGCCGCTGCCGCGCTCGACCGCCGGCGTCAGCACCACGCGCGCACCGAAGAAGCGCATCAGCTTGCGCCGCTCGATGCTCGCGTTCTCCGGCATCACGATGACGAGCGGGTAGCCCTTGCGGGCGCAGACCATGGCGAGGCCGATGCCCGTGTTGCCACTGGTCGCCTCGACCACGGTCTGGCCAGGCTTCAGCGCGCCCGAGCGTTCCGCCTCGGCGATGATCGCCGCGGCCAGCCGGTCCTTGACAGAGCCGCCGGGATTGAAGGCCTCAAGCTTGGCATAGAGCGCGGCGCCGCCTGTCTGCATGCGGGCGAGGCGTACCACGGGTGTCTTGCCGATCGTGTCGAGGATGCTCTCGTATGGCATTGATATCATTGCCATTCCTTTCAAGGGTGATGCCGGGCGGAGCCCGCGCCGCTCAGCGGCCGGGGGCGGGGGAAAGGCCGTGCGGGGCAGGCTTGCCGCGCGTCGTGGTGCCGGCGGCCAGCAGGGCGAGGATGGCAAGGTTGGCGACGCCCGCGGCGAAGGCGATGAGGAAGGCGGGCGTGTAGCTGGCGAAACCGTCATAGGCGAGGCCACCGAGGTAGCCGCCGACGCCCATTCCGGCCCATGCCACCAGCATCACCGCGCCGATGGCCCGGCCGAAGCGCGCTGCGGGGACAAGCTCGCGCACGCACAGGATGAGGCAGGTCATGTTGCCGGCAAAGCCGAAGCCGAACACCGCCGAAAGCGCGAGCAGGCCGAGCCGGTCGTCGAGCATGGGGTAGATCGCGACACATGCCGTCTGGGCGGCCGAGGCCGTCGCGTAGGCGGCGAGGTTGCCGATCCGGTCGGCGAGGAGGCCGAAGGCCACGCGCCCGACGGTGCCGAACAGCATCGCAACGAGCAGACTCGTCGAGCCGAGATCGGACGAGCCGCACACGGCTGTAACGAAGCTGGCGAGCTGAACCAGCGGAAAGCCCATGCACGCGCAGCACAGGAAGGCCGCGGCCGCGAGCATCGGCACGGGCGAGGGGCGGGCCTCGCCGGCGCTCTGTGCTGCGCCAGCCTGCATCGGCGCTGCAGCGGCAGACGCGGGAGGCCGGACAGCCGGCAGCAGCAGGCCGAGCGCCAGCATGGTGGCGGCGGCGAGGATGCCGTAGGCCGGTCGCCAGCCGACACTGTCGATGAGCAGGTTGGCCGTGTAGGGCATCACACCCTGACCGAGCGCGCCGCCCGCGGTGACGATGCCCATGGCGAGGCCGCGACGGCGTTCGAACCAGAGCGCCGTGACGGAAAGAACCGGCGCATAGAGGCAGGCGAAGCCGAGGCCGCCGAGCACCAGGCTCGCGGCATAGAAGTGCCAGAGCGACTGCGCGAGCGTGAAGACGCCGAGCGCCGCGACCATCGCCGCGGAGCCGAAGGTGAGGAAGAGGCGAGGGGCGAAACGGTCGGACAGGCGCCCCCAGACGAGGCCGCCCAGGGCCATGCCGACGGTGGACAGCGTGTAGACGAGGCTGAGGTCCGCCCGCGACCAGCCGAACTCGACCTCCAGCGGCCGCATGAAGACCGACGGCAGGGCAAGGGCGCCGAAGCCGAAGGCCATGGCCGTGGTTGCGCCAGCGGCCGCCAGGATGGCGGACACCGGCACCGCGGCGGCCGTGCTGCCGCCCATGGTGCCGGCGGCGGGTTGCTGCTTCTGCATGTGCCTGCTCCCGAGAGTGGTCTCCTCTCAATCCGCCCGGCACATGGAAACGGGCGTGGGAGCGAGCGTGGAAAGAAGTCCCGGGCAGCGTGGAATGCGCGGCGCCCGCCCCGTCCGGCCTGCCCGGCCAGCATTGCCGCGTGACAGCCGCCATGCAGTCAATGTACAAGCAATTGACTGCATACATTGACGACGCCCGATGGACGACTGGAAGCTTGAACTGGCCCGCAGCGGCGCGCCCCGCTACATCGCCATCGCCGATCTCATCGCGCGCGATGTGGCGCGCGGCCGCCTGCGGCCGGGAGACCGGCTGCCGCCACAACGCGAGCTGGCGGCCCGCCTCAAGGTGGATTTCACCACCGTCGCGCGCGGCTATGTGGAGGCGCAGAAGCGCGGGCTGGTCGTCTCGCATGTCGGCCGAGGCACCTTCGTGCGCGATCCATCCGGCGGGACAGCGCAGTCGTCGCCAGCCGCCGACGAGCATCGCGACACGGTGGCCGACCTGTCGATGAACCTGCCGCCCGAGCCGGATGATCCCGCGCTGCTCGCCCGGATGCGCGAGGGGTTGAGTGTCGTCTCGGCCAGCCTCGTGCCGCTGCTGCGCTACCAGGCTTTCGGCGGCGACGGACGGGACAAGGATGCGGCGGCGCTCTGGCTCGCCCGGCGAGGGCTCGATTGCCCGTACGAGCGCCTCTTCATCGCGCCGGGAGCGCATCCAGCGCTGCTCGCCATTCTTTCCGTGCTGGCGAAGCCGGGGGAGCGGATCCTGTCCGAAGAGATCACCTATCCCGGCGTGCGCTCCATCGCCGCCCAGCTCGGGCTCGAGCTCGCCGGCCTGTCCATGGACGGGGAGGGCATCCTGCCGGAGGCCTTTGCGGAGGCCTGCGAGCGCCTGCAGCCCAAGGCCCTCTATCTCAACCCGACCCTTCAGAACCCGACCACGCTCACCATCCCGCCGTCACGGCGCGACGCGCTCTGCGCCGTGGCCCGGAGATACCGCGTCCCGATCATCGAGGACGACGCCTACGGCTTCATTCCGCAGCAGGCGCCGCCGGCGATGGCGGCGACGGCGCCAGACATCGTGTGGTACATCGGTGGCCTGTCCAAGGTTATCGGCGCCGGCCTGCGCCTCGCCTACGTGGCCGTGCCGGAGACGCGGGCGGCGTGGCTCTTCGCCAGTGCCATGCGGGCCGGGACGCTCATGGCCTCGCCCCTGACCGCGGCGCTCGCCACGCGCTGGATCGAGGACGGCACGGCGGATGAGATCCTCGCCTTCATCCGCCGGGAGACGCAGGCACGGCAGCGCATCGCCGCCGAGATCCTGCCCGCCGGGAGCTTCCGTGCCGATCAGCTCAGCTTCAACATCTGGATGCCGCTGCCCGAGGGCTGGAGCCGCTCGGCCTTCACGGCCCACATGCGCGCTTCCGGCATCGCGGCGGTGGCGAGCGACGCCTTCACCGTGGCGGGGCCGCCGCAGGAGTTCGTGCGCATCTGCCTCGGCGGGCCAATCGGTCGCGAGCGCCTGCGCGAGGGGCTGGCCTTCATGGCCCATTCGCTCGCCGGGCGGCCCGAGATGGCCTCCGCCTTCTTCTGATCTGCGCGCCGACATGCCGCATCGCTATCCTGTCAATTGCGGCCTATGAATTGCCAATGACTGCATTGAATGCGGCGCAGGCCGGAGCATGGCCGCCGGTGTAGCGCCCAGCGGAGGACGCGAGATGTCTGCCAAGGACGAGTGGCCGCCCATTTCCCCCTACAAGACCGGGCTGCGCGGCCTGTGCCCGCGCTGCGGCCAGGGCCATCTCTTCAACGGCTTCCTCGCCCTGCGCAAGGAGTGTGAGGTCTGCGGGCTCGACTATTCCTTCGCCGATCCGGCGGACGGTCCGGCCTTCTTCGTGATGTGCTTTGCCTGCGTGCCGAGCGTCATCTTCGCGCTGTGGCTTGAGGTTGTCTATTCGGCGCCCCTGTGGGTGCATCTCGTCACGACACTGCCGCTCATGCTTCTCACCTGCGTGCCGCCGCTGAGGCCGCTCAAGGGATGGCTGGTCGCCAGCCAGTTTTTCTACAAGGCTGAAGAGGGGCGGCTGGACGTCTCCCGCTCCTGAGGCCTCCGCTCATGCTCAGCTGGGCAGGGTGACGACGAGGGCACCCTTGCGCGTTGCGACCACCGTGTGCTCGAACTGCACGGTCGGGGCGCGCGGCTCGCTGAACAACGTCCAGGGATCGTCACCGTTCTCCGCCCATTCCGCCCCGAGAGAGAGGAAGGGCTCAACGGTGAAGACCATGCCCTCCGTCATCACGCGGCGCTCCGACTTGTCGGGCCAGGTGGGAATCTCCTTCGGCTCCTCGTGCAGCGAGTGGCCGACGCCGTGGCTGGCGAGGTTGCGCACCAGCGTGTAGTGGTGCTTACGCGCGAACTCGCCGATTGCCTGCCCGATGGCCGCAAGAGGCCTTCCGGCACCAACCTGCCGGATGCCTGCCCACATGGCGCGCCGTCCGTCGCGGCACAGCCGCTCCAGCGCCTTGGGTGCCGGCGGCACGAGGAAAGAGGCGCCGGTGTCGGCGAAGAGGCCGTCCTTCTCGGCCGAGACGTCGATGTTGACGATATCGCCGGCAGCGATGCGGCGCGAGCCGGGGATGCCGTGGGCGATCTCCTCGTTGACGCTGATGCAGGTCGCGCCGGGAAAGCCATAGCACAGTTCCGGTGCGGGGCGGGCGCCCGCCCGCTCCAGAAGGCTGCGGCCGATCGCGTCGAGCTCCGCCGTCGTCATGCCCGGCTCGATGGCCGCGCCCATCGCCTCGAGTGTGCTGGCGACGATGCGCCCGATCTCGCGCAGCTTCTCGAGTTCGTCTTCGCTGGAAATGGTCATGAAGCCTCGTCGCGCCCGGCGGTGAGCCCTGAAGCCACCGCCATATACCGGACGGCCGCTTCTTCTCCATCGGCGCGTATGCTTAGCGAAACACCGCGCGGAAGTCTTGTGGCGGCGGAGGCGCCACCACAGGAAGCTGCCTGCCAGCCGGCGGGCGTCTGGCGGAAGGGCACCGTCAGTTCAGATGGCGCCTGAACCAGTCGATGGTGCGCTCCCACGCGAGCTTCGCCGCCGCCTCGTCATATCGCGGCGTGGTGTCGTTGTGGAACCCGTGGTTCGTGCCGGGATAGACATAGGCCTCGTAGATCTTGCCATGCTCTTTCAGCGCCGCCTCGTAGGCCGGCCAGCCGGCGTTGACGTTCTGGTCGTGTTCGGCGAAGTGCAGCAGGAGCGGCGCCTTGATCTTCGGCACGTCCTCCACCGGGGCCTGCCGCCCGTAGAACGGCACTGCCGCCCCGAGCTCCGGATAGGCCACCGCGGCCGCATTCGCCACACCGCCACCGTAGCAGAAACCCACAATGCCCACCTTGTCAGTCGTCGTGTCGAGGGTGGGGAGGAACTCGACAGCCGCGAAGAAGTCGTTCATCAGCTTGGCCGGGTCGACCTGGCGCTGCAGCTCGCGGCCCTTGTCGTCGTCGCCCGGATAGCCGCCGACGGATGTCAGCCCGTCCGGTGCCAGCGCCACGAAGCCTGCCTTGGCGAGGCGCCGCGCGACATCCTCGATGTAGGGGTTGAGGCCCCGGTTCTCATGCACCACGACCACGCCGGGCACCGGTCCCGGCGCCTTCGCCGGCCGCACCAGATAGCCGCGCACCTCCCCGTGGCCGTTGGGGGAAGGATAGGTGACGTACTGCGCGACGATGTCGGGATCCGTCGGAGCCACCTGCTGGGCCAGGGCATAGTTGGGGCTGAGCATGTGAAGCAGCGCCGCGGCCGTCGTGCCGCCGACCGCGAATTTGGCCGCCCCGTCAAGAAACTCGCGCTTGGTGATCCGCCCGTGCGCGTAGAAGTCGTAGAGCTCGAGCAGTTCCTGCGGAAAATCCTTGGCCGTCAGTCTCGTCATGGTGCCCTCCGTGTTTGCCGGCGGATGATAGGCCGGCGGATGATAGATCGTTCCGGCCGGGCAGGAGGTCACGCTTGCGATACCGCCTATTCCTCGAGGCGGCCGGTGCTGTCCCGGTCCCGCTCGTAGCGCCGCGCGAGCGGGAAGGGCGGCAGCCACGACTCGCGGCGGATGGTCCAGAGCTCGTAGGTGGGCTTCAGCTGGTCGGGTGCGTCGAGGGAGCCGAGGTTCACCTCCACCTCGTCGCCGGTGCGCGAAAAGACGGACGAGCCGCAGCGCGGGCAGAAGAAGCGCCCGGCATAGTCGCGCACCTCGCCTTCGATCGTCACCGCCTCCTGCGGAAAGACGGCGGAGGCGTGGAACAGGGCGCCGTGATGCTTGCGGCAATCGAGGCAGTGGCAGAGGCCTACCCTGTAGGGGCGCCCCGATGCGACGAGCCGCACGTTGCCGCACAGGCAGCCCCCGGTGAAACGGTCCATGCTCGCCTCCTTCTGAACATCTCATCGACCGGAATGATGGGCACGGCCGAGGCAGCGGCAGGGCCCGCCCCGCCGCCCGTCCGGAAACCTGACGGACAGGGCAGCGCGAGGCAACGGGTTCAAGAACCGCTCCGGCGGAGGACCGCTCGGTCCTGGTGGGAGGCGGTCGCAGGATCCGCGCCATCGTGGCCGAGACAGAACTGGTCCTGCTGCGCGACACCGGCGACGACGAGCTCGACGTGATGGTTGATGCCTTCGCCCGGATCCGCAAGCGCCTGCAGGACATCCGGGGCGAGCCCTGAGCATCGCACGGCGAGCGGGCCGCCGCGCAGGCGTAGCGCAGATGCCGTCAGCGCGCCACGACCGTCAGGGACGTGCCCCACGGGTCGCGCAGCGGCAGACGTGTCGCCGTCGCTTCGGCCGCCCGCTCCTCCGGCAGGCGCGCACGCAGGGCCGCGAACGTCGCCGCATCCGCGAGGAGTTCGACATCCACCAGCCCCGTCACCGGCTCCGGGCGTACCGGCGCGCCGCGACTGTTCCAGATGTTGGTGCCGATGTGATGGTGGTAGCCGCCGGTCGAGAAAAAGGTCGCGCCCGGATAATGGCAGACGACATCAAGACCGAGGAGCCCCGCATAGAACGCCTCGGCCCTGTCGAGTGCGCCGACCTGAAGATGGACGTGACCGATGAGGGAGCCGGCCGGCAGGCCGGACCACTTCCGCGTCGCCGTGGCCACGAGGCTGTCGAGGTCGAGCGGCAGGGTGTTCATTCTCACCTGTCCGTTGTGCCATTCCCAGCGCTCGCTGGGCCGGTCCCAGTAGACCTCGATGCCGTTACCTTCCGGGTCGGCGAGATAGATCGCCTCGCTCACGAGATGGTCCGAAGCGCCCTGCAGGAACACCCGCAGCTCGGCGGCGTGGAGCAGCCACTGGGCGAGGTCCGCCCGCGTCGGCAGCAGAAAGGCGTTGTGGAAGAGACCGGCTGATCGCCGGTCGGCCAGCGGGGCCGACGGATCGTGGCGCAGTTCCAGCAACACCTCATCGCCCACACCCAGCCGGACGCGCCCCGTGCCGGTCTCGACCGGGGCAAGGCCAATGACCTGCTGGTAGAAGTGGCTGACTGTATCGAGGTCGCGCACGGTCAGGGCGACCGTGCCGATCCGCATGGGCGCGCCGGCGGAGGTTTCGGATGCGGTCATGGGATGTGCCTTCCGAGCATGATGGTTCCGCCAGCATGCATCGCGCCGGTCAGGCGGCACGCTTGGCCGGTGAGCCCCGATATCAGCCTTTCGGCTTTCGGGACGCCTCGTCGTCCGGCTCCGCACCACCATGCGGGCGTGGCGTGATTTGGGAACTGGGCAACGATCGCGTGATCTTGGGCGGGTCGCTCGCAGGAAAGGTTCCCTCCAGCTCCCGGTCCAGCTCCTTGTCGAGAGCCTCCTGCTCGGTTTCCTGCTTCCGTGCTTTCGACATCGGCGCCTCCTTCAAGCCGGGAGGATAGCACGAAATCAGACGGCGCGTCCGGAGACGACGCTCAGCGCATTTCAAACAGCTCCTGGTGGAAGCGCTTCGACACGTCGAACCCGTGGCGCGCGAAGTCCTGCCTGAGCGCGCGTCCGAAGGCCGAGGGGCCGCAGAACCAGATACTCGCCTCGCGCCATCCCGTCACCACGGCGCGGATGCGCTCGCCGTTCAGCCTCCCGTCGCGCTTGTCGTAGAGAACGTGCAATTGCACCCCGGCCGCGCCGGCATCTGCCTGAAGCTTGGCGATAGCCTCCTCGCTGTAGTCGGCCGTGGGGTGGAACAGGTGGATCTCCTGCGGGCGGTACGTGTCCGGTGCGCTCTGCCGCTCCAGCGCGATCTCCTTCATGCGGGCGATGAAGGGCGTGATGCCGATGCCGGCGCCGACCCAGATCTGGCACGGGCGATCGTCATCGAAGGTGAAGCAGCCATATGGCCCCTCGACCGTCACCGGCTCGCCCACATAGCGCCTGTCGCGCAGGGTGCTGGTGAAGTCGCCCAGCTCCTTGGCGACAAAGGTCAGCCGGTGCTGTGACGGATGCCAGGCCGAGGCGATGGTGAAGGGATGCGGGCCGTCCGTGGGATCGCCGCTCACGAAGGCGAACTGTCCCGCTTTATGCCCGGGCCAGCCCTGCGGAATGTCTATCTCGCCCTCGAGAACGCGAAGCTCCGGATAGTAGCGGAGATAAGTGATCCGGCCCTCGGCCTTGAGTTGGGCTCCGACCCGGCGCAGCAGCACCAGGACGGACGCGACGGATCCCGAGGCGAGAAGCACAGCCATCATGAGCCCGAGCGGGGTGAGCCAGTATCCGAACTCGAGCAGCACGACGGCGTGGAAGGCGAGCACGAGATAGGCCGCCGCGAGCAGACGGTGTGTCTTGTAGAAGATGTGGTACGGGATCCAGCGGACCAGCGCCACGACGATGAGCACCACGGCGGCATAGAAGGCCCACTCGCCGACGTCTTCCGCCAGCCCGCGCTGCGACAGCAGGAGCTGGTGAAACATGTTGTCGACAGGCGCGCGCGGGCCACGGACCGGCCGCTCCAGCAGGCCGAAGCCGACGGCCCATTTCGGCCCCTGAGTCCAGAGCCAGTGTGTGACCGACAGCACCAGCGCACCGATGCCCAGCCACTTGTGCAGGCGGTACATCTTGTCGAGGCCGCCCAGCCACCGCTCCGGCCAGCGCGGCCGCAGGGCGAGGATCATGGCAAGGCTCATGCAGCCCATGGCGAGCACACCGGTAAGCTGCACCATCGAGCCACGAAGCGGGAAGAAACCGCTGGGGAAGAGCGCCGCTGGATCGGCAATCAACCAAAGGCCGGCGAGCAGCACCAGAGCGCCCCAGAATACTGCCTTGATCTGCACCATCGGATGCTCCCCGGCCGTGACGACAGCCGATTCAGACTTGTTCCAGTTCCAAATATCTGATCCGACCTCCACCCACATCGTTGATGCACATCAAGAGTTCGCCGCCAGCGGCTTCCGCCAGGGCGAAATGTAACAGCCCGCCGGGGCTGTGGCGGGCTGCTTGGTCGAGCCGGGGGCAGGTTGCTCCGGCCTATGTATGGCAATCAGGCCTGTCTGGCAGCGGCGCAAACCTGCTACCGCGACGCCTTGTAGAGCTTGGTTGCGATCTCGAACATCTCCTCGGGCGAATAGTCCGGGGTGAATGCAGACGGGATGCCGGTGAGCTGGTGGATCTTGCCGCCCTCGGGCATGCCGTCGACAACCGTCAGCTCGCCCGGTGGATCGTCCGGCAGAGCCACCTCGCCATTCCCCCAGATGCCGGCCATCTCCCTGTAGTCGTCCGGGCTGAAGGTATAGAGGCGGCGGTGCGAGCCCTCCTCGAGATACTTCTGGCATTCGGGAATGTTGCCGAGGGGAATGTTCGGCGTGGGCAGCATCTTCTCGATCTCGACGCCGGTGATCTTCTTCAGCGCCAGGGCATAGGCGTGGGCGTGCACCGAGCCGCGCACCAAGAGATAGCCACAAACTTCGCGCCCGGTCGGATCCGTCAGGGTTTCATAGACGCGCAGCTTGTGGAGCCTCGCGCCGCATTCGAGATGGAAGTTGTGCAGCAGGTCGAGCACCACGTTGCCGGTTGTGGTGATGAAGTCATTGTTCCAGGACTGCCCGTTGCTGTTGACCGGCATGGCACCACCGCCGCCGGAGAGGAAGGCTGCCGCAAGACGGATGTCCTTCATGTCCTCGAAGGGCGCGTCCGAGATGTCCGCCCCGCCGGCTTCATCGTCGTTGGCGTCGTCGGGGCCGTTGTTGAGCATGGCGACGCCATTGCTGACGAGCTCGACGTGGCCCAGCTCTTCTGCCGTGATGGCTGCTACCAGGCTGTAGAAGGGGCGGAGCTTGCTCTTGCTGCGGAAGTTGAAGCTCTGGAACATGTAGTTGCCGAGAGTGGACATCTCGCCGTACTTGCCGCCCAGAAGCTCCTGGAGGGCGGCGGCGGCGTTCGGGTCCTGCCGTTTGGGGGCGGGCAGCTCCACTTGCAGCTTGTCGACACGCAGGAACATAGGACACCTCCATCGCTGCAGAAGCCGTCCCAACAAGACAGCGCATGCGATGTTCCAGACGGCGGCGCCTCAACTTGTCGAATCACCCGTATTAGCCTTTCAGGTTGCGGGACGACCGAGACGTGGGAGGCTGGAATGCGGCGGATTGCGGCGGCTCTTGCTTTCGTCCTGGCGCTGATGGGAGCGGCGCCTCCGTCCCATGCAACGGACAGCAGTTTCGCTTTCATGGTGGAGCTCACGCTCACCCCGAAGGCAGCGGAGAAGCTCCAGGCCCTCAAGGAGAAAATAGTCGTCGCCGCCTACTATTACGGCTATCCGTCGCCCAACGCTCCCAGGAAGGAGATCAAGGAGGGAATCTCCCTCGGCGCCGAGCATCACACGGTCGACAACTCCACACGACTCGTCACGGTGACGGGACGGGGCATATCCCTCAAGCATCTCGACTGGGTGCAGGACCGGAAAGTGAGAGTACTCACCAACGTGTACTCGGCGCGGCGCGGAGACCCGTTCAATCTCATCGATTGCGGCATCTTCGATGACGAGGTGGCGGTTGCAGCCCAATCGCCGGTAAAGATCGCCTGCAAGCTGATCGGGGAGTGAGCGCTGTCGTCACGTCAGCACCCGGCCGGTCCGGAATCGGCACGCAGGCAAAAGAGCCCGCTTTGCGAGTGCGGCAGTTTGTCCTACGGAGCATTCTGCACGGGCCGGCCCATTCTCTGGCGGCTCGCTTCTGGAAGCAGGATGTGACCATGGGCCACAGATTTGTTTCGAAACCGCTTGCCTTGATAGCTTCACTCGTCTGCGCGTCGGCCTGGGTCACCACGGCCGTGGCCGGGCCGATCAACGTGACCGTGACCGGTGCGCGCAACGATGACGGTGTCGTTCGTTGCGGACTGTTTTCCTCGGCCGCGGGCTTTCCGAAGCCCGAAAACCGGGTGGGGGAGGCGGTCGGCAAGGTCAGTGGCGGCACCGCCACCTGTTCGTTCAAGTCCGTGCCCAGCGGCACGTATGCGGTCGCCGTCTTTCATGCCGAGCACAACGAGATGCAACTGCAGTACGGCCTGTTCGGCAAGCCCAAGCAGGGCGTCGGCTTCTCGCGCAACCCCTCCATCACTTTCGGCCAGCCGAGCTTTAACGACGCGGCATTCGAGGTGGGGAACGCGCCGGTGTCTCTCAACATCCGCCTGAACTATTGACCTGTTGAACAGCCATCCGGCCGGCCTGCGCGACGAGGCCGGACGCGGACGAAAAAAGCCCCGGCGGGCAGATGGCCGCCGGGGTTGCCGTTTCGTCGCGAGCCTGCCGGCGTGTGGAGCCACGCCGGCATCCAGCCGCGCTTACTGCTCGATCGTCTTGTTCCAGCGGCTGTTCCACTCCGGCCGCTTGGCGTTGATTGCATCCCAGTCGAGGGTGACGACCGTCTTCATGTACTCGTGGAACTTCTTGAGCTTCTCCTCGGCCTTCGGCGTGCTGGCGGTCGCCTTCGGGTTCGAGGGGATGATGTTGCCAGCCTCAAGCGCCTTCGTCTGCGCGTCCGCCGACAGCAGGTAGGCGGCGAGCTTCTGGGCCAGCTCCGGCTCCGAGTTGTTGGCGATGACGCACTCGGCCACCATCAGCAGCACCGAGCCTTCCTTCGGCTGTGCGTACTCGACCGGGATGCCCTTGTCCTGCAGCCCGGCAACGCCCGTGGGCGTCAGCGGGAAGATCGCAGCCTCGCCGGTCTGTACCATTTCGGAGATCTTCGACGAGTTCGGGATGAACTCGATGACGTTCTTGCCGATGGTATCGCGGAACTTCTCGAAGCCCGGCTCCACGTTGTCCTCCGAGCCGCCCTGGATGCGGTTGAACATCAGGAAGGCGTGCAGGCCGAAGGACGAGGCCGAGGCGGACTGGAAGACGACCTTGCCCTTGAACTTGGGATCGGCGAGGTCCATCCACGAGGTGGGCGGCGCCCATCCGTTCTCGTCGAACATCTTCTTGTTGTAGGCGAGACCCGTCATGCCGAGGTCGACGCCAGCCGCCATGTCATCCTTGAAGCGGGCGGCGGGCAGGATCTCGTCGAGCTCCGGGCTCGGCTGCAGCTTCTCGCACAGCCCCGCCGAGATGGCGCGGGCCATGACGCCGTCGTCGAGGAACATGACGTGCATCTGCGGATTGTCCTTGGCCGCCGTCGCCTTGGCGAGAATGTCCGAGGACGTGCCAGGCACGACCACGATCTTGACGTTGTGCTCCTTCTCGAAGGGCGGGAACACCGCCTGCGTGTAGGCGCGCTCGAAGTTGCCGCCGTTCATGCCCACGTAGAGCGTCTTCGTCTGCGCGGAAGCGGCAGTGGCGTGGCCGAGGGCAAGGGCCGCGGCACCGGCCAAGAGGATGATGCGGTGGGTCATCATGTGTCAGGTTCCCCTTCCTTACGGCTCTTGCTTCTCGCCCGCACCCGAGCCGACGGTGGTGCGGGCCGGAGGACTGCCCGCCGTGAAGCGGGCGATGGAAAAGGCCTCGATCGGCGTCGGCGTCCGTCCGTCACGCACGAGCTCGGCGAGGACCTCACCGACGCCCGGCGCGATCTGGAAGCCGGCGCCGGAAAAGCCGAAGGCGTGGATAAGCCCCGGCGTCGTCAGGCTCGGGCCGAGCACCGGGTTCCTGTCAGGCATCTCAGCCTCCGTGCCGCTCCAGAAGCGGATGGCCTGCGCCTTGGCGAGGCCGGGAAACAGCGTGGCCGCCCGATGCATGATGGTCATGGCGCCGTCCGAGCGCGGGCGCGAGAAGTCGGGGTCGGAAAGGGGCTCGCCCCGCTCGCCGCCGACGATGCAGTTGCCGCGCTCCACCTGCCGGGCGTAGATGCCGCCGCCCTCCATGCCGATGTTGACGGTGAGGACTGGCGCCATCGGCTCGGTGACGATCATCGAGGGGTAGATGCGCTTGAGCGGCACCGGCTCGCCAAAGCTGGCGGCGAACTCGTCCGCCCAGGCGCCGGCGCTGTTGATGACGGTGCCGGCCATCACCTTGAGGCCCTGTCCCGCCTCCAGCACGAAGCCTTCGCCGTTGCGGGTGACGCCGGTGACGGGCGTGTTCTCGAGGACATGCACGCCGGCGCGACGTGCCGCCGCGGCAAAGCCGGTCGCGACAAGGCGCGGGTTGGCGTGACCGTCACCGGGGCAGAACGACGCCCCCACCGCGTCGCCGACCCAGGGGAAGCGGCGGCGCAGCTCGTTGTGGCCGATCAGCTCCAGCTCGAGGCCGGCGTCGGCAACCTTCGCCGCATAGGCCTCGAGTGAGGCCATGTCCGCCTCGGTCGTCGCGAGCTTCAGGTGACCCGAGCGCAGGAACTCGCCGTCGATGCCTATGAGGGACTTCAGCTTCGGCCAGATGGCGTGCGAGCGCTGGGAGAGCGGCAACTGCTCGGGCGGGCGCCCCTGCCGGCGCACGCCCCCGTAGTTCACGCCGCTTGCCTGCGCGCCACAATAGCGCCGGTCGAGCAGCGCAACATCCATGCCCATCCTGCGCAGCGCCAGGGCTGCCGAGCTGCCGACGAGCCCGCCGCCGATGATGGCGACATCGACACGAAGGGGCGTCATCATTCCGCAGCCTCCCTCGGCATCAGCGTGAGCGGAACGGGCTTGACGGGCGGCTGGCCCCGCAGGCGACCGACGGCAGCGACGCTGCGTCCCGTCTGCGCCGCCAGGATCTCGGCGGCGCTCGCGCCGCAGAAGCGGCCCTGGCAGCGGCCCATGCCGACGCGGCTCACGGCCTTGAGGCGGTTGATCTCGTCGAGCGCGAAATCGCGCACGCAGCTGCGCAGCGTGCCCGCCGTCACCTCCTCGCAGCGGCACACGACCGTGTCGTCCGCCACGGTGGCCGCCCAGTGCGCGGGGAAGGGGAAGGCCGCCTCCATCACGTCGCGGAAGCGGCTAATCTTGGCGAGCTCGCGCTCGAGCTCGGCCGCCCGGCCGGCCGCATGTTGCAGGCCGCGGTCTTCGAGAAGCGCGAGGGCCGCCCGCTCGCCGGCAAGCTCCGCAGCGTCAGCCCCGGCGATGCCCGCGCCGTCGCCCGCCACGTAGACGCCGCGCACGCTCGTGCGGCCGGAAGGCTCGCGCTGCGGCACGAACACCCGGTCGCGCTCGTTGAAGACGAAGGCGCAGCCGGCAAGGTCGGCGAGCTGCGTCTCCGGACGCAGGTTGAGCCCGTAGCCGACGGCGTCGCAGGAGAGGTAGTTCTCGCGTCCCTTCTCGCGCCAGCGCACGCCGACAACCCTGTCCTTGCCCTCGAAGGAGAGGTCCGAGATGCCATGGCGCAGCATCACGCCGCGAAGCTTGAGCTCGGCAGCAAAGCGTGCCCCGCGCAGGATGATGGCCGGATAAAGGGCGAGGCCGCCGAGCAGGTTGCGCTTGGCGGACAGCGGCGCCGCATCGAGCACCGCCACCACCCGCACGCCCGCCTTCATGTACTGCCATGCGACGAGATAGAGCAGCGGCCCCGTGCCGGCGAAGACGACCCGCCGGCCGATGGCGCAGCCTTGCCCCTTCAGGGCCACCTGCGAGCCGCCCAGGGTGAAGACACCCGGCAGCGTCCAACCGGGCACGGGCAGGACACGGTCGCTCGCCCCGGTGGCGAGGATGAGCCCGTCATAGTTGACGGTGCGGTTCACGCCATCGACGGCGATGTCGGCGCGGCCGTCCCGCAGGTTCCAGACAAGCGCACGCGGCAGGTGGTCGATGCGGCCCGACAGGGCGGCGAAGGCACGGTGCAGGCGCTCCGCCTTTTCGGCCTCCGACCCGTAGAGGGCGTGCGCATCGCGCCCGTCCTTCAGCAGCGGCTGGCGGTAGATCTGGCCGCCGCAGGCGGGCGCCTCGTCCACCACGAGCGGACGAAGGCCGGCTTTCGCCAGCGTCTCGGCTGCGCGCACGCCGGCCGGGCCGGCACCGACGATGAGCGGCTGGGCGCGGCTCATGCGGAAGCCCCCGTCAGGATGTGCATGCCGGGGGCGAGCGGCGTCGTGCAGGCGCGCACGCGCTCCCCGTCCGCAAGCGTCACCCAGCAGTCCTGGCAGGCGCCCATCTGGCAGAACCCGGCGCGCGGCGCGCCCGAGAACTCGCTGACGCGCACCTTGTCGGCATTGGTCAGGATGGCCGTGAGCAGCGTGTCCCCCTCGCGCCCCTCGCAGGGCTTTCCGTCGAGCATGAAGGGAACGGGCGCGTGGTCCTGGCGCGCTATGCGTTGGAAAAGCGACATGAGCCGTGTCTCACTTCTCGCCGACGAGGATCTTGTCGAGGCCGAAGACGCGATCGAGCACCACCATGGCCACCGCGGTGAGCGCGATCATCAGCGCCGAGACGGCAGCCATCATCGGATCGATGGACTCGGTGGCGTACATGTACATGCGCACCGGCAGCGTCACGGTGGCGGGCGACGTGACGAAGATCGACATCGTCAGCTCGTCGAAGCTGTTGATGAAGGCGATAAGCCAGCCGCCGCTGATGCCCGGCAGGATCATCGGCACCGTCACCCGGCGGAAGACCGTGAAGCGCGAGGCGCCCAGGGTCAGCGCGGCCTGCTCGGCGCTGCGGTCGAGCCCGGAGAGGGCCGCCAGCACGAGGCGCAGCACATAGGGCGTGACGATGATGACGTGGGACAGCGTCAGCCAGAGGAAGGAGCCTGTCGCGCCGATGAGCGCGAAAAGCCGCAGGAAGGCAACGCCCAGCACCAGATGCGGAATGATGAGCGGCGACAGGAACAGGCCGTTGAGCGCATCCCGCCCCGGAAAGCGGTATCGGTCGATGGCGAGGCCCGCCGGCACGGCGATGGCGACCGAGACGCTGGCCGCGATCGTCGCCAGCCACAGCGAGTTGCCGAAGGCCGTGACGAAGTCAGGATGCTCGAAGACCGCCCGGAACCAGCGCAGCGAGAACTCGGTGGTCGGCATCGTCAGTGTGTTCTCGGGCGTGAAGGCCACGAGGCAGATGACGACGAGCGGCGCCAGCACGAAGCCGACGACGAGGGCGTGGAAGAGAAGCGCGATGGGACCGTTCTTCTGCATGGCCTCACCCCAGCGTGCGGCGGGCACGCGCTTCGACGGCCCGGTTGTAGGCGAGCATGATGACGAGGTTGGCCACGAGCACGAGGATGGCTATGGCCGCGCCGAGCGGCCAGTTCAGCTCGTGCATGTACTCGTCGTAGACGAGCGTCGCCGCCATCTTGAGGCGCCGGCCGCCGAGCAGGCCGGGGATGGCGAAGGCGCTCGCCGACAGGCCGAAGACGATGAGGCTGCCCGACAGGAGCCCCATGGCGACCTGCGGCATCACCACACGGCGCAGCGCCGTGAAACGCGAGGCGCCCAGCGTCCAGGCTGCCGCCTCCACCATCGGGTCGAGCTTCTGCAGGGCTGTCCACACCGGGATGACCATGAAGGGCAGCATGACGTGGACGAGCGCGATGACGATGGCCGTCTCGGTGTAGAGCAGGCGCACCGGACCGAGGCCGATGGCCTGCAGGGCGGCGTTCACCAGCCCCGTTGAGCCGAGCAGCATGCTCCAGCCAAAGGCACGCACGACGACCGAGACGAGCAGGGGACCGATGATGACGAGCAGGAAGATGGAGCGCCAGGGTTTGCCCATGCGCGAGAGGATGTAGGCTTCCGGCGCACCGATGAGGGCGCAGATCAGCGTCGTCAGCGCGGCGAGGCGCAGCGTGCGCCAGAAGATGGCAAGGTAGTAGCCGTCGGTGAGGACATGGACATAGTGGGCAACCGTCCACTCGTCCTGGATGCCCGTGGTGTGGTCATACGCCAGGAACGACAGGACCACCGTCAGCACCAGCGGCACGAGGACGAGCCCCGTGAACAGCAGGGCGCCCGGCGCGACGAGAAGCCAGGGCGTGGCGACCGAGCGGTTCATGCCGCCACCTCGGATGCGGTCTCGACACGCAGGGTGGCGGGCGTCCAGTCGATGCCCACGGGCTCGCCTTCACGCGCCGGTTCCTCGCCGGTGTTCGGCACCGATACCATGATCTCGCCGGCCTCAGTCGCGACCGTCAGCAACCAGTGACCGCCGAGGAAGAAGCGGCTCGCCACCTGCCCGGCGAGGCGGCCTTCGCCTGGCCGGCAGAGGCGCAGCTTCTCCGGCCGGATGAGGGCGGTGACGGCGGTGCCGGGCGCAATGTCGGCCGGCGCGCTCTCGAGAATGGCGTTTCCGACGGTGACCGCGCCGTCGCGCCACACGCCCGCGATGCGGTTCATCTTGCCGACGAAGGTGGAGATGAAGGGCGTCGCCGGCTGTTCGTAGAGGCGGTAGGGCGCGTCGATCTGCGTCATGCGCCCGCCCTCCATCACCACCACGCGGTCGCTGATGGAGAGGGCCTCGGCCTGGTCGTGCGTCACCATGATGGTGGTGGTGCCGACACGGCGCTGGATGCGGCGCAGCTCGAACTGCATCTCCTCGCGAAGCTTGGCGTCGAGGTTCGACAGGGGTTCATCAAGCAGCAGAACCGGCGGCGTGATGACGAGCGCGCGGGCGATGGCCACGCGCTGGCGCTGGCCGCCTGAGAGCTGGCGCGGATAACGATCTGCCATGTCGGCGAGGTGAACGAGGCCGAGCATCTCGGCGACGCGCTTGTCGCGCTCGGCGCGCGGGACGTTGCGCATCTCGAGGCCGAAGGAAACGTTCTCGGCCACCGTCATGTGCGGGAAGAGCGCGTAGCTCTGGAAGACGATGCCGAGGCCGCGGCGGTTGGGCTTCTCCTGCGTGATGTCGCGGCCGTCGAGGCGGATGCGACCGCCCGAGGGTTCCACCAGTCCGGCGATCATCTGCAGGGTCGTTGTCTTGCCGCAGCCGGAGGGGCCCAGCAGCGAGACGAACTCTCCCTTGGCCACGGCCAGATTGACATCGCGCACGACGGGGACGCCGCCGTACACCTTGCTCACCCCTTCGAGCGTCAGGAAGCCCATTTGACCCTGCCTCGCAATCTTAAGCTTTTCTTAAGCAGGCCGCTCCGGGCCTGCCGGGTCAACTCAAAATTTCATAATGACGAATTTTTGTTGACAAAATTCCGACATATGAAATTTTCAGAGCGATCTGTGTCGATGGTTTTCGAAGACTCATGGCGGAAGCAGCCGCGCCGATCTCCAGCCTTCGCCGTGCCCTCTCGCTGGTGCGGATCATCGCCAACGGCGACCCGGCCGGGCTTCGCCTCAAGGACATTGCCGAGGCCGCCGGCTGCACGCAGCCGACGGCCCACCGGGCGCTGCAAGACCTGATGGCGGAGGGCTTCGTCGAACAGGAGGCGGGCGGCAAGCGCTACCGGCTGTCGCTCGACTTTTTCGTGCTCGCGGCCAAGGCGGGGCAGGCCAACGGCCTGCGCGATCTTGCGCGGCCAGTCCTGTTGCGCCTCGCGGCTTCGCTGCACGACACGATCTTCCTGCTGGTGCGGCACGGCTACGACGCCGTGTGCCTCGACCGTGTGGAAGGCCCTTTTCCCATCCGCTCCTTTACGGGCGATATCGGCGGGCGCGTGCCGCTCGGTCTGGGGCAGGGCAGCCTCGCCATCCTCGCGCACCTGCCCGAGGCGGAGCAGGAGGAGGTCATCCGCTTCAACGTCCCGCGGCTCATCGACCGCGGCTTTATCGACGAAGCGGGGTTACGCGCGGCGATCGCAGAGGCGCGCAGGCTCGGCTGGGTGAATCTGAACACCGGCCTCATCCCCGGCATGGCGGGCCTCGGCGTCCCGGTCTTCGACGCACGCGGCTATCCGGTGGCGGCGCTCAGCATCGGCACTCTTGCTGAACGGCTCGGCCCGGAGCGGTTGCCCAGCGTGGTGCATATGCTGCAGACGGAAGCTGCGAAGCTCGGGGCCGAGATCAACCCGTTCGACCCCTCGCTGCGCTATCCCTCCCGCAGCCTCAGCAAGGCCGAGCCGTAAGCCCAGGCTGTTTGCCACTTTCGTTCTGACCGTCGGCTGTCGCGATCAGCTCGACATCCTTATAAGTCGCACGGATCTTGCCCAGCACGGCCGGATCGTCGGAGTCGACATCGTAGAACATTCCGTCGATCGCGCGTATCCTGACCCATGGCCGGTCTGTCTTGCCGGACGTCCAGCCGACAAACTCGCCCCAGACAACCTGCCGCGCCCTTTCCGCCAACGCGGTCAACTGCCTTCCGCAGAGGCGTGCGTTGCGGTGGGCCAGGCTTTCCAGAAACGCTCCACCTTCGCCCGTTGCCTCGAACCACTCGTGACCGAGCTCAGAATTGATCGAGGAAACGATCCAGGTCGCCCCCAGCGACTCGGGGGCCAAGAGGCGCAGCAAATCTTTGAGATCGACGCATAATAGATCATTCCGCTTGTCGCGGATTCTTAATATTGCCATTTCACCCCCCTTGAGGATGGAATAACAGCCCAAAAAAAAATTTTGTCAACGCAGTATAGGGACGCGGGAACGCTACGCTTCTTGTTTAAACAAATGCCGAATATCGGCCGCGGCGGTGGCGCCTCTCCAGGCTCAGTCCGCCCGTCGCGGCGCCGCCTCGCCCGTCTGCTCAAGCAATCTTTCTGCCAGGTCGGATAGATTGTCGCGGATCTGAGCAAAAGCAAAGGCAATGGCGAAGGCTTGACCGAAATCGTGGCCGTCGAGCCCCTGGCCGCTTTCTCCGCGCAGCGCCTCGACGCTGGCCTGCAGCATGGCCACGGCGGTGTCGAGAGCAGCCGCGTCGCCCGTCATCTTTTTCCCGTCGAGGGCCACCGCGAGGTCCGCCATCCGCGCTCTTGTCGCCGCCACGACGTCGTCCAGCGTCGTCCCGAGGGCGGCCTTCAGCTGCGTCGAGAGTGGGCTCTGGGCGGCGCGCAGCAGGATGATCTCGCTGTGCCAGAGCCGGCGGATCGAGCGGAGCATCGGGGCGGGGTCGAGATGGTCGGGGGCGCCCGGCCACTCGCGCCGCGCCTCGTCGATCTGGGCGTCACCCTTGCGCAGCAGCTTGCGGATGCGCTCGTTGAGCGAGGCCGGATTCTCATCCGCTCCCGCGAGCCGGGCGGCGATGAGCGTCAGCAGCGCCCCGCACAGGCCGAGGGCCTCGGCACTCGTTCCGCGCAGATGGTCGCGCGCCCGTGCGGGCAGGATCAGCAGGGCCGCGAGCACGCCGACCACGGCTCCGAGGCCGATCTCCGCCACGCGCTGGAAGGCCGCGCCGAGCGGATCGGCATGGCTGGGATCGGACAACAGGACGATGGCCGCCGTGACCGAGCCGAGGCGCAGGCTGGGCCGGCGCGCGGCGATGTAGACCGTCAGCAGCATGACAAAGAGCAGGACGACACCGGTGCGCAGCTGGGACGAGCCGGCCAGAAGCGCCCCGACGACGCCGAAGGCAGCGCCGAGCATGGTGCCGAGCAGCCGGTCGACGGTGGCGCTCAGCGTCGCGCCGAGCGTGGCCTGCATGACGATCACCGCCGTCAGCACCGACCAGTAGCCCTTGGGCAGGCCGCAGGCCTCGGCCAGGACATAGGCTGCGATGGCGGCAATCGCCCCCCGCACGGCCTGGCGCAGGTGGATGGGATCGAGGCGAAGGCGAAGCTGCTCGATCATGGCGACTCCGGCAAGCCCGCGCGCCGCAGGCGCGGCGGATCAGTCGCTCGCATTCTGAGGGAACGGAAGGCGCCGAGGAAAGGGCAGGGCGCTTGCGCAGGCCCTTCGTCCTGCTCGCCGGTTGCGGCCACGGCAGGAAGCCCGCGCCGAGCCTCCGCCGAGGACGACACGGGCTTTTCCAGCCTCTTGCGAGCCGGCGGCTAGTCTTCCTCGACGAAGACCTCCTCGCGCTTCCTGCGCACAGACGGCATCAGCACCACGGCGAGCACGATCGCCGCAATGACCAGCAGCACGGCGCTGATCGGGCGGGTCAGGAACACCGTGGGGTCACCCCGCGAGATGATCATGGCGCGGCGAAGGTGCTCCTCCAGCATCGGGCCCAGCACGAAGCCGAGAAGCAGCGGCGCCGGCTCGCAGCCGAAGCGGACGAGGGCATAGCCCAGCGCGCCGAACAGCGTCAGCGTGTAGAGGTCGTAGGGGTTGGAGTTGATCGAGTAGATGCCGATCGCGGCAAAGGCCATGATTGCCGGGAACAGCAGGTAGTAGGGGATCGTCAGGAGCCGCACCCACAGGCCAATCAGCGGCAGGTTGAGCAGCACCAGCATCAGGTTGCCCGCCCACATGGAGGCAATGATGCCCCAGAACAGCTCGGGGTTCTGGTTGACGACGTTGGGGCCCGGCACGATGCCCTGGATGATCATCGCGCCGATCATCAGCGCCATCACCGGATTGGCCGGAATGCCAAGGGTGAGCATCGGGATGAAGGAGGTCTGCGCGCCGGCGTTGTTGGCCGATTCCGGGCCCGCCACGCCCTCGATGGCGCCCTTGCCGAACTCCTGGGGCCTGCGCGATATGCGCTTTTCCACCGTGTAGGAGGCGAAGGCGGCAAGGATGGCGCCGCCGCCCGGCAGCACGCCGAGAATGGAGCCGAGCGCCGTGCCGCGCACGACCGGGCCGGCCATGCGGCGGAAGTCCTCGCGCGTCGGCCACAGGCCTGTGACCTTCTTCACCATCACGTCGCGGTCGGTCTCGTTCTGCAGGTTGCGCAGGATCTCGGCGATGCCGAAGACACCGACGGCGACAGAAACGAAATTGAGCTCGTCCGAAAGCTCCGGGATGCCGAAGGTAAAACGCTGGGCTCCCGAATAGAGGTCGGCACCGACGAGGCCGAACAGCAGGCCGACGATGATCATCGCCGTCGCCTTCAGGATCGAGCCGTGCGCCAGCGCGATGGCGCAGACGAGGCCGAGGACCATCAGCGAGAAATATTCGGGCGAGCCGAACTTCAGCGCCGCCTTGGCCAGCGGGGGAGCGAACAGGGCGAGGACGACAGTCGCGACCGTGCCGGCGAAGAACGAGCCGAGCGCCGCAGCGGCGAGCGCAATGCCCGCGCGGCCGCGCTTCGCCATCTGGTAGCCGTCGATGGCCGTGACGGCGGAGGAGGATTCACCCGGCAGGTTGATGAGGATCGCTGTCGTCGATCCGCCGTACTGCGCGCCATAGTAGATGCCTGCGAGCATGATCAGCGAGGTCGACGGGTCGAGCCCCAGCGTGATCGGCAGCAGCATCGCGATGGTCGCGGTCGGCCCGATGCCCGGCAGCACGCCGACGAGGGTGCCAAGCAGGCAGCCCACGAAGCAGAACGCCAGGTTGTGCGGCTGCAGGGCAATGGAGAGCCCCAGGGAGAGGTTGGAAATCAGGTCCATCTCAGCGCACCCCGAAGATCGGCCGGGTCCAGGGCTCGACGAGCGGACCGAAGATGCGCAGAGGCAGGCCGAGGCCCATAACGAAGACGAGGATGCAGAAGACGGTGAGCCCGAGGGAGAGGAGGAGGGCCACGATCAGCGACATGCGGCGGCTGGCGAAGGACGTGATGAAGGTGGTGACGAGCAGCACCGGCGCGATGCCGAGCGGGCGGATCAGCAGACCGAAGATCACTGGCACGCCGAGAAGGATGGCGATGCCACGCCACGGCAGCGGCCCGCGCTCGACATCCTCGTGCCCAATGCCCTTCAGGATCGTCGTGATGCCGAAGACGACCAGAAGGCCCGACAGAACGATGGGGAAATAGCCCGGCCCCATGCGCCTCGCAGTGCCGATGTCGAGCCCGTAGAGCGTCATGAGGCCGAAGAACAGGCCGATGCCGACGAATATCGCCCCTGCTCCAACATCGCTTCTGTTGAAGGTCATTGCTCCCCTCCGATGCAAAGTGCCGACGCGACGGGCCGTCGCGTCGGCAAGTCTTTCGAAGCGGCAATCAGTCGGCGTAGACGCCGGCGGCCTCGATCAGCGGCTTCCACCGCGCGATTTCAGATTCCAGCTTGGCCTTGAGGGCCTGGGGCGTGGCGTTTTCCTCGGGCTCCGGCTTGGTCGCGAGGGCGGCGAAACGCTCGACGACGTTCTTGTCCTTGAGCGCAACCTTCAGTGCCTGGCTGAGCCGCTCCATGATCGCCGGATCGGTGCCCTTCGGCGCATAGAGACCGTGCCAGATGCCGAACTGCATCGAGGCGAGGCCGCCCTCAGCCGCCGTCGGCAGGTCGGGCAGCTGCTCGAGGCGTTCAGGGCTCGTCACGGCATAGGCCTTCACCGCGCCGGCCTGGATCTGGCTGGTCGTGTTGGTGGTCTGATCGCACATGACATCCACCTGGCCGCCGAGCAGGTCCGTCATCGCCGGGCCCGTGCCCTGGTAGGGCACAGTGGTGAGCTGCGTCTCGATCTCGCTCATGAACAGCATGCCGCAAAGGTGCGAGGCCGCGCCGATGCCGGCATTGGCGTAGGTGACGTCGTCCTTGTGCTCCTTCAGGTAGGCGATCAGACCCTGCAGGTCGTCGGCCGGAAAATCCGGACGGGCGATGATCGTCATCGGCACCTCGGTCACGAGGCCGGCATACTCGAAGGACTCGAGCGGGTTGTAGGGGAGCTTGCGATAGAGCGTGGCGCTGGTCGCCATGCCGATGTGGTGCAGGAGCAGCGTGTAACCGTCGGGCGCGGCCTGGGCGACGCGGGCCGCACCGACCGTCCCACCCGCACCACCGACATTCTCGACGATGATCTGCTGGCCGAGCTCGCGGCTCATCGCCTCGGCCACGAGCCGGGCGACCGTGTCGGTCGGGCCGCCGGCCGAGAACGGCACGACCATCGTGATGGTGCGCTCGGGATAGGTCTGGGCTCCGGCGACCTGCGGCAACAGTGCCAGCGCGGCGATGGAAAGCGTCGCAAGCAGTTTCTTCATGTCTTCCTCCCGGAGATCGTTCTTGAACGGCTGGCACGGGGTGATCCCCGGCCGGCCCTGGGGCGCAGTAGGAAACGGCGCCGACGCCTTTTCAACACCGGCGGTCGCACGCCGGATGGCTCCTGGCGCATCAAATCATCTCGATGGGTGGATTTCGTAACATCGGCCCCGGAAGATGTGTGGGGACCGACACATCGCGCTCACTCGGCAGCGTCGCGCCGGCCGAGGCGATAGCGCTGCATCTTTTCATAGAGCGTCTTGCGGGAGATGCCGAGCTCCTCGTAGACGGGCTTCAGCGCCCCGCCGTGTGCCTGCAACGCGCTGGCGATGATCGATTTCTCGTAGCGAGCCATGCGCTCCGCAAGGGTCAGGCCCGTCTGTTCCTCAGCCGCAGCATCGAGCCCGTCGACGCCGAGCCCGAGGACGTAGCGGTCTGCTGCGTTGCGCAGCTCACGGACATTGCCGGGCCAGTCGCGCCGGGCAATCGCCTCGATGACGTGCGGGGGCGGGTCGACGGGCTCGCGCCGGTATCGTCCGGCCGCTTCCCTGAGCAGCTGGAGAAAGAGGATCGGCACATCCTCGCGCCGCGCGGCGAGGGGCGGCACCCTCAACGTGACGACGTTGAGCCGGTAGAGCAGGTCGGCGCGGAAGCGCCCCGCCGCTACCTCTTCTTCAAGCTCCACCTTGCTTGTGGCGATGAAGCGGATGTCGAGCGGGATCGGCTCGTTGGAGCCGAGGCGGACGATAACCCGGTCCTCGATGACGCGCAGCAGCCGCGCCTGGAGGTCGAGCGGCATCTGGCCGATCTCGTCGAGCAGGATGGTGCCGCCGCGCGCATGCTCGAACTTGCCGTAGCGGGCGCGGATGGCGCCGGGAAACGCCCCGGCCTCATGACCAAACAGCTCACTTTCGATGAGATTGGCGGGCAGGGCGGCGCAATTGATGACGACAAAGGGCCGGTCGGCGCGGCCGCTGTTGTCGTGCAGCGCGCGGGCGACCACCTCCTTGCCGACACCGGTCTCGCCGACGATCAGCACATCCGCGTCGGTGCCGGCGACGGCGCGCAGGCGATGGCGCAAGTCGATCATCGCCTGTGAGCGCCCGGGCAGGCGCGTCTCGAGGTCGTCACGCTTGCCGGCGGCGGCGCGCAGCAGCCTGTTCTCCAGCACGAGGCTGCGCCGGTCGAGCGCGCGCGCCACCACATCCGCCAGATGCTGGGCAGAGAAGGGCTTCTCGATGAAGTCGTAGGCACCCTCGCGCATGGCGCGCACGGCGAGCTGCACGTCGCCGTGGCCGGTGACGAGGATGACGGGCACGTCCGCGTCGATGTCGCGCACTCTCGTCAGCAGCGTCATGCCGTCCATGCCCGGCATGCGGATGTCGGAGACGATGATGCCTGGAAAGCCGGGTGTGACGAGATCGAGCGCGGCGTCGGCAGAGGTGAGCTCGCGCACCTTGAAACCAGCCAGCTCCAGCGCCTGCCGGATGGAGCGCAGGATATCCTCCTCGTCGTCGATCAGGAGCACGCAGGGCTGCTTCATTCGGCGGCCTCCAGCGATTGGGCGGGGGGCTCCTCGTCGAGGACGATCGTGGCAATGGTGCCGCCCTCGGGATGCTGCTCGACCGAAAGCGTGCCGCCGAAGTCCTTGACAATGTTGTAGGAGATCGAGAGGCCGAGCCCCAGCCCCTTGCCTACGCCCTTGGTTGTGAAGAAGGGGTCGAAGATGCGGCCGGCAATGGCAGCCGGAATGCCGGGGCCGTGATCCCGCACCGTGATGGCGACCTTGCCCTCGCCGGTGCGCTCCGCAGCGAGGGTGATCGTCCGCCGCTCCGTTCCCTCCACCGCGTCGGCTGCGTTGGAGATGATGTTGACGAGCACCTGCTGCAGGCGCACCGTCCCCGCCTTCACCCACAGCCGTCCGGGGCCGAGATTCACGACGAAATCCGCATCGGCCGCCTTCAACCGCCAGCCCACGATTTCCAGCGTGTCGTGGATGATGTCGTCGAGGCGCACCGGCCCGAGCTTCTCGTTGGGCTTGCGGGCGAAGTTGCGCAGGTGCCGGCTGATCGAGGCCATCCGTTCCGTCAGGCTGACGATGCGCTCGATGGCCTCGGCGACTTCGGCGTTGCGCCCGTGAGCGATCAGCAGGAGGGCATTGTCAGCATAGGTGCGCGCGGCGGCGAGCGGCTGGTTGAACTCGTGCGACAGTGCCGCCGCCATCTGGCCGAGAGCGGCAAGCTTGCCCGCCTGGACGAGATCGGCCTGGGTCTTGCGCAGTGCCCGCTCGGTCGCGCGCCGCTCGGCGACCTCCGCCTGCAGGAGGTGGTTGACGTTGGCGAGGTCCGCCGTGCGCTCTGCGACGCGCCGCTCCAGTTCCTCCTGGGCTTCGCGCTGCACCTGCAGCCGCTCCGCGAGCCGGGCGCGCCGCTCGAGCCAGACGGCGAAGCCCATGGCGCCGAGCGCCACGAGCAGTACCAGCGCCGCGATGGTGGTCAGCACCTGCACGCGCACCGACGCGGTGTCGAGCAGCACGCGCACCGTCCAGTCTGCCTCCGGCATCTCTTCGCTCAGGGCGAGGTATTGCCGCGCACCCTTCGTGTCCGTGACGGTCAGGAGATCGTGCCCGTCCGGCGTCGCCGAGCGTGTGACCGGCAGTTCCCGCAGCTGCGCATTCGCATAGCGGCGTGTGGCGGCCGTGCGCGCCAGCCGGTCCGGCGTGAGAGGCTCGATGGCCGTAAACAGCCAGTCCTGCCGGCCAGACATGAAGATGATGCCTTCACGGTCGGTGACGATGATCTCGTAATCGCTGCCCCGCCAGGAGCTTTCGATGGCATCGAGATCGATCTTGAAGGCAACGACGCCAGCGACGCCCGTCTCGGTACGGATGGGAGCGCCGAAATAGTAGCCACGCTTGAGGGAGGTGGTGCCGAGCGCGAAGAAGCGGCCCTCGCCGTGGTCCCGGGCGTCGTGGAAGTAGGGGCGATAGCTGAAGTTCTCGCCGATGAAGGTCGGCGTCTGGTCGAAGTTGGACGCGGCGATGGTGACGCCGTCGTTCAGCATTACGTAGATGTCGGACGACTCGAGCAGATGGTTGACCTGCTTGAGGAAGTGGTTGACCTCATCGATCTTCTCCCGGTCCTGCGGGTTCGACACCAGCAGCTTGATGTCCGGATCGTCGGCAATGAGCTGGGGCAGCTTCTCGTAGCGGGCGAGCTGGCCACGCAGCGCCGTGACAGCGAGGCCGAGCGTGTTGTGACCGCGTGCGGCCGCCTCGTCGAGATAGAGCGCGGTGGCGTAACGGTGGCCGAAGCTGGCGATCAGCAGGCACAGCGCGAATGCCACCGCGCCCAAAATGATCAGATGTCGCCGCCGGTGCCGGTTCATGCGACCTGTCGTTCCTCCCGGCTGATCATATAGACCGGCTTTTGACACGGAGTCGAACGCCTGCTGCTCTGAGACATGGCAGATTCCGGCGCTGCAGCAAGCGGGAAGGCGCGATCGCGTCTAGCCGGTCATGCGCCGGGATGGTGTTGCGCCATGCGCATGCGCGCCGTGTCGCTTCATCCACCATCGCCCGGATCTGGGAAAGAAGCGGGTGGCGGGCCGTGTGCTGGAGGCCGTAGGCGAGATTGAAGGCGTAGTCGAAGCTGGCTGGATTGCGGCCCACGGTGTGCTGGAGCATCGTTTCCAGCTTGTCGAAGCCCTTGGCGACGATGGCCTCCGGCGTTGCGGCGGCATCGTATTCGTCCCAAAGGGCAAGGATGTCCTGCCGAAGGTCAGCGGGCAGGGGCGCACAGAGCTGCGCCATGGCCGCTCGCTCGCGAGCCGCCTTGCCATCGTCGCCGCGCTGCACGATGGCAGGGATGTCGCCTGAGATCGCCTCGCCGAGATCGTGCACGATGCAGAGCTTGAGCAGGCGAAGCAGATCGCAGCCGGCAAGCTCCTTCTCGAACAGCATCACCAGCAGGCACAGGCGCCAGCTGTGCTCGGCGGAGCTCTCGGCACGGCCGCCGGAGGTCCGCCCGCTGCGCAGCGTATCCTTCAGCCGCTCGGCCGCCTGGATGAAATCGATGATGCCGCGAAGCCTGTCGCCGTCGACTGCAGGTTGCATGGGCCATCCTCACGGGCCAGCCGGCGGCCGTCCTGGCGCCGAGTCCCTGTGGTGATTTCTTCCGACCGATTGTCGACGCCAGCGGCGCCGGTTGGAAGGCCCCGACTGCAAAATCGCGGTACCGTCTCAATGCACCTGGCGTGCCGACCTCGAGGAATACCCCTGCGCCTTCCATTCAGCGAGCGGCAGGATGTCGGGGGCTTCGCCCATCGGGGCATACCAGGAATCGACCGCCCATTCCGTGCCCTCCGCGTCGCGGATGACGGCGGTGGAATGGAAGTAGCGGCCGTCGAGAAGAAAGCCGCGCGAGGCGATGGCGCCGACCGTGTGATGGCGCAGGAGCCCGCGTCCGGCGAGATAGAGGAGGAGGGCGCGCGTGTTGGTCGACTCGTCGATGCAATCCATCTGGCTGCGTTCTCCCGACGCGCCGAAGCGTGAGCCAGGTTCGTCGCGCACGCCGATGACGTCGAAGGCGCGGCGCTCGAAATAGCGCACCGCCGCGGCAATCGCCGCGCGTTCAGCGGCCGGAGACCGTCGCCCCGAGGCGAAGATGGCGGCGAAACGCCGTGCGTCGGCCGGACCGAGATGGAGGATCGTGCGGAACCAGCAGCCGTAGCCGTGGCAGACGTGGATCACCTCCTGCGCGGTGGCGGTTCGGCCGGCGCCGCCGAGTGCGACCAGAATCAACAGGAGGAGCAACGGCAGGCGGCCGTTCCTCCTGACACGGCTTCCCGGCGGGCAGACAATCATCCGGCCCTCGCACACTCGCCACGGTCGGGCGCGAGCCGTGCGCCCGCTCTGCGCAACTATAACGCGGGCGTCGCCGGGCGCGACAGGCGCGGCCAGGTCGATCCGAAGCGCTGGACCAGCCGCCGCCCCTTTCGGAAGATGAGGCAGAGGCATTGTGGAAGGGCCAGCCGGAGGCGGCGAGCGCCGCCTTATAACCGCATCAGACGAGGGAGAAGGTCCGTGGAACCTGTTCGCTGGGGCATCCTGAGCACGGCCAAGATCGGCCGCGAGAAGGTCGTGCCCGCCATGATGAAGAGCCCGTTGTGCAACGTGCTTGCGGTCGCCTCGCGCAATCCGGCGGCCGCGCGCGCCATGGCCTCCGCACTCGGCATCGCGCGCGCCTACGGCTCCTACGAGGAGCTTCTCGCCGATCCGGAGATCGAGGCGGTCTACAACCCGCTGCCCAATCACCTGCACGTGCCGATGACACTCGCCGCAGCCGCGGCGGGAAAGCATGTGCTGTGCGAGAAGCCTGTCGCGCTCGATGCCGCGGAGGCGGAGCAGCTGCGCGCGGCGGCCGACAAGGTGCTTATCGCCGAGGCCTTCATGATCCGCCACCATCCGCAATGGCTCGCTGTGCGCGACATGGTGCGGGCAGGGGAGGTCGGCGAGCTGCGCCTCGTCCACGTGCTCTTCTCCTACTTCAACACCGACCAGGCCAACATCCGCAACAAGGCAGAGATCGGCGGCGGCGCGCTATACGACATCGGCTGCTATGCGGTCGTCAGCGGGCGCTTTCTGTTCGGGGCCGAACCGCAGCGCGTCGTCAGTCTGGTGGAGCGCGACCCGGCCTTCGGCACGGACCGGCTGTCGAGCGGTCTTGCCGATTTCGGCGGCGGGCGCCGGCTCGTCTTTACCGTCTCGACGCAGCTCGTGCCCTTCCAGCGCGTCGAGGTGCTCGGCATGAAGGGGCGTATCGAGATCCGCATCCCCTTCAACGCGCCGCAAGGGGAGGGTACGCGCATACTGGTCGACAGCGGCACGGCCCACGATCACGCGGCGGCACGTGTCGTCTCCTTTCCGCCGTGTGACCAGTACACGCTGCAGGGCGAAGCCTTCTCGCGGGCTGTGCGCGGTGAGGAACCGCTCGCATTCGGCGTCGGGGATGCCGTGGCCAACATGCGCGTTCTCGATGCTCTCTTCCGCTCGGCGCAGAGCGGCGCTTGGGAAAAGGTCTGACCAGCCGGACGCGCTGCTCAAGCGGCGACGACGCGACCCGGCCAGGGATTGCGGCCCTCGCGCAGCCACAGCAGGGTGTCGAGCCAGAAGCCGGATGCGTGGCTGTCGTGAAACAGGCCGAAGTGGCCGATGGAAGCGCGCCCGTAGTCGCCCGGCGCGATGCTGACGACCGTTCGCTCGCTCCCCGTGTAGTAGCGCAGCGTGCGGCGAATGGCCGGCACGGTGCCGAACTCGTCGTCGGTGACGGTGACGGCGAGGATCGGCGCCGTCACGGCCGCCATGCGTGCCAGCACGTTCGCTCGCGCGGCGGGCGGATAGTTCCGCTCGAAACGCCGGCGGCGGAAGCTCCACTCGTTGGCGACGCCGGCCGGCAGATCCTCCAGCCAGCCAAGGCGACGTCCGGGGAAGTAGCCGCACGCCGCCGTCAGCAGCGGCATGGCGACATGCCATTTGAAGAGGAGAAAGAGCCGCCGCTCCGGAGCATAGTCGCCCCACCAGGCATATTGCGCGCCAACGGTGAGCATCCGGTCGATCAGGCGCGCGCTGCGCGCAAGGCCCGGCAGGAAACCGCCGATGCTGTGGCCGACCACGATCAGCGGCCCCGCTCGGCGGCGCACGTGCATCAGGTTGATGGCCGCCTCGACGTCGCGCTCGCCCCAGTCGCGCCAGCGATAGCCACAGCCCTTCAGGCTGTCCGGACGCGACGCGCCGATGCCGCGATAGTCGTAGGTCAGGACATCGAAGCCGTGCCCGGCGAGAAACCGGGCATAGCGGTGATAGTAGCGCGCGAGAACGCCCGTGGCCGGATTGATGATGACGCTGCCGGCGACGCTCTGCGTACGTGCGGGCCAGAGCCGCGCGCCGAGCCGTACGCCGTCCGTGCAGACGATCTCGCAGGGTTCGCTGTCCTCGACGACAGGGTGGATCTGGGCTCGCTCGTTCATGGGCCGGAAGATAGAGCGAGTCCGCCCGTTGAGTATATTCACTAGTCGGTATACATAGGATCATGGGTGAGAGGTCTGCCACCACGCGCGAGCGCATCGTCAAGGCTGCGGTAAAGCTCTTCCACGCAGAGGGAATCCGCGCCGTCAGCGTCGACGCCATCGCCGACAAGGCAGGCGTCACCAAGCGCACGCTCTACTACCACTTCCGCAGCAAGGATGACCTGATCGCGGCGTATCTCGAGACGCGCGACCAGCCCAACCTCGTCGTGTTCCGGCAATGGTTCGACGAGGCGCCCGGCGACGTGGCAGACAAGGTGGCGGCGATCTTCCAGCACCTCGCCCGCTCGGCGCGCCATCCCAAGTGGAAGGGGTGCGGCTTCCTGCGTACGTCGGTGGAGCTCGTCAACATGCCCGGTCATCCGGCCATGGTCGCCGGACGTGCGCACAAGAAGCGGGTAGAGGGCTGGCTCGGCGACATGTTCGTGGCGGCCGGCATCGCGGAGGCGGATGCCCGGCAGCTCGCGCGACAGGTCATCCTGCTCATCGACGGGGCCTTTTCCGTCGTGCTGCTGCATCGCGACCCGAGCTATATGGAAACGGCCGGCGAGGCGGCCGCCACCCTGGTGCGGGCCCGGCTCACGGCCGCAGCGAAGGCGCACGAAGCTGCGGCCGCCCGATGAAGGCAAGGAGACATCGATGTCGAAGGCAACGCGCGCGACGACGATGCTCGTCAGGGCAGGCATCGCCTTCACGCTGCACAGCTACGCTTATGATCCCGATGCCGAGAGCACGGGCCTGCAGGCCGCCGAAGCCCTGGGCGAGGATCCCGGCCGCGTGCTCAAGACGCTGATGGCTCTTGTCGACGGCAAGCCGGTCTGCGTCATCGTTCCGTCGGACCACGAGGTGTCGATGAAGAAGCTCGCCGCCGCCTTCGACGGCAAGTCGGCGCAGATGATGAAGCCTGCCGATGCAGAGCGGATCACCGGCTACAAGGTGGGCGGCATCAGCCCCTTCGGTCAGATGCGGAAGGTACCGGCGGCCATCGAGGAGAAGGCGCTCGCCCACGCCCTCGTCTATGTCAACGGCGGCCAGCGCGGGTTGCAGGTGAGGCTCGCCCCGCGCGACATCGTCGCGCTGCTCGATGCCCGCGTCTGCGCAGTGGTCGCCTGACGCGCCCCGCGTCTGACCGGAAACGGAAGGGTCTCGCCACCAGACACGAAAAGCCCCCGGGCATCGCTGTCCGAGGGCTTTTTGCCGACAGGCGATCAGCCGCGCACGAAGGCCAGCAGATCGGCGTTGATGATGTCCGGATGCGTGGCGAACATGCCATGCGACAGGCCAGGGTAGGTCTTCAGCGTGCCATTCCTCAGCAGCTTGATCGCCTTGTGGGCCGAGTTCTGAATCGGCACGATCTGGTCGTCCTCGCCGTGCAGCAGGAGGACCGGCACATCGATCGCCTTGAGGTCTTCCGTGAAGTCGGTCTCCGAGAAGGCCGCGATGCAGTCGTACTGGGCCTTGGCACCGCCGGCCATACCCTGCCGCCACCAGTTGTCGATCAGCCCTTGGCTTACCTTCGCATCCGGACGGTTGAAGCCGTAGAAGGGCCCGGACGCCACATCGCGGAAGAACTGCGCCCGGTTGGCCACCAGGAGTGAGCGGAAGCCATCGAAGACCTCCTTGGGCAGACCATCCGGGTTCGCCTCCGTCTTGAGCATGATCGGCGGCACGGCGCCGATCAGCACCGCCTTCGCCACACGGCCCGGCTCGGCGCGGGCGACATAGCGCGCCACCTCGCCACCACCGGTGGAATGTCCGATGTGGACGGCGTTCCTGAGGTCGAGGGCAGCAGCCAGCTCGGCAACGTCGGCGGCATAGGTGTCCATCTCGTTGCCTGTGTCGGTCTGGTCCGAGCGGCCGTGGCCGCGGCGGTCATGCGCGATCACGCGGTAGCCCTGAGACAGGAAGAACAGCATCTGGTTGTCCCAGTCATCCGCAGAGAGCGGCCAGCCGTGATGGAACACGATGGGCTGTGCATCGCGGGGGCCCCAATCCTTGTAGAAGATGCGGGTGCCGTCGGTGGTGGTCAGGCTGTTGCTCGTCATGGTCGATCCTTTCGTTTCTCCGCTGGAGCTCGCCGGGACCGGCAAACCGAGGGCTGCGAGCGCCGCCGTTCCCGTGATCAGGAAGGTGCGCCGCGTGACGGTGAGCTCTGGTCCGAGTGTCATGTCGCTGGCCTCGCTGAGGTGTTGTCGACGTGGACAACGCTAGGGGAAGCTGGCAGGCGAGAAACTTGGCGGAACAGACAATAAGCGGGGCAAAACGGACAGATGCCGCAGAACAGAAAGCGCGTGGCCGAAATCGGCCTGCTGGTCTACCCGGACTGCCAGATGGCAGCCGTGCACGGCCTGACGGACCTGTTCCGCATCGCCGGGGAGTGGGCGGAGCGGATCATCGAGACCGAGGTGCCGGCCATCCGCGTCTCCCACTGGCAGGCTGGGGATGGGGAGGAGGGGGAGGTCGTCTGCATCTGGGATAGCCACCCGGGTTCTCCTCATCGGCTGACCCATGCCATCGCTCCGCCGAGCATCATCATGCCCGAGCTCATGCGCCCCATGCCCACCGCGGCGGCCTGGATGCAGGCCCGTCACGCGGAAGGAACCATCCTGTGCTCGGTCTGCGCTGGCACCTTCGTGCTGGCAGAGACGGGTCTGGTGAACGGACGGCGCGCCACCACCCACTGGGCGTTTGCCAGGCAGCTGGCGGAGCGTTTCCCCGAGGTTGAGGTGGCGGAAGAAAGAATGGTTATCGACGAAGGTGACATTGTTACGGCAGGAGGCATCCTGGCCTGGACCGACCTCGGCCTGACGCTCGTCGAGCGCCTGATGGGCGCCAGCGTGATGCTGGCGACGGCCCGCTTTCTGCTGATCGACCCGCCGCGGCGGCACCAGCTGCCGTTCAGCCAGTTCATCCCGCGTTTCGACCACGGCGATGCGGCGGTGCTGCGCGTGCAGCAGCACATCCACGCCCGCTATGCGGATGCCCTCGCGGTGGGCGCTCTCGCCGGACTTGCGGGGTTGACGGAGCGCACCTTCCTGCGCCGCTTCAGCGCAGCGACCGGATTTCGCCCGGTGGAGTACCTGCAGCAGGTGCGCATCGCCAGGGCCCGCGAGACGCTGGAGCTGACGCGGCAGCCTGTCGACCAGATCGCCTGGCAGGTCGGCTACACCGACCCGGCCGCCTTCCGGAAGATCTTCCGGCGCGCCACCGGCCTGACGCCCAACGAGTACCGGCATCGCTTCAGCGTGGCATGAGACAAGGCTTTCGCGGCGCGAGCGGGGCAGGGGCTGCCCGGCCGTCACGGCCTTGGCTCTCCGGCGCCCTCTCTACAAGGCCCGCGATCAGAAATAGCCGAACACGAAATCGCTGGCGTCGAGGTTCTCGAGATCCACGCCGGCGAGGAAAAGGCCGCCTTCCCCGACATCAATGACGACGCCGCCATCCGCCTCGCGGGCGGCGGCGAGCACCTCGTCCGGACTGGTCAGGGGCCCGCCGAGGAAACGGATCCGGTCAATGCCGTTCTCGAAGTCCTCGATGCGGTCGTAACCGGTCTCGTTGCCGATGTAGTTAAAGACGTCTTCGCCCGCGCCGCCCCAGAGCTGGTCTTCGCCATCGCCACTGTAGAAGTGGTCGTTGCCGTCCTCGCCATGAAGCCTGTCGTTGCCCGAACCGCCATCGAGCCGGTCACCCCCGGCGCCGCCGTAGGCCGTGTCGTCGCCGGCTCCGAGATCGAAATAGTCCCCCGTCAGCGTGACACCGGGCCGGTCGCCGAGACCGCTGTCGCCATCGAGCCCGTAGACCGTGTCGTTGCCCGCCCCGGCGATCACGTCGAGCCGCTCGAAACCGGCCGCTGTCGCGCCGCCGGGCAGGAGGCCCGCCTTGACGTCGACGACGAGGTCCTCGGTCGCGTCGCGCTCGACAATGACAAGCCGGTCAAAGCCGGTGCCACCATCCAGGAAATCGGCCCCGCCGCCGCCGATGATGACGTCGTTACCCTCATGCCCGCGGATGACATCTGCTCCGGAGGTACCGATAAAATGATCGCCGCCGGTCGAGCCCTCGATGGTCAGCTTCTCAAAGCCGACCGCGCCACCCGTCCGGCCGACGCCGAGCTGGGAGAGCGAGATGGCGCCTGCCTCGCCGATGGCGGCAGCACTGTAGCCGACTGCCTCCCTGCCACCGTCCAGCGTCGGCGCGAGCTGCGTCGGCGCGGTGCGGAAATCGAGGATGAGATGATCCGTGCCCTCGCCACCGTCGGCGCGCCCCGCGCCGTTCAGCACCACGAGATCGTCGCCCGCGCCGGCGTTGATGTGATCGTAGCCCCAGCCCCTGCCGCCGATGATGATATCGTTGCCGCCTGCGCCGGACAGCCGATTGGAGCCATCGTCACCCGCGATATAGTCGTCGTGCTCCGTGCCGTAGATATTCTCGACGGAGATGAGCACGTCGCCCTGGGCATAGCCGCCGATCTGCGGCCCGTCGTGCGTGAGGTCCACGTACACGCCTGCGCGCGAGCCCGTGTGTTCCACCGTGTCAGAGCCGCCACGGCCGTCGATGATGTCCGCGCCCGCGCCGCCGTTGATAATGTTGTCGAGGCTGTTGCCCGTCAGCCGGTCGTCGTGGCTCGATCCCGTCAGATCCTCGATGCCGGCGAGCGTGTCGCCCTCGGCGTCGCCGCCGACCTGCGGCCCAAGGCGGCTGAGGCTGACATCGACCGCCTCGGGCGAAAAGGCGTAGCTCGCCCTGTCGCGCATGCCTTCGCCGCCGTCGATGACATCGGCTCCGGCGCCGCCGCGCAGCGTGTTGTTGCCGGCGTCGCCGATCAGGATGTCACCGTAGCGCGAGCCAGTAATGTTCTCGATGTCGACAAGGACGTCACCTGCGGCATCGCCGGCGCCGGCCTGCGGGCCGGAGTGGCGCAAATCCACCATGACTCCGGCGAGGGAGGCCGAATAGACCGCGGCGTCGCGGCCCGCGCCACCGTCGAGGAGGTCGGCTCCCGGTCCGCCCCACAGGCGGTCGTTGCCGTCCCCGCCGAAGAGACTGTCGTCGCCGGCATAGCCGACGAGATCATCGTCTCCACCGAGCCCCTCGAGCACATCGACCGCCGCCGTCCCATACAACCTGTCATCGTCTTCAGTTCCAGCAGGCATAGCGCCCTCCCGGATGACATATGCATTAAATATTTACGACGAATTCTCAGAAGGCAACATAAATGTATATCTATATTTTACGTTGAATTTGGAAATATATTCTGCTTCCTGTTTGGGTCAAAAATGGAAACATTCGTCATGCGATGAATGCGAACGCCGGACGACGCTGGGAGGCCACGGGGGCGCCGGTCATCAGCGTCGCGGGTGTAACTCTGTTGCCGACAGGGCCGAATGGCGCAGCGGCGCTCGGCGGCGCCGGGACGGACCGCGCGGCTTGAAACGTCGATACACGCAGCCATGACCGACCGGTGCGCAGCGTCGGTGACAGAACCCGGCGGAGCAGCGGCGCATGTCGGCGAGGTCGGATCCGCGGTCTGGCTAGACTAGATCCGAGGCGGACGCGGGCCGGCCGGATCATCCGCGCCGCGGAAGAGAGGTCCATGGGAGTAAGGCCGGTCACGGCCGCATTGCCGGCGCACCGAAGCGGGCAGCGACGGCGATGCCGTGGCAACGCGATACGGCCAGCCCGAGAGCACGGCCATCCAGGTGCAAGGGGGAGAGCCCCGCCGTGTGCTTAGCCAAAATTCGCATAAGGAAGATTATGGAACTAAAATCGCGACATTCGAGCACTCAGGCTTGCGGTGGCTTGCGGTATGACCCCGGCCTCGGGCCTGACCCTTGCCGCTTTGCACCTGGCGGAGACTGACGCCGGCCCTTTGCCTTCCGCCAGAGTTCCGGCCCGGGCGCCGAGCTGAGGACAGGCCGCGGGATCGCAACGAGCGACACGGCTCGTCACCATTTTTTCCGTTAGGTTGAAAGTCCATCTCATTGCAGCACGGTGTCCGAGGGCTAGAGTTGGCCTAAAGCAGAGGCATGCGGCAGCACTGCCGTCAGGAATATCAGGGAGGTAGCGAGCGATGGTCGGTTCCGGCGTGTCGGCAAATGGATATGTCGCCTGTGGCAAGCTGAAGGTCGCCGCACCGCTCCATGCCTTCATTACTGAGGAAGCGCTGCCTGGCACCGGGATCGCGCCCGATGCATTCTGGCAGCGTCTCGAGGCGATCATCGCCACCTTCGCGCCGCAGAACCGCGCGCTTCTGGCCAAGCGCGACGCGCTGCAGGCACAGATCGACGAATGGCACCGCAGCCGCGCTGGCCGCCCACACGATGCGGAAGCCTACGAGCGCTTTCTCAGGGAAATTGGCTATATCGTTGATGATGTAGGCGATTTCCGCGTCGGAACGACCAATGTCGACCCCGAGATCGCCACCATCGCGGGGCCGCAGCTCGTCGTGCCGGTGATGAACGCGCGCTATGCGCTGAACGCTGCCAACGCCCGTTGGGGCAGCCTCTACGACGCGCTCTACGGCACCGATGCGCTGGACGGCAAGCGGCCGTCGCCGGGCCCCTATGACCCGGCGCGCGGCGCCGAGGTCATTGCCTTCGGCCGGCGTATGCTGGACCAGCACGTGCCGCTCGCTTCCGGCTCGCATGCCGATGCCGTGCGCTACGCGGTGGATGGCGCGGCCCTCACGGTGCAGCTCGCGGACGGCAACGTCACAGGCCTCAAGGAGGCGGCGCAGCTCGCCGGCTTCGGGGGCAACGGCGAAGCGCCGGAGGCGCTCGTCTTCCTCAAGCACGGCCTCCACATCATCGTGCATTTCAACCGCAAGCATCCCATCGGCGGCAGCGACAAGGCCGGCATCAGCGACATCGAGCTGGAAGCCGCGCTGACGACCATCATGGACTGTGAGGATTCGGTCGCGGCTGTGGATGCGGAGGACAAGGTCGTCGTCTACCGCAACTGGCTCGGCCTAATGCGGGGCGACCTTGTCGAGACCTTCGAGAAGAACGGGCGCACGGTGACGCGCCGCCTGGCTGAAGACCGCGTCTACAGGCGCCCCGGCGGCGGCGAGCTGCGCCTCAAGGGGCGCAGCCTCATGCTCGTGCGCAACGTCGGCCACCTCATGACGACCGATGCTGTGCTGGACGAGAACGGCAACGAGATCCCCGAAGGCATCCTCGACGGCATGGTGACGGCGGCCATCGCCCTCCACGACATCGGCCCCTCGGGCCGCCGCGCCAATTCCGCCACGGGTCAGATGTACATCGTCAAGCCCAAGATGCACGGCCCTGAGGAAGTGGCTTTCGCTGATGCACTTTTCGCCGCCATCGAGGATGCCCTGGCCCTTCCGCGCAACACGCTCAAGATGGGCGTGATGGACGAGGAGCGCCGCACGAGCGTCAATCTCAAGGCATCTATCCGCGCCGCCAAGGACCGCATCTGCTTCATCAACACGGGCTTCCTCGACCGCACGGGCGACGAGATCCATACGTCGATGGAAGCGGGCCCGATGATCCGCAAGGCCGACATGAAGGCCTCAACGTGGATCAAGGCCTACGAGGACGGCAACGTCGACACCGGCCTAGCCACGGGCCTCGACGGCCGCGGGCAGATCGGCAAGGGCATGTGGGCCATGCCCGACCTGATGCATGCCATGCTCGAGCAGAAGCTCGGCCATCCGCTCGCCGGGGCGAGCACTGCCTGGGTGCCCTCACCCACGGCCGCGACGCTGCACACCTTGCACTATCTGGCGGTTGACGTGGCGGCCCGCCAGGCAGAGATCCGCAAGCGGGCGCCAGCGCAGCGTGCCGACCTGCTGACCCTGCCGCTGGCCGACCGCGTGAACTGGTCGGCGGCGGAGATTGCCGAGGAGGTCGATACCAACGTCCAGAGCCTTCTCGGCTACGTGGTGCGCTGGGTCGACCAGGGCATCGGCTGCTCCAAGGTGCCGGACATCCACGATGTCGCCCTGATGGAGGATCGCGCCACGCTGCGCATCTCGGCCCAGCATCTCGCCAACTGGCTGCGCCACGGCATCGTCTCGCGCGATCAGGTGATGGAGGCGCTGAAGCGGCTCGCCGCCGTGGTCGACCGGCAGAACGCCGGCGACCCGAACTATCGCCCCATGGCGCCCGATTTCGACAATTCGCTCGCCTTCCAGGCGGCCTGCGCCCTCATCTTCGAGGGCACGCGGCAGCCGAACGGATACACCGAGCCCCTGCTCCACCGGTTCCGCCGCCTGCGCAAGGAGAAGGACCGGGCCGCCACCTGAGCAGCCTGCGCCCCGTTCCCTGCCCCGCACCGCCGGGCCACTGGAACCGCAAGGCGGTGGCCGGCGTTGCTTTGATATGCCTCAGACACATGTGGCACGAGGCCAGAGCGAGGAGCCGGGCATGGACGATCCGCACAAGTCCCGCAGCGAGCGGGAGCGCGAGAAAGCCGAGAAGAAGCAGCATCAGGACGAGGTGCTCGACGAGGAGCTGGAGGATTCCTTCCCCGCTAGCGATCCCCCGTCGCAGACGCAGCCTGCACCCAAGCGGAAAAAGAAGAATAACAACAACTGATTATCGGACAATCTTAATCGGAAACCGTAATCGTCATCCCGTCATAGGCCGGCTCCACGTGGGGCGGCACCTGACGGCGCAGGGTGGCATAGTCAAGGTCGGTGTGCAGGTTGGTGAGCACGGCCCGTTGTGGGGCCACCTCCTCGATCAGCGCCAGGGCCTGCTCGAGGTTAAAGTGGCTCGGGTGCCGCGTGTAGCGCAGTGCGTCGACAATCAACACTTCGAGGTCGTACAGCACCGCCTTCGCCTCGTCGGGCATGAGGCTGACGTCGCTCGCATACGCCAGCTTGCCAAAGCGGAAGCCGAGCGCGTCGATGTTCCCGTGCACCATGCGGAAGGGCAAGGCGGACACTGTGCCGCCCGGACCTTCGATGTGTACCTCCTGCCCGCTTGTGAGGCGGTGCTCGACGAGGATCGGTGGATAGTCGCTGCCAGGCGGAGTAACGAAACAATAGTCGAAGCGGGTGCGCACCTTCTCGCTGGTGCGCTCGTCCAGATAGACGTCGATGCAGCGGCGCATCGTCAGCACCAGCGGGCGGAGGTCATCGATGCCGTGCGTGTGGTCGGCGTGCTCGTGCGTGAAGAGGACGGCGTCGAGATGGCGGACGTTGGCGTCGAGCAGCTGCTCGCGCAGGTCGGGCGACGTGTCGACCAGGACCGTCGTCGCCGCCTCTCCCCGACCCTTCTTTTCGACGAGGATCGAGCAGCGGCGGCGTCGGTTGCGCGGCTCCGCCGGGTCGCAGGCGCCCCACCCCATTCCGACGCGTGGCACCCCGCCGGAGGACCCGCAACCGAGGATGGTCACGGTCAGCGTCATGCGGCGGCGTCTCCCGCGCCTTGGCCGAGCTGCGCCTTGGTGAAGAGGCGGCGGAAATTGCCGGTGGTGATCGCCGCCATCTCGGCCGGTGTCACCCCGTGCAGTTCAGCAAGAACCTTGGCCGTATGGACGACGAAGGCGGGCTCGTTGCGCTTGCCGCGGTTGGGAACGGGCGCGAGATAGGGCGCGTCCGTCTCGACGAGCAGTCGGTCGCGCGGCACCTGTGCGGCGATGTCGCGCAGCTCCTGCGAGCTCTTGAAGGTCAGGATGCCCGAGAAGGAGATGTGGAGCCCCAGCTCCACGCCGACGCGCGCCAGCTCCGGCCCCGATGAGAAGCAGTGCAGCACGGCCCGAAAGGCGCCCTTGCCCATCTCGTCCCGTAGAATGGCGATCATGTCCTCGTCGGCCGCCCGCGCATGGATGACAAGCGGCAGGCCCGTCTCCCGCGCCGCCGCGATATGGGTGCGGAACACGGCCTTCTGCACGTCGCGCGGGCTGCGGTCGTAGTGATAGTCGAGCCCCGCCTCGCCAATACCGATGCAGCGCGGGTGGCGGGAAAGTGCCACGAGCTCATCCGCCGTGACGTCCGGCTCCTCACCCGCATTGTGCGGATGGGTGCCCACTGTGCAAGAGACGCCTTCGAAGCGCTCGGCCAGCGCGGCATAGGTGGCGAACTGCCTGACGCGCGTCGAGATGGTGACGAGATGGCCCACGCCGGCCGCGCGCGCGCGCGCCACGACGGCGTCGAGCTCGCTGGCGAAATCGGGGAAGTCGAGGTGGCAGTGACTGTCGACCAGCATCAGGCCTTGGTCTCCTGCTGCTCCTCCTCCACGAAGCGCGGAAAGATGGGGGCCGGGGCCGGCAGGGCCGTGCCGGGAACGATGCGCCCGGCGGGGCCGAGCGAGTCGAAGCGTCGCTTGTCCTCCGCAACGGACAGGAGATCGAGCAGGCGCCCCGCCGCCGCCGGCGTCACCGGCTGGGCGAGGATGGCGACGTTGCGCAGCACCTCCGCCGTCACGTACAGCACCGTCGCCATGCGTGCCGGGTCCGTCTTGCGCAGGGCCCAGGGCTCCTGCCCGGCGAAATAGCGGTTCGCCTCACCCACCACCGCCCAGACATCAGCCAGCACGGTGTGCAGGGCAAAGTTCTGCATGGCCGCCCGCGCCTTGGCGAGGAGGCCGTCCGCCGCCGCGAGCAGGGCCTCGTCGGCCGCGGTGAAGGGGCCGGGCTCGGGCACCTTGCCGTCGCAGTTCTTGGCGATCATCGACAGCGAGCGCTGGGCAAGGTTGCCGAGGTCATTGGCGAGATCCGCGTTTATGCGGTTGACGATGGCCTCGTGGCTATAGTTGCCATCCTGGCCGAACGGCACCTCGCGCAGGAAGAAGTAGCGCAGCTGGTCCACGCCGTAGGTCCGGGCCAACGCGAACGGGTCGATGACGTTGCCGACCGACTTCGACATCTTCTCGCCGCGGTTGAACAGGAAGCCGTGGCCGAAGACACGCTTCGGTACCGGCAGCCCGGCGGACATCAGGAAGGCGGGCCAGTAGACCGCGTGGAAGCGCACGATGTCCTTGCCGATGATGTGCACGTCCGCCGGCCAGTAGCGCCACCGCGGCGACTGCGTGTCGGGGTAGCCGAGGCCTGTAAGGTAGTTGGTGAGCGCATCGACCCACACGTACATCACGTGGCCCGGCGCGTCCGGCACCGGCACGCCCCAGGTCAGCGTGGTGCGCGAGATCGAGAGATCCTGCAGCCCGCCCTTGACGAAGCTGATCACCTCGTTGCGCCGACCTTCCGGGCCGATGAAGTCCGGGTTGCTCTCGTAGAGCTCCAGCAGCCGGTCCTGATAGGCCGAGAGGCGGAAGAAATAGGTCTGCTCCTCCGTCCACTCCACCGGCGTGCCCTGCGGGCCCAGACGCACGCCGTCGGCGTTCAGCGTTGTCTCGCTCTCGTCGTAGAAGGCCTCGTCGCGGACCGAGTACCAGCCGGCATAGGTGCCGAGATAGATGTCCCCGACCTCGACCATGCGCTTCCACAGCGCCTGGGAGGCAGCGTAATGCGCGGGCTCCGTCGTGCGGATGAAGCGGTCGCGCGACACGGCGAGCGCATCGCACATCTCCTGGAAGAGCGCCGTGTTGCGGTCGGACAGCTCGCGCGGGCTGATGCCTTCCTTCGCCGCCGTCTGCGTCATCTTCAGGCCATGCTCGTCGACGCCCGTCATGAAGAAGACGTCATAGCCGTCGAGCCGCTTGAAGCGCGCGATGGCGTCCGCCGCCACCGCCTCGTAGGCGTGGCCGATGTGCGGGGCGCCATTGGGATAGGAGATGGCGGTCGTGATGTAGAAGGTCTCGGGATGGCCCATGCCCAACCGTGTCCGAATCTCGCTGGCTCAGGCGGCTTCACCGTGGCGCAGCGCGCCGGCCAGGTCGTTGAAAATAGACAGAACCAAAGGGCGGCGGTCGAGATTGAGCACTTGCGCTTCGCGCGCCGCACCGCGGCTCTTCTCCCACACCTCGACCAAGGGCGCAAGGCGAGCTGCACCCTCTGCCGCCCGTTCATGAATGGTCCTGGTGACGAACATGTCGATCGTCGCCATGAGGGTCGCGAACGCCTCCTCCCCGTCCCTGCCCGCAGTAAGCTCGGCGAGTGCGAGTACCTCGCGCAGGTCGACGGCCGGCAGGCGGACGAGCATGCCCTGCACCCGCTCGACGAGCGCGATGCGTTCCTCGTCCAGCAGCTCCAGCGCGCCCTGCACGGAGCCCTGCGCCAGGGCCGCGGCACGCGCCCTCAGGGCGGGGTCGATCGCATCCCAGGGCGGGCCGAGCCCCTGCATCACCCTCTCGATGTCGCCCGGCGTGAGTTCTCCCAGCGTGAGCTTGCGGCAGCGGGAGCGGATCGTGGCCAGAACGCGGCCGGGGCTGTGCGAGACGATGAGGAAGATGGAGCGCGGCGGCGGCTCTTCCACCACTTTCAGCAGGGCGTTTGCGCTGGCGACGTTGAGGTCCTCGGCGCTGTCGACGATGCAGACGCGATAGCCGCCCGCCCCGGCCGTGGAGCCGAAGACGGCAAGGGCCCGCCGCACGGAATCGATGGCGATAACGCTCGAGGGGCCTTTCTTGTCCGTGCCCGGCGTGCGCCGCAGGACGACAAGGTCGGGATGCGAGAGAGCGGCCACCTTGCGGGCGACGGGATGGTCCGGCGCGACGGTGAGATCCCGCACGTCCGGCGCGGCGGCAGGGTCGGGATAGGCGAGCAGGAAGCGCGCCACCCGGTAGGCAAAGGTGGCCTTGCCGATGCCGCGCGGCCCGCCGATGAGCCAGGCATGGTGCAGGCGCCCTGCCCGCCAGGCATCGAGGAAGGAGCGCTCCGCCTCCTCGTGGCCCACCAGATCGAAGCGCTCGCGCGGATGAGGGGCGAGGCCGTAGCGATCCGCCTCCATCTCCTGCGCGGAAACCGGCTCACGCGCCATCGGCGGACTCCTGCGTCGTTGTTCCGAGCAAACGGGCCTCGACCTCGGCCCAGATGTCGGCGGCGACGGTATCGGCGTCGCGGCTGGCGTCGATGACCACGCAGCGCGCCGGCTCCTCCCTGGCAATGATGAGGAAGGCCGTGCGAAGCGCCCGGTGGAAGCTGATGTCCTCTGCCTCGAAACGGTCCGTCGCCTCGCTGCGGGCCTGCCGGCGCGCGCCTGCGCGGGCGAGTCCCACCTCGGGTGGCAGGTCGAGGATGAAGGTCAGGTCCGGGCGCGTGGGGCCGACGACAACTTGCTCGAGACGGTTGAGGAAGACCGGGTCGAGATCACCGAGCGCGCCCTGATAGGCACGGGTGGAATCGCTGAAGCGGTCGCACAGCACCCACTGGCCGCGTGCCAGCGCCGGGCGGATTGTCGTCTCGAGATGGTCGTTGCGGGCCGCCGAGAAGAGGATGGCCTCGGCCGCCGGTCCGAGCGCCTTGGCCTTGCCGGCGAGCAAAAAGTTGCGGATGCGCTCGGCGCGCGGCGCACCGCCGGGCTCGCGCGTCGCAATGACGTCGATCCCGCGCTGCGAAAGGCGGGCGCGCAGGAGCTCCACCTGGGTGGACTTGCCTGCCCCCTCGCCGCCCTCGAAGGTGACGAACCGGCCCCGCGACGGCGCTTTTTCCGGCAAGACGGCCTCTTACAATAGCTTGCTCAACGCATCGCGGATGGCGCCGGTACCGAGCTCAAACAGCGCGTCGAAGGCGCGTTGCGAAAGGCTGCCCGACTCCACCGCCTCGCCTGTGTATAGCGGCAGGACGAGCGCGTCGACCTCGTCGCGCGTGACCCGCAGCTCGGCAACCTGCGTCCCCGCCGCGACAGGCGCCTTCAGCGGTCCGCGGTAGACCACCTTCACGTCGAGACGGTCGCTCGCGCCGCGCGGCACCAGCACGCGCACCGGCTCCCTGGCGACGAGCGGCACCCGCCCCCGGGCGCCGCCATAGACCTGCGCCTCGCTGATGACCTCGCCAACCTTGAAGATCTCGCGTGTCTCGAAATTGTTGAAGCCCCACTCGAGCAGCTTGCGTCCCTCGTTGGCCCGGTCACGCGCGTTGCGCAGGCCGTTGAGCACGACGACGAGCCGCCGGCCGTCGCGCACGGCCGAGCCGACGAGGCCATAGCCGGATTCCGGCAGATTGCCCGTCTTCAGCCCGTCGGCACCAATCTCCATCGCCAGCAGCGGATTGCGGTTCTGCTGGCGGATCTTGTTCCAGGTGAACTCGCGCTCGCCGAAGATGGGATAGAGGTCCGGGAAGTTCTCGATGAGATACAGCGAAAGCACGGCAAGGTCGCGGGCTGTCGTGCGCTGTTCCGGATCGGAATAGCCCGTCGCGTTGCGGAAGGTGCTGTTACGCAGGCCGATTGCCTTCGCCCGTTCGTTCATGAGCCGGGCGAAATTCTCCTCGGTGCCCGCGATGCCCTCGGCCAGGGCGATGGCCGCATCGTTGCCTGACTGGACGATGAGCCCGCGCAGAAGGTCCGCGACGGAAACGCGGCTGTTCACGACGGCGAACATGGTGGAGCCGCCGGAGGGCGCGCCGCCGCGCCGCCAGGCGTTCTCGGAGATGACGAAAGTGTCGTCGAGCGACAGGCGCCCCGCCTTGATCTCCTCGAAGACCACGGCCGCCGTCATGAGCTTGGCGAGGCTGGCCGGGATCATCGGCGCGTCGGGCGCCTTCGCATAGAGGACGCCGCGCGTTTGCGCATCCATCAGGATGGCGAATTCCGCCGATGTCTGAAATGTCTGCGCCGTCGCCGCCCCTGCAGCCGCGGCGAGCCAGGCCAGCACGAGCAGACCCGACAACAGCAGCCTGCGAACGAACCGGCTGCTCCCTGCAACGGACGAGATAACCGACATCGCTCCCCCATGTGGAGGGGGAATGTGTGATGTCGCGGCGGCAAAATCAACGTTCGCCGCGGCGGATCGCTAGTTGGCGACCCCCTTGCGGAACGAGACGAAACGCTGCTCCTTCACGAGCGAGAAGGGCACCCCGCTGCCGAAGCGGGCATTCGCGTCCTGCGGCGCCGCATAGAACAGGCTCGCGACGACGGGTTTGCCGACAGTCCTGGACACGGGCGGCACAGCCACGGCGACGGGCACGCCGGCGTTCGGGATCGTGCTGAGGTCGAGCAGATCGTCGATGGCGGCGACATCCGCCCGCTGCAGATGCGTGGTCGGGACAGCCGCCGGTGCCGCCTCGGCGACCGCAACGCTGGGCTGCCCGAAATCCGGACGCGGCACAGGCAGCGGCACGGTGACGATCCGCTCTGCCGCGGAAGCAGATGCCGGCGCAGGCTCGGGCGCGGTCGCCGCAGACGCCATGATGACCGGAGCGGAGGAAGGCATCGCCTCCGCTTCGCCCGACCGGGCCGGGGTGGGCTCAGCCGAGGCGACCATGACCGGCGCTGCAGCAGGTGCGACAGGCGTCGCCGGCACGCCGCCGGCCGGCCGGCCGTCGATCTGCAACGTGGCGAGGAGCTTGCGGTCATCGCTGCCGCGCAGCGAGGCCCGACCGAGGTATTCGACCTTCACCTTCGCCGTGCCGGCACGGCGGAAGTCGAGCGCCTCCGCCACCCTCCGCGACACGTCGATGATACGGCCGCCGTGGAACGGGCCGCGGTCGTTGACGCGCACCACCATCGAGCGGTTGTTGGCGAGGTTGGTGACGCGCACGTAGCTCGGCAGCGGCAACGTCGGATGGGCTGCGGCGATCGAGTGCTTGTCAAACACCTCGCCATTCGCTGTCAGGCGCCCGTGGAAGTCGGCCCCGTACCAAGAGGCCGTGCCGATGGCGGTGTATTTCTCGTTGAGATGCGGAACATATGTCTTGCCCGCCACCTTGTAGGGCTTGCCGATATGGTGGCGTCCACCGCCCTTGGGGATCGGCTTGCCGTCGGCAACGACCTTCGGGCTCGGAGCGACGCCATACTTCGGGTCGATCTTGGCGGAGCCGACCTTCTGCGAGCCGCTGCTGCAATTGGCGAGGCCGAGGGCGAGGAGAACGACTCCGGCGCCCTGCAGGGCGAGGCGGAGAGGCGAGCGACCTTCAACGGCGACTTCAGAAGCAGATACCGATGGGATGGATGGGGAAACCTTCGCTTTGACGGCACAAAGCCCAGTCGTCGCACGATCCATCTGCTGCATCGGCTCGTTCCGTTCTTGCCTGTCGATGGCTGCAAGCTACCGTCGGAAGGGCGCGATCGCTGCGCCTGACCTTGGACTTGTCATCACCACCGAAGTGTCGTTGGGTTCCGATGAATGGAGCGTTAAGGCCTCACTTCCCACAAAGCAAGCCTGCAATGTGACAGTTGCAACCGACGCCCGGCCGCGAAACGAGCCTTCCGATTGCGACGAAATTGCGGCGCTATTGCCCTATTATGGCCGTCAGTGCCGCGCGCGCTCGTCGCAGGCCCGCAGCCGGCCGCAACGCGGTCATCCTGGGGGCGTCAGCCAACCTTTAGCCGGACACGGCAGACCAGGAGGCGCCATGCAGACCATCTCCACCATCGCAGAGCTCGAGGAGATCTATGGGCAGCCCGGCGAGACGGCGCGAGTCAAGGTGACGGACCACGTGACGCCCCACTATGCCTCCTTCATCGAGGCATCGCCCTTCGTCGCCCTCGCGACGGTCGGACCGGAGGGGCTCGACTGCTCGCCACGCGGCGACGGCCGCGGTTTTGTGCGCATCCATGACGCGCGCACGCTGATGATGCCGGACAGGCAGGGCAACAACAGGATCGATTCCCTGCGCAACATCGTGCGCGACCCGCGCGTGGCGCTGCTCTTCCTCATTCCCGGCTCGGGCAACACGCTGCGCATCAACGGCCACGCCAGGCTGACCGCGGATGAGACCCTGCGCGCCTCCTTTGCCGTTGAGGGAAAACTGCCGCGGACGGTGATCGTGATCGAGGTGCACGAAGTCTACTTCCAGTGCGCCCGCGCCATCATCCGTTCCCGGCTCTGGGATCCGTCGAGCCACGTGGCGCCCGCTGCCCTGCCGACGCCGGGCACAATCCTCGCAGCCCTGTCGCAGAACCGCGTCGGCGGCGAGGACTACGACCGCGCCTGGCCAGAGCGGGCAAGGCAATCAATGTGGTGAGGCGCCTCACACGGCGACGCCGTGCAGGTCATAGGCGTCGGAACTCTCGATCTTCACGGTGACGATGTCGCCGACACGCAGCGGGCGGCGCGAGGCCACGTAGACGTTGCCGTCGATCTCCGGCGCATCCCACTTGGACCGCCCCTTGGCGACGGTCGGCCCCGCCTCGTCGATGATGACCGGGATGCGGCGGCCGACGCGGGTCTTGAGACGCTGGGCGCTGACCTTGGCCTGCGTCTGCATGAAGCGGTGCCAGCGCTCCTCCTTCACCTCGTCGGGCACCGCCGGGGCGATGTCGTTGGCTGGCGCGCCCTTCACCGGCTCGTAGCGGAAGCAGCCGACACGGTCGAGCTTCGCCTCCTGCAGCCACTGGAGCAGGAACTCGAAATCCTCCTCCGTCTCGCCGGGGAAGCCGACGATGAAGGTGGAGCGGATGGCGAGGTCGGGGCACTCCTCGCGCCAGCGGCGGATGCGCTCGAGCGTCTTTTCCTGATGCGCGGGGCGCCGCATGTTGCGCAGCACGGATGGCGCCGCGTGCTGGAAGGGAATGTCGAGGTAGGGCAGCACCTTGCCCTCCGCCATGAGACCTATGACTTCGTCCACGTGCGGATAGGGATAGACGTAGTGCAACCGCACCCAGACGCCGAGCTCGCCGAGGGCTGCCGAAAGGTCGAGGAAACGCGCCCTCACCTCGCGGCCGGCATAGGTGCTCGTCGCATACTTCAGGTCGAGGCCGTAGGCGCTCGTGTCCTGCGAGATGACGAGCAGCTCCTTCACGCCGGCCTTCACCAACCGCTCGGCCTCGCGCAGCACATCCGCCGCCGGACGGCTGACGAGATTGCCGCGCAGCTTCGGGATGATGCAGAAAGTGCAGCGGTTGTTGCAGCCTTCGGAAATCTTCAGATAGGCGTAGTGGCGCGGTGTGAACTTGATGCCCTGTTCGGGCACCAGATCGATGAAGGGGTCGTGCGCCGGCAGCACGGCCTGGTGCACGGCTTCGACCACCGTCTCGTACTGCTGCGGCCCCGTGATGGCGAGAACGTCCGGGAACTGCTCGCGGATCTGGCCCGGCTCCGCCCCCATACAGCCCGTAACGATGACCTTGCCGTTCTTGGCCATGGCCTCGCCAATGGCGCTGAGCGACTCCGCCTTGGCGGAATCAAGAAAGCCGCAGGTGTTGACGATGACGACGTCCGCACCCGCGTGGGTCTTGGTCAGCTCATAGCCTTCAGCCCTCAGGCGCGTGACGATGCGCTCGGAATCGACGAGCGCCTTCGGACAGCCGAGGGAAACAAAACTGATCTTGGGAGCGTGCTCGCCCATGCCTGTCGCCACCGCTTGCGCGCCGGCATCGCGACAGGTGTCGCGGACGACGCATCACGTTCTCGCTGATGATCGCAATCGGATCGTGGCCGGGCCTTCGCCAGCATCTGGAACCGCTCCAGCCTGGATCCGGCGCTTCGATTGGCACGGAAAGGGCGCGGACGCAACGGTCTTGATGCGTCACAGGATCACAAGAAAAGCCCGGCAGCACCTTGTTACTGCCGGGCTCAAGGCTTTCGGGAGGAGCCAGCCGAGACCGCATGAGGAAGACAACCCCAGCTGCACTGAAACAGCCAGCCAGACGAAGGCTTCACCATCCAAAATATCGATAGCAGATTCGCACGGAAAATGCCTCATGAAAATGTCTTATACGAAAAGACTGCGTTTCGCGTGCCGGCATGCACTGCGCAGCCAACGAAAATAGATGCAATTTTATTCTTTTTTGCGCTGCTACGACGCCCAGTTGTGCTGGAAATCCGCATAGAGCGTCAGGCCGCCGCAGGCAAAGATCGTCTGGCCGGTGATGTAGCGGGCCTCGTCCGAAGCGAGGAAGGCGAAGACGGGCGCCATGTCATCCGCCTCCGCGGCAAAGCCCATGGGAATATGGCTTTCGACCACCGCGCGCGCCGCCGGATCCTCGACCCAGCTCTTGTTCAGCTCCGTCGCCGTGGCCCCAGGCCCGACGGCGTTGACGCGGATGCCATGGGCCGCAAATTCCAGCGCCAGCGTCCGCGTCAGGTTGGCGAGGCCGCCCTTGCTGATCGAATAGGCGAGATAGCCCGGCTTGGGGATGATCTCGTGCACGCTCGTCGTGTTGATGATCGCCCCGGGCGCCCGGCGTGCCAGCAAGTGCCGCGCGACGGCGCGGGCGCAGTTGGCCGCGCCGACGAGATTGACCGCGAGGATGCGAGACAGGACCGCATCGTCGAACGAGTCGCCTGGCGTCGGCGCCTGGATGCCGGCGTTATTGACCAGGATGTCGACATGCCCCCAGGCGGAGACCGCCTCCTCGACCATGGCCTCGACCGCCCTCGGCGCGGAGACGTCCGCGGCGAGCGCCAGGTGCGGACGCTCGCCGTGGCCAGCCTCTGCGGCCGCCGCCCTCACCGCGGCGAGCGCCGCGGCCATCGTCCCGGCATCGGCGAGGTCGTTGATGGCGACCGTCGCGCCCTCGGCGGCGAAGCGACGCGCGACGGCAAGGCCTATGCCGCGCGCCCCGCCCGTGACGATAGCGGTGCGCCCTTCGAGGCGCTGCGAATTGAGGGCATGGAAGGTCATGGCATCGGTCCCGGATCAGGGTGTGTCGGCCTCGCCCGGCCGGGTTGCGCCCCTTGTGTTGAGATAGACCGCGTAGAGCGAGGTCGTCGCGCAGATGAACAGGCGGTTGCGTTTGGGGCCGCCGAAACAGACGTTGGCGACCACCTCCGGCACGCGGATCTTGCCCAAGAGCACGCCGTCGGGATCGAAGCAGTGCACGCCATCGCCGGCGCTCGTCCAGATGTTGCCGTGCACGTCGACGCGCAGACCGTCAAAGAGGCCGTAGCTGCACGTGGCGAAAACCTCACCGCCCTCGAGACGCCCGTCCGCGCCGACCCTGAAGCGGCGGATGTGGCGCGGCCCGTTCTCGACATGGGTGGCGCCAGTGTCGACCACGTAGAGCAGCTTCTCGTCCGGCGAGAAAGCAAGGCCGTTGGGCTTGACGAAATCGGTCGCCACGGCGGCGAGGGAGCCGTCCGCCGGGTTGAAGCGGTAGACGTAGGAGGCCCCGATCTCGGACGGCGCCGCATCACCCTCGTAGTCGGAATCGATGCCGTAGGTCGGGTCCGTGAACCAGATGGTGCCGTCAGACTTCACGACGACATCGTTGGGCGAGTTGAGCCGCTTGCCCTCGAAACGGTCCACCAGCACCCGCACGTAGCCGTCATGCTCCGTGCGCGAGATGCAGCGCCCCTGATGCTCGCAGGAGACGAGGCGCCCTTCCCTGTCCACCGTGTGGCCGTTGGTGTTGCGCGCAGGCTGGCGGAAGACAGAGACAGACCCGTCCGTTTCGTCCCAGCGCAGGATGCGGTTGTTGGGGATGTCCGACCAGATGAGATAGCGCCCGGCCGGAAAATACGCCGGCCCCTCGGCCCAGCGGCACCCAGTGTAGAGCTTTTCGAGATGGACATTGCCGAGGACAAGGCGCGTGAAGCGCGGATCGATCACCTCGAAATCATTGCTCAGCATGGGCATTCTCTCCCGGATCGCCATTGTTCTTGGGAAGGCGCCCGGGCCGCCGTCAAACTGCGACGATCGCCGCACCGGACGCATAAGGCATGAACGAGGCGAGATTGGGAGACTTGCCGGCAGAAAGCAAGGCCGGCAGCCACCATGCGGCGCCGGCCTGAACGGTCTGTCCGGAGGCTAGACGTCGACGATCGCCTCGAAGCCGCCGAAGATCATGCGCTTGCCGTCGAACGGCATCTGCTCGCCCATGGCACGCATGCGCGGATCTGTCATGATCTTCTCGTTGGCGGCGTCGCGCACCGCCCGCGACGGATATTCCACCCAGCTGAAGACGACGACTTCGCCCTCCTTCGCCTGCACGGCCCGACGGAAGTCAGTGAGCCTGCCGTCAGGCACGTCATCCTCCCAGCACTCGACCATGCGGGTGGCGCCAAACTCCTTGAACAGCACCGCGGCTTCCGCCGCATGCCTGCGATAGACCTCCCTGTTCTCGGCTGGCACGGCGGCAACGAACCCTTCCACATAGGGCATGACGCATCCTCCTTGCACGGGGGGTGCGCAGCCTGCGCTGCGCTTCAATATTATGTTGATATCAACATAAATCAGCGGCGTCAAAGCGGGCCTCGTGAACCGGCAGGCGCAGGCGGCGCCCGGCGCGCTGCGTCAGGACGCCTGCGGCATGTCCGCCGCGCGCCTGTCGCAGCGGCCCTCCTCCGCCCCGGCGCCGGCGGTTTCCTCCCACCAGTTGCCGAGCGCATCGATGAGCGGCACCAGTTTCTGCCCCGCGGGCGTAAGGTCGTACTCGACACGCAGCGGGTAGCCCTCAAACTCCGTACGGCGAACGATGCCAGCCGCCTCCAGCTTGCGCAGTTCGAGTGCCAGCATCTTGTGCGAGATGGTGGGGTTGTCCCGGCGCAGGTCGCTGAAGCGCTTGATGCCGTCCTTCAGGTAGTAGATGAGCAGCGTCGGCCAGCGCCCGCCGAGCACCTGCATCACCTCCTCGATGGGGCAGCGGGAGACCAGGTCCTTCATCGGCGCCTCATGGTTGCAAAAAGGTGCGTAATTTACTCGCCTCCCGCAGCAGGTAGGGTCCGGCTCGCTGCGCAGCGTGATCGCCAGAAATCACGGGAGAAAGACTTTGGAGCCGATCCTACTCTACGGCTTCCCCTCGGGAAGCTCCATGGGCCTCGTCGCGGCGCTCGAATGGCTGGGCAGACCCTACAGGCTGTGCCGCGTCGACATGCTGGGCGAAATGCGCGAGCCGTCCTACGGCCGCATCAACCCGCGCCACGAGACCCCGGTGCTGATCACGGACGCGGGCGAGCCCCTGACGGAGACCATGGCCATCGCCGCCTGGCTCGAGGCGCGGGACGAGGAACGCCGCATCAGCTTCCCGCCCCTGTCGCGCGAGGCGGACCGGATGCACCAGCTCATGGCCTTCATCAACACCGGCTTCACCGGCGCCTTCTCACCTCTGTGGGCCGTCCTCGAAATGGAGGATGCCGACCCGGTCGTGCAGACGACCCTGCGCGACTTCGGCCACCGCGTCGTCATCGAGCGCCACGACAAGCTGGAAGGCATGATCGGGCAGCGCCCGTTCCTCGTCGGCGAGCGGCCGAGCCTCGCGGACGCCATCCTCGTCGGCGTTGCCCGCTGGCGCGACGTCCACGAGGTCGCCGACCGCGAACGCTGGCCGAAGCTCTCCGCCCTGCGCGCGCGGCTGGAAGGCGACCCCGCCGTCATCCACGCCACGAGGCTGGAGAACGGCGAGCCCTCTCCCGGCACCGGCGCCCTCCTCGGCCACGTGCCGCTTGCCGAGGTGATCGAAAGGTTCGGCAGGTAGGCCGACGCGCAGCCCGGATGGGACTGCCGGGCTGCGTTGCCCGCAACCGTGAGGAACAGGCGCGACGTCAGCACATAGTTCATCATGGTTGCGCGTGTGGAGATCCACACTCAGCCTCAAGTCCACCGAGAGATGGCGGGCCATATTACTATGGCGATGCCAAGCCCAAAGGCTGACAGCCCGCCTTCCGAGGCGCGGCTTTTCTGTTGGCCGAGAGGGGCGCGCAATTCCATGTGGCGGATGGGGTGGGATTCGAACCCACGGTACGGTTGCCCGCACGGCGGTTTTCAAGACCGCTGCCTTAAACCACTCGGCCACCCATCCTCGCCGGCTGCCTTCTTCTGACGGCAGAGGCCGCTCTTGACAAGGGCCAAGGGCGCATCCGCGGGGGTCGATCCATGCAAGGCGCACCGACGCACGAGCGGCCCGGCGCAGGGCGAGGCTCTCGGCATCTTCGAGGGCGATCCGCTCTACCACGCGAACCTCGACGGCGCGGAACACGAGGCCCTCCTCGCCGCAGCCAGCTTCCGCGGGCTCGACCATGCGGTGGACGATCCATCCTGCGGCGGCCACACTGCCTGGCTGGCGCGCGCGACTGAAACGGCCGAAGGCGGCAGAAAAGTCTTCAGGCGGCCCTGGAGGCCGGACGCCGGCGGAAGGCAGGACGCTTCGATGGCTCCGGCCGCAACTCGGACGGCACGATCTGCCGCCAGACGACGGGAACGGGGTCCGGTGCGAGCAGCCAGGGCTCGTCGCTGTCCCAGCACCGGCCAAAGGCGCGGCCCGCTGCCTCGGCGGCCCGGTAAAGGTGGGCCTCGTGCATCTCCTCGAGCAGCGCGACAGCGATCATGGCACCCTCCGATTGCCGGTCATGGTACGGTGCTTATGGTTAACACTCCTTGAATCCCGCTTCCCCTCCCCCGAAGGAGCCGTGGCGGAACGGCGGCGGACGCGGCATTCTGCCACCGGGTCACCGAGGGGAACCACGACCATGACAGCCCGCACCGCCTCCACGAACCCGACGCACGCCGTCGGGCTGCTCTTCCTGCGCACTGCCGTCATCGCGGCCCTCGCCGGCCTCGGCCTCGGCATCTTCATGGGCGCGTCGCACGACCACACGTTCCGCACCGTGCATGTGCACATCAATCTCGTCGGCTGGGTGTCGCTCTTCCTGTTCGGGTTGTTCTACACCCTGGTGGGCGCCGGTTCCGCCCGCCTCGCGAAGGCGCACTACTGTCTGGCGGCGGCCGGGCTCGTGCTCTTCGCCATCGGCCTTCCCGGCATCGTCCTGGGGCACGCCTGGGGCGAGCCGGTCGCCATCGCGGCATCCTTTGCGACGCTGTTCTCCATGGTGATCTTCGCCTGCGTGGTCTTCACCGCCCACGGGCCGTCGGACACGTCTGCAGGCTGACGCCTTTTCCGCGGCATCCGCGCCAGTTTGGGGAAAAACGGCCTTGACCGCGCACCCGCCGCCGTGGTGTTTCCGATCCGTTCCCGTCTGCCCGGCAGCCATGCGATACTGCCGGCAGGACGAATCGTTTTTCCACGAGGGGTTGGACACCGGCAATGACGGATGCGGGCGATCTGTTCGGCAACGGAGGCAGCGCAGCGGCGGCCCGCAAGGCACGCACCTCCGCGAAGCCGCCGGCGGACCAGGCCTCCTCCCCGCGCCGCGCCAACGGCACGCCCTCGGAGGCCGACTATACCGCCGCATCCATCGAGGTGCTGGAGGGACTGGAGCCGGTACGCCGCCGCCCCGGCATGTATATCGGCGGCACGGACGAGAAGGCGCTGCACCACCTCTTTGCGGAGGTGATCGACAACTCGATGGACGAGGCCGTGGCCGGCCACGCGACCTTCATCGAGGTGGAGCTCGAGGAGAGCGGCTTCCTGCGCGTGACCGACAACGGCCGTGGCATCCCCGTCGATCCGCACCCGAAGTTTCCCGAAAAGTCGGCGCTCGAGGTCATCCTCACCACGTTGCATGCCGGCGGCAAGTTCGACTCCAAGGTCTACGAGACTTCGGGCGGCCTGCACGGCGTCGGCGTCTCGGTGGTCAACGCGCTGTCCGAGCGGCTCGAGGTCGAGGTGGCGCGCGGCCAGATGCTTTACCGTCAGGTCTATGCGCGCGGCGTCGCCATGGGGCCGCTCGAGACCGTGGGGCGGGTGCACAACCGGCGCGGCACCACCATCCGCTTCAAGCCCGATCCCACCATCTTCAGGGAGGGCGCCAGCTTCAACCCGCGTCGCCTGTTCAAGATGGCGCGCTCCAAGGCCTACCTCTTCGGCGGCGTGGAGATCCGCTGGCGCTGCGCCCCCTCCCTCGCCGAGAAGCAGGAAGGCGTGCCGGCCGAGGCGACCTTCAAGTTCCCCGGCGGCCTCAAGGACTATCTGGCGCGTGAGATCGAGGGGCGTGAGCTGGTCTGCGACCAGATCTTCGCCGGCCGCATCGACAAGCCGGGGGGGCATGGCTCGCTGGAGTGGGCAATCGCCTGGCTCACGCGCGACGACGGCTTCCTCTCCTCCTACTGCAACACCATCCCGACGCCGGAGGGCGGCACGCACGAGTCGGGCCTGCGCATGGCCCTGCTGCGCGGCCTGCGCGACCATGCCGAGCGTGTCGGCCAGGCCAAGCGCGCCAGCCAGGTCACGACCGACGACGTGATGGCGACCTGTGCCGGCATGCTCTCGGTCTTCATCCGCGAACCGGAGTTCCAGGGCCAGACCAAGGACAAGCTGGCGACGCTGGAAGCTGCCCGTATCGTCGAGAGCGCCGTGCGCGACGCCTTCGACCATTGGCTGGCAGCGGCGCCGCAACAGGCCTCGCGCCTGCTGGACTGGACCATCGAGCGCGCCGAGGAGCGCCTGCGCCGCCGGGCCGAGAAGGAGGTGGCGCGCAAGACGGCGACGCGCAAGCTGCGCCTGCCGGGCAAGCTCGCCGACTGTACCAACGCCGGCGCCGCGGGCTCCGAGCTCTTCATCGTCGAGGGCGACTCGGCCGGCGGCAGCGCCAAGCAGGCGCGCGACCGCGCCACCCAGGCTGTCCTGCCGCTGCGCGGCAAGATCCTCAACGTCGCCTCCGCCGGCCGGGAGAAGCTGGCGCAGAACCAGCAACTTGCCGACCTGGTGCAGGCGCTGGGCTGCGGCACGGGCTCGCACTACCGCGAGGACGACCTGCGCTACGAGAAGATCATCATCATGACGGACGCCGACGTGGACGGCGCCCACATTGCATCGCTGCTGATCACCTTCTTCTGGCAGCAGATGCCCAAGCTCATCGACAACGGCCACCTCTACCTCGCGGTGCCGCCGCTCTACCGCCTGACGCACGGCGGCAAGACGATCTACGCCCGCGACGATGCCCACCGCCAGGAGCTGCTGGACACTGTCTTCAAGGGCAAAAAGGTCGAGATCGGCCGCTTCAAGGGCCTCGGCGAGATGCTGCCGGCCCAGCTGAAAGAGACCACCATGTCTCCCGCCAACCGCCTTCTCTACAAGGTTGTCGTGCTGCCGGAGTCGCGGGGCGACACCACGGAGACGGTGGACCGGCTCATGGGCAACAAGCCGGAGGCGCGCTTCGCCTTCATCCAGGAGCGCGCCCCCTTCGCGCGCGAGCTCGATATCTGACCCCCGCGTTCAGCCCCGCGCCAGCCAGTGCGCCAGCGCCGCGTTGACCGCCTCCGGCTGCTCCATCGTCGAGAGGTGGCCACAGCGGGGCACGACGACGAGCGTGGATGCGGGGATGGCCGCCGCCATCTCCTCGGCAATGGGCAGCGGCGTGATCTGATCCTCCTCCCCGACGAGGACAAGCGTTGGCACGCCGATGTGAGGCAGCAGCGGCCGCGCGTCCGGCCGCGCCATGATCGCGCGCTGCTGGCGAATGAAGGCCTCGGCGCCCGTCTCCACCATCATGCCGCGCACCTGCCCTTCCAGCGCCCTGTCAGAGAGTCGCTCGCGCGCAACGAGGCGCTGCCACAGCACGGGGTGCACATCCTCGAAACGTCCCTGCTCGGCGAGAGCGATGAGGCGGCGACGGTTGGCGCTTGCCTCCTCGGTGTCGGGGCGCGCCGTTGTGTCAAGCAATGCAAGGCGCGTCACCCGTTCAGGCGCCAGGCGCATAACCGACAGAGCCACGTAGCCGCCGATGGAGAGGCCGCCGAGGGCGAAGCGCTCCGGCGCCTGAGCCAGAAGGCGCCTCGCCATGCCTTCGAGCGTGTCGTCGAGGCGGTTTTCCGCAACGATGACACTCCGCTCCGCCGACAGAGCGCGTATTTGCGCAGCGAAGAGCGTGGCGGTGCAGTTGAGCCCAGGCACAAGAACGAGCGGCTCGGTGCCAATGCTATGCAAGCGTTCGACAAGCAGCCTTTGCGACATTGACTTTGCCCGCGATCCTCTTATGGTCCGCGCAAGCGTAGCGGGCAGTGAGCGGCGACTGACGCGCCGTACGCGTCCAAGGTCTCCCTTGGCCTCAACCCCATCCGCAGACGCATTATCACGGACGTCGATGTCATTTTCTGATCTTGGCCTGAGCGAGAAGGTTCAACAAGCCGTCGCGGCCGCAGGCTACACCACGCCGACACCGATCCAGGCGTCGGCGATCCCGCACGTCTTGCAGCGCCGGGACGTTCTCGGCATCGCCCAGACGGGCACCGGCAAGACAGCGGCGTTCACGCTGCCGATGCTGACACTGCTGGAGCACGGCCGGGCACGCGCCCGCATGCCGCGGACGCTCATCCTCGAGCCGACGCGTGAGCTCGCGGCGCAGGTGCAGGAGAGCTTCGAGAAGTATGGCGTCAATCACAAGCTGTCGGTGGCGCTGCTGATCGGCGGCGTCTCCTTCAGCGACCAGGACGCCAAGATCAGTCGCGGCGTTGACGTGCTCATCGCCACGCCCGGGCGCCTGCTCGACCATTTCGAGCGCGGCAAGCTGCTGCTGACGGGCATTGAGGTTCTCGTCATCGACGAGGCCGACCGCATGCTCGACATGGGCTTCATCCCGGACATCGAGCGCATCTGCCGGCTGGTGCCCTTCACCCGCCAGACGCTGTTCTTCTCGGCCACGATGCCGCCGGAGATCCAGCGCCTGACGGAGACCTTCCTGCACAATCCCGTGAAGGTGGAGGTTGCGCGCGCCTCCTCGACGGCGGCGACCATCACCCAGCGCCTCGTCGCCTCGGGCAGCGAGCAGCACCAGAAGCGCGAGACGCTGCGCCGCCTCATCCGCAGCGCCGGAGACGAGCTCCAGAACGGCATCATCTTCTGCAACCGCAAGCGGGACGTCGCCATCGTCGTGCGCTCGCTGCAGCGCCACGGCTTCAACGCGGTGGCCCTGCACGGCGACATGGACCAGCGCTCGCGCATGCAGGCACTGGACAGCTTCCGCAACGGCAGCGTCAATCTGCTCGTCGCGAGCGACGTCGCGGCGCGCGGCCTCGATATTCCGGCTGTGAGCCACGTCTTCAACTTCGACGTGCCGCACCACGCCGAGGATTACGTGCACCGCATCGGCCGCACGGGCCGCGCCGGCCGTACGGGCTATGCGACAACCATCGTCGCTCCCGGTGACGAGAAGGCACTCGCTGCCATCGAGGCGCTGACGGGCCAGACGATTCCATGGGCCGGCCCGACCCTGGCCGAGTTCATCGCCTCGGTGGGCCAGACCTCGCAGCAGGACGGCGACCATCGCCGCGGACAGCGCGGCAGCCGCGATCGGGACCGTGGCCGCGGAAAGGGCGAGCGTCGGACCGAGGCGCCGGCGCAGCATGCGCCGATCACGCCGGACGGGCGCCCCTCGCAGCGTCAAGAGGAGCGCCGCGGTGACCGCAACCAGCAGCGACACCATGGCGACAGGGACGAGGTCGTCGTCGGCTTTGGCGATCACGTGCCGAGCTTCATTCTGCGGCCGGTGGTCATACCGCCTGCGAGCGACGAGGACAGCGCGGCGGCCCCGGTGGCCGAGGAGGCCGTTGCGCCGGCTGAGACGGCGGCGGAACCGGTGAACGAAAGGTCTTCCGGTCGCCGGCGCCGCGGGCGCAGGCGTGGCGCGCATGCCGTGAGGGAAGCCGCTGCCGAGGCTCCGCCGCCGGCCGAAGCGCCGGTCGAGGCTTCCGCCGTTCCCGCGCCGGAGGCGCCTGCCACCGCCGAGGAGCTGGCGCAGCCCGCGTCGGAGCCCGAGCAGCCGGACGAGCCCCCTGCCCTGGCCGAGGCCGACTCGGAGCGTGACGCGACGGCGGACGAGCCGGCAGCACCGCCTGAGACGGCCCCCAAACCCCGCCGGCGCACCTCGCGTAAGGCGTCGGAGACGGCCGAGAGCGCCGGAGAGCGGCCCGCGCCGAAGAAGCGCAGCCGCAAGGCCACAGCGCAAGACGCCGAACCTGCCGGTGAGACCGAGGCCCCGGCACCGCGCAAGGCGGCCAGCCGCAAGCCGGCCCGCAACGCTGACACCGAGGCGACCGCTGCCGAGGCCGGGATGGCCGACGCACCGCGGACGGCCCGTCGCAAGAAGGCTGCGGCCGATGCCGAGGTGCCTTCCGACGCTGCCAAGCCGAAGAAAGCTTCCTCTCGCAAGGCAAAGGCCGACGAGGCGGCGAGCGAATCCGCTCACGCCACGAAGACGAAGGCGGCATCCCGCAAGACGGCCGGCACAGGCACGAAGAAGTCTTCCGCCAAGGCGGCTTCCAGGAAGACCGCGGCTACGGCCTCGGACGCTCCGGCCGCCAAGAAGCCGCGCAGCCGCAAGGCGGAAGTCGCCGAGGCGGGTGACTGAACCGACGACAGGAGCGCGGCGTCAACGCCGCGCTCCGGCAACGCCCAGGGCACGCGCACAAAAATCCGCCAGCATGTCCGGATCGGCATAGGCCGCCGCGGGCAGCCGCCAGCAGGACCTGTCACGACACGTCCGTTCCTGCGCGAAAAAGCGAACGGTTGTGAGCCGAGGTCGGCGAGTGTTTCGGCAAAGGCGGTGTCCGCCTTGAGGTGGACCTCACCGCCGGCCGCGAGCCCGAACATCGTCCCGTCCGCATAGACGCCGAAACCGCCGAACATGCGACGGACGCGTAGGGGGCGGAACGGCGCGAAGAAAGCGGCTATATCGTCCGCGCCGCGCAGTCAGATGCCTGCGAGCTGCTCCGGCCGCGCCGGCGTGATGGCGACAGATTCGCCGCACCCGCAGGCAGACGTCTGGTTGGGGTTATTGAAGACGAACTGGGCCGACAGCTTGTCGACCCTGTAGTCCATCTCGGTGCCGAGCAGGAAAAGGACAGCCTTGGGATCGACGAGGATGGTGACTCCCTTGTCCTCTATCACCTCGTCACCGGGCTTGATCTCCTCGGCATATTCCATGGTGTATTCCATGCCGGCGCAGCCGCCGTTCTTGACGCCGACGCGCACGCCGACGATCGGCCGGTCGGCATTGGCGATGATCGCCTTGACGCGCTCCGCAGCCGCGTCGCTCAGGCTCATGATCTTAAGGGGGCGAACAGCACCCATTCCGGCGCCTCCTTGCAGGGTTCAAGGCCCTGAGGTCGAGATTCCTGGATAAAAGATAGTAACTGCGACGGCCGGCGTCGAGGTCACGGCTCCCCCGGCCGGTCTCATCCGATGCCGAGCGGCTCAGTAGACCGTCCAGACGCCTGGGGTGAGCAGCTCCACGAGATGCCCGTCCGGGTCGCGGAAATAGATGCTGCGCCCGCCACGCGGCCACTCTGTGCGTCCCTCGATGGGGATGCCGTGTGCGGCGAGCCGCGCCTCCCAGGCGCCCATGTCCTCGGAGGGCACGCCGAGGCCGACATGCAGCGGCCCGTTCCCGTCGTGCGGCGGGATGGTACCGCCCGGAAGCGTCACTGGCGCCAGTGTCTCGCCGCGCTTGAAGAGCAGCAAAACACTCCCCGGCCCGAGCGGATAGGCCGTGAAGCGCCGGTCACTGACCTCGGCCTCGAGCCCGAGCACCGTCTCGTAGAAGCGGCGCGCCCGCGCAAGGTCGTCCACGTACAGCACCGTCTCGACGACGGCGGTGATCCGCGGCGCTGCTGCGTCCGTCACGGCCGCCTCACCACATGTCGAGGGCGATGCGCGCCTCGTCGGACATGCGGCTCTGATCCCACGGCGGATCAAAGACCATGTTGACGACGACGGACTGCACGCCGGGCACGGCAGAGACCGCGCTCTCGACCCAGGCCGGCATCTCGCCGGCCACGGGGCAGCCCGGCGCCGTCAGCGTCATGTCGATGGTCACGTTACGCGCGTCGTCGATGTCGACACGATAGATCAGGCCAAGCTCGTAGATGTCGGCCGGGATCTCGGGGTCGTACACGGTCTTGAGCGCCGCCACGATGTCCGCGGTCAGCCGGTCCACCTCCTCGGGCGGGAGCTGGCTGGGAAGCTCCATGTCGGGCGCGTTCGGCTTCACGTCGCTGCTGTCGGCTTGCGTCACAAATGCCTCCTCAGGCGAACAGCCGTTCTGCCTTGATCAATGCTTCGGCGAGGTTATCGACCTCCTCGAGCGTGTTGTACAGGGCAAATGAGGCGCGGCATGTGGACGTCGTGCCGAAGCGCGAGAGCAGCGGCATGGCGCAGTGCGTGCCGGCGCGGACGGCGACGCCCGCCCGGTCGATGACCGTCGCCACGTCGTGCGCGTGCGCTCCCTTCATCTCGAAGGAGACGATGGCCCCCTTGTTCTCAGCGCGGCCGATGATGCGGATGGAATTCAGGGCGCCGAGCCGTTCGTGCGCATAGTCGCGCAGCTTCTCCTCGTGGGCGAGGATCGCCGCACGGCCGAGCTTCTGGACGAAGCGCACCGCGGCGCCGAGCCCGATGGCCTCGACGATGGGCGGCGTGCCGGCCTCGAAGCGGTGCGGCGGAGCGTTGTAGGTCACGGTGTCCGTCGTCACGGTCTCGATCATCTCGCCCCCACCGTTGAAGGGCGGCATCGCCTCGAGCCACTTGCGCTTGCCGTAGAGCACGCCGATGCCCGTCGGCCCGTAGACCTTGTGCCCGGTGAACACGTAGAAGTCGGCGTCGAGATCGCGCACGTCCACCGGCAGATGCACGGCGCCCTGGCTGCCGTCGACGAGCACGGGAATGCCGCGGGCGTGGGCGATGCGCACGATGTCCTTCACCGGCGTCACTGTGCCCAGCACGTTCGACATGTGCGTGATGGCGACAATCTTCGTGCGCTCCGTGAGCAGCTTCTCGAACTCGTCGAGGAGGAAGTTGCCCTCGTCGTCCACCGGCGCCCACTTGATGACGGCGCCGCTGCGCTCGCGGTGGAAGTGCCAGGGCACGATGTTGGAGTGATGCTCCATGATGGAGATCACGATCTCGTCACCCTCGCCAATTCCCGCGAGCCGTCCGTAAGAGGCAGCGACGAGGTTGATGGCCTCGGTCGCCGAGCGGGTGAAGACGATCTCGTCCGTGCTCTCGGCGTTGAGATAGCCGCGCACGGCCTCCCGTGCGTCCTCGAAGGCCTCGGTCGCCGCATTGGCCATGTAGTGCAGGCCGCGGTGGACATTGGCGTAGGCGTTCTCGAAGGTGTGGGTCATCGCCTCGATGACCGCACGCGGCTTCTGGGCCGAGGCGGCGCTGTCGAGGTAGACGAGCGGCTTGCCGTAGACCTCGCGCGCGAGGATCGGGAACTCGCGGCGCACCGCCGCGACGTCGAAGGCCGGTTCGATCCTGTTCATGGTCGCATCACTCGCAGTGGCACCGCCCGCCGCAGGACGTCGACGCCGTGAAAGAGTGAAGGGCGCGGCGGCGCCGCGCCCCGTCGGTCACGCACGCTCGGCGAGCCAGGCCTCGGCCCGCGCGACGAGCTCCCCGCGCACGGCCTCGTCCTCCACCAGCTCCAGCGCCTCGCCGATGAAGGCCTGGACGAGAAGCGCCTCGGCCGCAGCCCGCGGCAGGCCGCGCGCCATGAGGTAGAACAAGAGGTCATCGTCAAGCGCGCCGCAGGTGGCGCCGTGGGCGCACTGCACGTCGTCAGCGAAGATCTCCAGCTCCGGCTTGTTGTTCATCGTCGCCGTCTCGGAGAGCAGCAGCGCGGCGGACATCATGCGCCCGTCGGTCTTCTGCGCGTCCGGGCGCACGATGATCTTGCCCTGGAAGACGCCGGTCGCCTCCCCGTCCACGACGGTCTTGAACAGCTCGCGGCTCTCGCAGTGAGGCACCGCATGGTCGACGACCAGTGTGGTGTCGGCATGCTGGCGTCCGCGCAGCATCGTCGCCCCGCCCAGCGTCAGGCTGGACTGCTCACCGGAGAAGGCGAGGAACACCTGGTGCCGCGACAGGCCTCCACCCGTCACCACACCGAGCGAGGTCAGCCTGGCCTCGGCGCCCAGCGTCACCGCGAGGGTCGAGAGCGAGATGGCATCGACCTGCTCGGCATTGAGGCGCGTGTGGGCGACCGTCGTGCCCTTGCCGGCAACCAGCTCGACCACGGAGTTGGCCTGGTAGGCCGCCGTGCCGACGCCCTCGTGGCTCTCGAGGATCGTGACCGAAGCCCCGTCCTCGACGAGGATCACGACGCGCGGCGCCGTGGCGAAGGGCGCGGTGCCGCCATTGACGAACCTGAGATGCAGGGCCTTGTCGACGGCCGTGCCGGCGGCGACTTTCACCAGCGCGCCGTCCACCATGAAGGCACTGTTGAGCGCGAGGGCGAAGTTGCCCCTGGCGACGGCCACCTTGCCCATCTCGGCGAGGAGCGGATGCCCCTGCGCCAGCGCCGCGGCGAGCGGCGTCACCGTCACCCCCGCCGGCAGAGCAGCAAGGTCAGAGCGTTCGGCCACAAAATGGCCGTTGGCGAAGGACAGGCGCACCGCATCCACCCCGGCGAAGGCGCTGGCCCTGTCGACGAGCCCGGCCGCATCGGCAGGGCGCTCGGCGAGCGGCGCCGCCTCGCGCACGGCGTTGCGCAGGTCGGTATACTTCCACTCCTCCACCCGGCGGTTGGGGAGGCCCGCGGCGGTGACGAGGGCGAAAGCCTCGTCACGCCTGCGCGCAATGTCTCCCGAGCCGGGAAGACGGTCCTTGAGGCTGGCGAAGCGCTCTACGAGCGCGACCTCGGCGGCGGTCCTGATTGGTGTGATCTCAGCCATGGTGCCGCCCTCACGCAGCCTGCTCGCGGTAATCAGCGTAGCCGCTCGCCTCGAGCTCAAGCGCCAGCTCCTTGCCGCCCGAGCGCACGATGCGGCCGTTGGCCATCACGTGCACAGTGTCCGGCACGATGTGGTTGAGCAGGCGCTGGTAGTGCGTGATGACCAGGAAGGCGCGGGCCGGGTCGCGCAGCGAGTTCACACCGTCGGCGACGATCTTGAGCGCGTCGATGTCGAGGCCGGAGTCGGTCTCGTCAAGGATGCAGAAGCGCGGCTCCAGCAGCGCCATCTGCAGGATTTCCATGCGCTTCTTCTCGCCGCCGGAGAAGCCGACGTTGAGGCCGCGCCGCAGCATTTCCTGATCGATATGAAGCTTTTCAGCAGCGGCCTTCACGCGCTTCATGAACTCGGGCGTCGTCAGCTCCTCCTCCTCACGCGCCTTGCGCTGGGCGTTCATGATCGCCTTGAGGAAGGTCATGGTCGAGACGCCGGGGATCTCAAGCGGGTACTGGAAGGCGAGGAACACGCCCCTGGCCGCGCGCTCGTTGGGTTCCAGCTCGAGGATGTTCTCGCCGTTGATGAGGATCTCACCGTCGAGAACCTCATATTCCTCCTTTCCGGCGATGACATAGGACAGCGTCGACTTGCCCGAGCCGTTCGGGCCCATGATGGCGGCGACCTCGCCCGCCTTCACGGTGAGATCGAGGCCGTTAAGGATGCGCTTGCCCTCGATTTCGACGACGAGGTTGTTGATCTGAAGCATTTTTCCAATTCCGTCCGTTCGTGACGCCGGAGGATGCGGGCGGTAAGGAAGGTTTCCACGTCGCCCGCAGCGCCTCACGGCCTGGGTTGCGTTTGCGCGTCAGCCCACCGAGCCTTCGAGGCTGATGGAGATGAGCTTCTGGGCCTCGACCGCGAATTCCATCGGCAGCTGTTGCAGCACATCCTTGACGAAGCCGTTGACGATGAGCGCCACCGCCTCCTCCTCGTCCAGGCCGCGCTGCAGGCAGTAGAACATCTGGTCGTCCGAGATCTTCGACGTCGTCGCCTCGTGCTCGAAAATCGCCGAGGCGTTCTTCGACTCGATATAGGGCACGGTGTGCGCGCCGCACTTGTCGCCGATCAACAAGGAATCGCAGTTCGTGAAGTTGCGCGCCCCGGTCGCCTTGCGATGTGCCGAGACGAGCCCGCGATAGGTGTTCTCCGAGCGGCCGGCAGCGATGCCCTTGGAGATGATCCGGCTCGTCGTGTTCTTGCCGAGGTGGATCATCTTGGTGCCGCTGTCCACCTGCTGATGGCCGGTGGAGATGGCGATGGAGTAGAACTCCCCGCGGGAATTGTCGCCGCGCAGGATGCAGGACGGGTACTTCCACGTGATGGCGGATCCCGTCTCCACCTGCGTCCACGAGATCTTCGAGTTCGCGCCGCGGCAGTCGCCGCGCTTGGTCACGAAGTTGTAGACACCACCCCTGCCCTCGGCATCTCCGGGGTACCAGTTCTGGACCGTCGAGTACTTGATCTCGGCATCGTCAAGCGCGATCAGCTCGACGACGGCGGCGTGCAGCTGGTTCTCGTCACGCGCCGGCGCCGTGCAGCCCTCGAGGTAGCTCACGTAGGCGCCCTTGTCGGCGATGATCAGCGTGCGCTCAAACTGGCCGGTCTTGCGCTCGTTGATGCGGAAGTAGGTCGACAGCTCCATCGGGCAGCGCACGCCCTCCGGCACGTAGACGAACGAGCCGTCCGTGAACACAGCACTGTTGAGCGTGGCGAAGAAATTGTCCGACACCGGCACAACCGAGCCGAGGTACTTGCGCACCAGGTCAGGATATTCCCGGATCGCCTCGGAGATGGAGCAGAAGATGACGCCCGCCTTCTTCAGCTCCTCCTTGAAGGTGGTGACCACCGACACGGAGTCGAAGACGGCGTCCACCGCCACGCGCGAGCCTGCGCCCTCAACGCCGGCGAGGATCTCCTGCTCGCGCAGCGGGATGCCAAGCTTCTCGTAGGTCTTCAGGATCTCCGGATCGACCTCGTCGAGCGACTTCGGCGCCGGATTCTTCTTCGGCGCGGCGTAGTAGTAGAGATCCTGGTAGTCGATCGGCGGGTAGTTGACGCGCGCCCACCTGGGCTCGCGCATCGTCTGCCAGCGGCGGAACGCCTCGAGGCGCCACTCGGTCATCCACTCAGGCTCGCCCTTCTTGGCCGAGATCAGGCGGACGATGTCCTCGTTGAGCCCCTTGGGGGCCTTGTCCATCTCGATCTGCGTCTCGAAGCCGTACTTGTACTGCTCGACGTCGATCGCCTTTACGCGTTCTACCGTTTCCTGCACCGCAGGCATTGCACTACCTCCTCTCACGGCTTCAAGGGCCGCGGGTTGGTGACCTCGTCTCAGGCGGCGTTGAGCCCCTTGCGACGAGAGATGAGAGCGCCGACCACTTTATGAAAGGCCGTCGCGAAGGATTCCACATCCGCCTCGGTGGAAGCCCAGCCGAAGCTTACGCGCAGCGCCCCCTCGGCGAGCGAGGGCGGAACCCCCATCGCCGTGAGCACGTGCGAGCGGCGCACCTTGCCCGACGAGCAGGCGGAGCCGGACGACACCGCCATGCCCTCGAGGTCGAGCAGCATGAGGAGCGTTTCCGCCTTCAGGCCGTCGATTGCGAAGGCACTCGTGTTCGGCAGCCGCTCGGCCGCGGCGCCGAAGAACACCACTGCGGGTTCGATCGCGCGAAGACGGGCCTCCAGCCCGTCACGCAGCGCACGAGTGGTGGCGGCATAATCCGCAAGCTCTTCGCGCGCAAGCGCGCAAGCCGTCCCGAAGCCGGCTATGCCCGCGACATTCTCCGTGCCCGCGCGGTAGCCGCCCTCCTGGCCGCCGCCGCGCACGAGCCGCTCGCGCACCTCGACGCCGGGACGGGTGACGAATGCACCGACGCCCTTTGGTCCACCGATCTTGTGGGCGGACAGGGTGATGACGTCCGCCCCCCAGGCAGCCATGTCGATGGGCATCTTGCCCGCCGCCTGCACGGCGTCGACATGCAGCAGTCCGCCGTGGCGGTGCACGACCTCCGCCACCGCGGCGAGCGGCTGGATGACACCCGTCTCGCTGTTGGCCGCCTGCAGGCTGACGAGCGCCAGGGCGCCCGCCCTCTCCTGAGCCAGGCGCCGCAGCCGGCCATCGAGACTGTCGAGATCCACGACGCCGTCGGCGCCGACGGGGATCGTCTCGCGTGCCTCCTCCGGAAAGCGGCTGCCCGAAAGCACACTCGCATGCTCGGTGGCGCCCATGAGGTGCAGCGCCAGCATCTCGAAGGACGGCTCGCGCCGCAGCGACGGCGTCATGACTGTATTGTTGGCTTCCGAGCCGCCGCTCGTGAAAATCACGTCGCGGGCCCGGGCTCCGACGAGGGCCGCAACCTGCTCGCGCGCCGTCTCGATCAGCGCATGCGCCCTGCGCCCTTCGGCATGGACGGAGGACGGATTGCCGGCTTCCTCGAAGGCGCGCAGCATCACCTCACGAACGGCCGGCCGCAGGGGCGCCGAGGCGTTGTAGTCGAGGTAATGACGCATGCCCGCCATTCTTCCTGCCGGCCTCCTCGTCTCGCCGATCACAAACCTTGCTTTTTGCCCCAGTTGATGTGGTAGAGAAGAGCGACCATATCACCGGAGCCACCACCCACGCTGTCGGTTGCATATGCAACCCGATGCACGTATAGGTTGGCTCTTAGAACAGTTCTAACCGTGGTTTAGAAGTGCGCGACCGGCATGTCAAGATTCCCACGGCCACTGGCGTGGCCCCCGGTGGCGCCGATTCACTTGCGGTAACGGTGCCGGATCATGCCTGAAGTCATTTTCAACGGCCCTGCCGGGCGTCTTGAAGGCCGCTACCAGCCTGCGAAGAAGAAGGGCGCGCCCATCGCGATCATTCTTCATCCGCACCCGCAGTTTGGCGGCACGATGAACAACCAGATCGTCTACAACCTGTTCTACACCTATGTGAACAGGGGCTTCGCCGTGCTGCGCTTCAACTTCCGTGGTGTGGGGCGCAGCCAGGGCACATTCGATCACGGGCACGGCGAGCTGTCGGATGCGGCGGCGGCACTCGACTGGGTGCAGGCGCTCAATCCCGACGCGCGCAGCTGCTGGATTGCGGGTGTGTCCTTCGGCGCATGGATCGGCATGCAGCTGCTCATGCGCCGGCCGGAGATCGAGGGCTTCCTCTCGATCGCGGCCATGGCCAACCGCTATGATTTCTCCTTCCTCGCGCCCTGCCCGTCCTCCGGCCTCTTCGTCCACGGCTCCGAGGACCGGGTTGCGCCGGCGAAGGAGGTCATCAGCATCATCGAAAAGGTCAAGACCCAGAAGGGTATCGTGCTGGAGCACGCGGTTATCGAGGGTGCCAACCACTTCTTCGACGGCAAGATCGACGAGCTGATGCGGACGGTCGACGCCTATCTCGACAAGCGCATCGGCACGCCGCGGGAAAATGCCGCCTGACGCAGGAGCGCAGACAGGCTCCAGATCGCGGGGCGCCTCAGGGCGCCCCGTCCCATTCCAACGCAAGACAGACTGACATGACGACGTACCGTTCCGAATTCCTGCGCGCGCTGGACGAGCGCGGGCTCATCCACCAGATCTCGGATGCCGAGGCGCTCGACGACCTCGCCACGAAGGAACGGATCGTCGCCTATATCGGCTATGACCTGACCGCGCCGAGCCTGCACGTCGGGCACATGACCAACATCATGATGCTGCGCCGCCTGCAGCAGACGGGCCACAAGCCCATCGTGCTGATGGGCGGGGGCACGACGCGCATCGGCGACCCCTCCTTCCGCAACGAAGCGCGGCCACTCCTCGACGATGCGCAGATCGCTGCCAACAAGGAGGGCATCCGTAAGGTCTTCTCGAAGTTCCTCACCTTCGGCGACGGCCCGACGGATGCCATCATGGTCGACAACGCCGAATGGCTCGACAGGCTCGAGTACATTCCCTTCCTGCGGGATATCGGCCGGCACTTCACCGTCAACCGCATGCTGAGCTTCGAATCGGTGAAGACGCGCCTCGACAAGGAAGAGCCGCTCTCCTTCCTTGAGTTCAACTACATGATCCTGCAGGCGTACGACTTCCTCGAACTCAGCCGCCGCTACGGCTGCCGCCTGCAGATGGGCGGCTCGGACCAGTGGGGCAACATCGTCAACGGCATCGAATTGGCCCGCCGGGTTGATTCCACACAGGTCTTCGCCCTCACCTGCCCGCTGCTGACCACCGCCTCCGGCGCCAAGATGGGCAAGTCGGCCGCCGGCGCCGTGTGGCTAAACGAGGACATGCTGCCGCCCTACGGGCTCTGGCAGTACTGGCGCAACTGCGAGGATGCCGACGTCGGTCGCTTTCTCAGGATCTTCACTGACCTGCCGCTCGACGAGATCGCGCGGCTGGAGCAGCTCCAGGGCGCGGAGCTCAACGAGGCCAAGAAGATCCTCGCCACCGAGATCACCGCGCTCGTCCACGGCCGCGAGGCGGCCGAGACGGCGGCCGAGACGGCGCGGAAGACTTTCGAGGAGGGCGCGCTGGCCGAGAATCTGCCGAGCGTCGAGGTGCCCGCCGACGAGCTCAAGGCCGGCCTCGGCGTGCTGGCCGCCTTCGTCAGGGCCGGCCTCGTTGCCTCCACCAGCGAGGCGCGACGCCAGATCAAGGGCGGCGGCCTCAAGGTGAACGATGTGGTGGTGAGCGACGAGCGCGCCGTCCTCAATCCCGATCAGCTTACCGCCGACGGCGTCATCAAGCTGTCGTTTGGCAAGAAGAAGCACGTGCTGCTGCGGGCGGTCTGACGCATCGGGTCGCACCGGTCCTGTGATGCAGGATCGCAGCGGCGGTCGGCGTCCGCCCGGGCGTCGACCGTCCTCAATTAGGCGGCATGATCGCCCAGCTCGTGGCCCTCGAGCAGCCGCGACGGGTGCGATCGCTGACGCTCATCAGCTCCTGCGCCTTCGACGAGGGTGACCCGGACCTGCCGCCGATGGATCCGGCCCTGCTCGCCCGCTTCGGCCCGGTGGGCGCGAACGGCCGGCCTCACGCTGGCCGCGGCTCATGGGCGCGCCGGGGAGCATGGGCGCGCCGGGGAGCATGGCCGGCGCGCTTCACTGCGGATTCGCGGGCACCGGCGGAAACGGATCGGTGCCGCCCTGGCCGCTGTCTGCCCGCCCGGCGTCGAAGAACTTGCGCAGAAAGCCTGGCGCGATGGCCGAAAGAGGGTTGATCGTCATGGTCGGCCGGGACATCGGGCCTCGGACGCGGAAGTTCACTGCGAACAGTCCCTCGTACTGGCCGCCACCGAGCAGCAGCCCGATCACGGGCAGCTGGCTGAAGATGTTGTTGAGGGCATAGGCCGGCACATAGGTGCCCGAGAGGTCGAGCGTCTCATTGGTGAGATCGAGATGGCCCTCCAGGCTGATGCCGACCTGCGGCCCCCAGATCACCGCCTCGCGCATGTTGATGCGCCCGCCCGCGCGCGTAAAATCCACCTTGAGCTTGGTGAAGGGCACGTCGTTGACGGTCACGCGCTCGCCCTCGCGCGGCTGGGCGGAGACGATGCGGCGCAGGGCCGGCTCGTCGACCAGCGAGAAGTCCCGGATGTTGAGGATGCCGGCAGCGTTGCCGTTTGCCGGCGGCCACTGCAGCACGAGCTGCCCCCCCTCCATGCGCTGGTAGATGTCCACGAAACGCAACGCGGCCCCCGCGTCCGCCGTCTGGACGACCGTGTAGGTTTCACCCCCGCCGCCGCGCGACAGCGAGGCAGTGACCGGCGAGCGCCCGAACGAGCCGCTGAAAGCGAGCCCGGTCACATTGCCGTTGCGCATGGCAAGCTTCAGGACCGCCTTGGAGACGATCTCGTTGTTGAAGCCGCCGAGGATATCCACGGCAACGTCGAGGTCGATGTCCAATGCGTCGTTGCTGCCGCCCCGGGCGAAGACCTTGCGCAGGAACGGCCGCGCGTCGAGTACGTTGCCGCGCACCGTCGCCTTGTAGCCGTCGCGCACGCGGGCAACCTGCAGGCGCACATCATCGCCGGGCGATATCTTGATCTGTGAGAACTCCGCCTCGGTGAAGCTTCCGTCACCACGAAGGACGACGCGGCCGCCCTTCACCGACATACCGGCGCCGTCGAGAGCGAGCTTCTCGAGGACGAAGCCGTCGTCCTTCTCGACCAGATTGAACGTCAGACTCGCCTCGCGGCCCGCCGGCTTTGTCCAGCCCGGCAGCGGCTCGTTGATGGCGGCCCTGGTGAAGTCGATCCCGATGCTCTTCGGCTGCCGGGCAGTGTCACCGAGCGACAGGTCAGCCGTGACGGTGACGGGCCCCGTCAGCTTGCGGCCGAGATCGAAGCCAAGACGGGCGCGGGCCGCCTCGTCGACCGTCAGCCTGATCGCGGCCTGCCCCTCCGCTCCGGCGAGCGGCTGCCTGAGCGTGACGGTCGCCGGCAAGTCCGCGAAACGCCCCTCCCCGTCAAGCGTCAGGAGGTCGCCGTCGAGCGTGAGCGCGAAGCGGCCCTTCTCGAGGCTCTTGTCACCAGCGATGCCTGTGACACCCAGATTGGTCAGCTCTCCGCTTGCCTCTGCCCTGACGTCCTCGGCCTTCAGCTCGTCGATGAGGGGAAGGGACAGCTCGAGCCGGATGTCCGCATTGCCGGTGACGCGCGCCGGGTCGAGATCCACCTCCATCCGCTCGCGGATGGCGTCGCTGCGGACGAGCGCAAGGACAGCGTCCGCCCCGCCCTGGATCCGCAGGCTGATGAGCGCCTGCGCCGGCCTGCGCAGATCGGCGACGGCGAAGAAGCCCTCCGACAGCGCCAACTTGCGGCCACCCTCCAGGACGGCCTCCGAGCGCGGCAGGTAGACGCTGACGCTGTTGCCGTCCACCGTCCCGCGCGCTGCCGTGTCCCTCAGCACCGGCAGTCCCTTCGTCGGCAGGAGATCCACGCCGGTCATGCGGAAGCGGACATCGACCGTCTCGGGCGGCAGCGGCTTCTTCTGACGCGAGGCCACCAGCTCCTCGGCGTCGAGATTGACGTTCACGGACAGCTCGTGGACCGTTCCCGCCCGCATGTTGTCGATGAGGTAACGCCTCACGCCGGAGGCGACGAACGCCGGCCACAGCCTGAGGAGGGCCCGCGCGTCCGATTCCGTACTCGTGAGGGAAACCCGCACGCCTCCTCGATCATCCGGCGTGCCGGCGCTGCCGGAGAGGACGACCGCGAAGTGCTGGCCCGTCACGGAAAGGCGGCGCACGATGACGCCGCCTGCCTCTCCTCCAACGATCTCGGCCGCAATGTCGTCGATCGTGAGCGGCTCTTCAGCGCCTGTCAGGCGCTCGATCACGGCCGCCTTTCCGGCGACGTCGAGCTGCCACGGCACGTCCGGCCCCTCGCCCGCGGAAAGCCGCCCGGTGAGATTGATGCGCGTCTCACCCGCCGTGAGGGAGGCCGAGGGCACATCGAACGCCCGGATCTCAGGATTCCAGCTCAGGCGCAGGCCGACGTCGTCCACGTCGATGGGCGGCTGGTCCGGATCGTCGATGTAGATGATGGCGGCATCCCCGTTGAGACTCGCGTCGAGGGCCCTGAGGTGCCCCTCCCCGTCGACTGCCAGCGATACCTCGCCCGAGAGCGGCATACGCGTCGTCACGAGCGAATGGCTCATCCCGCCGAACAGGAGGAGATCCGACACCGGCGCGCGCGTCACATGCAGCTGGGCCTCACGGGTGCCGTTGTGCTCGCCACGCACCACGCCGGAGACGCTCCACGGGCCATGCTCGCCCCGAAGGCCGAAATTGAAGCGTGTCAGCCCCGTCTTGCGATTGAACTGGAGCGAGACATCGCCGAAGCGCGCCCGGGGCCGGCGCTGGGCATCGACGATCACGAGCCGGGCGTCGCTCAGCCCGAAATGGTCAATGGAGCCGAAGAGCGTGTCGCGGTCGGTAATGAGGTCGACCAGGGAGACGACAGCGGCGGCGAGCGGCAGCTGCTCCTGCGCTTCCCCTTCGGCCACCACGGGAGGCCACGCTTGCTGCCCCTGCGGCTCTGCCGGCGACGGCGCTGGTTCCTCGTCTGTCGCGGCAAAGGAGAGCTCGCCCGACTGCGAGACGTTGAGACGCAGGTCGAGGCCACTGAAGACCACGGCGCTGGGGCTCATCCGTCCGACGAGAAGGCCGAGGAAGCTGAGCGATATTTCCCCCGCCTTTGCCTTGAGGACGCTCGCCCCCTCGGCATTGCGGATGTCGATGCCGGAGACGCGCAGCGTCGGCCCGTACCGTGTGTAGTCGATGGCGGCGCTCGCGACACCGACGTCCCAGCCCTTGCCCACGCGCTCGGACAGAGCAGCCTCGATGCGGGTCGACAATCCTTCGATCTCGATGGGAGACCAGGCGATTCGCCCCACGAGGCCGCCGGCGAGCAGGATGACGAGGGCAATGAGCGACAGCAGCACGCGGCGCGCCGTGCGGCGACGCGAAGGCAGCACCCGCTGCGCCTGTCCGGTGCCGTCGCCGGCCTCATTCCATCTCCTGGCGAACAGCGTCGTCACTCCGGTCCGGTTCCCCTGGGCGTCTCAATCGTCTCCCACGATTCGTGCGACACGGGAACGCTGATCCGACCACCGGCGTGGCCGCGACGGTCCGCGTGCTTGCATTCGCGGGGTCATTTCCAGCACCGCCCTTGACGAGGCGGGTGGAACGGCCAGCCTGCTCCGCGCAAGCAATCGATGGGCGGGTAGGCGGAGGCTTCGCCGCCTCGCTGGAGGCATAGCGAGCAGAATCGGACGAAAGGAAGGCGAGACGATGGTTCAGGAAGGCGACAAGGCACCCGATTTCTGCCTGCCCGCTGCGGGCGGCACCGAAGTGCGTCTCTCGGACATGACCGGCAAGAAGGTGGTGGTCTACTTCTACCCCAAGGACGACACGAGCGGATGCACGAAGGAAGCCATCGCCTTCAATGCCTTGCGCAACGAGTTCGAGGCGGCGGACACGCACGTGGTCGGCATCTCCGCCGACAGCGTCGCCCGCCACGACCGGTTCCGCGCCAAGCACGATCTCGCGATCACGCTCGCCTCGGACGAAGACCGAAAGGCCATCGAGGCCTATGGCGCCTGGGGCGAGAAGACCATGTACGGACGCAAGTTCATGGGCATCCTGCGCTCCACCTTCCTCATCGGGCGCGACGGGCGAATCGCCCGCATCTGGCGGAACGTGAAGGTCGACGGCCACGCGGATGAGGTTCTCGCCGCTGCCCGGGCGCTCTAGGCACCGTTTGCGAATGCTTAACCCTAACAACTCTTAATCTTCAGGGTGCTCGATGCCCTGGAGACATTCGCTTGCTCGGCCCTTCCCCGCTTCCCCTGCGCCTGCGCCTTCCGGCGCCTTGTACCCGGATGCCGCGTGTCCACGTGCAGGTTGCGGCCATCATCGCCTTCATGGCGGTGCTGACCTGGGCCGGCGTGGCGACGTGGATGCTCCTCTTCCGCGATGACGTCGTCGCCTCTCTTATCGTGCGCCAGCAGCGACTGACCCTCGCCTACGAGGACCAGCTCGTCGCCCTGCGCCGGCAGCTCGATCTCGTCGCCAGTCGCCAGTATCTGGAGCAGGAGCGTGTCGAGGAGCGCCTCGCCCGGCTGCTGGAACGCCAGCGTGAACTGGAGCATCGGCAGGCACAGGTCGATGCGCTGCAGCGGCAGGCGAACGGCCTCGACCGCGCCCGAGACAACATCCCTTCTCCCGTCGCCGCGAGCGCCGGTGCGGGCCACCACATCCCGGCTGCCAAGGGAGCCCGGCACGGCGATGCCGAGAAAGCCCGGCTAGGAGCGGCCCGCTACGTGCCGGTTTCAGAGCGCCTCGCCCGTACGGATGCGCAGCTCGCCAGCCTCGCGCAGAAGCAGGCGGCGGCGCTGTCCGGCATGCTGGCCTCCTCCCGGCAGCGCCTCGACCGCTATCTCGACATCGTGCGCGCGGTGGGCCTGCCCACCGAGCCGCTTGAGCGCCTGCCGGACGGCCTGGCCGGGGAAGGCATCGGCGGCCCCTACGTGCCGGTGCAGGCCGGCGCCTCGATGCAGTTCGACAGCCTGGCGGAAAGCCTCAGGCACACCTTGACGCTCGCCGAGCGGGCCGCGGACGTTGTTAACCGGTTGCCTCTCGGCCGCCCTGCTGAGACGGGCGACACGACGAGCCCCTTCGGTGTCCGGCTCGACCCCTTCCTGCGCTCGCCAGCACTCCACACGGGCATCGACTTTCGCGCCCCCTACGGCGCCCCGGTGCGCGCCACCGGGCCCGGCAAGGTCGTCTTCGCCGGCCATGGCGGCGGCTATGGCTACGTGGTGGAGATCGAGCACGTCAGCGGCGTCACGACGCGCTATGCGCATCTGTCCGCCATCACGGTCCGGGAGGGAGATGCGGTCGCGGCGGGCGACGTGGTCGGCAACGCCGGCAGCACGGGCCGTTCGACCGGCCCCCATATCCACTACGAAACGCGGATCGGCGGACAACCCGTCGATCCGCAGCGATTCATCGCAGCCGGCAGGCGCCTCGCCGAGATCCACTGAAAGCGGTTGCCCCGGCGCTCGCCGCGCAAGCTAGTCGATATCCTCGACCTCGACCTTGCCGCCATAGACACGCTGGGCCAGCGAAGCCTCGATGAAGGGGTCGAGCTTGCCGTCGAGCACCTCCTGCGGGTTCGTGGACTGGACACCCGTGCGCAGGTCCTTCACCAGCTGGTAGGGCTGCAGCACGTAGGAGCGGATCTGGTGCCCCCAGCCGATGTCGGTCTTTGACGCAGCCTCGGCCTGGGCCTTCTCCTCGCGCTTCTGCAGCTCGAGCTCATAGAGGCGGGCGCGCAGCATCGCCCAGGCTGTCGCCCGGTTCTTGTGCTGGGACCGCTCCGCCTGGCAGGCCACGACGATGCCGGTCGGGATATGGGTGATGCGAACGGCCGAGTCCGTCGTGTTGACGTGCTGACCGCCGGCGCCAGAGGAGCGGAAGGTGTCGATCCGGCAGTCCGCCTCGTTGATGGCGATCTCGATGCGGTCGTCGACGACGGGATAGACCCACACGGAAGCGAAGCTCGTGTGCCGCCGCGCGTTCGAGTCGAACGGCGAGATGCGGACGAGCCGGTGTACGCCCGATTCCGTCTTCGCCCAGCCGTAAGCGTTGTGCCCCTTGACGAGAAGTGTGGCAGACTTGATGCCCGCCTCCTCGCCCTCGGTCACTTCCATGACCTCGACCTTGAAGCCGCGTCGCTCGGCCCAGCGGATGTACATCCGCATGAGCATCTGCGCCCAGTCCTGGCTCTCGGTGCCCCCGGCCCCGGAGTGGATCTCGATGTAGGTGTCGTTCTGATCCGCCTCGCCGGACAGCAGCGCCTCGATCTGGCGCCGCGAAGCCTCCGCCTGCAGGGCGCGGATGCTCTCCTCGGCCTCCCTGACGACGGACTCGTCGCCTTCCGCCTCACCCAGCTCGATGAGCTCGATGGCGTCGGCGAGATCGCGCTCGATCTGCTCGACAGCCGTGATGCTCTCCTCGAGGGCATTGCGCTCGCGCATGATCTTCTGCGCGGCTTCCGCATCGTTCCACAGCGAGGGATCCTCGGCGAGGTTGTTGAGCTCGGCTAGACGCCGCTTCGCCTGATCCCAGTCAAAGATGCCTCCTCAGCAGTCCGACAGACTGCTTGACGGCATCAACCAACGTCTCGATTTCGGCGCGCATGCTCGCCTTCGTCCTGCAATCGATGGAAGATTCCGCCCGGCCATGCCGTTCTCGCCGGGCGTGTATGGCTCTTAGCCAGCCCCGCCCCGGATGTAAACCGGGGTGAGCCAGCGGGGCGGCCCGCTGTCAATAAAGGCCGCCGGAACCGCTGCCGACACCGGCCGATGGAGCATCGGTCTCAGCCGGGGCCCCGCTGTAGCCGACCACATAACCGTTCGGCGGCGCCGTGCCGGGCTTGAACGCCTCCAGAATGGTGCGCCCGCCCTGTCCCGTCGCACGCTGACCCGTGGCAGCGTCGACGCGGATCAGCTTGATGCCCGGCGGTACGCGGAAGGGCGTCGCAGGCTTGCCTTCGAGCGCCATCGCCATGAAGTCGCGGAAGATGGGCGCCGCATATTGGCCAGCGGTCGCAGAGTTGCCGAGCGAGCGCGGACGGTCGTAGCCGAGATAGATCCCCACGGCGAGATCCGGCGAGAAGCCGACGAACCACACGTCCTTGGCATCGTTCGTCGTACCGGTCTTGCCGGCGAGCGGCTTGCCGACGCTCTTCACAACCGTCGCGGTGCCCCGCTGCACGACGCCTTCGAGGATCGAGACCATCTGGTAGGCCGTCAGCGGATCGATGACCTGCTCGCGGTTGTCGATGAGCTGCGGCTCCGGCTGGTTGCGCCACTCGTCGGCGTCGCACCCTTGGCAGATGCGCTCGTCGTGCTTGTAGATGGTGCGGCCCCAACGGTCCTGGATGCGGTCGATGAGCGTCGGCTTGATGCGCTTGCCACCGTTGACGAACATCGAATAGGCAGTGGTCATGCGCAGTACGGTCGTCTCGCCGGCGCCGAGCGACATCGGCAGATAGGGCGCGAGATCGTCGTAGATGCCGAAGCGCTTCGCATATTCGCCGATCAGCGGCATGCCCACGTCGCGCGCCAGGCGCACCGTCATCAGGTTCTTCGAGCGCTCGATACCGTAGCGCAGTGTGTGCGGGCCGGTGAACTTGCCATCGTAGTTCTTGGGCCGCCACACCTCGTTGCCCGAGATGATCTCGATCGGCCCGTCGACGACGATCGATGACGGCGTGTAGCCGTTGTCGATGGCGGTGGCGTAGACGAAGGGCTTGAACGAGGAGCCCGGCTGGCGCAGCGCCTGCGTTGCGCGGTTGAACTCGCTCTGGTCGAACGAGAAGCCGCCGACCATGGCAAAGACGCGCCCGGTGTTCGGATCCATGACCACCATGGCGCCGGACACTTCCGGGATCTGGCGCAGGCGATACTGCCCGCGCTTGTCGGCCATCGGCTCCACATAAATGACGTGGCCGGGCTTGAGCGCCTGGGTGAGACGGGCCTTGCGCGTCCACTTGATGCCTTCGGGCAGGATCTTGCCAGTCTCGCGCACGCTCGAGAGCTTGCCCGAGACCTCGCGCGCCGGCTGCAGGCCGATGGTGGCCTCGCGGTCGTTGACGTCGAGCACCACGGCAAGCCGCCAGGGGTGAACGTCACCGAGCGCCGGAATCTCGGCGAGCGCGGCGCCCCACTCGCCCTGCGACAGATCGATGGTGTCGACCGGATCGCGCAGTCCCCTGGCCTCGTCGTAGCGCACGAGGCCGTCCACGAGAGCCTTGCGCGCCATCGCCTGCAGCTTCGGATCAAAGGTCGAGCGCACGGACAGGCCGCCGTCGTACAGGGCCTTCTCGCCATAGCGCTCGACGATCTCGCGCCTGATCTCCTCGGCAAAGTAGCCGGCGGAATAGGTGTTGGGCGACAGCGTGCGCGGGTTGACCTCGAGCGGCGTGCGCTTGGCGGCATCAGCCTCCTCACGCGTGATGTAGCCGTTCTCGCGCATACGATCGATGACCCAGTTCCGCCGCTCGATGGCCGCCTGGCGCTGGCGGAAGGGGTGATAGTTGTTCGGCGCCTTCGGCAGTGCTGCAAGATAGGCCACCTCCGGCAGCGTCAGCTCGTGCACCGACTTGCCGAAGTAGTTGAGAGCAGCCGCCGCGATGCCGTAGTTGCCGAGGCCGAGATAGATCTCGTTGAGGTAGAGCTCGAGGATCTTGTCCTTCGAGTAGACGGATTCGATGCGCAGCGCGATCAGCGCTTCCTTGATCTTGCGCTCGTAGGTCTGCTCGTTGGTGAGCAGGAAGTTCTTGGCGACCTGCTGTGTGATGGTCGAGGCGCCCTGCTGGCGCCGGCCCGGAGCGCGCAGGTTGGTGATGACCGCGCGGGCGATGCCCTCGGGGTCGATACCGTTGTGCTTGTAGAAATTCTTGTCCTCGGCGGAGAGGAACGCCTGGATGACGAGGTTGGGGACCGCCTGGATGGGCAGGAAGATGCGCTTCTCGCGCGAGTATTCGGCCACGAGGCTGCCGTCGCTCGCATGCACGCGCGTCATCACCGGCGGCTCGTAATTGGCGAGCTGCTTGTGATCCGGCAGGTCCTGGGAATACTTCCAGACGAAGAACCCGACGACGGCCGCGCCGATGGCAAAGACGATCGCCCCGGTCGCGAACAGAAATCCAAGAAAGCGAACTATCAAACGCATCCGTCGAAGGCCCGTCGCCCGTTGCTTGTCCTCGCCGCCGCAGCGAGGTCGATGGTCATCCACCGATGCGCCGGCTTCCCCTCCCTAACACGAGCCCGCCCGGTGTGACCAGAAACCGAAGACGGGAACGACGCGGAAAAAGCCGGACGAGTCGGACTTATCCTGCGCATCTATGGAGAAACTGCGGCGCCGGGCTGGGCCGCGAGGCGCGTTGCGAAGAAGCTGTCCACCGCCTTCACGAGCGCGGCGCTCGACTTGTCGCGCCAGGCGTCGGACGTCATCAGGTCCACGTCCTTGGCGCTCGACAGATAGCCAAGCTCGATGAGCACGGAGGGGATGTCGGGCGCCTTGAGGACGATGAACCCGGCCGAGCGCAGTGGATTCTTGTTGAGCGTGACGACGTCGCGCAGGCTGTCCACCACCTTCTGGGCAAAGTCGAGCGAGAACACCCGCGTCTCGCGCTTGGTCAGGTCGGCCAGGATGCCGGCGATCTCGTTCGGATCCTCCACCACGTCGAGGCCGGCGATCTGGTCGGCCAGGTTCTCTTTGGCGGCGAGTCGCTCGGACTCGGCGTCGCTGGCGAAGCCCGAGCCGGTGTAGACGGTTGCTCCGCGCACGCGGCTGCCATCGGACAGGGTGTCGGCATGGATGGAGATGAACAGCGAGGCGCCCGCCTTCTGTGCCATGCGCCAGCGCCCGGCAAGCGAAACGAAGGTGTCGCTGGTGCGGGTCAACATCACGCGGTAGCGCCCCGTCTCCTCGAGACGCTGCCTCAGGCGCTCGGCGAACGCGAAGACGACATCCTTCTCGGCGACGCCATTGACGCCGATGGCGCCGGGATCGACGCCGCCGTGGCCTGGATCGATGACCACGAGCGGCTTGTCGTCGGTCGTCCCGGCCGGTTGCGACATGGCGGCGGCCGGCAACGGCTCCGGCTCCACCATCGGCTTCAAGGCCATCCTGTGATAGGTAGCCCGGTCGGTGCGCGAGAGTTCGATGACGAGCAGCGTCGCCTCCCCGAGCGTCCGGTTCTCGATGCTCTCGACGAGCGCCGGCTGCGCGAGGTCGATGACGATGCGCGAGCGGCCGGGGGCGAAGAGACCGAAGCGATAGGACGCGACGAGCCCTGCCCCCTTGCGCCCGGCATTGGCTGGCAGCTGGAAGTTCACCTCTGGCAGGTCGATGATGACACGGTCGGGCCGCTCCAGCAGGAAAGCCCTGGCCTCAACGGGGCGCGAAATGGTCAGGCTCAGGCGGGTGGTTGCGCCGTCCGGCTTGACCTCGGCCGCCACAGCCACGGCCGCCCCCGCGGGCGCCGGCGCCGGATCCTGGGCTTTGACCGGTTCCGCGAGGACAAGGCAGAGCGCGCCGAGGCAGAGCGCGAGCAGCCTCGCGGCCCGGCGGCGCACCACCGCCTCGCCCGTGCCGCCTGCGTCGATGCCGATGCGTTTCATCCGGCCCCTGTCCCGCCGCCGTCTCTGTGAGAAACCATCCATTAAGAGATAGGGAGCGGCTGGTTAACACTTCTTCACCAATGCGGCGGGCCTCGCATTCCCTCCGTGGCCTTCCTGCAACAATCGCGTATGACTCTTGCCAAACCGCCGCACCCGTCTGTAATGAAAAGGCGACTCTGTTTTCGGCGTCGCCGTTGGTCGCCTCCTCGAATCGGGCGGCTGTGCCGCGGCAACTCCCCCTCCCCATGGGCAGGCGGGCGCGGCCTTGAAGCGGCGCGCCGGAGCGGCGGTTGTCATTTTCGTTGCGGGATCGTCCGCAGCGTTTTCACGTCGACCCCGGTCCTTGCCGCGGCGCCGGCGTTTTGAGGCTAAGGATCGGAGGATTATGGGCAGCCTGACAGCGATCGCCCGGCATACTCCATCGCAGACCGCAGGACGCGGCGCGATGGACAGGGGATATTCGCACGGCTCGCCTCTCGTCCTCCACAACACCGCATTCCCATCACCCCACGCGCCCGTGTCCAGCGGAGCGCCAGCGACCTATCGTCGAACGCCGCCTGCCGCCTTCCTGTTGGCGGAGCAGACGTTGTTTCGCACGGATTGCCCAGCGGCACGCCGGAGGTCGCCCGTATGAGAGTTCAACATGGCAAACAAGATGCTCATCGACGCCTCCCACCCGGAAGAAACCCGGGTGGTGGTCGTCCGCGGTAACCGCGTCGAAGAGTTCGACTTCGAATCCGCCAATCGCAAGCAGCTTCGCGGAAATATCTATCTCGCCAAGGTTACGCGGGTCGAACCGTCCCTGCAGGCCGCCTTTGTCGAATACGGCGGCAACCGTCATGGATTCCTCGCCTTCAGCGAGATCCATCCCGACTACTACCAGATCCCCGTCGCCGACCGTCAGGCGCTGCTGGCCGAAGAGGCCCAGGCCGAGCGCGAGGCCGAGAAGGACGAGGAACGCGCCGCCCGTCGCAAGCAGTCCAAGCGCTCGCGCAAGGGCGACGATTCCGTCAGCGAAGCCGCAGAGACCGAGGATGCGGCCGCTGCCGACGCCGATTCGGCCGAGGCCAACGGCGAGGATGAGGTCATCGAGCAGCTCGGCGGCGCCGACGTGGGCGAGGAGGTGCCGGACCGCCGCCACCGCCCGCTGCGCCGCCAGTACAAGATCCAGGAAGTGATCAAGCGCCGGCAGGTTCTGCTGGTGCAGGTGGTCAAGGAGGAGCGCGGCAACAAGGGCGCCGCCCTCACGACCTATCTCTCGCTCGCCGGCCGCTATTCGGTCCTGATGCCCAACACGGCGCGCGGTGGCGGCATATCGCGCAAGATCACCAACGTCACCGACCGCAAGCGGCTGAAGACCATCGCGCAGGAGCTCGACGTGCCGGAGGGCATGGGCGTCATCCTGCGCACGGCGGGCGCCACGCGCACCAAGGCCGAGATCAAGCGCGACTTCGAATATCTCCTGCGCATGTGGGAGAGCGTGCGCGAGCTGACGCTGAAGTCCACCGCCCCTGCGCTGGTCTATGAGGAAGGCTCGCTCATCAAGCGCGCCATCCGCGACCTGTATAACAAGGACATCGACGAGGTTCTGGTCGCGGGCGACGAAGGCTACCGCGAGGCTAAGGACTTCATGCGCATGCTCATGCCGAGCCATGCCAAGGTGGTGAAGCCCTACAAGGATCCGCAGCCGCTCTTCGCTCGCTACGGCGTCGAAGCCCAGCTCGACGCGATGTTCTCCAACCAGGTGACGCTGAAGTCCGGCGGCTACATCGTCATCAATCAGACGGAGGCGCTCGTCTCCATCGACGTGAACTCGGGTCGCTCCACGCGCGAGCACAACATCGAGGACACGGCGCTGAAGACGAACCTCGAGGCAGCCGAGGAAATCGCGCGCCAACTGCGCCTGCGCGACCTCGCCGGCCTCATCGTCATCGACTTCATCGACATGGAGGAGAAGCGCAACAACCGCGCCGTCGAGAAGAAGCTGAAGGAGTGCCTGAAGAACGACCGGGCCCGCATCCAGGTCGGCCGCATCTCGGCCTTCGGCCTGCTCGAGATGTCGCGTCAGCGCATCCGCACCGGCGTTCTGGAGAGTTCCACGGTGGTGTGCCACCATTGCGGCGGCTCCGGCTTCGTCCGCGCCACGGCGTCGGTCGCGCTCCACATCCTGCGCTCCATCGAGGAGGCGCTGCTCAAGAGCGCCCAGCACAACATCATCGTCAAGACGCGGACCGAGGTGGCGCTCTACATCCTCAACCAGAAGCGCGTGCACCTGCGCGAGCTCGAGACGCGCTTCGACGTGAGCATTTCGATCTTCGGCGACGACACGCTGTCCGGCACCACGAATTTCACCATCGAGCGCGGCGATGCCGTCGCCCGAACCGAGGCGCGCGCACCGGCTACGGGCATCCGCATCGAGAGCGCGCACGCCGCCGAGGACGAGACCGGAGCCGCCGAGGAGCGGCAGGACGCGGCCGAGGAGGCTGCGCCCCAGGCTCGTGCCACGCAGGAAGGCGCCGCCGGCGAGGAAGGCAACGGCAAGCGTCGCCGGCGGCGTCGCCGCCGGCGCGGCGGACGCGGTGGCGAAGGCCGCGAGGCGGCTGCCGCGGCCACTGCCGAGGGTGCGCCCACGTCCGACGCTTCCGGGCCTGACACCGACGACCAGGCCGAACCCGCCGCCCCTGTCGCCGCTGCCGACGATGCAGTCGAGGCCGTGGCCGAGGTCGCGGCCGAGACGCGGGCCGAGCCGGAGCAGGATGCCGAGCAGCCGGCCGAGGAAGCCGCAGCAACGCCGGCAAGGCGGCGGCGCTCGCGCCGTTCCTCCGGCAAGCGTGCGCCCGACGAGAGCGTCTCCGCCCCCGCCGCGCAGGAGGATGCTCCTCCGGCCGCTGCCACAGGGGCCGATGCCGGGGCTGTGGCCGAAGTGACCGCTTCGCCGGCCGCTGCTGAGGAGAATGGCGCTGCCGCGCAGCCGGAGCCGCCTGCCGCCCCCGCCGAGGCACCCGCGCCCGAGCCGCAGCAGCCTGCCGCGCCCAAGCCCGTGGCGGAGGAAACCAACCGGCCGAAGCGGACGGGCTGGTGGGCTCGCGCCAAGGCGAGCCTCACCGGCAGCTGAGCCGTCGCAGGCGTCCATTCGTCGGAAACGGCGGGCCCTCGGCCCGCCGTTTTTCGTTCTGCTAGGGCTTCGCCGTCGCCCGGCAGCGGTTGATGACGGCCGTGATACGGGCCCTCTCCTCGTCCGACGGGTCGGCAAGGTCGATGCCTTCCTCGCGGATCGCTCCGTCGGCGCAGGTGCAATAGCGCGTGCACGAGGCAGCCGAGACGCCGGTGGCCTCACAGCTCGCGCGGCATTGCGCAAAAAACCCCGTCGCCGCTGCCGGCTGACTGGTGACGCCGAGTGCTTGGGCGGCGAGGAACATGAGGCCGAACAGCACGGGCTGGTGAACCAGATAGAAGGCGAGGCTGTGCCGGCCCATCCAGGCGATGAGGCGCACGCCCCTGCCCGGCTCCCGGCGCGCCCGCAGGCAACCGGTCAGATGCCTGTCGACCGCGAGCCGCCCCGCCGCGACACCGAGCAGCACCGGCCCGAACCAGGGAAAGAGCGGCACGTAATCATTCGACACCGGCGTCTCCGTGCCCAAGCCCACGAAGGCAAGGACGGGCAGATCGAAGAGGGGCGCCGAAACCATGGAGGGTGCGGCTACAACCGCAATGCCGACAACTGCGGTGAGCACCGGCGGCAGACGCAGGAACGGCAGGGCGAGCAGGCTCGACAGGGCGATGCAGTGCAGGATGCCAAAGAAGATGTAGCTGCGCGGAAAGACGATGAACGTCGCGACGGTGATCGCCGCGGCCGCCACGGCAACCGACGCGAGCCGCCGCAGGAAGGGGCGCCAGCGGATGCCCTGGCCGTGGGCGAGAACAAGGCTGAAACCGACGAGCAGGAGAAATGAGGTGGCGATGGCACGGGCGAAGAACCGCCAGCCGGGCTCATGGACGATGTCGACGCCCGTGAGCCCGAGGTGGCTCGCATCCCACGCGCCGTGATAGACCGCCATGGCCAGGAGCGCGACACCTCGCATCACGTCGATGCCGAGAAGCCGGCCTCGGCCGGCCTCGGCCGGCGGGCGGGAAGCCACGTCGGCGACAGTCGCGGACAGGGTCGGCCCGTGCCTGGCGGACGTCATGCATTCTCCCTCCGACTCCACCCGTCTCCTGCGCGGGCCTTTCGCTCATAGACGCTTTTTGCCCGCGCGAGAAACGAAGACCAGACGAAGGCCAAGGAGCCACCGGCAGCTAAATCGTTTGAATTTGGCTTGCGGGCGCCTTCGCTTCGCGTCAAAAGCAAGGGGACCGGACAACCGAGGGAGCCAGAGATGAGCGACATCCATATCGAGCGAATGAAGGCCTGCGGTGTCATCCCGGTCGTTTCGGTGCCCGACGCAGCGGCGGCCGTGTCGCTGGCCAATGCCCTGCTGGAGGGCGGCATCGACGTCATCGAGCTTACACTGCGCACCGCGGCGGGTCTCGCCGCCATCGAGGCCGTTGCCCGCAGCTGTCCCGGGATGTTCGTCATTGCCGGCACGGTGGTGCAGCCCGCACAGTTTGCCCAGGTTCGCGACGCCGGCGCGAAGGCCGTGGTCAGCCCCGGCTTCAGCGAGACGCTGGACGACGCCGCCCGGGCGGCCGGCCTGCCCTGGCTGCCCGGCGTCGCCACGGCATCAGAGGTGATGCGGGCCGGCGAACGCGGGCGCACGGCCCTCAAGTTCTTCCCGGCCGAGCTGGCCGGCGGCATCGCCATGATCAAGGCGCTGGCCGGCCCCTTCCCCAACGTCGTTTTCTGCCCGACGGGCGGCGTCAACACCGACAATCTCGGAGACTATCTCGCCCTCAAGACGGTGATGTGTGTCGGCGGCACCTGGCTCACGCCCGCCGCATCGGTCGCCGCCGGAGACTGGGGCGCGATCCGCGACGAGGCCGCCAGGGCCCGCAGGAAGGTAGACGAAATACGAGCGGCCTGACCAGTTGCGGCGCGCCTTTCCGGCTGCTTCAATGGGCGCCCGTATAAATGGCCCTGGCCGATGACTCCATACGACCCCGCCGCACTCGAGGAGGATATCGAGGTGTTGGCCGACTGGCTGGCGCGCGCCGAGGTCGTTGCCCCCTTCACCGGGGCAGGCATCTCGACGGAGAGCGGCGTGCCCGATTTCCGCTCGCCGGGCAGCCCTTGGCTCGCGAACCAGCCCATCCCCTTCGACGTCTTCGTCGCTAGCCCACAGGCGCGGCGCGAGGCGTGGCGGCGCAAGTTCGTCATGGACGATCTCTACGCCGGCGCAAAACCGGGGCGTGGGCATCATTTCCTTGCCGAGCTCGTCGCTTCGGGCAAGGCACCGGCCATCATCACCCAGAACATCGACGGCCTGCAGCAGGCCGCCGGCGTGCCGGCGGACCAGGTGATCGAGCTGCACGGCAACGGCACCTATGCCACCTGCCTCGACTGCGGCGAGCGACATGAGCTGGCAGAGATCCGCCCGGCCTTCGAAGCCACCGGCGAGCCGCCCGCCTGCAAGCGTTGCGGCGGCATCGTGAAGGCCGCCACCATCTCCTTCGGGCAAGCCATGCCGCAGCAGGCCCTGCAGCGGGCCCAGGCGCTGGCGGAGGAGAGCGACCTCTTCATTGCCATCGGTTCGTCGCTGCTGGTCCACCCTGCGGCAGGGCTGCCGGTCACAGCGAAGCGGCACGGAGCGCGGCTCGTCATCGTCAACCGCGAACCGACACCGCTCGACGGCATCGCCGACCTTGTCCTGAACGGTGAGATCGGCACAATCTGCATGCAACTTGCCCAACTGTCCGGTGACGAAGGGAGAGGTATTGATTAATTCATGAATTCTGACTTTGCGCCCTGTCTGTGAGTGTTATCCTTGTATGGGGAATCGTTCTCTACGATTCGGCTGGTGGTTTTCATGTCCGACGAATTTTCTTCTAAAGGTTTCATGCCCAAGGTAGCCCCGTCGGACGACGCGCGCCTTTCGGGCGAAGGACTCGAATCGGTCACCGAGCCGATCGTCGAGCTTGCCGGCCACATCAAGTGGTTCGATGTTGCAAAGGGCTTCGGATTCATCGTGCCCGACAATGGGCTGCCGGACGTGCTGGTGCATGTCACCTGTCTGAAGCGTGACGGTTACGAGACGGCCAATGAAGGGGCACGCGTGGTCTGCGAGGTGGTGCGCCGCCCGCGCGGCCTGCAGGCGGTGCGCATCATTTCCATGGATCAGTCGACCGCCGTCCACCCGAGCGAACTGCCCCCGCCGCGCACGCACGTCACCGTCGTGCCGACGAGCGCGCTCGAGATGGTCACTGTAAAGTGGTTCAACCGCCTTCGCGGCTTCGGCTTCGTCACGCGCGGGGAAGGCACGCCCGACATTTTCGTGCACATGGAGACCCTGCGGCGCTACGGCATTACCGATGTGAAGCCCGGCCAGCAGCTTCTCGTGCGCTTCGGCCAGGGGCCGAAAGGCCTCATGGCGGCAGAGGTGCGGCCGGCGGACGGGGGCCATGCGCCCGCGACCCACTGAGGCCGGTGTCACTGTGAGCCGCTGGCTGCGCTCGCGCCTTGGCCTTGCGGCTGTTCTTGCCTTGTCCTGGGCCGCGACCGCCGCTGCACAGTCTCTCGAAACCCTGACGATCCACACGGCAAGCGGGGCCCACTCCTTCGCTGTCGAAGTCGCGCGCACGCCGGAGGAGCGCGCCACCGGCCTGATGCATCGCCGGTTCCTGCCGGCCGACAGGGGCATGCTCTTCGATTTCGGCGAGACGGCACCAGTCGCGATGTGGATGAAGAATACCTACATCTCGCTCGACATGCTGTTCATCCGGGCTGACGGCACCATCGCGCGCATCGCGCAGCGCACAGAGCCGCTGTCGACCCGCATCGTGCCCTCTGGCGAGCCCGTCCTCTCGGTGCTGGAGCTGAATGCGGGCACGGCCGCCCGCATCGGTGCGAAGCCGGGCGACAAGGTGGAGCATCCGCTGTTCTCCGGCCGGTAGGCGCTGCAGCGACCAGGGCGGGCGCTTCCGCGCCCGGTGAGCGCATGTATCTCGGCATCGACATCGGCACGTCGGCAGTGAAAGCCGTCCTCGTCGGTGAGGACGAGCAGCTTTTTGCCGAGGCGGAGGTGCCGCTCACCGTTTCCCGCCCTCACCCGCTCTGGGCCGAGCAGAACCCGCAGGACTGGTGGCGGGCTGTGGAGACGGCCCTCGGCGGGCTGCGCCTCGCGGCACCCGGAGCCTTCGCGGCCGTGCGCAGCCTCGGCCTTTCCGGCCAGATGCACGGCGCGGTGCTGCTCGATGCGGCCGGCGAGCTCCTGCGCCCGGCCATTCTCTGGAACGACGGCCGCGCCCATGCCGAATGCGCCGAGCTCGCCCGCCGCCTGCCGGGGCTCGGCCAGGTCGCCGGCGTGCCCGCCATGCCCGGCTTCACGGCGCCGAAGCTCCTGTGGCTCGCCGAAAATGAACCGGAGACCTTCCGCAAAGTGGCCATGGTGCTCCTGCCGAAGGACTACGTTCGCTTTCGGCTCACGGGAGAAGCGGTCACGGACATGTCCGACGCGGCAGGCACACTCTGGCTCGACGAGGCGCACCGCGACTGGTCGGACGAGATCCTTGCCGCCACGGGGCTTACGCGTGCGCAGGTGCCGCGCCTCGTCGAGGGCACGGCCGTGTCCGGAGCCCTGCGGGCCGAGGCCGCCGAGGCGCTCGGCCTGCCGCCGGGGCTGCCGGTCGCCGGCGGTGCAGGCGACGCTGCGGCCGGCGGGATCGGCATCGGGGCCGTGGAGGACGGCGATGCATTCCTCTCCCTCGGCACCTCCGGGCAGTATTTCGTCACCACCGACAGTTTTCGCCCCTTCCCGGACGCCTATGTCCACGCCTTCAGCCACGCCCTGCCCGGCCGCTGGTTCCAGATGGCGGCGCTGCTCAACGGGGCGAGCGCGCTCGCCTGGACGGCCCGGATTCTAGGCGCCGACGACATCGCAGCCCTGCTCGCGCGCACCGAGGCCGCCTTCTCGGGCCGCCCCGCCCGGCCCCTCTTCCTGCCCTATCTCACGGGCGAGCGGACGCCCCACAACGATCCGCACGCTCGCGGCGTCTTCTTCGGCCTCTCGCCGGACGTGACGCAGGAGGAAATGGTCCAGGCGGTGCTCGAGGGGGTTGCCTTCTCCTTCGCCGAGGCGCAGGAATGTCTCGCCCGGGCAGGAACCCACGCCGCCTCGGTTGCGGCCATCGGCGGCGGCTCGCGCAGTCACTTCTGGATGCGCCTGATGGCGAGCGCCCTGGAGCGTCCCGTCGTGCTCTACAGCGGCGGCGCGAAGGGGCCGGCCTTCGGCGCCGCCCGCCTCGCCCGCATTGCGACGACCGGCGAAGGGCCGGCGGCAGTATGCCGGACGCCGCCCGTTGCGGATATCATCGAACCGGACAGGAACCTCGCCGAGGCCTATCGGCCGACCTTCGCCCGCTTCAAGCGCCTCTACCGCGCGTTGAGGGGTGTGTTTCAGGCCGATTAGGCAAATACCGTCAACACGATAATCGGATTTATTGACGATTGTCAGCTCGCATCCACCTGCCGTGTCAGGCCGCGAAGATCGCCGCTCCCTTTTCCGCCGGGCCGACCAGATGGCGGAAGCCGGCGAAGAGCTCCCGCCCCACGCCGACATGCGAGGACGAGAGGTCCGCCTCAGCCGGCGCACGCGCCGCGAACTCCGCCGCGTCGACCAGCACGTCGAGCCGGCCGTTGAGGGCATCGACGCGAATGATGTCGCCATCGCGAATTTTCGCGATGGCTCCGCCGTCGGCTGCCTCCGGCGTGACATGGATTGCCGCCGGCACCTTGCCGGATGCGCCGGACATGCGCCCGTCCGTGACGAGAGCCACGCGCTGGCCGCGGTCCTGCAGCACGGCGAGCGGCGGCGTCAGCTTGTGCAGCTCCGGCATGCCGTTGGCCTTCGGCCCCTGAAAGCGCACCACCGCGACGAAGTCACCGGTGAGCGTGCCGGCCCTGAAGGCCGCCTGCAGCTCCTCCTGGCTGTGGAAGACGCGCGCCGGGGCCTCGATCACGTGGCGCTCGCGTGCCACGGAGGAGGTCTTGATCACCGCCCGGCCGAGCGGACCGTCCAGAACCTTCAGCCCGCCCGTCGGCTGGAAGGGCTCGGCGACGCCGCGCAGGATGTCGGTGTTGCCACTTTGCGCGGCCGCCTCGCGCCACACGATGCCACCGTTCTCGTCGAGTCCCGGCTCCACGAGGTAGCCTTCGAGCCCCGTGCCCCAGACGGTGGTCACGTCGCGGTGCAGCAGACCGGCGCCCAGAAGCTCGCGGATGAGGAACCCCATGCCGCCGGCGGCGTGGAAGTGGTTCACGTCCGCCTTGCCGTTGGGATAGACGCGAGCGAGCAGCGGCGTCACCTCGGCGAGATCGGCGAAGTCGTCCCAGGTCAGCGTGATGCCGGCAGCGGCCGCCATGGCAACGAGGTGCAGGGTGTGATTGGTCGAGCCGCCGGTGGCGTGCAGCCCGACCACGCCGTTGACCACGGCCTTCTCGTCGATGATGCGCCCGACGGGCGTGTATTCGTTGCCAAGGGCCGAGATGGCGATTGCACGCCTGGCCGCCACCCGCGTCAGCTCGTCGCGCAGCGGCGTGTTGGGGTTGACGAAGGACGCACCCGGCAGGTGCAGGCCCATGATCTCCATGAGCATCTGGTTGGAATTGGCCGTGCCGTAGAAGGTACAGGTGCCGGGCCCGTGATAGGACTTCATCTCGGATGCCAGCAGCGCCTCGCGCCCCACCTTGCCCTCGGCATAGAGCTGGCGGGTCCGGGCCTTCTCGTCGTTGGACAGGCCCGAGGTCATCGGCCCCGCAGGCACGAAGACGGCCGGCAGATGGCCGAAAGACAGGGCGCCGATGACGAGCCCCGGCACGATCTTGTCGCAGACGCCGAGGAAAACGGCGGCGTCGAACATCTGGTGCGACAAGGCAATCGCCGTCGACAGCGCGATGACGTCGCGCGAGAACAGCGACAGCTCCATGCCGGCCTCGCCCTGGGTGACCCCATCGCACATGGCCGGCACGCCGCCAGCGACCTGGGCGGTGGCGCCCACCTCGCGCACAGCGTCCCGGATGATCCCGGGGAAGCGCTCGAACGGCTGATGCGCCGAGAGCATATCGTTGTAGGCGGTGACGATGCCGAGGTTCGGCGCGTCCGAGCCGGCGAGCCGCTCCTTGTCCATCGCTCCGCAGGCGGCGACACCGTGCGCGAGATTGGCGCAGCCGAGATGGCCGCGCCGCGGCTTCGCCTCCGCCGCGGCGGCGATGCGCTCGAGATAGCGGGCGCGCGCGTCGCGGCTGCGCCTTGCGATGCGTTCGGTGACCTCGCCGATCCGCGCTTGAACGGTCATGGCAATCTCCGTGGGCTGCACTACATCGCGCCGTCTTCGTACCAGGTGCGGCCGTCGCGCTCGATGAGCGCGATCGACGCCGAGGGCCCCCAGGTGCCCGCCGTGTAGGACTTGGGGGCGTCGCGCGTCTCCTGCCACGCCTCGATGATGGGATCGATCCAGGCCCAGGCTGCCTCCACCTCGTCGCGGCGCATGAAAAGCGTCTGGTTGCCGCGCACGACATCGAGGATGAGGCGCTCGTACGCATCCGGATTGCGCACGCCGAAGGCTTCGGCGAAGCTCATGTCGAGCGGCAGGTGCTGCAGGCGCATGCCGCCGGGGCCAGGATCCTTGATCATCAGCCACAGCTTCACCCCCTCGTCCGGCTGCAGCCTGATGACGAGGCGGTTGGGCGTGATCGGCCCGGCGCTCGCATCAAACACCGAATGGGGAATGGCCCGGAAGGTGACGACGATCTCCGACACACGCGTGGCGAGCCGCTTGCCCGTGCGCAGGTAGAACGGCACGCCGGCCCAGCGCCAGTTCGCGATCTCGACCTTGAGGGCAACGAAGGTCTCGGTGTTGCTGGCATGCGCGCCGAGCTCTTCCAGATAGCCCGGCACAGCGCCCCCGGCCGAGGCGCCGGCGCGGTACTGGCCGCGCACGGTCACCTGCGCAGCGTTGTGGCGGCCGATGGGCACGAGCGCCTTGAGGACCTTGAGCTTCTCGTCACGCACCGGGTCTGCCGCAAGCGACGTGGGCGTCTCCATGGCGACGAGGCAGAGCAGCTGCAGCAGGTGGTTCTGCACCATGTCGCGCATGGCGCCGGCCGTGTCGTAATAGCCGGCCCGCCCCTCCACGCCGAGGGATTCGGCCACGGTGATCTGCACGTGGTCGATATGGGCGGCGTTCCACAGCGGCTCAAACAGCGCGTTGGCGAAGCGCAGCGCCATCAGATTCTGGACCGTCTCCTTCCCGAGATAGTGGTCGATGCGGTAGATGCTCTCCTCGGGGAAGACGCGTCCGATGGCAGCGTTGAGCCGCTGGGCAGAGGCGAGATCCTTGCCGAGGGGCTTTTCCACCACCACACGCGTGCGCCCGTCGACCAGGCCATGGGCGCCGATCTGCTCGCAGATGGGCCCGAACAGATCGGGCGAGGTGGCAAGATAGAAGACGCGGACGAAATGTTCCGCCGCATCGGCGGCACGGGCGAGCGCATCCCAGCCATCCTTGCCGGTCGCATCCACCGCAACATAGCTCAGCCGCGCGAGGAACCGCTCGAGCGCGCCGGGCTCGATGTCGCGCGCCGGGACGTGCTCCTCGAGAGCTTTCCTCGCCAGCGCGCGAAAATCCTCGTCGCTCAGATGACGGCGCGAGGCGCCGACGATCCTGGCCTCGGGGGGAAGCTGGCCCGCCTGATCGCGATGGTAGAGCGCGGGCAACAGCTTGCGCTGGGAGAGATCGCCCGTCGCGCCGAAGACCACGAGCACGAACGGAGAAACAGGAATAACACGGCTCGTCATGCCACTGTTCTTTCGTGCAAAATCGCTTCCACATCCTGCCGCGTTGGCAGGTCTGCGCCCCTGCGGCTGCAGGTGACAGAGGCGGCGCTCGCCGCATAGTGCAGCGCATTGGTGACGGTCTCGTGGTCGACCGTCGCGATCGATTGACGGTCGAGCTTGCCTCGCTCGGCAAGGAACGCAAGCAGTGCGGCATGAAAGGTGTCGCCGGCGCCTACCGCGTCGACGAGGTCGACAGGCCGTGCCGGCACATCGAGCACGGCGCCGTCGGCAAGATAGGCGCTGGCGCCCTGCTCGCCCCGGGTGACCACGACGAGCTTCGCACCGGCCGCGAGCCAGGCCGCCGCCATGGCGCCGACATCCGCGTCCTGCCCGTAGGCCGTGGCGATGTCCTCGGCGCTCGCCTTGACGATGGTGGCGTGGGAGACAAGGCGCGCAAAGCGCTCGCGCCAGCGGCCCATGTCGCCAATGATGTCCGGCCGCAGGTTGGGATCGATGCTCACGACCCGGCGGCCCCCCTCGCGGGCCAGGAGTGTCTCGATTGTGGAGCCGACCGGCTCGACGCCGAGGCTGTAGGAACCCACGGCGATGGCGGCAAAGCCGCTGCAATCGGGCAGCGCCGCGGCGGGCAGGTCCCGGTCCGCCGCCTGCTCGCCATAGAAGCGGTAGTGCACACTTCCATCCGGGGTGGCGGAGGCCAGCGAGAGGGTCGTCGGCCGGTCGCTGCGCCGTACATGCGCCACGTCGACCCCGTTGCGTACCAGCGTGGCGACGAGCTCCTCGCCGAGCGGGTCGCGGGCGATGGCGCCGCAGAACGCCGCCGGGCAGCCGAGGCGCGCGAGGCCGACGGCGACGTTGAAGGGCGAGCCGCCGACGACGGCCGCTGCGTCGAGCCCTCCCTCGCCGCGTGCCTTGATGAACAGATCGACGAGTGCCTCGCCGCAAACGAGAATCATGGCCCTTGCATGCCTTCTTGTCGTGGGGGCGCCGGAATGACCGGCGCCCGCCTTCTGCAACGGGCCGGCTCAGCCGCGCGGCGCCGACCAGCCCTTGTAGTCCTTGACGTTGTCGCGCGTGACGAGTGTCGAAGGCATCAGCACCATCGGCTGCTCGGGCTTCTTGCCGTTCATGATGCCATAGCCGACCTCCACCGCCAGCTGTGCCATGGCATAGGGATCCTGGCTTGCGGAAGCCTCGATCATCGTGTCGCCCTTGAGGGCCGCCTCGATGTCCGGCGCGCCGTCAACCGAGGTGATGATGATGCCCTTGCGGTTGAGCTGCTTGGCGGCGAGATCGGTGCCGATAGCCTGCGGATCGTTGATGGCGAAGACGGCATCGATCTTCGGGAAGCGCGTCAGGTGCCCCTGCATGACATTGAGACCGCCCTCACGGGATCCCTTGCCGTCCTGGTCCGACGACAGGATGTTGATGCCCGGCGCCTTCTCGAACACCGCCTTGCAGCCGTTGACGCGGTCGATGACGGCCGAGACCTGCGGGCCGTTCTGGATGATGACGTCGCCCTTGCCGCCGAGCTTGTCGACGATGTACTGGCAGGCGATCTCGCCGGCCTGGACGTTGTTGGTCTGCACCGTCGCATCCGCGCCCGCCGCCGCGACGTCAACCGCCATGACGACGATGCCGGCCGCCTGGGCCTTCTTCACCGCAGGCTCGATGGCCTTGGGATCGACAGCATTGAGCAGGATGAGATCGACGCCGGAGGCGATGAAGTTGTCAATCTGCGTGAACTGCTTGTTGAGGTCGTAGTCGGCCGAAACCGAGGTGACGCGCACGTTGGGATTGATCTCCTTGGCCTTGGCCTCGGCCCCCTTGGCGAGTGTGACGAAGAACGGGTTGCCGAGGGAGCCGAGGGTGATGCCGACCGACTTGAGCTCCTTGGCACTGGCGACGGAGGTCGCGAGCGCGAGCGCGGCACCGGCAAGCAGAACGCGTTTCAGCATGGTGTTTTCCTCCCCTGGTCGGTCGTTGAGATCCTGGCGCCGGACCAGAACGGCGCCTTCTGGGTGAGCCGACGGCCCGTCAGGTGCGGGCGCTGCCCTGCAGGCGGAAGCGGTCGAGCGCCACAGCGCCGATGATGACCAGCCCCTTGATGATGAACTGCCAGATGTCGGAGACGCCGAGCAGAATGAGGCCGTTCGACAGCACGGCGATGATCAGCGCGCCGATGAGCGTGCCCCAGATGGAGCCGATGCCGCCGACAAAGCTCGTGCCGCCGAGGATGACGGCGGCAATGGCGTCAAGCTCGTAGGACTGGCCGAGTTGCAGGCCGTTGGCGGCATAGAGACGCGCCGCCGACATGACCCCGCCGAGCCCGGCGAGCAGGCCCGAGACCGCATAGACGAAGAGCAGGACGGCCCAGACCTTGATGCCCGACAGGCGGGCCGCGTCGGCATTGCCGCCGACGGCGTAGATGTGGACGCCAAGCACCGTGCGCCGCAGGATGAACCACGAGGCCAGGATCACCGCCATGGCGATGACCGCGAGCCACGGGATGGCGATGACCCCCGGCACGAGGACGAGCGAGCCGTTGCCGATGAAGGCGAAGGGCAGCTCCGGGTTGAACACGGTCGTGTCGTTGCCGAGCAGACGCGCGATACCGCGCACGGCCGTGAGCGAGCCGAGCGTGACGATGAACGGCGGCAGCCGCACGAAGGCGATGAGCGCACCGTTGACGAGGCCGAATAACAGGCCCGTCGCCATGGCGGCCGGCACACCGAGGTTGCCGAAATCCTGCGAGGCGATGACGGCGATCATAGCCGAGGCGGCGAGGATCGAGCCGACGGACAGGTCGATGCCGCCTGTGAGGATCACAAAGGTCATGCCCGCCGCGAGCACCGTGTTGATCGATGCCTGCTGGGCGACGATGGACAGGTTCTGCGCCGTCAGGAACCGCCCCTCCCCGGCCACGTAGATGGTGAGCAGGTGGATGAGGATACACAGGATGACGAGTACCGGCAGCATGCCGACAGTGCGCACGAGCCCCTGCAGCATGATGCGCCGATGCGTTGCTAGAGCGGCTTCTTCGGCTGCGGACATGGGGGTCCCTCTCCTCTGGTCGCTCACTCGGCCGCCATCAGGGCGCGGTCGACGCCGGTCGCGAGCGCGATGATGTTTTCCTGGGTGATGGCGAGGCCGGTGTCGCCGCCGACCTCGCCCGCGATCTCGCCCTCGCGCATCACGAGGACGCGGTCGGCGATGCCGACGATCTCGGGCAGCTCGGAGGAAATGACGAGGACGCCGACGCCGCTCTTCGCCAGCTGGTCGATGATGCGGTAGATCTCCGACTTGGCGCCGATGTCCACGCCGCGCGTGGGCTCGTCGAGGATGAGTACCCTGGGCTCGGTCTCGAGAAGGCGCGAGAGCAGTACCTTCTGCTGGTTGCCGCCCGAGAGGGAGCCGACCGTCACCTCCAGGCTCGCCACGCGGATGGCGAGCGACTTGATGGCCCGCTCTGCCCGCCAGCGAGCCTTGCTGCGATTGAGCACGCCGGCGCGTGCATCGCGGCCGATGACGCCGAGATTGAGGTTCTCGGCCACCGTCATGTCGAGGAAGAGGCCCTGTGCCTTCCGGTCCTCGGTGAGATAGACGAGTCCGGCGTCGATGGCATCCTGCGGCCTGCGGATGTCGACCGGCCTGCCCCCCACGACGATCTCGCCGCTAGTGCGCCTGTCGGCGCCGTAGATGAGGCGCGCGAGCTCCGTGCGTCCGGCCCCGACGAGGCCGGCGAGCCCGAGCACCTCGCCTGCGTGGAGTGTGAAGGAGCAGCCCCTGACGCGCGTGCCGTCGCCGACGTTGCGCACCTCGAGCACGGGCGCGTTGCGCACGCCTGCCGTATGGTCCTTCTTGTAGAAGGAGGACAGGTCGCGCCCCACCATCATGCGCACGATGGTATCGGGCCTGATCTCGTCGCGGCCGAGCGTGCCCACATAGGTGCCGTCGCGCAGAACCGAGACACGGTCGGACAGTTCGTAGACCTCGGCCATGCGGTGGGAAATGTAGATGATGGCCAGCCCCTCCGCCCGCAGCTGGCGCACGAGGGCGAAGAGACGGTCCGTCTCGCGCGAGGAAAGCGCCGTGGTCGGCTCGTCCATGACGAGGATGCGTGACCTCGCATGCACCGCTCGCGCAATCTCGACGAGCTGGCGCTCGGCGATCGACAGGTCGGCGACCAGCGTGCGCGGGCCAAAGGTGGCGCCGAGCCGCTTGAGCACTTCGCTGCAGGCCTCCGCCATGGCCTGGCGGTCGATCATGCCATGGCGGCTGATCTCCATGCCGAGATGGATGTTCTCGGCCACAGTGAGGTTCGGGGCGAGTGCCAGCTCCTGGTAGATGATCGCGATGCCGTGCGCCTTGGCAGCGAGCGGCCCGTCGATGGTCACGGGCTTGCCGTCAATGCGGATCTCGCCGCCGGGGTCGGCCTGATAGGCGCCGGCCAGAACCTTCATCAGCGTGGACTTGCCGGCGCCGTTCTCGCCCATCAGGGCGTGTATCTCGCCCGGATAGATGGTGAGCTGCACGTCGGAGAGCGCCCTGACCCCGGGAAAGGTCTTGGAGATGCCGCGCATCTCGAGGATGGGCTCAGGCGAAGACATGCTCGCTGTCTCCCTTGACGCCGACGGTTGCCTCGCCGGTAAGGATGCCCGTCCGCGGGCTGAGGTGGACGAAGAGCGGCAGGCTCGCCGCGCCGAGCGCGCCGGCATAGGGGCCGAAATGGCCGGCCCGCACCAGCGGCGGCGTACGGGCCTCGGCAACACCGGCGGCAAGCGCCTTCTCGAGCCGCACGATCAGACGGTCGATCCACACCCGGTCGAGGTCGCTGTCGAGCGCGACGAGCGAGATGTCGAGCAAGGCCCGCATGGAGAGGAGCGGCCCGACGAGCGCGTCGACGCAGTCGTCCATCCATTCCTCGACCGCTCGGGGATGGGCGTTCATCGCCCCCGCCAGGTCGCCGAGGCCGGTCACCCGCGCCCCGCAGTGGCGCAGATGGCGGATGAGCGCGTTGAGCGAGGCGCGTGTGAGGAGAATGTTGGTCTCGGGGCCTTGCGGCGCCGAGGGCAGCCGGCTCGGCCCCACCGGCATCACGGCGACGTCGGCGGCGTTGCCGGTCTCGCCGCGCAGGTAATCCCCGCCCATGGCGAGCCCGCCGCCGATGCAAGGGCCGATGAACAGGTAGAGGAAGTTGTCCGCCTCGTGGCCCAGGCCGTGGAACAGCTCGGCAATCGCCGCCGCGGCGCCGTCGTTCTCCTCCACCGTGGCAAGGCCCGTGGCGCGCGCAAGGTCGCCGGCAAAGTCCGCATCATCCCACTCGCGCAGCGATGGCACCTCGACGAGATCGAGCTGCTGAAGCCAGCTGCCGAGATTGTAGGGACGGCCGATGCCGATGCCGGTGATACGCTCGCGCATCTCGGGTGTGCAGAAGGCGAGCAGCTGCTCCACGTCACGCTGGACGATCTCGAGCGTCGCGGCCGGCGACGGCAGGTCGATGTCGTGTGTGTACTGGGCAAGGAGATGGCCGCCCAGATCGACGAGCGCCGTCTCGATGCGGCTGCGGTCGAGCCGGACGCCGATGCCGTAAGCGCCCGCCCTGTTGAGCCGCAGGATCGTCGCCGGCTGGCCACGCTGGCCGCGATGACGCTTGCCGACCGTCTCCACGAGCCCGAGGGCGTCGAGTTCGTCGACGATCTGGCCGACGGCCGTGCTGGTGAGGTCCGCAGCGCGGGCGAGATCCGCCTTGGACGCCTCGCCGAGGCGGCGCAGCCAGCGCAAGACCAAACGCTGATTGTACTGCCGGATCTGCAGGGAATTCGTCCCCTGCCCGGACCGCATGGCACGCATGGCCCGTCCTGACGTTTCCCGGCCGCCAGCAGCGACCTTTTTATAAATCATGTTGATTTATTAAGAAACGTTCCGCTCCTGCTGTCAACCCGGCAGAGCTGATCGCCAGCAAGACGGCAATATGCATAATATGCAATGACTTATGCAGATATATTGAAGCGCCATACAAGGAATCCGATCACCGTCACCTGGCCGTGTCGGCGCTTCTTCGCGACGTCGCGCGATGATCGAAAGACTCGCTGCGGCACGCATCATCGCGATGCCCGAGGCGCCGCCGCCGGATGAGGCGCGGCGACGCGTTACGCTGCCTTTTTCTGCTCCGCGATGCGCACGAGGTCGCGCAGCACGCGGGCCGTGCCCTTGAGGCGCGCTTCTGCGGTGTCCATGTCCTGAATGAAGACGATCCGCATGTCGGGCCGCACCTTTGCCAGCGTGCCCTCACCGGCCACATAGGCGATGAGGCCCTCCGGATTGGCGAAGGCATTGTCGCGGAAGGCAACGATGAGGCCCTTGGGACCGGCCTCGACCTTCTCCACATTGGCGCGCCGGCACAGGGCCTTGATGGCCACGAGTTTGAGAAGCTGGTCCACCTCCTCCGGCAGGGGGCCGAAGCGGTCGATGAGTTCGGCGCCGAAGGCTTCGATCTCGTCGTCGCGCTCCAGCGTGGACAGGCGCTTGTAGAGGCCGAGGCGCAGCTGCAGGTCCGGCACATAGCCCTCGGGGATCATCACCGGCGTACCGATGGTGATCGACGGCGACCACTGCTCCTCCGTCTCCTCGTCGGCGACGCCAGCCTTGAGCTGCGCCACCGCCTCCTCCAGCATCTGCTGGTAGAGCTCGTAGCCCACCTCCTTGATGTGGCCGGACTGCTCCTCGCCGAGGAGGTTGCCCGCGCCGCGGATGTCGAGGTCGTGGCTGGCGAGCTGGAAGCCGGCGCCGAGCGTGTCGAGCGACTGAAGCACTTTGAGCCGGCGTTCGGCCGTCGCCGTCAGCGTGCGGTTGGCGGGCACGGTGAAGAGCGCATAGGCGCGCGTCTTCGAACGGCCGACACGGCCGCGCAGCTGGTAGAGCTGGGCGAGGCCGAACATGTCCGCCCGGTGGACGATGAGCGTGTTGGCACGCGGGATGTCGAGGCCCGATTCAACGATCGTCGTCGACAGGAGGATGTCGAACTTGCCATCGTAGAAAGCCGTCATGGCGTCTTCGAGCTGGCCGGCAGGCATCTGGCCATGAGCGACGACCACGCGTGCCTCGGGCACCTCGGCATCGAGGAACGCCTTCACCTCCGCGAGATCCTCGATGCGCGGGCAGACGTAGAACGCCTGGCCGCCGCGATAGCGCTCGCGCAGCAGTGCCTCGCGGATGACGAGCGGGTCGAACGGTGTGATGAAGGTGCGCACCGCCAGGCGGTCCACCGGCGGCGTGGCGATGATCGACAGCTCCCTCACGCCCGTCAGGGCAAGCTGGAGGGTGCGCGGGATGGGCGTGGCCGTCAGGGTCAGCACGTGCACCTCGGCGCGCAACTCCTTCAGCCGCTCCTTGTGAGCCACGCCGAAATGCTGCTCCTCGTCGACGATGATGAGGCCCAGCTCCTTGAAGCGGATGGTCTTGCCCAGCAGGGCGTGCGTGCCGATGACGATATCAATGGTGCCATCGGCGAGCCCCTCCTTCACCTTCTTCATCTCACCTGCGGAGACGAAACGGGAAGCCTGGGCGATGCGCACCGGCAGCCCCTGGAAGCGCTCGGTGAAGGCCTTGTAGTGCTGGCGCGCCAGGAGCGTCGTCGGCACGACCACGGCCACCTGGTAACCCGACATGGCGACCGCAAAGGCGGCCCGCAGCGCCACCTCGGTCTTGCCGAAGCCAACGTCGCCGCAGATGAGTCGGTCCATGGGCCGACCGGCGGCGAGATCGTCGAGCACCGCGTCGATGGCGTTCTGCTGGTCCTCCGTCTCCTCGTAGGGGAACCGCGCCGCGAACTCGTCGTAGAGCCCGGCGGGGGGCTGTATGCGCGGCGCCTCCTTGAGGGCGCGCGCCGCAGCGATCTTGATGAGCGCGCCGGCCATCTCGCGGATGCGCTTCTTGAGCTTGGCCTTGCGCGCCTGCCAGGCGACGCCGCCGAGCTTGTCGAGCACCGCCTCGGTGTCCTCCGAGCCGTAGCGCGACAGCAGCTCGATATTCTCCACCGGCAGGAACAGCTTGTCCCCGCCCGCGTAGTGCAGCTCGAGGCAGTCGTGCGGCGCGCCGGCGGCATCGATGGTCTTGAGCCCGACGAAGCGGCCGATGCCGTGGTTGACATGCACCACGAGGTCGCCGGCGGTAAGGCTCGAGACTTCGGCGATGAAATCCTGCGCGCGCCTGGTCTTGCGCTTGGCGCGCACCAGCCGGTCGCCGAGGATGTCCTGCTCGCCGATGACGGCGAGATCATCTGTCTCGAAACCATGCTCCAGCCCCCAGACGGCGAGCGCGGCCTCGTTGCGGGCGAGCGCCGAGACATGGGCAAGGCGCGATATCGGCTTGGCCTGCGTCAGCCCGTGGTCGGCCAGCACGTGCGCCAGACGCTCGCGCGAGCCCTCGGACCAGGCGGCGAGCACCACGCGTTTGCCCGCCTTCTGCAGCTCGCGCACGTGGCGCACGGCGGCATCGAAGACATTCGCCGTCTCGTCCGCCCGCTCGGCGGCAAAGCTGCGCCCCTGCCGGCCGCCGACATCGACCACGAGCCGTCCGCTCGTCTGCGGCTGGGCGAAGGGCGTCAGGCGCGCGACGGCTTCCTTCTCAATCTGCTCCGCCCACTCGCTCGCGCCGAGATAGAGCGCATCCGGCGGCAGGGGCTTGTAGGGTGTCCCGCCCATGGTGGGCTGCTCCAGCGCCGCCTTGCGGGCGTCGTAATAGTCGGCAATCTGCGCGAGACGCTCGCCCGCCGCATCGTCGACAAGCGCGTCGAAGATGAAGGGCACGCCCGGCAGGTAGGTGAAGAGCGTGTCGAGATGGTCGTGGAACAGCGGCAGCCAGTGCTCAACACCGGGATGGCGGCGCCCTTCGCTCACCGCCTGGTAGAGCGTGTCGTCCCGGGTCGCCGCCCCGAAGGTCGCGACGTAGCCCTGGCGGAAGCGCCGCATCGTCTCGGTGGTCAGCTGCAACTCGCTCATCGGCACAAGATCGAGCGCGCGCAGCTGGTGCGTCGAGCGCTGCGTCTCCGGGTCGAAGGCGCGGATGGATTCGAGCGTGTCGCCGAAGAAGTCGAGGCGCAGTGGCTCCGGCATTCCGGGCGCATAGAGATCCACAATGCCGCCGCGCACGGCATATTCGCCCGTGTCGCGCACGGTGCCGGTGCGCAGGAAGCCGTTGACCTCCAGCCAGCTGATGAGCGCCTCCATGTCCATGACGTTGCCCGGCGCCGCAGAAAGGGTCTCGGTAGCGATGCGGGCAATGGGCGGCACGCGCTGCAGGATGGCGTTGACCGTGGTGAGGAGAATGCGCGGCTTGTCCTCCCCCGCGCGGGTGCGGGCGAGGCGGGAGAGCGTCGTCATGCGCCGCGCCGTGATCGCGGCATTGGGTGAGACGCGATCGTAGGGCTGGCAATCCCAGGCAGGAAAGGAGAGAACGTCGATCTCCGGCGCGACGAAGGCGAGCGCCGATTCCATGGCGGCCATGCGCTGGCCGTCACGCGCCACGTGCACGAGCGTCGCCGGACGTTCCTCGCCCCTGGCGAGGCCACGCGCGAGATCGGCCACCACGATGGCATCCAATCCATCCGGAGCGCTCGCGATGGTGAGGCTTTCCGCCCGCTGCAGGGCTTCGATGGCGCGTTTGAGCTGCATGATCTTCTTGGATGACGAACGCACCCGTCAGCCGGATCGTGCCGGGGCGCAAGGGTTCTCGAACGTTACGATCCCGAGGGATTGCCGCTGGCGTGGAAATCCCGCATGCGATGGAAGAGCGGCGTATCGTAGTCGGGCGGCACCGGCACGCTGCCGGCGATCCAGGAAAAGAGATCCTGGTCGGGAAGCTCGATCAGCTTCTCGAACTCCGTGATCTCCTGCTCGCTCAGGCCGGCGACATGGGCATCGGCAAAGCGGCCCATGATGAGATCCATTTCCCGCATGCCGCGATGCCAGGCCCGGTAAAGGATGCGCCGGCGGCGCATATCCATCGCCTCGGTCGCGCTGTCCATGGCTTTCTCCCGTCTGCACAAGTCACGTGCATATAAGCCCTTGCCGGCATCCTGTCAGCCGATCCGCGACCACCTGTCATCGGGCTCCGCTGCCCCGGTCCCCGTGGCTGGCGGTCCGGCGTGGTCTATCGTCGGGCCGCCCACGGCTGTCGGCAGCTATGATAGGCAGCTGTCACACGATACGCCCGCGATTCTCTCCTCCGAGCCTCGAGCCCACGGCGATGCGCCCCTCGTCCCTCGATCCGCTCTTTGCTGAAGTGACCTCTCTGCCTGGCGTCGGCCCACGCATGAGACTGCTGTTCGACCGGCTCGTGGGCGAGCCGGGCAAACCTGCGCGGGTGCTCGACCTGCTCTTCCACCTGCCTCACGGCGCGGTCGACCGGCGCGCCCGCCCGACGGTGGCCGACGCCGTGCCGGGCGAGGTCGTCACACTCTGCGTCCGCGTCGTCTCGCACCACCCCGCGCCCCCCGGCCGCTCGCGCGCGCCCTATCGCGTCGTCGTCGAGGACGAGACGGGCGATGTGACTCTCGTTTTCTTCAACGCCGACAGGCGGCGCCTCGACAAGCTGCTGCCTCCTGGAGAGCAGCGTTTTGTCTCGGGCAAGATCGAGCTGTGGGACGGCCGGCGCCAGATGGTCCATCCGGACCGCATCGTCGATGCCGCCGGGCTCGCGGATATGCCGGCGGTAGAACCGACCTACAACCTGACGGAGGGGCTGTCGGCGCGCTACGTGAATCGCATCGCCCGCGCCGCCCTCGCCCGGGTGCCGGCCCTGCCCGAGTGGCAGGAGGAGAGCTGGCTGGCCAGGAACGACTTTCCCGATTTCCGCACAGCGCTCGAGCGCCTGCACGCCCCGCAGGACATGGCGGCCTTCACACCCGACAGTCCGGCGCGACGCCGCCTCGCCTACGACGAGTTGCTGGCCACCCAGCTCGCCCTTGCGCTGTTGCGCAAGAGCCTGCGCCGCGCACCGGGACGGGTGAACGTTGGCGACGGCCGCATCGTTGCCCGCCTGCGCGCGGCCCTGCCCTTCGCGCTCACCGCGTCGCAGGAGCAGGCGGTGGCCGACATCCGCCGCGACCTTGCTGCGCCGCAGAGGATGCTGCGCCTCGTGCAGGGCGACGTCGGCTCGGGCAAGACGGTCGTCGCCCTTATGGCCATGGCGAGCGCCGTCGAGGCTGGCCGGCAGGCAGCGATGATGGCGCCGACGGAGATCCTCGCCCGCCAGCATTTCGAGCGTCTCGCCCCGCTCGCCGAGGCCGCCGGCCTGCGCCTCGGCCTTCTCACCGGACGGGACAAGGGCAGCGAGCGGCGCCGCACACTCGCCGCGCTCGCCGACGGCGGGCTGGACATCGTGGTGGGGACGCACGCGCTCTTTCAGGACGAGGTCGCCTTCCGGGATCTCGGCCTCGCCGTCATCGACGAGCAGCATCGCTTCGGCGTGCACCAGCGCTTCGCCCTCGGCGCCAAGGGCGCGGCGGTGGACGTCCTCGTCATGACCGCCACGCCCATCCCGCGCACTCTTGTACTTACCTATTTCGGCGACATGGACGTGTCCGTGCTCAGGGAAAAGCCGGCCGGCCGCAAACCCATCGACACGCGCGCGGTGCCGCTCGAGCGGCTCGACGAAGTGGTGAGCGCCACCGGCCGCGCCATCCGCGCGGGGGCGCGCGTCTACTGGGTGTGCCCGCTCGTTGCCGAATCGGAAACGCTCGACGTTGCGGCGGCGGAGGAGCGGTACGCGAGCCTTGCCGCTGCCTTCGGCGCCGAGGCCGTCGGCCTGCTGCACGGCAAGATGGCGGGGCGGGACAAGGACGCCGTCATGGCCCGCTTCGCGGCGGGAGACATCAAGATCCTCGTCGCGACGACGGTCATCGAGGTGGGCGTCGACGTGCCCGAGGCCACCGTCATGGTCATCGAACATGCGGAGCGCTTCGGCCTCGCGCAGCTTCACCAGTTGCGCGGACGCATCGGCCGCGGGGCATCCGCCTCCACTTGCCTCCTCCTCTACAAGGCGCCGCCGGGTCCCGTCGCCGAGGCGCGGCTCAGGATCATGCGCGAGACGGACGACGGCTTCCGCATTGCCGAGGAGGATCTGCGGCTGCGCGGCGAGGGCGAGATCCTGGGCACGCGTCAGTCCGGCGCGCCCGACTTCCGCCTGGTGCGCACGGAGACGGACGCGGACCTCATCGCCGCCGCCCGCGACGACGCCCGCCTCATCATCGAGCGCGATCCGAAGCTCGCGAGCCCGCGCGGCGAGGCCCTGCGGCTGCTGCTCTATCTCTTCGAGCGCGATGAGGCCATCCGCCTGCTGCGCGCCGGCTGACTACGGCGACGCCGCCTCGAGACCCTTGCGCCTGTGCGCCGGCAGCGTTCTGGGCGCCGACGCGGCGCTGTCCGGCTGGATGACGCCGCCGGACATGATCAGCTTGGCTGCGTCCTCCACCGTCATGGAGACCTCAATGACGTCCTTGCGCGGCAGATAGAAGAAGAAGCCCGTCGTCGGGTTGGGCGTGCAGGGCATGAAGACGCCGACATACTCGCCGGCCTCCGGCAGACGCTCGGCGATGGCGGGGCTTGGCGGCGCGGAGAGGAAGGCGATCGACCACACCTCGCGCGAGGGATAGGGAATGAGCACCACCGAGCGGAACGACGTGCCGTGCTCCGAGAACACCGTCTCGAAGACCTGCTTCACCCCCTTGTAGAGACCCCGCACCACCGGCATGCGCGCCAGGATGCGCTCGCCGAAATTGAGCAGCGAGCGTCCGACGAGATTCGCCGTCAGGAAACCGAGCAGCGTCAGACCGACGAAGGCCACCACCAGCCCGAATCCGGGGATGGCGAAGGGCAGATAGGTGTCCGGCAGGTAGGCCGCGGGAATGAGCGGCTTCACCCAGCCGTCGATGAGGCCGATGATCCACGTGACGATGTAGGCGGTGATGGCGAGCGGCCCGGCGACAACGACGCCCGTCAGGAAGTAGTTTCTCACGCGCGAGCCGGCTGTCTGCGGCCCCACCGCCGAAGCGGCCACCTCTTGGGCGATCTGGTGCGCCGTCGGGATGGCGCCTCCCTCTTCCGGATGTGTCTGTCTGTCGTCCATCCGCTCAACCTGCCCTGCAAGGCTTGCCCGGGCGTGTCATGCGGCCGCACCACCGCCGCGGAGCCCTTCCACAATTGATGGGCCTTTGCCATTTTCCTTGCAAGCATGCCAACCCGCGACCGGCACCCGGTCGGCTCGCAACGGAAGGGGCCGTGGAAGACAGGACGAGCGGAGAGGACCGCCCAGGCGAAGCGACCCGTGCGGAGCGCCGCATTGCGCCCCGCTCGCCGGCCGTGCGCCTCGTCTATCTCGGTCTCGGCTGCCTCTTCGTCCCCGTTGGTGCAGTCGGCCTCGTCATGCCGCTGCTGCCGGGCACAGTCTTCCTCATCCTCGCGGCGGCCTGCTTCGCCAGATCCTCGCCGCGCTTCGAGCAATGGCTGCTCGAGCACCGCTATCTCGGGCCCTCCGTCCGCGCATGGCGCGCCAACGGCTCCATCCCGCGCCGGGTGAAGTGGATCGCCTGCCTCAGCCTCGTCGCCAGCTACGGCCTGGTACTAGCCTCTGCCGCACCGCTGATCGGCCGCATCGCGGCCGCCGCGTGCTTCATCGCGGTGGCGGTCTATATCGTGACGCGGCCGGAGCCCATCGCAGAATCGTGAGCGACGGGCCCCGCCCGCTGCCTCACTCGACGGTGACGGATTTGGCGAGGTTGCGCGGCTGGTCCACGTCCTTCCCCATGAAGAGCGCCGTGTGATAGGCGATCAGCTGCGCCGGGACGGCGTAGACCATGGGTGCGATGATCGGGTTCATCGCGGGCATGGCGATGGTGGCCATCGTGTCCACAGCCGCCTCGCGTGCCGCATTCTCCTCGCCGACGAGGATGATGCGCCCGCCGCGCGCCGCCACCTCCTGCATGTTCGACACGGTCTTCTCGAACACGGCGTCGTTCGGCGCCAGCACGATGACGGGCACCGTCTCGTCGATGAGGGCGATGGGACCATGCTTGAGTTCGCCAGCGGCGTAGCCCTCGGCATGGATGTAGGAGATTTCCTTGAGCTTCAACGCCCCCTCAAGCGCGAGCGGATAGGCCATGCCGCGGCCGAGATAGAGCACGTCGCGCGCCTTTGACAGCTCGCGCGCCAAGCCCTCGATCTCGGGCTCGCTCTTCAGTGCCTCGGCCATCAGCCCCGGCACCGAGACGAGAGCAGAGACGAGCCCCTCCTCGTCCCGCTCGCTCAGCGTACCCCGCGCGCGCCCGGCGGCGATGGCCAGGGCCAGCAGGACGGCGAGCTGGCACGTGAAGGCCTTGGTCGACGCCACGCCGATCTCCGGGCCGGCGAGCGTGGGCAGGACCGCCGTGCTTTCACGGGCGATGGTGGAGGTCGGCACATTGACGACGGACAGGACCTTGGCACCGCTCGCCCTTGCATAGCGCAGCGAGGCAAGCGTATCGGCGGTCTCTCCCGACTGCGAGATGAACAGCGCCAGATCCGTCTCGAAGAGCGGCGTCTCGCGGTAGCGGAACTCGGAGGCGACGTCGATCTCCACCGGCAGGCGCGCCAGCCGCTCGAACCAGTAGCGAGCGACGAGCCCGGCGTAATAGGCCGTGCCGCAGGCGGAAATGACGAGGCGGTTCACCTTGCGGAAATCAACGTCGAGCTCCGCCGGCATCTTGATCCGGCCGGCCGCGAGATCGACGTAGTGGGCAATGGTGCGCCCCACAACCTCGGGCTGCTCATGGATCTCCTTGGCCATGAAATGGCGGTGGTTGCCTTTGTCGGCGATGAAGGCGCCCGGCGCGAAGCGCTGGCGCTCACGCTGCACGACCTTGCCCGACATGTCGCGGATGACGGCACCCTGATGGGACAGCACCACCCAGTCGCCGTCCTCAAGGTAGCAGATCTCGTCCGTGAGCGGGGCCAGCGCCAGCGCATCCGAGCCAAGGTACATCTCGCCGTCGCCGTAGCCGATGGCTAGCGGCGCCCCGTGGCGGGCACCGATGAGCAGGTCCTCCTCGCCCGCGAAGAGGAAGGCGAGCGCGAATGCGCCCCTCAGCCGCGGCAGGACGGCGGCAACGGCGTCGACCGGGCCCCTGCCCGCCCGCATCTCGCGCGTCACGAGCTGGGCGACAACCTCCGTGTCGGTCTCGGTCTCGAAGACGACACCCTCGGCCTGCAGCTCTTCCTTGAGCGTGCGGAAGTTCTCGATGATGCCGTTGTGGACCACGGCGAGGCGGTCCGTCGCGTGAGGGTGCGCGTTGGTCTCGTTGGGGCGCCCGTGCGTCGCCCAGCGGGTGTGGCCGATGCCGATCGGGCCCGACAGAGGCGAGCGGGCCAGCTTCTCCTCCAGGTTGCGCAGCTTGCCCTCGGCCCGGCGACGCTCCAGCCGCCCGTTCTCGAGGGTGGCGACGCCAGCGGAGTCGTAGCCGCGGTATTCGAGACGCTTCAGCGCATCGACCACGAGCGGAGCAGCCGGCTGCCGTCCGAGTATTCCCACGATGCCGCACATGGATGTTCTACTCCCCGAAAAGGCCGGAACAGTCGTGTCGCCGACCCAGACGGGACGACGTGGTATACGATCGCGGCGCGCAGGTTCAAATCACGTTCGATATCCGTTTGTGACGTCGGGCTTCAGCCAAGCATGCCCGTCATTCGCTCTTTTTGGTAGAAGCGTCACTAAACGTTTCGCGGAATTTCTGTGCCCAGCCATCCTTGGTGACCTGCCGCGCGCGGCCCACGGCGAGCGCGTCCGCCGGCACGTCCATCGTCACCACGGAGCCCGACCCGATGAAGGCTCCCTCCCCGATCACGACCGGCGCAACGAGGGAGGAGTTGGAACCGACAAAAGCACCTGCGCCGATCTCGGTACGGTGCTTGCGGAAGCCGTCGTAGTTGCAGGTGATGGTTCCGGCGCCGATGTTGACCTTGGCGCCGATCGTTGCATCGCCCAGGTAGCTCAGGTGATTGGCCTTGGCGCCCGCCCCGAGCGTCGCGTTCTTGATCTCGACGAAATTGCCCACGCGCGCCCCTTCACCGACGTCGGCGCCCGGACGCAGGCGGGCATAGGGGCCTACGGAGGCGCCGGCGCGGATACGCGCGCCTTCCAGATGCGAGAAGGCATGGATGACGGCCCCGTCCTCCACCGTCACGCCCGGCCCGAAGACAACGTGTGGCTCCACCACCACGTCGCGGCCAAGACGCGTGTCGGCGCTGAGGAAGACCGTCTCCGGCGCCTGCAGCGTCGCGCCCTCGCGCATGGCGGCAAGGCGCAGGCGCGACTGCAGCGTTGCCTCGGCCTGCGCAAGCTGCACGCGGTCGTTGATGCCCTGCACCTCCGCCTCATCGGCAACCACGACATGGGTCGTGAGGCCGCGGGCGCGCGCCACCGCCACGGCGTCGGTCAGGTAGAACTCACGCTGGGCATTGTCCTGGCCGATCGCCTCGAGCAGCGCGAGCGCCTCGCTGCCTGCGAGCGCCATCAGGCCGGCGTTGCACAGGGGGATGCGCCGCTCCTCCTCCGTCGCGTCCTTGTGCTCGCGGATGGCGAGGAGATCGTCGCCCTCGACGATGAGGCGCCCGTAGCCGTTGGGGTCGGACGCCTCGAAGCCGAGCACGGCGACGGCCGCCCCGCGGGCGAGCTCCGCCCGCAGGCGGCAGAAGGTCTCGGCCGTGACGAGCGGCGTATCGGCGAAGGCGACGATGACATCGTCATAGCCCCGCGCGATCTCCTCGCGCGCCGCCAGCACAGCATGGGCGGTGCCGAGACGCTCGGCCTGCACGTACACCGTGGCGTCCGGGCGCACGCGGCGCGCCTCGGCCGCCACGTCGTCCCGGCCCGGGCCGACGACGACGGATACCGCATCAGCCCCGGCGGCCGAGACGGCATGGAGCACATGGGCGAGAAGGCTACGCCCGGCCAGCGCATGGAGAACCTTGGGCTTATGCGACTGCATGCGCTTGCCCTCGCCCGCAGCCAGCACGACGACGAGGCAGCGACGGGCCGCCGCCGGATTCGATGCGTTCACCAATGTCCTCTCCCGCGTCTCATCCGCTTTTTCCCCGCGGACAGCGTCCAAATTTCGGCCTCTTTACGACCGCAAATCGTTGCCACTGTCAAAGGTGCTTGCGTCCGACATGGAAGCTGTTCGCGACTCTATGAAATTTCGCCGCTGGCAAAGAAAGCGTGATAGAAGCCCGCGCCAGCACTCCGAATTGACCGATAGGCCGAGTTGACTGCCAAAGTGCTGAACGAATCGCCTACCCCCTCCGGCTCCGTCGCGTCCGCACTCCGTCTCGATCGCCGGGAGGCGCTGCGTCTCGGCCTCGGCCTTGCGGGCGGGGTGGCGCTCGGCCTGCCGGGAAGGCCCGCCTTCGCCCAGGACAAGTCCTTTCCGCAGGTCGCGATCGAGGCCGTCCTCTCCGAAGGTAAGCCGTTCCACGCCGCCCACGTGGCGGAGGTGGCGAGCACCATCGCGCGCAAGGACTATGTCCCGCCGCCGACGAATCTGCCCGACGCGTTCGCCAACCTCTCCTTCGAGGACTATTCAACTATCCGCCTGCACGAGACGGCGCGGGTGTGGGCCGGCGAGGGCCGCAGCTTCTCCATCGAGCCGCTGCACCGCGGGTTCATCTACACGAATGCCGTGACGATCTACGTCGTCGAGGACGGCATCATCCGCCGGGTGGTCTACGACCCGGGGCGCTTCTCCTTCGGCAACCGGCAGCCGCCGGCGGACGTCGGCAACCTCGACTTCTCCGGCTTCAAGGTGTTCTTCGGCTCCGGGCGCGAGCCCAAGCGCGAGGTTGCCGTCTTTCAGGGCGGAACCTTCTTCCGCGCCATCGCCTCCGGCCAGAACTACGGCGTCACGGCCCGCACGCTGGCGCTGCAGCCCGCCGATGCACGCGGCGAGGAGTTTCCGCTGTTCCGCGCCTTCTGGATCGAGCGGCCGGCGCCGGGGTCCGACAGTCTCGCCATGCACGCACTTCTCGATGCGCCGAGCGCTGCCGGCGCGGTGCGCTTCACGCTGCGCCCCGGCGACATGACGATCACGGACGTGGAGGTGGCGCTGTTCCCGCGCACCAACCTCGACCACGTCGGCATCGGTCCCATGAACGCCACCTACGTCTTCGGACCCAATGACGGGGCGGCCGACGACGTGCGCGTCGCCGCCTACGAGGCCAAGGGTCTGCAGATCCTCAACGGCCGCGGCGAGTGGATATGGCGCCCGCTGTCGAACCCGGAGACGCTGCAGATCTCCGCCTTCATCGACGACAATCCGCGCGGCTTCGGCCTGTTACAGCGCGACCGCGATTTCTCGGCCTTTCAGGACGACGTGCGCCGCTTCGAGCTGCGCCCCAGCCTTTGGCTCGAGCCCTTCGGGGAGTGGGGCAAGGGCAACGTGCAGCTCATCGAGGTGCCCACGGATTCGGACCGGAACGACAACGTCATCGCCTACTGGCGCCCGGCCGCGCCCTACAAGGCCGGCGTGGAGGCGAACATCTCCTACCGCCTCTACTGGTGCTGGACGCCGCCGGAGCGCCCGCCGCTCGCCATCGTCGCCAACACCCGCGCCGGCCGGGGCAGCTCCGGCAACCGGCGGCGCTTCGCCATCGATTTCGTCGGCGAGCGCCTGGCAGACCCTGCCGCAATTGTCGAAATAAAGCCGTCTCTTTCGGCTACGCTGGGCCAGATCCACGATCTCAGATTGTGGTCTTACCCCGAAAGGCGCACACTGCGTGTGACCTTCGAGCTCGATCCGGGAAACGAGACGGCTTCCGAGTTGCGCCTGCTGCTTGAGGCGGCCGGCAAGGCTGCGAGCGAGACGTGGCTATATCGTTGGACGCCATGACGGACCACGCCGATCCACGCCTGATGACGCCCATCCCGGACGCGATGCCGCCCGAGGCACCGCTCGCGATGCCGACCCAGTCCCTGCGGCGTTTCGACCCGCGGACCGAGCGGCGCCAGCCGACGAAGCCCTTTCCCGTGCCCTGGCTCGCGCGGCTCGCCGTCTTCGGCGGCGGAGCGGCCGTGACCGCCTACGGCGTGTGGGAGATGGTGCAGGTCGTGTCCGTCAGCCGCACCACGGTGCTGCAGTGGGTGCTGGTTGCGCTCTTCTCCGTCAACTTCTCGTGGATCGCGCTGGCCTTCAGCTCGGCGGTCGTCGGCTTTCTCGCCCTGCTCTTCAGCCGGCAGGTCCCGCCGAAGCCCACGGCGCTCACGCGACGCACCGCCGTCGTGATGCCGATCTACAACGAGTCCACCGCGCGGGTCTTCGCCGCGGTCGCGGCCATCCGGGAATCCGTTGAGGAAACCGGATTCGGCGACCATTTCGACTATTTCATCCTCTCCGACACCACCAACCCCGACGTGTGGATCGCGGAGGAGCGGGCCTTCCTGGCACTGCGCCAGCGCCTTGGCCCCAATGCCCGCCTCTATTATCGCCACCGTCCGAAGAACACCCACCGCAAGGCCGGCAACATCGCGGACTTCGTGACGCGCTGGGGCGCCCGCTACGATCATATGCTGGTGCTCGATGCCGACAGCCTGATGACCGGCGACTGCATCGTGCGGCTCGCGGCGGCGATGGAGGCGGACCCCGACGCCGGCATCATCCAGAGCCTGCCGCTCGTCATCAACCGCAACACGCTGTTCGCCCGCCTGCAGCAATTCGCGGCGCGCATCTATGGCCCCGTCATTGCCAAGGGACTCGCCGTCTGGATGGGCCGTGACGGCAACTACTGGGGCCACAACGCCATCATCCGCACCGCCGCCTTTGCGGCCCACTGTGGCCTGCCGGACCTGCCGGGCAAGCCGCCGTTCGGCGGTCACATCCTCAGCCACGACTTCGTCGAGGCGGCACTGATCCGGCGCGCCGGCTGGTCGGTCTACATGCTGCCGGACCTCCAGGGCAGCTACGAGGAAAGCCCGCCCTCCCTCATCGACGTGGCCGCGCGGGACCGCCGCTGGTGTCAGGGCAACCTGCAGCACATACGCGTCATCGGCGCACGGGGACTGAAACTCGCCAGCCGGCAGCATTTCGCCACCGGCATCATGTCCTACCTCGCCTCGCCCTTCTGGCTCATGCAGCTCGTGGTCGGTCTCGTCCTCGTGCTGCAGACGCGCTACGTGAAGCCGGAGTATTTCACGAGCGAGTTCGCCCTGTCTCCTATCTGGCCGCGCTTCGACGCCGAGCGGGCGCTCGCGCTCTTCGCGCTGACCATGGCCGTGTTGCTGGCGCCGAAGCTCTTCGGCCTCATCCTCGCCCTGCTGCGCGGCTCGATCCGGCGGCCGAGCGGCGGCGGCCTCCGGCTCGTGCTCTCGGCGCTGATCGAGATCGTGCTCTCGGCGATGCTCGCCCCGATGATGATGCTCATCCAGTCCGGGGCGGTCTTCCAGATCCTGGCCGGGCGCGACACCGGCTGGCAGCCGCAGCGGCGCGACGACGGCTCGGTTCCCTTTCGCGACATCGTGCGGCGCCACCGCATGCATGTCCTGCTCGGCATCATCACTGGCGTCTCCGCCTTCCTGATTTCCACGTCGCTGTTCGCCTGGATGTCGCCGACGATTCTCGGCCTCGTGCTCGCCATACCGCTCTCGTGGCTCAGCGGCACGCTGGCGGCGGGCCTCGCCCTCAAGCGGTGGGGCCTCCTGCTCACGCCGGAGGAAGCCGCCCCGCCGCCGATCGCCCTGCGCGCGGCCGCGCTTACGAAGGAGTTCGCGGCCCACGGATTCGACGAGGCCGATGGCCTGCGCGCCATCCATGCCGACCCGGTCCTGCGCGCGGCGCACGAGGCGATGCTGCCGCCGGCCGAGCCGCGCCCGCGCGGCATGATCGAGGCCGAGCGTGCGCTGGCGCAGGCCAAGCTTGTCGATGCCCGCTCGATCAACGATGCTGTGGCCTGGCTGAAGCCAAAGGAGCGCATAGTGCTGCTGCATGACCGGGCGCTGCTGGCGCTGCTCGCGGGATTGCCCGAGGAGATGCCGGCCGACCGCCCGGCCTATGACGAGGCGGCGGAATAGCGGACGCCGAACCGATGAGCGAAGGTGGGCGCAGCGGCGAGATCACGACGGGGCTTCTGCTCAAAGCCTACGCCTGCGGCCTCTTCCCCATGGCCGAGAGCGCCGACGAGCCGGGGCTCTTCTGGGTCGAGCCGCGTGAGCGCGGCATCCTGCCGCTCGACGGCTTCCACCTGCCGCGTCGCCTGGCGCGGACCGTTGCGTCGGGCCGTTTCGAGATTCGCATCGACAGCGCCTTCGATGCGGTGATCGCAGGCTGCGCCGAAGCCGCGCCGGGGCGCGAGCGGACCTGGATCAACCAGAAGATCAGAACGCTCTACGGGGAACTCTTCGACCTCGGCCACTGCCACACCGTCGAGGTGTGGGACGGCGGCAGGCTCGTCGGCGGCCTCTATGGCGTGGCACTCGGCGGCGCCTTCTTCGGCGAGAGCATGTTCCACCGCGAGCGCGACGCCTCGAAGGTGGCGCTCGTCCACCTCGTCGCCCGCCTGCGCCGGGGTGGCTTCACCCTGCTCGACACGCAGTTCGTCACCGAGCATCTGCGCCAGTTCGGCGCCACCGAGGTGCCGAAGAAGACCTATCTGCAGATGTTGCAGAAGAGCATAGCCACGCCGGCCGACTGGGACGCTCTCCCCGTCGACGCCCACAGGGACGGCCGCTACATCGTTTCGGCGGCCCGCTAGGCGCCGGCCGGCCGCCTCAGCCGCCGTTCGCCGCAGGCTGCGCGGGCTTGGGGTCGGGGATGATCTCGGTCCCGCCGCTGCATCCCGTGAGCCAGATGTCGTAGACCGGATGCTCGATGCCGTGCAGGCCGGGCGAAGCGGCGAACACCCAGCCCGTGAAGATGCGGTGGTACTCGTTGTTCACCGTCACCTCATCCACCTCGATGAAGGCGGTGGTATTCGGCGTCTCCGTCTCGGGCCGGGTGTAGCAGACGCGCGGCGTGAGCTGCAGGGCGCCGAACTGGACCGTCTCGTCGATCGCGACCTCGAACGAGACGATGCGTCCGGTCACCTTGTCGAGCCCGGAGAAGATGGCCGTCGGATTGCGGATCTTGTCCGCGCTGGCCTGCGAGACGGCCAGTGTGCTCAGCACCAGGGCGGAAAGAAGGGGCACAGCCAAGCGCATCAACCAAGCCTCGTTCGCATGATCCCGGACATGCCGGCCGGCGCCACAGCAACCCAGCGCCGCGTTCCGGTTAACATGGCAGGCATGGTGGAAAAAGGGCGCAGACGCAGAAAAGACAGCAGGGCTGCCGGCGAAACGAAAAGGGGCCGCATCGCGGCCCCGTCGGTTTCCGTCGCAATGAGGCGCCGGCTCAGCTGCCCGGCGACCACGCCTGATAGTCGCCGGTGGCCTGCGGCCGGCGGCCGCTCGCCAGAGTCGAGCCGGCGGGACGGTAGGCCTTCGGCGTGCCGGTGTAGTTGGGGCGGTGCGGCTTCTGCCACTCGCGGGGCTTGTAATCCTCCTGCGTCGGCGGCACGTCCACCGTGTGGTGCAGCCAGCCGTTCCAGCCAGGCGGCGTCATCGAAGCCTCGGCCTCGCCGTTGTAGATGACCCAGCGCCGCTCGATGCCGAGGGCCGGATCCTTCCTGCCGCCGCGGGTGCGATAGTACTTGTTGCCGAACTCGTCCTCGCCGACAAACTCACCGTTGCGCCAGGTGTAGAAGCGCGTGCCCAGCGTCTGGCCGCTCCACCAGGTAAAGAACTGAAGCAGGAAGTTCTTCAAGGCTGACTCTCGTTGCATGGGCTGCGGCCGCTGGTGCGACGCAGCGAAATCGCGCGCGAATATGACTGCCTCCTCGCCTGATGTCCAGCTGCGCCTTGCCGCAGCACCGAAAGAGAATCGCCGTTCGGCGGCGCGAAGGGCGTCAAGGGGCCCCAGTCCTGCCAATTCGTCGCGATCATTGCCGGCTCCTGCGTGGCCGGCTCCCTCGCCCGCCCGGCGGGCAAATCCGATTCGCCCCTTGGCCAGCACCGCTTTCAGCGCCCCTGGTGCCTCGACCATCGGACAATCAGCCCTTGTAGGCCCTGCCGGACCACCACCTGCGAGGTGCATTTCGGCGGGCCCCGCCATGCACCGGCGTGGAGCCCCTGAACCGGCCCGCTCGTTCAAGCGACACTTCAACGGCTCGCAAATCCTGCTAGAATTTTCGATACTTATGCAGCGCCCTTGGGGGCCTTCCCCACTGTTCACATCTCGTCACAAGATATAGGGGGCGCCCATTTGGGCCGGCACCATTTCTTGACGGATATGGCGTTCTGGCACTAGGTTAAACCTTACGTCGCGGCGGCGCCGCACGGGGCTCTCAGCGGTCCTGAAGAGTGCCCGCGGATGGGTAGCGAGGCAGCCGGGCGGCGTCGTGAGGGCGTCCCTGGGGCGGTTCTTGTCCTTGTGGGGCATGCGGTCGCTGGCGGCGGTTCACGAGCGAGGCAGGCGGAGCCTGCCCCGGATGTTCTAGAGGCAACAAACAGAGCTGCGGGTGGGAGCCGCCGGTTGGCGGCTTCGCGGGCAGATTCTGCCCGGCTCATGGGGATGACGACAATGCGGATAGAGCGGCGGTACACGAAGGCGGGCCAATCTCCCTACTCGACAATCGAGTTCCGGCTCGCGACCAGCGAGATCCGCAATCCGGACGGCTCCGTCGTCTTCCGCCTCGAGGGTATCAGCGTGCCCGCGTCCTGGAGCCAGGTGGCCACGGACGTCCTCGCCCAGAAGTATTTCCGCAAGGCCGGCGTGCCCGCACGCCTCAAGAAGGTGGAGGAGAACGACGTTCCCTCCTTCCTCTGGCGGTCCGTGCCGGACGAGGAGGCCCTCGCCGCCCTGCCCGAAAACGAGCGCTACGGCTCCGAGACCTCGTCCACCCAGGTGTTCGATCGCCTCGCCGGCTGCTGGACCTACTGGGGCTGGAAGGGCGGCTATTTCTCCAGCGAGGAGGACGCCTCCGCCTTCTTCGACGAGCTGCGCTACATGCTCGCCAACCAGATGGTGGCGCCCAATTCGCCGCAGTGGTTCAACACGGGCCTGCACTGGGCCTACGGCATCGATGGGCCGAGCCAGGGCCACTATTATGTCGACCACACGACGGGCCGGGTGGTGAAGTCCAAGTCGGCCTACGAGCGCCCGCAGCCGCACGCGTGCTTCATCCAGTCCGTGAAGGACGACCTCGTCAACGAGGGCGGCATCATGGACCTGTGGGTGCGTGAGGCGCGCCTGTTCAAGTACGGCTCGGGCACCGGCACCAACTTCTCGGCCCTGCGCGGTGAGGGCGAGAAGCTCTCGGGCGGCGGCAAATCCTCCGGCCTCATGTCCTTCCTCAAGATCGGCGACCGGGCGGCCGGGGCCATCAAGTCCGGCGGCACCACGCGCCGCGCGGCCAAGATGGTGGTGGTCGACATCGACCATCCCGACATCGAGGCCTACATCGACTGGAAGGTGAAGGAGGAGCAGAAGGTCGCGAGCCTGGTCACCGGCTCCAAGATCGTCAAGAAGCACATGAAGGCGCTGATGAAGGCCTGCGTGAACTGCGAGGCCGAGGGCGACGCCTGCTTCGATCCCGAGAAGAACCCGGCGCTCAAGCGCGAGATCAAGCTCGCCCGCCGCGCCATGGTGCCGGACAACTACATCAAGCGCGTCATCCAGTTCGCCCGCCAAGGCTACAAGGACATCGACTTCGAGACCTACGACACCGACTGGGATTCGGAGGCCTATGCCACGGTCTCCGGCCAGAATTCCAACAACTCGGTGCGCGTCGATGACGCCTTCCTGAAGGCCGTCGAGGCCGACGGCAACTGGGAGCTGAAGGCGCGCCTCACCGGCCGCGTCACGAAGACCGTGAAGGCCCGCGACCTGTGGGAGAAGATCGGCTACGCCGCCTGGGCCTGCGCCGATCCGGGCATCCAGTTCCACACCACCATCAACGACTGGCACACCTGCCCGGCCTCGGGGCCGATCCGCGCCTCGAACCCGTGCTCGGAGTACATGTTCCTCGACGACACGGCCTGCAACCTCGCCTCGGCGAACCTCTTGCAGTTCTATGACCGTGCGTCGCGCCGCTTCGACATCGCAGCTTACGAGCACGCCTGCCGGCTGTGGACCATCGTGCTCGAGATTTCGGTGCTGATGGCGCAGTTCCCGTCGAAGGAGATCGCCGAGCTGTCCTACGAGTTCCGCACGCTCGGCCTCGGCTATGCCAACATCGGCGGCCTCCTGATGACGATGGGCCTGCCCTACGATTCCGATGAAGGCCGCGCCATCGCCGGTGCGCTCACGGCCATCATGACGGGCGTGGCCTACGCCACCTCGGCCGAGATGGCGAGCGAGCTTGGCCCCTTCCCCGGCTACAGGAAGAACGCCCAGCACATGCTGCGCGTCATCCGCAACCACCGCCGCGCCGCCTACGGCAAGACCGAGGGCTACGAGAAGCTGTCGACGCCCCCGGTGCCGCTCGACCACGCCTCCTGCGAGAAGCTGCCCCAGGGCGAGGAGTTCGTGGCGCGCGCCAAGCACGCCTGGGACAAGGCGCTCGAGCTGGGCGAGCAGCACGGCTACCGCAACGCGCAGGCCACGGTGATTGCCCCCACGGGGACGATCGGCCTCGTGATGGACTGCGACACGACCGGCATCGAGCCTGACTTCGCGCTCGTGAAGTTCAAGAAGCTCGCCGGCGGCGGCTACTTCAAGATCATCAACCGCGCCGTACCGGACGCCCTGCGCGTGCTGGGCTATTCCGAAGCCCAGATCGCCGAGATCGAGGCCTACGCCGTTGGCCACGGCTCGCTTGCCCAGGCGCCGGGCATCAACCACACCTCACTGCGGGCCAAGGGCTTCACCGACGAGAAGATCGCCGCCATCGAGGCGAGCCTGAAGTCGGCCTTCGACATCAAGTTTGTCTTCAACAAGTGGACGCTGGGCGAGGATTTTCTGCGCGACACTCTCAAGGTGCCGGCCGAGAAGCTGAACGACCCGTCCTTCGAGCTGCTGCCCTTCCTCGGCTTCTCCAAGGCCGAGATCGAGGCCGCCAACATCCACGTCTGCGGTGCGATGACGCTCGAGGGCGCGCCGCATCTCAAGGAGGAGCACTATCCGGTCTTCGACTGCGCCAATCCCTGCGGCCGCATCGGCAAGCGCTACCTCTCGGTCGAGAGCCACATCCGCATGATGGCGGCGGCGCAGCCCTTCATTTCGGGCGCGATCTCCAAGACCATCAACATGCCGAACGACGCCACGGTGGAGGACTGCAAGAACGCCTACCTGCTCTCCTGGCGGCTCGGGCTGAAGGCAAACGCCCTCTACCGCGACGGCTCCAAGCTGTCGCAGCCGCTCAACGCCGCCCTCATCGCCGATGAGGACGATGACGAGGAAGATGCGGTGGAGGCGTTCCTCGCCCAGGCCCCGGCGGCGCGGACCACCCACGTGGCCGAGAAGATCGTCGAGAAGGTCATCGAGCGCGTCGAGCGCGTGCGCGAGCGCGAGAAGCTGCCTGACAGGCGCACCGGCTACACCCAGAAGGCCATCGTCGGCGGCCACAAGGTCTATCTCCACACCGGCGAATATGCTGACGGGCGCCTCGGCGAGATCTTCATCGACATGCACAAGGAGGGCGCGGCCTTTCGGGCGATGATGAACAACTTCGCCATCGCGGTCTCGCTCGGCCTGCAGTATGGCGTGCCGCTCGAGGAATATGTGGAGGCCTTCACCTTCACGCGCTTCGAGCCGGCCGGCTTCGTGCAGGGCAACCAGTCGATCAAGAACGCGACGTCAATCCTCGACTACGTGTTCCGCGAGCTCGCCATCTCCTACCTCGGGCGCCATGACCTCGCCCACGTCGACCCGGGCGAGATCGGCCACGACGTGCTCGGCGGCGGCGTGGACCAGGGCAAGGCCCCTGCCCCGCAGGCGCCGGCCCCGCAGGTCATCTCGCGCGGCTTCGTCCGCGGACGGGCGACGAACTTCCTCACCATCGCCGGCGGCGGCGACAGCCGCCCCGCGCCGACGGCCGGCCGCAGCTCGACGGTCGTCTCCCTCGCGGGGGCAACGGCGCTCAAGGGCGAGCCCGCCTTCGAGGAGGACGAGGAGCCCCTGAGCGAGCAGGAGATGTCCCGCCTCGGTTTCGCCGCACCCGCCCAGCCGGAGACGGGCAAGGACCGCTCCCTCGCCGACCGCCGCGCCGAAGCCCGCATGAAGGGCTACGAAGGCGAAGCCTGCCCCGAATGCGGCAACTTCACGCTCGTCCGCAACGGCACCTGCATGAAGTGCGACACCTGCGGCGGCACGACCGGGTGCTCATGAGCGCAGATCGCCAGCGAACTGGCGAATGTGAATCGTCATTCGAATTGCGCAAGTCGCGCATCTGACTGACCCAATCCAGGCAACTGCCCGCCGCAGCCCCCGCGGCGGGCATTTTCTTCCCATGTCGGGAGCCTCCTTGCAGGGGCCTGGTCCCCCGGATCGCCAGAGACAGCCGGCATGCCGCGGCCTCACGTCGGAAAAGCTGGCGCCGCGGATTGCCCATCTATTCTCGACTGTCAGATCGAAGCGTCCGCGCTCCGGGGAACCGAGGATGGTCACTCTCGCCGTCGCAGGTGTTCAATGAGCGCACGCAGCTTTGGAGCGACGTTCCTGCGGCTCGGATAATAGAGATAAAAACCTGAGAAGTAGGGGCAGTAATCCTCGAGCAGAGGGATGAGTTCGCCTCGATCGATCGACGGCCGGAAACTCTCCTCCATTCCAAATGTGATGCCGGCGCCCGCGACGGCGAGCTTGATCATCAAGGCCATGTCGTTGGTGGTGATCTCGGGCGCCACGTCGACGCTGAACGCCTTGCCTTCATCCGCGAACTCCCAGCGGTATGGCGCGGATTTTGGAGACGGCCGCCAGCCGATGCAGCGATGGGCAGCAAGTTCGCTCGGATGCGAAGGGACTCCGAATCTGTTCCGGTAGGCAGGCGAGCAGACCGCGAGCTGGCGTTCATCCCCGGCGACGGGTATGGCAATCATATCCTGCTCGATGACCTCCCCGAGACGAACACCGGCATCATACCCCTCGGCGACGATGTCGAGTTCGTCGTCCGTCACGTAGACGTCCAGTTGGATCTCGGGATTGGCTTCGGTGAAGCGCGCCAGGAACGGACCGGCCAGGAAGTGTTCGGCTATCGAGGAGACCGCTAGACGCAGCTGCCCGCGCGGACGCTCCCGAAAACTTCTGGCCGTTTCAACGGCTGACTGCATCTCAGCGATTGCGGGAGCAACTTGCCGATAGAGGCGTTCCCCGGCCTCGGTCAGGCTGACGCTCCGTGTTGTCCGCCGAACGAGTGCAATTCCGAGCCTTTCCTCCAGCCGGCGCACGCTCTGGCTCACTGCCGAGCGGCTCACGCCAAGGCGATCCGCCGCAGCACGAAAGTTCCGCTCCTCCGCCACCAGGGCGAAGACGGAAAGGGCGTTGAGATCCGGTGCCATTGGTTAGAATAGCTTTCCATTCTGGGAAGCAAGGGGCGGCTTATCGCAACAGTCGCCTACAGCTACCGTCCTTTCAACCGCCGTGAAGAGGTTGAAAGGAGACCAGCATGGGAAAAGTGGTTCTCATCACCGGCGCATCCAGCGGCATCGGGGCCGGCATTGCTCGCGAACTTGGCAAGGCCGGAGCGAAGCTGGTCCTCGGCGCCCGCCGAACGGACCGGCTTCAGGCGCTCGCCGAAGAAATTCGCAGCCAGGGCGGAGAGGCGCTGACCCGGAGATTGGATGTCACCGAGCGCGCCGATGTTTCGGCCTTTGCAGAGACTGCCCGCGAAGCCTTCGGGCGCGTCGATGTGATCGTCAACAACGCCGGTGTCATGCCGCTGTCGTTGATGTCCTCACTCCAGGTCGACGAATGGGACCGGATGGTCGATGTCAACATCAAGGGCGTGCTCTACGGTATCGCTGCCGTGCTGCCGGAGATGAGGGCGCGCGGCTCGGGCCACATCATCAATATTGCTTCGATCGGTGCTCTGACAGTCTCGCCAACGGCTGCCGTCTATTGCGCGACGAAGTTTGCCGTGCGGGCGATCTCGGATGGCCTGCGACAGGAGAATGACCGGATCCGCGTCACCTGCATCCATCCCGGCGTCGTGGAAAGTGAACTCGCTGACACGATCACCGATCCCACCGCCGCCGAGCTGATGCGGACCTACCGCGCCATAGCGCTCAAGCCTGACGCCATCGCCTGTGCGGTGCGCTACGCAATCGAGCAGCCTGACGATGTCGACGTCAGCGAGATCGTCGTGCGTCCGACGGCGACAATGTGAGAGCCGCCGCCATGACCTTCTCTCTTCATCCTCGTGCCGTTGCTGTCATGTTGCTGCTCGCGGCTTCTCCCGCAACGGCTCAGGCCCAGTCTGCTGACGAACGGCAGCGCCGCGGCGACGGCGTTGTCAAGGAACTGAACAACGGTGCCACCCAACCTGCGCTCGAGCGAATGAAGGAAGAGTTCCCGTTCCTCGCCGATGCGACCCGGGGATACGCGCTGGGTGAGGTCTGGTCGCGGTCGGGTCTCGATACCCGGACACGCCAGCTCGCAGCGGTGGCTGCCTTCGCAGCGATGGGCGAGCCCGCATTCATGAAGATCCATGCCAGCTATGCGCTCAACGTCGGGGTGAGCGAAGAGGAACTGAAGGAAATCGTCTATCTGACGACGGTCACGGCCGGCTTCCCGCGGGCGATAGCCGCGTCACAAGCCCTTTCAGCACTGTTTGCGGAGCGCCGGGCGTTGTCCAGTGGACGGCGTCCCGGTCCGTGAACTCCCTTCTCTCTGAGCTGATGGAGGAAAACCACCAGCTCCCCTGCGATGGCAGCGCTCACGCAGCGGCCGTGATCCTGCCTCATCAGGCGAGCGCGAGGCCGTTTCCGGTAATCCCGGTCGACCAACGCGCGCCGTCCTGCACGTAGAAGAGTTCCATCCACTTGCTCGGACGCCTTGCTTTCAGTCCTCTGTGAATTCTCGAATTGCGCAAGTCGCGCATCTGACGCCCCAATCCAAGCAACTGCCCGCCGCAGCCCCCTGCGGCGGGCAGTTCACATCTCGGAATGCGTTGCGTGCCAGCCGGGCTCGGAGGCATCACGGGTGAGCTGCCAGCATTCGGCCTGGAGCCGTTCGGCGACGAAATCGAGAAACAGCCGCATGCGGAGTGGCAGGTGTGAGCGCGACGCATAGACGGCGTAAAGATTGATCTCGTCGCACTCGAAATCCTGCAGGAGGCGCACCAGCCTTCCTGCCCGGATATCCTGCTCCACGTCCCACAGGGCCTTGTAGGCGATGGCCTCGCCGGCGAGGGCCCACTGGTGGACCACCTCGGCGCTGTTCGACAGCAGCCTTCCCGAGACCCGGATATCCTGCACCTGGCCGTGCTCCCTGTACAGCCAGCGATCAAAGATCCGGCGGCCGCGCACGAGCCTTGCGCAATCGTGATGGAGAAGATCGGCAGGCCGGGTGATCGGCGGGTGCGTTGCGAGGTACCGGGGCGATGCGACGGTCACGCGCCGGCTGCGCAGCAGGGTTCGCGTGATGAGGCTTCCGTCGCTTGGCTCATCGAGAAAGATGCCAATGTCGATCTCATCCTCGAGAATGTCGACGTGGGCATCGTTCAGCACCAGCTCGATGCTGATGCCAGGATAGCGCGCCGTGAACTCCGCAACCAGCGGCGCGATGCGGTTCCGGCCGATTTCGAGCGGCGCGCCGATCCGCATATGTCCCTGCGGATACCTCGCGCGGGCCATGACCTCGGCCTCGGCGGCGTCGAGGTCGCGCAAAATGGCCTCGGCGCGCTCCAGCAGGAAGCTGCCCTCTTCCGTCAGCGTGAAGCGGCGCGGACCGCGCTCGATCAGCCGCACGCCGAGGCGCGCCTCCAGGGCGGCGAGGCGCCGGCTCACGGCGGGCAGCGAGCTCTGCATGCGTCGCGCCGCTTCCGAGAGGCTTCCGGCGGCGACGATACGCACGAACAAGCGCAGGTCGTTGAGATCGTCCGTCACCAGCATCCTTCCGTTTTTCGGAAGGATGCCTGCAAATTTCTGCGGCTACAAGGTCGGGCGCGGGCAGCCAAATAGCCGGCGACAAGCAACGGCTGACACTATCAAAGCGCCACTTGCCATGACCGATACAACGCGCCCCGCGCTGACGCCGGAGCAGCGCTTCCGCCGCAGCGTCTACACCGCAACCGCCGCTGGAGCCTTGTTGCTCCTCTACGCCGTGGTGGCCGACCAATTCATGCCGATCACCCCCGAGGCACGGGTGCTCTACGACACGACCCGCGTAGCGCCGGAAGTGTCCGGCACCGTCGTCCGCGTCCACATCACCAACGACCAGCGGGTGAAGGCCGGGCAGGTGCTGTTCGAGATCGACCCTACACGCTACCAGATCGCCGTCGATGCGGCGGAACTGGCGCTCGACCAAGCCAAGCAGACGATCCGGCAGCGGGATGCGGATATCGCCGAAGCGCGTGCCGCCATCGTCAGTGCAAAGGCGACGGCCGAGGAAGCCGTCCGCCAGGCGACCCGGAAGTGGGAGCTGAGCAAGCGCAATGCCGTCTCGCTCAGCGTCGCCGAAACTGCAGCGGCCGAACGCGATGCGGCGCTTGCCGCCGTGGAGGTGGCGAAGGCGCGACTGCGCGCCAGCCTCGTCCAGCGCGGCGAGGATGGACCCGACAACCTTTACCTGCGGGAAGCCCGCAACAAGCTGGCCCTGGCGCGGCGCGATCTCGCGCAGACACGGGTCGTCGCGGCGGAAGACGGCGTCATTGCCAACATGCGGCTGCGTCCCGGCGATTATGTCGCCCCTGGCACTCCAGTCCTCGCTGTTGTCGGCCTCAATCCGATCATTGCGGCCGATTTTCGGGAGAAGGCCCTGACCCGGGTTGGCGTCGGCGACGAGGCGCTGGTGAGCTTCGATGCCCTGCCCGGCCGGGTATTCGCAGGACGCGTCGCATCAATTGATGCCGGCGTCGCGCAGGGGCAGGTCAATGCGGACGGCACGCTGGCCCAGACGGTGGAAACCGATCGCTGGATCCGGCGTGCCCAGCGCGTGCGCGTCAACGTGAGCCTCGACGCCCCGCCCAGGCTCGTCAGCGGTGCCCGCGCGACCGTGCAACTCGTGCCGAACGGCTCCGTCATTGCCCGCGCTCTCGCGCAGGCCCAGATCCGGCTCTTCGCCCTGGTGCGCTATGTCTACTGAAAGGACCCCCGTCATGAGCGCGAACGACTGGCGGCAGGCCTGCCGCATGGCGTTCGGAGCCTTCGCCGGCTGGACGCTGGCAACGCTCCTTGCCTGGCCCTATGCCGTCTACTACGCCGTCTACCCGCTGGTCCTGATCGGTCTGGCGCCGGCGTTCGACCGGCACATCGCCCTGCAGTTCCTCGTCAGCGCCCCGACGGGGATGGTTGCCGCCGGCATCATGGTGGCCGTGCTGTCCACGCATCCCGTCGTCATGACGGCGGCCTACCTGGGCTTCGTCAGCATCTGCTTCTGGCTGATGACCAGCCCGCGAAAGCTCTTCATGTTCGGCGCCCTGTCGCTGGCCATCTCCAGCGGCCTCGTCCACTACGGCAGCTATCCGCAGATGTTGTGGGAGGAGCTGTTCTGGGCTGCCTGCGGCTCCA